>Ga0208879_1000032_pt1 | contig 136141 bp, 139 predicted proteins | sample Knorr_S15_td_Bot_FD_185605 | JGI IMG/M metagenome (GOLD analysis project Ga0208879, IMG submission 185605) | Marine microbial communities from Southern Atlantic Ocean transect - Knorr_S15_td_Bottom_ad_5009_LV_A (SPAdes) (version 2) | ecosystem: Environmental > Aquatic > Marine > Oceanic...
ATGCCGACCTGGCGTGCGGCGTCCACGATGGCGTCGAAGACCGTGTCGTCGCCACGGGGCACCAGGTAGTGGTGGTCCGATGCCGTGGTGCAGCCGGTGGCCGCCAGCTCACCCAGCCCCACGAGGGCAGCGGCCCGCACGTCGTCGACGGAGAGTCGGCCCCAGACCGGGTACAGCTCCACCAGCCATCCGAAGAGGTCGCACCCGACGGCCCGGCCCCGGGTCATCCACTGGTACAGGTGGTGGTGGGTGTTGACCAGGCCGGCGGTGATGATGTCGCCGTCACAGCGCACCACCTCGTCCCCCGGCTCGGAGGCAATGGTCCCCACGCCCACGATCCGGCCGTCCACGATGGCCACGTCACCCGGGTGACGGGCACCACGCAGCACCAGGCGGCGGCTCATGCCCAGCGGCCCCACAGCACGGGCCTGTTCTTCACGCCGACCAGCCTCGCAGCATCAGTCGGCTCACGGGGTCCAATCGGCGAACGTGTCGATCATCAGGCGTACGTCGGGGCCCAGGGGGTACAGGATCGGGCAGGTGCAGCCGTCGGCCATGTACTGGGCGACCTTCTCGCGCACCTCGTCGGCTGTACCCGCCGCGCAGATCATCTGCACGATGTCGTCGGGCACCAGCTTGGAGGCGGCCTCCACCTGGTCGTGGGTGGCAGGCCAGGTCAGCACCCTGCCGATCTCCTCGAGCACCGACTCGGGCACGCCGGAGGCCTTCATGATGTGCGGCTGCTGGCCCAGGTACTGGGTGACCATGAGCCGGGCTCCGTCCAGGGCCTCGGCGCGGGTCTCGGCCACCGAACACACCACCAGCTGCGGCCGGTCCAGGTCGTCCAGCGACCGCCCGGCCCGGGCCGCGCCGTCGGCCAGGCGGTCCATGGCCCGCCGGTTGTACTCGGGCGACACCAGGTAGTTCAGGACCACGCCGTCGGCGATCTCGCCGGTCAGCTCCAGCATCCTGTCGCCGGTGGCGCCGATGTAGATCGGGACGTCCTTGGGTCGACGCTCCTGGTAGACGTAGTCCAGCTCGACGCCGTCGAGGTGCACGAACTCGCCGTGGTAGGTCACCGTCTCGTTGGCCAGCAGGGCCCGGCAGGCCTCCACGGTCTCCCGGATGGCCAACAACGGCCTACGACGGTCAACACCCACCTTGGAGGCCAGCGGCTCCCACCAGGCGCCGATGCCCAGGATGATCCGCCCCGGGGCCAGGTCATCCAACGTCGAGAAGGTGGATGCCAGCCGGGCCGGGTTGCGGGTCCAGCAGTCCACGACGCCGGAGCCGATCGTGATGGTCTCGGTGTTGGCGGCGAACGCCGCCATCGGCACGACGGCATCGCGTACGAGACGCGAGTCGGCCTGCCAGACAGCCTCGAAGCCGCGCTCCTCGGCGTACCGGACGTACTCGATCGCCTCCGGTATCGGATGGGCGTCCTGCAGGTAGATAGCCAGCCGGGTCATCGGTTCCTCACCTTCTGTAATTCCTCGTCAGCGTTCATGCGTCCTCGATCCGGCGGTGCAGGCGCACCGCCTCCTCGGCGGCCCGGGCCCTGATCTCGTCGGGATCCACCCGGGTGGGGCGTCCGTCGACCAGCACCAGCTCGCCGTCCACCTCCACGGTGAGCGGCCCCACGCCCGTGGTGAATGCCAGGCACCACGGGTCCATGTCCGCATACGACCAGGTCACCCGGTCGGAACGGGCCTCCGGGAAGAGGTCCCATCCGGTGGCCAGCCACCCCCAGGCCACCTCCGGCGATGCGGTCACGTCGTCTTCCCGGTGTCGCACGTAGGCCAGTCGGAACTCGTCGAGCATGTCGGCACCGATCCCGTCGGAGCCCAGCGCCACCGGGTTGGCGAACCGGGCGGGGCGGGCGTAGCCGACGGCGTTGTTCATGTTGGACCGCGGGTTGTGGACCATCGTCCCGGCCAGGCCGTGGTCGTCGGGAAGGTGGACACCGTGGACGAGCATCCAGTCGTCAGAGGCCAGGTCCCGGAACCGGTCCATGGCATCCGCGTCCCCGGGGCCCTCGGCTACGTGTACGTGAACGCCCACGCCCAGCTCCGCCGCCAGGCCGGCGGCAGCCTCCAGGGTCCCGTCGGTGCAGGTGAAGGCCGCGTGCACGCCGACCATCCCGCGACCCCCGTCGCGCAGGAACCGTTCGTTCTCCGCCAGGCCCCGGAGTGCTCCATCGGCTCCGTGCCTATCGGTGATCCCGTAGGCACAGTTCACCCGGATGCCCACCTCGGCACAGGCATCGGCAATGACCGTCAGCGAGCCCTCGATGGCCTCTGGTGACTCGTGGTGGTCGATCACCGCAGTGCAACCCCGCTCCAGGGCCTCCAGGGCACCCAGCATCGCCGACCATCGGATCGACTCCAGGTCCAGCGCCCGGTCCAGGCGCCACCACACCAGTTCCAGGATCTCGACGAAACCGGACGGGGTACGCGGCGGAGCGGGCATGCCGCGGGCCAGCGCCGAGTAGAGGTGGTGGTGGGCGCAGACCAGGCCGGGCGTCTGGTTCGGGGCCAGGCCCGGTCCGACGTCAGCCGCCATCAGGCCCCACGTCCGTCCCAGTCGGCCCAGTGCTCCTGCTGACCGGGAGCGGCCATCGGCAGGCTGTCACGCCACTCACCGTCGTGGGCGTGCAGGGCAGCGGCCACGGCCCCGGCCGTCGGCACCAGGCCGATCTCGCCCACGCCCTTGATGCCGTAGGGCGAGTCGGGCTGTGGCACCTCGATCAGGCGCACGTCGACGTCCGGCATGTCCTTGGGGCGGATGATGCCGAGGCTGCGGAGGGTCACGTTGCGCGGCCGGGCATCGGCGTCGGCCGGGAATCCCTCGGTGAGGGCGTAGCCGAGTCCCATGTGGACCGCCCCCTCGACCTGACCCTCGCAGAGCATCGGGTTGACGGCCCGGCCCACGTCGTGGGCGGCCACCACCCGGTCCACGATGCCCGTCTCCGGGTCCAGGACCACCATCTGGGCGGCGTACCCGAAGGTGGAGTGGATGATCGGGTTCTCCACCCCGTCGCTCATCGAGTTCGTCCAGTCCACCCGGTACTCGCCCTCGTACTCGACGCCGGTCCGACAACCGTCGGCAATGGCGACCCGGCAGGCATCGGCGACGGAGCCGGCCCCCATCAGCGTCCCGCGGCTGCCGGTGGTCTGGCCGGCACCCAGTTCCCTGGTGGTGTCCACGATCACGTCGACCAGGTCGGGGTCCACGCCGAGTTCCTCGACGGCCACCTGCACGACCACGGTGTGGATGCCCTGGCCCATCTCGGTCCAGCAGTGCCGGACCTCGATCCGTCCATCGTCTCGGAAGTGCACCACTGCCCTGGCTATCTCCTTGAAGCCGTTGCCGAGGCCGGAGTTCTTGAGGCCCAGGCCCAGGCCCACCGGCAGGCCGGCGGCCACCGCCTCGTCGTAGGCCTCCTTCACGTCGTCCAGACAGGCCCGGGCACCCAGGCAGCCGTCGTCCATGACCTGGCCGGGGCCCCAGACGGCACCGGGCGTTATGACGTTGCGGCTCCGGATCTCCCATCCGGATATCCCCACCTTCTCGGCGAGGCGGTCCATGACACCCTCCATGGCGAACTGGGCCTGGTTGGCACCGAAGCCCCGGAACGCCCCGCAGACCGGGCTGTTGGTCCTCACCGCCGTGGCCTCCACGTCGATGGTGGGCAGCTCGTAGGGGCCGCTGGCGTGTCCGGCCGCCCGCTCCAGGACCTTCATCCCCACCGATGCGTAGGGCCCCGAGTCGCCGATCATCCTGGCCCAGAGGCCGGTCAGCATCCCTTCGGCGTCGCAGCCCGCCCGGTAGGCCATCCGGATCGGATGGCGCTTGGGGTGCATGAGGAGCGACTCCTCGCGCGACAGCGTGCACTTCACGGGCTGCTCCAGGAGCCAGGCGGCCAGAGCGGTGTGGGCCTGGTTGGACATGTCCTCCTTGCCGCCGAAGGCGCCGCCGTTGGACACCAACTCCACGGTGACCCGGTCGGTGTCGACGCCGAGCACCGACGCGATCTGGTTGCGGTCGTCCCAGACGCCCTGTCCGCCGGAATAGACGTACAACCCGCCGTCGGCGGTCGGCACGGCGAGGGTGGACTCGGGCTCCACGAAGGCGTGCTCGATGCGCTGGGTCTGGAAGACCTCGTCGACCACGTGGGCCGAGCCGGCCAGGGCGGCCTCGACGTCGCCGCGGGCGTACGTCGACACGGACAGCACGTTTCCATCCAGTTCCCAGACGGCGTCCTCGTCGGCGGCGAGGGCCACCACCGGGTCGCTGTAGACGGTCAACGGCACCAACTCAACGTCGACCAGCGTCGCCGCCCGACGGGCGGTCTCCCGGTCGTCGGCCACGACCACGGCCAGCACGTCGCCCAGGTAGGAGGTGCGACCACCCTCGGGGATCATCACGGGCCAGTCCGTATGGATGATCCCCACCCGGTGCTTCCCCGGTATGTCAGCGGCCGTCAGCACCCGGTGGACGCCGTCGACGGCTTCTGCCGCCGTGGTGTCGATCCGCACCACGTCGGCACGGGCGTGGTCGGCCAGCCGGAGCGCTGCGTGCAGCAGGCCGAGAGGCGCCATGTCGTCGATGAAGGGACGGTCACCGAGGCTCAGCTCGGTGGCCTCCACCTTCACCCCGCTGGTCCCGATGCCACCGCGGGGCATCGCCACCGGGATCTCACCCGAAGCCAGGGACTCCACGGCGTCCAGGATCTTCACGTAGCCGGTGCACCGGCAGAGGTGTGCGCCCAGGTGGCGTGACGCATCGTCACGGGTCAGGGCGGTGCCCTTCTTGTCCACGAGGGCCTTGGTTCGCATCAGGATGCCCGGCGTGCAGAAGCCGCACTGCAGGGCGCCATGGGCGGCGAAGGCTGTGGCGTAGCGCTCCCGCTCATCGTCTGGAAGACCCTCCAGGGTCGTGATCGACGCCCCCTCGGCCTTCTCCATGGACGTCTGGCAGGCGATCCTGGCCTTGCCGTTCACCAGCACGGTGCAACAGCCACACTGGCCCGACGGCGCACAGCCGTCCTTGGGCGAGGTGATGCCCAGCTCGTCGCGCAGGGCGGCCAGCAGGTGGGGATGGTCGCCGGATGCCTCGACCGGCGCCCCGTTCAGATCAAAGGTGGTCATTGTCTGTCCTCCCCGGGCTCCCGGTGTGGCTGTCGGCTGGCTTTCATGGCGACCAGGACATCGGCGGGAACCTCCGGCCCCCGCTGGGCGGTGATCCGACCGTAGACCTCGGGCCTGCGGTACCTGTCGAAGTCGAACAGCGTTTCCTTGTAGTTGGCGCACATGTCCAGGTCCACCTCGGCCACGGCCAGCTCGTCACCGTCGGTGGTGCACAGCGCTGCGATCTCGCCCGATGGGGCGACGATGGCGCTCTCCCCCAGCAGGGTGCACCCCTCCTCCTCGCCGGCCTTGGCCACGCCGACGACCCACATGCCGTTCTGGTAGGCGCCGGACTGCAGGACCAGGTGGTTGTGGAATCCCTGCAGGCGGTCCTGGGTCGGATCCGGGGCGTAGTGGACGGGCGTGTTGTATCCGATGAGGGCCAGCTCGCAGCCCTGCAGGCCGAGCACCCTGTAGGTCTCCGGCCAGCGGCGGTCGTTGCAGATGGCCATGCCGACCACCCCGCCGAATGCCCCATGCACGGCGAAGCCGTCGCCCGCCTCGAAGTAGTACCGCTCCAGGTGCTGGAAGGCCCGCCACGGCTCGTGCTCGGAGTGGCCCGGTAGGTGCACCTTGCGGTACCGGCCGACGATGGAACCGTCCCGCTCGACGAGGATCACCGTGTTGTAGCGGTGGCCGTCCGACGTCAGCTCGGCGTAGCCGAGGTGGAACCCCACCCCGAGGCGCCTGGCCTCCTCGAAGAGGGGTCGGGTCTCCGGGCCCGGCATCTCGGTCTCGTAGAAGTGGTCTGAGTCGGACAGGTCGTCCACCCACCAGCGGGGAAAGAAGGTGGTGAGGGTCAGCTCCGGGAACACCACCAGGTCGCAACCAGCCGCTGCACCGGAGCGGAGCAGCGCCACGAGCCTCTCGACGACCTCGGGCCGGGTGTCGGCCAGCTGGATGGGGCCCATCTGCGCCGCGCCAACCGTCAACACCCGGCTCACCGGGTGCCCCCGGCGGCGTCGGTGGATGCCACGTCGCGCCCCTGCGGAGCGCTGTTCATCGAGAGGTCCATGGCGTCCAGCGCCAGCATGCTTCCCAGCAGGACGTCGGCGCCGGCCACCAGGTCATCGGGCTCGGTGTACTCGGCCGGGTTGTGGCTGATGCCGTCGCGACTCGGCACGAAGACCATGCCCGTCGGACAGAGTCGGGCCATCATCTGGGCATCGTGTCCGGCGCCCGACGGAAGCCGCTTCACGGAGTGGCCCAGCTCGGCGGCGACGGCAGCGACGGTGTCGACCACCCGGTCGTCGAACGCCACCGGCTGGAACCTGGCCAGCGTGCGCTCGGCGACGGTGACCCCCTCGGCGGTGGCGGCCTCGGCCACGAACCGGGCCAGGTCGGCCTCCGCCTCCACGAGGAGGGCCTCATCGGTGTTGCGGAGGTCCACGGTCATGGTGGCGCTGCCGGCGATGACGTTGACCAGGTTGGGGTTGAGCTCCAGGCTCCCGACGGTGGCCACCTGACGGCCACCCATCCGAATCGCCAACTGCCGTACGTGGGCGGCGATCGCGGCCGCCACGTAGCCGGCATCGTGGCGGAGGTGCATGGGCGTGGTGCCGGCATGGTTGGACTGGCCGGTGATGGCCAGCTCCGTCCACGAGATTCCCTGCACTCCGGTCACGGCCCCGATCGTGACACCATCGGCCTCCAGCACGGGTCCCTGCTCCACATGGAGCTCCACGAATGCCCGGGGGGCGATGCCGGGGCACGGTGAGGTTCCCCGATAGCCGATGCGGTCCAGCTCCTCGCCCAGAACCGTGCCGTCGATGCCCACGACGTCCAGGGCCTCCTCCAGGCCCATGCCTCCCGCGTACACGAGGCTGCCCAGCATGTCCGGTTGGAACCGGGCGCCCTCCTCGTCGGTGAAGAAGGCGACCGCGAAGGGATGCTCCGTCGTGATCCCGTTGAATTCGAGGGTCTCGATCACCTCGAGGCCTGCCAGCACCCCGAGGTTGCCGTCGAAGCGGCCGCCCGTCCGGACGGTGTCTATATGGCTCCCGGTCATGATCGGGGGGCCGTCGGTGCGCCCGGGCCGCACACCCACGACGTTGCCGATGCCGTCCATGCTGATGTCCAGGCCCAGGTCGGTCATCCAGGCCACGACCAGGTCACGGCCGTCCCGGTCCTCGTCGGTCAGGGCCAGGCGACACGAGCCACCCCCCTCGATCGGGCCGATGGTGGCCAGGTCGTCGATGCGGCGTAGTAGCCGATCGCCGTCTATGTGCAGGTCACTCACCGGTCGGCTCCCGCCGAGGCGTCGGCCAGGGCAATGTCGGCCGGGCGTACGGGCACACGGGCCAGCTCCAGGCCCGTGGCATTGCGTAGGGCACCGACCACCGCTGCGGTGGACGAGATGCAGGGCGGCTCCCCGATTCCCTTGGCCCCGAAGGGTGCCCCCGGCTCGGGCTGTTCTATGAGGGCCGCTATCTCCAGCGGTGGCATGTCCAGGGCGGTGGGCACCAGGTAGTCGGTGAACGATGCATTGCGGATCCGGCCGTTATCGACCAGGACCTCCTCCATGACGGCCAGCCCGACGCCCTGCGCTGCACCACCCTCCAGTTGTCCGACGGCCTGGACCGGGTTCAGCACCCGTCCCACGTCCTGGGATGTGGTCAGCTCCACGACCCGCACGAGGCCGAGGTCCGGGTCCACGTCGACTATGGCCCGGTGGGCTGAGACGGCGAACGAGACGTGCGCATCGCCCTGGCCGTCCTCGTCCAGCGGCGACGTCGGGGCGTGGCGATGGACCACGTCGGCCGACAACGGTTCTGCGGTGACCTCGGCCAGGTCCACGGACACGCTCCCGGAGAGCGACTCCACCCGACCCTCCACCAGGACGAGGTCGTCGACCGGTACGTCGTGGGTCACCGCCACCCGGGCCACGACGGCGGCCCGAACCTCCTCACAGGCCTTCTGTACGGCACCGCCCGACATCCACGTCTGGCGGCTGGCCGAGGTGGAGCCGGCCGACCCGATGCCCATGGTCTGAACCGGGGCGAGGACCACCTCGTCCACCCCGAGTACCTCGCGGGTGATCTGGCCGATCAGGGTCACGAAGCCCTGTCCCACCTCGGCACAGGCACACGTGATCGTCGCCACGCCGTCACGCAGCTCGCACCGGGCGGCCGACGAGTCGTCGAAGCCCTCCGAGAACATGAGGTTCTTGAACCCCACGGCCAGCGCCTCGCCACGCACCACGTGGTCGGCGTCGGCGGTACGTCCGGCACCGCCAGGCCGGGTCATGGGCTCGTCGGACCTGACGGCTGCCGATGGATGCTCCGCGCACGTACGGATCACCTCGGCCACCGGGAGCGTGCCGGTCAGCACCTGTCCGGTGAGCAGGCGGTCACCGGGTGCCAGCGCGTTCTTCAGCCGTAGCTGGATCGGGTCCATGTCCAGGGCGGCGGCCAGGCGGTCCATCTGGGCCTCATGGGCCATGCAGGTCTGGACCGCCCCGAATCCCCGCATGGCCCCGCATGGCGGGTTGTTGGTGCGCACCACCACACCGTCGATATCGGCCGACGGGACCCGGTAGGGCCCGGCCGCGAAGCAGGTGGCGTTGGCGATCACCGCGCCGCTGGTGGAGGCGTACGCCCCGCCGTCGAGGAGCAGGCGGGCCTCCACCCGGACCAGCGTGCCGTCGGTCTCGGCGTGGTGGCGATACCACATGCGGGCCGGGTGCCGGTGCACGTGTCCGTGGAAGCTCTCCTGGCGTGAGTAGACCATCTTCACCGGCCGACCTGTGTGCATGGCGAGCATGCAGAGGTGGACGTGCAGGCTGAGGTCCTCCCGGGCGCCGAACGCCCCGCCCACGCCGGCCAGGGTCAACCTGACCAGGTCGGGGTCCATGCCCAGGCAGTCGGCCACCTGGTCGCGGTCCACGTGCAGCCACTGGGTGGCGACGAACAGGTCCACCCCGCCGTCGGCTGCCGGAACGGCCAGGCCCGACTCCGGTCCGAGGAAGGCCTGGTCCTGCATGCCCACCTCGTAGGTGCCCTCCACGCTCACCAGGCCGTCACGGTCGGCGGCTGACTGGTCGCCGTGGCGCAGGTGGATGCGACGGATGACGTTTCCGTCCGGGTGGATCGGCGTGGCCGTCTCCGCCCGGGACGGATCCACGAGCGGCTCGGTCACCTCGTAGCCGACCTGTATGGCGGCGAGTGCCCGACGAACGGTGTCGGGATGGTCTCCAGCCACGATGGCCACGGGTTCGCCCTCGTAGCGCACCACCTCGCCGGCCAGCACCGGCTGGTCGAGGTGCTCCAGGCCGAAGGTGGCCGTTCCGGGCACGTCGACGTGCGTCAGGACGGCGTATACCCCGGTCACGGCCAGTGCCGGACCCACGTCGATCGACGAGATCCGGGCTGAAGGGTGGGGTGACCGGAGGGTGCCGCCCCAGAGCATCCGGTCGTGCCGGAGGTCGCTGGAGAAGACGAAGTCGCCGGTCACCTTGGGAATCGCGTCGGGGCGCTGGACGCTCTCCCCGATCCCGCCCAATCGGGTCCGTCCACCGATCGGTGTGGTCTGGACCGCGCTCACGAACGGGCCTCGCGTCGCATGGCTGCTGCCAGGTCCACGGCTTCCAGGATCCGGCCGTAGCCGGTACACCGGCAGAGGTTGCCGCTGATTGCCTCGCGCACGGTCAGGTCGTCGGGATCCGGCTCCTCGCACAGCAGGGCGTCCACGGCCATGAGCAGTCCCGGGGTGCAGAAGCCGCACTGGACCGCGCCGGCCTCCACGAACGCCCGTTGCACGTCGGACAACGCTCCGGCCGCAGCGTCGGCATCCGAGAGACCCTCCACGGTGATGACCTGGCGATCGGCGACAGCTTCGGCAAGCACCAGGCAGCTGCAGACCAGGTCGCCGTCCAGGCGGACCGAGCAGGACCCGCACTCCCCCTCCTCGCAGGCGTTCTTGGATCCGGGGAGGCCCAGGCGTTCCCGCAGGACGAACAGGAGGCTCTCACCGGGATGACCGTCGACCACCTCGACGGGCCGGCCATTGACGGTGAAGCGGTACGGGTCGGTGCTCACGCCGCATCCTCCCGGGCCATTCCGAAGGCCCTGACCAGGGCACGACGAGCCATCACCCCGACGACGTGCCTGCGGTAGGCGGCCGTTCCCCGGTGGTCGTCGATTGGGCGGGCCACATCGGCCACCAGCTGGCCGAACCGATCCACGTCGCCAGCCGTGGGCGGTCGTCCGCCCTCCCAGTCGATACGGCCGCCGATCATCACCTCGGCCTCGGTGGCCCGCAACGGCACCGGGGCCACGGATCCCAGGCCGACACGGACCGTCCGTCCGGGAGGGTCCACCACGAGGGCGAGGGAGGCCACCGAGATGACCATGGCGTTGCGTGGCCCTACCTTCATGAACTCCTGGGGGCCGTGCAGGATCGGGACACTCACGGCGGCGATCAACTCACCGGCGGAGAGGGCGTTGGCCTTGACGCCCACGACGAACTCGTCGAGGGGAAGGTGCCTTACGCCGTTCGACGAGCGGAGTTCGACCACGGCATCCAGGGCGACGAGCACCGGCAGCATGTCGCCGGCCGGCGATGCCGTGGCCAGGTTTCCGCCGATGGTGCCGGTGGCCCGGATCTGCGGTGAACCGACCGTGCGGGCGGCCTGTCCAAGGGCCGGCACGAGGGCGCCGAACCCGGGATCGGCCATCTCCGCATAGGTCATCCCGGCGCCGATTCGCAGGAGGTCCCCCTCGCGGATCCACCCCCGAAGCTCGGGGACCCGGTCGATCACCACCACGTTGTGGATGCTGCGGTCCCCACGGTTCACCTGGACCATGAGATCCGTGCCCCCGGCCAGCACGGTCGCGGTCGGATCGGCGGCCAGGGCCTCACAGGCATCCTCCAGCGTGCGCGCAATGGTCACCGTCACCTCGTAATGCTGCCGTCTCTCGGCTCTCGCGTCAACATTTTGTCAACTTAGCGGACCTGACTAGGGTTGCATCGTGATCCGGCCCATGCATCCCCTGCTGGAGGCGATCCAGCCGATAGCCGATGCCATCGGCTGCACTATCCTCACTGCCGGGGAACTGGCCGAGTCGGACCTGCCGCTGGTCTGGGAGGGCGAGGTGGTCGGCGGCCTGCGGCGACCCGACCTGCACCGTGCCCTGGTCACCCTGCTGACGGCCGCCGAGCACGAGATCGGGCTGCCGTGTGCCGAGATGGACCGGTCCCAGAAGCAGGTGGCGGTAGCGCTGCTGAACGAATGGGGGGCCTTCACGCTCCGGAAGTCTGTCGAGGACGTGGCAGAGGCCCTCGGGGTGAGCCGCTTCACCGTCTACAACTACCTGGAGCGCGCCGAAGCCGACGGCTAGGCGCCACCGGTCGGGACTTCGGCCCCGGTCGCCTCTCCCGACCCGAACCGCCATGGCGGCCACCGGTACGGTCCAGCAGCATGGATGACACCACCCAGCCTGACGACCAACGCACCACCCACCACGATGACGACCTGGCTCGGGTGGACGCCGTCGGGCTGGCCACCATGATCCGCTCCGGAGACCTCTCTGCGGTCGAGGCCGTGCAGGCCACGATCGACCGCATCCAGCGCCTCGACGGAGACCTGAACGCGGTCATCCACCGCCAGTTCGAACAGGCCCTGGAGCTGGCGGCCTCCGACGACCTACCCGATGGGCCGTTCCGAGGCGTTCCGATGCTCATCAAGGACCTCTGGGCCGAGGAGGCCGGCCAGCCCCAGCACGGCGGGATGCAGGCCCTGAAGGACGCCGGGTTCACCGCGGACGCCGACTCGAACCTCGTCATCCGCTACAAGCAGGCGGGCTTCATCAACGTGGGTCGCACCAACACGCCGGAGCTGGGCCTCGTCGCCACCACCGAGCCCCACGCCTACGGGCCCACGCACAACCCCTGGAACCCCGACCACAGCCCCGGCGGTTCCTCCGGCGGAGCCGCCGCCGCGGTTGCCTCGGGCATGGTCCCGGCCGCCAACGCCAGCGACGGCGGCGGTTCCATCCGCATCCCGGCCGCCATGTGCGGGCTGGTCGGCCTGAAGCCATCCAGGGGTCGGATCTCCCAGGGCCCGAAGGAGGAGTGGAGCTTCTCCTGCCAGCACGTCGTGACCCACACGATGCGCGACACCGCTGCCATCCTGGATGCATGCGCCATCCCCTTCCCCGGCGACGGCGTGGTGGCCCCCGACCACGGACGCCCCTACGCCGACCGGGTCGGCACCGATCCGGGCCGACTGCGCATAGGCCTCATGCCGGACAACCACCGGGTCCCCACGCATGCGGACTGCGAGGCGGCCACCCGTCGGACAGCCGACCTGCTGGCCGACATGGGCCACGACGTGACCGAGTCACGTCCCGAGGCGTTCGCTCAGATCGGGGAGCTGAAGGAGCTCGTCTGGGCCTTCAACCTGAACTGGGGCGTGGGAGCCGTCGTGAGCATCGAGACCCTGGGCGCCAGGCTGGGACGCACGATCACGGAAGACGACGTGGAACCCGGCACCTGGTTCCTGGCCGAGCGCGGCCGCGGGATCGCCGCACCGGACTACGCCAGGGCACAGGCCGTCATGGGCACCTGGCGCAGGGCGCTGGCAACCTGGTGGGAGGACTTCGACCTGCTGCTCACCCCGACCACGGCCGCTCCGCCGCCCCGTCTGGGCCAGCTCACCCCGACCGCCGACGACCCGGTGCGCGGCTCGAAGGGATCCATCCCCTACTCGGTGTTCACCGCTCCGTTCAACACCTCGGGCCAGCCGGCCATCTCGCTGCCGCTCGGCTCGTCGAACGGGCTACCCGTCGGGGTGCAGCTGGTCGCCGCCTATGGCCGTGAGGACCTGCTCATCGCTGCCGGAGCGCAACTCGAGGCCGAGGTGCGCTGGTCTGAGGACAGGGCGCCCATCCACGCCTGAGGCGAGGTCAGGAGCCGGGCAGGGAGGACCCCAGAAAGGCCACCCCCGGGAGGTCCTCGAACGCCCCCTGATCGGCCGACACGACCACACGATCCGACGCCGCAGCGGTCGCCGCGACCATCAGGTCGTGGTGTCCCCTTCGTCGACCCGACCGTCGGGTGTGGGCGATCAGGCGACCGTGCTCCCTGGCCACCTCCAGGTCATAGGGAACGACCTCGACGCTTTCGACAATCCGGTCCACGAACGCCTGTCGCTGGGCCCGCCGGTGCTCGGAGGCGAGGTGGACGCCGGTCTCCAACTCGGCGACAGCCACAGCGGGAATGGCTACGTCGTCCTCGTCGAGGATCGCTTCATGGAGTTCCACACCGCCACGTTCCAGGTCAACCAGGAACGTCGTGTCGAGGAGCAACCGGGTCACGAATCGCCCTCGTAGCCGATGAACTCCCGGAGGGAACGCAACTCTGACACCCAGTAGTGGTCGGGAGGCCCCTCGGCGAGCAGGCGTCGCACCGCCGCACCGTTGGGCCGTGGTGGCGCTCCCAGTTGGGCGATGACATGACCGCGACGGGTAATCGTGAAGGTCTCGTCCCCGTGCTCGACTGCGTCCAGGAGGTCAGCGAAATTCCGGGAGGCCTCGGTGGCTGAAATCTCCGACATGGGAATCAGATTATCAGATATGGAGTCTGAACGGGAATAGCCCACTCGCCTCAGGCGTCGAGTACAGCGGTACCGGCCGACGAGAGGTCCACCACCGGCGGCTCTGTGGACCACGGGAAGTTGATCCACCTGTCGGTATGGCGCCAGACGTACTCGCAGTCGACCGTCGACTGCGGCTTCTGGTACAGCACGGCGGAACGCACCTCGGCCACCTGGGCCAACGCCGTCTCGCGCACCAGGGCCAGGGTGTGGCCGGTGTCGGCCACGTCGTCGACGATGAGGATCCGCTTGTCCCCGAGGTCCACCCAGTCCACGTAGGGCGGGAGGATCACCGGGATGTCCAACCGCTCGTCCACGCCGGTGTAGTACTCGACGTTCATCACATAGAGGTTCTTGACCGCCAGGGCGTAGCCCAGCGAACCGGCCACGAAGAGCCCGCCACGGGCGATGCACAGGATCATGTGGGGCCGGTAGCCATCCTCGGCGACCATCCTCGCCAGCTGACGGACCGCCGTCCCGTAGCCGGTCCAGTCCATCTCCTCCCGCTCGGCCACCGCTGCTCCCATCATGTGCCTGGCGAGGCCCGGGCCCGGGCGTCGCTGTGGCCGGGAAACCTACCCCGCGGATCCGGCCCGGTCACCGGTCGGCCGGGGTGCGGTCGCAGGGCTCAGTCGTAGGTGGCGGCGACCCTCCACACGCCACCCTCCAGCACCACCAGGCGGGCGGTCCCGTCGGCCGTCACCACCTGGAGGCGTGCGCTGCGCCTCCGGCGCCTCGGATCCCACCATCGCTCGTCCAGCGGCCACGGACCTGCCCATGCCACCACCCGGTCCCCCGCCCCCGTGGCCGCCGACCCGCCCGGTGCGGGAGGCGACAGCAGCAGGTGCGGTGGTGCCGACAGCACTCCCCGCCCGTCGACCGCCACCATTCGACCGGCTGCGTCGCGGACCTCCACGGTGGCCGGATCCACGTGGACCGCTGCTGGAAGGGGGCCGGGCAGGGCCCCCGGCCACGGTGGCCCATCGGCCCCTGCCGCCACCACCCGGGACGGGTGGCCGGGCCCGTCGCCATCCCTCCGGACGAACGGCACCAGGGCCAGGCACTCCCCCGGATCCCGGCCACCCCGCCACTCCGGCACCCGCACCGATCCGGGCCCCACCAGGCCCTCCACCCGGGTACAGGCCCGGGCCGCCCGCTCGTCGGCCGCCGACGCCCCACCCCAGAACCCCTGCTGGCGGCCGGTGGCCGGCACCACCTCGTCAGGGACCAGGACAAGCCTGGTGATCCCCGACGTGGGCCGGGTCGCCGGTGGCCCGTGGAGCCACCCCTCCAACTGCCATCGCACCCGGTCGGCCACCGCCCCCGGGCCCAGCACGCCCTCGTCCCGCCATCGCCGGGCCAGCCTCTCCCCGTGCTCCGTCTCAGCCTCTATCAGCACCAGGGTGCAGGCCAGGCCGCGATCCGAGAGCCGGCCATGGAGGGCCTCGGCCAGGGAGCGGGCGGCGAACGCCACCTGGTCGACGCGCTCCACCGGCGGATCGAAGGCCACGGACACCGCCAGGTCCGGCGGTACCGGTCTCGGGTCCGGTGGCCGCCCATCCATCCCGGATGCCAGGCGGTGGGCGTCGCGTCCCTCGGCCCCGAAGCGGGCGACGACGTCGGCGGCGGGCAGGGCAGCGAACGCACCCAGGGTGTCCAGCCCCAGGCGGACCAGGACATCCGCCAGCGCCGGACGCCCCAGCACCGCGACCGGCAGCGGGGCCAGGAAGGCGGGTACCCCACCCGGCGGAACCACCACCGCCCCGCCCCCGTCCACGACCGAGGCATCGGCCGCCCCGGCAGCCAGGCCGGCGGCGAACCTCCCATCGGCCACGCCGATCCCGCACCCCGGATGTCCGGCCGACGATCCCACCAGGTCGTCCAGGGCAGCTACCACCAGCCGGGCGGTCCTACCCACGAGGTTCACCTCACCACCGGAGAGGCGGACCGGGCCCCTCACCCCGAAGGCGCACGACCCCGGACGCCACGCCTCCAGCCACGGGGTGACGTCTTCGAGGGCTGCCGCCACGACCTCGAACCGGCGGGCCTCCCGGGAATCGTCACGCTCCAGCACCCGGACCTCCGGACACCGGAACTGGGCTTCCCGCAACCGTTGTCCCCGGGCCACCCCGGCCTCCCGGGCGGCTGGCGTGGTTGCCACCACCCGACCGGAGGCCAGTACCAGCGCAGGCTGCAGCGGCCCGACCCCCAGGGCCGTCAACGGCCAGTCGGGACACCGGACCACCAGGGTCCGGACACCGGCATCAACGGTCGCTGCGCCGCTCACGCTCCGCCGGTCATCCCGTCCGGGCCGGGCAGCAGCAGCTCCGTGCGGCGACCGGTGGATTCCATACCCCTGCCGGATGCGGTCACGCCCGCCCGACGGGACCACAACCGGCCGTGCCCAGCATCGGGTCCGGTCCAGGTGGCCGCACCCACGACCAGGCGCAGGTCGAGTCGATCGGGCCACGGGCCGGCTCCGAGGTGGAACAGCACCGAACCCCGTTCCCGGCACCGGGCGGCCAGGCGACGGGCGTCGACCGCCCCGACACGGTGCCGGGGCGCCACCATGACGAGGTCGAACGCCCCCACCAGGGTGGCCACCACCGGCCCCCAGCCCGTCGGGTCAGGGGCCTCCACCACCACCAGGCGCTCCATGGCCAGGCCCTGTCCGGCCGCCGCCGCCAGGCCCAGATCGGGGTCCCCGACCACGGCGATCCAGGAACCGGTGGCCGTGGCCCGGACCATCATGGCTATGGCCAGGGAACGGGCTCCCACCCCCGATATGCCGATCGTGATGCCCCGGCGGAGTCCCCCCGGGAACAGCCCGGCGAGGGCCGGCAGCACCGGCAGGGCCCGTTCCACGGCCAGGACGGTGGGTCGGGTCCGGCTGGCGACCTCACCCACCGTGGGCACGGACCGTGGCCGGGACGGCTCAGCGCCAGGCTCGGCCCGTTCCTCCTCCGCCAGGTCGTCGAACGGATCGGGCTCAGCCAGCAGGGAGGCTGGAAACCGGTGGGGTGCGGCCATGTCCCAGTATCGAACATATGTTCGATACTGGCAAGGGGGGCCGTGGCCTCACGACGGTGGCGGGTCGGCGTGCTGGCGGATCCAGGCGTGCATCGCGATGCCGGATGCCACCCCGGCGTTGATCGACCGGGTGGACCCGTACTGGGCGATCGAGCAGACCATCGTCGCCGCCTCCCGGACCTCGTGGGAGAGCCCGGGGCCCTCCTGCCCGAAGACCAGCACGCACCGCTCCGGCAGGGCAGTCGACTCCAACGGCACCGAGCCGGGCAGGTTGTCGATCCCGACAACGGCCAGGCCGGCGGTTGCGGCCCAGGCCACCAGGTCGGCCACGTCCGGATGGTGGGCCACGTGCTGGTAGCGGTCCGTGACCATGGCACCCCGACGGTTCCAGCGGCGGCGGCCCACTATGTGCACCCCGGCGGCCATGAAGGCGTTGGCGTTGCGTACAACCGTGCCGATGTTGAAGTCGTGCTCCCAGTTCTCCACCGCCACGTGGAACGGATGCCGGCGACCGTCCAGGTCGGCCACGATGGCCTCACGCAACCAGTACCTGTAGCGGTCCACGACGTTGCGCCTGTCGCCGCCCGCCAGCAGCTCCGGGTCCAACCGGGCGTCGTCGGGCCACGGCTCCGGGTGTGGTCCGACGCCGACCTCGTCAACCACGTTCAGTCCAGGATCGCCTGGTTGACCAGCGCGCGGAGGTCCCATCGCAGCGACACGTGGGTACCCGACGGCACCAGCTGGGTCATGAAGACCGCATGGATCCCCTCGGCGGGGTCCACCCAGAAGGCGGTGCTGGCCATCCCACCCCAGGAGGCCTCTCCACGTGACGCCATGATCCTCCCGACAACCGGGTCCTCGACGGTGGCGAAGCCCAGGCCGAAGCCGCAGCCGGCGAAGAAGCCCGGGGTGTAGAGGTGGTCTCCGACCTGGTCCAGGTGGGCTCCACCGGGCAGGTGGTTGGACATCATGGAGCGCACCGTCCGCGGTCCCAGGATGCGTGCCCCGTCCAGCTCCCCGCCACCCAGCAGCGCACTGCAGAACCGGTGGTAGTCGCCGGTCGTGGAGACCAGCCCGCCTCCACCGCTCTGCCACGACGGCTCCCTGTAGGCGCTCGTGGGCCCGGCGTCCAGCAGGGCCGGTTCCGACCCCGGTGCGAAGCCGTAGCAGGAGGACAGTCGTCGGACCCGCTCGTCGGGGACCAGGAACGACGTGTCGTGCATGCCCAGCGGTTCCAGGATCCGGGCTGCGAGGCAGTCGGCGAACGGTCGGTCGTCCAGCACCTCGACGACGCGACCCAGCACGTCGGTGGCCATCGAGTACGACCACCGGGTCCCGGGGTGGTGGCGGAGCGGTAGGCCAGCCAGCCTGCTGATCGTGTCAGCCAGGGTTCCCCCCCGTTCCATGGCGTCCAGGCCTGCCCGTCGGTAGATCTCGTCCACCGGGTGCTGGTCCAGGATGGAGTAGCTGAGGCCCGAGGTGTGGCTGAGGAGGTCGGCAATGGTGATGGACCGGTCGGCGGGAACCAGCTCCGGCGCATCGACCGTCCCGCCCACGAACACCTGCGGGTCGGCGAACTCCGGCAGGACATCGGCCAGCGGGTCCCGCAACCTGAGGCGGCCCTCCTCCACGAGCTGCATGACGGCCACCGAGGTGATCGGCTTGGTCATCGAGAAGATCCGCCAGAGGGTGTCGCCGGCTACGGCTACGGCGTTCTCCCGGTCGGCCAGGCCGGCCGTGGAGCGGAGCACGACGCGTCCGTGGCGGGCGACCAGCACATCGGTGCCCACCATGTGACCGTCCTCCACGAAGGCCCCTGCGAAGTCGGCCACGCGCCCGAGGCGGTCTGCATCCATGCCGACCTCAGAGGGATGGACGTCGACCTGCAGCATTTCCATGGTCGCCGAGTCTGGTGCGGAGTCGCCTACGACGCCCCAGCGGGCCTCAGCCGACGGCGTCTGTCAACTCGTCGTCGTCGGGAACCCTCACGCCCTCCACCCAGTAGAGGTAGAGGCCGGCGATGATCTCCTCGATCCCCTCAGGGTCGGAATCGGCGTCGGCCATCTCGAGGGTGACGACGCTGCCGTTCATGTGGACACCGGCGATCCCGCCACGTGCGAACAGCCGGCGGGCCAGCTCGTCGGCCGGCGTGGTTCCCGGAATGTCATCCCCGGCCCGGTAGCGCTCGTGGCCCATGCCGGTCAGGGCGCGGTTGGTCTCGAACCGGACGACGCCGGCACGCGACGACGGCCTGCGGACGACGGTGATCGGCTGTCCCATGGATCGTGAGGCTAGCGGTCGGTGTCGACGCCTCGGTGCGCCTCAGGGTCCGCCGCTCCGGAGTCGGCGACTCCAGCGGTCAGGGCACGGTCGGCCCGCTGCAGGAGGACCGCCAGGCCTATGGACACACCGGCCAGCACCGTGTGTACGACCTTGAAGCCGACCTCGTGGTCGGCGAGCAGCATGCCGGCACCCCGGACACTCCAGAAGGCGATCGTCCAGAGGCAGAAGATCGCCACCAGGCGGGTCGAGCCCAGCGGGCGCCGGTACCAGAGGCCCAGTGGAAGCGTGGCGGTGGCGGCGGCCAGCACCAGGAAGAGGAGGGCGACGACGAGCCCCCATGCCCTGTCGCCGCCCGCCAGACCGTCATCGCCGACGAGGTTCCGGATGCGGCCCACCCACACGACGGCCGTCCAGGCCACCAGGAGCCAGAGGAGTCGTACGGAGCGCTGCACGGCTCAGACGGTAGCGACCATGCACCTGCATGGACGAAGGCAACTCAGAACAGGCGTGGCGGGGCTCCGTGCCTGTCGCGGGCCGGCTCGCCGATGGCCGGCAGCCCGTGCATGAAGGACCAGGTCCGACGGTGGTACGTGGTGGCACCCCGCTCGGCCAGGGCGGCCCGGTGAACCGGGCTGGGATAGCCCTTGGACTGGGCGAACCCGAAGCCCGGGTGGCGACGGTCGGCGTCACGCAGGATCCGATCGCGGGTCACCTTGGCCACCACCGAGGCCGCCGCTATCGAGAGGCAGGTGGCGTCACCCCTCACGATGGTGCTGGCCCGTCCACCACCCACGAAGTCCCAATTGCCGTCAAGGAGTACCCGGTCCACGGCGAGGCCGAGGCCGTCGAGAGCCCGGCGGGCGGCCAGGCGTTGGGCGTCGGACATGCCGAGGTCATCGCACTCGTCGTTGCTGGCGTGGCCCACGGACCAGGCCTCGGCCCATCCGGTGATGCGGTCGAACAACGCCTCGCGCTCAGGCTCGGTGAGCATCTTGGAGTCCCGGACCCCGGTGATGCGCCGGTTCCGGTCGGGTACCACAACCCCGACCGTCAAGGGTCCGGCCCAGGCGCCCCTACCCACCTCGTCGAGGCCCGCCACCACCCGGTGGCCCGCATCCCACAGTCCGCGTTCCGCGACCAGCCCCGGGGCCTTTCCCCTCAGGGCCGCCCGCATGCGGCGTCTACCGGCCATGGTCCGACCCTAGGAGAACGATCCACCCTCGGGTGGCGGAGCGATGGGCGGACCGGAAGACGCTCCGGGTGAAGAACCGGGCACCGGTCCGGAGGATGGGCGGGGTGGGGGCACCCGACCCGCCGGGGCGGCCAGCAGGACCTCGCCGGTCGCCTCGACGGTCGAGAAGGCTGTGTCCAGGCCCGGAACGCGCAGCACAACGGGTCCGTCGTCGTGACGCTCCAGTTCCCAGAGCAGGGCCGGCCTCTCGCCGTGCCACCGGATGGCGAAGCCGAGGCGGCCGTGCGGCGTGGCCAGGCCGTGCAACTCGATGCCACCTCCCAACCAGGAGTCCGGCACGTCGACGAGCAGGTCCAGCCCGTCCACCGAGGTACGCGCCAGCCGGTCGGCAAGGTGACGCAACGAGGTGGCGGCCGGGTCGGTCGCCACGAGCTCCGGTGGTCCCCCCACCTCGACGAGTCGGCCGGCGTCGACGGCCGCCCGGGCGTCGCCCAGCGCAGCGAACAGATCGGACATCCGTGCGAGGGCCCACCGGGCCGTCGGCGCATCCCCAGCCGACCTGGCCAGGTCCTCCAACTGGATCCCGTCGGTGCCCGTGAACCACCCGGGTTCACGGCCGAGCATCCAGAGCCATGCGGCAGCCACCAGACGATCTCCGGGAGGGCCATCCGAATGGACCAGGCACTCCACCGCCCTCCGCGGAAGACCCCACCTGCACAGTTCCACGGCCCCGGCAGGGGTCGGGTCAGCCAGCATGAGGTCCACGAGGTTCCGATGTGCCGTGGCCGCAAGGGACTGGTCCGGCAGGTCCACCGTCGCCGCATCGGCCAGATGGCCCACCCACCCGGCCGTGACCCGTTCCGCCGACGGGAACACTGCCGACGGGTTGTCCACCAGGTCGCCTGCGGGCACCGCGAACCTGAGGGCCGAACGGTGGGGCAGGGGGACGACCAGCGCACCGGCAGCGGCACCGATCCGGCACCTGACGGGTTCAGGGGCGGCAATCACCGCCCGGCCACCGGTCACCGTCTCCCAGAGGTCGGCGGCCGCATCCACGATGGCGTAGCGGCCGGGTTCGCGGTCCACGACCAGCGCCGTCCCACCGTCCACCAGGAGGCGGCGGCCATCCACCGAGATGCGCCGTATCGCCCCACCGGGCGCGGCCTGGACGGTCACCGCCACGGCGACCGGAACCGGGGTCTCGTTCAGCAGCTCGACGACGACAGCCGCACCTGACGACCCGCTGGCCAGCGTCGCCCAGGTCGTCGCCACCACGTCGCCACCCGCCACGCGCATGCGGGTGACCAGCACGGGTGCCGGACCCGGGCGGTCCTGGCGCACGGCTGCTTCCACCGCCGGGGCGTACCAGCGGTCCTCGCCACCGATCCACCACTCCACCCGGTGGGAGGTTCCTGACGGATGGATGGACGCCCGGGCGTCGACCACGGCACGGAAGCCGTCGTCGGTACCCAGCCGGGTGCCCACGGGTCCGGGAACCGGAGCGCGACGCCTCCGGAGCAGGTCGGTGAACCGGAACATCAGGTGGTCGCCACCTCGGGGCCGGACCGCCGCGACATGAGCTCCGACCACACCTCGGTGGGCGACCGGCCGAGGTCGAACACCGACCGCACGCCCTCGGCCACCGGAACCTCCACGCCCACGGTGGCGGCCATCTCGCAGGCGACGGCAGCGGTGCTAACCCCCTCGGCAACCTGGTCCATGCCGGCCAGCACGCTCTCCGGCGAAGCGCCGCGCCCCACCTGCTCGCCCACCCAACGGTTCCGGCTCTGGGGGCTCATGCAGGTGGCCATGACGTCGCCCATGCCGGCCAGGCCGGCAAAGGTCATGGGGTCACCCCCCAGGGCGACACCCAGTCGGGTCATCTCGGCCAGGCCCCGGGTGATGAGCGCCGCCCGGGCGTTGTCGCCGGTGTCGAGCCCTTCGGCCATCCCGGCGGCCAGGGCGATCACGTTCTTCAGCGCCCCACCCAGCTCGCAGCCGACCAGGTCGTCGTTGGTGTAGACCCGCAACCGCTCCGACGCCAGCAGCCCCTGCAGGGCCGAGGCGGCTGACGGATCGGTGGCGGCGATGACGGTGGCCGCCGATCGCCCCTCCAGGATCTCCCTGGCCAGGTTCGGACCTGTCAGCACACCCACCGGCCGGCCGGGCAGCACGTCGGCCGCCACCTGGCTCATGCGCAGCCCGGTCGAACGCTCGAACCCCTTGGCCAGGCTGATCACGGGCGTCCCGGGTTCCACGGCATCCGCCACCGACTCCAGGACCTGGCGGAATCCGTGGGTGGGAACGCCCATCAGCAGCAGGTCGGCGCCCCGGACCGCCGACCCCAGGTCATCGGTGGCCTCGAGCTGTGAGGGCAGCGCGTAGCCGTCCAGGTAGCGGCGGTTGCCCCGGCCGGCGGCCACGTCAGCGGCCACCTCGGCCCTCCGGGACCACAGCACGGTGGGCACCACGGGAGCCAGCAGGGCGGCAACCGTCGTCCCCCAGGAACCGGCCCCGATGACCGCCACCCTCGACACCGCGCCGCCGTTGGACATGGCGCAACCCTACGGGCCGGTACCCGGCGCCCCCGGCCCGGAACCGCAGCGCCGCCCGGAGGCGGTACGCAGCGGCGGCTGTCGGCATCGGCCCATAGGCTTCGCCGGTGTCCGGAACCGTGGCTGTGCTGATCCCGGTGAAGGCCTTCGGAGCGGCCAAGGGCCGTCTCGCCGAGGTCCTGGACGGTCAGGCCCGGGCCGACCTCGCACGGAGCATGGCCACCATCGTGGTGGCCGCAGCGGCTCCCCTCCCGGTGACCGTGGTCTGTGACGACGATGACGTGGATGCCTGGGCCCGATCGGTGGGTGCCGACGTGGTCAGGGTCGACGGACCCGGCCTGAACCGGGCGGTGGAAGCCGGAATGGAGGCGCTGGCCGCCGACGGGGTGGCGATGGTGATCGTGGCCCACGCCGACCTGCCACGGGCCACCCGACTGGACCACTGCGCAGGGTTCGACGGAATCACGCTGGTGCCGGACCGGCACCACGACGGCACTCCGGTGGCCGTGGTGCCTACCGGCACGGGCTTCCGGTTCGCCTACGGTCCCGGCTCGTTCGCTGCCCACGTGGCCGAGGCCGAACGCCTGGGGCTGGCCTGGCGCAGCCTGCTGGACCCCGACCTGGCCTGGGACGTGGACGGCCCAGACGACCTGGCGGCGCTGGAGGGCTGAGCTGGACGCCGGGTCAGCGCCGGCTGCGGCGACCCCGGCCGCCACCGGACCCGGTACCCGTGGACGGCTCCCACCGGAACCGTCGGACGGCCACGACGGCGCCGAGCAGGCCCCACGCCGCGATCCGCAGCAGCAGGCCGGGCTCCCACGCCGAGCCGGTCCGGAACGGATCGAAGGCGGCATAGAAGGCCTCCACGAACGGCTTCAACGGAAAGACGTCACCGGCGACGTCCAGCCAGCGGGCCGGATCCGGCACGACCACGAACACGTTGGAGATGAACGCCACCGGCAGGATCGTGGCCTGGGCCAGCGCCGGCGCCGACTGCCCCGACGGAGCGATCGATGCCAGGGCCAGGCCCAGCAGGGAGAAGGAGGCCACGCCCACCACGAAGGTGACCACGGCCGCCGGGATCCTGTCGGCCTGCATCTCGAGGCCGTAGAGGCCGAAGCCGACGGCCAGCATCACCAGCGAGCCGACCACCGCTATGACGACGGCTGATCCGACGATCCCGCCCATGTAGATCCATCGGGGCAGCGGCGTGCTGCGGATCCGCATGAGGATCCCCTCGTCCCGATAGATGGCCGTGGTGATCCCGATGTTGGTGTAGGTGGCCGAAACGGCCGTGAACACCGCCAGGCCCGGGGCGTAGAACTGCGCAGCTGCGACCGCCTCACCGGGGGCCACGTGGATGTCGTCGAAGATCGCCCCGAAGAGGAGCAGGAAGATGAGCGGGAAGGCCAGGGTGAAGAACGCCGAGATGGCCGTCCGCCGGAACAGGCGGTTCTGGTAGCCGACCTGTCTGGCCAGCAGCCCCAGCGAGGAGGGGAAGCGGTCAGACACCGGAGGTCCCGCCGGATTCGGGATCGTCGGGGTCCCCGCCATGGCCGACGAGGTCCAGGTAGACGTCCTCGAGGGTCGGGCGGTTCACCTCCAGTCCGTCCAGTTCCAGGGAGCGCTCCAGCGCCCACGTGGTGAGGTGGTGCAGGTCGGCTGTGGGAGCCGGGGTCCTGACCTCCAGCATGCCGTTGCGAAGCGAGGCCCGGCCGGTGAGGGCGGACAACAGGCCGTCAACGGTGCCGCTGGCCTCCGCGGGGAATCGGACCCGGATCAGCGTGTCGCGATCGGCGCCGCCTCGAAGTTCGTCGGGGGTACCCGTGGCGACCACCCGACCACCCGCGATGACCAGGACGCGGTCGGCCAGGGCCTCCACCTCGTCCATGTAGTGGCTGGTCAACAGGATGGTCTTTCCGAGCGAACGCAAGCCGTCCACCATCTCCCACGCCTGGCGACGGGCCGACGGATCGAAGCCGGTGGTCGGCTCGTCCAGGAACAGCAGGTCGGGATCGCCGATCAGGCCGGTGGCCAGGTCGATGCGTCGTTTCTGTCCGCCCGACATGCGATGTGTCCGCCGGTCACCCAGGCCCTCCAGGCCCACAAGGGCCAGCACATCGTCAACCGGTAGGCGCCGCCTGTAGCAGGCGCCGTAGTGCTCCAGCACCTCGCGCACGGTCAGCTCCCGCTCGATCCCGACCTCCTGGAGGACGATTCCGATGCGGTCCCGGAGTTCCCGATCGCCATCGGCGGGGTCCCGACCGAGCACCTCGACCGTGCCGCCGTCCCGATGCCGATGGCCCTCCAGGATCTCGAGCGTGGTCGACTTGCCCGCCCCGTTGGGCCCCAGCAGGGCGAACACCTCGCCCGGTTCCACGGTGAAGGAGAGGTCGTCGACTGCCAGCACGTCGCCGTAGGACCTGGTCAGGTTGGAGACGGCGACCGCTGGCACGTCGGCGACCCTACCGGTCGGGTTCGCGGCCTCCGGCGCCACGACCGGTCGGTTGGTTCCGGTTCCTTTGCGCCGCAGCGCCCGCCTGCCAGACTCCGGTCCCATGGAGACAGTTGGCTTCGAGCACATGGTGGACGGCACCCCCGAGGACTACGAGCTGATCGGCCGCGAGCTGGTGGCCCACAAGGCCGCCCACCTCACCGACCACCTGCTGGCCACCCTGAAGGCCATGGCCGGGCCGATGCTGGGCTACCCGGTGGACCGGTTCCACCACAGCCTCCAGAGCGCCACCCGGGCACTACGCAACGGCGAGGCCGACGAGATGGTGGTGGCCGCCCTGCTGCACGACGTGGGTGATCCCATCGCCCCGGAGAACCACAGTGCCGTGGCCGCCGACATCCTGAGGCCCTACGTGGACGAGCGCACCCACTGGATCGTCCGGCACCACGGCGTGTTCCAGGGGTACTACTACTTCCACCATCTGGGAGCCGACCCCGATGCCCGGGAACAGTTCCGGGAGCATGAGTGGTTCGACGACTGTGCGGCGTTCTGCGCCGAGTACGACCAGAACTGCTTCGAGCGGAACTACGACGAGATGGCGCTGGAGGACTTCGAGCCGCTGGTGCGCGAGGTCTTCTCACGCGACAGCCGCTACCCCCTCCCGTCCATGACCCTGGCCTGAGGCGCCGTCACCCGTCCTCCGGCGACCGTCCGGACGGCGCCGCACTAGGGCTCCAGGACCACCTTGATGGCCCCGGCGGAACGATTCGCGGCCACCCGGAACGCCTCGGGGGCGTCGTCCAGGGCGAAACGATGGGTGATGACCGCCTCGGACAGCTCGGGAACCGCCGCCAGCAGCGCTGCAGCCTCGTCCACCTCCCGCACGTCCGGCCCGTGCCGACCCGAGCAGCCGTACATGGACGACGGCCTGAGGCTGACCTCCTTCAGGAACATGGACATGACGTTCGGGATGGCTATCCCGTCCCAGTAGACGGCCGGTATCGACACCGTCCCGCCCGGGCGGGCGTGGTCGATGGCCGCCACCAGGGCGCTCTCGGTGCCGGCGGCCTCGATGACCACGTCGTACTCACCGGAGGCCGCAGTTCCGGCACCCAGGCGTTCGCCGGCCGCCACCTGGTGGGCGTGGCGGGCTGACAGGTCCACCTCGGCACCCACGTGGAGGGCTGCGGCCACAGCGGTCAGGCCGATGGTCCCGCCACCCACTACCAGCACCCGCTGGCCGGGCTGCACCTCGGCCACGTTCACGGCGTGCACCGACACGGCGATGGGCTCGACCAGGCAGGCGTCGCCCACGGGGACGCCGTCGGCCAGCGGGACGAGGCATGCCGGGTCCACCAGGATCCGGTCGGCCATGCCTCCGTCCATGGCCAGGCCGTAGAGCGCCATGGCCCGGCACTGCTGCTCGGCACCAGCGGCGCACCGATCGCAGCTGCCGCAGGCCAGCGTGGGCCTGATGGCCACCTCCGTGCCGTCGGCGAGTCGACCCGCCACCTCGTGGCCGAACGTGTTGGAGAGGCCGAATCCGGCCATGTGCAGGTCGGAGCCGCAGATGCCGGCGGACGCCACCTCGACCACCACGCCGTCACCGGTCGGGTCGTCCACCTCGACGACCTGGAACCCCCCGTCAACCGTCCGTACCGCACGCATGGTGCCCCCTTCCCGGTGTCGACCGCCGCGGGCAGACGCCCGCTTTCCGTCGATCCACGATGCGACCGTACGATCCATCCATGGACCCGGGCGAGCCGCGCAGCATCGACCTACTGGACGGCGACTTCTACGTCACCGATCCGTACCCCACCTACGCCTGGCTCCGCCAGCACGATCCCGTCCACCACGACACCGCCAACGACCTCCTGGGGATCTCCCGCTACGACGACATCGTCACCATCGAGCGGGACAAGGCCACCTTCATCTCGTCCGGAACCGAACGCGGCTACCGGCCCAACATCCCGGCCGACCGATCCATCATCGGGCTGGACGACCCCCACCACACGGTCCGTCGCAACCTGGTGTCCCGTCGGTTCACGCCGCGGGCGGCCGGCCGCTGGGAGGACCACGTGCGCGGCGTGGTCACCGGCCTGATCGACGCCGTGCTGCCGGCCGGCGAGGCCGAGGTCATCTCACAACTGGCCGCACCCCTGCCCGCCCAGATGATCGGGTTGCTGCTGGGTTTCGACGACGAGATGTGGCCGAAGCTCCAGGACTGGTCGGAGCGGACCATCGCCCTGGGCGGCGGGCCCCGCTACCACGACCATGACGGGGTCGCCGCGGCCATCGAGTTCGCCGGGGCGGCCGCAGAGCTCTACGAGGCCAAGAAGCCCACGGTGACCGAAGGCTGCCCCATGGACGATGTCATGACGGTCTGGATCGACCGGGAGCGCACGGGCCTGGACGGGTACGACTTCGGCCTGGACGAGATGATCTCGGACTGCCTGCTGCTGCTGGACGGCGGCGCCGAGACCACCCGGACCGTGATAGCCCGCACGCTCGTCGAGCTGGCACAGCGCCCCGACCAGTGGGCGCTGCTGCGTGGCGGCGCCGACATGACCGTGGCCACCGAGGAGTTCATCCGCTGGGTGACGCCGATCCACAACATGTGCCGGACGGCCGCCATCGACACCGAGGTGGCCGGAATCCCGGTTCGGGCCGGCGACCAGCTCCTCCTCATGTACTCGTCGGCCAACCGTGACCCGTCGCACTTCGAGGACCCCGAGTCGTTCGACGTCACCCGGACGCCCAACAACCACCTGGCGTTCGGCTTCGGCACCCACTTCTGCCTGGGCGCCGCCCTGGCCCGCCTGGAGATCCGGGTCTTCTTCGAGGAGTTCGTACGTCGCATCGCGGACCTGCGCCTGAAGCCGGGAACCACACCGGTGGAGATGCCCAACGCCTTCGTCTACGGGCTGCGTCAGGCGCACCTGGAGTTCGACCCGGCCTGACGGCCGGCGTGGCGTCAGTCGTCGGCGGGCCTGTTGCCGGCCATGACGTCGTCGCCCAGCCCCGGGGCGATGAACGACGAGAAGTCGGGCCCGGCCCGCAGGGCCTGGCCGCCGTCCACGTTGATGGCCGTCCCCGTGATCCAGCGCGACTCGGGACCGATCAGGAACCTGGCCAGGGCGCCCACGTCGGACGGCTCCCCGACCCCGGTATCAGAAGCCGGGGCCAGCGGCGTGTTTCGCAGGTAGCTGGCGAACACCTCGCCATCACGCGGCACGAAGTCCATCATCTCAGTGGCTATGAAGCCGGGCCGGATGGCGTTGAACCGCACGTTGGACCGGCCGAACTCATCGGCGGCATTGCGCATCATGGCCTCGATCCCCGCCTTGGCGACCGTGTAGGCACCGAAGTGGGGGTGGTTCTGGTGCCCGGCGATGGACGACATCCCGACGAACGAGCCACCACCGGAGGCCACCATCTCGGGAACCGAGTGCTTCACGCACAGCATCGTGCCGACCACGTTGAGGCGCAGGACCGCCTCGAACTGGGCCAGGTCCTGGACGTTGTACGGCCCGAGGCCCCCGCCACCCCCGGCGTTGGCCACCGCGCCGCGCAGGTTCCCGGCGTTGGCGACGGTTGCGGCCACCGCCGCCCGTACGTCGTCCTCCGACGTCACGTCCGCCACCACGTGGTGCACGCTGCCGCCGTGGCCGGGCCGTATGGCGTCGACCGCATCGGTCAGGCTGGATTCGGTCCTGCCGCAGATCGTTACCACGGCGCCATCGGCGGCCAGCGCCTCCGCACAGGCCCGTCCGATTCCGGTGCCGCCACCTGTCACCAGTACCCCGTAGCCCCGCAGTGCTCCATCGGCCATCAGGTCGCCTCCCCCATCGTCATCGGACCCGATCCTTCCACCGGGGGTACCCGGCGACCCATTCGCGTGGCAGGTCAGTCCTCGGAGGGGCCATCCATCAGGTCCATGATCCCGGGGTAGTCCGGGATGGGCCGCAGGGCCCTGTCGGCGTAGGCGAAGGCGACCATGGTGGCGAGGGTGCCGGCCGGCCAGCCGACGGCGAAGCGGATCAGCACGTAGCCGTCCGTCGACGTCCGGTTGAAGAGCCAGATGTCCCACACCGACGTCAGGATCTGGTACACGCCCAGGAACACGGTCAACCGGCCCATCACCTTCAGGTAGAGCGGGTGGGCCCTGGTCTCGGAGCTGAACGGGACGAGCATCGGGGCGTAGCGGGCCAGGACCGGTTGACCCGCCACGACGGTGGCGATGAGGGCTACGCCGACGGCAGCCTTCGTACCGATGCCGATCCCGAAGTACACGGCTTCGGAGTCCGTGAGGATCCCGATGATCGCCCGGACCACCAGGTAGACGACCAGGATTGGCAGGAACCTGCCGACGGGCTCCCCCCGGCGACGGCGGTCCACCGCCACCTTGATGCTCCACAGCGTGGCGCCCGCCACCCCCGCACCCAGGCCCCAGATGCGGTTCAGCACCAGGAACAGTGCGATGGGAATGACCGAGTCGAGGACACGCCCCTTCTGGGAGCCCGACCGTCCGGCCGGCTTCTGGTTCACCTTGTACCTGGGTCCGGGTCGGGCCGGCTCAGGATGCCCGGTCGGCTGCATCGGTGGCAGCATCCGGTCGCAGGTCACCATCCGGAACGAGGTCGACGATGCGTCGCACCTCGGAGTAGTGATGGTGGTGGGAGGCTTCGGCGAAAAGGCGACGCCGCTCGACCAGGCGGTCCCCGGTGGGCGGATCCTCCAGGAACCCGAACAGGTCGAAGGCGACCTCCAGGTCCGCGGCGATCGGGGCCCTGCCGAACAGGGCCGCACGCTTCAGCGCCACCCCTACGCAGCCGGCCACGATGTCGGGTATCCGCTCTCCCGCACCCGGGCGGAGACGCCCCACGAACGACCTGGCGAGGCGGAACGCAAAGCCCTGGTCCGGCCCCTGACTGCCGAGGCTGGTCCCGCTGGGCTGGCCGCCCAGGTCCACCACCTCACCGGGGCGACCGGCCCGCCAGGGGCCGAGCCGACGCAGCGGACCGGAGTATGCGGGATCGGCGGAGCGGACCGCAGGCGTTGGAACGTGGGAGGGAGCTGACACGTTGCCAATTCTACGGGCGAGGATCGGTTCAGGCCCACCCGGTCGTCGGATCGGGAAGGTCCCCGGCGGGAAGCCACATCCAGCCGAAGCTCTGGCGCGTGCCGGTCTCGTTGAAGCCCGGGTCCCCCTCGAAGCGGACGGGGGTGGTCGAGTCGTCCAGGATCCGTGCCCTCCTGGCAGGCCCACCGGCCGCCGCCGCGGCCAGTACCCCGGCGGCCGTCCCGTAGGAGGCCAGCCTCTGGAACATCGCAATGGTCGGGCTGATCATCGTGAGCTGACCGTCACGCCACCGTTCCAGCACGTCGATCGGCCTGCACCACTCGGCGTGCACCGCCTCACGGCCATCCACCACCGGCTGGACGTCGGGGTCAACGGTGACCACGAAGAAGTACGTGTCGTACCTCTTGATGCTGGGCATGGGCGTCACCCAGCGGGACACGGCGTGGATGCCGGACAGGTCCAGCCTCGTGGCACCGTCGTGGACCAGGTCCGCCAGGCCGACCCTCCCCGCCTCCAGGTCGTGGCGATGCGCCACCATGCGGGCAGCCAGCCCCGGATCGGTGGTTCCGACCGCCACGCCGACCTCCTCCACGGTCTCGCGGACCGCCGCCGTCCAGTACCCCAGGCCGTCGGCCACGCCCAACCGCTCCGCCGCCGTGGCCGCCGTGAGTCCGGTCACCAGCGACGGCCAGCGGGGATCGTGATCGCCGGCATCCACCGCCCCACCGGGAAACAGCGTGTGTCCGGCCACGAAGGTCGAGGAATCGGTCCGACGCAGGGTGAGGACCTGCAGGTCCGGGCGGTCGGCGACCAGCAGGATCGTGGCGGCCGACCTGATCGGCACCCCATCCACCGACAGCTCGTGACGTGGAGTACCGGTGTCCCGAATTTCGCCCCGCCCGTCATCCATCGCCCGAGGCTACGGCCACTCCCATCGCGTCGACCCCATCGGTCCCGCCATCCGGACCCGGCGAGGGGGAGCCGCGAAGGGCAGCGGCGAAGGGGACCGTCGACCGGGCACCTAGGGTGCCGGGGTGTCCGATGGAGCCAGCACCGAGGCCCTGGTCGCGCCCCCCAGCCGACCGGTCCCCGCCGACCTGCTGGCCGGGCTGAGCGTGGCGATGGTGCTGATCCCCCAGTCGATGGCGTACGCCGAGCTGGCAGGCCTGCCATCCCACATCGGGCTGTTCGCATCGGCGCTGCCTCCGATCCTGGCCGCCCTGTTCGCCTCCTCGCCGTACCTCCAGACGGGGCCCGTGGCGCTCACCAGCCTGCTCACCTTCGGTGCCCTGGCCAGCCTGGCCGACCCCGGTAGCGCCGACTACGTGGCCCTGGCCGCCCTGCTGGCCCTGATGGTCGGCGTCACCCGACTGCTCCTGGGAGTGTTCCGCCTGGGCGTGGTCACCTACCTGATGCGCGACCCGGTGGTCGCCGGCTTCACCTCCGCCGCGGCGATCCTGATCCTGGCCTCGCAGCTCCCGACGGCCCTCGGCACGGCGACGCCCTCCGGAGGGGTGCTCTGGCGGGCCGGTTGGTCGCTGGGGCATCCCGGCGGATGGGAGATGGCGTCGCTGGCCATCGCCGCCACGACGGTGCTGCTCGTGCTGGCGGGTCGCAGGGTCGTGCACCGGATGTTTCCCGGTGCCCTCATAGCGGTCGGTGGCGGCGTCATCGTGAGCCGGCTGACCGACTACGCAGGGCCGGTGGTCGGCGACGTTCCCACGGGCCTTCCCTCCCTCTCGCTGGACCTCCCCTGGGGGTCGACCGGCTCACTGCTGGTCGGGGGAATCCTCATCGCCCTGGTCGGCTTCGCCGAGCCTGCATCCATTGCCCGGGTATTCGCCGACGAGGACGGCCAGCGGTGGAGCGCCAACAGGGAGTTCGTGAGCCAGGGGGTGGCCAACGTGGCCGCCGCCGTCTCCGGGTCCTTCCCGGTGGGCGGATCCTTCAGCCGCTCCTCGCTGAACCGGCTGGCCGGAGCGCGCACCCGCTGGTCGGGAATGGTGACGGGAATCACGGTGCTGGCCTTCCTGCCGTTCGCCGACGTGCTGGCACCACTCCCGCGGGCCACCCTGGGTGGGGTGGTCATCGCTGCGGTGGTCGGCCTGGTGAAGCCCGGACGACTCATGCGAATGGCGCGGATCTCACCGGCGGACGCCGTCGTGGCCTGGGTCACGTTCTTCGCCACCATCGCCCTCAGCCCGCGGGTCGAACAGGGGGTCCTGGTCGGAATCCTGGTCTCGCTGGCCGTCGGCCTACGCCGCCGGCGTGCCTGAGGCCGGTCGGATCAGGCCCGTAGCCACGCCTCGGTGAGGGTCGCCACATCGGTGAGGGTCGACACGTAGGCCAGGGTGTGGGCCAGCACCTGGTCGCCGTAGCCCTCGGCGGTGGCCACCGAGCCGTCAGTCGGGACCACGACCTGGAAGCCCGCGTTGACGAGGTCGAAGACGGTGTTGGGGATGGCCAGGTTCAGCGTCACGCCCACTACCACGACGGTGGTGGTGCCCTCGTTGCGAAGCATGGCCGAGAGCCCTGAACCCGAGTCGGCCGAGAGTCCGTGGGACCGTGGAAGGACCACGTCCACATCCGGGTCGAGCCCCAGCTCGGGTGCCGGCTGCACGGCCGGCGTCCCGACCAGCTGCTGCACGTCGGCCTTCCTTCCCGCCGCGAAGAGCCGGGAGTTCCGATTGCCGCCCCACAGGTCGGCCCTCGAATGGAACGTGGAGTGGACGACCCTCACGCCGGCCGAGCGAGCGGCCACGGCCAGGCCACCAAGGCGGGGCAGCAGCCCGGCGGCGGCCACGGCGTCAGCTACGGCGGGCATGCTGGACTCCGGACCCACCACGCCGTTCTGGCACTCCACGATGCACAACGCCGTGTGGTCCGGAGCGACCAGTTCCTGAAGATCCATCCTCGACTCCGTTTCCCGTCCACCCCGGAGGTCTCCGGGGCACCTACTCGTACTTCGTGCCCGACTCGCGTAGGACGTCCAGCCAACGCTGCCCGGCGTCCGGCGCCAACTCCCCAGGACGGTAGGTCACGTGGTGCAGGATCCCGCTCCACCCGAAGGTCCCGTACCTCTCCCGGATCGTCCATGAGACCGGCGAACGCCTGTCGATGCCCACGTCTATGCCCTGGAACGGCGCAATGGCGGTGAGCGCCGGCAGGTCCCGGGCACCGGCCACGACCGTTTCGTCCACCCTCAAGTCCACGTGCACGGAAAGGTTCCCCACCGCCTCGACCGCCAGGATGATCGAGGAGGTACCGGCAGCCAACGGGCCGCCGTCCACCTCGGTCATGGAGCCGTAGCCGTTCCACGCCAGGAGCAGACGGCCATCCACCACGTAGAGGGCGTAGCCGCCACCCTGGTCGCCGTGGGCCACGAGCGTGCCGCGGTCGCCGTCGGCCACCTCCAGCGAGACCTCCACCTCGAAGGAACGGGAGTTGACGAGCTGCAGGGACCGGTAGCGCTCGGTGGTCGGGCTGCCGGGCCTGAAGCGGGCCTCGGCCTCCGTGTCGGCGTTCCACGGTGGCCTCAGCAGGTTCTTGACGTTGTTGCCCTCGTCCAGCGGAAACACCTGGTTGGCCCAGGCGGCCCGCTCCCATGCCTCGACCAGCTCGGCCACCTTCTCCGGGTACTCGTCGGCCAGGTTCCTGCTCTCGGTCGGATCCTCCACCAGGTTGTGGAGTTCCCAGACCTCCTCGCTGAACGGCGTGCGGGCCTTTCGGCAGACCACCGCCGACCAGCCGTCGCGGTACATGCCGCGGTGGCCCATCTGCTCGTAGTACTGCTCGGGATGGGTACTTGTCGCCGAGGCATCGCCCATCGAAGCCGTGAAGCTGGCCCCGGCCGGGGCCGGCACCGCCCTCCCGCCCTTCCTGGTGGCCATCTCCACGCCGACAAGGTCCAGGATGGTGGGCAGCAGGTCGGTGACGTGCTGGTACTGGCGTCGGATCCCACCCCCGTCCGGCAGTCCGGACCCCTTCGAGATGATGAGCGGTACCTGGTGGCCGCCCTGGTGGGTGTTGATCTTGTAGAGGCGGAAGGGAGTACCCGAGACCATTGCCCAGCCCGACGGGTAGTGGGGCAGGGTCTGCGGTCCGCCCATCAGGTCCATGCGCGAGTGGTCCAGTTCCACGGAGTCCAGGCGGTTGGCGCGCGTCTGGCTGAGGAGGGTACGGAAGTAGGCCGACGTGCCGTTCTCCAGCCCCTCCCGGCTGCCGCCGTTGTCCGAGGTGAACACGACGATGGTGTTCTCCCATTCACCCATCTCCTCCAGACCCTCACGGAGGCGGCCCAGGTTCTGGTCGACGTTGTCGACCATGCCGGCGAAGACCTCCTGGTACCGGGCGAACAACTCCCTCTCCATCTCGGAGAGGTCGTCCCACGCCTTCACGGCGTAGTTCTCCTCGGTGTTCCGGGGTGGCAGGACAACGTCGTCGGCCATGATCCCGAGTTCCTTCTGACGCTCGAAACGTCGGCGGCGAACCTCGTCCCAGCCCGCCTCGTAGCGGCCCCGGTATTTTTCAATGTCCTCGGACTTCGCCTGCAGCGGGGCGTGGACCGCCCCGTGGGAGAAGTACAGGAACCACGGCCGGGTGGGGTGGCCATCCCGGAGTTGGCGGACCATGTCGAGGGCCCGGTCGGTCAGGTCGTCCGTGAAGTAGTAGCCCTCCGGATAGTCGTCGATGTCCAGGGCCCGGTTGTCCTCGTAGAGGCGGTGCGGCTGGTGGAAGTTCGTGAAGCCATCCAGGATCCCGTAGAAGCGGTCGAAGCCCTTCTGGCACGGCCAGCCGTTCCTGGGGCCGGCCTCGGTGAGCTGCGAGTCCGGGCAGAGGTGCCACTTGCCGACCATGAGCGTCGACCAGCCGGCATCCCGGAGGACCTCGCCCATAGTGACGGCGTCGTCGCGAATGGACGCTGCGTAGCCGGGGAAGCCCGGCTCCATGTGGCACACGGTGCCCACGCCGGCCAGGTGGTGGTTCAGCCCCGTGAGCAGGGAGGCCCGCGTGGGCGAACACATCGGGTTGACGTGGAAGTTGGTGTAGCGCAGGCCCTCGGCGGCCAGCCTGTCGATGTTCGGGGTGTCCACCTCGGAGCCGTAGCACCCGACGTCGCTGTACCCCAGGTCGTCCACCAGCACCACCAGCACGTTGGGCGCACCATCCGGAGCCGTCGGAGGCTGGGGCCAGTCCGGCGTCGACGTGGACATGATCCGACCGATCTCGCCCCCGAAGCCCGCGTACGCCTCGGTCGGGTCGGCCTGCGCGTCGCTGCTGGTCATTTGGCTCCCACCCGGTGCTTCCGGTACGCCGATCCGACCGTCAGGTCGCTGCCGAAACTATCCCGGGAACGGGTCACCGGCGAAGATCCCGATCGGTGAATCGCCGCATCCGGCGGACCGGCACGAGCATGAGGACGCACACCAGGGCCACCAGCAGGAGTGCCCCACCGAAGCCGGCCGAGGTATCGGCCACCCGGCCCAGCACCAGGGGTCCGGTCACACCTCCTATCTCGGCAACGGCGAACCAGAGGCCGTAGGCGACGCCGGTGTTGGACGGCTCCACCGCGTCGGACTCCATGAGTGCCACCAGCACGAGCGGGACCATGGCCGAACGCAACCCGGCCATGGCCACCGGAATCGGATCCAGCACGGTCGGCAGGACGACCACCGCCGCCACCCCCACAGCCACCGCCACCAGGATCATCGCCATCGCCGAAGGGAGCCGATGGCGTTCGGTACGACGTGGAACCACCAGGGAGGCGACCACCCCCACGAGGCCACCCAGCGCAACCCAGTTGGCGGCCGCCATGGCCGAGAAACCGCTGTGCTCCCTGAGGACCTCCGGCATCCAGCCGCCCAGGCCGTGGCTTATGAACATCACACCGAGGCCCAGTAGGAGGACCAACCTGAACTCGGAACTCGCCAGGAGACCCTTTCGTCCGATAGCGACGGACCCGCGAGGTGGCACCACGGCCATGGGCGGCTCGGGTGCACGGCCTGAGACGACCAGCCATACACCCATCGCCACGACCATCAGCCCCGTCTCGATGACGACGGTGGCCCGCCACGAACCGGTCAACGGCATCAGCACCGAGTTGGAGAACACCAGGGTCGCCATTCCACCGATCGCCGGCATCGTGCTGTAGATGCCGATGGCCAGACGGCGTTCCCTCTCCGCCCCGAACCACAGCCCGACGGCCTTGGGAGCACCGGCCGAGACGAGCGGGCCACCCACCCCGAATAGGGCAATGGCCAGCCAGAAGCTTCCGAAGCCGGTGGCAGCCGCCCGGACCAGACCACTCGCCGTCACCACGATCGCCCCGAGGAGGATTCCGTGGTGGATGCCCAACCGGTCGATGAGGCGGCCGCCCACGGGTGCGCTGACTATGTAGACCACCTGCCATGCGCCCAGGGCCAGACCCATCGAACCACGGCTCAGGCCGAGGTCGGCCCGGATCTCTCCGACCAGCGGCGGGATCGACATGGCCACCACCCCGAAGGCGAAGTAGACGCCACAGATACCCGTGAACAGGACCCACCTGTACGGGTGGTGGTGGGCATCCACGATGGTCACCTGCGGATGCTCCCACGGAGCCCGCCGCCGGGCCTGATCCGGCACGTCCCGGACGCCGGTCCCCGATCCGACGCCTGTATCTGCGAGCCTGTCAGGATGGACGAACTCCGGTGGACCGCCGACGACCAGTTCACCGCCGGGTTGGACAGGCCCATCCTGGTCGTGGCCTTCCGTGGGCTCTTCGACGCCGCCGGATCCGCCACCTCGGCCGTCGAGTGGCTGGCCGAACGCCTCGACAGCATGCAGGTGGGCGACGTGGATCCGGAGACGTTCTTCGACTTCACCCAGGAACGACCGGTCGTGAAATTCGACGAGCACGACGTGCGCCGGATCCGATGGGCGTCGAACCGCGTGCTGGCCGTCCGCACGGCCGACGGTCAACGCGACATCGTGCTGGTCTCCGGAATCGAACCCCACCTCCGCTGGCGAACCTTCACCGAGGCCCTCCTGGAGGCTGCCACCCGGTCCGGCTCACGGCTGGTCGTGACGCTCGGCTCGATGAGCGGCATGTCGCCGCACACCCGACCACCTGCGGTCACGGGCAGCTCAACGAATCGGGAACTGGCCGACCGGCTGGGCCTGGATCGGCCCTCCTACCAGGGTCCCACGGGCGTGGTCGGCGTGCTCCACGACACCCTCGACCGGGCCGGGATTCCGGTCATATCCCTGCGGGTCTCGGTCCCCTACTACCTGCCCGATTCACCCAACCCGAAGGCGACCCGCGCCCTGCTACGCCGCTTCGAACAGGTCAGCGGGATAGACACCGCCCACGCCGACCTGGACGGCCCCGCCGCCGAGTGGCAGTCACGCGTGGAGTTGGCCGTCGCCGGAGACGCCGAGGTACGCGCACACGTGCGGCGACTGGAGTCCCAGGTGGACCAGAGCGAGGACCTCATGGCCCGGGGCGACGACCTGGCCGCCGAGCTGGAGGCATTCCTACGCGAGCAGGACGCGCCACCCGACGCCTGAGCCCGGCGATCCACCTGGTCGATAGCGCCCCACGAGTGCCCGACGACTGGCCGCTGCGGGCCGGATCAGGCCAGACTCCCGCAATGGAACCTTCCCAGCACCTTTCCGCCATCCGGGACGAGGGCCGTGCCCTGCTGGCCGCCGTGGCCAATGCCCCGGATGCCCGCATCCAGCACTGCCCCGACTGGGACAACACCGGCCTCGCCGATCACATGCGCAACGTGTGGGGGTTCATGGCGGCCCAGGTCTCGGCAGCCTCCCCGGATCGACCGGCCCGACCCGATCCCGACGATGCCTCGACGCCGGACCAGACACTCGACTCGCTGCTGGACATCCTGTCCGGTGCCGAACCCACGGCGCCGGCATGGAACTGGTGTCCCGAGGAAGGCCGGACGGTGGCATGGATCCTTCGCCGGATGGTGCACGAGACGGCCATCCACCGCTGGGACGCGGAGAACGCCGCTGGCGATGCCGAACCCATCGACGCCGACCTGGCGGCCGACGGCATCAGCGAGGCCCTGGATGTCGCCTGGAGGTACCAGATGAGGGGACCCACGACCGGCTACCCGGAGGAATCCCTCCACCTGCACCGGACCGACGGGGAGGGCGAATGGCTGCTGACCGTCGTAGACGACGTGCTGAATGTCACCAACGAGCACGGCAGGGCCGATGCCGCGGTGCGGGGCACGGCGTCGGACCTCGCCCTGTTCATGTGGAACCGCCGCCTGCCCGGCCTCGAGTACTTCGGCGACGAAGCCGTGGTCGAGGCCTGGCTGGCCATCAGTCCCTGACCCTGGCCATCACCCGGGGCCTCAGCCGGTGGGCCGACTCCAGCCCGGTGGGCGGGTCAGCCCATCTCGGTGCCGACGATCCCCACGAACGAGACCATCTCGCCCGGGTAGCCCCCGAGGTTGTGGATCAGCGCCATGCTGCGATCGGCGAGCGTGGAGATCCGTCGCTCCACCGGCGCTTCGCCCCGAAGCTGCAACCAGGCCTCGTAGTACATGCGCAGGCCGCTGGCGCCGACCGGATGGCCGAAGCTCTTCAGGCCGCCGTCCGGGTTGACCGGTAGGTCCCCGTCCAGGGCGAAGGTGCCGTCCAGGACCTCGCGCCACGCGGTGCCCCGATCACAGAAGCCGAGGTCCTCCATCAGCACCAGCTCGGTGGGCGTGAAGCAGTCGTGGACCTCGGCCATGGCCAGCTCGGTCCGCGGGTCGGTGATGCCGGCCTGGGCGTACGCCTCGGCAGCGGCGGCGGCGCACTCCGGCAGCGTGGTGAAGTCGAACTCCGGGTCCACCAGCCCGCTGCCGTTACCGGCCACCAGCGAGAGGGCCTTCACGTACAGCGGTGCGTCGGTGTAGTCGGTTGCCCGGTCCGCTGCCACCACCACGGCGGCGGCGGCGCCGTCGGCCACCCCTGCACAGTCGAACACGGAGAGCCCACCGGCCACTGCCGGCATCTCGCAGATGGCCTCGGCCGAGGTCTCGCGTCGGAACTGGGCCAACTCGTTGCGTGCCCCGTTGAAGTGGTTCTTCTCGGCGATCTTCGCCACCACGTAGCGCAGCTCCTCGGCGTCCACCCCGTAGCGCTCCGCGTAGGCGGGGAGGATGAGGCTGAACATCGCCGCCGCCGTGAGCGTCCGGTTGGTGCCGTCGGTGGGGATGGGGAAGGCGTTGAGTCCCTGGTAGCCACCGTCCTTGACCTTCTCGGCGCCAATCGCCACCGCCACATCGTAGGCCCCTGACGCCACGGCGTAGCAGGCCTGCCTGAGGGCGTCGGACCCGGTTGCGCAGTAGTTCTCGACACGGGTCACCGGCTTGTCGGCCAGCCGCAACGGCGTGGCCAGCGAGATACCGGAGGCCGAGGACTGCGACGTGCCGTACCAGTAGGCGTCGATGTCGTCGGCGACCATGCCGGCAGAGGACAGCGCCAGGCCGTGGGCGTCGATCAGGAGGTCGTCCAGGGAGGAGTCCCAGTGCTCCCTGAAGGGCGTGCAACCCATGCCGACGATCGCCACGCGGTCCCGTATGCCATGTGAGGCCATGTGGACTCCAGTCCCCTCGTGCCGGCTCAGCCCCGGAGGGGCCGGCCCTTCCAGAAGTAGTTGTGCAGGCCGTCGGACGTGGACAGGCGTCGGAAGGTCATCTCCACCCTGTCGCCGATCGCCACAGCCGTGGGGTCCACGTCGGTCAGCTCGATCGGCATCCGGCCGCCACCGTCGAAGTCGACCACGGCGAACACCACGGGTGGGCTGGGCGAGTGGGCCAACCGGTCAACGGTGAAGGTGGCGACGGTGCCGATGGCATCGGCCATGGGCGTCGGGTCCATGTCGTCGACGGTTCCACCGGAGATCCCCACCCGCGATGGCGGGAGGTGGGTGATGCCGGTGGTCCGGTCCGTGGAACCCACGAAGCCGTGCTTCCAGTCGGTCCTACGCAGGGCTGCGGGCGCCGAGGTGCGGTTCGGCCCCGGGCGGTTGGGGGGCTGCACCTGGAGCAGGCCACGCCACGCCAGGTAGCGGGCGTAGGCCACGTCGGCCCTCTCGGCGACCTGGTCCGCCACCGACCGCTCCGGTCGGCCGGCCGACAGGGCGTCGGTGGCCCGGAAGAAGAGGACCTCACAGCCGTCGGCCAGCACCACCAGGGCGACCACGTCTCCGGGTTGGGCCGTGTCCAGGACGTCGGCCAACAGCAGGGCCGGGTGGGCGGCTCCGGCGTTGCCGACCGTCTCGGCCCTGTCGCCGGCAATGGCCACGCCGAGGCCGGATGCGGCCTTTCGGGTCGCACGGGCGTGCAGTCCGGTGACGGCTGCGACAGCCACGTCGTCGGTCGTCAGCCCGGTGGCCGCCAGCGCATCGGCCCAGGCCCTGCGGACCAGCGGCAGGTAGGCCTGCTCGCCGAAGCGGTCCTCCCAGTTGCGGGAATGGTCGCTACCCGGCGTGCGCCAGCGGTCGGTGAACTCTGCGGTGGTCGAGGCTCCGCCCAGGTACCCGGCCAGGAGTGGGCCGTCCTCGGAGCATCCGACCAGCATGGCGACCGCGGCGTCGCCGCCACCACCGTCCTCCGGCCCGGTGGGCAGGCTCACCCGGATGTCGGAAGCCACCACGAGCGTCCTCGCCGGACCGTCCAGTGCCGTTCGCAGGGCGCCCACGGCTGAGCGTGAAGCCCCGCCGAAGTCCAGCGCCGGAACCGATGCATCCAACCGGAGCGCTGCGTGCATGACGGTGGCGTTGGTCTTGTCCAGGTACGCCGGGGCGACGGTGGAGAACCACAGGGCCTGCGGTGCGGGTACGCCGCCGGCCAGGGCCCGCCGGGCGGCCTCCACTCCCATGGTGGTGGTGTCCTCGTCGTAGGACGCCACCGACCTGTGCCCGCGTCCGCCACCGGATCCCATCACCTCGCCGATGGCCGAACGGGCCAGCCGGTTGTACGGCAGGTGGACGCCGTAGGCGAGGATTCCCCTGCTGCCGCTCATGCTCCCATCCTGCTCCGCTTTCCGTCCTGTGGGTGACCACCAGTTCCTGACGGTCCGTCAGAAACGATCCTACGAGGTGGCGCCCACGCCGCCGACCCCGGCCGCCTGCCCGTGCCTCCCGAGGGGACAGCAGCGCCCGCATCCGATACGTTGCAGGCCTGACACACCGTCAGATTCAGCACCACCCGACTGGACCGGAAACCCCGACCACGCATGGACTTCGACTTCTCACCCGACCAGCAGGCCTTCGCCGTCCAGGTCGAGGCGTTCCTGGACGCCAACGACGACCCCGACGTGTTCGACCTCACTCGCGAGAACATGGCCCAGATCGTCGACACCCCGAAGCGCAGGGCCCTGATGCGAAAGCTCGGCGAGCAGGGCTGGCTGGGCATGACCTGGCCGAAGGAGTACGGGGGCAAGGAGGGCGAGGGCATCTACGAGTACATCCTGAACGAGGCCCTGGCCGCACGGGGAGGACCCCAGATCGGCAAGGGCGTCGGGATCATCGGCAAGACCCTCATAGCCCACGGTTCGGAGTTCCTGAAGGAGGAGTTCCTACCGAAGATCCTGGCCAACGAGGTCGAGTTCGCCGTCGGCTACAGCGAACCCGAGGCCGGATCGGATGCCGCTGCGATGAAGCTGAAGGCCACCGAGACCGACGGCGGCTGGATCCTGAACGGCCAGAAGACCTGGACCACCTCGGCCCACTTCGCCGAGTGGTACTGGGTGGGCGCCCGCACCGACCCGGACGCCCCCAAGCACTTCGGCATCACCCTGTTCCTGGTGCCCATGGACCACCCGGGAATAACCGTCCAGGGCATCATGACCATGGGCGACGAACGCACCAACGACGTCTTCTTCGACGACGTGTTCGTACCCGACGAGTACGTGGTGGGCGAGCTGAACCACGGCTTCCGGTACATCTCCCAGGCCCTCGACCTGGAGCGCTTCACCATGTTCACCTTCTCCCCGGTGAAGCAGCGCCTGGACCTGCTGGTCGACCATGTGCGAACCGCCACCCGGGACGGCGAGCCGCTGAAGGACGACCCGAAGGTGCGGGCCCGGATCGCCAGGTTGGCCACCACCGCCGAGGTGGCCCGCGGCATGGGCCTCCGGGTGGTCGACGCCTCGATGAGGGCGGAGTCCGACGGTGGCAACCCGCCGACCATGGAAGCCTCGGAGTACAAGCTCTTCACCACCGAGTTCTCCAAGCGGCTGGCCGACGCCTCCATGGACCTGGGCGGGCCCGGCACACAACTGCGGGTCGGCACCGAGGAGGCGCCGATGGCAGGGCGGGCGGAATCCACCTACCGCTACACGGTGCTGGACACCATCGGCGGTGGCACCTCCGAGGTGCAGAAGAACATCATCACCCGACGGGGCCTCGGCCTCCCCAAGAACTTCTAGGCGACCCCGCATGCCCGATCGCCCCCTCCTGGATGGGATCACCGTCCTGGACCTCGCCTCGGTGGGACCGGCCGTGCGCGCCTCGCGCTGGCTGGCCGACTGGGGAGCCGACGTGGTCAAGGTCGGGCCGGTCCCGAAGGACGCCGGCGTCCAGATCGTGCCCCCCGCCTACGCATACAGCGCCCAGCGGGGCATGCGCCGTGTGCTCCTTGACCTCAAGTCCGACGGCGGCCGGGGCGCCTTCCTACGCCTCGCTGCAGACGCCGACGTGGTGATCGAGAGCTTCCGACCCGGAGTCGTGGACCGACTCGGCATCGGCTTCGACGACGTCTCGACGGTGAACCCCGGCATCGTCTACTGCTCCACCACCGGCTACGGGCAGACCGGCCCGCGGTCCGGCTGGGCCGGCCACGACCTGAACTACCTGGCGGTCGGCGGCTACCTGCACTGCTCGGGACGCGCTGCGGGCGGCGGCCCCGCACTGCCGGGAGCCACCATCGCCGACAGCGCCGCCGGGGGCCTCCACGCCGTCGCCGCCATCTGTGCCGCCCTGGTTGCCCGGGCAACCACCGGGGAGGGCACCTACCTGGACGTGTCCATCGCCGACGGCGTGCTGTCGCTCATGTCCCTGGCGGTGGACGAGTACCTCGCGGAGGGCACCGAGCCGGGCCCCCGCCACGGCCTGCTGACCGGCCGCTACGCCTGGTACGACCTGTACGAAGCCGCCGACGGTGGCTGGTTGACCGTGGCAGCCATCGAGCCACGGTTCTTCGCCAACCTCTGTCGGGCACTCGGAGCCGAACGGTGGCTGGACCACCAGTACGACGATGACGCTGTCGACGCCATGCGGGTCGACTTCGCCGCAGCGTTCTCCACCCGCCACCGGGACGACTGGGCCGCAGAGCTCGGACCTGCCGACACCTGCGTATCGGCCGTCCTGGAGATACCGGAGGTGGTAGCCGACGAGCAATTCGGTGCACGGGGCAACTTCACCGAGGTCACCCATCCAACCGCCGGCACCATCCGCCAGGTGGCCGCTCCGCTGGCAGGCCAGGTGGATGCCTCCACCCTGGAGGTCCGTGACCAGTCGATTCCCGACACCGACCGGATCCTGGCCCACGCAGGCCTCAGCGCCACGGAGATCGGCGAGCTCAGGGACGTGGGGGCCATCGCATGAGCAACACGGTCCACGCAGGAGAGCCGATGCCCATCCCCGCAGCGGTGACCGACCTCATAGGAGTCACCCAGTACGCCGAGGAGGGCGGATTCCCGGTCGAGCACGGCTACGTCTGGACGACGTGCGCCGCCGTGGAGAACGGCAACCCGCTGTTCTGGGACGAGGACGTGGCCACCGCCATCACAGACGGACCCATAGCGCCACCCACCATGCTCTCGGTCTGGTTCCGGCCCCACCACTGGTCGCCGGGCCGCACCGAACCGGCCGTCCCGCTCCAGGCCCACTTCGACCTGAAGGCCGCCCTGGACCTCCCCGAGGCGATCATCTCGTCGAACACCAACACCTTCCACGAACCGGTCCGCATCGGCGACCGGGTGAGGTCCCGGCAGGTCCTCCGGTCGGTCAGCGAACCCAAGACCACGAAGCTGGGCAGGGGCCGGTTCTGGACCATCGACGTGGAGTACCTGAACCAGGACGACCAGCTGCTGGGCGTGGAGTCGTACACGGCCTTCGGGTATCGACGACCTGCCGACACGGACCAGGCCTCCGGGGACTCCGCATGAACGCCCCGCTGCTGCTCCTGGGCGACGTGGCCGTCGGCGACACGCTGCCGGGCCTGGACCACGACGTCACCGCCACCACGGTGGTCCTCGGCGCCCTGGCATCCAGGGACTGGCGCCCGATGCACCACGACCGTGACTTCGCCATCAACCGCAACGGCACCCGGGACATATTCCTGAACACCCCCAACCAGGCCGCCTGGTTCGAGCGCTACGTGACCGACTGGACCGGACCCACCGGTCGCCTCGGCCGGATGACATTTCGCATGAACACGCCGGTGTTCCCCGGTGACCTGATGTCCTTCAACGCCACGGTCACCCTCGTCGGCACCGACGACGCTGGCTGCGGATGGATCGACCTGGACGTGGCCCTGATGGTGGGTGACGTGGTCGCCACGACGTGTGCCACCCGCGTGGCCGTCCCGGTGGACGGTCAGGACAATCCATGGTCGCGCCACGGCGACGACTGGCGCCCCTAGGAGAACCGATGGACCTCGCCTTCACCGATGAACAGGAAATGCTCCGCCAGGCCGTGCGCGGCCTCTGCACGGACGCCCTGGAGTCCGTACGCCTGCTGGAGGACGACCCGAAGGGCTTCGACGACGGCTTCTGGGGCCAGCTGGCATCCATGGGCCTGACCGGCCTGATGCTGGGCGAGGAACACGGTGGCTCGGCCATGGGACTTCTGGACGCCGTCATCGTCTACGAGGAGTTCGGCCGCAGCCTCGTGCCCTCGCCGCACCTGGAATCCACGGTGGTCTCGGCCGGTGTGCTGGCCCGGGCCGGGACGCCGGACCAGCAGGCCGAGTGGCTGCCCGGGATCGCCGACGGCCGATACATCCTCACCCCGGCCTGGCTGGAACCGGACAACAGCTCGGGCCCGTCCGGCATCCGACTCTCGGCTGTCACCGACGGCGACGAGGTGGTCCTGACCGGAACCAAACGCCACGTGGCCTTCGCTTTGGCGGCCGACCGTCTGGTCGTGCTGGCCCGGGGCGAGGCGGGCATCGACCTATACCTGCTGGATCCGCAGGCCGACGGGGTGACGCTGACCCTCCAGCGGACGGTGGCCGGCGACACCCAGTACCGGGTGGACCTGGACGGCGTCAGGGTGCCGGGCACCGACCGCATCGGGGCACCCGGCACCGGCTGGGAGACCTGGCACACGGTGATGCTCGATGCCCTGGTGCTGGTGGCCGCCCGTGCCGTGGGCGCAGCAGAGGCCGTACATGCGCTGACCACCGACTACGCCAAGGAACGCCACCAGTTCGGCAAGCCGATCGCCGCCTTCCAGGCCATCAGCCACTCCCTGGCCGACGGCATCACGGCCATCGACGGGGCCAGGGTGCTCGTGCAGCGTGCGGCCTGGACCCGTGACGTGGACCGCTCCATCGAGACCCTGGCGCCCATGGCGAAGATGTTCGCCACCCAGACCTGTCGGGAGGTCACCGGCGTCGCCATCCAGGTCCACGGCGGCATGGGGTTCACCCTGGAGTGCGACGCCCAGCTGTACTTCCGGCGGGCCAAGTCCTGGCAGCTGAACTGGTTCGGCGACGACCACCTCGAGGAGCTCATCGCCCGCCAGATCCTGGACTGAGCCATAGCGCCGCCCCACCTCGTGGTCGCCGGCACGGCGACACGGTCGGGCCCTGACCTATCCTCGCCCGACCGGCCCCATCCGATGGGTCCGAACGAGCCGAGGGGGCTGCATGGGCACGTCGTGGATCATCGAGGGACAGGTCGACCCGCGTTGGCCGGTCAACACCCGCGGCAACGTCGGCGAGGTGTTCCCCGAGGTACTCACCCCCCTCTCGTACCGACTGGGCGTAGTGGCCGCCGAGAAGGCCTGGCGGGACGCCTACGCGGAGCTGGGGGTGGCCCGGAAGGGCGACTTCTCCGGTGACGACCCGGTGATCGTCGGCCTCTACGGCGGCTACGCCTACCTGAACCTCTCGTACCTTCGCATCCTGGGCGTACGGGCCCCCGGCTCGTCGCCCGAAGCCATCGACGTGGCCTTCTTCGGCGAGGGCGACCCACCGCCCTACGTTCCCAGGAAGGGTGACAAGAGCCTGCTCTCCACCCTGAAGATCCTGAAGTCGGTCCTGGGTGCGCTGGGCACGAAGTCAATGCCATCGATGGTCGCCGACAGCTACGCCAAGGCCGAGGCCCACCGCGCCCTCTGCCCGGACCTTGACGCCTCCGACGAGGATCTGCTGGCCTACCTGCACGCCTTCCCGGCGGCCTTCCAGTCAGCCTTCCAGGATCACATGTTGTCCACGGCCCTGGCCTCCATCGTGAGCGGCGTGCTGACCGACGCCTGCGCCGCAGCCGGCCAGCCGGGCCTGGTCACCCACCTCATCGGATCAGCCGGTGACGTGAAGTCGGCCGAGTACTCCCGGGACCTGTACGCCATTGCCAGGGCCGTGCGACACCAGCCCACGGTCATTGCCGCCTTCGATGCCGGGGTGGACGGCCTGATGGACCGCGTGGCCGACGACCCGGATGCCGCCGACTTCCGGGAACGGTTCGCCGCCTTCATCGACACCCACGGGCACCGTGGACCCAACGACTGGGAGCTCTCGTCGCGGAACTGGGAGAACACGCCGGAGCTGGCCCTCCTGGCGATCGACCGCATGCGCCTGGCCGAGCACGACCTGGATCCCGCCGCCCGGCTGGCAGGCGACGCGACACGCCGCGAGGCCGCCATCGCCGAGGTACGACCCCACCTGAAGGGCATGGACAGGAAGAACTTCGACAAGGCACTCGCCGCCGTGCCCTGGTGGGCCCAGGCCCGTGAGGCCACCCGGGACCGGGCCATCCGCATCGGGGCACCCACGAAGCAGGCCTACCGGGAGCTGGTGCGCCGGGCCGCCGAGCGGGGCGGCCACCCGGACCCGGTCAGGGTGGCCCTCCTGGATCCGATCGACGAACTCCCGGCCTACCTGGCCGACCCCTCCTCCTTCCGTGCGGTAATCGACGAGAGGGGGGCGCTCTTCGACCGCTACACGGCCGTGGAACCGCGGTTCTTCATCACCTCCCAGGACGAGGTGCCCACCATCGAGGAGTTGGAGGCCGACCAGGCCGCCCGCTCCGCCGTGCCGGTCGCCGTGCCCGGCGACGTCCTGACAGGTGCGGCGGGATGCCAGGGGGTGGCCAGGGGCCGGGCCCGTGTGGTCATGGACCCCGCCGACGCGGTCGACCTGGAGCCCGGCGAGGTGCTGGTGGCGCCGATCACCGATCCGGCCTGGACCCCGCTGTTCCTGCCGTCAGCCGCCGTGGTCGTAAACGTGGGGGCCCTGATGAGCCACGCCGTGATCGTGTCGCGTGAACTCGGCATCCCCTGCGTGGTGTCGGTCGACGACGCCACCTCACGGATCCCCAACGGGGCCCTGGTGGAGGTGGACGGCACCGCCGGGACGGTGACGATCCTGGAGGGCTGACCCGACCTCCGGGTACCCATGAGCCCGGCGGCCTCGCCGGGTGGTGAAGGGAATCCTCTCAGCCGAGTACGCCGGTGGGACAGGCCACGCCCGTCCCGCCGATCCCGCAGTAGCCCATCGGATTCCGGGCCAGGTACTGCTGGTGGTGCTCCTCGGCGTAGTAGAAGGCGGCCAGGTCGAGCACCTCGGTGGTCACCGCAGCGAAGCCGGCCTCGGCCAGCCTCACCGCATAGGCCTCCCTGCCGGCCTCGGCTACCGCCCGCTGGGCATCATCGGCCACGTATATCCCGGATCGGTACTGCGTACCCACGTCATTGCCCTGGCGCATGCCCTGGGTGGGGTCGTGGTTCTCCCAGAAGGTCCTGAGCATGTCGTCCAACCCCAGGACGGCCGGATCGAACACGACCAGCACAACCTCGTTGTGCCCGGTGAGGCCCGAGCAGACCTCCTCGTAGGTGGGGTTGGGGGTGTGGCCACCCGCGTAGCCCACGGCGGTGGTCCACACGCCGGGGATCTCCCAGAACTTCCGCTCGGCGCCCCAGAAGCAACCCATGCCGACCACGACCGTCTCCATCGACTCCGGGAACGGTGGCGCCAGCGCCCGTCCGGTGACCACGTGGTCCCCGGGACCGGGCATCACCCCGGCCCGTCCGGGCAGGGCGCTGCCCGGGTCGGGGATCGTCAGGGGTCGGTGTCCGAAGGCCATGGGGCGATGCTACGGCCGGACCGTCAGATGGTGAAAGCCAGTCGCCCGGCCAGCTGTCCGGCCAGCTCCAGGTCGCCACCCAGCCCCACCCGACCGTCTGCAATGAGCGACGCCGGATCCACCCGGCCACCGGTGAGCGCCAGCCAGTCGTTCGACGAGAGCGTCAGGGTTGCCGTCGGTTCGGCGTCGAAGGAATCCACCAGTGCCGCCCGCCCGTCCACGGCCACACGGATCACCGTGGCCACCGGCCCGGTGAGGTTCACCTCCACCCGGCTGCCATCCGGCGCACCCGCCTTCTTGCCGATCACGTAACCGGCCACCGTGGTGACCTCCGCTACGGCCATCTCCGACGGCAGACCTCCGCCGGCCGGATCGTGGCCCAGCGGCGCACGGCAGTCCTCGAGGTGCAACCAGGCGTCGTAGACCCTCACGTGCATGAAGCGCAGGTAGGGCACCTCGCCCACCGGGGACCAGCCCACGGCCAGGATCTCCTCGTCGGACATGGCGGCCAACTCGGCGAGGCGTTCGGCCGTGACGACACGGAACGCCTCGAGTACCTCCGGACCGGACATGGATCGCATCGACTCCACCCAGCGCTCGTTTCCGGCGCCGGCGGGGTTCCTGACGTGCTCTCCGGAGGCCTCCACCTCAGGCGCACCCTGGCCCTGGAGCATCCGTTCGGTACCCACGATGTGGGCCAGGTTGTCCTGCACGCTCCAGCCCGGACACCGACTGGGCGTCGCCCACTGCTCAGCCGACAGGCCATCGGCCCAATCGGCCCACTCGGTCCAGATCTGTTCAAGGCCGCCGAGTATCCGGCCCCGGTCCAGTTCGATCTCCATGCTTGGAATCCTCCAGGTTCTACGGGTCAGGGGGTGGGGTTGGCCACGGTGTTCCACTCACGGGCCTCCAGGTACGGCCGGAACACCTCGCCGACCTCGGCCAGGTCGGCTGTGGTCTTGGGCCGCTGCAGCTCGTAGAGGTGCGGGAACTCCAGCCAGCCGACGACCAGGTCCCAGAGCCGTTCGGCGGCCTCGCCGGTCGGCGGGTGGATGAGGACCGGGCCGAAGAGCTTGCGGGAGTCATCCTCGTCGGCACCGGGGAAGACGAGCGTCGGAACCCCCCAGCCACCCATAGAGGTGACCCTCTCGTGGTCGGCCCGGACGTCGTCGTGGGTGGTCGGGTCCGCCAGGGCCTCGTCGACCAGTCCGGGATCCAGGTCCATCTCCGAGAGGAGGTCGCGGGCCACCTCGGCACGATGTGGCTGGCGGCCCTCCACGTGCAGGGCCGTGCCCGACCGCAGGTACCAGGCGTCGTTGAGGGCCGGGTCACGCCGCTTCAGGAGGGCTCCGATGCGCATCATGGACCAGCCGTAGGACCACTCCCTCTCCCACGGATGCTTCTTGCCCTCGACCCGGTTGACCTCCTCGAGGCTGAAGAACCGCCAGTCCACCTCCAGGCCCCGCCTCTCGGCGACCTCGCGCATCCAGAGGGAGGTCTGGTACGCCCACGGACAGATCACGTCGAAGTGGAAGTCGACCCGGGTGGGCGCCTCGAATGGTGAATCGCTCATGGTCGGGAGCCTCGCGCAGCGGCCACGGGACGACCCCAGCGGGCGGATCAGTCCGGGTCGGCCAGGAGCAGCTCGTGACGCATCACCTTTCCCAGGGCGTTACGGGGCAGGGCGCTGACGGCGACCACCCGTCTGGGCAACTTGTATGAGGCCAGGGCATCGCGGGCGAAGGCCCGGAGCTCCTGGATCGACGGACAGTCCAGGCCCTCGGCCGGCACCACCCAGGCCACCACCTCCTCCCCCCACTCCTCGGACCCGATTCCGGCCACGGCCACCTCGGCCACAGCCGGGTGGTCGGCCAGGACGTCGTCCACCTCACGGGGGTACACGTTGAAGCCACCGGTGATGATCAGCTCCTTGGCCCGGCCCACGATGGAGACGTACCCATCGGCGTCCACAGCCCCCAGGTCTCCGGTCCGGAACCAGGCGTCTCCACCATCGGGATCCGCCTCGAAGGCCTCGGCCGTGGCCTCCGGTCGCTCCCAGTAGCCGGCGAACACGTTCGGCCCACGGACCAGGATCTCGCCGCTCCCCCCAGCGAGTCGCAGGTCCACCCCGGGGAGGGGGATCCCCACCGCACCGGGGCGGCGCTCGCCATCGAACGGGTTGGACACCAGCATCACCGTCTCGGTCATGCCGTAACGCTCCAGGACGGTCACCCCGGCCACGGCCACCAGGCGACCGTGGAGGGCCGCCGCCAATGGAGCAGAGCCCGCCACGCAGAGCCTCAGGTCACCAAGGTCGCCCACCCGGGGATGGTCAGCCAGGCGGTGGTACATGGTCGGCACCCCGAAGAACATCGAGCAGCGGTGCTGGGCCAGGCCCTCCAGCACGGCGTCGGGGGCGAAGCCGGGCTGCAGTACCGCCGAGCCGCCGGCCAGCAGGGTTCCGTGGAGGCCCACGCCCAGCCCGTGCATGTGGAACAGCGGCAGGCACAACAGGAGGCGGTCGGCCTCGGTCCAGCGCCACGCCACCTGCACCGATCGGGCGCCCGCCAGCAGGTTGGCCTGGGTCAGGACCGCTCCCTTGGGGCGGCCCGTGGTACCCGAGGTGTAGCCGATGATGGCCGGATCATCAGGCGAGGTCCGGTCCAGGGCGACGGAGGAACCACCGTCCGGGAGGTCCACCGCCGTGCCGGTGACCACGAGGTCCGGGTCCATCCCCGCCAGGCGGTCCTCCCAGCCGTCGTGGTCCACGAGGGCCGCGCGCGGACGACAGTCGGCCATCACATGGGAGAGCTCGGCCTCCTGGTAGGCACCGTTGGTCGGTACCACGACCAGCCCGAGTCGCAGGCACCCGACGTGGGCGACGGCCAGGTCGATGCTGGAGGGCCCCGATACGAGCACCCGGTCGCCGGCAGCCAGCCCGGCGCCGGCCAGCCGCCCGGCCACAGTCGCCGTCCTCTCCAGGAACTCCCCCCGTGAGATCCAGGCGGGACGGTCGCTGCCGGAACCGGACCATGTGCCGTGGAGCAACGGACGGTCGGGTTCGTCGGCAAGTCGCCTTGCGAGGGCTCCGGCCAGGGTGCCCGGTTCGGGGAGCTCGAACACGGCGTCACCGTCGATACCGCCAGGAAGGTGTCCACTCCAGTGCCTCGGCTGCTCCACCCGCCGGACCGTACCGGCCAGTGGTGCCCCGACTTGATCCGGTCCGTTGACTCCACCATACTAATGGTATCCATTACTAGAGGTCGTCGGTGGACTCCGGCCGACCCCGATCCAGGAGCACCCATGGAGTTCGGAATCTTCTCGAACGGCTACACCCCCGGCCCCGCCGCCCACGACTCCGAGAGCGAGCACACCGAGCTCATGCGGGAGGCCGAGTACGCCATCCTGGCCGACAAGCACAACTGGAAGTACATCTGGTTCGGCGAGCACCACGGGCTGACCGAATACAGCCACATGTCCGCCCCGTCCCCGATCATGGGCTGGGTAGCCGCACAGACCGACTACATCCACATCGGATCGGCCATCACCAGCCTGCCGACCAACAAGGAGCACCCGGTCCGCATAGCCGAACGGGCGGCCATGCTCGACCACGTCACGAACAACCGGTTCGAGTTCGGCACCGGACGGGGCGCCGGCAGCCACGAACTACGCACCTTCAACGTCATGGACCCGAGCGTCACGAAGGCCCAGTGGGACGAGGTCATCCGTGAGATTCCCCGCATGTGGGAACAGAAGGACTACGACTTCGACGGCGAGTTCTTCACCGTGCCGACCCCCCACAACATCCTCCCCAAGCCCTACGGCAAGGGACACCCGCCGCTCTGGGTGGCCTGCGGAAACCCTCCCACCTTCGCCAAGGCCGGATCCATGGGCATCGGCGCCATCGCCTTCAACTTCGAACCCATCCACAACCTGAAGGGCCGGGTGGACGCCTACAAGGAGGCCATCCAGGATCCGGTGGACCAGATCGGCCAGTTCAAGAACGACAACGTGATGATGACCAATGCCTGCATCTGCCTCGAGGACCGCGACGAGGCCCGGGCGGTAGCCATGGCCAAGGGTCGCGGCTACCTGGTGACCATGGTCAACATGTACCACGACACGATGCCCAAGTCCCCGGACGCCATCGTCTGGCCCAACCCGCCCAGGGACCCGGGCTGGACCGAGGAACTCCTGGACATGGCCATCGACGGTGGCTACATGCTGTGCGGCAACCCCGAGGAGGTCTGCGAACAGCTCAACAACTACAAGGACGTCGGCTGCGACCAGGTGGTGTTCGGCCTCCCCACCGAGGGCCTCACCCACGACCAGACCCTCGAGATGGTCGAGCTGTTCGGCGACCAGGTCATCCCCGAGCACGACGGCGACCGCGTCCACTCCACCGACCGCTACCGGGCCCAGGCCCAGCGCAACTTCCCGGACTTCCAGTACCCGATCCCCGAGGGCATCGACGTGTCGATCATCCCGACCACCGCCCTGCTCCCCCTGGACGAGGCCTGACGGACCACCGACCGACGCCGGGACTCCCGTGGCCCGCGACGGAACCGAGACCCGGGCCAGGCTGCTGGCCGAGGCCGAGAGCCAGTTCGCCGAGGTGGGGATCTGGCAGGCGGCGGTAGGTGACATAGTCCGGGCGGCCGACCAACGCAACGCCTCGGCGCTGACGTACCACTTCGGATCACGCGAGGGAGTCCTGGACGCCATCCTGGCCGAACACGGAAACCCGATCGACGTCCACCGCGGCGAGCTCATCTCGGCCATCCAGGATGATCCAGCCACACCTGCCGACCTCAGGTCACTGGTGTCTGCCCTCGTGCGACCGATGACGACAGTCCTGGCCGACCCCCGGGGCCGACGCTACGTCCGGATCGTGGCCCAGCTCTCAGACCGGTTCCCGGCCTGGCAGGACGCCCCCGAGGGCATCCACCAGGCCCACCTGACCGAGGCCCTGAGCAGGCTTGAGGCCCTGGCCGACGGACCCTCGGCCACCATCCGCAACGCCCGACTCGTGGCGATGATCCGGCTGATGACCTCCTCGCTGGCAGCCCGTGCCGTGGCACTGGACTCCCGGTCCACCCCGGCACTGGACGATCCCACCTACGAGGGGAACCTGGTGGACGTGCTGGTCGGGGTCCTGACGGCCCCCAGCAGCCTCGTGGCCTGAACCAACCGATACCGTCCGCAGCCGTGCACGTACTCCTGGTCCGCCACGGTCGCCCGGAGACCGTCATCGACTCGCCCTCGATAGCCGACCCCGGCCTCTGCGACCTGGGTCGCTGGCAGGCGGAACGCCTGGCGGAATGGCTGGCCTGCGAGGACCTCGACCACGTGGTCACCAGCCCCAAGCAGCGGGCCATCCAGACCGTCCGGGCGGTGGCCGCCACCCGGGGACTGACACCCGAGGTGGTCCACGGCTTCGACGAGATCGACCGCGGCGCCCACACGTACATCCCCACCGAGCTGCTTCCTGCCGAGGGTGGCGCCTACTGGGAGAAGATCAGCCAACGGCGCTTCGACGAGATCGGCTGGGACAGCCCCGAGGAGTTCAGGGACAGGGTCGTGGCCGCCTGGGACGACATGTGCCGCAACCCGCCCGGAGAACGGGTGGTGCTGGCCTGCCATGGAGGCACCATCCGCACGATCCTGGCCGACGTGGTCGGCAACCAGTCAGCCAGGTTCCGGCTGGAGTACGCCTCGATCAGCAGAATCGAGGTGACGGCCCCCGGAGACCCCGACGGAGGCTCCGACCCGTTCTGCACGATCCTCGGCACGAACTCGACGGCCCACTTCGACGCCGGACGGACAACCGTCGTGGGCGCCTTTCGTGGCGCCGAGCCGTCCACGGCGCCGCCCCTTCGTCAGCCCCTCAGCGCACCCTCGACCTGACCCCTCGAGGCGGGCCGGCGCCACGCCCGAATCGACACGACGGGACCGCTATCCGAGGACGACCTTCAGGACCTTCGTCCGTAGAAGGTCCGCAGCGCCGAGTCCGAGAGCCCGATCCCGGGCCGGTCGTTGAAGGCGAACACGACCAGTAGGCGGGTCACCGCCCCGATGGTCGGCGTCACCCGGTGCATGGCGTTGCGACCCCGGAACACGACGAGGTCCCCGGGCGAGAAGGCCAGACGTTCCACCTGGACTAATCCGTCCAGCACGTCGGCCACCCGGTCGAACCCCATGTCGCCTGCGTCGGCGTCGCGTACCGCCGGCACGTACTCGAAGTGCCCGCCCGCCACGGGAGCCTGCAGCAGCATCGTGACGGCGAACGAGGAGTTGTCGAAGTGCCAACCCAGTTCCCGGCCATCGGCGGCGAAGTGGAGGTTGATGGACGACAGGTCGTCGTCATACGGATGGATGGCCTCCGTCGAGAGCACTGAGCAGAGGAACGAACGGAACGACCCGTCCCCGTAGACCTCGCGCAGCGGCGAGCCGGCGGGGATCTGGTCGTCTGCCAGCAGGCCCTTGCTGCTTGCCACCTGCCGGTTGAACGGGTGTGACCCCGGAAGGCCGGGATCGGGAGGTGTCAGGTACACATTGTGGGTCGATGCGGCGTAGTAGGCCTCGTCCTCCCGGTGGGCCGAGGCTGCGACGACCTGCGCCACGGCCTCCGACGTGAAGAAGCCCTCCAGCACCAGCACGCCCGTCTCAGCGAGCACCTCCGAGCACCGGGACCGGTAGTGCGGATCGTCCAGGGGGTGGCTGTCCAGGCGGACGTGGAGACAGCTCATCCGCATGCACCCCTTCCGATCCGGATCGGACCCGCGGGTGCGCTCACCCGCTCAGCTCCACTCGAGCAGCTCGGCGCCCAGCTCGTCGACCGATGACGCCCCCACCAGGGCCATCGTCCGCTCGGTCCCGGACCGGAGCAGCTCCAGTACGTGGTCCACGCCCTCCTCACCTGCTGCGGCCAGGGCGTAGAGGAACAGTCGACCACCCATCGTGGCCGTCGCACCCGCCGCCACCGCCTTGACGATGTCGCTCCCCCGCCGAACCCCACCGTCACAGATCACCTCGGTCCTGCCGCCGACCGCATCGACCACCTCTGGCACCAGGTCGAAGGGGGCCGGCGCACCGTCCAGCTGGCGACCACCGTGGTTGGAGAGGACGACCGCATCCACGCCGTGTTCAACGGCCAGCACGGCGTCGGCCACCGTCTGGATCCCCTTCACGAGAACCGGTCCGTCCCATATGGACCGCAGCCACTCGACGTCCTTCCAGGAGAGGCCGTGGTCGAACTGACTGCCCATGTAGGCGGAGAGGTCGACCGCCGTGGAACCGTCCCCCGGAGCGCCCCGGACCCGGTCGGAACCGGAGCCCTCCACGTTGGCGAAGCGGATGGGGTCTGACCGCAGGAAGCGCCAGGTCCACCCCGGGTGGCGGAGACCGTCCAGGAAGGTGCCGGGACCGATCTCCGGTGGCAGGGTGAGGCCGCGCCGGACGTCGCGCTCACGCCGTCCCAGTACCGCCGTGTCAACCGTCAGGCAGAGCGCCTCGAAGTTGGCGGCAGCCGCCCTCTCCACCATTGAGCGAATCAGGTCCCGGTCCCGCCAGGCGTACACCTGGAACCAGAGACGGGCGTCGGCCGAGGCCACCGAGGCGCACTCCTCGATCGACCGGGTTCCCATGGTCGACAACGTGAACGGGATGCCGGCTCGACCGGCGGCACGGACCACGGCCAGTTCGCCGGCCGGATCGGCTATCCGCGTGAAGCCTGTGGGTGCCAGCACCAGGGGGAAGGCCAGAGGGCGACCCAGCAGGGTCGTCGACGTGTCCAGGTCACCCAGCCCCCGCAGCACCCGGGGTCGAAAGCCCACCGCTGCGAAGGATTCCGTGTTGCGCCTCAGCGCCGACTCGTCCTCGGCCCCACCGTCGATGTAGTCGAAGACGCCGGCCGGCAGGCGGCGCCGGGCCATGCGGCGGAGGTCGTCCACGTTGGCTGCCGCCCGGAGCCTCCGCACGGACCGACTCCGCTCGGGGCGACGGAGGCGCACGACGGCCCGCAGCGTCCGGAGCATTCCCATGGCGGTCGATCAGGCGCTCAGGCGCCCGTCTCCCCCGCCTTCTTACGCTGGTAGATCTCCTTGCAGGATGGACAGACCGGGTAGCGGTCCGGGTTCCGGCCGGGCACCCAGACCTTCCCGCAGAGAGCCACGATGGGCCTGCCCGTCACGGCCGACTCCACGATGTCGGACTTCCGTGCGAAGTGGGCGAACCGATCGTGGTCGCCGTCGTCCAGGGTCGGCTCCACGACCGTCTCTGTCGGCGTCGCCGTTCCCACGTCGGAGAGCCGGAGCACATGCCGGCGGTCTTCGGCCACGGGAACCCTCAAGCCCCCGAGCCATCCAGCTCGGCCAGCTTGGCGACCCGCCCGACATGGCGGCCGCCCTCGAACGCGGCCCCCAACCAGGCACGGACGGCCTCCGAGGCGACGTCGGGATCCAGCAGGCGCTCGCCCAGGCAGAGGACGTTGGCGTCATTGTGTTCCCTTGCCAGGCGGGCCGACGTGGCATCGTGCACCGTGGCCGCCCGGACGCCCGGAACCTTGTTGGCCGCCATGGCGATGCCGATTCCCGAACCGCAGACGCAGACGCCCAGCTCGACCTCGGCGCCAGCCACGGCACGACCCACGGCGGCACCGAAGTCCGGGTAGTCCACCCGGTCGGCGCTGTGGGTTCCGAGGTCGATGACCTCGTGGCCCAGGCCACGCAGCTCGTCGACGAGGCGCCCCTTGAGGGTGAACCCCCCATGGTCGGAACCGATGGCGATCCTGCTCATGGGCGCGAGGCTACCGGTCGGCCTCGGCGTCATCGGGCCCGAGTTCCAGCCCGACCCCGCGCAGCTCCCCGGACGTGACGACACCGGGCCGAAGCACCCGCGCCGGGTCCGTCGTGAGGTCCACCACGGTGGATGGGGAACCCGCACACCGGCCGCCATCCAGGACCAGGAGGTCCCCGCCGAGGGCGTCAGCCGCCTCCACGGCCGTCGACGGCGTGGGCTCTCCTGACCGGTTGGCCGAGGTCGTGGCCATCGGACCCACCTCGGCGAGGATGGCCCGGACCAGGTCGTGGTCGGGGCAGCGCACGCCCACCGTCGAGGACCCGTCACCCAGGTGGAGGCCCGCCTCCGGACGCCGCTGGGCCACGATGGTCAGCGGGCCCGGCCAGAAGGATGCAGCCAGCACCTCGAACATGGCGTCCACGACGGCGATGCGTCGGGCCGCCTCCAGGTCCGCCACCAGCACGGCCAGCAGCCGTTCGCCGGGACGCCCCTTGCGTTCGAACAGTTCCTCGACGGCACCCGGGTCTCCCGGCAGGGCAGCAACGCCGTAGACGGTCTCGGTGGGCAGCACCACCGGTCGACCGGCCCGCAGGGCGGTCACCGCTGCGGCCACGGCAGCCTCCGGTAGGGCAATGGCGTCGACGATGCTCACGTCGGCACCCGGGCCACGACGGCGCGTTCCCGTCCCGCCAGGTCCCGATGGACGCAGACCTCGACGAAGCCGGCCGTCCGGGCCCGGTCGGCCATCGCCGTCGTCTGGTCGGGAGCCATCTCCAGGACCAGCGCTCCGCCGGGAGCCAGCCATTCCATGGCCCCATCCACCAGGGACTCCAGGTCGGCACGGCCGGAGCCGGGAGCGAAGAGTGCCTCCGACGGCTCCCAGCCGACGACCTCGGGAGGCAGGTCATCGGCCACGTCGACGTATGGCGGGTTGGAGACGACAACGTTGAATGCGCCCGACATGTCAGGCGGCAGAGCGTCGAACCAGGAGCCCTCCAGGATCGTGACCCTGCCGGCCGGTCGACCCAGGCCCGTGCAGTTGGCCCGGGCCACGGCCAGAGCATCTGCCGAGGAATCCGTGCACCACACGTGCGCCGCCGGGCACTCGGCGGCGATCGACAGGCCAATGGCACCCGAGCCCGTACCCAGGTCGGCCACCAGAACCGTCCCGCCGCCGCCGGCCGCCGAGAAGCGGTCCGCCTCGAGCAGTGCCAGGCCGGCCACCACCTCGGTCTCCGGTCGCGGTATCAGCACCCGCTTGTCCACCATCAGGTCGAGGGTCCGGAACGCCCACCGTCCCAGGACGTACTGCAACGGCTCGCCGGCCAGACGGCGGGCGAGCATTGCGTCGTGGCGGACCATGCCGCGCTCGGTGACCAGCCCAGCCAGGTCGTCGGCGGCGTCGAGGCCGGATGCCTCCTCCACCATCCAACGCGCCTCCATCCGGGGGAGGCCTGCCGCCTCCATGCGCGCAACCGTCTCCGTCAGGACCTCCCGCCAGCTGATGGTCCCGAGGAGGTCGTCGGCATCGTGTCCGGTCGGGACTCCCCGACCGGCGGACCAGTCCGACCCGTCAACCCCCACCGGTGGCACTCCGGGAGAGGTGCCTGGCCCGCTCGTCCGCCAGGAGGCCGTCGACGACCTCGTCCAGGTCGCCGGCCAGGATCCGGTCCAGACGGTGGAGGGTCAGTCCGATCCTGTGGTCGGTGACCCGGTTCTCCTTGAAGTTGTAGGTGCGGATCTTCTCCGACCTGCCACCACCACCGACCTGGCCACGCCGGGCCGCCGACGCCTCGGACTGCTGGCGGTCCTGCTCGATCTGCAGCAACCGGGAGCGCAGGACCCGCAGGGCCTTGGCCTTGTTCTGGAGCTGGCTCTTCTCGTCCTGCATGGACACCACCAACCCGGTCGGCCTGTGCGTGATGCGGACGGCGGAATCGGTGGTGTTCACCGACTGCCCCCCGGGACCGGACGCCCGGTAGACGTCGATCTGGAGGTCGTTGTCGTCGATGAGGACCTCCACCTCGTCGGCCTCCGGCAGCACGCTGACCGTCGCCGAGGAAGTGTGGATCCGACCCTGGGACTCGGTCACCGGAACGCGCTGGACCCGGTGCACGCCACCCTCGTACTTCAGGCGCGTCCAGGCATCCTCGCCCTTGATGAGGACCATCACCTCGCTGAATCCACCCATGTCCGACTCCCGGGCCATCAGCGGTTCCACTGACCAGCCGTGGCCTGCGGCGAACGCCAGGTACATCTCGTGGAGGTCACGGGCGAAGAGGTTGGCCTCCTCGCCTCCCTCGGCCCCCCGCACCTCCAGGATCACCGGACGTCCGTCGTTGGGATCACCGGGCAGGAGGAGGCCCCGCAACTCCTCCTCCAGTCGTTCGACCTCCAGCTCCAGGGAGCCGATCTCGAGTCGGAACTGGTCGCGCTCCGACCCGTCGACCATCGCCACCAGCTCATGGGCGGCCTCCAGGTCGCCGTAGGCCTCCCTCAGGGGCCGACCCACCGCCATCATCTCGTCCAGCTTCTTGAACCGTCGCCCCGCGTCCCTCAGCCGGTCAGAGTCCCCGATCACAGCAGGGTCGGCCAACTGGGCCTCCACCTCGGCGTACTCGACCTCGAGGGCCTCCACCTGCTCCAACATCGTCTGAAGGGTACCCAGCCCTCCGGGCTCGTTCGTCGAAGCCCGACCGTGTGGCCCAAATCCTCAGACGACATCCCAACCGCAGGCGACGCCACGGATCGAGGTCGGCACCGCCAACCTGGCCAACGCCCGTTCCACGGCTGGGAGGACGTCCCGGCCGGGGAGGGCGACCAGGATCCGGTCCGGGGATTCCCTGAGCACCAGCTCGGCTGCGGCCGAGACCACGCATGGATCCACGCCGACGGAACAGACGACCAGCACCCGCTCGCCATCCGGGCCCGTACCCATGGCAGGCGCCGGCGCCGGGTCACGCAGGTTGGGTCGCTCGTCGGCCGGGTCCACCGCCACGAGGTCGCCCAGTCCCAGGACCGAGGGGTCGGCCACCAGGTCGTGGCGCAGCCAGCGTTCCCGGCAGAGGGTGGCCAGCGGGTGTGCGCCGGCACCGTTACGGCGGCGTGAGCGGATCAGGTCGGCAGCGGCGGCCAGGGACTCGCCCTGTGGCTGGTCGGCGTGCAGAAGCACCCCCGCCTCCCTGTCGAAGCGCCCCACGCCGACCTGGACCTGATTGCCCAGCTCGGGGTCGTCGACGACCCGGACCACCTCCAGGCCGAGGACCTCGCCACGCCAGATTCCGTGCTCCACGAGCGGCTGGACCCCGACGCCCAGACAGAGGTCCACGAAGCCGTCCGGCGGTGGTGGAGCGTCCACAGGCGGTACCGCCTCGGCGGGCTGCACGGGGACGAGGCTCCTGCCCTGTATCAGCCTGATCTCGGGCACGGGCCGCAGGACGGCCGCCCGCCTCGCTGCCACGCCGGCCGCCTCGACGTCGTCGAAGCAGACGGTCAGAGGTGTCCCACCGTGACGACCCGCCCGGAGAACCGCAGCGCCAAGGGCCCGCTCGGGGGCGTCGTCCGACGCCAGCACCCAGAGGCGGCTGCCATCGAAGCAATGGTCGCCATCCACCACCAGCTCGTCGCCCGGATCGCCGATCTCATCGACGACGAGGGCGCGCAACTTCATCCCACGCAGCGCATGGCGACGCTCAGGATCGAGGGTCACGGATTCTTCACGATCCGATCAGGTGGATCGGGCCGGGGCGGTGAGGCGGATCGGGCCGAGGCGGTCAGGCCTTGCGGCGCCTGCCGTAGCGGCGCTCGAAGCGCTCCACCCGGCCGGCGGTGTCCACGATCTTCATCGTGCCCGTGAAGAAGGGGTGGCTGGCCGACGAGATCTCGACCTTGACCAGCGGGTACTCCGCGCCGTCCTCGAGGGTGATGGTGTCTTTGGTCTCGACCGTGGAGCGGATCACGAAGTTCACGCCCTCCGAGAGGTCCTGGAAGACCACCGGTCGGTAGTTGGGATGGATGTCGGCTCTCATAACGGGTCCAGTCTGGAAGGTATTTCGGGTGGAGGCAACCTGTGGAACGATCAGGCGCCCATGTTCGGGCCCTTGGCGATCTCCACCAGGAACTCCTCGTTGTTGTTGAAGGTCTTCAGCCGGTCGATCAGCAGCTCCAGGCCGGCTGCGGCTCCAGCGCCTCCGTCGTTGGCGAGGCCGTTCAGGACACGCCGCAGCTTCCACACCTGGTCCAGCTGCTTGCGCTCGAACAGCAGCTCCTCGTGGCGTGTCGAGGAGGCATCCACGTCGATCGCCGGGTAGATCCGACGCTCGGCGATCCGCCTGTCCAGGCGCAGCTCCATGTTGCCGGTGCCCTTGAACTCCTCGAAGATGACCTCGTCCATCTTGGAACCGGTGTCCACCAGCGCCGTGGCGATGATGGTCAGGGAGCCACCCTCCTCGACGTTGCGGGCGGCGCCGAAGAACCGCTTCGGCGGATACAGGGCACCGCTGTCGATGCCGCCTGACATGATCCGGCCGGTGGCCGGGGCGGCCTGGTTGTAGGCCCGGGACAGGCGGGTGATGCCATCCAGCACGATCACCACGTCCTCGCCGTACTCGACCATCCGCTTGGCCCGTTCGATCACGACCTCGGCCAGATGGGTGTGCTCGTCGCTGGGACGGTCGAAGGTCGAACCCACGACCTCGCCGCGCTGGGTCCAGCGGCGCATGTCGGTGACCTCCTCGGGTCGCTCGTCGACCAGCAGGACGATGAGCTTCACCTCGGGATGGTTGGTCTCGATGGACCTCACGATCGACTTCACGATCGTGGTCTTGCCGGCCTTGGGCGGCGAGACGATCATCCCGCGCTGGCCCTTGCCGATCGGAGAGAGCAGGTCGATTATCCGGGCCGTCATGTTGTTGGGATCGCCGTCGATCTCCATGCGCAGCTTCTCGTCCGGGAACAGCGGGGTGAGGTCCTCGAACTTCGGCCTGGTCTTGGCCAACTCGGGATCCCTGCCATTGATGGAATCGATGCGAAGCAGCGCCGGATTCTTCTCGCTCCGGTTGGCCGGTCGGGCTGCACCCACGATGGCGTCGCCCTTGCGCAGGCCGAACTGGCGGACCTGCTTCACGGAGAGGTAGGCGTCGTCCTTGGCAGGCTTGTAACCACCGGTGCGGAGGAAGCCGTAGCCCTCGTCGCGCAGGTCCAGGTAGCCGGAGATCTCCACCGGCTCACCGTCCCAGACCTCCTCCGGGGCCTCGTCACGGTCACGACCCCGACGACGGCGGCGGCGGTTTCCCGCATCCGTCTGATCGCCCTGCTGTCCGCGGTTCTGGTTCTGGCCACGGCCCTGCTGCCCACGGTTCTGGTTCTGGCCGCGGTTCTGGTTCTGGCCACGGCCCTGCCCGCGGTCCTGACCCGATCGACCCTGGCCATTCCCGCGGCCGTCGCTGCGCTCAGCACCATCCTCGGAGCCCCGATCCTCGGACGATCCGGCAACGGTCGCCGGGGCATCGGAGGCAACGTCATCAGAAGCCATCGAGTCCGGAGTCGTCTCGTCGACATCGGTGGTGGCCGCTACTGCGACCTCCCATTCCGCCGGTGGCTCCTCGTCTGCGGCACCCACCTCAGGTGCGTCCGCGGAGGCCGACCCGTTGGAGGAGCCGTTCGACCCTCCACCGGTCAGGTCCAGGATCAGGTCGACGATCTCGGCCTTTCGGGCGCGCGAGCCGGGCTTGCCGCCCAGGGCGTTGGCGATCGTCGTCAGTTCGTCGCGGTCCTTGCCTTCCAGCGTGCCGCGTTCCAGTTGGGTGGAGTCCATGCTCACAACACCTCGGTTCCATCGGGCCGAACGGCCCGTCTTGTTTGCCCGACCGGGATCGACCGGGAGAGGGGAAATGCCATCCGGATGACCGACGAAGCGGTACCGGAAGACATGTCGTGGGACGGTGACCCCAGGCTCACCAGCACCGACCGACACGGCCGCGTGCCTGTTGCGAGGTGGACCTCATGGGACCGTCGCCCGCCCGACGACAACGCCACTTTACCCAATCACGGCCAACCGCGGCAACCACCGTCGTGGAGACGGGTCCGGAACCTCAGCCTGCGAGCAGTCGGGAGACGAGCTGGTAGCCGGGAACCAGCGGCTCGGCGACCACCCCTGACTCGGAGAAGACGCCACCGGGACCGTCCACGGCCGAGTCCACCAGCACGTAGGGAACCGGGTCGGCGGTGTGGGTGCGGGTGGTCAGGGGCGTTGCGTGGTCGGGGAGCATGAGGAGGCGCCATGCACCCATCGAGTCCAGCCCCGGGATCAGGCCGGCCAGGATCCGACTGTCCCAGTTCTCCAGGGCCCTGACCTTCTCGGCCACGTTGCCGGAATGGCCGGCCTCGTCGGTGGCCTCCACGTGGATGACGAACAGGTCCAGCCCCGCCTCCAGCTCGGCCAGGGCGATGTCCCGCTTGCCTTCGTAGTCGGTGTCGAACCATCCGGTGGCTCCCGGAATGTCGCAGACCTTCATGCCCGACAGCACCCCGATGCCGCGCACCAGGTCCACGGCGGTCACCAGACCGGCCTCCACCCCATGGGTCTCGGCAAATGACGGCACCTGCGGCTGGAACCCCTGGCCCCACAACCAGATCTGGTTGGCCTCCAGGTCGAAGCCCGCCAGGACGTCCCTGGATGCTTCCATCAGCTCTGAGAGAACGCCACCAGCCGGACCGCCCGGGTTCACGATCTCCTTACCGGAGAGATCGTGCGGCGGCGTGCAGACGGCATCGATCCACCCCTCGGGTGCGATCATCGCGTTCCGGAAGCCGACCCCGGCCAGGAACTCGACGCCCTCGTGCACAGGTGCCAGCTCGGCCTCCAGGGCGGCAACCACTGCGGCCCCCTCGTCGCTGGATGGGTTGCCACCCGCGTAGTCGACCATCACGCCGTCGCGGACGACCACCAGGTTGCAGCGGAATGCCGTCTGGTCCGGTCGCAGGGTCCGGCCCATCGCCGCCACCTCGATGGGGGCCCTGCCGGTGTGGAACCGGGCAGGGTCGAACCCCATGATCGACATGTTCCCCACGTCGCTGCCCGGAGCCATGCCCTCGGGAATGACGGCGGCACGACCGACCGTTGCGCGCCCTGCCAGGGCAGCCAGGACGGGCATGTGGGCAACGTCCATAGGGGTCCGCCCGTCGAGTTCCGGGACCGGGAGGTCGGCACAGCCGTCGGGAACGCAGATCACGTACTTCACAGGTGGATCATCCTGCCAGCGCCGGGGGCCCGCCGGGGCACGGGACCCCGACTGCACCGTCGGTCATACGACACGCCGGTGCGCCTCCACGAACTCCTGCACCACCGCCAGGTCGTTCGGAAGCCGTGTCAGGCGCTCGGGACGTTCGTGCAGGTCGGCCAGGCGCTCCGGAAGCGGCGGCCGGACTCCGGTGGCGGCAGCGACCGCGTCGGGGAACTTGGCCGGGTGGGCGGTGGCCAGGGCCACCATCGGCACCGACGGATCCCGTCGGCATGCCCGGGCGGCCAGCACGCCCACCGCACTGTGGGGATCCAACAGCACACCGGAGAGTCCGAATTCCGTCTCGATGCACCGGCGGACGGCATCGTCGTCGAAGCTGACACCGGCCCAACCATCGGCGAGGGCGGCGTGCAGCACGGGATCCAGGCGAAACGAGCCGGTGGACCGGAAGCCGTCCAGGTGTTCCGCCACGGCAGCCCCGTCACGGTCCAGGAGCTCGAACAGCAACCGTTCCAGATTCGAGGAGACTTGTATGTCCATGCTTGGCGAGGTGGTGGGGACCACCCCGTCGATCCGCATGGTGCCGTCGTGGAAGAACTGGGTCAGGACGTCGTTGGTGTTGCTCCCCACCACGAGCTGTGGCACGGCCAGGCCGGATCTCCGGGCCACATGGCCGGCGAACACGTTGCCGAAGTTGCCCGTGGGAACGGCGAAGGCCACCGGCGACCTGCGACCACCCAGGCGTTCGGCGGCCACCACGTAGTAGACGACCTGGGCCATCACCCGTGCCCAGTTGATCGAGTTGACCGCCGACAGGCTCACGCGGTCCCGGAACCCGACGTCGGCGAACATGGCCTTCACCATGTCCTGGCAGTCGTCGAAGGTGCCGTCGATGGCCACGTTGTGCACGTTGGGTGCGATGACGGTGGTCATCTGCCGCCTCTGGACGTCCGACACCCGACCGGCCGGATGGAGGATGACGACATCCATGTTGTCCCGGTCCCTACAGGCCTCGATGGCCGCCGAGCCGGTGTCGCCCGACGTGGCGCCGACGATGGTGACCCTCGCTCCACGTCGGTCCAGCTCGTGGTCGAAGAGGCGGCCCACCAACTGGAGGGCGACGTCCTTGAACGCCAGCGTCGGACCGTGGAAGAGCTCCAGCAGGTGCACCCCGTCGGACAGTTCGACCATCGGGACCACGTCAGGCGCATCGAAGGTGGCGTAGGCCTCGGCCACCATCGCCGCGAAGTCGTCCACACCGATGGAACCGGCGACGTAGGGCGACATGACCTCCACCGCCGTCTCGACGTAGTCGCCACGGCCGCCACCGCCGAGCGCGGGCCATGCCTCCGGCACGTACAGCCCACCGTCGTCGGCGAGGCCGGCCAGCAACGCTTCGCCGAAGTCCAGGACCGGGGCCGTTCCCCGGGTGCTCACGTAGCGCATGGCGGTCCCGGCTCGGTCAGTCGCCGATTACCCGCAGGACGCTCCCGACGGACCGCACCGCGTCCAGCGACCTGAGGTCCTGGAGCGTCGATCGGAGGTCGCGTTCGCGTGCCGCATGCGTGATGAACACGAGGCGGGCCTCCCCTCCCAGGCCCTCCTGCTCCATCGAACGGATGGACACGCCGTGCTCACCGAACACGGTGGCGACCTGGGCCAGCACGCCGGGACGGTCGTCCACCTCGACGTTCAGGTAGAACGCGGAGGTGACGTCGTCGATCGGGGCGATACGGGCCCGTTCCAGGGCGCCGATCGACGCCGAGTGACCCTGCCGGAGGTTGCCGGCGGCGTCTATGAGGTCGCCCAGCACCGCCGAGGCGGTCGGGCGACCGCCCGCCCCCCGGCCGTAGAACATGAGGTCACCGGCTGCGCCACCCTCCACGAAGACGGCGTTGAAGCTGCCCCGTACGGAGGCCAACGGGTGGTCCAGGGGTACCAGCGTGGGATGCACCCGAACTCCGATCTGGAACCCTCCGTCGGAGGCCACGGTCCGCTCGACCACGGCAAGGAGCTTGATGCAGTGCCGGAGGTCGGCGGCGAAATCGATGTCGGCGACCGTGATCCCGGAGATTCCCTCGTGGTAGACGTCGCCGGCCACCACGCGTGCACCGAAGGCGATCGTGGCGATGATCGCGGCCTTGGCGCCGGCATCGAAGCCCTCCACGTCAGCCGTCGGGTCCCGTTCCGCGTAGCCCAGGCTCTGGGCCTCGGCCAGGGCATCGGCATAGCTGGCGCCGTCGTCGGCCATCCGGCTCAGGATGAAGTTGGTGGTGCCGTTCACGATGCCCATGACCCGCGTGATCGGCTCGCCGGCCAACGACTCGCGCAACGGACGCATGATCGGGATGGCGCCGGCGACAGCCGCCTCGAACAGGAGGTCCACCCCGGCAGCCTCGGCCGCCTCGTACAGCTCGGCGCCGTGGTTGGCCAGGAGTTCCTTGTTGGCCGTCACCACCGGCTTGCCGGCCGCCAGGGCGGCCGACACCAGCCCACGGGCGGGCTCGATGCCTCCCATGACCTCGACGACCACGTCCACGTCGGGATCCACGACGAGCGCTGCAGCGTCGGTGGTGAACGCTGCTGAATCGACGGGGACATTCCGGTCCAGCGCCGTGTTGCGGACCGCTATGCGGGTCACCTCCAGGTCCAGACCGGTACGGCGTTCCACCTCGTCGCGGCGCTCCGCCACGAGGGAGACGAGGGCGGCGCCGACGTGGCCACAGCCCAGCAGTCCCACTCGGATCCTGGAGGTCTCCATGGACCAGACCGTATCGCTCGGACCGGCCCCGTCCGGCCCGGATTCGGCCCGAGGCGTGGCAGCCCCGTGTTCAGACCTCGCGTCGGACCAGGTCCTCGAAGGTCTCCCTGCGGACCACCGTCCGGGCGTCGCCATCGGCGACGAACACCACGGCAGGACGCAGGACGTGGTTGTAGTTGGAACCCATGGCGTGTCCGTACGCACCGGTAACCGGGGTGGCCAGCACGTCCCCGACCGCCAGGTCGTTCGGGACCCAACCCTCCCGGACCAGCAGGTCCCCCGACTCGCAGTGCTTGCCGACGACGCGCACCGACCGGGCGCGCTCCGCTGCTGCCGCCCTGGGCAGGAACGTCTCGTATCCGGACCCGTAGAGGACCGGCCGGGGGTTGTCGCTCATGCCCCCGTCCACGGCCACGTAGGTGCGGATCCCCGGAAGGTCCTTGATGGTTCCAACCGTGTACAGGGTGATCGCTGCGGCAGCCACGATGGCCCGTCCCGGCTCGGCCGAGACCGACGCCATCACCCCCGCTGCCTCGCAGACGGCCCTGATGCCGGAAGCCCATTCGGTGATGCTGGGTGCCGACTCGCCCTCCACGTAGGGAACCCCCAGGCCCCCCCCGACCGAGAGCTCGGCCAACCCGAAGGGCGCGGCGAAGTCGGCCAGTACCTCGACGGCCCGGGCGAACGCCCCGACCTCGAAGACCTGGCTGCCGATGTGGGCGTGCAGCCCGACGAGCTCCACGGAGGCCGAGCCGATGGCCCGCTCCACCGCTGCGGTAGCCAGCCCCGACGAGACCGTGAAGCCGAACTTGGAATCGTCCTGGCCGGTGGCGACGAACTCGTGGGTGTGGGCCTCCACACCGGGCGTGATCCGCAGCAGCACCCGTGGCCTGGACCCCGTGGACCCAGCCAGGGCGTCCAGTCGGTCCAGCTCGTCGAACGAGTCCACGACGATCCGGCCCACGCCCTCGTCGAGCGCCATGGCCAGCTCGGCATCGCTCTTGTTGTTGCCGTGCATGACCAGCCGGTCGGCCGGCACCCCGGCGCGCAGCGCCACGAACAGCTCGCCTCCGGTTGCGACGTCCAGGTGCATTCCCTCCTCGTGTGCCAGGCGTGCCATCGCGTCGCAGAGGAACGCCTTGGAGGCGTATGCGACGCCGTCGCCGAAGGCGGTCACCGCCTCGCGGCAGCGGGCCCGCAGGTGGGCCTCGTCGTAGACGAACAACGGTGTGCCGTACTCGCCGGCCAGGTCCACGAGGTCGCAGCCACCGATCCGGAGCCGACCGTCAGCGGAGATGGCTGCCGTGTCGGGCAGCAGTCGGGTGGGTATCGGCCCGGCCATGGTCAGGCCTCCCCGTCCCCGTCGTCCCGCCACATCTCGGTGGGGGCGCTCACGCCGAGTAGGTCCAGGGCGACGGCAAGGCCTATCCGGACACCCTCCACCAGCCAGAGCCTGGCCCTGGTCGTGGCCGGGTCCACCTCGGGGCCGACCACCCGGCAGTCCTGGTAGAAGCCGTGGAACGCCGAGGCCAGCTCCCTCACCCAGGTGGTGACCTGGTGCGGCGCCCGCTCCCTGCAGGCCCTGGCGACCACGTCGGGCAGCTCGTGGAGTGACCGCATCACCTGGACCTCGCGGGGATGGGTGAGCAGCGACAGGTCCACCTCGGCCAGCGACCCACGCACGCTGCCGCCGGCGGCCGCCCTGTCCACCACCGAGTGGATCCGGGCATGGGCGTACTGCACGTAGAAGACGGGGTTCTCGTTCACCTGGCTGGCGACCAGGTCCATGTCGAACGTCTGGGCGGAGTCCACCGACAACAGCAGGTACGTGAACCGGGCCGCGTCGGCGCCCACCTCGTCGACCACATAGGCCAACTCGACCATCTCGCCGGTCCGCTTCGAGAGCCGGACCTCCCGGCCGTCCCTCTGCAGGTTCACAAGCTGGGTGATGACGATCTGCAGGTCCTCCCTGTCGTGGCCGAGCACCGACATGGCGGCGTGCATGCGGACCACGTAGCCGTGGTGGTCAGCCCCGAAGACGTCCACCAGCCTGTCGGCCCGCGCGAACTTGTCCCGGTGGTACGCCACGTCGGGCATCAGGTAGGTGGGTTGCCCGTCGCTCTTGACCAGCACCCTGTCCTTGTCGTCGCCGTGGTCGGTGCTGCGCAACCAGACAGCGCCGCCCTCCTCGTAGACGGCACCGGCGGCCCGGAGGTCGGCCAACGTGGCGTCCATGGCCCCTGAGGAGATCATCGACCGTTCCGAGAACCAGGAGTCGAAGTGGATGGACATCGACTCCAGCACCGACCTGTGGTCAGCCAGGGCCCGCTCGTAGCCCCACTCCAGGGGGTCCACGCCGGCAGGCATCTCGGCGGCCCAGTCCACGATGTACTGACCGTGGTAGCCGTCCTCCGGGACCTCCCCACCGGCGGCACGGGCGGCCAGCGAGGCGGCGAACTTCTGCATCTGGACGCCGCTGTCGTTGACGTAGAACTCCCGCTCCACCTCGTAGCCGCACCGTTCGTAGAGGCGCGCCACCGAGTCGCCGTAGCAGGCTCCCCTGCCGTGGCCGGCGTGGAGGGGACCCGTCGGGTTGGCGCTCACGAACTCGACGATGACCCGCGTTCCGGCACCGGAGTCGAGCCGACCCCAGCCGTCGGTTCCGGCAGCCACCACGTCGGCCAGCACCTCGTGCAGCCAGGTCTCGGCCAGGCGGAAGTTGACGAAGCCGGGTCCGGCCACCTCGACGCCGACCACGTGGGGCGGAGGTACCGCCGTCAGGCGCTCCACGAGGGCGGTTCCGAGCTCCCGTGGGTTCCGGCCGGCCACCTTCGCCGATGCCATGGCCACATTGGTCGACCAGTCGCCGTGCTCCGGATTGGCCGGGCGCTCCAACTGGACCACGTCCGGCAGGGGGTCGACGCCCAGGTCGGCCAGGGCGGAGCGAACCGCATCGATGATGGTATCGCGCACGTCCATGGCCGGATCCATCGGAGAGGGGGAAGCGACCGGGGCCCGGCCACCTGTCCGATGCTACCGGGGCACCCCGACCCGGCCGGATGCAGATTACGTGGCGTGTGGCCCCGGGGGTCACCCTGTCGGGTGCCACCCAACCGGTGGTCTCAGGGACCGCCGGCGTGCATCCGGGCGTCGCGACGGACGACCACGACCAGGGTGGACAGGACCACCACCATGCCGATCACCTGCACGGCGGTGAGACGCTGGTCCAGCACCAGCCAGCCGCCGGCCGCCGAGAGGACCGGGATGGCCAGGGTCATGAGACCGGTCAGGGTGAGGCTCACGTGCAGGTGGGCCCAGTTCATCAGGTAGTGCCCCGTGCCGGGCACCGCCAGCAGCAGGGCCAGCCAGCCCCACTGCGACCACGACGGGAACGGCGGTAGGAGCCGCCCCGAGTCGATGGCGGCGAGCGGCAACAGGACCAGCGCACCGATGGCCATGGAGGTGGTCTGCAGGGTGAAGGTGTCGATCCTGTGCCTCACGTCCTTCACGAACACGAAGTAGGCGGCGAACAGGACCATCGACATGGCGGCCAGGAGGTCACCCCTGAGGTGCCCACCCGGGCCGCCTCCGGCACCGAACATCACCAGGGCGACCCCGCCGACGGCGACCAGGGCGACGCCGACCAGCCAGACGCTCACCTGCTCCCGGTAGCGACGTGACGCCACGGCCATGAGGAGGATGGGTTGGAGTGCTCCGATGGTCGTGGCGTTGGCCAGGGAGGTGTGCTGGAGGGCCACGAAGAAGAGGGCGATCTCCATGGCGATCGTGACCGCCGGGAGGGCGACCAGGCGGACCGTGGCCCAGGTGATGCGCCGACCGCCGGCGTAGAGGAACGTCCCGTAGACGACCGCTCCCAGGAGCAGTCTCCAGAAGCCGATCTGCAGTCCCGGCAGGTCGAAGCCGGCGACGATGACGTTGCCCACCGACCAGAAGCAGACAGCCGTCGCGGCTGACGCCCTACCCCTGCCGGCCCTGTCGGATGCGGCTGTATCCGGGCCGGTCATCGCGGCACCCTAGGCCCCCCTCCCGGACGCCGACCCCTCGGCTGATACATGCCTTCCGCCAATTGACTACGGTCAGCCAATCGGTGGACCATTGTGGCCCACCCCGAAGGAGGACCCATGAAGATCCGTTCACTGCTCGCAGCCCTGCTGGCCCTCGTGCTCATCGCCTCAGGCTGTTCCAGCGACGGGGAGGCCACCGCCGGGGACGGCACGTGGCCATCCAAGATCACCTTCGGATTCGTTCCCAGCTCGGAACAGGGATCCCTCCAGGACGACATCCAGCCCTTCATGGACGTTCTAACCTCCGCCCTCGGAATCGAGGTCGAGGGCATAGTCACCACCGACTACACAGGCCTGGTCACCGCCATGGGAACCGGCAAGGCCGACCTGGGCGCCTTCGGGCCGTTCGGCTACACGCTGGCCCAGCAGCAGTTCGGCAACATGGAGGTGCTGATCCAGGCCGTTCGCTACGGGGCGGCCACCTACCACGGGCAGTGGATGACCAACGACCCGTCGTTGTGCGAGACCGCCCCGGAATCGGCGACGGCGCTTGAGAACACGGACAAGGGCATCGTCCAGGTCGGGGCACTCGATGCCGTCGCCCTGCAGGTCGGCGTCTACTTCGGTGATTCCGGCAAGGCCCTGGGCGAGTCCGTCGACGCCGGCGACGTGTCACCGGGAACCTCGTGCATCGCCGACCTGTCCAAGATCAGGGGCAAGCGCGTGGCGTTCACCTCCGAGTCGTCGACCTCCGGCTACCTGTTCCCGGCCCTGCAGCTCATAGAGGCCGGCATCGATCCGGTCAAGGACATCATCCCGATCTTCACGGGTGGTCACGACGCAGCCGTCGTCGCCGTCTACAACGGTGACGCCGACGTGGGAGTGTCCTACGACGACGCCCGTCGTTCGCTCCGCAAGGAGAAGACCGACGTGGGTGAGAAGGTGATCGTCTTCAACATCACCTCGGAGGTACCCAACGACGTGGTGGCCGCCAGCACCCTTCTGCCGGCCACGCTGAGGACCGCCATCTACGACGCCATCGCCGCCTACCTGGATACCGAGGAGGGCGAGGCGGTGTTCGACGAGACCTACGGCTGGACGTCGATCCGTCGGGCCGTGGAGTCCGACTTCGACGTCGTACGCAAGGCCGCCGAGGCCCTGGGCATCACCGAACCCGTGGGCTGACTTCTGGACGGATAGCCGACGACCACCGACAGAACGCAGCGCGCCGACCGTGATCCGGTTTAGCGACGTCTCGGTCACCTACCGGGGCGGTGTCCAGGCACTGCGCAACGTCGACCTCAGGATCGACGACGGTGAGTTCGTCGTGATCGTCGGTCTCTCCGGAGCAGGCAAGTCCACGCTCCTGCGGGCCCTGAACGGCCTCGTCCCCGCTACCTCGGGATCCATCACCATCGATGGGACCGAGGTGGTCGGGGCCCAGAGCGCCGAACTGCGGGCCATCCGGTCCCGGATCGGGATGATCTTCCAGACGTTCAACCTGGTGAACCGCACCTCGGTGCTGAACAACGTGCTGATGGGTCGTCTGGCGTCGGTTCCGGCCTGGCGCTCCACGATCGGCCTCTGGCCGGCGACAGACACCGAGATCGCCATGCAGGCCCTCGAGAGGGTCGGCATCGTCGAGAAGGCGTACGTCCGGGCCGCAGACCTCTCCGGGGGCCAGCAGCAACGGGTGGGGATCGCCCGGGCACTGGCCCAGGAGCCATCTGTGATGCTGGCCGACGAGCCGGTGGCCGCCCTGGATCCGGTGACCAGCCGTCAGGTCATGGGCGACCTGAGGCGCATCAACCGGGAGTTGGGCATCACCACCCTGGTGAACCTCCACTTCCTGGACCTGGCCCGGGAGTTCGGCCGCCGCCTGGTCGGGCTACGCGACGGCGAGGTGGTATTCGACGGCGACATAGCCGACGTCACCGACGAGACCTTCCGGGACATCTACGGCAGGGCCATCACGGATGACGACCTCCTCGCCGTGGACGACGAGCCGACGGGGTGAACGGACCGACGGTCGCCGCCAGGCCGACCCGTCCACGCCCCGGTGCCCGCACCTGGGTCATCGTCGGAGTCCTGATCACCTACACCGTGTTCGCCGGCCGCCAGGTCGGGTTCGACATCTCCACTTTCTGGAACGTCTGGTCGAACCCCCTCTGGGAGAAGTTCTGGCCGGTTCCGTGGGACTGGGTGCTGGACTGGCACAACGTGCTGGACCCCCTCCTGGAGACATTCCAGATAGCCGTGGTGGCGACCCTCGTGGGCTGCGGCCTGGCCCTGCCACTGGCCTTCATCATGTCGCCGCTGACCAGCCCCAACCGTCTGACCATGATCGTGAGTCGGTCGGTCATGAACGTGGTGCGGGCGGTGCCCGACCTGTTCTGGGCGAAGCTCCTCGTCACCGCCGTGGGCATCGGGGCGTTCGCCGGCTCGTGGGCCCTGTCGGTGTTCTCGCTGGCGGTGATGGTGAAGCTGTTCTCGGAGACGGTGGATGGTGCTGATCCCAGGCCCCTCGAGGCGGCGAGGGCAACCGGTGGCCGCCACCTGCCCGTGATCCGAACCGGGGTCCTGCCGACGGTGCTACCCGAGTACGTGGCCTACGGCCTGTACGTGTTCGAGTTGAACATCCGTGCTTCGGTGGTGCTCGGCCTCGTAGGAGCCGGCGGCATCGGCCGGGTGATCGAGGCCCAACGCCAGTACTTCAGGTTCGACCGGGTGCTGGGCATCCTGCTGCTCGTGTTCGTGGTCGTCATCGTCATCGAGCAGGTCAGCGTGGCCGTCCGAAAGCGGCTGGTCTGACATGGCGACCGGCCCGACGACCGGAACCGACGGCAGGCCGGCAGCGCCGACCGGAACGGCCAGACGGCGCCTGGCGATGGGCGCCCTGCTGGTCCTCGCCGTCGGCTGGTCGATCACCGGACTGGAGGTCACCGTCGACCGGCTGCTCGGTGCCCCCGGCGATGCCTGGGACATCTTCCGTCGCATGTTCCCGCCGGCCTTCGCCGAGGCCGCCGAGCGCGGCGTGGTCGGCAAGGTCTTCGAATCTGTCCACATCGCCTGGATAGGCACGCTCATAGGTGCCCTGGCCTCGCTGCCCCTGGCCTTCCTGGCCGCCGGCAACGTCGCACCGGCCTGGGTGCGCGTTCCGGTCCGCCAGCTGTTCAACGTCATCAGGGCCGTCCCTGAACTGATCCTGGCCATGATCCTCATCCCCATCACCGGTCTGGGACCGTGGGCCGGGGCACTGGCAATCGGCGTTCACTCCATCGGGACCCTGGGCAAGTGGGCAACCGAGGCCATCGAGGGAATCGACGAGGGACCGTTGGAGGCCGTGGCCGCAACGGGGGGTCGGTGGGCATCGAGCATGCGCTGGGGCGTGCTGCCCCAGATCCTGCCGGTCGTGACATCGCAGTGGCTGTTCCGGTTCGAGATCAACGTCCGGGCCTCGGCCGTACTGGGCATGATCGGCGCAGGCGGCGTGGGTTCCGAGTTGGTGTCGCAGCTGGTGTTCCGGAACTTCCCGGCCGTGGGCGCCGTGCTGCTCATGACGATCGTGGTGGTGCTGGCCATCGACACCGTCTCGGCGGCCGTCAGGCGACGGATCATCCGGGGTGCCGGTCGGGCACCGGGCGACGTGGTGGGCGGCGACCGGAACGCCGCCGTGCTGGTCGACCTGACCGGGATCGGGCGCTGAGCCGACGGGACCGTCCTAGCCTCGGGAACATGCTGATCGGCATCGACATAGGGGGCACCAAGGCATCTGCACTGCTGGTGGACCCGACCACCTGGGCCATCGTCGGACGGGAACGCACCACCAGCGAGGGCGACGGGCCCACGCTGGTGGACAACCTGGCGAGGATGGTGGACGGCCTCCGGGAACGCAGCCCGACACCGGTGCGTGCCGTGGGCCTGGGAATCGCCGGGCTGGCCGGGCGCTCCGGAACCCTCGCCTGGTCGCCGAACCTGCCCGGCGCAGTCGGCCACCCGGTCGGCCCGGACCTGGAACGCGCCGTCGGGCTACCGGTCGCCGTCGGCAACGACGCCACCACCGCCACGCTCGCTGAAGCCAGGCTGGGCGCGGGCCGGGACTGCGACGACTTCGCCATGGTCACCCTGGGCACGGGCATCGGTGGCGGCTTCGTCCTGGGAGGACTGCTCCACAGGGGTGCCAACGGCTTCTCGGGAGAGCCCGGGCACATGGTCGTGTCGGCCGACGGCCCGGTGCACCTCACCGGACACCGCGGGCCATGGGAGTACTACGCCTCGGGCAATGCCCTGGGACGACTGGGGCGCGAAGCGGCATCGGCTGGGACGTTCCCCGCTGGCATCCAGCTGGCCGGGTCCGTCGAGGCGATCACAGGCCACGACGTGGTCGCCGCCCGTGCGGGCGACGATCCCGGAGCACAGGCCGTCTTCACCGGCTGGTGCACCGAGGTGGCCAGGGGCGTGGCCAACCTGGTCGTGCTCCTGGACCTGTCGCGCGTCGTGCTGGGTGGCGGGCTGGCCGATGTTGGCGAGCCCCTGCGGGCAGGCGTGGCCGCGGCACTGGTTGGCCTCCTGCCGGGAGCCGACGCCCGCCCGGTTGTGGATGTGGTGCTGGCCCAGCTGGGAGCCGATGCCGGGGCGCTGGGTGCGGCGCTCCTGGCCGTCGAACCGGACTGAGGCTGGGTCCGTCCAGGTCGCGCCCTACGGGCCATCCGACCCCGGGGAGCCGGATCAGAGGCGGGAGCGGAGGAAGTCCACGGTCCTGCCCCAGGCCGTGGCGGCCGCTGCCTCGTCCCAGGTGCCCAGGGGGTTCTCCTCGTTGGCGAAGCCGTGACCGGTCCCCTCATAGACGTGGAACACCACGTCCCGACCCGCCTTCCGGAGGTCGTCACCCAGGGCCGTGATGGCCTCCGGTGGGAAGAAGTCGTCGTTGGCGGCCAGATGGCCCTCGACGGCGGCGGTCAGGCCCGACCAGTCAGGTGCACCATCGCCCAGCGGCGCTCCATAGAAGGGTGCGGCGGCGGCAACCCGGTCACCCTCCAGGGCGGCGATCAGCAGGGTGAGCATCCCGCCCATGCAGAAGCCGACCACGCCGATGGCGTCGCCCCTGGTGGCGTCCTGCGCCAGCAGGAAGTCGATGGCGGCCGACATGTCCCGGGCCGCCCGGTCCGGCGGCAACGAGGTCATGAGCTGCCCGGCCCTGTCCATCTCGGTGTGTTCGGCGAACTCGCCGTGGTAGAGGTCGGGGGCGAGGGCCACGAAGCCCTCACCTGCCAGGCGGTCGCAGACTCCCTTGATCTGGGGCACCAGGCCCCACCACTCCTGGAGGACGACCACGCCCGGCCCGCTCCCTCCGTCCGGCAACGCCAGGTAGCCACCAGCCGTCGTCCCGTTGGCCGTGAACTCCACCATCTCACCCATGCTCATCTCCCATCGTCGCCCAAGAATCGTCCACCGACGCCGAGAACCTAGGCGACCGGCCCTGCAGCCACCCCGGACGCGTCCGACCCCGATGATCGGACAAACTGCACCGGGCACCCGAGGCTCATCTCCCATCGTCGCCCAAGAATCGTCCACCGACGCCGAGAACCTAGGCGACCGGCCCTGCAGCCACCCCGGACGCGTCCGACCCCGATGATCGGACAGACTGCACCGGGCACCCGAGATCCCAGAGGACACATGTCGATCGCTGACGAGAGGTACGTACGCCTCACCACCTGGACCAGAGACGGTCGTCCCCGCCACGTCCCCGTCTGGATCGTCGGACTGGGTGGCGGCCGGGTGGGCTTCACGACGGGTTCGGGTTCGTGGAAGGTCCGCAGGCTCCGCCACGACCCGGCCGTCCAGCTCCGGGCCAGCGACATGGATGGAACCGTCACCGGGGGCTCCACCGCCGTGTCCGGCACGGCCGAGGTCGTCGACGGCGACGCCTACCGGGAAGTTCGCACCGCCATACGGCGGAAGTACGGAATCCAGTATGTCGGCGTCTGGCTGGCCAGTGCCGCGGGACGGCTCCGTGGCCGCAACCCCACCGGGGACCGTGCCGTGATCGTCACCCTCGACTGACCGCCGTCCATAGCCGGCCGTGCCCGACTACCGGGCCGGTAGCCTGACCCGTCCCAGCCCCTGTAGCTCAGTGGATAGAGCATCGGCTTCCGGAGCCGTGAGCGTGGGTTCGAGTCCCGCCAGGGGCACCACCATGGTGCCGTCGACCCGAGGGGTGGGCGGCGCTCCTTCACGTCCGGCCCGGGTCCGGCTGCCTCCGACGCCGATGGGTAGAGTGGCGCCGATGGTCGCAACCCGCGAGAAATGGTCCTTCCAGTGGAAGGAGCTCTACGAGGAGGTCATCGACACCGGCCTCTGCACGGGTTGCGCCGGTTGTGTGATCGCGTGTCCACACGACGTCATCGGATACGAGCACGAGCCCGGGAAGTACACGCCGTTCCACCTCGAGGAGGATCTGGGAGAGACCGACTGCGGCCACGGCCAGAAGGGCTGCACGTCGTGCACCCGGGCCTGCCCCCGGTTCCGCAGCTGGGAGACCGAGGCCGACCAGCACCTCTTCGGACGGGAACGCCGCCCGGACGAGATGTCAGGCATCTACAAGGACATCCTGCTCACCCGGGCCAGCGACGAGACGGTGCATGCCATGGGCCAGGACGGCGGCCTGGTCTCGGCCATCCTCATCTGGTGCCTCGAGAACGGGATCATCGACGGCGCCCTGACCAGCCACCTGGAGAAGCCGGGCGCCGACGGGTCCAGCAGCTGGAAGGCCGTCCCGGCACTGGCCACCGACAGGGAGTCGGTCCTGGCAGGCGCCGGCAGCCGCTACACCTACTCGGCCAACACGCTGGCCATGCCGCAGGCCCTCGAACAGGGGCTGAGCGCCCTGGCGCTGGTCGGCATGAGCTGCCAGACCTCGATCGGACCCGTCATGTGGCACCGCCGGGTCGGCAAGGCAGGCAGGCCCATCAAGTTGAACATCGGCCTGCTCTGCTCCAAGTCGTTCGACGACTCGATCTTCGAGGAGTTGTTCTGGGCCAAGTACCGCCTCCGCAAGGAGGAGATGGTCAAGATGAACATCAAGGGCGTGTTCCAGATCTGGATGCGAAACGGGGACTACCACGAGGTGAACCTCAAGGAGTGCCACGCCTGGACCCGTGAGGGCTGCACCCACTGCCCCGACTTCGCCGCCGAGCACGCCGACATATCGACCGGTGGCATCGGCGAGAACGACGACTGGACCCTCACGGTCGTGCGGACCGAGTTGGGCCGTCAGATCATCATGAAGATGCTCGAGGAGGGTGTGATCGAGGGTCGGCCGGGCGACAGCGACCCCGGAGCCATCGCCCTGATGCACAAGCTGGCAGCCAAGAGCCGGGCCCGGTGGCCGGTCTGGGCCAACGACAGCGCCCGGGTCGGCATACCGGTCAGGGCCGGCTGAACCACCGCTACGGGATCCGGCGGGAACCAGTAGAGCAAACGGACAGGCGGTGTAACGGGAATCCCCGGCCCCCTACGGATCCGGGGGTCGGGTCAGGTGGCGCAGGCCTCCGTGGCCTCCACGAACCAGCCGAAGTGCTCGCCCAGCATCGCAGCCGTGACATCGTCGCGGTGCTTGTCGATGAAGTCGTCGAGTTCCGTGAACTCCTCGAACGTGACAACTGCCTGCACCCCGTCCAGCACGCAGGCACAGAAGGTCCGGGACTTCACCACGGAGAGGTCGTCGTTGGCCTCCATGCAGGCGGCGGTGAACTCGCGTTCCACGAGTCCCTCGCCAGACTCGTCAGCCTGGTCCTCCCATGACACGGGCTCGCCGGAGGACAGGCAGCCGGCGAGCAGGAACACGGCGAGGACCGGGGTGAGGAGACGGCGGAATCGGATCACGGCGCAGAGGCTATCGGCGCTCCCCGGACGTACGTACGGGATCAGCCCGCTGCAGCCAGCTCCATCGCCCTGACCAGCACGGCATCGAACATCGGCTCCGTGAGCCGACCTGTGAAGGTGTTCTGCTGGCTGACGTGGTACGAGCAGAGGATCGTCCGGCCGTCGACTAGCCGTGCCTCCACACCGTGGCCGAACCTCGGGCGGGGCCGTAGCCCGAACTCCGCTGCTGTAGCCACGTAGCCGATCTGGCCCAGGACCACCACCACCGAGACCCGTTCCAGTGCGGCCACCTCCCGCTGGAAGAAGGGTCGGCAGGCCGCCCTCTCCTCAGGTGTCGGCTTGTTCGCCGGCGGGGCGCACTTCACCGGGGCGGTTATGAACACGTCGGTGAGGCTGAGGCCGTCGTCCAGGCCCACCGATTCCGGCTGGTTGGCCAGGCCCACCCTGTGGAGGGCCGCGAACAGGAAGTCGCCCGAACGGTCGCCCGTGAACACCCGGCCCGTCCGGTTGGCACCATGGGCCGCAGGCGCCAGGCCCACGATGAGTATCCGGGCAAGTGGGTCGCCGAAGCCCGGCACCGGTCGCCCCCAGTAGTCCTGCTCCAGGTAGGCGGCCCGCTTCCGGATCGCCACCTGCTCCCGCCACTCCACGAGACGCGGACAGGCACGGCAATCCACCACCTCGTCGTGCACCGCCAGCAGCAGTCGGCGTCCGTCCATGGGAGCAGGGTAGGTTCGGCGGCCATGGCAGCGAACAACCGGTCCCCGACGCTGGTTCTCTACATACGCCACGGTCGCACCCCGACCACGGGTTCCCGACTCCCCGGCCGTGCGCCGGGCCTGCACCTCTCGGACGAGGGCCGCGCCCAGGCCGAGGCGGTGGCCACCCACGTGGCCGAGGTGGCCGCCAACCTGCCCGGCAGGGGCGTGGCCGCCGTCTACTCCTCGCCGATGGAACGCACGCGGGAGACCGCCGCACCGATCGCCCGGGCCGTCGGTAGACGGGTCCGGACCGCCTCCGGGCTCATCGAATGCGAGTTCGGTTCCTGGACCGGACGTCGCCTGAAGGACCTCATGAAGCTGAAGGCGTGGTCCACGGTGCAGCGCCAGCCCTCGGCCTTCAGGTTCCCGAAGGGCGAGTCGTTCGCCGAGATGCAGGCCCGGATCACCGGACAGGTCGCCGACCTGGTCGCCCGCCATCCCGGGGAGACCATCGTCTGCGTTTCGCACGCGGATCCCATCAAGGCGGCGCTGGCCCAGGCCCTCGGCACCCCCCTGGACCTGTTCCAACGCCTGGTGGTCGGCCCGTGCTCCGTCAGCGCGGTGCTCCACAGCCCTGAGAGGCCCACGGTGCTTACCGTCAACTCGACCGGCCGGCTGGTCGGACTGGGCCCCTCGTGACCACTACCGGCAAGACACCCACCGACTCCTAGGCTCCCGGCGATGGAACGACCCGAGATCGACTGGGACGACACGGACGCCTTCACCGTGGGCACCGTCGGCGCGGCCGGGCGACGGGTCTTCTTCATCCAGGCACGCCGTGCCGGACAGGTGGTGTCCCTCAAGTTGGAGAAGCAGCAGGTGGCCGGGTTGGCCGAGTTCCTGGACGGCATCATGGGCGACCTCCCGCCCGTCGACGGGCCAGCCACCGACCTGGCTACGGAGACCGGGTTCACCGACCCGGTCGAAGCCGACTGGGTCGTCGGAAGCCTCGGCGTCACCTACCAGCAGTCCACGGACCGCCTGGTGCTCATTGCCGAGGAACTCCTTCGGGACGAGGACCTCGTCGGAGCCCAGGCCAGGTTCCCGATGCGTCGGGAGCTGGTGGCGGCGTTCATCATCCGGGCCCGCCAACTGGTGGCCGCCGGAAGGCCACCCTGCCCGTGGTGCGGCGCCCCGTTGGACCCCACGGTCGACGGCTGGTGCCCCTGTGCCAACTGACCCGGCCGCCGCCACGGGTACTCCGACGGACGCACCCCCGGACCAGGAGGCCGCCGATCCGTTCCGGGCACGAGAGCCGGTGGGCGACGACGTGGCCGTCAAGATCCTCTCCTCCGGGGAGATCCAGGTGCTGGGTCGCATGCCGTGGACGTCGAACGCCACGTTCCTGGTCGACGTCACCCATCCGGACACCGGCGACGAACCCCTCCTCCAGGGCGTGTACAAGCCGGGTAGGGGCGAACGCCCTCTCCACGACTTCCCCAGCGGGCTGTACCGGCGCGAGGCGGCAGCCTGGGAGCTGGCCCACCAGCTGGGCTGGGGCCTGGTGCCCCCCACGATCGTCAGGGACGGGCCGTTCGGCGAGGGCTCGGTCCAGCTGTACGTGCCGTGCGACTACGAGCAGCACTACTTCACCATCCGGGAGGATCCCGACCGGTTTGACGACCTCCGGCGGCTGGCGATCTTCGACCTCGTGGCCAACAACACCGACCGCAAGTCCGGCCACGTGCTGGCCGGTCACGACGGCCAACTCTGGGCCATCGACAACGCCCTCTGCTTCCACCACCAGTTCAAGGTGAGGACGGTCATCTGGGACTTCGCCGGCCAGCCGATCGGCGAGGGACCGACCGCCGACCTGGTCCGCCTCCTCGAGGACGGCCTCTCGGCGGACCTGGCCCGACTACTGGACGCCTTCGAGCGCGACGCCGTGCTGGCCAGGGCCCGCGCCGTGGTCGAGTTGGGTGAACTCCCCGCCGACGCCAGCGGGCGGCGGGTCCCGTGGCCACTGGTCTGAGGATTCAGGTCGGAGGGTCGATCCTGTGAGCGGGGAACGCCTGGATCGGGCACTGGCCGACGGCGACCTGGACGAACTCCTCCGTCTCATCGACGACGCCTGTGAGGACGGCGACTGGGAGGTCCTGGAGCAGGTCGCAGTCCGATCCCGATCCGCCCACGAGCGGGGCCACCAGCTCTGGCCGGCCGCCGACCATGCCGAACACCGACTGGCGCTGGAGGCCCCCGCAGCCCATGCCGCTGCCGCCGTGCTCCGCGATGCCGTGACCTTCGGCATCGCCGCCCTGGCCGAGGTGGCGGCCTCGACCCACACCTGGGACGAGCTGGACGCCCACCTGGGTACAGCCGGCGTCGGACCGCTGCGCTCCGTGGTAGCCCACGAGCGGGTGGCACGCGGCGAGGACCTGACCGGCGTAGCGCTGTTCGAGGATCCGATCGGCCTGCCGCTGCGACTCGCCGGATGGGAGCCGGCGTCCGCCGGGCCCACGATCGGTGCCTACGCCATCGACGACCCGGTGCCCGCCGCCGGGCTGCTCGACGAGATCGGGCCCGTGGAACCTGCCGAGGCTGGCGGACCTGACACTGCAGCCGGACTCAGCGCCCTCCTGGAGCTGACCTGCGTGTGGGCGGAACAGTCCAACGGCCGACGGTCCGCTGTGGGCGTCCACGGCGACGCAGCCCAGGCCGTGGCGGCCCTGACCGGAACGACGGGTCGGAGACTCTCCCTCCCGGCCGAAGAGGCCCTCGCCCTCATGGCCTGGGCCGGTGCCTCAGGAGGCGCCTACGGCCGGCGCCGGGGCATGGCCCGTGGGCGGTTCGAGGCCTGGTGGTGCGCCGCTGCCCTTGCAGGCCTGGACTCCGACTGGCCGCCCGCCGTCGACGAGCTGGGAGGGGCCATTCACGAACTGGGATGGTGGCGCTTCGACGACGGCACGGCGCCGTCAGGTTGGCACCTGCAGATGGCCGTCGAGGATCCCCTGGACGGCCTCGCATGGGCACTCAGTGCTGGCGACTCGGCCGCACCCATCGGTTGAACCCACTGTGGCGGCCTTGAGCCGCCCGGCCACGCCGGGGGACTCAGCCCCTGGCTTGGAGGGCCTCGATCAGCTTGGGTAGCACCTTGTGCACGTCGCCGACGATGCCGAGGTCGGCGATGCCGAAGATCGGCGCCTCCTCGTCCTTGTTGATGGCGATGATGTTGGCCGAACCCTTCATGCCGACCAGGTGCTGGGTGGCACCCGAGATGCCGCACGCCAGGTAGACGGTGGGCTTCACGACCTTGCCGGTCTGGCCCACCTGGTAGGAGTAGGGCACCCAACCGGCATCCACCACCGCACGCGACGCTCCGGGCGCCCCCTTCACCAGCTTGGCCAGGGTCTCGATCATCTCGTACTTCCCAGCCTCGCCGAGACCACGACCACCGGACACGACGATCGCCGCCTCGTCCAGCTTCGGGCCGCTGCTCTCCTCGGCGAACCGCTCCTTCACCGTGGCCGACCCGGTCTCGCCGAGATCGCCCACGGCGATTTCGGCCACCTCGGCCGGACCGCCGCCCGATTCCTCGGCGGTGAACGACTTGGGTCGCACCAGGAAGATGGCGGTTCCGCTGTCGGTGAAGCCTGTCGTCACGTCGGTGGTTCCACCGAACACGGGCTCGCAACCCAGCAGGCGATCACCGTCGGCGACCAGGTCCACGACGTTGGTGATGACCGGACGATCGATCTTGGCCGAGAGGCGACCCGCCACGTCACGACCGTCGTAGGAGGTGGAGCAGATCACCACGTCGGGACCGGTCCCGGCCTCCACGGCCCCGGCGATCGCCGAGGCGATGCGGGGACCACCGAGTGACCCTTCGATCGGGCCGATGGTGTGGACGGCGGTGGCGCCGTGTGCGCCCAGCACCCCGGCGACGGCAGCGGCGTCACCGGACATGATTACCTCCACCGTGTCGGCCAACTGGCTGGCCTTGGTGACGAGCTCCAACGTGGAGGCGGTGGCACCGGCATCCGTGGCCTCGCCGAACACCCAGATCTTCGAGATTCCCATCACGAACTCCTAAAGGACCTTGAGGTCGTCCAGGAACGCCAGGATGCGTTCATGGGCGTCGCCCTCGTCGTGGATCAGCTCGCCGGCATCCCGGGCGGGAGCGACGGCTACGTCGGTGATCTCCTGGCGGGCGCCGGACCAGCCGACGGTCGCAGGATCGATGCCCAGGCCGGCGAGGTCCAGCTCGTCGACCGGCTTGTTCTTGGCTCCCATGATCCCCTTGAAGGAGGGGTAGCGGGGCTCCACCACACCGGCCGTCACCGAGACGACGGCGGGCAGCGGGCACTCCACCTGGTCGAACCCGGCCTCGGTCTGGCGCTTCACCGTGGCGATGCCATCGGCCACCTCGATCTCCTTGCCGAACGTCACCGACGGAAGGCCCAGGAGCTCGGCGATCTGGACCGGAACCGTGCCGGTGTAGCCGTCGCTGGACTCGGTTGCGGTCAGGACCAGGTCGGGCTCGCAGCGCCGGATGGCGGCGGCCAGCACCTTGGCGGTCGAAAGGGCGTCGGATCCGGCAAGTGCCTCGTCGCTGACCAGCACGGCGCTCGCCGCTCCCATGGCCAGGGCGGTACGCAGGCCTCCCACCTCGTTCCTGGGTGCCATCGAGACGAGCCTCACCTCGCCTTCGCCGGCAGCATCCACCAGCTGCAGGCCCATCTCCACCCCGTAGGAGTCGGACTCATCCAGGATGAGCTTGACGTCCCGCCTGAGGGTCTTGGTTTCAGGATCCAGCGCACCGGGATCCGCCGGATCAGGAATCTGCTTCACACACACCACGACGATCATGGCGAAGAGTGTGCCCGACAGAGGGAGCAACGACACCACACGCGGGCGGAGTTTCCACATCGGTTACAGGTCGCCCGTCCCAGCCGGCGATCTGGCCGACCTAGGGTTCGGCGATGGCCCCACCAGACCAGGTCAGGTGGATGGAGGGATTCCCACCACCGCCGGAGGCCCGCATCCGCTTCGATGACGGTTCCTTCTACTCCTGGCCCCAGCTCCGATGGACGTTCTCCAACATCCAGCAACTGGTCCCGACCAGGTCGGTCTGGCGGGGACCCGACGCATGTCGGCCACTCGCCGGTTCCACCGACGGGCTGGGTCGCCCGGCCATCCGGACCACCGACGGTCGGGACCTCACCTGGGACATGGCGCTGGACGAACTCCACACCGACGGCCTCGTGGTCCTCCACCGCGGACGTCTGGTCCACGAGGAGTACCGGGCCCACGGCGGCCCCCGGAGGCCACACATCATCATGTCGGCCGCCAAGTCGGTCGTGGGAACGCTGGCCATGCTGCTCGACCACGAAGGTCTCCTGGATCGGGACGCCCCGGTCACCGACCTGGTGCCGGAGCTGGCCGGCAGCGCCTGGGACGACGCCACCGTCCGCCAGGTCATGGACATGCTGGTCGGCATGGAGTTCCACGAGGACTACCTGGATGGGGATTCCGAGGTATACCGCTATCTGCGGTCGGCCGGGATGCTGCCGTTCGGACCCGACCACGAGGGCCCCCGGTCGTTCTACGAGTACCTCCCGACGATCCGTGGCGCCGGCGGACACGGCAGGGCCTTCGCCTACAGGGAACCCAACATCAACGTCCTCGGGTGGATCGTCCGTCGGGCATCCGGCCTTGGCCTCGCCGACCTGGCGTCCGACCGCATCTGGCGCCACCTGGGCGCCGAGCAGGACGCCACCTTCATGGTCGACCATTCCGGTGCCGAGACCACGATGAACATGACCACCCGTGACTTCGCCAGGTTCGGCGACCTGTTCCGGACCGGTGGCCTGGTCGACGGTGTCAGGGTCCTCCCCGAGGAGGTCGCCGACGAACCCTTCCTGGGCGGCGACCGGGACCTGTTCGCCCTTGCCGAAATGGAGACCCTGCCCGGCTGGTCGTACCGGTCCCAGTGGTGGGTCCGCCACCTGGACGACCGCAGCCGACCGATGGCACGTGGGGCCCACGGCCAGGTCCTGGCCATCGACCGCCCGTCCGGCGTCGTCGTGGCCCACATGGGTTCGGCCCCACGACCCCCGTCAACCCTGCTGGACGGCGTGATGCAGCCCCTGCTGGATGCCATCATCGGCGCAGTCCAATGAGGAGCCACCGGTGAAGGTCCTGCTGATCGTGAACCCGTCGGCCTCGTCGGTGACCGCACGCACCCGCATCGTCATCCAGAAGGCCCTATCGGCCGACCATCGCCTGGAGGTGGCGGCGACCACCCGCCGTGGCCACGCCACCCGGCTGGCCCAGAGCGCCGCCAACGACGGCATGGACGTGGTCGTGGTGCTGGGCGGCGACGGCACGCTGAACGAGGCCGCCAACGGCCTGGCCGGGACCGACACGGCCCTGGCTGCACTCCCCGGCGGGTCGACCAACGTCTTCGCCCGCACCATCGGCCTACCGGACGACGCCGTGGAGGCCACCGGCGCCCTGTTGGATGCCATCGAGGCCGCCTCGATCCGTCGGATCGGCCTGGGCGCCATTGGCGACCGTTACTTCCTGTTCCACGCCGGCATCGGCTTCGACGCCGCCGTGGTCGAGCAGGTGGAGCGCCGCGGTGGCCTGCTGAAGCGGTTCGCCGGCCATCCGCTGTTCATCGCCGCCGCCGTCGACACCTGGGTCCGCCACTACGACCACCGGCAACCCGCCTTCCGGGTCGCCAGCCGAAGCCTCGGCGAGTCGGAACCGCCCGATCCGTCGACGGGCTTTCCGGGCGTGTTCACCGTCTGCCTGAACACCGACCCGTACACCTACCTGGGCACCCGGGGCCTGTCGCTGGTACCCGAGGCCACGCTGGACACGCCGCTCGCCATCGTCACGTTCCGCTCGCTCTCGCCCGGGAGGCTCCTACCGGTGTTAGCCGGCGCCCTGGGGATCGGACGGGTGACCGCAGGGTCCAGCTCCTGGATCGACGTCAGGACCGATGTGGTGGAGGCCACCATCATTGCGTCGCGTCCGGTGCCGTGGCAGGTCGACGGCGACCACCTGGGCGAGGCCACGACCCTGTCGGTCAGGCATGAACCCGATGCGCTGGACCTGGTGGTACCCCTCGCCTCGGCCGCCTTCGGCTGAGGCTCCACCCCGGTTCCTCCAGCGGCTCCTCAGCCGTCGAGGTGTCCGTCTAGCACCGAACGGGCCAACCCCGGTCGGTTGGTGATGATGCCGTCCACCGCCCAGTCGGCCAGTTGGGTGATCCGGTCGGGCTCGTCGACCGTCCAGACCACGACCTTCAGGCCCCGCTCTCGGGCCGACACGACTATGGACTCGTCGACCAGGGCATCCCACAGGCACACGGTCGGGTGCCCGTGCGCCACCGTCCGGTCCAGCGTCATGTCGGCGCCGAGCCGTGCCACCACCACCCATCCGGTGGGCAGCGAGGGTTCGGCTGCGCGGATGCGGTCCGCCGCCGAGATGTCGAACGAGGAGACGAGCAGCTCGTCGATCGGCCGATAGGCGCCCACCAGGCCGGCGACCGCCTCGCAGACCAGGTCGGAGGCATCGTGGTCCGACTCACCCGGGAGGTTCTTCACCTCCACGTTCACGCCCATCCCCTCGCAGGCCTCCAGCGCCTCGGCCAGGTTCAGCGTGTCGGCGGGAGCGTCGCAGGCCATGACCTGGCGCACCGGGCGACCATCGGCGTAATGGGCGTCGTGGTTGACCATCAGGACGCCATCGGCCGAGAGCCTGACGTCCAGCTCCACCCAGTCGGCACCCTGGATACGGGCCTCGGCGAATGCCGCAGCGGTGTTCTCCGGTCGGTCGTAGGAGGCACCGCGGTGGGCCATTACCCGCGGCCTCCCGTCGTTCACGAGGCTGGTCATGAGGACCTCCCGGCGGGGATGCCCGGCTGGGGCCGTCGACCGTTCACGCCATCGACCCTAGGGCGGCCAGCCGGTTCAGGTGGTCGGCTCATTGGCGTCGCCCCACGGTCCGACCAGGCGGGCGGCCGGCACCCACACCTCGGCCATCGTCCCGCTCCCCCCCTCCACCGGCAGCAACCTGATCCGGCCACCCAACTCACCCTCCACGAACGTGCGCACGATCGTCAGGCCCAGGCCGGTGGCCTCCGCCAGGTCGAAGCCCTCCGGTAGGCCCACCCCGTCGTCGACCACCCGGACGGAGAGACCATCGGGCCGGCGATCCAGATCGATGCGAACCTGGCCTGCGGGAAGCGGGCCGTCCCGGGAATCCTCGTCGGCCACCCCGGCACCCGACGGGAAGGCGTGGTCCACGGCGTTCTGGAGGAGTTCGGTCAGGACCACGGCCATCGTCGTCGTGACCTGTCCCGGCAGCACGCCCGCATCGCCGGTCACGGTGAAGGCCAGGGGTCGCAGGGGCGACGACACGCTCTCCTCCACCACGCGGACCAGCGGGCGCACGATCTCCGAGAACGCCACGTCATCCTCGGCACTCTGGGCGAGCGTCTCGTGCACCACCGAGATCGCCCCGATGCGCCGCACGGACTCGCCCAGCGCCGCCTTCGCCTCGTCTCCCTTCAGGCGGCGGGCCTGGAGGCGCAGCAGTGACGAGATCGTCTGCAGGTTGTTCTTCACCCGGTGGTGGATCTCCCGGATCGTGGCGTCCTTGGAGACCAGCTGGCGGTCCCGACGACGAAGCTCGGTCACATCACGGACCAGCACGATGGCGCCCGTGGCCAACCCCGACTCCAGGAGTGGGAAGCAGTGGCTGACGACGGCCACCTTGTCCTGCCGCTCCATCTCGTCGATCACGGCGGAGCGACGGGCAAAGGCGGCACGCAGCATCGACGAACCCAGCCCCGTGTCGTCGAACCGGGCGCCTGTGACGCCGCGGGTCATGCCGAGGCGGTGGAGGAGCGAGACAGCGTTGGGAGATGCGAACTCGATCCGGCCGTTCGAGTCGACCAGGAGGAGGCCGTCGCCCACCCGTGGCGTCCGGTGGCGGAGGCGCTCCTCCTCGCGGTAGGGGAACTCACCGGCCTCGAGCATCCTGGCGAACCTGTCGAACACGGTCAGGTAGGTCCGCTCCTGCTCGCTGGTCGGGCGGTCCACGGGCCGTATCCGCTCCCGAGCCAGCACGGCGAGCGTCGTGTCGGAATGTCGGACCGGCACGGCCAGCAGATTCACGTCCCTATCGGCTCCGACGTTGACCGTTCCGGACGTCGTGGAACCGCTAGAGAATGCCTCGGCCACGAGCGGGCGACGCCGTGACTCGAAGGACCGGCCCACCAGGTCCGCCCGGTAGAGGGTGGTCCCGGTGGTGGGCCGAACGTGCCCCAGGAGGATCAGCGGAGCCTCGGGATCACCGCGCCTACGGCCGTACAGGAGCAGGTCGGCGAAGGAGAGGTCCGCCAGGAGTCCCCAGATGCTGACGAGGTCCTGGAGGTGCGCTACCTCAGCCTCGTCGAGGTCCGTATGCGAACGGGCCAGGTCGGCCAGCGTCGCCACGTTCCGACCCCGCTTTCAGCGGCCAGCGCTCAGCCGAAGCCGACCGGATTGTCGGATCCGGCGGCGCCGATGTCCACGTAGGCGATCCTGGCGGCGGGCACGCCCACCTGGCGACCCCTCACGTCGGTCAGCCAGAGCATCGGGCCACCGCCGGCCACGGCTGCGTCCACCTCGGACCGCAGGGCGGCCACGTCGGTGTCGTCGGCCAGCTCGACCTTGATCTCCTTCGGGTTGTCTGTAACACCGATTCGCAGGTCCACGTCACGCTCCTCCGGGGTATCCGGTACTTGTCCGAGCCACCGGCTCAGATGATCTTGAGTTCCTTGTGCCGACGCCTCGTCGGCTTCATGTCCACGTCGATCGTCCTGGCGATCTCTGCGAACAACGCTCCCACCTCGGTCGACGGGTCTGCAGCCACGGGCCGTCCGTTGTCGGAACCATCGCGCAGGGCCGGCACGAGCGGCACCTGACCGATGAGGGGTACCCCCAGGCGGTCAGCCAGGGCCTGGCCGCCACCCGCACCGAACAGCTCGTAGCGGGTGCCGTCGTCGCCGGTGAACCACGACATGTTCTCGATGATTCCGTGGACCTTCAGGTTCACCTTCTCAGCCATGAACGCCGCACGCTGGGCCACCGTCTGCGCCACCGCCTGGGGGGTGGTCACCACATACATCTCGGCCGTCGGGAGGAAGCCGGCCAACGAGATCGAGATGTCACCGGTGCCGGGTGGCAGGTCCACGATCAGGTAGTCGGGCTCGTCCCAGTAGACGTCGGTCAGGAACTGCTCCAGGGCCTTGTGGAGCATCGGACCCCGCCAGATCACCGGCTGGTCCTCGTCGGCGAAGAAGCCCATGGAGATGCAACGCACGCCGTGGGCCTCCGGCGGAATGAGCATCCCGTCAATGACCGTGGGCGGGCGCGAAACGCCCAGCATCCGCGGGATGGAGAAGCCCCACACGTCGGCATCCACCACCGCCACGTCCCGATCCCGCGCAGCGAGGGCGACAGCCAGGTTGGTGGTCATCGAGGACTTGCCCACACCGCCCTTGCCCGACGCGATCAGAAGCACCCGGGTCCGCGAGTTGGCCTCGGCGAACGGCACGGCACGGCCCTCGGAATGGCCGTAGGTGGAGTTGGTTCCGGCTGTGGCCGACGGATCCCCGTGGAGGCGCTCCCGGAGCTCCCCCATCTGCTCGTCCGTCATCACGGTGAAGTCGACCTTGGCTGCCTCCACCCCGTCCAGGAGCAGGACGGCGCCGCCCACCGCCTGCTGGATCTCCGCCTTCGTCGGACACCCTGGCGACGTCACGGCGATCTGCACCTCGACCCGACCTCCATCGATGTGGATCCCACGGACCATGCCGAGGTCCACGATGCTCCGACGGAGTTCGGGATCCTGGACGGGCCCGAGGGCCTCCATGACCTGTGTTTCGGTGACCGTCAATGGGTGCTCCTCGGCTGTGGTGGGACCTGGCCCACCCTCGGTTCTCACCGGCATCCACCGGGGAGCCGGCCTACCGACCGGTATCGCCGGCTGATCCGACCAGATGGCCGGGGCGCCGGGTTCGGTAGAATAGCCGTGTGGACGGAGCCCCCCTCACGGCCACCGAGTTCGCCTCGGCGGTCACTGCCATAACCGGTGCCTTCGGCAACCCGACTCGCCGCAACATCTACCTGCGCGCCCGCGACATCGAGAACGGAGTGACCGCCGTCGACACGGCCAAGGCATTCGACCTCCACCCGAACGTGGCACGCCACCACCTGGACAAACTGGCTGCCGGCGGCTACCTGGAGGTCGTGGTGGAACGCCACAAAGGTGCCTCTGCCGGCCGACCGTCGAAGGCCTACAGGGTGACCGACCCCGGATCCCCACTCGCTGTGCCGGTCCGTCAGGACGCCGTCCTGGTGAGCCTCCTGGGCCGGGCCCTCGCCATGCTGCCGTCCGACCAGGCGGAGGCAATGGCCGAGGAGGTCGGTGCCGAGGTGGGCCGCAGCATGGCCGAGGCCATCGGAGAACACGAGGTGCACCGTTCGTTCCAGTCGGCGCTCCAGGTCGTGGCCGAGGCACTCACCGCACACGGCTTCGCCGCCAGGGCGGAACGCATCGGCGACGACCGCCTGCGAATCGTCTCCGAACACTGTCCCTTCGGAAACGTCGCCATCGAACACCCGGTGATCTGTGCCGTGGACCGTGGACTGGTGACGGGCATGCTGAGCGCCCTCTACGGCAAGACGACGGCCAAGATGGGATCGTCACTTCCCATGGGTGATTCCGTCTGCAGCACCGACGTGACGATCTGAAACCCAGACCCACCCGAACCCGTCCTACCGTCGTGACCCGTCACTACCTCGACCACGCCTCCACGTCGCCGCTGCGCCCCGAGTCGGCCGCTGCCATGGCCGAGGCGCTCACCGGCATCGTCGGAGATCCGGGACGGATCCACCACGAGGGCATGGTCGCCCGCCACGCCGTGGAGACCGCCCGCCAGCAGGTCGCCGACATGCTCGACGCACGTGGCCGCGAGGTGGTCTTCACCTCGGGGGCGACGGAGTCGATCGCCATGGCCTGCTGGGGAGCCTCCCGTCGTGACGGACGGCGCCACAGCGTGATGTCGGCGGTCGAGCACTCGGCGGTGCGCCGGCAGGCCGACCGTGGCCCCTGCGCCGTCGTAGGCGTGGACCGCACCGGCCGCGTCGACCCCGATGAGATCATGGCCGGCGTCACAGACGACACCGGAATCGTCCACCTGCAACTGGCCAACCACGAGGTCGGCACCGTCCATGACGTCGCAACGGTGGCCCACGCCTGTCGCCAGCGCGACGTGCTCTGCCACGTGGACGCAGCCGCCGCCGTCGGCCAGGTGGCCGTGTCATTCCGGGACCTGGGTTGCGACCTGATGAGCGTCAGCGCCCACAAGTTCGGTGGACCGCCCGGCATAGGTGCACTCCTCGTGCGCCGGGGGCTACGCCTTGACCCGTTGCTGCTGGGCGGGGAACAGGAACGGGCGAGGCGTGCGGGGCTGGAGAACGTGCCGGCGGTGGTGGGCTTCGGTGCGGCAGCGGCGGCACTGGACCCGGAGAGGTTGGCTGCCGAATCACTCGAGGCGACACGTCGTACCGACCTCCTGCGGTCCGGCCTGGCGTCCATGGACGGAATCCAGGCCCACGGCCACCCGGTGGAGCGACTCCCCCACCTGGTCTGCGTCAGCATCGCCGACATCGAACCCCAGGCCGTACTACTGGGCCTGGACAGGATCGGGGTGGCAGCCCACTCGGGTAGCGCATGTGCCTCCGAGGTCCTGGAGCCGTCGCCGGTGCTGGAGGCGATGGGGGTCGACGCACACCGTTCGCTGCGACTCTCCGTGGGTTGGAACACCACCGACGCCGACCTGGACGCCGCCCTGGACGCCCTCCCCGGGATCCTCGCCGACCTCCGGTCCCTGCGATGACGATCCTCCTGGTGCGCCACGGCTCCGCCGGCGACCCCTACCGCTGGTCGGGCGACGACGTGGACCGGCCGTTGGACGCCGCCGGAGCGACCCAGGCGATCCGACTGGATGGGGCCGTCGCCGAGATGGGCCTACAGGTCGTCAGGGTCCTGAGCAGCCGCGCCACCCGGTGCCTGCAGACGGTAGGGCCGCTGGGCGAACGTCACGGAGTCCCTGCCGAGGTGGAGGACGACCTGTTCGAGGGGGCCGCGGACCACACCACCCGCCTTGTCCGGGACCTGGCCGGCACCGCCGAGGACGGGACGCTCACCATCCTGTGCAGTCATTCCGACGTGATCCCCGAGGTCATCCGGGACCTGGCCACCGACGGCGTCGGCCTGAGTGGCGGTCGGGGCTGCGCATACGCATCCATCTGGGAACTCACGACCTCCAACGGCCGGATCATGCACGCCCACTACCGGTCGACTCCCTGAACCCGGTGCCGGACGGCGCCCCGCCCGGCACCCGCTGCGGGTAGGTCAGGGACCGTCTTCCGGCTGGGGTTCAAGCAGTCCCACCACGACCAGCAGATCGACCAGGTCGGCGGGTTGTCCGGTCAGGCCTGCGAACCTCGCCAGGTCGACCGCCGCATCGCCGGGCCGGTCGGCCACGGTGGCCAGCACCACCGCCCGGTAGGCGAGGCCGTAAGGGTCCAGGGGGTCCAGCGCCAGGGCCTCGTCCAGGTTCACCAAGCCCCTCCCGACCAGTTCAGGTGATCGGGTGGCCACCAGCAGCCACCCCCGTTCGGCGAGCAGGTCGGCGGCATCCGGCCTGGCACCCAGACCCGAATCCAACAACTCCAGGGCGACCAGCAGATCACCTGAGGCGGCCAGGCCAGTGGCGATCCGCTGACGCAGGCGGCTGGCCTCCAGCAGGTCACCGACTATCGGCGGAGCCATGAGACCATCCAGCGCCACCAGGTCCTCGGCGGCTCCGGCGTGGTCCCCGTCGGCATGGCGCTGCGAGGCCCTGAAGACGCGGACGTCGGGATACGTCGGATCCACGGCCACGGCCTCATCCAGGTCTGAGCGCCCATGGGCCTCGTCACCTGCCCTCCAGCGCGACCAGCCCCGGTAGGCCAGGGCCTCGACGTTGGACGGCTGGATCTCGAGCACCCTGGAGTAGAGGGAGATGGCCTCGTCGGGTGATGCCACGCCGGCATCGGCGAGGAGGGTGCGCGTCGACGAGCGGATGTCGCCACTCAGCGTGTCGCCCGCCAGACGCTCACCGGCCGAGCGGGCCACGAGGACCCCGGCCAGGACCACGACGACCGCCACGATGCCCAGCACAACGGGTCGTCCCGGCGCCGAACCGCCGGTGGAGCGACCCTGCCACCGCCTGATGGACAACACCACCCCGGCCATGGCCGTGCCGCCCACCAGGACGGGCAGGACCCACACCAACCCGACCAGGCCGTCGCCACGTGGCGTGTAGTCGATGTTCTCGCCGAACCGCGCCACCAGCATCGACCTGATCTCGGCATCGGTGCGGCCCCGGTCCACCATGGTCCTGATGGTCGTACGGATGGTGCGTGCGATCGGCACGTCCGACTCGCCCAGGGACTGCCCCTGGCACACGGGGCAGGCGAAGTCACCGGCAAGGTCGTGGACGCGGTCGGCGTTGGTGAGCGGCGGCCGCTCCGCCAACTCGGAGCCAACCAGGCTCCCGACCACCACGACGACGACCAGCAGCCAAGTCAGTCGCAGGCTCCGATCTCCGATCCTCACGAGACGGCCGCCACGGCACGGGCCAGGAGGTCGTCCAGTTCCTCCATCTCCACCCCGCCGATCACCTTGGCCGCAACGTGGCCCGAGGGCGTGACCAGGTACGACTCCGGGACCCCGACCACCCCCCAGTCCACGGCGATACGCCCCGTATCGACGGTCAGCACGGGCCACTCGCCCCCGTGCTCGGCGAAGAAGGCGACCACGGCCGATGGAGAGTCGTCGAATGCGACGGTGACGAGCCTCACGTCGTCGGCCTGGGCGTGTGCGGCAGCGAAGGCCACCAGCTCGGGATGCTCCCTGATGCACGGCACGCACGTAGTGGAGAAGAAGTTGACGATCACCCAGCGGCCCCGTTGGTCATCCAGGTCCCATGGGGAGCCATCCAGCGTTGCGCCGACCACCGCAGGCGCCACCGCTCCGACCAGGTGGGTCGTCATCCGGTCCCGACTGGTCTCACGGGTGGCGAACACGAGGATGAGGAGCGCCAGCACCAGGCCCACGGCCAGCGCCGTCCTCCTGACGGGGTTCACACCTGCGGGATTCACACCGTGACTCCCTCCGGAGAGCCTTCGGCCGCCTCGCCGGAGGCGCGCCGTCTACGGCCACCGCTGGCGGGAACCGCCGCCAGGGCCGTCCCGAGCGCCATCACCGCACCTCCCACCCACAGCCAGACCACGAGGGGCTGGACCGTGACGCGTACGACCGTGGTGGTCGACCCTTCGCCGGGCACGGCCAGGACGGCCAGCTGCAGGTCGTCGCGGATGGTGGACCGGGTGGCCGGGGTTCCGATGGTCTGCCCACCGAAGGGGAACGTGCTGATGGCGGGCAGGTATATGCGCCCATCGACGCGGACCGACACGCGGATCTCGGTCTTCTCGGAGAGCTCCACGGTGGTGAGGCCCTCGAACACCAACTCGTGTCCGGCGAAGACAGCCCGTTCCCCCGGTCGGTCGAACCTGAATTCGGCCTGTCGGATGAAGGCAGAGGAGCAGGCGAACGCCACGGCCACGACGGCCACGCCGATGTGGACGACCATGCCACCGCTGGAGCGTCCGACCAGGCCCCGTAGGCCCCGGGTCAGAACCGCCATGCGGAGCTGTCGCACCGCCCCGCCGATCGAGAACCCGGCCAGGCCAACGGCCAGAGTCGGTGCCCAGCCCCGGCTCCCCAACCCCACCGCAAGCACCATGGATGCCGCACCGGCGACAGCCGGCCAGCGCATGCGTTCGGCCATGGTCGCACCGGTGGTGCCTCCCCACGGCAGGGCCGGCGCCACGGCCATGAGGAACAGCAGGGCGAAGCCGATCGGCATCGTCATCCGCTCGAAGTACGGGTTGCCCACCGAGATCCGGTCCCCGTTTGCGGCCTCCACGAGCAGCGGGAACACCGTGCCGAGCAGCACGACGAAGGCGAATGCTCCGAACAGGAGGTTGTTGACCAGGAACGCCGAGGTCCGCGAGACCGGCGATTCGATGGAACCGACGGTCCTCATGGAGTCGCCCCGCCAGGCAATGAGGCCGACCGTGGTCACCACCACCAGGCCGAAGAACCCCAGCAGCATCGGTCCTATGCCCGACTCGGTGAAGGAATGCACCGACTCCAGCACCCCTGACCGGGTTATGAACGTTCCGAGGATGGTCAGCGAGAACGTGGCGCAGAGCAGCGAGAGGTTCCAGACCCGCAACATCCCCTGGCGCTCCTGGACCATGACCGAGTGGAGGTATGCGGTGCCGGTCAGCCAGGGCAGGAAGGAGGCGTTCTCCACCGGGTCCCAGGCCCAGTAGCCACCCCACCCCAGGACCTCGTACGACCACCAGGCTCCCAGCAGGATCCCCACCGTCAGACAGCCCCAGGCCATGAGCGTCCAGCGGCGGGCCTCCAGGAGCCAGCCCTCCCCCAACCGGCCTGTGGCGAGGGAGGCCACCGCCAGGGCGAACGGCACGGTGAAGCCCACGAATCCCAGGTAGAGGACCGGCGGGTGGAACGCCATCAGCACGTGGTTCTGGAGTAGCGGGTTGGGCCCCGGACCGTCATAGCCCGCCCAGGGCTCGAAGCGTGCGAACGGATGTGCAGGCCCGGCCAGCAGCAGGAAGAAGAAGGTGCAGACCACGAAGAGCACCAGCAGCGTCCAGCCCACGACCGGATCATCCAGGCGGTGGCGGAACCTCCTCACCACCAGCACCACGTAGCCGACCAGGATCAGGACCCAGAGCAGGATCGACCCCTCCAGCGCCGACCAGAGGGTGGCCACGTTGAACAGGGCCGGGGTGCGGTGGCTGCCGTGTTCCGCCACGAAGGCGACCGTGAAGTCGCGGGTGATGAGCGCCCGCTCCATGACCGCCACCTGCCCGACCGCAGCCACGGCCATCAGCGCAACCCAGCCTCGGGCCCGGACCACGAAGACGGGGCTCCGGGTTGCGAGGCCCCAGGCGACGCTGAGGAGGCCGGCCACCGAGGCGGACAGCCCTAGAGCTACGAATGCGGTACCCAGGGTGGCGTTCAACCGGCGGCCCCACAAGGCTCCAGCTCGGCGCCATCCGACCGGTAGTCGTTGTCGTGCTTCACCACCATGTGGTCGGTCCGCAGGTACCAGCCGTCTTCAGCCGCATTGGAGAGGCCGTCCAGGGCGGGCGGCCTGCCAGCGGTCCAGACCCCCTGGAGCACCACCGGGACGCCCGGTTGGAACAGCTCGGCAGGGTCGCCCTGGTGGACCACGTCGGCCAGCACGTCGCCGGCGCAGAGGGTGAACACGACGGCGGATCCGCCATCCGACTCCGTGACCACGAGGCCGGGCTGCGGGGTCCCGACCACGCGGAACCGGCTATCGCCCAGGTCGGAACGCAACTCGACGGCCTCGGCCACGTCGTAGAAGAACAAGGAGGCGTCGCCCAGCGTTCGCAGCAGCACGAAGACCACGCCACCCACGAGGAGCAGCAGCAGGGCGAGGGCGCCGCGCCGCTGGCCGGCCGCCGGCCTGGCCGGTCGGGGCGTGAGGTCCAGGGACGGTGGTTCCGGCCCGGCGTCGTCAGTCACTGTCGGTCCCGGAGGATTCCAGCCACCTTCGACGATCCTCGGGCACCAGGGCGCTGAGGGAGCGGCCGCGCCGGACCAGGCGGAACGCGTACCCACCAAGCACGACCAGCGAGATGCCCCAGCCCGCCATCAGGTATCCGAGGTGGGTCACGGCGACGCCTCCCCGGCCTGTTCGTCTGTGACCCCGATGGCGGCGTCAAGCTCGTCAGCCGACGTCTCGGAGCGACGTTCGGCAATGGCCGACCCGACCGCGTGGTCGATAGCCGCCCGCTCCAGCCACCCCACCCGGAACCTCTGCAGCGTCAACCACCAGACCACCAGGCCGAAGGTGAGGAAGCCGAACATGAGGGTGAACAACGTGAGGTCCTGGATCTTGAGTTCCTCCAGTGTGGACCTCTGGTGGAGCGTGCGGTTCTCCCACCATGCCACCGAGCGGTTGACGAGCGGAATGTCCAGCACGGCCACGAGCGCCACCACTGCCGCCTTGCGCTCCTGGCGCCGGGGGTCTGTGGTGGTACGACGCAGGGCCAGGTATCCGGCGAACAACAGGAACAGCACCAGCGTGGTCATGAGGCGCACGTCGCCCCACTCCCACCAGGTGTTCCAGACCGGGCGACCCCAGATGGACCCGGTCACCAGCACCAGGCCACACAGCACGGTGCCGACCTCAGCCGTGGAGTGGGCCATCACGTCCCACCATGGGGTCCGCTTCACCAGCACCCCGACGCTGGCCGCCGCACAGAGCATGAACGAGGCGTACATGAGGACGGCCATCGGCACGTGCAGGTAAAGCATGCGGACGGCATCGAACTGGCCGAACTCCTCACCGGTGGTGGGATGCAGGCGGACGTCCGGCCCGGTCAGGAAGAAGGCCAGCACACCGAGGACCACGAGGCTGGCCAGGGCGACGCAGCCCAGGAGGCGCGAGCCGCGCGATCCCGTGTTGCCTGGTCTCTCGTCTCGTCCGGCCATCAGGGCTCCCGGTCAGTCCTCGATCAACACGCCATGGGCCAGTGCGCCGACCACGGTGGCGATCAGGGCGGCCACGGCCAGTAGCCCGGTCCAGGCCCAACCGTCAACCGCCACGGCCCCGAGGGCATCGTCGAACGCCCGGGTGGCCCCGATCAGCACCGGCGCCAGTACCGGAAGCAGGAGGATCGGCAGGAGGGTCTCCCGCACCCCCAGCCCCGAGGCCAGCGCGCCGTAGAGGGTACCTGCAGCCGCCACCGCCACCCCGGCCAGCAGCCCGGCGACCACCAGCAGCGCCGGATCCACGACCTGTACCCCGTAGAGCACCAGCAGGCCGCCCAGCAGGACCACCTCCAGCAGCACCAGCTGCACGAACACCGCCGTCGCCTTGCCGATGAACAGGGCAGCCGGAGGAAGGCCCGACATCCGCAGCGCGTCCATGGTCCCCTCGGACTGCTCGAGGGCAGCCGACCTGTGGACCGCCAGCAGGGCGCTGAGCAGCACCGCCACCCAGAACAGGCCCGAGGCGAACGTCCGGAGGGTGCGGTGGTCGGCGTCCAGGGCGAAGCCGAACAGCACCAGCACCAGCAGGGCGAACGGCACCACCTGGCCGACCACCACGCGGGAACGGAACTCGATCCGGAGGTCACGGGCCGCCACCATCCGGGCGTCCGCAAGGAACCTGCGCACCTCAGACACCGTGCCCTCCCCCGTCGTCGCGACCCGTGTCGTCCACCACCACCCCGCCGGAGATGGTCACCACCCTCGGGCCCAGCCCGGCGACGCGTTCCAACTCGTGGGAGGAGACCAGCACGGTGGCACCGGCTGCCACGGCGTCGCCGACGAGGGCGTCGACCACGTCCCGGCCCGACTGGTCGAGACCCGCATGGGGTTCGTCCAGGAGCCACAGCTCAGGCCGCCGGACGACGAGGGCAGCCAGCGACGCCCTCCGTTGCTGTCCGGCCGACAGGGTGTGGACAGGCTGCCCCAGCAGCCTTTCGGAAAGGCCCATGCGGAGCAGCGCAGCGGTCACCCGTCCGGTGGCCTCGACGGCGGTCAACCCCGCTGCCCGGGCCCAGAAGTACACGTTCTGGGTGACCGTCAGGTCGTCGTAGAGGCCGGTGGCGTGGCCCAGGAGGGCGACCCGCCTGCGCACCGACCGACGTTCCCGGACGAGATCGTGGCCGAGTACCTCGACTGACCCCGACTCGGGCCGTACCAGGCCGGCGCAGAGGCGCAGCAGGGTGGTCTTGCCGGCCCCGTTCGGACCCCGGAGCAGCACGACCTCACCGGATTCCACGGTGAGATCCACCCCGGCGAGGGCCGGGAAGGTCCCGAGCAGCGCCACCGCTCCTCGTAGCTCGACCACCGGCACCCCGTCACGGTACCGGTCGGCCATACCCTGACCCCATGCCCGCACTCCGGACGACCGGTCGATGGTTGTCCGCAGCGGCTGCGATGGTGGTCCTGCTGGCCGCCTGCGCGGACGATCCATCCGACCCGGCCTCACCGACCGCCGGTTCCGGGGCGGCCACCACCTCCATCCTGGAGACGCGACCCACCCTCGTCGACGAGGGCATTCCGAACTGGGTGGGCGAGGTGGTGAACCTCCACGACGTGGAGGAAGGCTCCTGCTTCAACCGCTACTCGTGGGTCCAGGAAGACAGGCAGGTCGAGCTCGACACCCGTGTGCCCTGCATCGGCCCCCACCAGCACGAGGTCTACCTCCGGACCGAGCACCCAGCCCGGGCCGGCGCCCCGTGGCCGGGCGACCGTGAGATGGAGGCGTTCGCCAGGACCCAGTGCTACGGGGCCTTCGCCGACTTCGTGGGCGAGATCTACGAGTTGTCGGAACTGGAGCTCGGTTACCTCACCCCGACCAGGACCGACTTCGAGCACGAGCAGGCCCGGTTCCGCGGAATCCACTGCTATGTGCAGCGTGGTGACGGCGAGGAGATGGTCGGCTCGGCACGGGACAGCCGTCGCTGACCACGACCGGGATGCTTCAGGTCGTAGCGGCGTCGCGTCGTGCGGCCAGCAGCAGGGCCAGGCCCGTCCACGACTGGGGAACTGCACCCAGGCCGGTACCCGTGTCCGGATTCCAGTACTCGGCCAGGCCAGAGGCCCATGCCCCGGCGACGGTCGTGCGGGAGAGGTCGGCCGCCACCTCGGGAGAATGTGGATCGGCGGCCAGGACCATCAGGTAGGCCAGCTGCGGCCACACGGGTCCGCGCCAGTAGGCATCCGGGTGGAACGACGGCTCTCCCCTGTGGACGCCGGTCGGGCCGGCCGGGCCGCCGTGTGCGGCCGGGTCCGTGAGCTGGCCCAGGACGATGGCCGCCCGACCCGGATCGTCGTCTACGAGGAGCGGCAGGAGGCTGTCCAGCGTCCTGACCCGTCCCGACCCGCCGGCCATGGGCCCGGCATCCACCCATGTGCCGATCTCGTCGGACCAACGCCCCGTCAGCGCCTCGGCCAGCTCGGTCGCCCCGGCGGCCAGCCGCTCGTCACCGACCACGGCCGCCAACTCCCCGGCGTTGAAGGCCACGAGGGCATTGAACCCGACGGGGGCCACCGGGAAGTCCGGGTTGGCCACCGGGGAGCCATCCGGTCCGACCTGGATCGTCGACACGAGGTGGTCCTTCACCACCGCCCACCGCTTCCGGTCGTAGCCACCGGGGCAGGCGTCGTCCCAGCGCGGCGAGTCGTCGCATCCGGTCTCCCACGGGTGGCAGACCAGCAGCAGGCCCGACCGGTCCCGGGCGCGTTGGTCCAGCAGGAAGCGCAGGCCGGCCACCGCCGCCTCCACCACCCGGTCAGGTGGTGGCGAGCCCGCCCGGACCAGTTCGGCCACGACGTGGCCGTACATGGGTGGCTGCGTGATGGAGGATCCGTTCCGGCGCCCCCAGAGGTCCTCGTGGAATCCGGGATCCCGGACGTAGTTCATGTGGGGCACGAATCCGGAGGGGGCCTGCGGGCCGAATATCGCAGCCAACTCACGCTGGGCGTGCCCTCCCTCGCCCAACGCCTGCCAGACCAGTACGTGGAAGCAGGAGTCCCACAACCACTGCCACGGGTAGACCCTCGAGTTGGGTGCTGCGTACCCTTCCGGCACCCGGTGATCCCCGAGCAGCCGTCCGACGGCGGCACGGAGATCGCCGTACGACGGGTCGGGGAGACCATTGCCATCCACCAGCACGCCTCGCTGCACGATTCTCTCCTTCCGGTTCGGGCCCACCGACGGGGTCTCGGTAGTAGCACGTAACTGGGCCGACGCGCTCTCCGGGATGGGATTCGACGTCGACTGGGTGGCCGGCGACGTCCATCCCGGCTGGGCCGACGACCGTCCCCTCACCCTGGTGGAGGGACTCGGGATCCACGCCGGATCTCCGCCGGATCCCGACGACCTGGCGGCCGCACTGGCCGGATCCGACCTGGTGGTCGTCGAGAACCTCTGCACCATCCCGCTGAATCCCCGCGCCTCGACGGCTGTGGCCGGTGCACTCCGGGGTCGACCGACGGTCATGCACCACCACGACCCACCGTGGCAGCGGGACCGGTTCGCCCACGTGACGGACCTTCCGCCGGACGACGAAGCGTGGCTGCACGTCACCATCAACGACCTGACCCGCCGGCAGATGGCCGAGCGCGGGATCACCGCCACCACGATCCGCAACGGGTTCGGGACGGACCCACCAGCCGGCGACCGCCAGTCCACCCGTGACCTACTCGGGCTGTCGCCCGACGAACTCCTCCTCGTACACCCCGTCCGGGCCATCCCCCGCAAGGCCGTGGGCCGGGCCGTGGCGATAGCCGAGGAGCTGGGCGCCACCTACTGGCTCCTGGGTCCGGCCGAGGACGGCTACGGCCCCGAGCTGGCACGGGAGCTGGCGGCCGCCCGCTGCCCCGTCATCCACGCTCCGCTGTCCGACCGGGACGATCTCTACGCCGCTGCCGACGTGGTGGCGTTTCCCTCCACTTGGGAGGGCTTCGGAAATCCACCGGTGGAAGCCTCGCTGGCCCTACGGCCTGTCGTGGTGGGCAGCTATCCGGTCGTCCAGGAGCTGAGGGACCTGGGTTTCAGCTGGTTCGACGCCGACGACCTGGGTCCGCTCCGGACCTGGCTGGAATCTCCCCCGGACCATCGACAGGCGCTGCTGGCCGCCGACCGGGCGGTGGCGGTCCGTGAGCTCTCGCTGGATCGAATGGCCGATCGTCTGGAATCCCTCCTGTCCACGGCAGGCTGGCTCCCGTGAACGCCGTCGGAGACACGTCCCCCCCACACGAGGACCCGGTGCTGCAGCGACGGGCCCGCCTGGCCCGCCTGGCCAGCCTGGGCCAGCGGTTGGGCTACCTGGCGTTCGCCGTCTCGATCGCGGTGTTCGCCTTCGGCATGTCCACGGGCTTCACCGACGGTGTGGCCACCTCGCTCGTCGTCCTGCTGGTCGCCGGCTCGTTCGTGCTGGCCCCGGCGATCGTGCTCCACCACGCCGTGCGGGCAGCCGATCACGAGGATCGCGGCGGCTCCGGCCACTGACCGACCTCGTCGGAATCCTCCGCCCGGTTCCCGTTGGCGGGTCGGGTGTGCCTACCGTCACAGGATGGTCGCCCGGTCCCGAATGTCGGCAGCCGATCGACGACGCCAGATTCTGGATGTCGGCCTCGAGGTGTTCGCCCGTCACGGCTACCACGAAACCTCGATGAGCGCCCTGGCTGCCGAGGCCGGGGTGACCAAGCCGGTGCTCTACCAGCACTTCGCCTCCAAGCACGATCTGTTCGAGGAACTCCTGGCCGAGACCGGCGAGCGCCTGATGCGCGCCATCGAGGCCTCCGAGGTGGAGGAGACGCCCAGACGCCGGGTCGAGGCCGGGTTCAGGGCCTACTTCAGGTTCTTCGAGGAGAGCCCGGCTGCCTTCGCCCTGCTCTACGGCACCAGCCTCACCATCGACCCGGACTTCCGGCGGGACGCCAGACGGGTCAGGGACACGTTCGCCGAGTACCTCACCGGCCTCATCCGGACGGTGGACCACGAGTCGGCGCTGGCCATGGCCGCTGGGATCAACGGGTTGTCCGAGGGGATGATCCGCCACTGGATGCACGAGGAGAACCCCCGTCCCGCCGAGGAGATGGCGTCGCTGGCCGCCCGCCTGGCATGGGGCGGCCTCGAATCACTGGCCTGAGGGCAGCCGAGTCCGGGAGGACAGCGGACCGGAGCCGGCGATCGGACCCCCCGGTCAGTCGAGGGGTACCGGCGAGATGTCGATCGGCACCTCCGGCAGGTCCCCGGCCACGATCGGCGCCAGGTGCTCCCGCAGCAGCGCCGGCAGGACCGGCTGGGTGGATGCCAGGAGGTCGTCCAGCGTCCACCAGCGTGCGCCCATGAACGCCGCTGCCTCCAGGGCCTCGAGGTGTCTGGGTCGGTACTCGCCGCCATCGCACCATGCCACGTGGATCTTCTCGTGGCTGTCGAAGAAGTAGCCACCGAAGGTGAACTGGACGTGCTGCGTCCAGATCACCGGACCCATCTCGACGTCCTCTATTCCGGTCTCCTCGACTAGCTCCCGGGCAGCGGCGGTGGCCGAGTCCTCTCCCCGGTCGATGCCCCCTCCGGGGATCTCCCACCAGGCGGGCTTGTAGGGATCCAGCGGGTCCTCGGCGTTCACCAGGAAGATCCGCCCGTCGCGGTCCAGGAGCACCACCCGGGCAGCCGGTCGCTTCAGGAACATGGGCGGCGAACCTAGTGGCGCACGGACGGACCCGACCCGTCCGGGCGACCGGTCATCGACATTCGGTGCAGCGACCCAGCATGTCGAAGCGGTGGGCGTCCACCCGGAACCCTCCCTCGGCCGCCACCTCCACCAGGGCAGCGACCTGCTTCTCGAACTCGTCCGGCACGTGGAAGTCCTCCACCCGACCGCAGGAATCACACACCAGGTGGTGGTGGTGCCCGGTCAGGGATTCGTGCAGTTCGAACCGGGAGCGGTCGTCGCCGGCGTCCACACGTCGAGCCACCCCCACGTCGACCAGCTCGCCCAGGTTGCGGTATGCGGAGCTCTGGGCCAGTCGCCGGCCGGCGTCCACCGCCAGGATCTCGGGGAGGGTCAGCGGCCGACCGGCACCGGCCATCACCTCGACGACGGCGTAGCGGGATCGGCTGTAGCGCATCCCGGCGACGCGTAGCCGGCGACCCACCGTCACGTGAAGGTCGTCGATGGCGCCTTCGTGCGCGTCCGGGTGGTCAGCGGCCATGGTCGCCGAGCCTATGCCAGACCGGTGGCTACCGGGAATCCATGAGAACGAGCTGGGACCGCCTCAGGGACGGCGGTGCATCAGGGCATTACGGCGGGTCCGGCAGACCAGCTCGTCACGTTGGTTGTGCGCCCGGTGCTCGAAGGTCACGATGCCGGCATCGGGACGCGACCCGGATGCCCTGGCGGCCACCACCTCGGTCTCGAACCTCAACGTGTCGCCTATGAACACCGGTGCCGGGAACGCCGACTCGTCGAACCCCAGATTGGCGACCGTGGTTCCCAGCGTGGTGTCGCCGACGCTCACGCCGACCACGAGGCCGAGGGTGAACAGGCTGTTGACCAGGCGTTCCCCGAACTCGGTGTCCGCAGCGAACGTGGCGTCCAGGTGCAGGGGCTGCGGGTTGTGCGTGAGGGCACAGAACATGAGGTTGTCGGCCTCGGTGACCGTGCGGGTGAGGGCGTGGCGAACCACCAGGCCAACGGGAAGCTCCTCGAACCAGCGGCCCGCCGCTCCATCCACCGGTTCCACGGTGCCGTCATCGTCCATGGGTGCAGTCTGGCCGACCGGTACCGGCACCGCCGAGACGGACCTAGCCTCGCTGGCGATGACCGCACCCCTCTGGACTCCCGACGCGCATCGCAGCTCCACCAGCCAGGTCGAGGAGTTCCGCTCAGCCGTGGGCGTCGAGGGCGGATACCGGGAGCTCCACCGCTGGTCGGTCGAGCACCCCGGTGACTTCTGGCAGGCGGCCTGGGAGCATCTCGGCGTAGTGGGCGACCCGGGCGCCCGACCGATCCTCTCCACCGGAAACCATCCGACCGACACCCGGTTCTTCCCGGACGGCCACCTCAACTTCGCAGAGAACCTCCTGCACGACGCCGACGACTCACCGGCGATCCTGTACCGGGGAGAGGACGGCTGCCGCAGGGACCTCACCCGCAGGGACCTCCACGACCTCGTATCACGACTCCAACAGGCGCTCCTGGACCTGGGCGTGGAGCCCGGCGACCGGGTGGCGGCGTGGTTACCCAACATCCCCGAGACCTACGCCGTGATGCTCGCCTCGGCATCCATCGGAGCCGTGTTCTCGTCCACCTCACCCGACTTCGGCATCGAGGGAGTGCTCGACCGGTTCGGGCAGATCCGACCTGTCGTGCTGTTCGCCACGGACGGCTACCACTACGCCGGACGCCGCCACGACGTCACCGCCAGGCTGGCCGACGTGGCGGCTGGCCTACCCACCCTGCGACGCGTCGTCGTCATCGGCGATGCCGACACCGCGCCGCTGCCCGATGGCTGCGTGACCCTCGAGGCGTTCCTGGAACCGCACGCGGCCGGGCCCGTCCGGTACCTGGACCTGCCCTTCGACCACCCCCTCTACGTCCTGTACTCGTCGGGAACCACCGGGAAGCCCAAGTGCATCGTCCACCGGGCCGGCGGGATCCTCCTCAAGCACGTGGTCGAGCACCGCCTCCACTGCGACGTGCGGGCCGGCGACCGGGTCTTCTACTTCACGACGGCGGGCTGGATGATGTGGAACTGGCTGGCCTCCGGCCTGGCGGCCGGCGCCGCGCTGGTCCTCTACGACGGATCGCCGTTCCACCCTGACGGCAACCGCCTGTTCGACCTTGTGGACGACTGTGACGTGACCCTGTTCGGCGTATCAGCCAGGTTCATCGAGTCGGTGGCCGGTGCCGGGTTGCGTCCGATCCTGACCCACGACCTCGGCAGCCTGCGGACCATCTGCTCCACCGGTAGCCCGCTCAGCCCCGAGGGCTTCGCCCACGTCCACGCCGACTGGAAGGCCGACGTCCACCTTGCATCGATCTCGGGTGGCACCGACCTCTGCGGCTGCCTCGTGGGTGGCCAGCCGACCGGACCGGTCCACGCCGGCCAGATCCAGGGCCCGATGCTGGGCATGGACATCGACGTGGTGGACGAGGAGGGCTCCACCGTCGGACCCGGCACACGCGGCGAGCTGGTCTGCCGCTCGACCTTCCCATCCATGCCGCTCGGGTTCTGGGAGGATCCGGAGGACCGGCGGTACCACGCTGCCTACTTCGAGCGTTTCGCCGGCATCTGGCACCAGGGCGACTACGCCGAACGGACCGTGGAGGGTGGTTTCGTGATCCACGGGCGATCCGACGCCACCCTGAACCCTGGTGGCGTCCGCATCGGCACAGCCGAGATCTACCGACGGGTCGAAGGCCTCCCGGAGGTATCCGAAGCCCTGGTCATAGGCCAGCCATGGAAGGGAGACACCCGGGTGGTGCTGTTCGTGGTGACCGCAGCCGGGGCCACCCTCGACGACGACCTACGCTCCCGCATCCGTTCCGAGGTCCGGACGGGAGCCTCGCCACGACACGTGCCGTCGATCATCATCGAGGTACCCGAGCTCCCCAGGACCCGCTCGGGCAAGTTGGTGGAGCTGGCCGTGAGGAACGTCGTGGAAGGCCTGCCGGTGACCAACGCCGAGGCGCTGGCCAACCCCGCCTCACTGGACCACTTCAGGAACCTGCCCGAGTTGTCCGACCGATCCGGCTGAACACCCGGTGCTCCTCCACCCGGAGTGTCAGGTCAGAACTCGTGCAAGGGCACACCGGCCACCTGGAGGTGGCCCAGCTCGTTCACGGACCTCATGGTGCGATGCCCGGAGGACGATGCCGCCACCCGGCTGATCGAGGTGTAGCGGGCCTCGTAGAACAGCACGGAATCGATGCCCAGGACATGTGACAGGTAGGCGGAGACCACGCCTCCGTGGCAGCCCACGGCCACCGTCCGGCCCGGGTTGGCGGCGATTATCCGGTCCATCCCGGTCACCACCTGGTCGCGGAAGGCCTCGGGATCGGAGATGTCATCACCGGCCATGATCTGGTCCCAGCGGGGGTCGCCCATGGCCTTCAGCCGCTCCATGGGCACGTACTCCACCTCGCCCTCGTCGTACTCGGTCACCAACGGCTCGATCGCTACCTCCAGGCCCAGGCGTCGGGCCAGGGGGGCCACCGTCTCACGGGCCCGGGCCTTGGGGCTGGCGTAGACGGCATCGATGCCCGCCTCGGCCGTCGGCCCGTCCGTCAGCCAGTCGGCCAGCGCCTCGGCCTGGCGCAGCCCGAGGTCCGAAAGCCTCGGATCGGCCTCCTCACCGGTGGCCGTGTTGTCCACGGTGACTGGGAGGGCGTGGCGGATGAGGAGCAGTTCCATGACCGGCCGGACGCTAGCGGTGGGTGCTCCCACGGGTACCGTCGGCGGCATGAAGATCGACGGAGGAATCAGCGGAGCGGGCGCCGGCGGCCTCGCCGCCATCGGCGAATCGGCACGGCAACTGGAGCAGGCCGGCTACGCCGGTGCCTGGACCGCCGAAACGAGCCATGACCCGTTCCTGCCCCACATGCTGGCAGCGGAACACACCCAGCGGATCGAGCTGGGCACCTCCATCGCGGTGGCCTTCGCCCGCAACCCCATGCTGCTGGCGAACCTCGGCCACGACCTCCAGCGCTACACCAACGGTCGCTTCATCCTCGGCCTCGGCACCCAGATCAAGCCCCACATCACCAAGCGGTTCTCGATGGAGTGGTCCAACCCGGCGGCCCGCATGCGCGAGATGATCAGCGCCATACGGGCCATCTGGTCCACGTGGAACGAGGGAACGAAGCTGGACTTCCGTGGCGACTTCTACCGACACACCCTCATGACGCCCTTCTTCGATCCGGGCCCCAACGAGTGTGGCCCACCGAAGGTGTTCCTGGCTGCGGTCGGGCCGCTCATGAGTGAGGTGGCCGGCGAAGTCTGCGACGGCCTGATCTGCCATGCCTTCAGCACCGAGAAGTACCTCCGGGAGGTCACCATCCCCGCCGTGGAGCGGGGCCTGGAGAAGTCCGGTCGCACCCTGGCCGACTTCGAATTCGTCGGGCCCAGCTTCGTCGTGACCGGCGAGACCGAGGAGGCCATGGCCAGGGCCGCCACCGGCGTACGCCAGCAGATCGCCTTCTACGGTTCCACCCCCGCCTACCGCCCGGTGCTGGACGTGCACGGCTGGGGCGAACTCCAGGTGGACCTGAACCGGATGTCAAAGCAGGGCGAGTGGGAGGCCATGGGCGAGCTCATCGACGACGAGGTCCTCTCCACGTTCGCCGTGGTGGGCGAACAGGGCGCCATCGCACAGGGGTTCCGCGACCGGTACGGCGACTGCATCGACCGTCTCAGCTTCTACTCCACGGGCTCCGAGGCCGGGCCGGACTTCTGGGAACCGATCGTGGCCGACCTCGCCTCCTGAGGACCGCCTCCTCCCCCCCGACGACCAGACCAGGCTGTCAACCCGCCTGATATCCGGGCGTCACCCGACGGACCATCCACCACCGTCGCGTACCCGGTCGCCCGGTAGGTTTCACCCATGGCCGACCAGGAGGATTTCGCATACGCCGAACTTCTCCCGCTGCTCCGGGATCAGTACTCCACCACCACGTTCCGAAAGCTCACCGCCGACGGCGTGTCGACCGTGGACGGCCCGGGCGGCCGGACCTTCCTGGAGGTCGACTCCGAGGCGATCCGCCTGCTCACCGCCACGGCGATGCACGACATCTCCCACCTCCTGCGGACCAGCCACCTGGAGCAGTTGGCGGCCATCCTGGATGACCCCGAGGCCTCAGCCAACGACAGGTTCGTGGCCTCCGAACTCCTCCAGAATGCCTGCATCGCAGCCGGCGGCGTGCTCCCCTCGTGCCAGGACACGGGCACGGCCATCGTGTCGGCCAGGAAGGGTGAGCTGGTGCTCACCGGCGACGACGACAGGGAGGCGATCTCCCGCGGCATCTACGACACCTTCCTGACGTCCAACCTGCGCTACTCGCAGCTGGCCCCGCTGGACATGTTCACCGAACGCAACACCGGGACGAACCTCCCCGCCCAGATCGAGATCGAGTCGGTGCCCGGCGATTCCTACAAGTTCCTGTTCATGGCCAAGGGCGGCGGCTCGGCCAACAAGAGCTTCCTCTTCCACGAGACCAAGGCCCTCCTGAACCCCGAGAGCCTGGCCCGCTTCCTGGACGAGAAGCTCAGGACCCTGGGTACGTCGGCCTGCCCGCCGTACCACCTGGCCGTCGTCATCGGCGGCACCTCGGCCGAGCACACCCTGCGGACCGCCAAGTACGCCTCAGCCCACTACCTCGACGACCTCCCCACCAGCGGCAGCCCCTCCGGCCACGGCTTCCGGGACCTCGAATGGGAGGCGGAGATCCTGGAGATGACGCGTGGATTCGGGATCGGGGCCCAGTTCGGCGGCAAGTACTTCTGCCACGACGTCCGGGTGGTCCGGCTCCCCCGGCACGGCGCCTCCAACCCCGTGGGGATCGCCGTCTCGTGCTCCGCCGACCGGCAGGCCCTTGGGAAGATCACCGCCGAGGGCGTCTTCCTGGAGCAGCTGGAGGAGGACCCGGCCCGGTTCCTCCCCGAGGTGGGCGACGACGACGTCTCGTCCACGGTGGTCCCCATCGACCTGGACCAGCCGATGGACGCCATCCGCAGCGAACTCTCGAAGCATCCGGTGAAGACCCGGCTCTCCCTCACCGGGACCCTCGTGGTGGCCCGCGACATCGCCCATGCCAGGATCGCCGAGCTGCTCGATGCAGGGGAACCGATGCCCGCCTACCTGCGGGACCATCCCGTCTACTACGCCGGCCCCGCCAAGACCCCGGAGGGGTATGCCTCCGGATCCTTCGGGCCGACCACTGCAGGACGGATGGACGGCTACGTGGAGCGCTTCCAGGCGGCCGGCGGAAGCCTCGTCATGCTGGCGAAGGGGAACCGTTCCCGGCAGGTGACCGAGGCGTGTGCACGCCACGGCGGCTTCTACCTGGGGTCGATAGGTGGGCCCGCAGCCCGTCTGGCCCTGGACTCCATCCGAAGCGTCGAGGTACTGGAGTACCCGGAGTTCGGGATGGAGGCCATCTGGCGCATCCGGGTGGAGGACTTCCCGGCGTTCATCGTGGTCGACGACAAGGGTGGGGACTTCTTCGACGAGGTCTCCACGCCGGTGAACCTGGACTAATTGCCAGGTTCCGACCATCAGGCGCCCGGCCAGGGCCGACCGGCGCCATGACCGTGGTCAGATGCAGTCGTTGACCATGTGACCGACCCCGGCGATGTGGGACTGGATCCGCTGGCCGCGACGCAGGCACCTGCCCTGGGCATCGCCCACGCCGGCCGGCGTACCCGTGAACACCAGGTCACCCGGCTCCAGCGTGCAGACGCCCGAGAGGTAGGCGACCAGCTGCCTCACACCGACGATCATCCTGCTGGTCCGACTGTCCTGTCGGACCTCGCCATCCACCGAGCAGCCGAGCAGGAGGTCGTCCCTCTCCTCCAGCAGGTCGATGGACACGACGTTCGGACCGATGGGCCCGAACGTGTCGTAGCTCTTGCCGAGGCTGAACTGGGCTGGCTCCGAGGCCGTCTGGAGTGCCCGCTCCGAGATGTCCTGGCCCACGGTCACGCCGGCCACGGCATCCCACACGTCGGACTCGTCGAGGTGGCGGCACCGTCGACCCACCACCACCACCAGCTCCACCTCGTAGTCGGTGCGATCCCCGACCACCACGATGTCGTCGGCCGGACCCACCAGGCAGGACGGGAACTTGGTGAAGATGACGGGGGCGGTCGACGGAGCCCGGTGCATCTCGTCGATGTGGGCCAGGTAGTTCATGCCGATGCCGAAGACCTTGCGGGGCCTGGGCACGGCCGGACCCAGACCGTCCAGGCCGACCCAGCCGTCCGCCCCACCGGAGGGAATGCCCGCCGCATCGGTCAGCGCGTGCAGGGCCGCCGGATCGCCGAGGGCATCCATCGGGTCTGCCAGGCGGCCATCGGTCAGACGGCCGAGGTCCCACCAGCGGGCCGTCGCACCGTCGACTGCCGCTACCAGGCCATCGTCCATGAGGACGGCCCTACCATCGCGGAGGTTTCCCAGTCGAAATGCCATAGGCCCGCAGTCTCGCCGGGCTGTCCGGGATTCCCTCGTCGTCGACACGTCCCTCCGGGGCCGGCCGGGGCTGACAACGCCACCCCCACGCGCCATGATGGGCTGGCACATTCCCGGCGATGATCCACCGGGGTCGACACATGAAGGAGAAGGCTTGACCAAGCCACATGCCGTCTGTGAAGTCGAAATTCTCACGCAGGGACCTGTGAGGAACGGCGATCGGGAACATGCGACTGGGAAGGTACGGGACCTGTGCGAGCTGGGCCATGAGCCTGTGCTCGCAGCCGTGGTCAAACTAAGGCTCCGCGAGGGCACGTCGGATTCGCTGGCCGCCATAGCGGAGGCCACGCTCGACCTGAACGGCGTGGCGATCCGGGCCCACGCATCGGCCGACACGATGACCGAGGCCATCGACAAACTGGACGATCGCCTGGGTCGACAGCTCCGACGGCACCGCAAGCGCCTCGAGGGCCGGCGCCACGACCGCGAGCCGGAACCTGTCGCCAGCCATCCCGGATTCGCGTTGATCCCGCCAGACGAACGCGAGGTGGTGCGCCACAAGTCGCTCGCCATGCACCCCATGACGGTCGAGGAGGCGGCTGACGAGATGGACCTCCTGGACCATGGCTTCTACCTGTACCTGGACACCGACCACGACATCGACCGCGTCGTGTTCCACAACGGAGACGGCGCCATCCACGTCGTACCCGCAGTCGACGGGGAGGACCTGCCCGGCGACACCCGCCCCCCGATCCATGCGGCACCCCTGGTCCTGAACCACCTTCCGCTGCTCGATGCCGAGGTGCTCCTGGACGAAGGCGACGAGCCGTTCGTGTTCTTCGCCGAACCCGACTCGGGCCGGGGCCAGGTGCTGTACCGGCGATTCGACGGCCACTACGGCCTGATCTCTCCAGCAATCTGACCGGGAGGTGAAGGTCGTCGGCCTCTGCGGGGGCATTGGCGCAGGCAAGTCCACCGTCGCCGGGTTGCTTGCCGACCGGGGCGCGGTGGTGGTCGACGTCGACGCCCTGGGGCGCAGCGTGCTGACCCATGACGAGGTCCGACGTGCCGTGGTGTCCGAGTTCGGAGACGGCGTGCTGAACGCCGAGGGAGAGATAGACCGGGCGGCGCTGGCCCGCGAGGTGTTCTCCTGCGAGGGTCGCCTCACCGACCTGGAGGCGATCAGCCACCCCGCCATCGACCGCGAGATCGCACGATGCATGGAGGCCCTGTCCGAGGACCCGCCGGACCTGGTGGTGCTGGACATGGCCGTGCTCGTGGAGAGCGACCTCGGAAAGCTGCCCGATGGCCGCGGTTACACCGAGGTTGTCGTGGTGGAGGCCAGGGCCGAGGTTCGGCTGGAGCGGCTGGTCGCCAGGGGCATGGCTGTCGACGATGCCCGGGCGCGAATGGCCGCACAGGCCACCGATGCGGACCGCCGCGCCGTGGCAGACCACGTCGTGGTCAACAACGCTGACGAGGCCGCCCTGGCCCACCAGGTGGACGAGCTGCTCCGCCTGCTGGTGGCCTGACGGGCCCGACTACCAGCGGAGGGCGCCGAGCACCGACCCGGTGTACTCGGGTCGACTGATGACGAGGCCCGGTACGACCGGGCGGACCTTGTTGAACTGGAGGCGGGAACCATCTACGCCATGGACGTCCAGCCCGGCCGCCATCGCCACCCCGGCCGGCGCACAGGCATCCCACTCGTACAGCCCTGACGGATGCACGTACACGTCCGCCGATCCGGCCACCACGGCCATGGCCTTCACCCCTGCCGACCCGCAGGACCGGACCACTCCCCCGATCGCCGCCGCCACCTCCTCGGCCTCCCCCCACTGGGAACGGCTGGTGATGACCACCGGGCGGTCCCGGTCCGGCGGACGCTGAGCGGTGGACATCGCCGTCCCGTAGAGACGACGACTCGCCGGCAGGCATACTGCCGCCGCAGCCGGCGAACCATCCACCACGAGGGCGACGTGGACGGCCCACTCGATGCTCCCAGGTCTCCCGAAGTCATGGGTGCCGTCCAGCGGATCCACGATCCAGACCCGCTCGGCATCGACACGCGCGCCGTCATCCTGACCCTCCTCGGAAAGCAGGGCGTCGTGGGGTCGCAGCCCATTCAGGCGATCGGCCAGGAGTCGGTGGGCCTGGCGGTCACCCTCGTCCCGGAGCCGGTTGGGGGACCACCCCTCAGCCATGGCACGGTCCCGGATCTCGAGCAGAAGATCCCCGGCCTCGCCGGCCAGGAGTCCGGCGACCTCGTGATCCTCCATGCGGGTCGACCCTAACCCGACCACCGGCCCCGGCGACTGGCCGCCACGGCCCGCATCCCCACTTGACTACCCTTTCAGCGGGCCGGTCACCGTCCGGCCCCCTCCCTCACCTGAAACCACATCGGAGCAACGCATGGCCCACGGCCGCATCACCGGTTGGGCGACCCACCTCCCCGAGCGACGGCTCACCAACCACGACCTGGCGGAGTTCGTGGACACCACCGACGAATGGATCAGGGAGCGCAGTGGGATCTCCGCCAGGCACGTCGGCGGCAAGGTCTCCGAGATGTCGACCATCGCCGGACGCGATGCCCTGGCCATGGCCGGTGTCGACCCGGGCGATGTCGGTCTCCTGCTCCTGGCCACATGCAGCTCCGAGCAGCAGTTCCCGGCAAGCGCATCGGTCGTCCAGCACGAGTTGGGGCTGGCGTGTGGAGCGATCGACATGAACGCCGCCTGCTCGGGTTTCGTCTACGGCCTGGTGACGGCCATGCAGTTCTCCGATGGCGGCGTGGACACGATCCTGCTCATCGGCAGCGACGCCCTCTCCAGCCTGGTCGACTGGACCGACCGCGCGACGTGCGTGCTGTTCGGGGACGGTGCTGGGGCCGTCGTGATCCAACGATCGGCCGACTCCCCGACCCTGCTCGGCTGGGACCTCATGTCGGACGGGTCGGCTGCCGGAATCCTCTCCTGCGAACATGGCGGCAAGATCTTCATGAACGGCAAGGAGGTGTTCCGCAGGGCCGTGCTGGCCATGGAGAGCACCGCCCGCAACGCCATGGACAACGCCGGCGTGACAATGGACGACATAACCCTCGTGGTGCCGCACCAGGCCAACATCAGGATCATCGACGCCGCCCTGAAACGCCTGGACATTCCCCGGGAGAAGGCCGCGATGGTCCTGGAGAGGACCGGGAACACGTCGGCGGCGTCCATTCCCCTGGCGCTGGTGGACGCCCTCGACAACGATCGGGTGGCGCCCGACGACCTGGTGCTCATGGTCGGCTTCGGTGCGGGGATGTCCTCTGCGGCGGCCGTCATCCGATGGGACCCACCTTCCTCCTGACGGGCCGACGCCACCGGGGCACCAGCCTGCGCGGCGATACCCTCCCGGGGTGCTGACCGCCTCCGGCCTGTCCCGATCCTTCGGGACCCGAACCCTCTTCAAGGACGCCTCCCTGCAGTTGGGGCCGGGCCGACGGATCGCCCTGGTGGGCAGCAACGGCACCGGCAAGACCACCCTCATCGAGACCATCGTCGGTCTGCAGGACGCAGACACCGGCGAGGTCCACCGTCCCAGGGACCTCCGGATCGGCTACCTGCCACAGGAACTACCGACCGAGACCGGTAGGTCGGTATTCGAGCAGGTGATGCTGGGTGCCGGTCCCGTCACGGAACTGGCCCACCAGATCGAGGCCCTGGGAATCAGGATCGGCGAGACCTCCGGGGCCGACCAGGTTCGGGCCCTGGACGACTTCGGCGAAGCCCAGTCCCGCTTCGAGCAGATCGGCGGGTACGCCGTGGAGTCCGACGCCCACCGGATCCTCTCCGGACTGGGATTCGACCCGGCGGACCACGGTCGGCCCATGGACGAGATGTCGGGAGGCTGGCGCATGCGGGTGGCCCTCGCCCGCCTGCTGCTCTCGGCCCCGGACCTGCTCATCATGGACGAGCCCACCAACCACCTGGATGTGGACAGCGTGGCCTGGCTGGAGCAGCACCTGGCCGCCTGGTCTGGGGGCCTCCTGTTCGTGAGCCACGATCGGGACTTCATCGACGCCGTTGCCAACCGCGTCATCGAACTCGCCGGTGGTCGCCTGACCGAGTACGTCGGCGGCTTCGCCGACTTCGTAGTGGCACGCGAGGAGAAATTGCTCCTCCAGCAGGCCATGGCGGCTCAACAGTCCCGACAGGTGGCCCATACGGAGAGGTTCATCGAACGCTTCCGGTACAAGGCCACGAAGTCCCGGCAGGTCCAGAGCAGGATCAAGTCCCTCGAGAAGCTGGACAGGGTGGTCGTCGACCGACCGGAGGATCCCGCCTCCCGGTTCGGGTTCCCGAAGCCACGCCGCTCCTCACGCCTCGTGGCCGAACTGGAAGGGGTCACGGCGGGATACGACGACGGCGACGGCGACGGCCTGGAGCCCGAGATCGTGCTCCGAGACGTCACGTTCGACATCGAACGCGGGCGCACGGTCGCCCTGGTCGGCCCCAACGGCGCCGGCAAGACGACCCTCGTCCGACTCCTCACAGGCGAGATGGCGCCGTTGGCCGGCCGCGTCACCCGTGGCACGAACGTGGACATTTCCCACTTCGACCAACTGCAGGCCGAGATCCTGGATGATCGGCGCACGGTGCTCGAGGAGTTCAAGACCGTTCCGGGCGTCGGTACCGACGGCCGCAATCCCCGGACCTACCTGGCATCCTTCGGCTTCCGTGGCGACGCCGTGGACCGGCGGGTAGGGGACCTCTCAGGTGGCGAGCAGACCCGGCTGGCGCTGGCCAAGACCCTCGCAGTGCCGGTGAACCTCCTGATCCTGGACGAGCCGACCAACCACCTGGACCTCCCCAGCTGCGACGTCCTGGAGGACGCCCTGGAGGCCTACCCGGGGACCGTGGTGCTGATCACCCACGACAGGCACCTCATCAGGTCGGTGGCCGACGTGCTGGTCGAGGTGAGGGACGGGCGGGCCGTGTGGCACGAGGGTGTCCCGGACCGGATCCTCTACCCGACGCGGCCTGACGCCGCCCCTGCGCCATCCGTCCACAAGACGGGTGGCCGGGCTGCCCAGGGGGCGGGACCCGCGGCGAAGAAGCAGAAGAAGGGCAAGCCGAAGGACCCGGACCAGGGGATCCGGCGACGCCTCGCCCGGGCCGAACGAGACTGGGAGGCCGCCGAGGCCGGCGTCCTGGAGATCCAGAACCGCCTGGCCGACCCGGACCTGTACCAGGACCCGGACCGGGCCGCCACCGTCGTCGCCGAGCACGAGACGGCAAAGGACACCGCAGCCCGGTTGATGGCCGAGTGGGAGCGCCTCAGCACCCGACTCGGCGGCTGACGCCCCGGCACCGTGCCACCGTTACGGTCGCCTGCCATGAGGATCCTGGTCACCAACGACGACGGCATCGACTCCGACGGCCTCCACGAGTTGGCACGCGCCCTCGTGGACCTGGGCGACGTCACGGTGGTGGCCCCCGACAGCGAATACTCGGGCGCCGGGGCCTCGCTGGGCGCCATGCACCTCATCCGACCCGAGGTCCACGATGCCCACATCGACGGGGTGGACCGGGCGTGGTCGGTCAGCGGGCCCCCCGGCCTCTGCGTCATCTACAGCCGCCTCGGCCTCTTCGGCGACCCGTTCGACCTGGTCGTGGCCGGGATCAACCCGGGGATGAACGTCGGCCGGTCCGTGTACCACTCGGGCACCGTGGGCGCGGCCCTCACGGCCCGCAACGGGAAGATCACCGGCATCGCCGTCAGCCAGGCCGTCACAGGCTGGGGAATCGAAGGCCAGGGAGCCGACGAGGTGCTGGTCAACCAGCGGTGGTCGACCGCTGCGACCGTGGCACATGCCATCGTCGCCGGGGTCCTGGCCTCCCCGCCGGCCACTCCATCGGTCCTGAACGTGAACGTGCCCAACCTGGAGATGCGTGAGATCCAGGGTTGGCGCCACACCGTGACCGGATCGGCACCACCACGGAGCCTCGCCACCGCCGGCCTGGTGCCCAAGGAGGGCCATGCCGGCACCTACCGGGTGGAGATGGACTGGGGCGAGGCCGGCGACCTGCCACCGGAGACCGACGGTGGGGCGGTGATGGCCGGTTACGTCAGCCTCTCCTGGCTGAACCGCCTGCACGAGGAGCCTCCCCCGGAGGGCGACCCGGCCGCCGACGGCCTGGCCCGTCTCCTGGGCTGATGCGCGCTCACCGCTGCGGGCCCGGCCTGTGAACCCCACCGAACCCGTCTGGTACGTGGCCTACGGCTCGAACCTGTTGACCGACCGCTTCCTCGCCTACATAACCGGTTGCGGCGACGATGCCGTCTGGGGTGCCCACCGGGGCAGCACCGACACGACCCTGCCGACCGGCGACCGCCAGGTGGTGGTCCCGTACCCCGTGTACTTCGGCGGCGAGTCCCGACGCTGGAACGGCGCCTGCTGCATGTGCCCCGCCGAACCGACATCCCAGGACCGGCTACCCGTGGTCGGGCGGGCCTGGTTGGTCACATGGGATCAGCTGGCCGACATCGTGGCCCAGGAGAACGGCCTCCCCACCTCTGCGGCCTCGCTCCCCGACCAGGTGCCCGGGCCCGGCGAGTCCGTTCGGGTGCTGGACGGTGTCATCGACCTGCTCCTCGGCATGGAGGCCATCGACGGATACCCGGCGTGCACCCTCGCCACCAGCCAGCCGCCGCCGGCAGCCCCGCCCAGCGTTTCCTACCGCCTGGTGCTGGCCGCCGGGATGGCGGAGATGGGACTCTCCGAAGAGGTGGCGGAGCGCCACCTGCTGGACCTGGACCTGACCAACTGAGCGCCTGGACCTGACCAGGCCATCCGGGCTGCATACCCGGTGCCCGCCTAGATGGTGATCAGGCCCCCGTTGGGCGACAACCACTGGCCGGTGGTGAACGAGCTCTCGTCCGACGCCAGGTAGAGGGCGGTGGCGGCGATCTCCTCAGCCGTCCCCTTCCTCCCAAGTGGCGTCATCATGACGAGCGGCGCCAGGAGGGCCTCGTCCACGCCGGCGGTCATCGGGGTGTCGATCACCCCGGGGGCGATGGCGTTGATGCGTATGCCCATTGCCCCCAGCTCCCTGCAGGCCGCCTTCGTGAATCCCAGGATCGCGCCCTTGGCGGAGGCGTAGTGGACCGGTCCCCACCCGGCCAGTCCGGCGATGCTGGACAACGTGATCACCGAGCCACCCCGGTCCATGAGCTTCACGGCCTCGCGGGTGCACAGGAAGGTGCCACCTACATGGATGGCCAGCATCCGTATGAAGGCACCGTGGTCCATCAGCGAGATCTGCGGACCCTCGCCGGCCAGCATCTCGTCGAAGCCATCGCCTGGAAGTCGATCCACGCCGGCGTTGTTGACCTGGATATCCAGCCGACCATAGGCACCGTAGATCTCAGCGAAGACCGCGCCCATCGCCGCCTCATCGGACACGTCACCGGCGAACGCCCGGTGGCCGTCACCATTCAGGAGGTGCACGGTCTCATCGGCAGCCTCCCAACGAAGGTCCTGGGCAGCCACGGTGGCCCCCTCCTCGGCGAACCGGATCGCCATGGCCCTACCCAGGCCGGAACCGGCACCGGTGATACAGGCGATCCTTCCCTCCAGGCGTCCCGTCATGGATCCTCCCTACTCACCCGGGATGGCAGGCACAGGCCCCACCGCAACCGCCGGCGCCCATCGGAGCAGCGGAACGGTCTGGCACGGAGCCACCCACGGCGGCGAACACCGAGAGCACCCGACGCGCTCCATCGTGGCCGTCCGGACAGGTTGCCGGATCTGACGACTCGGCCATCGGGCGTCGCCGCTCGAAGACCACCTCGCACACCCCGCATCGGTAGTCGTAGGTCGGCACGGCGGCGAGTGTAGGACTACCTACCCCTCCGGGGCACACTGTGGCCATGAACGTGGTCGTCATCCACCAGAGCCGCACCGGCAACACCCAGCGGGCGGCCGAGTTGATCGGCGGAGCGGTCGCAGCGACCGGAGCCACGGTCACGGTGCGTCCGGTCACCAACCTCGACTACGGGGAGCTGGCCCTGGCCGACCTCGTGTTCGTCGGCACCTGGGTCGACGGGCTGTTCCTCTTCGGCCACCGGCCGGGCGACGCCGGCAAGGTCTCACAGATCCCCCGGCTATGGGACAAGAAGGTGGTCGCCTTCATGACGCACGCCGTGTACCCCGGCAACGCAGCCGACAAGTTGGCCGCGCTCCTCAGCGAAAACGGCGCCGAGGTCGTGGCCGCCCGTTCGCTGAACCGTCGCCGCCTCGAGGTCGAGGCACCGGCGTTCGTCGCCGAAGTGCTCGCCGCCGTGGGTGCCGCCACCTGAGCCACCCGCTCCACGACCGCAGGTACCCACCCGGCGGCCAGGCCAGCGAACACCGGGCCAACCGCCGCTCCAGCGGGCACCGGTCCGACTGTCGAACCGACAGGCACCGGTCCGACTGTCGAACCGACAGACATCGGGCCGGCTCCCGCTCCAGCAGATACAGGCCCTACCGGCCGTCGGCGACCCTCCTCAGATTCGGCGTCGCGGTGGGCGGGCCGACCTGATCCCGTCCATGGTGAAGACGACGAGTCCCGTCCACGCCAGGACGAAGCCGACCAGGCGACTGGCACCGAACGCCTCGCCGAATGCCAGGACGCCCAACAGGAAGTTGATGGACGGCGACAGGTACTGCAGGACGCCGATGACCGCCAACGGCACCCGCCGGACGCCCCCGGCGAAGAAGAGCAGGGGTATGGCCGTGAAGGCCCCACTGGCCACCAGGACCATTGCCTCGACGGGGGTGGCCGACGCCAGCGCCTCGTGGCCACCGGCCGTCCGGAACGCCAGGAACCCGAGGGCCACCGGCAGCATTACCGACAACTCGATGGCCAGCATGTCCAGCGGTGGCATGTCCACCATCTTCTTGATGAGCCCGTAGCTGCCGAAGGTCGCAGCCAGGAACAACGAGACCCATGGCAGGCGGCCCATGTCGACGGTCAACCACACCACGCTGGCGACACCGAACGACACGGCGGCCCACTGGCCCCGCCGCAGGCGTTCGCCGACGACGACCACACCCAGCACGATGCTCACCAGCGGCGTGATGAAGTAGCCGAGGCTCCCCTCCAGAACCCTCTCGTTGTTCACGGCCCACACCCAGACCAGCCAGTTCGAGCCGATCAGGACCCCGGCAAGGGCCTCCAGGCCGAGGATCCTCGGCGAGCGAGCGGCCTCCCGGACCTGCTGCCAGGACCGGCGCGCCAGGTGCACGACGGAAACGACCACGAACGTCCAGAAGGCCCTGTGCGCCAGCACGTCCACCGCCGGTATGGCCGCCACGCCGCGCCAGAAGGCCGGCGAAACGCCCCACATGAGCTGTGAGGCGAGGATGTAGAGCAGCCCTCGACGCATTGGCGGAGTCTCGCCGTCCGGAGGGTCCTCCTCCACTACATTTCATCGGATGCGGATCGGACTGCTGCGTTGCGACGAGATCTTCGAGGCCCTACGCCCACGTTACGAGGGTTACCAGAAGCTCTTCACCGACCTCTTCTCGGCGGTCCAACCCGACGTGGAGCTCATCGACTACCCGGTCATGGAGGGCACGTTCCCGTCGGCGCCTGACGAACAGGACGGCTGGCTCATCACCGGATCGGCACACGGTGCCTACGAGGACGAGCCGTGGATCCACGACCTGCTGGACCTGGTCCGGGACCTCGACTCCGCCAGGGCCCCGACGGTGGGCGTCTGCTTCGGCCATCAGGTCATCGCCGAGGCGCTCGGAGGCAGGGTCGAGCGCGTACCCACATTGGGCATCGGCAACCGGGAGATCCACGTGGACCAACGCGAGGGCTGGATGACCCCGGGGCACGACACGGTCGGGATCTTCCACTGCCACCACGACCAGGTGCTGGACCTGCCGCGCGGCGCTCGCCGCATCGCCTCGTCGGCCCACTGTCCGGTAGCCGCCCTGGCCGTGGGCGACCATCTCCTCGGCATCCAGGCCCACCCGGAGTTCGATGCCACCTACGCAGGGGTCCTCTACCGGGGCAGGTACTCGTCGTCCGGTACGCAAGGCGTGCTGGACGACGCCCTGACAACGCTCGACGCGCCGCTCCACCGGGTGGAGGTGGCGGAGTGGATGCTCCGGTTCCTAAGCGGCGACTCCACCCGATAGCCCGGCCGGGACGACTCAGCGAGCCTGGCCCGTCAGGGCGACCCTGCCAGCTGGACAGGTCGGGGCAACCCGGAGGACCAGCCCAGCCCGCCAGGGACAACGTCCCCGGTTGTCACGACTAGGCCCGGTCCAGCACCTCTACCGGTCGTGTCACCACGAAGGCGAGGGAGGCCATGACAATCCCCAGGCCGACCGCCTGAAGGCCACCGATCCGTTCACCCACCAGCCACCACGCGTAGAGCGGCGCCACAGCCGTGAAGAGCAGGTTGATGAGGCTCATCATGGTCAGGGTCGTGTGGCCGTGGGCGTAGTTGGTGAGCAGGTGGCCGGCACCCGGCAGGGCTGCCATGGCAATTATCAGGAACCAGTCGTCACTCTCAGGTAGCGCCACACCGCCCTCCATCACCAGGGCGAAGGGCACCACGGTCACGAGGGCCACGAGGGTGAGGGCCAGCTGGTAGTTGGTCGAGGCGACGGTCTCCCGGGCGCGTTTGCTCGCCACGTAGTAGGCGGAGAACAGCAGCATCATCACCAAGGCCAGCAGGTCTCCCTGTCGGGTGGCCACCCCGCTGGCATCCGAGCCGTACATGGCAAGCACCACGCCTCCGAAGGCCACCACCGACCATCCGTAGATGGTGCGGCTCGGGCGCTCGCCGAACATGGGGCCCGCAACGGCCAGTAGGACCACGGGCTGCAGCGACGAGATGACCACGGCGTTGGCTGCGCTCGTGCGCCGTAGGGCGAAGATGAAGAACACCAGGTTGACGCCGAACAGGAGGCCGCCCAACGTCGAACGTCGGATGTCATCGAGGCTGAGGCGCTTCCCCGAAGCCAGGAGCAGGATCCCGTAGAGCAGGGCCGCCACGGCCAGTCGCCAGAAGACGAAGGCGATCTCGTCCATCGACACCTTCTTGACGATGCTCGGACCGAACGCCATGAAGCCGACGGCGCTGATCGCCGCTGCACGGCCCCGCGCCGCCTGAACCTGCATTGCTCCACCCTCCCACCCCACGGACTTCGGCCCGGTGTCGGGACCTCCGCAGACCGGCGCGATGTCACCCGCAGCGGGCTGGCTCAACCAGTGCCGGTCCGGCCTCCGACAGCCTCGTCCTGAGCGGCCTGGAGAGCGGCGGCGAGGCCCTCCGTCCAGACACGCAAGGCGCTTCGTGATGCCTTCGGCTCCGGCGGCTGGATGGCAGGCCCGACGACCATCCGGACCTTCGTAGGCCGTGGTAGCCGCGCCCCGGTCGGCATCGCATCGCCGGTTCCGGCAATTCCCACCGGCACGACCCTGGATCCCGTCCTCGCCGCCAGCCACGCCGTTCCGTCGAACAACTCGGCCACCCGGTCACCCTCGTGTCGCTTTCCCTCCGGAAAGACGAGGAGCAGGTTCTGCTCGGCCAGCAGTTCCCGGGCGATCCGCATCGACCCCCGGTCGGCCGAGTCCCGACGCACCGGGAAGGCCCCCAGGGAGGCCATCAGCCACGCCATCGGTGCTGCCTCGAACAGGCTCTCCTTGGCCAGGGCCCGCAGGCGCCGGCGCGTCAGCGGCGAGAGCATCAGGGAGTCCAGGTTGGAGCGATGCACGGGCGCCAGGATCACCGGTCCACCCGGTGGGATGTTCTCCCGACCGGTGACCCGGGTCCGGAAGTAGGGCCAGAGCAGGCACCGGACGAGGGACCGGATGGTCAGGTAGACGGGACCCGCCGTCCAGGCCACGTTGGTGCGCCGCGCACGGTCCTGGATGTCCGAAGCCATGGTCTCTCCGTAAGCCGTCTGGACGACCCGGCTGGACGAGTCGGCCGGACCGCTCAGCGACGAGCGATGCGGGCGCTGAGTACGTCGCGCAGGCTGACCATGCCGAGCAGCTCACCGTCCTGGACCACCGGAAGGTGCCGGAAGCCGCGGCTCAGCATCAGGGATACCGCTTCCTCCGTGTCCAGGTCCGGTAGCGCGGTCTCGGGCTCGGGGGTCATCCACCGCTCCACCGGAGCGGCCCGGAGGTCATCTTCGGCAGCGGCGGCGCGCAGCACGTCACGTTCGGTGAGGATCCCCAGCAGCATCCGACCCTGGACGACGACGACCGACCCGAATCCCCCGCGCACCATCACCTTGGCGGCATCACCGACCGAGGCTTCGGACGAGAGGGTGACCACATCTGGCGTCATGACATCGGAGAGGGCGACCATCAACCGCTTCCCCCCACCTCGTCGACATCACGGTCCAGTCGTTCACTGGCCGGTGCCTCGAGGTCACGGTTCAGGGTGCGCCAGAGGTTTCCGGCCCACACACTGGTGTGTGGCCACTCACGCCAGAACGCCTGGAGGACGACCGGATCCAACTGCTCAGCCGCCTCTTCGGGCGTACAGGATCCAGCCAACTCGTCGAGCGTGTCAATCACGCCGAGTAGTTGTTCGGATGGGTCGTCAGCCATGGTCCTCCTCGCGAGCCTGACCCCGATCATCCCCCGAATCCGGCAGATCGGCAAACGGGCCGGTTGACCTGCCGTTTGGTGCATCGGCACCGCCACCGGCCGGACCACCGGCCTGGTCAACCTCAAGCTCAACTTCAAGCTCAGGCTCAGGCTCAGGCTCAACCTCAGGCTCAGGCTCAGCCGCAGGCTCAACCTCACGGTCAACCTCAAGCTCGACCTCGCGGTCCAGCAGGTCGAATGCCCCCCGGCGACCGGTCACGACGGCATCCAGGCAGAGCGCCAGCCCCGCGCCCATGGCAACCCACCGCAACCCGACAAGGTCACCCAGGATCCCGAACGCCAGCCCGCCAATCGGAATCCCGCTCAGGATCGCCACCAGGAAGACCGACATGACCCGGCCCCGGAACTCCTCGTCCACCCGGAGCTGGAGGGAGGTACTCAGCGTGGTGCCATGGAGCATGTGGGCGCCACCCATCAGGAGGTAGCCGAACATTCCCACGCCCAACCATGACGACGAGGCCACGACCAGCAGGCCGGCCCCGTAGAGGAGGATGGAGCGGCGCTCCAGGACCGCTCGGGACATGCGCCCGCCCCGACCGCTGATGAAGGCGCTCGCCAGCAGGGATCCCACACCGAGGCTCGTGGACAGGACCCCCAGCCCGCCGCCGCCCCTCCCGAACAGGTCATCGGCCACGCCGGCAGCCAACGAGAAGGCGAACACCGCTCCCAGGCCCGCAACGCTGAACGCCAGACGGAAGGCGATGCGCATCTCAGGCCTCACCCGGACGTACGCCAGGCCCTCGCGGAACTGGTCGCCGAGGGAGCCTTCGGCCCCGGAGGGCGTCCACGTCGTACGCACGGTTGCGAGGATGCCCAGGCCCACCACGTAGAAGCCCAGCGAAACGGCGAAGGCCAGGCCAGGCCCATGGAAGGCAAGGGTCAATGCTGCGATGGCGGGGCCCACCGACCGCCCGACAGTGAAGGTGATCGACACCATCCGGACCGCTGCGACCAGCGACTCGCGTGGCACCAGCACCGCCGCCATGGACTGGATCGGGGCCCACTGGAACGAGGCCGCCGAGCCACCGACGAAGTTCAGGAGGAGGATGCGCCACGGGGTCAGCTCACCGGCCGCGTAGAGGCCGACGACGACCGACATGACCAGCACCTGGAGGGACAGGCCGACCAGCAGCAGCAGGCGGCGGTCCATCCGATCGGCCAGCGTGCCCGAGAGGGGGGTGCCGACCACGGCCGGGATGAGCGCCACGAAGGAGGACGCCCCCACCCACGTGTTCGAGTCGGTGAGCTGGTTCACCAGGAAGGGCGTGGCCAGGCCACCCAGGAACTGGGCGGTACCGCAGAGGGTCTGACCCAGGGCGAAGCGGGCGAAGGCCGGGTGGCGGAGGGAACTGAACGGGCTGGCGCCGGATGTAGGCCCGGCCGATCCGGCCTCGCCGCTCACCGAGTCAGGAACAACTGGAACTCGACGATGCCGTGGTCCTCGACAGACACCACGATCGACGCACTGGGAGCCTCGATGCCATGGTCGGAGAACAGGATCGGGAGGGATCCGACCACCGTGAGAACGTCGCCCACCAGTGTGGCGGCCAGGGTCACCTCAACGGAACCGGTCACGCCGTTGATGGTGATCGTGCCGGCCACCAGTGCCTCGACCGAAGCTCCGTCACCTTCCAGGTCTCCGAGGACGACGGGTCCCTCGAGTGTGAAGGTGGCCGTCGGATGGTCGTCCGTATGGAGCGAACTGCGGACCTTCCCGTCCCTGTACGCCTTGTCGGACCGTAGGCCACGCAGGTCCGCCGTCACCTCTACCGCCAGGAGAGCGTCGTCGGATAGCTCCACGGACCCGACCACCAGGGGCGTGCGCCCGACCGCCGTGTTGGATCCGATCCCGTTGCCCAGGACCTCCTCGACCCGGTAGCCGACCCACGTGGAGGTGAAGTCGCTGAACGAACCGATGTCTGTATCCACGGTCCAGGTCCCCGCCGGGCCCACAGCTGGACCCGACTCCCCGGGAACAGCCGCTGTCGTGGGTGGCGCCGTGCCGGCCGTAGGAGCTTCCGTCGACGTGGTCGTGCCGTACGCGGACGAAGCCGTGCCGGAGGATGGGGCGGTCGTCGACGCTGCGGTGCCGTAGCCGGTCCCTTTTCCGTAGGCAGCCGTAGTGGGCGTGGTGGAGGCCGCCGCCGAGGTGGAGGTTCCGTAGGCAGCCGTCGTGCCGTATGTGGCTGAAGTGGTGCTGGAGACGGGGCCAGCGGTCGTGGTGGCCGTGGTGGCCGTGGAACCGGCCTGGGCCGCGCTGGCGGTCTCTACCGCCGATGCCAGGTCGGGGGCGGGGGGAGCATCGGATCGGAGCAGGAACCACCATCCGACGACGGCCACCACCACCACACCGAGAACCATCCGGGCCAGCCGCCGCCTGTCCATCCTTCGACCCTAGGTCCCACTTCCCGATCGGGCCCTGTCGCGCCCCAACTCCTAGGGTCGGGTGGGATGAAGTTCGGAATCTTCTACGAGCACCAGTTGCCCCGGCCCTGGTCGGACGGCGACGAACACCGGCTCCTCAAGGACGCCCTGGACCAGGTCGAGCTGGCCGACCGACTCGGCTACGACTACGTGTGGGAAGTGGAACACCACTTCCTGGAGGAGTACAGCCACAGCTCCGCACCTGAGGTGTTCCTGGCCGCAGCCAGCCAGCGGACGCAGAGGATCCGGCTGGGCCACGGCATCACCCTCCTGCCCAGCGCCTACAACCACACGGCCCGGGTCGTCGAGCGCATCAACACGCTGGACCTCCTGTCCGACGGACGGGTCGACTTCGGCTCAGGTGAGTCGTCATCCAACGCCGAGCTGGAGGGCTTCGGCATAGACCGGACCACCAAGCGGGAACAGTGGCTGGACCACATCGAGGCCGCCACCCGGATGATGGTCGAGGAGCCGTTCGCCGGATGGGACGGCCCCTGGCTGCAGATGCCGCCACGCAACGTGGTGCCCAAGCCGTACCAACGCCCGCATCCCCCACTGTGGGTGGCCTGCAGCCAGCGCGAGACCATCCACCTGGCTGCCCAGAAGGGAATGGGCGCCCTCACCTTCGCCTTCGTGGAACCCGGCGAGGCCGAACAGTGGGTGGGCGAGTACCACGACATCATCGCCTCCGAAGACTGCGTGCCGGCCGGATTCGCCGTCAACCCCAACATCGCCTGCGTGCTGCCGTTCATGTGCCACGAGGACGAGGAGACGGCCCTGGAGCGCGGCATCGACGGCGCCCACTTCTTCGGCTACTCCCTCGGCCACTTCTACGGATTCGGCGACCACCGCCCCGGGACCACCGACATCTGGGCGGAGTTCCAGGAGAACCGCAGCGCCTTCGGGTTCGACCGGGAGACGGCTTCCCAGACCGAGGTCAGCCTGAGGGCGCGGATGGAGGGCGACGGCCTGCTCTCGCTGAGGGGGGCCATAGGCACCCCGGACCAGATCCGCCAACTCCTCCGGGAGTACGAGGCAGCCGGCATCGACCAGGTGATCTTCGTGAGCCAGGCGGGACGCAACCGGCACGAGCACATCTGCGAGTCGATGGAGCTCTTCGCCCGCGAGGTCATGGGTGAGTTCGCCGAACGGGACCCGGCCCACGTGGCGGCCAGGGACGAGCGCTTGGCGGGCGCCGTGGCGGCTGCCCTGGCTCGACGCGACGGGCCGCGACAGGTGGACCCCGGGTATCGGATCCCGCCCCCCATCGCCCAGGCATGAGCCGGCTGGCACGGACATGAACCGGCTGGCACGGACATGAGCCGGCTGTCCGCGGCCGCCGTGGTGACCGCCGTGGCCCTGCTGGCGGCTTGTGCCGGGCCGGATACCACCGGGCCGGTGGTTGCGCCAGCCAGCACGACCAGCAGCCAGGTGGGCGGCGCGGACAGCGCGACCGCCACCAGCAGCAGCACGCCGGCCACCACCAGCACCAGCACCGTCTCACCGACCACCACCAGCCAGCCGGCAACCACGAGCACCGTCGAACCGGCAGCTACCAGCACCAGCACGCCTGCAAGCACCAGCACGCCGGCAACCACGAGCACCGTCGAACCGGCAGCTACCAGCACCAGCACCAGCACCAGCGTCGCGCCTGCTGGCACCGAGCCCGATACCGGTCGACGCGCCGAGAACCTCAGGATCCTGATCGCCGAGGCTGCAGCCTTCACCCAGGCCGAAGCCGCCCTCCTGCTCCCCCTCGACCTGGATCCGAGCGCCGGCGGCGCCCCCGGCTACACCCGCTACGTGTTCCGCGAGACCTCCGATGGCGTCGTATCGACCCTGGTGGAGGGCCCCCTGGGTCCACAGACCCGCTGTCAGGAGCCGGAGCTGCCGTGCTCCTACAGCGACCTGGTGGAACTCCTCGCCTCGGGAGAACCGATCCCACCCGAGCTGGACCTGACACCTGGACAGCTCACCACCCTGGTGTCAGAGCTGGACCAGCTGGCCGGGTTCGCCGCACTCCACGCCGACGTGGACACGGCATGTACCGAGGGCTTCATCTCCGACGCCATCCAGTCCTCCAACATGGGCTCCCACTTCTACCGGACCGACTGGTTCGGTGATGCCTTCCGCCCGGACCGCCCCGAGATCCTCCTCTACGCCCCGTCCGACGGGTCCCTCACGACCGGACCGCTCGGCTACTGCGACGCTGACGGCTGGCACGGACCAGACCTCGTCCTGGTGGGCACCGCGTTCCTCGTGCCGCCGGCCGTGATCGGCGTCGAGCATCCCGCGGCGTTCACCGGAAACCTGGACAACTGGCACTCGCACTTCAACATCTGTCGTGGCAACGCCAGCGGCACCGACAGCTTCGTGACCATGGCCGAGTGCGAAGCCGCCGGCGGCAACTGGCATGACGCCATCGGCTGGATGCTCCACGCCTGGGTGGCTCCGGGATACGACAACCAACTCGGGGTCTTCTCGATGTGGAACCCGACGATCGCCCCCACCGCGGAACCGTCTTCCATCCGGGACCAGAAGGGGGTACGCGGCAGCGACTTCCCGGAGGGGGCCCACCAGTCCCTGATCGCCAACTTCGCCTTCGAGAGGGTGATCCGGGTGGCCATCGGCCAGGGCGTGTACTTCAACAACAGCGACTCGGTCCCGCACACGGTCAGCGCCGGCACCGAGGACGACCCGGACCCGGACTCCTTCGGATCCGGGCTCCTGAACCCGGGAGACAACTACCTGCTGGACACCTCGACGGCCGGCACGTTCAACATCTACTGCGCCCTGCATCCCGACATGACGGCCACCGTGATAGTGGGCTGAGGAGCCACGATCGGCTACCAGGTGATCGTCGACCGAGGGCGAGGCCGGCTACAGGCTCTCAGCGGAGTCGGCCGGTCAGGTACCAGGCCTGACGGCCACCCAACTCCAGCTGCAGGGCCTCCGTGAGGCCCGGCCTGACCTGACGGGCCAACGTCCTGTCGGCCACCAGCACGCCCAGCGACCATCCCGCGAACCCCTCGGATGCCACCCGGCCCAACGTGGCGTAGAGGTTCCGCAGGTCACCACCTGCCAGCCGGCCGCCCCATGGCGGATTGGCCACCAGCAGGCCGGGGCGTCCATCCGTCCCGTCCGGCCGTGCCAGCTCGGCGATCGGCGCGGTACGCCACTCGATGAGGTCTGCTACCCCGGCCCTCTCGGCGTTGGCCCGCGCTGACTCCACCGCACCGGCATCCCGATCCACCGCCACGATGGGCGGCGGGTCACCGGCATCGGTCCGTCGCTTCTGGATCTCGGCGGCGACGCTGGCCCACGTGCCGGGCTCGAAGCCTGGCCAGAACCGGAACGCCAGCTCACGGCCGGCAGCGGGAGCGACACCGCCAGCCAGGAGGGCAGCCTCGATGGCGATCGTCCCGGAACCGCACATCGGGTCCACCAGCGGCGTGGTCGGATCCCATCCCGCCGCCACGAGGAGCCCTGCAGCCACCGACTCCCTGAGGGGTGCCTTTGCGATCGCCTGCCTCCAGCCCCGCTCGTGGAGCGGTGCACCCGACGAGTCGACGCTCACCGTGAATCGGTCGTTCACGGCCCGCACCACGACCAGTTGCTCCCGGGCGCCCTCGACCGGTGTGCCCAACGCAGCCTCGAAGCGCTGCGTCACCGCACCGTCGTGCCAGAGCTCTGAGTTACGGCTGGTGACCCGGAACCGCGGAGAGTCCCCGGCACCGATCCAGTCGTCCCAGTCCACCTCGGCTATACGACGCTCCAGGTCCGCGAAGGTCCGCACCGTGAAGCCGGCCACGCGGACCAGGATCCGGGTGGCGCAACGCAGGAACACGTTGGCCGCATAGAGCTGCCTCGTGGTCATGTCGGCCGACACCGCTCCCTTGGAGGACCGCAGGGTTCGAATTCCCAGATCGGCCAGCTCGTCGGAGACCACCGATTCCAGACCGGGTGGGCAGACCACGAGGCACGGATGGGTGGCAGCCCTCCGCTTGCTCACAGGACGGCTCCCGCTGTATCGCCATGGATGCGTGTGCCACCAGTGCCGCCAGTGCCGCCAGTGCCGCCGATGATGCCCGGGCCGCCCGTTCCTCCCGTGCCACCGGCACCACCCACAAGGCGCCGAAGCTGCTCGTCCTGGGCGTCGCTCTGGGGCCCACATGCCGGGCGGGCAGCACGTACGGCCACCAGCGAGTCCTGGAGACCCATACCGAGGGCGACCAGGGCCTGGACGGCGACCACCCCGGTTCGGCCGTAGCCGCCACCGCAGTGGAGGAGCACGGTCATGCCCGCCTTCAGGCGGACCACCACATCGGCAGCCACCGCTGCGGCGACGCCATCTGCGACCACGCCGTGGTCCGGCGCTGGTGCATGCACAGCCCGGTCCGGCCCAGCCGCCACCAACCAGCCGGCGTAGGTCGGGAACCGTCGGTCGACCTCGTCGGACTCCATCAGGCAGACAACGGTGTCCACCGCGAACTCAACCATGACGGCATCCGGGTCTGGACCCACCACGTCGAAGGCGCAGGCCAGCAGCGCACCGGACACGCCATGTGGCACCGGAAGTCGGTGCACGCCGCCGGCGGCGTCATGGTGCGGACCACTCACCTTCATCTAGAAGCCGATGGGCGCGCTACGCACCTCGGCGATTCCGTCGAGGTCTCCGGTCAGCTCGACATGGGACTGCTCGCGGCGCCCGAAGAAGAACATCGTCAGCTCGCCGGGATCGCCGATGGCGGTCACCCGTCGGCCACCGTTGCGAACGGCAACCGGCTCGCCACCCGGACGGGATATCCACAGTTCCACGTCCCGGACCCGTCGCGTGCGGAGCTTCGTGCCCGACTTCTGGAACGGCCACAGGGCGTCCTGGAGGTCGTCCAGCCCGGTCCGGGGCTCCCAGCCGTCCGTGGCCCGCCTCACGTCCTCCAGGTGCACGAAGAACTCGACGAGGTTGAACGGACCGTCGACCAGCCTGAGGAGCCGCGGCGGGCCTGAGCGGATCCGCTCCACCAGACGCTCGAAGGCAACCCGCTCGACCGCCCGTTCAGCCGCCCGCTCGGTCGCCCGCGCTGTGTGGCGGGCGAACGGGCCCGGCAGCACGAGGCCAAGGCTCACGTCGGGCCGACGCTCGCGGAGCACCAGGTGGGCCGCCATGTGCGCAGCGGTCCAGCCCCCGCACAACGTGGCTGCATCCGGCCCGACCTCGAGCAGCAGGTCGCAGAGGGAGGCACGCTCGGCCTGGGCCAGCTGAGCGCTCCTGCCGGCGCTCATGCCGGCCCGTCTGATGGAGGTGATACGGAGGTATCGGGCACCCAGGATCCGTGGAACCCGTCCGGCACCCTGCGCGGAAGGTGCACGCTGGCCACCGCCGGCCCAGCCAGGTCGGCTCCATCCAGGATCACCAGGTCCGCGGGTCCGCCCGCCCGGTCGTTGACGCACACCAGGATCCAGGCGTCGCCCTCCAGGCTGGACCCGGCCTTCGGGACCACTATCGGCTCGGCACCGAACCTGCCGGGCCCATGCTCGTGGAGGACCGTCTCGCCCGTCTCCACGTCCACCCTGGCGGTCGGTCCCAGGCCCAGGCCTGCCGCGGTGAAGGCGTAGCGATGGCGTCTGGTCCCCACCCGCGGATCATGGGTCGGGAACTCATGGGCACCATCGACCAGGGGCGTCTCGGTGACCCGACCCGCCGCCGGGTCGACGGTCCAGCGGGCCAGCATGGGCGTCGAGTCGCCGGCCGGCCCCAGCCGATCACGGTCGAACATCGTGTCGTACCTGCAGACGTCGACGACGATGGTGCCGTCGTCAGCGTCGTAGGCGTTGACGGGATGGAACACGTAGGCCTGCGGCGCCTCGCACCAGACGATGTCATCCGCAGTGCCGGACCGGGGCAGCACCCCCACCCTGGCCGCATGGTCCGGGTTCCACGAGAACGGGAACGGCGAACCACCCATCGCCATCTCCAGGTCCAGGCACACCGGGAGGTCGTAGACGAGCACGCTCGAGGCGGTGAGCGACATGTCATGCACCATGGGCATCCCCTCGAGGGGAATATCGGTCACCTTCGATACCCGGCCGTCCGGACCGACCACCACGTGCTGTACGTGGTCCATGGCCTCCGGATAGGCGTAACAGACCCCGTGGAGCTCCCCGGTGGCCGGGTCGTACTTCGGATGGGCGGTGAACGCCGCCGGAAGGGTGCCGCCGAACCCGTCGAAACCGATGGTGTCCAGTTCGTAGGTGAGCGTCATCGGCGTGGCGCCCGCCTCGACCATGGCCCAGGTCCGCCCGGCAAAGCCCCCCACGGAGGTGTTGGGGCCGAAGTCCCGACCGCCGAACGACGTGCCGGAAGGCGCCGGTCCGCCGAGGGCCGCGGCAACCCGTGGGCCCCTCACCCAGCGGTTCCGGTACCACTCGGCCCGTCCGGCCCGGAGGCGTACGCCGTGCACCATCCCGTCGCCCAGGAACCAGTGGTGTGTCGACGGATCCACGGCACCCAGCGGGTTGGGGCCGTTGCGCAGCCAACGTCCCTCCAGTTCCTCCGGGATGGCCCCGGTCACCGGCAGGTCGGTGGCGGTCACCTCGTCGACCACCGGAGCCATGCTCCCCTCCAGATAACCGGTGGCCGCCGGGTACGGACCGCCACCGGCGCTGCCCACGGGGTCGCCGTCCCGGGAAACTGTCTCGTCGATCATGACGGGAGCCTCCCACACGGGTCCCGATGGCCCAGCAGGGCGCACCCGGCAGACAGGCCCCGCAGGCAGTGAACCGGAAACATCCACCCGGGAGACAGGCCCCGCAGGCATGCACCTGGCATGCATACGCCTGGCATGCAGGCACCCGGAAGCACGGCCCGGAAGCATCCGCACGGGAGCGTGCACCTGAGGCGGACTACCGTCCACGCCAATGGCAACCGCTTCCGGCCCCGGCCTCCCCACCACCGTCATCGGCGCCTACCCCAAGCCCGGTTACGTACCGGTCTCGGACTGGTTCCACCTACCGGACCGCGACTACGCGGGACGCTGGGCTGACGAGATGGAGGCAGCCGGCGAGGACGCCGAGGCTTCGTTCGTACGGGCAGCCGCCGAGGTGATCGCCGACCAGGTGGCTGCGGGTGTCGACGTGGTCACCGATGGCGAGGTTCGACGCGAGAACTACATCCACTACCACTGCCGCCACCTCAGCGGGTTCGACTTCGAGGACCGTTCCGAATCGACCCTACGGGGCGTGCTGACCTGCACCCTGCCCACCATCACGGGCCGGGTGGCGGCCGGCGAGGCGTTCCTCGTCCACGACTGGAAGGCCGCCCAGGCCGCCACCAACCATCCTGTGAAGGTCACCATCCCCGGCCCGCTGACGATCACCGACAGCACCGTCGACCACCACTACGACGACCGGGCTGCCCTCGTGGCCGACCTGGCAACGGCCGTGAACTCCGAGGTCCGGGCGCTCGCCGATGCCGGCTGCACCCACATCCAGGTCGACGAGCCGGTCTTCGTACGACGCCTCGACGACGCCCTCTCCTTCGGGGTGGACGCCCTGGCCACCTGCTTCGAGGGCGTCCCGGACAATGTGGTGCGCACGGTCCACTGCTGCTGCGGCTATCCAAGGCATCTGGACGACGACTCCTACGAGAAGGCCCCGCCCGAGGCCTACCTGGACCTCGCCGAGGCGATCGACGCCGCCCCGATAGACCGGTTCAGCCTGGAGGACGCCCACCGCCCCAACGACCTGGCGGCCCTGCTGCCCCGGTTCCGGGAGACCACCATCATCCTCGGCTGCGTTGCCATAGCCCGGAGCCGGATCGAGACGGTGGTCGAGGTGCGGGACCGACTCACCGAGGCACTTCGCCACATCGATCGGGAGCGCCTGGTCGCTGCGCCGGACTGCGGGCTGGGCTACCTGGGCCGGGACCTGGCCGTCGCCAAGCTGCGGGTGCTCTGCGAGGCCGCCAACTCGGTCTGAGCCTGCGCGGCTACTCCTCGATGAACGTCTGGTCGGCCTCGCCTCTCAGGACGGCCTTGACAACCTTGCCGGAGGCATTGCGCGGCAACGGACCGTTCCACACCTCGAGGTGCTCCGGCAGCTTGTAGCCCGCCAGCGCCTCGCCGCAGAAGGCACGCGCTGCGTCGAGGTCGAGTGATTCGCCGGCGCGCAGGACCACGACCGCCTTGACCTCCTGGCCGAGCATCGGATGTTCCACGCCGTACACCGCGCACTCGGCAACCGCCGGGTGCTGCTCCAGGCGGGACTCGACCTCCATGGGATACACGTTCTCACCACCTCGCAGGATGAGGTCCCGTAGCCGGGACGCCAGGAACAGCTCACCACCGACCAGCCGGCCGTAGTCGCCGGTCACCAGCCACCCACCCGGCAGGAACGCCTCGCTGCTGGCCTCCGAATCCCCCCAGTAGCCGAGCATCACCAGCGGGCTACGTACGCAGATCGAGCCGTTCACGCCCTCGGGAACCTCCAGGCCGTCCTCGTCCACGATCCGTATACCGACGGTGGGCATCGCCATGCCCACGCTGTCGGCGTTGGCCTTCAGCATGGCGTTGCTGGCGTGGCTGACCATGCCACCAGCCTCGGTAAGGCCGTACCCGGAGGTGAACGTGTCGACCAGGTGGGGGAAGCGTTCCTCGGTGGCCCGTACCAGCTCGGGAGTGGTGGCCGAGCCACCTATGCCGACCGTCTGGACCAGCGATACGTCGAGGGTCCCGATCGTCGGATCCTGGAGGAGGCGGAACATGTGGGTGGCAGTCCCGTTCCAGGCGTAGATGCCCTCCTCGGTGGTGAGCCGGATCACCGTGGCAGGATCGAACCTCCCCATCGGCCAGACGTTGCCGGCCCCGGTGGCCATCGGCGTGATGCTGGCGCTCTGCAGTCCGGAGATGTGGAACATGGGGAACACCGCCAGGCGGGGGCGACTGGGTCCCGTGGAGGGCAGCCCGACGGAGGCCGTCTGGGCTGCGCCGAGGAA
>Ga0208879_1000033_pt1 | contig 134648 bp, 124 predicted proteins | sample Knorr_S15_td_Bot_FD_185605 | JGI IMG/M metagenome (GOLD analysis project Ga0208879, IMG submission 185605) | Marine microbial communities from Southern Atlantic Ocean transect - Knorr_S15_td_Bottom_ad_5009_LV_A (SPAdes) (version 2) | ecosystem: Environmental > Aquatic > Marine > Oceanic...
CAGTCACCAAGCTAATCGCGTCAAGTTTAAACTCCTTCGAGTATTTCTTTCTTGCTGCCATTTCTTCTATCTCCAGTTATGAGTATTATCTCTTAACTGGGTTGTACAGATCTATTGGACCATCTCATACGTTAATGGATTCTGATAAACTAATTTTGAGCACGACCTTCGACGGATTTGCGAAGATTGAAGCCATCAGATATATGCCAAAATCTGTCAACGGCCTGATGGGAAAGTTTGAATTAGTAGAATAAAGCCATGCCGGCCCCTAGCAGGGTCGGCGTCAGCAAAACTGCGTTATGGATCGGTGAAGGTTGCAAAACCTGCTGCAGTTCACACTTTGGCTGAGTGAAGTGGCTATAATTATCCTCGGTGCCCGATCCTCCTCTAATTCTTAGCATATTTTTCTCCCATGCGGCAATTAATTCAACAAGCGCTAACTTTATCGATTTTCCTGTCGCTTGTTGCCTGTGCCGCTATCGAGGTTGGGCCGGGGCAGAATCCCACCCCGCCGGGAGGATATATGGGTCTGGGGCCAGGCTCGCCACACGCTGTCGATGCTTGTCGACAACGCCTCGCCGAGCACAAGTCAGCCTCGGTGGCGGAACTGGATTCTTCGGCAATCTCTGTGCTTAGCTGGAACATAAATAAGGGTGAGTTAAGCGAGTGGATGGGAGATCTGCATAAACTGGCATCTAACAAACAGTTAATTCTCTTGCAGGAGGCAGCGTCGAGTATGCACTTGAGCCGGGTCTTAACCGAGACCAGATTCCGCTCATTCGCACCGGGTTACGTGACCGCCAGGGATATCACCGGCGTCGTTACCTTCAGTCAGATAGAACCGCTGGCCCGTTGCCGACTGCTGGCGATGGAACCTTGGCTGGGTACGCCGAAGGCGACCAATATCACGCAGTACGCGCTGAGTAATACGGATAAAACTCTACTGGTAGCTAACATCCACGCCGTCAACTTTAGTTTTGGCTTGAAGCATTTTCGAGCGCAACTGGAAGCGATAGTCGAGGTGTTAGCAGCGCATGAAGGTCCGATTATATTTTCTGGGGATTTCAATACCTGGAGAAGGGGTCGGCAGAAGGTCCTGTCCGAACTGATGGCCAGCCTCGATCTTAAACCGATTCAGTTCGAAGAAGACCATCGAGTACGATTTCTGGGCCTGGCCCTGGATCATGTCTTCGTCGCCGGCCTCCAGGTCATGGCGACACATACCCATGAAGTGCAGTCGTCAGATCACAACCCCATTTCACTAACACTCAGTATGTAAACCTGTCGAACATCTCATCAACAGTGGTGTTAGCGCTGCCGTGATTGCCAGCCCCTTTGCACTTGCGGGGTCGGCTGATTACCGGGGTACGAAGGGCTTCATCACGATGTGCTTCGGGTCGGCGTCGGATCGCGGCACCATTTTTTGAGGCCTGCCTGCCTGGTTGTCAGTCCCGTATAGATTGCCGTTTGCGTCCACCGACAATGAATGCATCTCGATCCAGAAATCGGGTCCTTCCACCGGCAGATTCCAGGTGTATTCCCGGCTTCCATTCAAATTGAACTGTACGATTTTGGGTGGATTCAGGTCCGTGACCCAGGCGCTATCCTCGCCAACCGTAATATCCAGGGGCATGCCCAGGTCGCCCCAGGTGGTGACGTATTCATAGCGTGGATAAGTGTCGCTGTCACGGTCTTCGGTTTGCCGGAACACCTTGATGTTGAGATTATCTCTATCCAGGGCATAGAGTCGTTCATCGGGCCCCAGCGCCAGGCTATGGACACTGCCAAATTGATTGGGAGCGGTGCCGCGTTCGCCGAATTCCGAGATATAACTGCCATCCGCGTCCCGAATCACGATACGGATATTACGCAGGCCATCCGCGACCAAAAATTTACCGTCAGGCAAGAATGCCACATCCTGGGGTTGGGCATAGTGGGTTTCATCTTCACCGGCGATGTTTTTCTCACCCAGGGTCATCAACAGTTGCTCGCCGTCGTTTGAGAATACGTAGATAATATGCCCGGTCTCATCGATCACCCACACTCGTTGTTCCGGGTCATAGGGGCTGATGCGGATGCGATGAGGCCCAGGCCCGTCGGTGCCAGTGAACAGGTGATCCCACTGATCCCAGACTTCCAGTAGATTGCCGTCGCTATCGATAACGTAGATGCAATTGCGCCAGACCCGGCCCCGTCCCCTCAGAACATTCCATCCCATGGAGCCGGCAAAATTGGTGTATTCATCGGGTATGGGGTTTGGCAATTCGGTTTCGCCACGTTGTAGGAAGAAGATGCGATCTTCGGACTGGACGAATACACCGGAGTTGCCGCCCCAGGAGAACCCATCTTCGGCGAAGGGTTGCATCCAGCCCTGGGTATTAAACTGGTAAGGGCTGGGGCCGATGATGCCAAGATCCTGTGCCAACAGTGATGTGGAGGCTGTGTTCAGCAAGCCGGCCAGCACCAGGCCAAAAGTCATCTTCATTGTGTTCATTCCTGTTGTTCCTCCGGGTAATGATTGCATAGGAATTGGAATCTACCATTACAGGTGCTCGAATTGAAGGGTTGATCGGAGCTGCCTTAGGCTGGAAAAGTCAGACAAGGGCTCAATTCATCGCTAGAATGGAGGTCGTTTCCAAACCATCCGCTACTCGAAATGGAGAAATTAAAATGAGAAAGTTAGCACTGTTTTTGGGCTTGAGCATGTTGCTCACCGCCGCCGCCACCGCCGACGTACGCCGCTATCCCCTGCCAAACAATTCCACATTTCCCATTGCCCAGGCGGTGGAAGTCAACAGTGGTAGCCTGGTATTTCTCAGTGGTGCTACGCCGTTGCCTGCCGATGCCGACGCGGAGCAGGGAACGCCGGATTATTATGGTGACACCGAAACCCAGACCGTTAGCGTATTGAATCGTATCAAGGCCAATCTCGAGGGCATGGGAATGAAATTTGGCGATATCATCAAACTGACCGTGTTTCTGGTGGGCGATCCCGCGCTGGAGGATCGAATGGACTTTGGCGGCTTCATGGCAGGCTATACCCAGTTCTTCGGCACCGATGAGCAACCGAATTTGCCCGCGCGCTCGGCATTCCAGATCGCGAGATTGGGTTCCCCGTTAATGTTTGTAGAAATCGAGGCGATCGCAGTTCGTGATTAACTGACCCTCGCAGTCAAAGCCGGGGCTTGCATTGCGCCCTGGCGAGCTGTCAGCAAGATGCCTGGCGTTCAGAGGCGCCCTGATATCTGTGCTCTGGATAAAGTTGAAAATGCATCGCTCTGAAATCAAGGCAGCGGCATTTCTTCACTGTCGATCGTCCGGGCGCGTTGAAAGGATGGCCTCGCCACAGAGCTGCGTATCTGCTCGAGCCATAACACCCCGCCGTAGGGTGCGCTGTTGCCACGGGTGGTTAAAAAATCCATGTCACCATCGCCATCGAGATCCCTGGCGATAAATTTATCGAACATGCCCCGCTTGCGCCTGGAAATATCGTGTCTTATCCATTCTGCGCTGGCATCCCCGGGATTCTCGAACCAGCCGATTCGCCCCAGGGCATCATTTTTGTCCACATCGCCATCGCCGGTGCGGGAGCCACGACTGTAACTGCCGGCCATGATGTCCAAATGGCCGTCGCCGTTGATGTCTGCGACTTCGAGTCCGGTGATACTGTCTGGAGAGAAGCTGCCAATGAAGAACGAGTTCCAGGCATCGTCGATACGCGGCGGCTGTTCGAGCCAGGATAGTCCTCCCGGGGTGGCGCCAATTATATCCAGCCGACCGTCTCCGTTGAGGTCAGCGTATTCCAGGTTAAAGCCGGCGGCCCGAGTCCCGTTGATGCCGATTGCATGCTCCCTAAAGTTCAGGCTGCCGTCCCCTGGATTCTCAAAAAATAGGAGACGGTTCTCACCGCGGCTGCCAACCAGGATGTCGAGATCGCCATCGCCATCGATGTCCACCGGTTCGGCGTTCTGCGGCACGCTGTAGCGACCCAGCTCGATTTCCCGCCAACTGCTACCAAACAAGGGATCACCACTTAATTTGAACAGGCTAACCGGGGTCGAGCGGGCAAAATCCTCGGGACCTGGCCGCTGCGCACCCTTGTTTGCGGCCGTCACCTCAGGTATGCCATCGCCATCGAAGTCAGCCATGAATACGCGGATATAAGAGCCGCGGCCCTGGGTCATAGGCAGAATCAGCCGGCGCCATGGTTCGCTGCGAGCATTGGCGCCGGGGTTCTGAAGATAAATCAAATGGGACAACTCGGTGGCGACGATGACATCCGGGAAGCCGTCGCCATTGAGGTCCCCGATGGCAGCATCTTCCGGGGCCGGTGCGTCGCTGCCCTCTGCTATAGTAATATTTAGCCACAGATCAGGGTCTGCCGAACCGAAGGCGATACGCACATGACCTTCCGCTGGGGGAACAAATACGGGATCGGCCACAGCCGAATCGTAAGCGGTGTCAGATTCATGCACCGAGACGATGTCTTCGTAGCCATCGCGGTCCAGATCGGCCATCACCAGTCCATCGCTGCCGCTGAGCAGAAACCCGGCCAGTTCCGGATCGTCGATAATATGCTCGCGCCAACTGATGTAGTCACCGTCAGCGCTTGTCGCCGTAGTGAGGGTGTCGCCGACGCTGGTTTGAGCATGGAGGAACTTGCCGGGGCTTGCCCAGGTCAGGATCAGAATGACAAGCCGGATGACCGATACATTGATTAAACGCAGTGCTGATTTCATAACGATGGTTTCCAGCCAACAGACAGCGGTGATGGTAGCAGGCATCTATGGTCAGCTAAAGCACGGGCCGCAAACAGGGTCCCCAGTCGCGAAGGCCAGAAATAGCCTGAGTCGGTGGCGATAGGCTGTCTCTGAGTCGACATGGATGGGCCTAAGGGTTAGCATTTGGACTGCTCAGGGGAAATTAATATGAAATACCCGTTTATCGTTGCCGCCTTTTTCATTGCGCCTGGTGTGAATGCGCAGTCGGTGTCGAATTGCAACATGGTTACAGTAGCGGAGTAGTCATGAATAAAGTAAAAACAGTCACTATCGCCATTAAGACTGCCATGAGTAAATAACTCTCGGACTTGGTGCTCGAGGGCCTGGAAGAAGCCAATATGGCGATTCTGGGTCAATCTAGCGGCACTTCAGTTGGCGGCAATAGTTTGCAGGCAGAAAAACAGGCCATCGCCGGTCGTTTCGCTGAATTGCTGGCGGTCTATTTTGATGAGCTTCTCAGCGACGGTCATGGGGAAGTAAATGTCCTCGATTATGGATCCTTGAGCCTGGTGAAAGAAGAAGATCTCGAGGCCATCATCGCCCATGCCCGTAATTGTGATATCGAGCAATACCTGGGCTTTACAACGCGGCTCGATTCCATGTTCTATGGCACGCGCATCGATGAGTCCAATAATCCAATGGACCCGGAACAGATCGGCGCAGCCTTCTCCGAAGCGATGCATCCGCTTAGTCTCTCCTCGGCCGAGTTATTGATCGTCTACCGAAGTTTCAACAGCCACGTGTTTCACAAGCTGGAACAAGTTCTAACCGAGGCTAACCAGATACTCATCGAGAATGACATCATTCCAGAATTGGATATAGAAGCCAGAAACAAGAAATTGCAGATCAATAAGCGCAGTAAGCGCAGGGAAAAATCTGACCCCAGGGAGCGGGCATTCTCCGCCTCCGATCAGAATTCAGCAGGCGATGCGGGATCATCCCAGCAGTTACTGGCGATGATGCAGAATCTTATGCATGGGGCATTGACACAGGCATCCGCTGCCGGCAGGAGCGCCGCAGAATATGATGGTGGGTGGGCAGCGGGTCGAAATGGTAGGCAACGAGAAATTGATGTCCCTGCTGGGAGATATTCAATCGAGCCTCGTGTCGAAAACTGCTAGCGGTGAATCGTCTGAATCATCCGCGGAAATCAATCTCGGCGAATCACTGAGTGATCTGCTGCAGCAGGACAACAGCTAGGAAATCTTGCACGCGATTGACGGACAATCATCTGACATTATCAATCTGGTGACGCTTTTATACGATGCGATATGGCACGACGAGACGGTTCCTATCCCGGTGAAGGAATTAATAGGTCGCACGCAAATTACGATCCTGAAAATTGCGTTACAGGACTCGACATTTTTTGACACCGATGATCACCCTGTTCGCGTGCTGATAAATGAACTGGCCACAGCAGGTATCAGCTGGACAAATTTTGATAAACTTGAACATGATCCCATGTATCGAAAAATGCAGGAGCTGGTTGAAAGGCTTATCGGTGAATATGAAAGTGATTCGGAACTGATCGAAGTTTTAATTCAGGATTTTAGATCATTCAAGCAAGCGCAACGTCTCGAGACTGAAGAGGAAGAAGTTCGGTTCAAGGATGCGGATGAACGAGAGAACCGACTCGAAGAGATAAATAGCTACGCACATGCAAAGATTACCGATCGAATCCTGGACAAAAATATCAGTCCGATTATCAGCAACTTTCTCGAAACGTTTTTCCGAAAATTCGTGGTTCAAGTTATTCTGCGAGAAGGTCCAGGTGGAATAAGCTGGAAGCCGGTTATGAATACCATAGATGTACTGTTATGGACAGTGCAAAATGAGAAAGGCGAAGGTGATATTGAGCGCTACCGCAAGGTAAACCCCAGATTGATGGTAAACCTGGGGAAAGCTCTGGAATTGGCCGGCGTGGAGAAAGAAGAAGCAGATGCGGCACTGAAAGAATTGCGCCAGGTGCAGGAACAGAGCTTCAAACCCCGGAGCAGCTCCGAGGCTGTTTCCACCGATAAGGGGGGAGAACTTGTAGGCGAAGAGGGTGAAAAAGTTAGCGCAATCGAATCCAGTATCGAAATTCTCCCCGACGACGATGAGCATTTGCTCGAAGTCAGTAATTACCCGATAGGCATATGGCTCGAGTTTCAGGCCGGAGCAGAGCACTCGATCAGGTGCACCCTGGCCGCAAGAATTGACACTATAGACAAGTATATTTTCGTTAACGGACAGGGCGTAAAGGTGGTTGAAATATTCAGAATGGGTTTGGCGGGTGAATTGAAGGCGGGAACCGTCAAGGTAATTAGCGAGGCGCCACTCATCGACAGGGCGATGGAATCTGTAATTGGTAAACTCAGAGATACTCAAGCTCAGGTGGACGAAGACCTTGGAACGGAAATTGAGTTGGCTCCCAAGTAACGTGATTCAGTATAAAATATTCACACCGCAATTCGGTATGCAATTGGAGAATAAAATGGTGAAACAGCCAGGACTAAACGCTTTAATGAAGAAGTTTTATGTATTGACGATGGTAATATTTACACTGCTACCGGTGGCCAACGCCCATAGTAGTGAAGGGCTGGCATTAACCGCGCTCGATCGCTATGTGCGGAAATCGGATTCGAACTACAGGTATAGCGTTCTCGATACGGTCGCAGGAGCAGGGTACAAGACCTACATCGTCGAAATGACTTCGCAGCAGTGGCTGACCGAGGAAGAAGTCAATTTGCCCATATGGGAACACTTCATGACCATTACTGCACCCACTGAAATTAGCAGCGATATTGGTTTCTTGACAATTTCTGGTGGCAGTAAGTCGCGCAACGCCCCCGCTGCAGCCCAGGCCAGCGATATCAAGAGGGCTCTGGAGACGGGCACCGTTGTGAGTACGCTTTACATGGTACCTAACCAACCCCTGGTATTTATCGACGATGCGGAGAATCCACGCACCGAAGACGCCATCATCGCCTACACCTGGGACAAATACTTCCGCAGTGGCGATGACAAGTGGCCGCTACGCCTGCCGATGACCAAGAGCGCGGTGCGAGCCATGGATACAGTGACAGACTTGATGGCAGTTACGGAAAATGGCGAAATTGAAGTCCACCGGTTTGTGGTGGCGGGGGCCTCGAAGCGGGGTTGGACAACCTGGACCACGGCCCTGGTCGATAATCGTGTGATAGCAATCATGCCCATAGTAATTGACATGCTCAACGTCGAAGCGTCATTCAAGCACCACTTTTCCGTTTATGGCGCGTATTCACTGGCGGTGGCTGACTATGTCATCAACGGCAACATGGCATGGATTGGTACCGACGAGTTTGCTGCCCTGATGGATATAGTAGAGCCCTATGAATATCGCGATCGACTCGAATTACCAAAATATTTGCTGAACTCAACCGGCGATGAATTTTTCATTCCCGATTCCTGGAAATTCTATTGGGATGAACTGGTAGGTGAAAAGCATGTACGCTATGTCCCTAATTCCAATCACAGCATGGCCGGCACCGATGTTATAGACAGTGTCGACGCCTGGTATCATGCCATCGTTCACAATATATCCATGCCCAGGTACTCTTGGGATGTCGCTGATGACGGCACTATCACGGTTTTTTCCCTGGATGAGCCTGCTGCCGTCCTGTTATGGCAGGCGCGTAATCCTGAATCCCGAAATTTCATGCAGGCGATAATCGGCAAGGCATATACCAGTACGCCTCTCACCGAAATAGAGCCCGGAGTATACAGCGTAAAGTTGGAGCCGCCTGCGAGTGGATACACGGCTTACTATATCGAAATGGCCTATCCCAGTGGCATCGATACCCCACTGAAATTCAGCACCGGCGTAAAAGTAGTGCCAGATGTCACGGAATATGAATGGGAGATGGCACCGGCCAGTGCAAGAGAACGTTAAAGAACCAGCGCCCAAGCGCTTACAGTTGCTGATAACACCGTCAGGCAGGTAGCTGGAACTAGGGCATCACTGCATTGTTCAGTGGTGCCCTAACAGCAAGCGATGAATCCAGGGTTTTACAACACTAATTGATGGTTTCTCGAAATTCAGATCTGCCATGTCAATCACCGGTTTATTCCACGTCAATGAGAACTGCGTCACAGGGCGAGGACAGGAATACACCAAATAATGTGTAGCAGGTCAACATTCGGGCAATATTGACTGGGATTAATCTGCAATTGCAGTAATGTATTCAACTCTTCGGGCAGATTCTATTAATATAGTGGATCAAGTCTATGAATAACGAACGACGCAAATACCCCAGAGTTACGGTAGTTGGGCAGGCTAATATCCTCCTGTCCGGCGTGGTCAGAAATGGCACACTGATGAAACTATCCCCATCCGGTATTCAGATCGAGTGCCGTTGTCAATTGGTTGAACAACTGGCGAACTCGAAATCTGATTCCGGCCTCTTCCCGGAATTTGAATTGGAATTTGCTTTACCAGATAGCGGCGGTAACAAGAAGCACAAGAGAGCTCGGAAAACCATCAAATCGACCTGCCACGTTTCCTCTTGCAGGCGCCAGAGACAGGACAGTTACCACCTTGGCCTGGATTTTGTTTCTCTCGATGAAAGTGACGAAAAGAAAGTTACTGAATACATTAATCATGCCAGTGCGGCTGCCGCTTAATCCCCACTAATTTGAATTATCTGCAGAAGATGTCTGGCTTGAATTAAGCACGATCCCGGTTTTTCATCTCCATCAATATCAATTATCATGTGTGCATGAAAATCCTCAGTGCATCCTGCCTCCTTGTGCTATTCACTGTCCCCATCCAGGCCCAGACGCAAACTCCAGAGCTATCCTTCGATGAATGGATAGCGGCATTGCGTGTCGAGGCAATTGCACTGGGCATCAGCGAGGCCACACTGGCGGCCCTGGATCAAATCGAACCGGTCGCAAGAGTCCTGGAGTTGGATAACAGCCAACCAGAGTTCGTTCAAACCTTCACCCGTTATCTTGGCCTGCGCGTTACCGCGGCGCAAATCGAACGGGGACAATCACTGCTGCGGCAACACGCGGCACTATTGGAAGAAGTGCGTGAGCGCTACGGCGTGCAACCCCACTATCTTGCAGCCTTTTGGGCCATAGAAAGCAATTTTGGCAGAAATACCGGCGGCTTCTCCGTGTTGCAGGCCCTGGCGACCCTGGCCTATGACCCGCGGCGCGCCGAGTTCTTTCGGCGTGAGCTGTTGACGGCCTTACAGATTATCGACGATGGTCATATCGCCGCCGATGCCATGAGTGGGTCCTGGGCTGGCGCCATGGGTCAACTGCAGTTTTTGCCCTCTGTCTTCTACAGCTACGGCATAGATGGTGACAATGATGGCAAGGTTGATATCTGGAATAGCCTGCCCGACATCTTCCATTCCGCTGCGAATTTCCTGAGTGCATCCGGTTGGCATGGTGATGAACGCTGGGGGCGAGAGATCATACTGCCGGTGAATTTCGATTTCGCGCTTTCCGGTGCTGGCACCCGCAAGCCACTGCAAGAATGGAAAGACCTCGGGATTACCCAGACTTCCGGTGCTCCAATACCTGTCGCGGATATGGTTGCATCCATCGTACTGCCCGCCGGAGCCGCCGGGCCGGCGTTCCTAGTCTACGATAACTACCGAACCACCCTGGTATATAATCCCTCTACCTTCTACGCCCTGACGGTAGGGCATCTGGCGGATCGATTCACAGGTTCTGCTGCGATCCAACGCATGCCCGAAAACGAACAGTCCATGAGCGTGGCCGACGTGAAGGAATTGCAGGAACGCCTAAATGCTCTGGGATTCGATTCCGGCGAGCCGGATGGTCGCGTAGGCCGCAGAACCAGAAGTGCAATTCGCTCATTTCAGGGGGAATCTGATCTACCCATGGATGGTTATGCGTCGATCCCCCTACTCGAAGCGGTGCGCGAGTAGTTGCACCGAGACCCTGTATTGAATTGAGCAAGGGTCTGGTTTATCCTGCGCCCGCCTTCATTTGGCGCACTTCGACCTTGTCCAAAGAATTTTGCATGAACACTGAATTTGAGAAGCAGGCACTTCACCGCTACCGACGTATGGCGTGGATCACTATCGCGGCGGTCTATTTCCTGATTCTGGTGGGCGCCAGCGTCCGCGCGTCCGGCGCTGGCATGGGCTGCCCTGACTGGCCTACCTGCTTTGGGCAATGGATTCCACCCACCTCTGAGGCCCAGCTGCCGAGTAACTATCAGCAAATTTACGCCGAGCTTGGCTATGCCGAGACCCGATTCAATGTGGTAAAGACCTGGACCGAGTACATGAATCGTCTTACCGGGGTCAGCATCGGTTTCCTCATTCTGCTCACCGCCATCTATTCATGGAGAGTCAGACGCTATGACAGGTCCATCCTGTTGGCTTCGGTCGCCGCTTTCGTCATGGTGGGGTTCCAGGGCTGGCTGGGTGCGCAAGTTGTGGGTTCCAATCTGCAACCGGGTTTGATCACGCTGCACATGTTGATGGCGCTGACGCTCGTCGGCACCTTGCTGTTTGCCGTGGCGCAGGCACGCCGCGGGATTATGGCGACACAATCGGTGACGAAGATAGATCCACGCTTTCAGAGGTGGCTGTATATCGTATTGGGGATGACTGTCCTGCAGGTTGCCATGGGTACCCAGGTGCGGGAGATGACAGATTTTATCGCCAGGGCCCAGGGGGAAGAATTACGCTCCAGCTGGATTCAGGCCATGCCCTGGTTTTTTTACGTGCATCGCAGTTTTTCTGCGGTGGTGCTATTTTCCAATCTCTGGTTGGCGCGGCTACTGATCACTTCCCTGGGTTGGAATCACACCTTGACCCGGCTCACGCTGAGCATGATAGCCGTGATTTGTCTGTCCGTAATCTCGGGCGCAACGCTGGGACATCTGGGCATGCCGCGTCTGATTCAGCCTACTCACCTACTGGCGGCATCGCTGCTGTTTGGCCTGCAGTTTCTAATCTGGATGAGCTATCGCCACTGCCGTGATAGCTCCCTCTCGAGCGCGGACCAGGGCCGGTCCTCTGCGCTGGTATAGTGCTGGCATGCGCCGACCCTGTGCGGCACTTACGCAATCTAATAAATTACTTTAATTTTGTGTTAATTTTTGTTATTTAACAATTAGTTAAGGAGATATTGTGATGAAAAATCGATGCATTCGTGTAGCGCTATTTCTGATGATTTTCGTCACCTCGGCAGCAACTTCTGCCCAGCAAAACTCCCTGCAGTCGGGCACAGATGATTCCACAATTACGTATAGCGCAGATTACTTTCAACAGTTCTCTCCCGTTAGCGTCAGTGACATGCTCGATAGAATCCCGGGCATAGAACTGGTGCTTAATGACAATCAAGGTGGATTTGACTTTGGCGCCGTCAGAGGTCTTGGCGGTAGCTCGCAAATACTGATCGACGGCAAACGCATGGCGGGAAAGGCCAACGAGGCCCAGAGTCAGCTGGATCAAATAGCGGCGTCAGAGGTTGCCTACATCGAGATTATCCGTGCTTCTTCCAGTGATCTGGATGTGCAGAATACAGGGCAGGTAGTTAATATAGTGTTGAAGCAGGCCAATTCGAGATCGAATTTATCCTTTCAGGCCGGCTTACAGAGTTATCAGGATCACACCGTAGAACCGCTAGGTCTATTAGCACTGACAGGAAGTCGAGGCAGACTAAATTACCTGGTTAGTGCCAGCGCAGTGAGTGGCTATGATTATCAGGAAAGTTTTGAATTGAGTCTGCACCGAGATTTGGGTTTTAACGAAATCGTTGAACTGGATTTCACACGGGAACAGACCATCTACACCTTGACCTCAAATTTTACCTACGATTTAAACGCCAGGGACCGAATTGCTTTCAATGCACTCTATGGTAAAAATGACCCGCCCAGCTCACTGCTGCGTAAGATTACAGATTTCAACGCGATCCCACCGGCGACTTCATTTGAGCGTGAAATAATTCCCTCCACCTCGACAAACTGGGAGCTTGGGGGAGGCTATGAACATAATTTCGGATCTAACGCGAAATACAAATTCCTGTTTATCGTAAACGATAAAAAAGCCGAGACCACTCGCGAACGCTACCAGTTTGACGACTTGGGTGAGGAGGAACATAAAAACCTGTTTCTGAATAACAGTTCTCGTTATAGAGAAAATATAATAAGAACCTCTTATACCTGGAATGTGGCGGCGGGACAGGGCTTGGAGCTTGGGTTCGAGGCGGCGCGTACGATCCAGGACACCGACCTGAAACTGGGATTGCCCGTATCCGGGCAGGCATCGCCCCAGTTCGGCGATCTGGTGCCGGTACCGCTGCCGAATGCTGTCTCTACGGTAGAAGAAATTCGCTATGAGGGCTTTGCGGTTCATAACTGGAAGATCAATGCCCGCATGTCACTGGAGTCATCCCTGGTAGCAGAATTTTCCGAGATAGAACAGACCGGCGACATCTCCAACAAACGCGATTTTAATTTCATAAAACCCAGATTTGATTTTCGCTTCGATGTCAGCAATGCCCTGCAGCTGAGGGCTACCGTAGAGAAGGTGGTCTCTCAACTCAGCTTTGCCGACTTTGCCGCCGCCACCAACGAGCGGGATGAAGACCAGGACACCGTTGCTGGTAATCCACAATTGGAACAGGAAGAAAGCTGGCGCTACACGCTTCGCCTCGACTATCGATTGCCAGACGATGGTGGCGTCCTCAATTCCAGGCTGTTCTACTATGAAATTGAGAATGTTAACGCTCGAATCGATGTTTCCCAGCAAGCAGATCGATTGGAATCGAGCAATGGTAATGTCGGCACCGGTTCGGTGCTTGGGCTCAATCTCAATGCCGTATTCGCTTTGGTTTTATCGGCCTGCCGCAGGCGCTATTGACAGCCGGGTTGTTGGTGTAGGATTCGACAGTCCATGATCCCTTGATCGGGTTTGAACGTAAGGTTGTGCCCTTTGATCGCGGTAGTTTCAGGTTCGGGTTTCGGCACGATGTGCCACCACTGGCGTTAAACTACGGCTTCGACTCTGACGATCGAATCGATGGCAATCGGACCTTGTTCGACATCAACAATGTGCTCTACCTTGGATCCGGTAGCAATCTGACGCTCTTCATAGAAAAAACATTCGCAGGGCTGACATACCGTTTTGAACTTATTAATGCCTTGGATCACGAGAACAAACGGGAACGACGTCGCTATGAGGGCTATCTCCGGGACGATGTTTTAAGTGAGATTGAAAGGTTCGCGACCAGGAATGGGCCCAGTTTTGTTTTTAAACTGAGAGGGACCTTTTAAATGCCCGCTGTAATTAATTGCCTGTTGGGTTGGAAGAGATGACAAACAGAGAATTCGATCTTGTCATTTTCGGCGCCACCAGTTTTGTTGGCAAGTTAGCCTGTGCCTATCTGCTTAAGGAATATACGGAACCGAACTTGAGCTGGGCGATGGCGGCTAGGTCCGAGCCTAAACTCCTTGAGCTGAAACAGGCATTGGGCGAGGCCGCCAGTCCGATCCCGGTGATCGTTGCGGACTCCATGGATGAGAACTCACTGTTGGCGATGTGTGGGCGCACCGCGGTGCTCATATCTACGGTCGGCCCTTATGCACTGTATGGTGACTTGTTGCTAAAGGCCTGTGTCAGCTGCGGCACCGATTACTGTGATTTGACGGGAGAGCCACAGTGGATCAGACGCATGATGGATCTGCATGAGGCCGCCGCGCAGGCAAGTGGTGCACGTATTGTTAACTGCTGCGGTTTCGATTCCATACCTTCCGATCTTGGTGTTAAATTTTTGCAGGAGCAGGCGCAGCAGCAATTTGGCCGTTATTGCGATCGGGTGAAGATGCGAGTGCTGGTGATGAAGGGGGGTGCCTCCGGCGGCACTATGGCCAGCGGTATGAACATATACAAGGAAGCGGCCGGTAATAGGGCACTGCAAGCAGAGTTAAAGGATCCATACTCGCTCTGTGGTGAGAACTATGACCGCAGACTCTCTCAGCACGATGTGAGCGTCGAATACGATGAAGATTTCAACGCCTGGACGGGACCTTTCGTGATGGCCGCTATCAACACTCGGGTGGTTCTGCGCAGCAATGCGATCGCTGTTCATCCCTATGGTGGGGATTTTTATTACGACGAAGGCATGTTGACGGGTGCTGGCAGCAAAGGTAAGAAGCGAGCCAGGCGTCTGTCATTCGCCACCAGGGTTATGGCGGTGGCGCTGAAGCTGAGCCTCATTCGCTGGTTTGCGGCGCGATTTCTTCTCCCCAAGCCCGGCGAGGGACCGAGCCCCCAGCAACAGGAAAATGGGCACTACGACCTGCGCTTTGTTGGCAGGACCGTGCGCGGTGAAGTAATCCGCACCAGAGTCACTGGTGATAAAGATCCCGGTTATGGTTCCACCGCAAAAATGCTGGCTCAGGCGGGGATCAGTCTGCGGCGCGATGTCGATAAAGATGCTTTGGCGGGAGGATTCTGGACTCCAGCCACCGCATTCGATGACAGATTGATCCAGCGGCTACAATCCCATGCTGGCATGAAATTCGAGATACTGGTTGATTAGTTCTGAGCCAATTATTATCTCGAAGTTTCTTACTCCAATATCAGTTTCAACTTCCTCTGGCTGACACCGCGGATGCACAGCGGGCCAATTTCTCCAATAACTGGTGAAAATGCTCAACCTTCCGGCACTACTCTGTATAAAATTTTATAATAAACAATGAGTTACATATATGGCACGAATTGTGGATAACTAATGCTGTAATGCGAATTAGACTTGGCTGAAGGATGAGAACTGCACGCTCAGACTTTCTGGGATATCAAATTCTTTAACTCTGTAGAGGTTGGTTGCCTGCCGGTTGCGGTTTTTGCGTTTGGTTCAGCTTGCGGCTCTTTGTTCCGGGCCGCAACTGAACCCTTTTACAGGGTTACAATCTCGTCGACCCGCTCTGCGTCGTGATTTTTCAGTTAATCTGGGAATAAATCATGTCTCTATGGCCGGGCTTGCACAACTAGTGTTAACTAGGAGAAACTTATCTTGCAGGATCACATCGCGACTGGAGAAACCATGGATAGACGCTAGCCACAGGTACGTAAATTTTTAGTATTTCAAATCAAACTCTACATCGATGCTTTTCGAGATATTTTTCTGAGTTTCCTTTCCCTCGGAGCATTCATTATCGATCTGATCCAGATGAACACCGGCGCCGATAGCTATTTCGAACGGGTCCTGAAGTTTGGCTACGGCACCGAACGGGCAATCAATCTGTTTAACCAATACGGGTCTGAAGAGCAGGGATCACATAGTGTCGACAGAGTCCTGCAGGAAATGGAAGATAAAATTCGCGCCAGGAAAAAGTAAGGGGACATCGACAGCTGTTCATTGTTCGCTGCTATCTGCGATTTCACCCTCACGCTGCCAGTTGATGATCTGGAGATACTATTCCCGGATTTTCCCCATTACTCTTTTGAATTATGAATTATGATCGGGTATTGTCAGACTAAATAGTACGACCAACATCAGGATACAATTTTGCTGAATCCGCTGTTGTTATTTAGCGCCCAGGTTATCGCGATACTATCCGTGCTGCTGCTGGCGGTAGGCTTTCTCAAGACCGAGCCTAAAGCCAACAGTGCCCGTGTATTCGCGGTCCTTGCGATCTTCATTGTCTTCTATTTACTCGATGGCATGGCCGGAGATCAGATCGATCCTCAGTTTCGCCTGGATTTGAGCCGCTGGGACTTAGTGCTGCTGGTAGGAATGGACGCGGTATCCGGCTTGTTCATGGTTTATTGCTTTCTGATTTTTCAGGAACAGCAAAAATTTCCCATTACCCTTTCTGCCGCTTTTGCCTTCCAGGTGTCGTTGGATTTCGTGCTTACCATTCTGAATCTGGCCGAGGATGCAGAAACTGCCTCACCCACCCTTGAATTATTAAGTACCAGCATGGACATCCTGATGTTGATATTTGTGGGATTCGCGATTTATTGGACTCTCAAGGGTTGGCGAGCCGATCTTGTCGAGGATCGACGCGTATTCCGCTGGTTTATCATCACCGTACAGGGAGCGCTTATTTTTGCTGTGGTATTTGTGGAGAATTTCCTGCTGGATGTAGGTTCTAGCGCATACCCCTTGGAACAGGCGATTATCATCTACGCGATTGCTGCATTGGCGCTGGGAATGGTATTGGTGGCGATGCGATTCGATTATGTGTCTCTGGGTTCGGTGATTCGCAAGGTGGCGGAACTGCGGGAAGAGTCAGAGTCGGAAGTTGTCAAGGCCTTCGATATCGATAGTTTTGATCTGGCCTTCCGTGATGGACAAATGTATAGAGAGGCCGGTTTGACAATATCCATGCTGGCCAAGAAGTTAAAACTGCCAGAATATCGCCTGCGCACATTCATCCACAAACAGCTCGGATATCGTAATTTTAATGCCATGCTGCACCAGTACCGGATCGAAGACGCCGGCGCGGTGTTGTCCGATAAAGAAAATCATAACCTGCCGGTACTCACCATCGCCTTGTCTGTGGGCTATCAATCGATTACTCCATTCAACAACGCCTTCAGAGAGTTAAAGGGTGTTACGCCATCGGAATTTCGCAAGCGCTGGGCCCAGTCTCGAGACTGAGCGGATTGCGATTCACGCTGTTCCAAATCTCCATATGCAAGAGATAGAAGTGGACTCCAGGAAGCAGGATGTTTATCCTTGCCACCCTCATAGAACCGATTTTTCACCAATTGGAATTAGCGGAGGTCTGCAGGCGTGATAAACGAGTGGCTACTACAATTTGGTCAATGGATGGAGGCACAGCAATACAGCCAGATGTTGGTAGCAGGTTACTATAGCTACAGTTGGTTAGAAGCAACGCATGTTCTGTCATTGATGATGTGCATAGGCTCCTTGTTTATTATTGATTTCCGTATGCTGGGGCTGATCATGCCCAACGTACCTGCGACAACGATAGCGGCTCGACTGCACAAACCCATGCTCATCGGATTTGGCATCATGTTTTTCACAGGAGCCCTGCTGGTTTACGCCAAACCGGTAGAAACTATTCAGAGTCTTTGGTTCAGGATCAAGATGATCCTGTTGGTCTTGGCATTTATTAATGCATGGATATTCAACGCCCGCATGAAAGCCGCGGATGGCACCTGGGATATGGATCCCGTGGCCCCGAAACCGCTGCGAGTAGGTGCAATTATTTCGTTGGTTCTGTGGTGTGGCGTGGTAACAATGGGTCGCTATATACCTTATGACTGGGTTGACTGCACGAATACCGATAATGCTACCATTCTGTGGGCAGCCGGTTGTGTTGAACAGCTACGAGCTCTGTAGCAAAAATCATCATAAACCTAAAGTGAAAAAACTGACCTGGCGTCAGCTATGGAATTACAAAACGGGAGTTATGCATGCTCAATTCATTATTGAGTCGATACACCAGAACCCTGAGCCTTGTCCTGGTATTGCTACTGGTCATCGTCCTGGAACTGTTTGAGGTCAGGACTTCTATCTACGGCGTTTCCCTGCCGTTTTTCGAGTGGATGAGACAATCCTTCTGGCTAGGAGTTATCGGAACTACTTACGGTTCTCTGTACGCAACCATAGAAGCGGTGCATCTTTTATCGATGGCAGTCATTGGTGGAACTGTTTTGGCAGCCGATCTGCGATTGCTAGGAATCATATTCAGGGATATACCATCGGAAACCTTGACCCAAGGCACCCATAAGTGTTTCCGCATCAGCTTGACCGTCTCCGTCGCGACGGGCATATTTTGTGCCGCCGGAGTAGCTGACAAAGTTTACTACATGGAAGTTTTCTGGATTAAGATGCTGGTGCTTATTTCTGGCTCATGCTTCGTGTTTTTCTTTAAGCAACCGCTCTTGAACAGTCGTCCTCACGATGAAATTAATCCATGGACCTTGCGCCTGCTGGCGGTGACATCTCTATTAATTTGGTTCACCGTGGCGGCAACCGGTCGTTGGATTGGGTTTAGTTGATATAGAGGTGTCTCAAGCTAGCGCGTCGCAGCGCTCTTCGGAGAATATGATGAATAAGAGCAATAAATGGGATGACAAGGAAATTGCCGCCACGGGTACTGCGGTCATTATACTGGGTGGGCTGATTTTATACTGGCTGTTACAAATGGAATCTACATTAGAATTATTGGAACTGGCCTATGGTTCGGTAAAACTGTTTAATAACCCATTAGTATTTTAGGGCAGCGCTGAGACATAACCGCATCGTTCAGAGTTGCCCTAGCACTTTTCTGCGAAGGGCAGTAGCGAAAGGGTCGCCGGGAAATCCTGGTGACCCTTTTTTGTCTCTGTCAGAGCTGATTACTTCATCGGCGAATAATCGGTTGCCTTCATATACCTGCGCTCAATTCCTCCCAGGATTTGTCCGTTAGCATTGGACGCCTCGGCAACCCGATCCCACTCGGGGTCTTGTCCGAATGCCCGCCACGAGGCGTCGGCGGCATCCTGGCTGGCATGTTCCAGCATATAGACCAGTGTATTTTCTGATTCTTCTTCGCTGGTAGGTGTCCAGTAACCAACTACTTTCATGCCGTGATTGCCGAATATGCGCGTGGTATGGTCACGAAAGCGTGCGTGCAGATTATCTAGATTACCCGGTGTAGCCGTATAAATGCGTAATTCGAAGACCTTGCCCATGTCCTGTGCCGAAGTCGACACAAGGATGCCGGCACCGAGGCCGATGCTCAGCGAAAACAGGGATATTCCCACCATTTTGAGTAACTTATTCACATTTTCCTCCTGGGAGTCGGGTTTATTGCTTTATCCTGCTCCGAGTATAGTCAACGGCGTGTCAAATTGCGATATGGTTGCCGCAGCCTCCCAATGGCACCTTGAAATACATGTTGGCCTCCCGCAGCGAACAATAAGACTTCTCCTTGGTTCCGGTTCTTAACGACTCGATGCCGAGAATCGGGTTAGATTCTGTGGGCTTCATCTAGTATGATCTCGCTCTCGCCAACCGTTTTTAGTGTGAAATCAGGCCATGGACAATTTGCTCAATCAGGGACTCGAACTCGCCATGTTTGGTATGGGGACGGTGTTTGTATTCCTGGCTTTGCTGATTGCCGCTACCAAAACCATGTCTGCACTGGTTCTGAAATTTCAGCCGGCGCTGGCGGACACGGTTGCCGCTGCAGCGACACAATCTAATCTGATACCCGAAGATGGGCAATTGGTTGCTGTCATAAGCGCAGCGATTATGCGGCATCGAAATAAAAATCAATAAACACCACGGAAGCTGCCGACCCTCGGTATTTAACTAATCTGACTTTATGAGTTTGTATCAATGAGCGAAGACAAGAAGCCTCTCGGCATTACCGAGTTAGTTTTGCGGGATGCCCACCAGTCAATTTTAGCCACCCGAATGCGCATCGATGACATGCTCCCAATCGCTGAGAAACTTGATCAGGTTGGCTTCTGGTCTTTGGAATCCTGGGGTGGAGCGACCTTCGATGCCTGTATTCGATTCCTGGGAGAAGACCCGTGGGAGCGCATCCGAAAATTCAAGGAAGCCATGCCCAATACCCCCCAGCAGATGCTGTTCCGAGGTCAGAATATCCTGGGCTATCGTCATTATGCCGATGATGTGGTTGACAAATTCGTAGAGCGAGCCGCAGTCAACGGTGTCGATATATTTCGGGTCTTCGATGCCATGAACGATCCGCGCAATCTTGAGCGGGCGATCAAGGCTGTGCGCAAGCAGGAGAAACATGCCCAGGGGGCGATGTCCTATACTCTCAGCCCCGTGCATAACATCGACAGTTGGCTGGATATGGCGCGGCAGATAGAGAGCATGGGCGCCGATTCCCTCTGTATCAAAGACATGGCGGGATTGCTGAAGCCCTATGTGGCCTACGAACTGATCACCAAGCTCAAGCAAACCGTCAAAATCCCCATCCATATGCAGTGCCATGCCACCACCGGGCTCTCCACCGCTACTTATTTGAAGGCGGTGGAGGCCGGCATCGACAATGTCGATACCGCTATTTCGTCCATGAGCATGACCTATGGCCATTCACCGACGGAGTCGCTGGTCGCGATGTTGGATGCCACCGGCCGCAGCACCGGTCTTGATATCGAGTTACTGGAAGAGATCGCCAGCTATTTTCGCAAGGTCAGGAAGAAGTACGCGAAATTCGAAGGTTCCTTGAAAGGTATAGATTCTCGAATATTGGTGGCACAAGTTCCCGGTGGCATGCTCACCAACCTTGAAAACCAGCTACGGGAGCAGAATGCGAGCGATAAGTTCGATGCGGTGCTGGAGGAAATACCGAAGGTGCGGGAAGAGCTAGGATTTATTGCCCTGGTGACGCCGACGTCACAAATCGTGGGCTCGCAGTCGGTATTAAATATATTGAGTGGTGAGCGTTATCAAACCATCACCAAGGAAACAGCCGGCGTGTTGAAGGGAGAGTACGGATCGACACCGGCGCCGGTAAACGCCGATCTCCAGGCCAGAGTGCTCGACGGCGCCGAGGCGATAACTTGTCGACCGGCAGATCTGCTGGAGCCTGAATTTGAAAAACAAAAGCGAGAATTAGTGCGCATCGCTAAGGAAGAGGGCATAAGAATTGCGAACGAAGAGGACGATACCCTGACTTACGCGTTGTTCCCTCAAGCTGGATTGAAGTTTCTTAAAAATCGTGACAATCCGGATGCGTTTGAGCCCGTGCCTGTACTCGAAACTGAGGTGGCCCCGCCAGTCGCCGCAGCGACCATAGACCCGAATATTTACACCGTCGAGGTAGCTGGCCAAGCGTATGTGGTGAGAGTTACCAGCGGCGGTGATGTGACCCAATTGGCTGCTAGTGGCGCCCCTGCGACGCCCGCACCCACTGCTATGCCAGCCCCGGCACCGCTGGCAGGCAATGTCATTAAGCTGTTGGTCAATGTGGGAGACACGGTGGCGGCGGGAGATGTCATCTTGATACTCGAAGCGATGAAGATGGAAACGGAAATCCGTTCCCAGACCTCCGGTCAGGTAGTGGTAGTGAATGTTGGCGTTGGCGATGCCGTGAAAGTTGGTGACAGCCTGATGGCTCTGGCGTAACAGGGAAGCGTTAAAGCGATGAGCCGACTCCTGGAGCTGTGGCAAACCACAGGCATCTATCAAATTACCTTTCCTCAATTCGCGATGATCGTGGTCGGATTCTTGCTGTTGTATCTCGCCATCAAAAAAGGATTCGAGCCCTTACTACTGATCCCGATCGGGTTTGGAGGCATTCTCGCCAACATACCTGGCGTCGACATCGCGGTGGGTGACGGCATCCTGCATCAGTTCTATACCATGGGTCTGGAGACCGGAGTGTTCCCGCTGCTGATTTTCATGGGTGTGGGTGCCATGACCGATTTTGGTCCATTACTGGCGAACCCCAAGACCTTGCTATTGGGGGCGGCGGCCCAGGTCGGAATCTTCAGTACTTTGCTGGGGGCCCTGGTGCTTACGGATCTGGGAATATTCGATTTCAGCATTCAGCAGGCCGCCGCGATCGGCATCATCGGCGGCGCCGATGGACCCACGGCCATTTACGTTGCGGGCATCCTGGCACCGGAAATTCTCGGTGCGATCGCGGTAGCGGCCTATTCTTACATGGCGCTGGTACCACTGATTCAGCCTCCCATAATGCGGGCGCTTACCACCCAAGCTGAACGCGAGATCACCATGGTTCAACTTCGTGATGTCTCCCGAGCTGAGAAAATCTTGTTTCCTATGGTGTTGCTGATTCTGGTTGCGCTGGTGGTACCCAGTGCGGCACCGTTATTGGGTATGTTCTGTTTTGGCAACCTGATGAAGGAATCCGGGGTGGTAACACGGTTGTCGGACACCGCTCAAAATGCCTTGATCAATATTGTCACCATTCTGTTGGGCTTGGCGGTTGGCTCTAAGCTGAGCGCCGATCAATTTTTGGTGATGAGCACGCTGGGTATTCTGATGTTAGGAATGGTGGCATTCTCTATCGGTACCGCTGCGGGAGTGTTAATGGCGAAGTTGATGAATGTATTCTCCAGGGAAAAAATCAATCCCTTGATCGGTGCCGCAGGTGTGTCGGCTGTACCAATGGCCGCCAGGGTCGCCAATAAAGTGGGTATGGAAGCAAATCCGCACAATTTTCTGTTGATGCATGCCATGGGGCCAAACGTCGCCGGCGTCATTGGCTCGGCTGTCGCTGCTGGTGTCCTCATACAATTTGTTGGCTAATTGCCTGCCGTTCTGTACTCAATTCCGAGCCTACGCGGCTCGCGATCTATCACCGAGCGGATAAATTCCGCAGAATCAAGAGCGCCTTAGATTTGTCTGTAGCTAAGGTTTGTTAGATTGTGGCCGACGCTATTAGATAAGCGTAGGTATTTTCACTCACCAGCTAAAAGGGAGGTTGAAATCGGCTTCGGCCAAACGATGAAAAAATAAAGAGCTCAAATCATTCGATTCATAAGAGGTTCCGTAGACTATGAGCGAAGTGAAACTTGTCAGCCAATCTATCGATAGCAATACCTCCCCAAACTCGATTTTCTATGTTCTCGACACCAATGTCCTGATTCACGATCCCACCTCCATTCTCAATTTTGACGAACACCACGTTGTAATTCCCATCACAGTTCTCGAGGAGCTCGATGCCCTGAAAACCGGCAGGCATGAAGTTGCTGCCGATTGTCGCCAGGCAATTCGGGAACTCGACAAACTGCTTGGCCGGGCCAATTGCGATGATGTCGAGTCAGGAGTGCTAATTCGGCGAGGTGAAAATAATGAAGGGGTAGGCAAACTTTCGGTGTTGATGGTAGCAATGCCAGACAACTTGATCATGCTCCCCACACATTTGAATGACAATAAGATTTTGAATGACGTTGGCTATCTCAAACAGAAAAATCCTGGTCATCGAGTGGTGTTGGTCACGAAAGATATTAACGTGCGACTGAAAGCCCGGGGTTGCGGCATCGAATCACAGGATTATCATAGTGATCAGCTGCTCAGTGATATTGAGCTATTAAACAAGGGTTATATCGAATTCGAGGGTTCCTTCTGGGATCGAGTGGATGAGGTGGAAACTGTTCAGCAGGATGTGCGTACATTGCATCGGGTATCACGAACTCTGTTCGATCATGAAGTTTATCCCAATCAATTTGTCCATGACTCCACCGGGTTTCTCGCTCGTATCATTGCTGTGGATGCAGAACAACTGACATTGTTGCACCTCGATCTGCCGCGGATGATGGAGAGTGAGACCTGGGGTCTGAAACCACAAGATGCCTATCAGGCGATGGCGATGAATTTGTTGATGGACCCCGATATACATTTGGTCAACCTTACGGGAGCCGCAGGCTCCGGAAAGACGATACTGGCATTGGCTGCAGCCATCGAACAAACTGTACCGAACAAAATTTACCGACGCATCATCGTCACTCGAAGCACTCAGGGATTGGACGAAGACATTGGTTTTTTACCGGGAACCGAAGAAGAGAAAATGGAGCCATGGCTCGGCGCCATCACCGACAATCTTGAGGCTTTGCATTGGGATGATGAAAATTGCAGTAGCAGCGTCGAATACGTAATGAATAAAGTGCCGCTGAATTTCAAGTCACTAAACTACATCCGCGGCAGATCATTTCAGAGCAGTCTCATCATCATCGATGAGTCCCAGAATCTGACCCCTCATCAAATCAAGACGATTGTCACCCGTGCCGGGAACGGATCGAAAGTCATCTGCCTGGGCAATCTTTCCCAAATTGATACACCCTATCTTACAGCGACCAGTTCCGGATTGACGTATCTGACTGAACGATTCAAAAACTTCAAGCAGGGCGGTAATATCCTGCTGCGAGGGGTACCACGGTCGGCGCTGGCTAAATTTGCCGAGGAACATCTTTAATCAGAGACTGCGGGGCTTCGGGTTTCAGATTACCGACTCAACGCGGCTTCATGAATTTTAAGGTCATGCGGTCGCTCTCGCCAATTTCACGCATCCGCGCGCGAAATCGACGATTTAGAAGTGAACCGCGAAGTGTTGGCGGCAGGGAATAGACACCGCCGGCATAGTCCTTGCTGTCCGCCGGATTGGCATTGATATCCGCTGTGGCGATCAATTCGAATCCCGCGTTTTGTGCCAGTGCCATGACGTGAGACTGATTAACGTAGCCGTTTTCACCCTCAGGGTCCTGCGCTATGGATTCATCTCCTCGGTGGTCTACTATGCCGAATATGCCGCCTGGTTTGAGCATTCTATAGATTGAGTCGAAATATTCCTGGGCAGGTAAGTCGTAGATCATGAAACCATGAGCCCGAAAAACCAGGACCCGGTCGGCAGAATTTGCTGCCACGCCATCGACGGCAGCAGGGAAATTTGAGCTCTCCCGTACCGGTATATAGGTGCCGGTTCCGGCGATGTAGGGTTCCAAAATACTCCGGTACCAACCGCCTTGCCCTCCGGGCCAGATTTCGACTACCGTCAACTCCGGCCGCACATCGAAAAAATCCAGGGTGGGAAGGGGGTGACGATATTGGTTTCTCGCACGCAGGTCTTCCGATCTGTCAGTACTGGCTATCAGTTCTTGCAGGCGATTTAGATTCCCTTCACTAAGAAACGTTTCCTGGGCAGTTACCGTGCCGAGAAAAAAGCAGCCGGCAATCAGCAGTGAGATAAATAGGGGGTAGGGGCGCATGGAGTGAGGACTAGAATTCATTTATTCATCTCCGCAGAAGCTGGGGTTGTCAACGAAATGACCGCACTGCCAGTGATTAACTTTCAGATTAAGTGAACCCTACGTAATGCATTTGCTACGGTTCGTCGTCGCAGATGCTCTGATCCATGGTCTCTGAAGGCGTCGCAGAACGCGGCTTACCTACCACCTTGGCCGGCACCCCCACCACCGTGGTATGCGCGGCGACATCGCTTAAAACCACGCTGCCCGCTCCTACTTTCGCGCCCTCACCAATCTCGATATTTCCCAACACCTTGGCCCCCGTAGAGATTAACACCCCGGATCTGATCTTGGGGTGCCGATCACCTTGCTCGTTGCCGGTGCCACCGAGCGTAACCTGTTGCAGTATAGAGACATTATCTTCGATCACAGATGTTTCTCCGATAACAATCCCAGTCGCATGATCGAACATGATACCCCGGCCCATTACACAAGCAGGATGAATGTCGACACCGAAAAATTCGGAATTTCTACTCTGGATAAATAGTGCCAGTTCACGACGATTGTTTGTCCACAGATAGTGGGCGAGGCGGTGCACCTGTATTGACTGAAAACCCTTCAGGTACAGGATGACCGGCAGGTATCCGCTGATGGCAGCATCGCGCTCATACACCGCATTGATATCGCAGCTAGCGTTCTCAATAATTTCTGGTGCAGCAGCGAATGCCTGGTCGAATAACTCCCTGACGGTCACCACCGGCATCACATCGTCGGATAATTTGTTGGCAAGAATAAAACTCAATGCCGATGCCAGGTTCTTGTGATTGAGCACGCAAGCGTAAACATAGCTTGCCAGCAAGGGTTCTTCCTTGACTACCCGCTCGGCTTCATCTTTCAACTGTTGCCATAGACCGTCGATCATCTCAAAATTCCACTAACGATGGACCAGGGCTGATTATAAGGGCTCCCAATACTGATTCAACAGTTATTAGTAAAACTAAGCTGGAGCGACAGGGTTCGCCGTCGCCGCGCCGCGGTTGGCTACAATCACAAACGCTTACTTGTTGAGCAGTCGTGCGGCGAGGGATTGCTTCTGCCGTGCAGATTCTGTGTCCTTGATGGCATCGCCTATATACTGTTCGTCTCAATGTAAGTGTCAGAAAATTCTTAGGTAATAGTAACTTAAGGCAACTAGCTCTTGTCAAATATCAAATAACTTTGGTGGATTTAGCGCTAGTTATGGCGGCGGATTGTGATTAAACTTCAGTTCCAGGACGGTCATTTTCAACGAGGTTATTGATGAGATTTCGAGTCCAGAGTCTGCAGCGGGTGGCCATTATTTTGCTATCGGTATCGGTACTGTTTAGCAGTTCCTCCGGGGCCCAGGAACGCAGCCAATATCAGCATTGGTTGGAGCTCTCGGCTGCAGACCAGAACTTTGCCGACCGCTCCAATGAAATTGGCAGAACCCGCGCATTCCTCGAATTTCTGGGTGAGGAATCGGTGGTGTTTCGTGGTCGCAGGAATTCGGTCGACGCCCGTACCGAATATTCAAACCTAGAATTTCAAAGGGAAGCCAACGAAATCGCCTGGCAGGCGCATTACATCGACGTATCCCGAGACGGTGATCTGGGCTTATCGGCTGGACCCCTGACCATCATCGACCGGGGAGGAGACCCGGATCTCGATGGGTTCGGCCACCTGGTCTCCATCTGGAAGAAAAATACGGGCCGCTGGGTGTTAATGGCGGATATCGTGGTAGGTATCCCAGGTTTTCTCAGCCTGGATGTAGAGTCCAACTTCGATGATACCCGTCCGGTATTGGAAGAAACGGCGCACCCGGTCATGGTCATGACGGAAGATAATACGCTGCAGTCCTTGATCGAGGCCGACAATCGATTCGGTCGATCCATCAATATCCGAGGCGGTCAGCGCGCGCTGCTGCGTTGGGGTTTGACCAATACCCGGGTTTATCTGCCGGATATGGGTCCAGCAGTCGGTGCCGAAGCCGCGAGTTCTGTCTATGGTGCGTTTTTGGATAATCAATTGTCGACGACCAATCCTGTTAGTTTGACCTACGTGGGCGGCTATCTATCTACTTCCAAGGAAATGGGATACACCTATGGCACCATGGCCACGAACATCGATGCTGAAATTGAGAATAACGAAAGTGAGAACGAGAGATTTCAGGCCAATTATCTTCGCCTCTGGCGTTTCAGTGACAGCAATGAGTGGAAGATAGCGGTAGAGGTGTTGAGTCCTTATTCCAACTGAACCTTCCTGGTGAAGCTGCCCCGGTGACTAATTTGATACGGTTACGACTCGATCCCCGTAGCGTAGTGTGATTCCCTGTTGGTTCAGGATCTCGATTGCAAACTCGTGGCTTCCATTCGTCCAGTTGCGTGAATCCAGCTCGAGCTCGAACCCCAGGTTCGGCGCGTTGGGGTCGGTCATCACGTTCATGGCCTCGACGACATCAGACCGGCTAACACCGTAGCGCGCGGTCCCAACGCTCTGGCCATCCAGGATCAGACGAATCTCATCGACGCCGATATCTTCGTTATAGGCCCATCCGGAAACGTTGATCAGGCCACTGATTTCTGCCTTGGCTGGCGGAAAATCGATCCAGGCTCTGGTTGGAAACGGACAGGGATAGGCTCGAAGTTCGGCTTGGGCGCTAGTGTCCAGCAAGCGATCGACTTGGTAATAACTGAACCTCTTGTCGCCATTAAAGAGTGACAATTCACCGAGGTATTTCAGTGCATCGCTGATCTGGCAAACACGACCAAGCACGTCGTGTTTGTCGGGTATGGTCAGGGTGCTGTCTTCGGTGATGAACAAGGCGGATTTGCCAGCCTCAGCCGCCAGCCCCGATGCGTCCAGGCGCCACAATTGATATTGGCTGATGCGGCCATCTCTAACGGCCTTGTCCTGATCCAGAGTAAATCCAGCTGTGGTCAGTCCCGAGAATTCAGCCTGCGCGGCGGTGTAGTAGTTGTCGGTGATGATTACCGGGGAGTCTCCCTCAAATTCCGCGTCGATCATGAACGCCGTATAGTCGGTGAACTGTTTCCAGCCCGCCATCTTGTTCGACAGGACACCGGTCCCTAACAAGGCCTGCAGAGGTTGTTGGTATGCTTGTGAGCCGACGCCAAGCAAGGCAATGAGAGTGCCGGTGAAGCCTATGACAGGAACGCTGGTGACAGCGATGTTGGCGACTCTCGAATTCCACTGGCCCCGGAACCAGCCATGTGCTTGTCTCAGCGTCGCGGGCACAAAAACCAGCAAGGGGAAATAGCCGGACAGGGGCCAGTGGATCGACGTGCTGGTGGCATCGGTCCAAGGCGCCAGTACTAAATAGACGAGAATATTCATCAGAGCCAGAGTCATGAATAACGCCGCGCCGGCATCGCCGTTTCTGGCTCGCAGATGTAATTGCCAAAGGGTAATGACCATGGCGACATACAGCGGGGGCGTTACCAGACCCAGCTGTTTAAACAGATGCAACAGGCCAGTGGCCTGAAATTCCCAGGGATGGCGGTCGATGAAATAGAAACTGGCGCTGCTTAGCTGGTTCCCCAGGTTAAACCAGATAATAGGCAGCAAGCCGATGCTGGCAATAGCCATGGCCAGCCACAGCCCGGGATTCCGCCACTGCCGCCGCTGTGGTGCAAACCAGACCAGGAAGACAATGACCGCGGCAGGATAGAGGAAAAACCGATAATGGGTGCTGAGTCCGCAGGCAACGAAAATGCCCGTGGCCATCCAGTATATTAAGCGCTCGGTCCGCAGGGCTCTCTCGAAACAGCCGATGGACAACAAGCCAAAAAATAATAAAGGGACATCTGGCACCGCAAGCAGTCCGAGAAAACCACCCAGAGGTAGACACAAAGTCAGTACGGCGGTTTCTAGCGCCTGTCGCCTGTTGGTAAGTGGTCTCGCTATCCAATACATCAGCAATGGCAGGCTGGCGCCGAGCAGGATAAATACCAGGCGCGCGGCGATGGCACTGCCTGGATTCAGAGATGATCCCACCCCGATTAGCAATGCCGTCATGAAGGGGAGGTCGCTATAAGCCAAGGCAGGTCGAGCAGAAGCTTGCCAGTAGAAGACTTCGTCGCTGTATAGATCCAGCACCAGCGCGAGGTAAACCTTGATCAGGAGTACGATGCAAAAACCGATCGCAAACAGTTTGATAACAGCCGAATTGTCAGCCTGCGGATTTATCTGCTGCAAGAGTTTATTCCCGCTTTCATCCCCGGGTCTATTCCCGGTTAATTGAGCATGTCGTTAGATCTGCACTGCAGGAATCAGGTTCTTCGGCACCATCTTGCCGGATAGTTTCTTCAGATTCAGAATAAAACCAAGCAATATGGATAACATGGCCACAATCCAGATAGAAGAGAATAGGGGGTTTACGGAGAAAGTGCCAATCTGATAGATCACCGTCGCAGTGATATAGGCGAGCCCGGTGCACCAGCCAAATACCAGCAGGGTCCAACGCCATCCGGCTTCCTTGTTAACGGCGCCAAGCACGGCAACGCAGGGTGCATAGAGTAAGACAAAGACCAGATAACAGAAGGCCGCGAAGGGACCGGAAAACAGGGAAGCCATATTCGTCAGTGTGCTGGTCTCTACGTCTTGATCCTCGGCCACTGCTTCTATATCACTGACGTCGCCAATCGAAATTCCCAGAGGATCGGTCAGGGACCCACTCAGCGCACTGAGTTCGCTGCCGATCGAGGCAAATGCCGCTCTCACAGCGGCCGCCAGATCTGGTGGGCCATCACCGCCGCCAGTCTCGGGTTCGCTATATAGAGCGTCGAGAGTCCCCACGATCGCTTCTTTCGCAAACATGCCAGTAAACAAACCCACCGTAGCCGGCCAGTTGTCTGCTTCGATACCCAGCGGACTGAAAGCAGGCGTTATGGATTTACCAATCACGCTCAGCACCGACTCTGCCGAATTTTCATTATTAAATGAGAAATCGGTGCCGATCGAATTCAGGAGACTCAGAACGATGACGACACCGACAATGGTCTTGCCGGCGCGAAGTATGAATCCCTTCAGACGAAACCAGGTCGTCAACAATATATTACGGACGATGGGTACATGGTACGCCGGCATCTCTTGGAATGACGGCGTAATCTCGTCGGTGAAGAGTTGTTTACGGAAGATCCAGCCGGTAAATACGGCCAGGGCTATGCCCAAAAGATACAGGGCAAAGACAATATTTTGGCCGTTTTCCTGAAAAAACGCGGCGGCAAATAGGGCATACACCGTCAGGCGCGCACCACAGCTCATAAATGGTGCCATAGCAATAGTCATCAGCCGATCACTATCGCGCCGCAGGCTGCGCGCCGCCATCACCGCTGGTACATTGCAGCCGAAGCCTACGATTAATGGCACGAAGGCATTGCCGGGCAAGCCAATGCCGCTCATCACTCGATCGACGACGAAGGCCGCACGGGACATATATCCGGAATCTTCCAGCGCCGACAGGCACAGATACAGAAACCCAATCACCGGGATAAATGTGGCTACCAGGGTGATGCCGCCACCCACTCCCTTTGCCAATAGAGTGATGATGACGTCTGGCATGTAAATCTGTTGCAGCAGCCAGGCGGTACCGTCCACCAGGATCGCGGTGAACAGGATGTCGAAGAAATCGATAAAAACGGCGCCGAGATTTACGGCAATCGTGAACATCATGTAAATCATGAAGAGGAAGGCCGGAATGCCCAGCCACCGATTCAAGAGCACCGAATCTATGCGTTCGGAAAGGCCGTGGTGGGTGGGCGATACCTCCACGACTCCGTTTATCAATTGCCCTGAACGATAGTAACGTTGCAGTAGCTTCTCATCGACGGTGGCCGGAATTTTCGGCGCCTCGCTGGCGCCCGGCATCACAGGATTGGCAAGGCCTGCCTGCAGTTCGTCTAACAATGCTTCTATGCCTTGTTTACGGGAGGCGACGATGGCGACGACGGGGACATGCAATTGATCGGCCAGGCCCTGGGGCGTGATTGTAATGCCTTGCTGCTGCGCCACGTCAAGCATGTTGATTACAATCACGACGGGAATATCTTTCTCCAGCAATTGCTGGGTGAGGACCAGGTTGCGTTCGAGATTGCTGGCATCTAGCAGGTTGATGAGGAGGTCTGATTCACTGTGATCGATATAATCCTGGGCAATCTTTTCATCTATACCCTGAAAATCCTGTTCCAAAGAATAAATTCCTGGTAGATCTACTAACTCGACGGTGTTGGGTCCCAGCTCGAAATAGCCGAACTTCTTCTCCACGGTAACCCCGGGCCAGTTACCCACTTTCTGGCGCGCGCCGGTTAAAATATTGAAGAGTGTGGTCTTGCCGCAGTTGGGATTACCGATCAGGGCAATTTTTTTAGTGGGGGCTGCCGACTTCATGGCGCTACTGTAACTCCACTGTGATGGCGTCAGCTTCTGACCTACGGATGCTGATAAAACTGCCCCCCACCTTCACCTGCATGGGATCCCCCAGCGGTGCAAAGTGAAGAATCTGCATGGCACATCCGGGAATGATGCCGAGAGAGTAGAGTCGGCTTCTCAATTCCGCAGGCTCCGGCGCGATTTCGAGAACCACGCAACGATCGCCACGGCTGGCGTTGGATAGGGCTGTCTGTGTCATAGGTCGAATAAGTGCCAAAAAATCAATGACATCCGCTGTTACAAGGGGTAATTCATAAGTATTAAAGTAGCAGATCTAAATCTTGTTGACAATCATTCTCATTTGCATTTATATTAACACAGTGGCCGAGGAGTCCCCATGTACGTATGCATTTGCAGGCAAATTACCGATCATCAGATCCGCGATCTGTGCCGTGGTGGTGCCAGCAATTTGACTGACCTGCGTGCCAAACTGGGCGTCGCCAGTGACTGTGGCAAGTGCGGCAAGCTGGCCCAGACCATCGTTAACGAGTGCAATAAGTCTGCGGTCTTCGAAAACGCCGCCTAGGGTCTAGGCTCTTCAAATCTCATCAAGCTAATGTGCTCGGGCAATCACCGGGCTTGGCCTCTCAGGGCCTGCTTAAATGGAAATGGGATTGCTTATCATTCCGTATTTCCATTAATATCAATAGCTTACAGCGATTAAACTTGACAAATTGGCCTCCGCAGTCGATGCTTAGGCAATCCTAATTTTGAGAGTAAGCGAGACCGCCCATGAAATCAGACTCCGGCATTCTAAAGCACCTGAATCAGGCCCTGGCCAACGAATTAATCGCAATTAATCAGTATTTTCTCCATTCCCGTATGTACAAGGATTGGGGGCTCGATCGCCTGGCCGCCAAGGAGCATGAGGAATCCATCGATGAGATGAAGCATGCAGACTGCCTGATTGAGAGGATCCTGTTCATGGAGGGGCTGCCTAATCTGCAGAAATTGGGCAATCTACTCATCGGCGAAAACACCCAGGAAATGCTGGAGTGTGACCTTAAACTGGAAATGATGGCCTGCCCGGATCTGAAAGCGGGGATTGCTGCCTGTGAGTCGGTTAGCGATTTCGTCAGCCGCGATCTGTTGAGTGCAATACTCGACAGCGAAGAGGATCATATCGACTGGTTGGAAACGCAGCTCTCGCTGATTGCCAAAGTGGGACTGGAGAATTACCAGCAATCGATGATTTCAACCGCCTGAGTCGTGCTCTTCGAATTCATCATCAAAGCGCGCTTGTCGATAAATAAATAGACATTCCTTAGAGTTGTCGATCATCTACAGCCTGTTAAGGATTTGCCCTGTCGCTTCGGTAGCGCTTTATGTATGCATGTATCGACCTGGGATCGAATAGCTTCCATTTACTCATAGGTGAATGGGAGGCGGGTCGCATCCGGATTATCGAGCGCTGTAGTGAGAAAGTTCAACTCGGTGAGGGGGTAGGGGCTGCCGGTGTTATTTCCGCCCCGGCTTTTGAGCGCGGCTTGCTCTGTCTGCAACACTTCAAAACCCTGATGGATCAATACCCTCTGCAGCAATACTGGGCCCTCGGGACCAATACCTTCCGCGTCACCGCGAATGCCCATGAATTTCTTGAGTGTGCCAGCAAGATTGGGCTGAATATTTCTATCATCAGCGGCGTGCAGGAAGCCGTCTTGATCTATGCCGGCGTGATTACCGCGCTGCCGCTGTCGGACGCACATCGACTGGTGATAGACATCGGCGGCGGCAGTACCGAAGTCATAGTCGGCAAGAAACACGCGTGCCTGTTGACAGAAAGCCTGGCCATAGGCAGCGTCGCCTGGCGTGATCGATTCTTCAGTAATCCTCCCGCTTTGGCACCTGAACTCGAGCAGCGGATGGAAGCTGCGGTGACCGCGGCGCAACGAGTCTTCGAGGGATTTTCTCCAGCGATCAATAAGCTCGGCTGGACCGAGTCTTACGCATCTTCCGGGACCATAAAGATGCTCGCCGCAATCTGTGAGTCTGAAGATCACGCCGTGGGTCAGATTCGTCTGCAGGTGCTGCGGGGGCTTAAAACCAAACTCGCCACCTGCATAGTCAGGGGAACTGATTTACCTGCGATAAAAGAGAGCCGCCGTGATTTGCTATTGTCGGGCTGGAGTGTGTTGGTCGGTCTTATGCAAAGCTACGGCATTGAGATGATTAATTTTAGCGCCACAGCCTTGCGTGAGGGCATGCTGGATTTTATGATGAAGAATGAGAAAACCCTGGAGGCAATGGCGCAGAGTGATTTACCGGAGATAAGCCATGCCGGCAGATAGCACGCCAGGCCACTGCCCTGTGATGCAACAGTCTCGCTCAGACGCGTCCCAGTTTCTTCAATAGCAGATTCTGTACATCGTGTTCACTGGAGTCCAGAGGCTTATAGTCACCATTAGACTGTAATTCCCAGCTCTGGCTGCTGTCATTCAGGTAGATTTCCATTTCTTCCAGGATTCTGTTGGCTAGCTTTTTCCTTAGAATCGGGAAGCAAACTTCGATGCGGTTGGAGAGATTTCGCTCCATCCAGTCCGCGCTGGAACAGTAAACCTGGTTTGGGTTATTGAGAAAGTAGTAGACCCGGGAATGTTCCAGAAAGCGCCCGACGATGGAAACCACACGAATGTTCTCGCTGACGCCGGCGATACCCGGTTTAAGACAACAGATACCGCGCACAATCAAATCAATCTTCACGCCCGCCTGAGAGGCTGCATACAGGGCTTTGATGATGGCGGGATCGGTGAGGGCGTTGAGCTTTGCGAGGATGCGTGCGGGATCTCCGTTCAACGCCATTTTCCGTTCTACTTCGATCATTTTTAACAGGTTCTTGCGCAGGTAAAAAGGAGCGTGGATGATTAATTTTGGATGAATTTTTTTCCCCATCCCGGTAATTTGCTGAAATACCTTGTGCACGTCGGCGCAGAGCGTATCGTCCGCAGTAAGCAGGCTATAGTCGGTGTAGAGGAGCGAATTTTTAAGGTGATAATTGCCGGTTCCAAGGTGTGCGTAGCGCTTCAGCCCATTGCCCACACGTCGCACAAACAACAGCATCTTGGCATGGGTCTTGTAACCCAGTACGCCATAGACGACTACAGCGCCGGCTTCCTGCAATATACTTGCGAAATTAATATTCTCTTCTTCATCGAAGCGCGCCCGCAACTCGATCACCACGGTGACTTCCTTGCCACTTCTGGCCGCCTCCGCTAAGGCTTCGACCAATTCCGAAGATTCGTTGGTTCGATACAGGGTCTGCTTGATTGAAAGAACAGTCGGATCCTTAGCTGCCTGTCTTACCCAGTCGATGATAGGCATGAAGGATTGGAACGGGTGCAGGAGTAATTGATCCTCCTTATCGACAATCGAGAATATGTCGCTGCTCTCTTCGAGCCCCTTGGGTGTACCCGGTGAGAATTTTGGAAATCGCAGATCCGGTCGATCCACCATTGCGGTTGCCGCGATTAGTCGTTGCAGATTAACCGGACCGTCGAGAGTAAACAATTCTTCATTATCTAAATTGAAGCGAGCCAGCAGAAAGTCCGAAAGTTCCGGTGGACATGCCTTGCCTACCTCAAGTTTGCTGGCGGCGCCGAATCGACGGCTGTGCAACTCTCCCCGCAGCGCAATAGCGACGTCTTCTATCTCGACATTCGACATTTCCAGGTCGGTATTTCTGGTAACCCGGAACTGATGGCACTCCTTGACTTTCATGCCAGGGAAAAATTCGTCTACATGGGCATGAATAATCGAAGACAGGAAGATAAAATTATCGCCACTGGGCATGATATTTTTCGGCACTTTTATCAGACGCGGCAGCGATCGTGGTGCAGGAACTATGGCCAGTCCGCTGTCACGACCGAAGGCGTCTTTACCATCGAGGGATAAAATGAAATTCAGGCTCTTGTTAACCAGACGGGGAAAAGGGTGCGCCGGGTCCAAACCCAGCGGGCTGACTATGGGTAATATTTCTTTGTGGAAATAGATTTGACTCCACTGCACCAGATCATTATTCCAGGCACGGCGTTGCAGGAAATGAATATTTTCCTCCGCCAACGCCGGCAGTAGATCTTGGTTCAGGATTCGATATTGTTCGTCGAGTGACTCACGTACGCGTTCGTGGATAATTTTCAGAATTTGTTCGGGATAGTTGCCGTCTGCGCCGGGACGCTGGCGGCCAAAATTTAGTTGCTTCTTCAGGCCGGAGACACGAATTTCAAAATACTCATCCAGATTGGAGCTAAAAATCGATAAAAAGTTGAGGCGCTCGAGCAGAGGGTGCTTGGGGTTTTTTGCCTGACTTAAGACCCGTAAATTAAACTCCAGATAACTCAGTTCCCGATTTTCAAAATATGCGCTATCGCTCAGGTCGATTTCGCCGCCGACATTTGCGTTTGGCAAGCGGGCAGTGCGGAGTTCGAAATTATCCGAGCTGTCATTCGTGACCACTTCCAGAATAGAGTTTCCGGATCGCTTCGCCATGGTTTCAAGATCCTGATTCATCAACGAGAACTGGCCGTACCGTGGTGACAGGCAGTGCTTAGTGACGCCAGTTGAACCGAAAATGTTAGCATTTTCTGCTACTGCTTCATACGTCGCTTGTCGCCAGTGCCGCCGGCACGGCGATTCCAGGGATTGGGAGTGGCGAGGTGGTATGATTCGAAATAGTACATAACCAATTGATAAATAACATTATAATTACTTCCAAGTGGTCCCTGGCAGGGCGTTTTCCCTACTCTCCCGAACCCCCCGTGCTATGCGTGAATTCAGTCCTGGCTGGCGCAAAGAAACTCGCAATATTCAAGCAAAGATCTATACTGAACTTGGCTGATATGCTTTGTGTCGCCGAATGGCAAGGATGCTATGTCGTGGTACGTTTCCCTAACCAAGGCGAGATAGTTGGGGACGACAATCCAGGGAGGAGTGAACGCGATGTTTGACGGCAGTGAGCAAGGTAGCGAGAGCCAAAATTCGGAATTCAAATTAGAATTTCAGGATGAATTACCGAGTCTGTCCAGCACGGCTTCCTGCCCCTCCTACCCGTCGCAGCCAAAAGCTCCTCCATCCAGGGCACCATCGTGCTCCCTGGCAAACTTCCAAGAATCCGGCAATCGTAAGCAAGCCACATCCGAAAAGTCCGGGCAGGCGTTTGACGTCACCCAGATTTATCTGAGGGAGATTGGCCAGACACCTCTGCCCACGGCTGCGGAAGAAGTCTATTACGCGAGGTGCGCCCTGCAGGGAGATGCACGCAGTAAGCGGCGAATGATCGAGAGCAATCTCAGGTTGGTTGTGAAAATTTCCCGTCGCTATATCAATCGCGGCATGGCTCTGCTGGATCTGATTGAGGAGGGTAATCTCGGCTTGATACACGCCGTGAAAAAGTTTGATCCGGAACGGGGCTTCCGATTTTCAACCTATGCCACCTGGTGGATACGCCAGGGTATCGAACGGGGTCTAATGAACCAGGCCCGAACCATTCGCTTACCCGTGCACGTAACTAAAGAGTTGAACTCGGTGCTGCGGAAGGCACAGCAATTAGCCACCAGGAAAGCACGGGATCCAAGCGCGGAAGAGATTGCAGCCGAAGTCGGCAAAACCGTGCCGGAGATTAAACGACTGCTACGTCTAAGCGAAAAAGTGACTTCTGCGGATGCGCCGATTCTGGCCGATGGGGAAATTACTCTGCAAGATACCTTTGCCGCCGACAATGGCCAGGGGCCAGATAATCTCCTGCAGAATTCGGAACTACGTCAGCGCCTGGGCAACTGGCTGCATCAACTCCCGGATAGGCACAGGGAGATTTTGTCGCGGCGATTCGGACTCAACGGCTATGACAGCGATACCCTGGAAAACGTCGGCAGTGCCATCGGGTTAACCCGGGAACGAGTTCGTCAAATACAGATTGAGGCACTGAAGAAGCTTAAATCTATCATTAGCCGGGATGGTGTTGCGCGGGATATCTTTGCCGTGTTCAATTGAGTCAGTCACCGGGATATCCGGCTTTCCTGAAGATGAAAATACGGATTACTTGAAGGTTTCACCCTCTTGGATACCCGTCGGCAGTGGCCCTCTGACGCCGGTTCTGGCGTCAGAAAGATAAAAACATAGTTAAAACAAACACTTAACATACTGATTAATTTGCTTGCTATCTACTGATATGGTGTTATAGTTATGTATAACACTATATGGGTAGCTGGATGAGACACAGCAGAGTGGTCTGAGTGGAAATCAACTGGAATAACAAAGAGCCGATTTACCTGCAGCTAAGAGACCGTTTGGTCGAGCTGATCATGGATGGCTTGCTGAGTGAGGGCGATGCACTGCCCTCGGTGCGGCAGATTTCCAGTGAACAGCGCATTAATCCCATTACAGTATCTAAAGCGATTCAAATTCTAGTTGATGATGGTTTGGTGGAAAAAAAACGGGGGCTAGGAATGTATGTTGTTACTGGAGCGAAGGAAAAATTGTCGAAGCAGGAACGGGTCAAGTTTCTCGAACAGGAATGGCCACAAATTATCGAGCGGATTGAGAGATTGGGTCTGGAGATCCACGAACTCATTGGCAGCCATAAGGCTCGATAGAGCCAAGGCGATAAGGACGAGCAATGAGTAATATCGTTGAAGCCAGGGCGCTGACGAAAACCTATGGCAGTCTCAAGGCGCTGGATGGGATTAATCTTACTATTCCAACCGGCGCTATCAGCGGCTTGATTGGGCCCAATGGTGCGGGCAAGACAACCGCGCTGAAGGCACTGATTGGATTGTGCGATGTCGAAGGCGAACTGAACGTCGCCGGTATGGACCCTCGCGCGGCGCGGCATAAGTTGATGGAGGACGTGTGCTTTATCGCCGATGTGGGCATCTTGCCCAAATGGTTCAAGGTTTCCCAGCTTATCGACTACGTGGCAGGCGTGCATCCAAAGTTTGATCGAATTAAAACCGGGGAATATTTAAGTACGACGGATATTCCTGCCAATAAACGGATAAAAGAATTGTCCAAAGGCATGGTGACTCAATTGCACCTGGCCCTAGTGATGGCAATAGATGTTAAGTTACTGGTACTGGATGAGCCAACGCTGGGACTGGACATAATTTACCGAAAAGAATTCTATGATCGCCTACTCAATGACTATTACGACGGAGATCGCACCATCGTCATCAGCACCCATCAGGTGGAGGAGATCGAGGCGCTGCTAACCCATCTGAACTTCATCAATAATGGGGAAATAGTACTCAGTGCGATGATGACGGACCTTGCAGATATCTATACCGAAGTCGTAGTGGATCCAGAACAAATCGCGCAAGCCGATGCACTAAACCCCATTCATATTCGCGAACTCCTGGGTAAAAAATCCTATACATTTGAATCGGTGCCAAAGGCTCAACTACAGCCCCTGGGTGAAATCTACACACCCAGCGTTGCCGACTTGTTTGTCGCCAAGATGAAGGACAGCAGACATGAATAAATTTCATCTTCTACAGTTCCACGCCCTGTTACAGCGGGAAATACTGGAACATAGAAATATGTTTATCATGGCGCCGGCGATTCTCGCGGGGTTAATCTTGCTCTTCAGTGTTTGGGCAATGACGCGGATGGGGCAAGATACTGTATCGATAAGTATAGAATATATGGCGCTGTTATTTGATGGTTTGTCACCGCTGGAAATGGCGCCAATGTTTATGATTCCTGCGATCCCATTCATCGGCATATTTTATTTTTGCGCAATCATCTACTTAATGAATTCTTTGTATCAGGATCGTCAGGAACTCAGCATATTGTTCTGGCAATCGATGCCAGTTTCCAATTTGAATACCGTGCTGTCGAAATTGGTAACGATCGGGATGGTGGCGCCTCTATTCTACATAGCTACGATGTTCGCACTCTATGTCATTGCCTTGTTCTGGCTCGCTATCCTTGGATGGAGTTACGACATCGAAGTAGCCGGGCTCGGCTATATGTTTCTGGCAGCGGTGGTGAGCCTGATATTTGTATACTTATCAATTGTCACAACAGCTCTGTGGTTACTACCGACGATTGGCTGGGTGGTACTGTTTTCGGCGTTCGCTAAGCGCACACCGATTCTGTGGGCGATCGGAGTATTCATCCTGGTAGGGTTTTTAGAAGAGTTCATATTCGGCACGCAATTTTTAGGAAATTTTGTCCAGAGCAGATCCACTCCAACTCAATACCTGATATTGGATTTCCAGGATGTAGTTGAAAGACTAATTAACTACGACATGCTGTTTGGGATAATGGTGGGATCTATCCTGCTTGCCGGTGCCGTTTACATGCGACGGTTTATTGATTGAGAGCGGGCCTGGATGCTCAGTAGCGACGGGCTTGTTTAAAGGAATTGCGTATGAAAAATATCATATTGAAAAATCGCTATACCTTGTTAGTGACCGTATTAACGGTGTATATCGTCGTGCTTGTGATTGAGGGATTTATCACTGGAAGACAGGCCCAGGTTCTGGACTTCGAGAATCCATTCTTCGATCTGAATATAAAAGATCTAGAGGGACTCCGAGAGCGACGCGCCTAGCCCGGATATTTCACGCAGAGACAATGAATACCTAATCAGGGGTCACCTAAAGATCAACACAAAAACGTTGACAGTAATTCCAGATTCCCATAGAGTCTCGGGCGCTAAGGCATACAAGCATAGAATTTGGCTGCCAGGCCTCGATTACACAGGTCAAATCAAGCAGGGCCATAACAGCGGGAATACACAAGATCAGCAATGAATAGCACAGCCTTTAATACAATCTTGAATCAGGCGACAGCGGTAAACGCAGTGTCCCGCCGTGCCTTGCGCGCGGCGTTTACTCAAATTGGAGACTGTGGTTTTAGATAGTTAGTAACAAAGATTCAAAAAACCTCTATGTGTCTCCGACCTTAGAGGTTTTTTTTGCCTGTGAATGATTGAAGAGAGCCAGAAGATGAAGATGTTGAAAATCGAGGACGCCGCCAGGCTGGCCTGGCCAGCGCTGGAAGAAATAGCACTACCCTTCGGAGTATTGAGATATGCCCGTGGCGTGAATCGTCGATCAAACTCCCTAAATGTCTACCCTCGTGTTAACTATGAGCACAGCGACTTGCTGCGCTCTACCGAGGCTTTCTTCGGGCAGAGGGGTTTGCCCGCTATCGTCAGAATTTTGGATAGTCGCGAAAACAGAAACCTGGATTCCCAACTCCTTGACAGCTATCTCGCCGGCAAGGGATACGGTCTAGAGGCGCCCACACGCGTACTGCTCTGCGATTTGCCAATACGGAAATCCACGCATGCCCATGTGTCTGTATCGCTCGAGTTAAATGACTGGTTACGCGTCTGGCAAACAATCGGGGGCCGCAGTGATACGCAAATCGGCGTCCATCAAATAACCTTGAGCAAGATTGCTGCAGTCCACTGTTTTCTGACTCTCAAGGATAAGCTGGGTATTACAGTGAGTTGTGGCATGGGCGTAATCAGTGATGATGTTCTGGGGATTTATGGAATCGCAACCGGCGAAGCACATCGAGATCTGGGATACGGAACGAATTTGCTGCAACAGCTGATGCGCTGGGGGTTCTCTAATGGGGCCAGGTATGCCTATTTGCAGGTGGAGTCGGCTAACTTCGCTGCGCTGCGATTATACGAAAAATTGGGCTTTGAAGAATTTTACAGTTACTGGTATCGCGTCCAAAACCAGCACTGCGTGCACGCACCAGGAGAATCGCATACACCAGCGAGTACAGAGAATAGGCAGGCCGAAGATGGATGCAGCCCTGTCTGCGGTTGTTCCGGTTCGGTGAGTTAATGTAAACTGCAGCGCTTAAGCCAATTCACAGACGATATTTCGCAGATCTCGTCAGCAGGAACCAATAATGATCAAGAACAAACAGGTAATATTCGCCAAGCGTCCCCTGGGGGAACCGGATGATGAATGTTTTCGAATAGAAGAAGCGGAAATTCCGGAGTTGGAAGCAGGCCAGATTCTGATAAAGGTGTGCTGGCTCTCTATCGACCCCTATATGCGTGGGCGCATGAACGACAATAAATCCTATGTCGCGCCTCTGGAGATAGGCGATATCATGTCCGGGGAGTCGACAGGAATAGTGATTAAGACTAGCTCAGACTCTTTTGCCGTCGGTGATCGGGTCGCTGCACACATGGGCTGGCAGTCTTACATTGTCGCCGATGCCGATGATGCCCGGCTGATGAAAGTGGATTTGAGTAACGGCAGCCTGTCTGCGCATCTAGGTGTCGTCGGCATGCCCGGGCGCACGGCCTTCTTCGGCCTAACTGAAGTTGGCAAGCCAGCAGACGGCGAAACCCTGGTGGTAGCCGCCGCCTCGGGTGCCGTCGGCTCTGCCGTAGGACAAATAGCCAAAATTAGGGGCCTGCGTGCGGTCGGTATCGCCGGCGGCCCGGAGAAGTGCCGCTACGTGAAAGAGGAATTAAATTTTGATGCCTGCATCGATTACAAGGCGGGTAATCTGGCCGAGGAGCTTGCCGATGCCTGTCCCGATGGCATCGATATATATTTCGAAAATGTGGGAGGAGACGTGACCAAAGCCGTGGCGCCCTTGCTAAATCCCGGGGCCAGGGTACCGATCTGTGGCTATATTTCGAACTATAACGATGAAGACATTACCCAGGCAGAAACGCCATTTCACATTCTAAAGCGGTTAGAAGATGTTCCCGAGCACCGATTCTTCGTCGTCACAGAGTTTCGTGATCGCTGGCTCGAAGCCACCCACCTTCTGGGAGGCTGGGTTGCCGATGGCAGCGTAAAGTACAGAGAGAGCATCGGCGAGGGCTTGGAAAATGCACCGGGCTATCTTCGAGACGTGCTCAAGGGTAGAAATTTTGGCAAGCAATTAGTTAAAGTGGCGGATGAAGATTAATGACAGACGGTGCCACCGACGACTACAAAATATCGAATCTGTTTTCTCTTGCAGGCAAGACCGCGCTGGTAACAGGCGGTTCCAGCGGGCTTGGGCTGATCATGGCCAAGGGCCTATTGCTAAATGGCGCGCGGGTAATGATCGCATCCAGGAAAAAAGAAAAATGTGACCTGGCGCTTGGAGAATTGCAGCAATACGGAGATTGCAGCGCAATTGCAGCCGACGTAACCGATGCGGGAGACAGGGCAGCACTGGTTTCTGCAGTAGAGTCAAAGTTTGGCAGTCTGAGTATTCTTATCAACAACGCCGGTGCCAACTGGGGGGCAGAAATTGAAGACTACCCGGACACGGGATTTGCCAAGGTCATGAATACAAACCTGAATGCGGTGTTTTCCATGACCCGGGATTTCCTGCCCTTATTGGAAAAGGCAGCGAGCACGGAAGATCCTGCACGGGTTATTAATATTGGATCGATGGACGGCATCCACGTGCCTATCGTGCAGCGTGTGCCTACATTTGCCTATTCCGCCAGCAAGGCAGCATTGCACCACCTCACGCGCACCCTGGCGGTGGATCTGGCGCCGAAGAATATCACCGTCAATGCGGTGGCGCCTGGGTTTTTCGAATCCAGGATGACCGACTATGTATTTGAACACTTCAAGGCGGACATCGAAGACGACTGCCCTCTGCACCGGGTGGGTCGGCCACAGGAAATGGTGGGAATTATTGCCTACCTGGCCTCGAGAGCCGGTGCCTACACCAATGGCACCGTAATTCCCGTCGATGGTGGCACCAGCATCTCGAAAGGACGGCGACCATGGACAGAATAGCGCGAGTTCTCAATGTAAAACTGTTCTGCCCACGGCAGAAATCCGGTAGCTAATACCCTCGTTGCGGGTGTAATTTAACTGCCTGCTGTTTTATCGCAAGATCCGCAAGAAAGGAAAAATTACGCCGTCGAGCGCCCCGGCAGCAATTGAATGGAGTGGATATGAGTTTATTTAATCTTAAGTCTAAAGTTGCCCTGATTACGGGCTCGAGCAAGGGGATTGGACAGGCGATTGCAACTCGCATGGCTGAGCAGGGGGCGAGCGTTGTTATCTCCAGCCGGAGCCAGGATGCCTGTGATCAGGTGGCTGCTGACATAAATACACAGGGGGGCACGGCGATCGCGATTGCCTGCAACATTAATTACAAGGAACAACTACAGGAACTGGTGTCGAAAACCGAAGAGCAGCTGGGAAGAATCGATATCCTGGTTTGCAATGCGGCAATCAACCCCTATTTTGGCCCCTCCCAGGATATTTCGGATGCAGCATTCGACAAGGTAATGCATTCAAATATCGGCAGTGTTCACAGGCTGTGCCAGATGGTGATCCCGGCGATGGCAGAGGCCGGCGGCGGTACCGTAATCATTGTGTCTTCGATCGGTGGCCTGAAAGGATCTTCCTCCCTGGGAGCCTACGCTATTTCCAAGGCGGCCGACATGCAGATTGCGCGTAATCTGGCGGTGGAATGGGGGCCGAAAAACGTGCGGGTCAACTGTATTGCACCGGGTCTGGTGCGAACGAACTTTGCCCGCGCACTGTGGGAAAATCCCGAGATCTACGAGGCGACAATTGCAAAATACCCGCTCAGGCGTATCGGGGAGCCAGATGAGATTGCGGGGGCTGCGGTATTTCTGGCCTCGGACGCAGGAAGTTTTACCACAGGCCAAACCATTGTGATCGATGGCGGTGGTACAATCGCAAGCTAACATGCACTTTATGTACGGATTTTAGCAGGAGTAACCACCATGATGGATTTGGGCTTGTCAGAAAAACTGGTTGAGGTACGGGAGACCATTCGCACCTTCGTGGAAGAAAAGGTCGAACCGGTGCAGCAGGAATATCACGATGAGATCGACGTGGGAGATCGCTGGTCCCACACCGCCCGTCAGGATGAAATTCTCAACAGTTTAAAAGATGAGGCGCGCAGACTGGGCCTGTGGAATTTCTTCTTGCCAGAAAGTCAGGGCGGTGCTGGCATTTCTAATCTCGAATACGCCCACCTGGCTGAGATCATGGGGCGCAGCCGGCTCGCGTCGGAAGCGTTCAATTGCAGCGCACCGGATACGGGCAACATGGAAGTATTGGAGCGTTATGGCTCTGAAGCACAAAAGAAGCAGTGGTTGGAGCCGCTGCTGGCGGGAGAAATACGCTCTGCCTTTGCCATGACGGAGCCCGGCGTGGCTTCTTCCGATGCGACTAATATCGCGACGCTTGCCGTACTCGATGGTGATGAATGGGTCATCAGCGGTGAGAAATTTTATATCTCCGGTGCCGGGGATGTGCGCTGCAAGATTATGATCTGCATGGTGGTAACCGATCCGGATGCGCCGAAGCATAATCGTCAATCCCAGATTCTCGTGCCCATGGATGCAGAAGGCGTGGAGGTTGTGCGCCCGATGCAGGTGTTCGGACGCGATGATGCGCCCCATGGACACATGCACATCAAATTTCACAATGTCCGTGTACCCGAAAATAACCTCATTCTTGGTCGGGGTCGCGGTTTCGAGATTTCTCAGGGTCGTCTTGGCCCGGGTCGAATCCATCACTGCATGCGCTCCATCGGCGCTGCTGAGAAAGCGTTGGATTTAATGTGTAAGCGCGCGGTGAGTCGTGAAGCTTTCGGCAAGCCCCTGGCGGAATTGGGCGGCAACTATGACATCATTGCCGACAGTCGCATCGAAATTGAGATGTGCAGGCTGCTAACCTTCAAGACAGCCTGGCTGATGGATACTATTGGTAACAAGGCGGCCAGGGATGCAATTTCTCAAATTAAGGTGGCCGTGCCCAACATGGCCCTGAGAGTAATCGATCGGGCCATACAGATGCATGGTGCGGCGGGCATCTCTCAGGATTTTCCACTGGCCGCATTGTGGACCAGTCAGCGCACTTTGAGATTAGCAGATGGCCCCGATGAGGTGCATCGGCGTGTTATCGCCAGGAAGGAACTGGCCAAGTATACTTGAGACCAGATGATTATCTGGCAGCGAGCCAAGAAAAGAAAAATTGGGAACTTCGGTTCCCATTTTTATGAATTGTAGATGAGACTGCTAACCACAATATAAATGTAATGGAACTAACAGTAGCCGCAATAATTCCAGTGTTTAACCGTGTTCAGTTACTGGGCCGTGCCCTGGAATCCGTGTACGCACAGACTTCGCCGGCAGATGAGGTCTGCGTCGTTGACGATGGTTCGAGCGATGGTGTTCGAGAATTCGTAGAAGAGAATTTTCCAGAGGCACTATACTGCTACCAGCACAATCAAGGCGTTAGTGCGGCGCGTAATCGTGGTGTGGCTGTTACCACCAGTAGTTGGCTGGCATTTCTGGATTCGGATGACGAGTGGCTGCCCGGAAAACTGCAGGCCCAACTCGACGCACTGACAGAGCAGGACGAGTACCGCCTGGTACATTGTGATGAAATCTGGATTCGCCGGGGGGTCAGGGTTAACCCGATGAACAAACATCAAAAAAGCGGCGGGGATTTGTTTGCGTGTTGTTTGCCTCGCTGTGTGATTTCTCCATCGGCGGTGCTGCTGGAGCGCAGCCTGTTGAGCGAGTGCGGCGGCTTCGATGAGAGTCTGCCGGCTTGCGAGGATTACGATCTCTGGTTAAGAATATGCAGCAGGTATTCGGTGCTCTATCTCGAGCAGGCATTGTTAAGAAAATACGGGGGTCATGAGGATCAATTGTCCAGCAAGTATTGGGGCATGGACAGATTTCGAATACAGGCTCTGGACAAGCTGTTGAGATCGGGGACGCTTAAGCGGGAACAGGCGTTAGCGGCGCGAGCGATGCTGGTCAGAAAAAGTACAATCATGATGAATGGGGCAAGCAAACGAAAAAACACAGAACTGGCACAGAAGTACCGGCGCCTGATCGAAAACTATTCGCTGGGTGCTGAGGAAGAACAGCAGTGACGCATCGCAGTGGGGTAAACCTGGTGGTGGCCCACGCCCTCGAAGCGAAGCCCCTCATCGGATTTTTTCGGCTAAGACGGCAACTGACGGCAAAACCATATCCGATCTATGGCGGGGAAGAGGGCATTTGTTTGATAGTGAGCGGTTTGGGTCGAAAGGCAGCGGCGGCTGCTACGCTCCACCTGGGGAAATGGCAGGCGCAGCAGATGGGGGCAGTGTCGGGCTGGTTAAACATTGGCATTGCCGGTCATCAGAAGCTCGCTATCGGTGAAGGCATCCTGGCGCACAAAATTATCGAGAGGGCGTCCTCGTCCTGTTTTTATCCAAGCCAGATGTTTTCCGGTTTCCATACCGGAGACGTAATCAGCGTCGACGCGCCGGAACTCAATTATCCAGAAAATGCCGCCTATGAAATGGAGGCATCGGGGTTTTATGCCAGCGCAATGAGATTAGCAAACACAGAGCTGGCCCAGGTTTATAAAATCATTTCCGACAATCCGTTCAATTCAATTGAGAAAATTGATGCCAGATTCGTGAGCGATTGTATGTCGGGGCAGATTGATCAGATTCAACGACTGGTGTCGGGATTGCAGGAATTGGCAGAGGTATATAACGATGCCTACCAGCTACCGGAAGCCGTCATGCAACTGGGCTCGAAGGTAAATCCAACTGTCACGCAACAGCTCCAGCTCAAGCGCTTGGTCCAGCGCTATCACGCCCTCAATCGAAGCGATGAGTTGAATGACTTTCTGAAAAAATCTTTCAATTCCGCCAGGCAGCTGATAGCAGAGCTTGAGCTTAACATGCGGCAATCAGGGGGGCGGTGATTAGCATGTTCTCTGCTATCTACATAGAAGAAGAAGTGGCAGATACCGCGAGAGTGGAATCCATCCTGCAGAAATTTCCGGATATTCCCCAAATTCGCTGTGAAAGATATGCAGAGATATTCAATCGAAAGGCCCAGAATTTTCGCCTGCAGAAGCGCGCCCCCGCCCTGATTCTGGCGAAGAAATATGGCAAGTTGGTGCTACCAGCGCCGGCAGGCTACGGTTTTGATGCCAGCGCCAGTTATTACTTCTCGCATATGCTCAATTGCGTCTATGACTGCCGCTATTGCTTTCTGCAAGGCATGTATCGTTCGGCGAACTACGTATTATTCACTAACTATGAAGACTTTGGGGCTGCGATCGACGATGTTATCGCGCAATCTTCCGGTTCTTCAGTTTTTTACAGCGGCTACGACTGTGACAGTCTTGCATTGGATCCGGTTAGCAATTTTTGTCGCTTCTTCATCCCGGAATTTTCCCGCCACCCGCAGGCGACACTGGAAGTAAGAACCAAGAGTACCCAGATCAGACACTTGCTGGAAATGCAGCCAATACCCAATTGCGTCATTGCCATGAGTTTCACCCCAGAGGGAGCGGCTGCAAGGTGGGAGCATAAAGTACCGGCCATTGGCAAACGAATTGAGGCGCTGGGGAAACTGCAGAAGGCGGGATGGAAGGTGGCACTACGTTTCGAGCCCATTATCTTCGGTTCGGAAATATTCGAGGCAGGCGCTAAAGCAATCGACACCCTGGCTGCATATCGACAATTATTCATCGAGGTGTTCGAGAAGATTGATCCCTCCACGGTGCACTCGGTGAGCACCGGATTGTTTCGCGTGCCGCTCAGCTATTACAAGAATATCGTCAAGCTGTATCCGGATGAAGCATTGTTCGCGCGGCAAACCGAGACCCGGCAGGGCCTGGTATTATTTTCTATTGACAGGGAGAGCGAGCAGCTCGAGGCCTTGGAAAAACTGCTATTTGGTTTTATTAATCGGCAACAGTATTATCGTTGCGCATAAGCAATCGTGCTCATAAAGAATTTTCACAGGATTGTCCATGTCCCAATTGCATGAAAAACTGGTTGTAGTGTCCGGAGCCTCATCCGGTATTGGTCTGGCGATGGTGAATGCATTGCTCGATGATGGCTACCATGTGTTGGGCTTGGCCAGGGATTTCGAGCATTCTGTTATAGAACACCAGCGGTTTTCCAGTGTCTCTGTGGACATGACCCGATTTGAGTCATTGTCGGCGGTGCTTGCCGAAATTATCGATGCCAACCAACTGCCTATCAAGGCGATTGTGAACAATGCAGGCATAGGAAAAATGGGGTATCTGGAACAATTGTCATTGCCGGACATTCAAGAGGTAATGGATACCAATTTCATGAGTCACGTCATCGTTACCAAGGCGTTTCTCCCCCTACTCAAAAAACAGGGGCAAGCCGATATTGTATTTACCGGTTCAGAAGCCGCCCTACAGGGAGCCAGGCAGGGCAGTATTTACTGCGCCAGCAAATTCGCCATCCGTGGTTTCGCCCAGGCATTGCGTGAAGAATGTGCCAAATCCAATGTGCGGGTGACCCTGATCAATCCCGGCGCGGTGCGGACAGATTTTTTCGCAGACTTGAATTTCGAACCCGGTGCAGCCGAGGAAAATGCCATAGAGCCGGAAGACATCGCCAAGACTTTACTCATGGTGCTGGGGGCGAGGGCCGGTACCGTATTCGATGAGATAAACCTGTCTCCACTGACCCATGTCTGGCAACGCAAGTAGTTGGCTGGGGGATTATCGCTGCAGTCGCAACTCGCGATTTAACAGCAAAGCTGCGATAATCCAATCTACAAGCTGATAGTTAATGACGGGTGATTTTCGAACCTGTTACACCGAGGTACTTCTATGAAAATTCCGGCCACTGTAAAACTTCTCCTCTGTGCCAGCCTGACGGTGTTGCTGCAATTGAGCGCCTATGCTCACACCGGCTTGAAAGAATCCACTCCCGCCGCTGCTGCTACCGTCAAGATGTCGCCGGAGCATCTGCTCCTGGTATTCACAGAACCGGTAAAACTTCTCAAACTGGAGTTGATGGGCGTGGGTCACGAAATGCCTACTGGGTTCGAAGCAAATAGTGAAGCCATGGTGAGCTACAGGATTGAGACGCCGGGTATGCATCCTGGGGAATTTACTGTTAACTGGGCCGTGATCGGAGCCGATGGGCACGCGGTGAGCAATTACTTTAGTTTCACGGTCGACCCAAACGCGCCAGAGGCAGCTGCCGCGGGGCACGGCCATGGCGCAGCCGCAGGCCATGGTCATGACGCTGCTGCGGATCATCATTAGCCGCCGCTGAAGTTTAGAGTTATTCCATGTTCAGCTTCCCAACTACTTGGGAATTCGCAAGCTTAGTTTGTAAATTGTTCCTCTATTTCGGTGCCGCCAGTATCGCCGGCGGCAGCCTTTGCCTGTGGCTATATTCTGATGGCAGCCGACGCATGGTTGAGCGCAATCTCCTCTATATCATGCTCGGTTCCCTGCTGGGATTTCAGGCGGTTATCGCTAATTTTCTGATCCAGATTGGCCTCGTCAATGACGATGGCCTGATCGCCATGTTCGATTGGACCATGGCTTCGCTGCTGCTGGATACAGCCCTGGGCGATATGTCGGTGGCTAGACTACTTGGTTTTGGTATTGCATTTGTCGCCAGCCTGAGATTGTTACGCACCACCAGGCAACTGATGCGGGGCCCGGATCAGACCTTCTACCGCCTGCAGATGCTGGTGTATTCTCTGGCTTTATTGCTAGTGGCGTTCAGCTTTCGCGTAGGCGGACACAACTCGGTACTGCCCCTCACTTCACAGGTAGCGATTACGATTCACTTCATGGCATTCGCGCTGTGGATCGGCTCGTTGTACCCCTTGCTCATGAGCAGCGGTAGCGATGACCTCGCCAGCCTGCAACTGACGATGAAACGGTTTGGAGATGGCGCCATTGCCATCGTTGTGGCTCTGTTGGCGGCAGGCTCGCTGATGCTCTGGGGGCTGCTGGATTCCTGGCAGGAATTCATCAGCAGTGCCTATGGGATAGCCCTGCTGATCAAGTTTTCCCTGGTGTTGGCAATCCTTGGGGTGGCTGCAATCAATAGACTGGTGCTGGTACCGCGTCTGAATCGGGAGGCGAACGCAGGCAAATTACGCACCTCGATTCGCCAGGAAATGGGGCTGGCTATCGCGATTCTGATGACCACGTCTTATCTTTCTACGATTATCGGACCCGTTGACCACTAACAAAGAATTCGAATCCCTGTACTTGGACCAGACTCCTGTGGAGCGGCCATTGAATCGATCAGAGCTTCCCTAAGTCAGGTTGATTGGCTTAACAGACGCAGGCTCGATTGACGAGTCGTCCTCGATCAGTTGCCGAAGCGTAAGGCTGTCCAGATCCAGCATCAGAAAGTCAGCAGTCTGCTGGACCGGGGAGAACAGCGCTGGGATCGTCACGCTGGACTTGCTTGCAAACAGCAGGCTATTTCCAACGGGTGACCAGGCGAGATTGTACAGGTGGGTGTTACAGCTGTAGACCGCCACAGGTTCAGTCATCTCATCGAGATTTCCGAGATAAATCGTAGAACCGCGCTCGCCGTATTGAATATAGGCATATTGATCGCCGGCATGGGAAACCACGGGAGATGCCATGGCGCCGCTTTCAAATTCCGGAGTTTCTGCGGTGCTCAGGATAATTTTCGCTCCGAGCCACTGCCGCCCATCGGCCACCACTTCATCGGTAAGCAGGGTCGGCGTTGGGACATTTGCCGTAGACTCCGGGGTGGGTGACAGCTGCAACCAGGTGACCATGACCAGCGTCAGGCAGAGGGCGGAGATTGCTGCCCTATGTGACCAGTTCAGGCTTGGGAGAAAGGCGGGGGCCGGGATCGCCACAGCGGACGACGGCGGCCGGACAGACTCCACCGGCGGTATCAGACGGTAACCCTTCTTCGGTATGGTTTCGATGTAGACCCGATCTGAAGAGGCGTCGATGGCTAAATGCTTGCGTAATTCGGAGATAGCACGGGTCAGGGAGTTTTCATTGACGACGACATGGGGCCATAACTCGTGAATCAGTTCATCCCGAGTCAGGACCCTGTGGGCATTCGCCGCCAGATAACACAGAAGCTGTACGAGGCGGGGTTCCAGTTGCCGGTATAGGGCACTGTGTCGATGTTGCAGTCGATTTAGCTCGGGCTGGATCTCCCAGTCGCCTACCGCTACATGTTCCTGCAGGGCGGCCCCACCGCCTATTGAATGTAGTCCTGCCTGCGTTTCCATAGATGTCGACATTTTGTAGTCCCACGATTTCACGGCTTGCCAGGTTGACTGGGTATCCAATGAATTAGACGCAACTCAGGTCGTATTAGTTGTCAAAGCCAGGGTTTTGTCTCATTGCCGACAATAATAATCCAAGTAGACCGCTGCAGACACGATTTTCATCCATCAACAGGTTTTCTGGACCTTTTATTCACCGCATTTTCAGGTTATTCCACGTATTCGGGCCTAGATTCAGTCTCATGGCAAGCGGGTGATCCTTCGCCCGAATCGAGAAGCTTTCAGATTAGGTACAGGAGACAGAACTAATGCATAAGCAGATGTGTAGCAAGATAGTCAAATTGATGGACAGGCCGATTTCCCAATTAATCCTTGTCCTGGTCGTGGTAATGGTCTGGACCACCCAGGTCCAGGCGATCAGTACCGAGGCGCTCAAGCAGGGCATTCCCTCCCTGGCACCCATGCTCGAGATCGTAACCCCGGCGGTGGTCAATATCCGGGTCACCAGGGTGAGGCCATCGTCGGCCCGGTTTTTCTCCAATGGCGAGCAGTTACCGGACGAAGTGAGGCGCTTTTTCCGCGAATTGCCGCAGGGAGGTATTGAATCCCTGCGGCGTCCGTCGATGACGGGTGCTGGCTCTGGGGTCATCATAGACGCGCAGCGAGGCTTCGTGGTCACCAATCATCACGTCGTCGAGCACGCCGCCAATATCACGGTCCAACTCAGCGATGGTCGGTCGGTTGAGGCCGAATTATTGGGCAGTGACGCGGGCACCGACATCGCCCTGTTGCAAATCATGGCCGATTCTCTGGTGGACATAGAGTTCGCCGACATCACTACGGTTCAGGTTGGTGATTACGTTGTAGCGATTGGAAATCCCTATGGAATAGGTCAGACCGTTACTTCCGGCATAGTCAGCGCTCTTGGCAGGGCCGGGCTTAACCGCGATCACTACGAAGATTTCATCCAGACCGATGCCGCGATCAATGTGGGTAACTCCGGTGGCGCCCTGGTGGATATGGAAGGCAGGTTGATAGGAATTAATACCGCGATACTCAGCGGTAACGGTGGCAGCAATGGCATCGGATTCGCGATCCCCAGCGATATGGTGGCAGCCGTCAAGGAGCACCTGGAGCGGGATGGCGAGGTGCGGCGCGGCCTGCTGGGTGTCAGCATTACCGATGTCACGGCGGACGTAAGACTGGCACTGAATGTCGATGTTGGCAGCGGCGCGGTAGTCACCAATGTGTTAGCCGATAGCGGCGCCGCCAGAGCCGGCATCGAGATATCGGATGTGATCGTGGAAATCGATGGTCGCGCGGTCAATGGTAGTCGTCAGTTACGCAATATCGTGGGCCTGATGCGACAGGATCAGGAAGTGGAGCTGGGCCTCTATCGCGACGGTGAAAGAATGAACTTGAGCGCCACGATAGGTGGCGCCCGGAGCGAGGCATCCGGAGTGGATAGGCGGCCCGCATCGACGGCCGAATTTCGAGGTTCGCGTTTGCGTACGCGCGAGCTGACCGAGGCTGGGGATACCGGCGTGGATGTGCTTTCGGTGCGGCGGCAAAGCCGGGCCTGGACTGCGGGATTACGCGCCGGCGATGTGATCACCCATTTGAACCGACAAGCCATCGACGATCTGGCGGCGTTCGAAGCGCTGGCTGCAGATGCCGAACGATTAATGGCCTTGACCGTTATTCGGGATGGACAGGAGATGCTGCTGTTCGTCCCGTAAACAGGGAAACGCCTCGGGGGAGCTGACTGCGTTTAGCCCCCCAAACCACCTAACAACTGTCCCCCTTTGGCCGACTCACTCTGTTGAGCCGGCTTTTTTTTACAATTCGTCGGCAACTAATGTGTGTTTTGGGATTCCTATAGATATCAAGTCGTGTTAATTTCGTCATCGGCCGTAACCGGCCTCGATTCGCCGCAATGGATTGCCGATCCCGAGTTTTTATCAGGATAGTAAGTATTAACCAGAATTATTTTACGTGGTCTCTGCCATTACTCCCATCAGTTCCCTTGGTTTCATGCGCTCCCTAGGTCGGATTGGTCCGGCGCTTGCGCTAAGCCTGTTATTGGCCACAGGTTTGGCCAGGGCAGATGACCGTCAGCCGGCGCCCGCATACAACTACGACTTCAGCCAGTTTATTCACTGGCTGGAAGAGAACGTTGACGAGAAACAGCTACCCGGAGGAGCTCTCGCCATCGTCTCTCGCGAAGGCATCATCTATTTGCAAACCTGGGGTGTGAAGAGTGTAAGGGCAGAAGCGGTGGTGGCAATAGATTCAATATTCAGAATCGCGTCCATGTCGAAAACCTTCGCCGGCACGGCGGCAACCCTTCTGGTTGAACAGAACTTGCAGTCATGGGACACCAGGGTAAGCGACTTGTTCCCGAGCTTGCAGCTGGGGTCTTCCGCTTCGTCTGCTCAGATTACCCTGAGGCATATCGTCAGCCATTCTACCGGTCTCATGCCCCACTCCTATTCGAATATGCTGGACGACGGCGTGGCTTACGACAGAATTAAACAAAAATTCAACCAGATCCCCACCGTATGCGCGCCTGGCAAGTGTTACGGATATCAGAATGTGATTTTTTCTCTAATCGGCGATGTCGTCGAGCAAAGCACGGGAGACAGCTATGAGAAGTTTCTCCATGAGCGATTATTCAAGCCACTGGGGATGCTGACGGCTTCTGTGGGTATGGAGCCCTACCTCAACAGTGCCGAAGCGACCTTGCCTCATCGTAGGGTGCGAGGCAATTGGAGAACCACCACGACCAACGCTGCCTACTATTCGGTGGCGCCCGCCTCCGGCGTCAACGCCAGCATTTTCGACATGAGCCTGTGGCTACGCGCGAATCTCGGTGCGTTTCCCGAAATATTGCCCGCTGATTTTCTCTCCCGGTTGCATGAGCCAATTATTTCCACGCCTAACGGCTATTTCAGAAACTGGTCGGGCCTGGAAAAAGCCTATTATGCAACTGGGTGGCGGGTGTTCGACTACAACGGCATGCGCGCAGTTCATCATGGCGGCGGTGTCCGTGGCTATCGCTCCGAAATGGCCTTAGTCCCGGATGCCAACATCGGAATGGTGTTATTATTTAATTCGGAATCCAACCTCGCCAACGATGTGGTGCCGGCATTTCTCGATACCCTAAGTAATTTCGCTATTCAATAAACTCGCAACAGGACAAATGTATGAGCTCAGTAATCGACTTACTGAAGTCGCATCGTAGTATTCGTAAATTCAGTGACCAGGTGATAGCGCCAGAGCTGTTCGATGATCTGATGAGGGCAGGACAGTCTGCCGCCACGTCCAGTTTCTTGCAGGGAGCAACGATAGTGCGGGTGGAGGATAAAGTTAAACGCAATCAAATTGCCGAACTGGCGGGTGGACAACGCTATGTCGAATCTGCGGCGGAATTCATGGTGTTTTGCGCGGATCTCAAACGTGCGGGAAACTATTGCCACGAATATGGCAAAGCCTTCGAGGGTGATTTTACTGAACATTTCATTATTGCCACCGTCGACGTAGCGTTAATGGCCCAGAGTCTGGTTACCGCTGCGGAATCGGTGGGTCTGGGTATATGCTATATCGGGGGAATTCGCAATAATCCTGCGCTGATGACGGAGCTGCTGGAATTACCGCGGGGAGTCTATCCGGTCTTCGGTCTGTGTCTGGGTTATCCAGATCAGAATCCGGAAACAAAACCGAGACTGCCGATTTCAGTAATTCTTAAACAAGAAGTCTATAATGAAACCGGCGACCGGGACGCGATCGCTGAATATGACGAACAGATTCGCGAATATTACAAGACCAGAACCGGGGGTGGTCACGGCATCAGTTGGACCGAACAGGTTGCCGACTTATTGTCGGAGAAATCCCGGCCACACATGAAGGGCTTTCTCGCGGCTCAGGGATTCAAATTTCGCTAGGGAAGAATTTCTTGCTGCAAAATTCCGCTCAGTATTTCAACGATAGGATCCAGTTGCAGGTAGTTCTTCTTCCAGATCGCTAACCCGGGCGGCGATGATCTCGGAAGGTGGCAGGGCGCCGGCACCAAATGCAAATTTAAATTCGCCGTTTATCAAGCGACGACGATCGTCGGTAACCGCCCACCTCGCAATATAATAATCTGAGGCCGGTAGTTCGAATGGAATCAGGTAGACGAAGCTGTGGCTGAGGCGACTGGGATCATATTGAAATCCAATATTGATCCATTCTTCTTCTGCTGTGTACAAGGCCAATTTCAGTAATCGCACATCGACACGAAAACTCATCGTTATCATTTGTGGAGGATCTATGAGCACCGCGTCGTCCTGGGGAAAGGTGACACCCGGAGTCAGAATGCCGTGACTGTGTTGGGCATAGGCGTTCGTACTCAACAGCATCGTCAGAATCAGGCTGGTGGTGGTCATGAGGAATTGTCTGATATTCACATTAACATCCTGCTTGCCAAGCTTTACCCATTTTAACAAGAATCATGGCCGCAGTCCCATAGCTCCAGCCCCGAAATGCCAAAGTAAGATGGCTTACAGATCGGGCTGAAAGATACATGTCTCAGCCGAAATAGACCATGCCTTGGATATGGGTGAGAGATGAAGGATCAGCCAAAATAGACTATGCATTGGAGATTGAGCTGCAAGATAAAGTCTTATTCAAAATAGACCATGCATTGACGGGAGAGGGCGCACAGCTGACCAGACTCATCCCAGACCTTTCCTGCCTGTTGGGTATAACCATCTGCGGCCGCCTCCAGGTAGTATTCCAGGTAAAACCAGTCACCGATGGCGTCCTCTGGCGGGATTACAAATTCCAGTGACCAGGTAAGCGAACTCGCTGGTACCGGTGGCTTGTGGTAATGGGAAAGAATGAGCGGAGGTGGAATATCGGCTATGGTCACGAGTCTTTCTACGGGCATGGATGTCATTTCCGCCCGATGGCGTACCCACATCGTTAACTGTCGGTCCAATTTCCCGGCAAAGGGCTGTCCGCCACCGACCCAATAGCCGTCAAAGTATTGCAGAAAGTTGGGTAATCGTTCGGCGTTCGCCTCGAAAGCCAGGCCCTGATCTCGCGGCCTGGGCTGGAAAACATAGTCGGGGGAAACTTTCAATGCGGCCCGAGGATTGCCGAAAACCGCCATCGCCTGCAGGCAGATTGTGCCATTAGATATCACATCCGCAGATGCCTGGGTCACATTTCTGCCCTGCCGATGTATTCGCGCATCAACACTGATTTCTCCGGGCGGCAACGGTGCTATAAACGAAACCATCAGCGATCGTATTGGCTGTGGTGAGTTCAGCAGGTGACGCATCGCGGTTACTGCAAAACAGGAAGCGAGTCCGCCAAATGCCGAACGTCCCTGGGACCAGTTTTCACCAAAGCTGGTGGTATTGCTGCCGCTCCGTTCCAGAGCGGTCAAGATAGAATGGATGTCTGATGCTGGCATGTTAATCAGAGGTTCCTTAGGGCCTAAATTGCTCAACTATGCATACTGTAATATGCTTCGCCCTGGTGAGCTGCTCGCTCACCCGCACCACGACCTGAAGCCGAGTAGCAGTACACGTAGGATTAACTAATATGGTAGACAGTATGCAGCCAAGTCGTCGTCCAAGTGTTTTTCTGGCTTGCTTGCTTTTGTTTTACAGTGAGCCGGTGATACCGCAGGTCTCACATTCCGCAGCCTATCAGCAGGCCGCAGATAGTACAGGAATCGCGGCGAAAACAAAAACCTCACCTGCTGACGACTCGGTGCTGGATGAGGCACCGAATTCCCTCGATCTGGAATTTCCCGAGGCGGTACGCCTGGTGAAGCTGACCCTGCGAAATGATCAGCGAGACTGGGTGGACATCAGCTTCCGCTATAACCCCGCCGTCGCTAAAAATTATTTGTGGAACTTGCCTGACCTGGCCAGTGCCACCTACTACACTGTGGATTGGGCAGTCCTCGGGGGCAGCGAACAACTGGTGCGAGGCAGGTTTAGTTTTGCATTTGGAGCCGACGCCGACGCGCCTTCGTTAATCAGGGAAGCGGCAGCCATCTTGCTGGATATTCGTACCGGTGATGGAGATTCAACGACCCGGTCCGTTACCCCGCCGAGAACTCAAATCATTATCGATCGGGATCCACCGAATTACGACCCGCCGTTTACTATCGATCTGGAGGAGGCAGCACAGCCCAGAAAGCCAGATTCACTCAAGGACTCTCCGTGACCTTCACGTATTGATCGTGTTTGAGGACCCACGGTGACTGTTATATATTGATCGAGCTCACGGACCCACCGTGATGGTCACGTATTGATCGTGAAAGAGCCCGCCGTCGTCGGCCCGTGTCCACAGCACATAAGTGCCTGGCTCTTCGAAGGTAGCTGTAATTTCATAAAGCCCGTCTTCCGGTGGCTCCGGCGGTAACCACAGCGGCCCCCAGGGAGAGTTTGCCGAGGTGCGAGTATCCTCCCAGGGCTTGGGCAATGGCGGATCGAAGATGACCTTGCCGGCGCCGCGATAAACATTCCAGGACAGGAACAGGCCGTTAACTTTGCCCACGGTGATTCGGCTCGGTGGACGCAACATACGTGCCCGTAGTTGTTTGTCGGTGTTAGTAGATTCTCTTCTGCGCTTGGGTAAACCGTCGTCGGCAACATGGGTGATGAGGACAATAGGTTCGCCAACACGAGCCCTGCGAATATCGTCACCCCGTATCGTTACCACAGGAGGAATGTTAGATCTGGATTCCGGACTGCTGGTGCCGGCACCGAGGGAGCCCGTCTCTGAAGCGATGACCATATTGTCGACCAGATAGTCGTCCTTCAGTGTAGCGTAGGCCTTGCGTTCGACACCATTAACATTGAGCGTCCAGACCAATTCCCGATCACCCCAGTCGGAGGGCACCGTCACTTCAAAATTAAAGCGGTTACGCCGTGGCAGGAAGTGGGTTGGCTGACCGCGATCGGCGGCGCCGGGAGAGAAGGAATTATTCGCGCCAATTTCCACATCGGGCTCTTCCAGCCAGTTTTCATTCATATAGCCGAACATAAAACTGAAGCTGCCGTCCGCATTGGGATGCCAGCCTTCATAGGCAGGTTCGACGTGTTGGCCGTTTTGATAGGTATCGGCGAGCGCCAGTTGAGGGCAAACCAATAAAACCGCAACAAGCAGCAGAGCATTTACTCTGCTGCTTGCTTCAGTAGCTACCTTGTTCATCCATAATTGGAATTGCCGGCTATCAAAGTGATGCCAGATCATCGCTCTCTTCATCATCGGACTCGGCAACGGGGGCGACCAGTGGTGCCAGACACAGAGGGCAGCCGATGACGTGATCGTTCGGTCCCAGGTTCAATACCCGGCGTCGCTCTGCCATGGCTTCGAAGAATTGATCATCGGTCATGGTGACGCGAATGCCCAGATCGATAAACATATTGGCTACCGAGCGGTTGCCGGAACCCTGCCAGTTGCGTGGGTCAGGCACATTCGGGTTGGTGTCGGTATTATTCATATAACCCACGATATGCAAGATAGTACCCTTAGGCAGCAAGGGGGCGGCGGCATCGGTATAGGGATAACCCCGCACCCAGTTGTGGTCATAACCCACGCAGGACAGCGTCTCAACCGTATAACCCCAAATTGCTTCCAGACACATGCGTTCGCCTGGGGCGTGCAGATGTGGCTCGAAGGTAATAATCTTGGTGTGTTGACTCAGCACCGTGTAGGCATGCAATTCCTGAGCTCTCTCACCACCCGCAATGCTGATGTCGACACCGTTCCCCAGGCCGATGAAGGTATTCTGGTAGGTCGGTTTGTAGTCTTTTTCATGGAAGCGAAAGCCGACTTCCAGATGTCCGGTGGTATCACGGCCATTGGAGTGAAGATGAATGGAGTCAGAAACAATCGCTGTGCCGGCTTTCAACAAGCGGCCAGCACCCTCATCGAAAATGTCTGCGTTGCGGCCAACTTCATGGACCGGCCATGGTAGTGAGAGGCCAGGAATGCGTTCTCCGTTGTCGTCCAGTTCAGCAGTTCCCCAAATCATATGATGGAAGATATAGGCACCACCAACCGTCTCCCGTCCGGTGCCGGTTTGATGGTTGACATCATTGACTTCGACCACTTCTACCGATTTCACGTAGCGATCTTCGGCGAGGCCGATAGGGACCGAATTGATCTCGCCCCACCAGTCGGGTGTTCCAGCCAGCTTGGTTATTTCATCCAGAACCACGATCAGGTCCGGTTCGCCGGCACCCCATTTGACGCTATCATCGAACACCAGTGGCGCCGGCGCATCGGCGGGATCACCCTTAGGGGTACCACTGCGAGCCCAAGTAGATATGGCGGCGAGATCTGCATCGCTCAGAGAGGGGTCATCCTTGTAACTCTGAATGCCAATGTCTTTCTCCATATACCAGGGCGGCATGGCACCGGCACGATCACGCAGAGCAGTCTTGTATTCGATAAGTCCAGCGAAAGGGGCGACTTGATCGTAGCTCACCAGGGGCATGGGGCCCGCACCACCGAGCCGGTGACAATTTTGGCAGCTGCGCTGCAGAATTGGCTCGATGTCCTTGTGGAAGGTGATTTCGCCGGATTGGGCCATAAGCCCGGCAGGCGCCACCAGTGTGGCTGCCAGTGCGGCACCGCTTAACAGGGATTTCGCGGAAAAGATGCGCATGTTCACTACTCCTCAGAGCTTGATTAATCTTGATGTGGCCGGGGCTGAATTCGTCAACCATAAACCCGCTGATGGTAACATTTTTGGCCTCGGATTTGAACGTCTGGGAGCCAATTCGGGGGCAGATAATCTGACCCAGGGACCTGATTATCCACGAAAATTTCGATAATTGATTACTAAGTTTTAGAATCTGCCGCTACGGATCCGAAAACGCCTCGATCGAATGCTATCTCCGCGCCGGCCCCCGCAGTAATGGCCACAGATTACTACTGCTGAGCAGGGCCACGAAAATAACCAGCAAAGAGAAGATAAACCATTGAAATGCGTAGAATAAATTTTGATTTATGTCGGCATTTACCGCCGGCCAATGACGCACTAACGCGCCCGGTTGGTCGACGGTGAGCCTGACTTCGAAGGGAAACAACGGTTCACCGAGAATTTCAGAGATTACATCGATTTCCAGGCTGCGCAGTCGCAGCGGCCAGACACCGGCATCGATCTGGCTGGGGATTATCCTCGCGTCCAGTGGCGGGACAAATATTTGCGCCGTGAGTTCTACAGTGCCGGATACCGGGCGTAGATTTGGTTCCGTATTCGGTGGCAGGATGCCGGTGGTCCAGCCACGGCCGACCAGCACCAGTTGGCCGTTACTGGTGAGTCGAAAGGGCGTCACCACACCATATCCAATTTGACCTTCAAAGAAATCCGCCAGCAGTAAGATTGCGCGCTCGTTAATGAATGTTCCGAGCAGTGAGATGTGTAAGTTCTGCAACTCGGGGTTTGCCCGATGCAGATGTCCCACCGGGATGTCTTCGACTGGACCTGCACTATTCATGGATTCGATTATCAGGGCCTGCTGCGCTTCCACCTTTTCGGCGGCTCGATCTAACTGCCAGATACCGAGGCGAGCAAACGCTGCCACCGTGATCAGCACACAGCCTGCCACCAACCAGTTAATGTGGATGTGAAAAGATCCAAAATTGTATTGAGCATGTAGCCGCATAGGCCTGGTCACGAATTGCGTAGAGCGTCGCCACAGTCGATGGCTGGAGGAAGGCGGAGAGACTAAATCAGAAGTAGCTTGAAAGCAATAATAGGGGCACGCGTATGGGCAATAAAAATTCCCATTGTGTGAATGCCCGCACTGTGCGCGTTATAGGTTGGAGGCCAGACTCGTCAACAACAGCTTGCAGCTGGGGCGAGGCTCAGCACCAGGCACACCAGTAATATGGCGGCCGGTAATAGGTGATTAGGCGACCTCCGATGATAACTGCGCACCAGCACGCGAGGGATATTGCGGCGATAGCGCGGGCACGCACAGGCACTACCAGCATGGCGCTGGTGCCTTTGACCTCTGCCGAAGTCGTGGTATAGAAAACCAACATATTGACCCCGGCGATTAACATAAAGAAGAGCTTGGTTTGAAAAGCCGGATTAAAAAGGTATTGGTCTGGCGCCGTTGTGAAAAACATTACCCCAGTGACCACATTTAAAAAGTAACCGGCGACACCGAGGCGGACGAGCTTGTGCAGATCGGCATAGGCCAGGCCAGACGCCATGCCTAATAGCCGCAAGTCAAAAACTCCTACGGTCCCGATCAGCAGGCACAATCCGATAAAGTGAATCGATTCCGCCAGCGGCCAGCCCCAGGGCGTGTTCATGAAGGCATAGATACCTGTCGCTTGGGAAAAGCCGAGAATTGATTCAAGCATAGCTCAACAACAAGATAATCATCATGTTAATAAAATCGTGAAGCCAATAAAACGCTATGGGTGTAGGCGAGAAAGCGCCCGGCGGCCACGGTAACTATCCACAACACTAGCGATAGATACGCGAGTCGGGGTACAAGTCGTTCCAGCTCAAAATTTTCTCCAGTAAGGGCAAGCATTTTTTGGAAATAGCGACTGATAAGCAGGGCGGTGACGAGCGCGCTGAGTTTTAGATAGAACACCGGATTAGTGAGAGCCTTCGCCGGATAGGCCATCAGCAAGCTCAGACCAGACAGAAATATGACCACCGCCGCAAACCAGTGCAGGCGGTAGAATCGGAACAGAGGCGCGAGCGGAAAGCGGGGTAGGAAACCGACCAGGCGCAGATTGATCGCAATGTTAATACCCACCACCAATGCCATGGCGAGGGAATGAATTGTGAGCGAACCGAAAAATGCAACAGCGGACTCCCGCAGCCAGATGCTCAGTGCTGTCTCTTCAAATCTCGCCAGGGTATGCAGACGATTTCCCCACTATTTTCGCTTCACCGGCCTGATCTCATGCCAGTAGTGGATCGATGAAATTTTCCATTTCTTGTCTCAGCCTGGCATCGGGTAATCTGCCCCTGGCCGCGGCAATGTTATCTTCCGCGTGGTGGGGCTTGGTGGTGCCAGGAATGGGTATCGCGGCGCTGGGATGAGACATCACGTATTTCAAAAATACCTGGGCCCAGGACTTCGCATCTATGTCCGCCGCCCAGTCGGGTAGAGGACGGCCACCGACGGCATTAAACAGCCGGCCGCGACCGAATGGCAGATTCACCAGGACTGCAATACCCTTATCCTGAGCCAGGGGCATTAACTTTTGGGCCGCATTACGATTACCCAGCGAATAGTCCAGTTGAATGAAGTCCAGCTCATGCCTGAGCATCACTTCTGCAAAGCGCTCGTATTGTCGATCACTGGATGTAGTGACGCCGATATACCGAAATCTGCCCTGCTGTTTCCATTCCTGCATAGTCTGGAGTTGAATTTCGACACCGCGCAGATTGTGCACCTGCATCAGCTCGAAACTGTCGCCACCGAGTAATTCGAAAGAGCGCTCCATTCTGGCGATGCCGCTCTCGCGAGCTTCACGGTCGACCTTGGTCGCCAGCCACAGCTCATCTCGTATGCCCAGGTCTGCCATGATGCCGCCGATCACAGTCTCGGAGTTGCCGTAGTTGGGGGAAGTGTCCACAACCTTGCCGCCGAGGCGATGGAAGGTGGCAAAGGTCTCTCTAAACACAGACATTTCCGGCGCATCGGCTTGTCCCCGATAATTTCTACAGCCAATGCCTATGCCGGGAATTTGCTGGCCCGAAGATGGGATCGTGGTCATATTCAAGGGGCCCTGTGCCAGTAAAGGCCGGGGCAGGCCGGCGGCAGCGATTACGGCGCCTGCCTTGATTATCTGCCGTCTGGTGAAATTCATTTTATTGCTCCGCGGCCTCGCTTAGGACCGCCACTATGATCAATCTTTGCTGATATTGGTCTGTTCGGTGCGGCTGTGTCAATACATGGCGCCGCTACACAATCCGGTGGGGTTCAGGCAAAATGCTATGCTAGGGAGCCTCTGATCAATTCAATGGCCACTCTGCAGGAGTCTGGCACGTGCTGCTGCAAGGCGGCGTGCGCGGGCAATGGCCATAGTCCTTGGCAAGTACGTCAACGCGGCAGCTGTGCGCGCCAGGCCCTGCCCGAAGGGGCTTACAGTCGATCCCGCTCTCATCGTTGTACTTCCTTGACAGGTCGACACATGCCTGCGAAAGTGCGCCTTGATATCGGAATCGGCTGTAAGCCAGAGTGGTCATTGAATTGATCAGAGGTTCCCTAGACTGCAGCAGTCCGGCCAAAGGCTCAAATAGCTGCGCAATAATAATAACGGAGGCGAGTATGATTTTTGTCCGATACCCACAAATTCACCGCGTTTTAACAGGTTCGGTAGCGATCTTCCTGCTTGGCTTTAGCCTGCAAGTCGCGGCCCAGACAACGATTCCCCGTACCACCGACGGTAACCCGGACTTCAACGGCATCTGGCAGGCGTTAGGCAGTGCCAATTGGGATATCGAACCCCATGCCGCAGATTTTGGCCCCGTGGTGGAACTCGCTGCCATCGGCGCGATACCCGCGGGCCTGGGTATTGTGAGCGGTGGAGAGATACCTTACACCGTCGCGGCCAGAGCTCAACAACAGGCGAACAAGGCAGACTGGTTGGCCCTCGACCCCGTCGTCAAGTGTTATATGCCCGGTATTCCGCGGGCGAATTACCTGCCGTTCCCTTTTCAGATCATTCAGTCTCCTGCGCACATAGTCGTGGCCTATGAGTTCGCCAGCGCCAGCCGCATCGTTTATATGGATCAACCAGATTTTGAGGCGCCTCTGCTAAGCTGGATGGGGCATTCCAGAGGCCACTTCGAGGGCGATACCCTGGTGATCGATGTGACGGACCAGATGCCTGATACCTGGCTGGATCACGCCGGCAATCATCACACCGATGCCTTGAGGGTGACCGAGCGTTACACCCATATAGGTCCCAACACCTTGATGTACGAGGCTACGCTGGAAGATCCTAACGTCTATACACGACCCTGGACGGTGAGTTTTCCACTCTATCGCCGACTCGACGAAAACATGCAGTTGCTTGAATTCAAATGCGTTGAGTTTTCCGAGGAATTAATTTATGGGCATTTGCGCAAGACCGATTAAGCTTAATAAACCCAATCCAGGCAAGCTAACGGGCATGCTTTTGGCTGCCGGCGTTCTATGCTGCGGCGGGTCATTGCTTGCCCAGGAATCGAGTTGGCAACTATCCCGCACCATAGATGGTCATCCTGATTTTCAGGGAGTTTGGGCGAACAACAGCATCACTCCCCTGGAGCGAGCCGTGGGTTTCGAAAACCGCGAGCTGCTGAGCGATGATGAATACGCCCGCCTGCGTGCTGGCGTCGCGGAGATAACCGACGGTGGTGGGGATGCGCAATTTGGAGATGGATTTTTCGACGCCCTGGTGTCCGGCGAGGTGCAATCCTACGATCCTTCCACCGGCAACTATGATCAGACCTGGATGTCTCACAGAAACCTGGAGCGTCGCACTTCACTAATTGTCGACCCCGCTAACGGCAGACTGCCACCCTATACCGATGTCGCGGCAGCGAAAGTTACCGCCCGCCTCGAGCACATCGAGCAGCACCCGGCCGATTCCTGGACCGACAGGCCGCTACAGGAGAGGTGTATCACCTATGGCATGCCTTACCTGCTGGCAGGTTATAACAGCTATTATCAGATCGTGCAGAGTAAGGACTACGTCGCCATTATTCAGGAAATGATTCATGATGTGCGCGTAATCCCGCTGATCCCTAAAAGTGCAATCGATGAAAAAATCAGGCTGTGGCACGGTGATTCGCGCGGCTACTGGGATGGAGATACCCTGGTAATCGAAACCGCAAATTTTTCCGATGCCAGTGATCTGCGAGGCTCCGCTGGCAAACGGGTATTTATGGAAAAATTTACCCGCACCGCCGCCGACAATCTACAGTATGAATTCACCATCGAGGACGCCAGCACCTGGACCGCCCCGTGGACAGCTGTCATCAACTACAGCAGCAGTGAAGATCCGATCTTCGAATATGCCTGCCATGAAGGCAACTACGGTCTCTCCGGGATACTGTCCGGTCATAGAGCGCAAGAGCAGGCGGCTAATAGCAACGGCAACTAGGTAAATCAGCTCTCCACTTACGGTCTTCCATCACTGCCACGACGTCGTGGGGGAGGTATCAAAAAGGGAGCTAGGGTGTGCGTTCGGCAAGTAAAGCCGCGCTTAGACCCTCAATGCCCACCATACCTAGTGTCAGCAGCAGCGCTATCTGTGGACCGCGATGAGAGTTCGTGGGAGAAAACCATTCGTCGGGAGAGTGGGACCCACCGCCCTGACCACCGCCGGCAATGGTGATGGCCGGAATTCCCAAGGACATGGGGACGTTTGAGTCCGTGCTTGAAATTCCCAGCTCCCGTAATTCGATGCCGATGGTCGCGAATGCCAGGGCCGCGACCTGCACCAGCGGACTGCTCGTGGGCGTCATGCCAACGGGTCGATCTCCAATCAGATTAAATTCCACGGTAATTTCGCCATCGTTCCAGCGCGCGTTTTCCTCGGCTACCGCCTCAAATGCAGCCGCCTTGGCGCGGGCTTCCAGTTGTTTCAGCTCTTCAATATCATTCGAACGCATGTCGAGGGCAAAACTGGCGTTGGCCGCGATTGAATTCACCGATGTGCCCCCGGTGACAGTGCCAACGGTGAAGGTGGTTTTCGGAAACTGGGGTGTCTCAAACTCGGCGATTTTCGTGATCGCACGCGCCATGGCATGGATCGCGCTGGCCAGGCCGAAGGCGCCGAAGGAGTGGCCGCCTGGCCCGCTAAAATTAAACTCGAAGCGCCGACTGCCGGTCCCGCCGGTGGTTATCCTCCTAAGCGTCACCCCGTCTATCGAGACGAAGCCATCTATTTCCGGATGATCGCGGAAGATTGCCTTTATGCCCCGCAGATCGCCACGGCCTTCCTCCCCGACATTGCCCGCAAACATGATGTCGCCCACGGTTTCGATGCCGCTCTCGTTTAGCACTTCAATCACGGAGAGCAGGGCGGTAAGACCCCGGGTGTCATCGCCGATTCCGGGCGCGTAGTAACGGTTATTTATCAGCTTGACCCGAGTATCTACCCCTTCGGGAAATACCGTATCCAGATGCGCGGCGATGAGTAGGGTGGGGCCGTTGCCACTGCCTTTTCGCAGGCCGATTACATTGCCCTCATCGTCGATGTAGGCATCAATCAGCCCACGGGTCTGCATCTGTTGCAGATAGTAGGCGGCGCGTCTTGCTTCCTGGAACGGCGGAGCCGGAATTTCGGTGAGCCTGATCTGCTCTTCTATGGCCAGCGGTTCGCGCTGAAATATCTGTTGTAATGCAGTGCGCACACGATCGTCGCGGGCGACCTGGGTGTAAACCCGTTCCACATCTTCCTCGATTGCTACCGGAGATTGAGATTCCTGAGCGATGGGGGAGTTTGTAATCGATAGCAACAAGCATGTCGTCGCAAGTAGCGGGTAAGTCTTCAAGAGCGCTTCCAGTTCATTCGGTCCCTGCGGCCTCTATTACTGCCTTAACACTATAGCAGGCGCATCCGCCATCCTCGGCCACCGGTCCTGAGGGCTCGTCTTTCACGCATGCGCGAGTGCAGGACCGCACGCTTGTCTGCTATCCAGTCCTCCCGTCCGACATGAGGGTCAAGGCCACGGTTGCGGCGTCTATTTTCCTCGGCGATGCGGAATTGACAAAATTCCCGGTACATCTTGATCCCAGTTTTCAATTCCTGAATGATAATCTCTGCATAGATCGCATCATCGAGATATCCAATACCGGGCACGTTGTCGGGAATTAGATCCTCCGGATTAATAAAGTAATACAGGGCCCCGAGTATGCTCGCTCGCTCATCTTCGTTGAGCTGCCATTCCTCGTCGGTAATCATGTTGATCAGTATCTGTAATTTGGCCAATCGATCAGATATGAAAGCGGGCAAATTGGCTGATCTGGCCTCCTCTATCAATTCGCTGGCAGCCATTTCAATTTTTGCTGCGTTTTTCGGGTCCTCCACGGCAACTATTCCACTGTCGATGCTTTCCCGAAATTTCTGTAGGTCTTCATCACTCAGTGTAATGAGTAATATCCAGAGGCATATGCGTACTCCCTAGTTTTTAATTATTATGCTGTTTCTTGCTCCCCCCGGTTCCGTCCCCGAGCTAGTGCGGTCGCAGTCCTTGTGATCTGCGGACGTTCCAGACTTTCCGAATCGGCACCCAGCAGCTCGCTATAGTGCGCCTCCCAGCCGGATTCTTCAACAATCGGCTACGGCTCATTGCAGTTTCATTTCTGGACAACACTGTGCAAGGGCGCCAGTCCTCGATCGATTATGGATGCCACGGTGCTGAGAATGAGTGCCAGTCCCAGTAGTTCGGTAACTTCTCGTAAGCTTGATGCCAGGCTGGCTAGAAACTCTAGTCGAGAAGCGGCGATGCAAAGCAGGGGTACAAAGTAAAAAATACCGTTCCAGCGGCCGAGGAAACTCATGCGTAATTGTTTCTGTCGGAACAGGAAATAGGAATCCAGCACATACTGACTGAATGCAATTATGATAAGAAACGGCAGCAAGGGGTGGATAACGTCCACGCTGGCCATGGCCGCCAGTGCCGAGGTAACAAATATAAAATCGGTGCCATGATCGAACAGCATGCCCCGGGCTGACTCGGTATGGGTGGCACGGGCTACTTTGCCATCAAAATAGTCAGTGGCGATAGCAATGAAGAGAAACGCCACTAGCAGCGGCGGCGTTAATAATTGCGGATCGGCAAACGCCCAGCTTACTGGCACCACCAGTAACAAGCGCATCGCCGTCAGTAGATTGGCCATTACTTTCCGAACAGGTCCCGTTGCGCGCGGCGCCAGAAAACCAGCCCGATGGCGGCGTTGAAGAGAATAAAAAAGTTATGTTGTACGAACCCGAATGCAGCCATCTGGCCTTCGTTTTCCGGGAACAGGATCACCCAGAACGTGATTGCCGCTGCCCGCATGGGAGTGGGCACGGTGGCGGCAAAGAAAATAACCGGCAGATAGGGCAGCAGGGTCAGCAGCGACGCTTCCACTCCGAACAAGTTCAGCGCAACCGTGTAGACGACGATGGCGGCGAGCAAGGCCGGCGAGCGTAACAGGAAGAACGCGCCATAGTGCCAGGGCTTGGCCTTGCGGAAGGCCAGCAACACCGGTCGCTCGCGAAACTGGCTCCGGGGCAGGATATAGCCCTGGAAATAGGCAATCCACAGTACCAGTATTACGCCGGCTCCTGCGGCGATATAGGGAATCAGGCTAAACACCTCCGGCAGGGAATCGCCACCGAAAATATAACCGATCGTCGCCCAAATGAGCAGATAGAAAACTTCACAAAACATAATAAACAACATTACCGAGCCTACCTCCCAGCCGGGAATATGGTCACGTTTATTCAGATAGTAGGCCATCGCACCCTTGCCTATCTGCTCATTGAAGATAGATATGATATAGGCGCTGGCGCGAATCGGCGCGATATCCTTGTATTTGATGTCGGCGACAAACCAATTCAGTGCTCTGGTGACCACCAGTGTGTCGATGGCGAAGTAGAACAGGGAATAGCAAATCATCAACAGCAGCCAGGGAATCCAGTTAACCGTGGCAAAGACTTCGGTCATGTAAGCAGCGAGGGAGAGACCTTCACGCAGCGCGGCTCCGTTCAAGCGGTAATACAAATACCCAAAGCACGCGGCGGTAAGAATCAGGAAAATAATGCGGCCTAACGGACTTTTTTTACGGGCGGCTGTGGCTTCCGGGGCTGCTTCTGTGGGGGATTCTGGTTCTGTCATGAGCTTCGCTTCTCGTTAGTAATTTTCTCGAGTGTGGATTGCAGGGGTGTCAGGGAAATTCCCAGCACAGAATCGGCGTTGGTTTTAACGACTTCGTCCTGCGTAATGACATCAATAACCGTCGCCGAAATACCACCACCTTTCAATGTGCTGCCGATTGTAGCACCCAGTTTGGCCAGCCACATTGGCATGGAACCTACCTGTATTTCCCTGCCCAGCAGTTTCGCAGTGCGTGCGATGAGTTCTCGATAAGAGATAGTCTCCGGACCTGCCAATTCATGGCTTGTGGTTCCCGCGGATTGGGATTCACAACAGCGCAGTATGGCCACGCCGAGATCGTCGATATCCAGAGGCCGCATAAGATAATGGCCGCCACCTAACACTCTTATGCTGGTCTGTGAGGCTGCGCCCAGCAAGGCTTTCGCCCCCGCCGTGTCGGGCCCCAGCAAGATGGGAGTGCGGATGATGCTCGCAGAAATACCGGATTCGACCACCAGCTTTTCAGCACAGCCCTTGGATCTGAAATAAGCGTTGGCAGCGTTGGCATCGGCACCGATTACGCTGATGAAGACGAGGTGTTTAACGGCAGAATGTTTTACCGCTTGCACCACCGCCGCGGTTGCCGCCACGTTGGCGCTGGCATAGCTTGTTTGCCTGTTTTCAATAAGGATTCCAGCCAGGTGAACCACACAATCCACCGCTGCAAACAGGCTGGCCAGTCCTTCGCTATCCTCGTAGGAAATTATCCGGGGCTCAATTCTAGGTGAAATAGGAAGAGATGCCTTTGCTCGTTCCGAACGCACACCGGCTATTACACTTATTTCGTCTTGTGTGGTGATTTTAGCCAACAGATGCTGCCCTACGCTGCTGTTGGCTCCAGTTACTGCGATTTTCATAGTCAGAATTCTTTGTATAGCGCGGGGCCTAGTAAAAAACTTCTCAGGTATGCGGCGGCTCTGTTTGTTCGACAATAATCTCGCCACGGATATCGTAGCCCATCAAACTACCCGGGTAAGATTATCGACTCTTTTGTCTCGCTGTTTCTTGCCGGCGCTGCTGTTTTCAATTGCTCTTAATTTTCCCGCAGCCATCGCGCTGCGACGGCGTTCTTCGGGGGCATCGGCATACAGTGTGTTGCGCATGCGTGGCAGTCGGGCCATTTTTCGAATACTTTCTTCGATAGCCTGCGGCGCCCATTCTTCACCATAACTCGCCCCGGCGGCTCGGGTGATACTCTCATTCATCAAGGTGCCACCTAAGTCATTGGCCCCGGCATTTAAACAGGCGGCGACGCCTTCCATTCCCATCTTCACCCAGGATGCCTGAATGTTGGGAATCAATTCGTGAAATACCAGACGCGCCACGGCGTGCATTAAAATCGCTTCTCGAAAGCTGGGACCCTTGCGGGATTTGCCTTTTAAGTACATGGGCGCTTCCATGTGCACGTAGGGCAGTGGCACAAATTCGGTGAAGCCGCCGCTGCGACTCTGCAACTCCCGAATCTTCAGCAGATGGGTGGCCCAGTGCACAGGCTTGTCCACATGCCCGTACATGATGGTTGCAGTGGTCCTAAAGCCTAGATCGTGGGCGGTCTCCATTACTTGTAGCCATTGCTGGGAATTTAACTTGTCCGGGCAAATCAACTCGCGAACATCATCGTGCAAGATTTCGGCTGCGGTGCCGGGCAAGGTGTTGAGTCCGGCTGCCTGCAGTCGTTGCAAGTAATGTTTCAAGCTGATGCCGAGGGTGCTGGCGCCTTGCCAGACTTCCAGGGGCGAAAATGCATGAATATGCATGCCCGGTACCGCCTGCCGCACGGTGTCAACGATATCCAGGTAGGTTTGGCCGGTGTAATCAGGGTGAATACCGCCCTGCATACACACCTCGGTCGCCCCTCTGCCCCAGGCTTCCTGACAACGACGGGCGATTTCTTCGGCGCTGATGTCGTAGGGTCGGCCCCTCAAATTTTCGCTGAGTTTGCCCTTGGAAAATGCACAGAATTGGCATTTGAAATAACAGACATTGGTGTAGTTAATATTTCGATTAACGATGTAGCTAACCTGCTCACCATTGATTTGCTGCCGCAGCCTGTTCGCGCTTTGCGCAATATAGGCAAAATCCTGACCCCGGCTTTCGAACAGGCAGCTTATATCTTCGAGGCCGATCGCTTCCTGCGCTTCACAGCGGGAGACGATGTCTTCGATTTTCGCAGATGCGGCGATGGGGGCGGCGTTCAAATTTGCAGCCGCGTGTAATTGCTCTCTTTCCAGGTCGGGGATAGGGTTAAGCGCACCAGGTGTCCAGTTGTCCCTTTTTGCAAATCCACAGCTGTCCATCTGTTTCAATACATGGGGTCTTAATTCCTCCGCCAGCCATTTCCCAGGTTCCTGGGCGAAGCGCGGATAGATCGTCAGGCGCTGATCGAGAAATTTACCGGCGGCTGCAGTTTCCCTCGCCAGCTTATCCAGGTGTGGCCACGGCGCTTCGGGATTTACATGGTCCGGAGTGAGAGGAGAAACTCCGCCCCAGTCGTTAATGCCGGCAGCTATCAGTTGCGGCAACACCCCCGGGCTCAGATTAGGAGGTGCCTGGATACTCATTTCGGCACCGAAAATGAGTCGGGCTATGGCGATAGTCCAGAGCAGGTCGTCTAAATCCGGCTCCGCTGCCAGGGCCATTTTTGTACCGGGCTTGGCGCGGAAATTTTGCACGATAATTTCCTGGACATGACCGTGGCGTTGATGGCTTTGACGCAGTGCCAGCAGAGATTCAATTCTCTCGCGCCGCGTCTCACCGATACCGATAAGAATTCCTGATGTGAAGGGGACGGATAAGAGACCGGCCTGTTCGATCGTTTCCAGGCGGGTCGCCGGGTCTTTGTCGGGAGATCCGTAATGGGGCATGCCTTTCTCGCAGAGGCGATCTGAAGCAGACTCCAGCATGATTCCCATGGAGGCGCTGACCCGACGCAGGCGCTCGATCTCTGCCGGGCTCATGTTGCCGGCATTAATATGGGGTAACAGACCGGTTTCGTTTAGCACCTTGCCGGCAACTTCCACAACATAGTCCATCGTAGTGGCAAAGCCGAGTCTCTGCAGAGCGTCCCGGGCCGCCTGGTATCGCAGTTCCGGTTTCTCACCCAGGGTAAACAGGGCTTCCTGGCAGCCTGCCTCGGCCCCGGCATGGCAGAGCTCGAGCACCTGATCGATACTCATATAGGGCTGTTGAATGCGCTTTGGCGTTCGCGCGAAGGTACAGTAATGACAGACATCACGGCACAGATGGGTCAGGGGTATAAACACCTTCCTGGAGTAGCTGATTACATTGCCATGGCCTTGATCACGCAGGCTGCAGGCCGATTCTGCCAGGGCGTTAGTATCCGGGCATTCGGCCAGGGCAAGTGCTTCGGCGGCGGTGAGCGACTGGCCTGAGAGTAGCGGTTTGTGCAATGTCTGTACCCGTGATATAGATGGTCGGCAGGAATGAAAAGGCTGCTGAGAATCCCTCAAAGTGGCCTAGATTACCAGTCTCGAGCCCAAAAAGAGAGTAAAAGTAATGGCCTGGTCAATGACGGGGATCGACAGGAACCGACAGATGCTGCAGAGATTCCGAAAAATAATTCCCCTGCTGGTGGTTCTTGTAGTGGCCCAGTGGCCAGCGTCGTCGGGGCAGACACCCGATGATGCCAACGCATTGTTACTGCAAGACGCGCGCTTGATTGTGGGCGATGGCAGCGTTGTGGAAAGGGGCTCGATCTTGATAACGGGGGGCTTGATCGCCGCCGTCGGTGAAGTTGCTGCAGATGCCCTGCCGGAAAACACCCGGATTATTAAACTGCAGGGCAAGACGGTGATGCCGGCGTTGATCGATGCCCATGCCCATCTGGGCTATGAGGGTCACAGCGGTTGGGGCTCCCGATATTATAGTCGTGAGAACCTGATCGATCACCTGCAGCGATACGCTTACTACGGTTTTGCTGCGGTTTTCTCCGCTGGCAGCGACCCCGAGGACCTGGTGCTGGCCTTACAACGCTCACAGCGAAGGCGTGAGTTTGAGGGCGCCCGCTTGCTGTTCGCGGCGGGCATGGCACCGCCGGGTCAGGGTCCCAATAACCAGTTTCTAAGCCATGCAATCGCGCTAGCCGAGCAAACCGGGATGACTATCCTGCGGGGACTCGAGACGCCGCCACAGGCGCGGCAGATGGTAAAAGAAGTGGCGGCGAAGAAAATTCCATTTATCAAAATCTGGGTTGATGATCGCGGTGGCAGCCAACAAAAACTCGACCCTGAACTGTACCGCGCCGTTATCGATGAGGCGACAGAGAACGATATCAAGGTCTTCGTGCATCAGCAATTTGCAGAAGACATGCCGGATCTGCTGGAGGCGGGTGTCAGCGGTTTTCTGCATGGGCGTATTGGTGACGGCTTCAGCGAAGCGATTGCTCGGCAATCGAAGCAGGCGGATGCATTTATCATTCCCAATCTGGGCCTGGCAGAACTGAGGCGTGAAGCAATCGGTGAGGATGAATTCCTGCGCGCAAGCATTGCCGACGCGGTGGCCGAGCGCTTGACTGGAATTTCCAGCCAGCGGCAGTCCAACCCCCTTCGCAATACCGATGCCGAAGCAGAGCTGCAACGCGGCTTTGCCAGACTATTGAATGCCGAGGTGGATATCGTACTTGGCACCGATGCGGGTGCGCTGCCCGATCATTTTTTCGGTTACAGCGGGCATCGTGAACTGGAAATATTCGTGCGCCTGGGTATGACACCGATGCAGGCACTGATGGCAGGGACCAGCAAGCCAGCACGGGCACTGGGCCTACATGACATGGGTTTGATCGAGCCTGGAATGAGCGCGGACCTCCTGGTATTGGACGCAAATCCACTGGATAATATTCGGAACACCAGGACGATTGCGCGGGTGTATTTGCGCGGGAATGAGGTTGACCGCAATGCGATTCTTGAACAGTTGGTTCGGCGCTATGACTCGCAATAAATCGGGCTTAGTCGCAGTCACCTGAGTCAAAATTCCCAACCAGCCTTCGGCAGTGGTAAGCTGAGGCTGTGTTCCCATTCGTCCAATAGTCCTTGCTCCCCAAAATGTATCGTATAGTCACCCCCAATGCGCGGCCTTTTGATCACGATTCGCATCGAAAGCTCTGAAGCTCACGCTGGTATCACTGAAGATCAGTTTGTAGATTTAGCCAGTAGGCAGAGGAGATGCTAGAGAGCTTTTCAACAGCCTGCTAGGGAAAATGAAAAACGAAATCGTCTTCGCTGGACTCTTCTTGTGATTTTCGGATGAGAGAGTGTAGCTCATCACGTTTTGCGCCGACCCAGGCCTCTCTGTTTTCATCCGGGTCCAGTCCCTGTTCGGTGAGGCGGATCTCTTCGGCTTCGCGAAAACACAGAATTCAATTGTATGCCTCGATCTCTGCTTTCAGTTCCCGAATGATTATTTCAGCAAACATGGCATCGTCGAGAAAACCGATGCCGGGGATATGATCGGGAATAAGATCTATGGGGTCGCTGAAATAAGACAATGCGCTGGTAATCCGTTCGCGGTCTTTATCGCCGAGCTGCCATTCGTCGTCTTTCATCATCTCCAGCAGGACCTTCAGTTGCAACAGGCGTTCGGCAATGAAATCCGGAAGATCGTTGTTCATAGCCACATCGACAATCTTGTAAGCGGCCCTTTCGATTTCGGCCGGACTCTGGCTGCTAGCGGAGGTGGTTCTGGCTTTGTCTACTATTGTCTTGAACTTGTCCAGGTCTCTGTCGCTGAGAGTGAATGTAATATCGAGAGGCATAGTTCCGTCCTGTTTATCGGTTTTTGCTAATTGATGATTGAACTAACTAATTTGGTCTTGCTGAATTCGGCCGCTGCTTGAGGTCCGGTTGTCTTCGGTTTACCTCAGCCGAATATACTCGAAAATCTGACTGTCTTCTTTAAGTTTCATTCATGAATTTGCTGAAATTCACCATGCGGTGTGCATAATAGGAGCTAATTCAATGGCATGGGGAGATCCCGGGCAGTCTGGTGCGCTCGCCAATTGGGCCGGGCGGGGATTATCTTCATCGTCTTCGTGCTAGATTAATGGTTCGCCCAGACTCTGCCGCTGCCCTAGTCGCCATGAACCTGTGCTGATTTTTGGGACCACGCAGTGCAATAGGAAATTAAACAATTATGAATGAGCGAGGGGACATCGATCCTGAGTTCGATCCAGCAAAACACAGCTTGACAGATTCCAGTTATTTCGAAGATCTGGAGGTCGGACAGCGCTTCGTGATCCCGTCCCGCACACTGGGTGATGCAAATTTCGCCGCCTTCCAATTTCTCTCCGGAGACAATCATCCGATCCACTATGATGTGGAATACTGCAGGCGTAGAGGACATCCACAATTGCTTGCTCACGGCTTTCAAGTAGTCAGCCAAACGGCGCCCGGTGCCGGCATGCTACCCCATGTGCTGGAGGACAGTTTGATCGCCCTGATCGAACAGAGTTCGAAATTCCTTAAACCGGTATATTGTGGAGACACTGTGTACCCGGCCCTGATAATTCGTGAGCTGACGCCTGGCAAGACTACCGGCGTGATAACACTCCGTTCCACGATTCATAATCAACATAGACAACTGGTGATGGAAGGTGAACAGAAAATGCTGGTTCGAATGCGTCCTTCCAGTTAGCAGGGAAGCAGTGCAGTTTTTCAGATTCGACTTTTAGGTAATGTGTCGAGCAGGCGCGGTATTTTCCTGGCCAGTTCCCGGAGATTTTCAAGCCGTCCGTTTTATGCAGCTATTCGAAAGATCGCGCTGTGCTCCACTTCCACCGCCACCTCATCGTCGCTCCACATGGCGATGTATAACTTGATGAATTGGTGGCCTTTGCGTTCCCATTTCTCAATTGGGACGGTACGAATTTCTATGGCTTGCCCTGCGTGCAGAGCCTTGCGCAATATTATTCGACTGCCGGTGTGAATCCAGGCCGGCAGAATGAACATTCGCATCAGGGCCTTATTACAGGCATCCAGCAAATAGTAGGGGTGGATCAGACCGTTACCGCCAAAATAAAGCGAGGTGTGGTCTCTCTGCGCATTGACTCTTTCCATGTTGTCCTGCTCTGACGGATTCCAAATATAGACAGGCGCTGGCCGATCTATGTCGATCAAATTCCAGGCAATTTCCTGGCGTTCTGTTGGTGCGGGCTCACCGACGGCGTGCGCCAGCTCGTGGATCGGTGGTAGTTCTGCTGGTAGCGCGGAGTCCAGCTTGGCGATCTGTACGCCCTCCGCGTTGACTGCCGAAGTCTGGTGTCTGCGCTCTCCTGCATCGGCGCCAACATTCTCCGTTTCGATGGTCAGCAAATCGTCCTGATAGGCCGGTTTGAGAAATAGGACGTCAAGCACTCCGCGGTTTAGCCATTGCGCACCGTAGACCCGCACCAGTGGCTGGCAAAGATAACCGAAAATGTTGACTCCGCTGACCAGGGCGCCACTGAAACCGTACTTCAGCGCGATATCATCTCTGTGAATACGATTTTCTGACGCCTCGGCATCGTTCAGAGCGACTATCTGCTGGGTTGCTACGGAAGTTATTGTTGCAGGCATTAAAAACGTCGAGGCCAGGTCGCAGGGTTTGTATCAGTCGAAGATATCGACTTTGCCAAGTTTCCAACTAACGTTTGCGGTGGAAGTTTGCATTCGGAGTTTGCGCAGCTTGTAGTTAAGCTGGGGGGTTCTGAGTCGGAGTCTTTCGAGGCGCCGGGCATCGAATAACAGCAACACACAGCCGTCTTTGCTAATGATGGGGCCGGTCCTGGCCGCAGCGAAGGGCCTGGCACCATAGTCCTCATCCTGTTACATGGATTCTGCGTTTAAGGTGGCATCACCGCTGGAGAGTAAACACCAGCAGGCTTCTGATAACTCGAAACAGCCACCCTCAGGCAATGTAACCAGCTCGCCAATCTGACTTAGCTTTTCAAGTACTGTGAAGATGAGTCCGTTGAACTGGGCCTGCTTGGCGATAATTGGTCGCATCGACCAGCCTAGCAGCAGTCTGTCCTGGAATCCTTCGGCGGTGATAAAGGATCTAAATGTTTCTTCGGAGAACACGCACAGGGTGACCGGAGTTCTTGCTACGACGCTGGCATTGCGGGTAGATCTGCCGGTAATTACCGCCATTTCACCCAGCACATCGCCGGCTTGCAGTTTTGCATCGACGTGCAAGTTCGAGCCATCATGTCTAACCACGTCGCAATAACCGGTAAGGATGAGATAGACGTAACCACGAGTAGTCGAGTCCTGTACCAGGATGACATCATCGGCGTTGTAGCGTCTGATTTCCTCATCTGCCAACAGGCTGCGCATCCACCGATTGGGGAATGGCCTGCCCAGCCATTCGGTAAGGTAGTGATTAATCTGGGAAGTATAGATGGCGGAATCACCTTCCAGAATCGTATAGCGTTTGCCTGATGTCGCAAGAGAAAACGTGGTGTTGAATTCGTTGGCAAGTTTTTCGACGTGTACGAATACCACCCGGTCAGAAGCAGACTGAATCGCATCGGCCGGATCGCCATGAATCGCACCGGCGCCGCCATCGGCAACCAGCAGAGAGAAGCGATCCTGGTAGAGTCGCTCGAGATTTCTGAGGGTACTCTTTCGAATCAGGCCTTTCGCGGCCATTGCATTCACTGCCGTCATGGAGTGGTTATCGCCGATTATGCAGATTTCCCGCTCGATGCCGCGATTAACAGTGGAAAAGGTCGCGCCGATAATGGGGATGCTATGCACCGTGACGTGTGGTTCGATAGTCAAACCAAAATAGTTAAAACGCTCGCCGGGGCGAACTTCCACCAGTCTAAAATGCTCGCGAATGGCGCTGATTTTCCAACCGATGCCACAGGAAATCTTCTCCATGGCCATGTGAAAGATTTCGCGCGTGGTGATTAAATCAACCCGATGCGGCATCTGCATCAAGGGAAACAATGCGGAGTGATCGTCGTGTAAATGGGTGAGGAAAACTGCCGCTATCTGGTTCTTGGAGACGCCCCGGGCCAGCAGATGTTCATCGAGAAAGGGAATACAGTCAATCAACAGGTATTCGCCGTTGTAACACAACGCCAGTCCGGTACAGGCTTCGGTAGGTGTGAATCCGGAAGCGCCACCGAGTACTTCTATGCCCATTTTCACGAGGCCGCCAGGCACGTAATCCGAACTGACCTTATAGGGAGGTTCGATGCGCTGGTCTTCATTCAAGTCGATGCGGACGACGGAGTTGCCATTACCGATATCGTAAACGTCCTGGTCTACATGGGTGATGCTCTGGTTGCCCACCTTCACCCAACCATCACGGAAGGGCAAAATATTGAAAAAGCTTTGCAGCGGGATAATTTCGCCGTACCTATCCTTCAGTGCCAGTTCCCTGCTGGCAGCGAGCCATTCATCGCGTAGCTCTGGCTCGGTTTTCCAGTTTTCCAGTTCCTGACGAGTCGGTCCAAATAAGGTGATACGCAACAGGCGCAGGGCGTGGCTTATATCGTCTTCTTCACCCACCAGGTTGAGCCTGCGACCATCGGCAAGCCCATTACTGACGAAGAGGAAAAAGTACAGTGGAAATTCCATGGAGTTGGTGAGGGAACCATTTTTTTCCTTCACATCTGGCAACACCAGCGTATCGAAGTTACTGATACCGTGCAGTAACAGTCCCTTCAGCACTTCTGGTGGCTGTCCGAGCAGAATCGTGCCGTCGTCATCTTCGTACAGCCGACTACCCATGGCGGGCTTGATCAGCGTGTGAATGCCGGCATAGGCGCTAACAGGGTATCTGTGGTTCTTTGTGGCCATGCTTGTAATTTTAGTTCCATCGGCTGCGGGGCTGTACCCGAGCGAAACTAGCCTACAGACTAGGAACGGTGAGGGGAAGGGAAAATTGGGGCAATATCGGGGTACGTCACTGTTTTAGCGGGCTATTTACTGCGTTTGACCCTGCCCAGAAGATGAAATTCATCATTTGGGCGAATACTGGCCATGTGAGCCAATCGATTCGACAGCGCAAAGAAGCTGCTTATGGCGCCGATATTCCAGATATCATCCTCACTAAATCCTTGTTTTTCAAGCAACGTTAAGTCGGATTCACTAATTTCATAGGGTTTCAGGGAGACCTTGACGGCATAGTCCAGCATCGCCCGCTGGCGCCCGGAAATATCGGCTTTTCGGTAGTTGGTGGCGAGTTGATCGGCAATTAGGGGGTTTTTCTCCCGAATCCGCAGCACCGCACCGTGGGCGACAACACAATAAATACACTGGTTGAGGCCGGAGGTGGCCACTACGATCATCTCTCTCTCACCCTTGGTCAAGCCGCCGTCTTTCTCCATAAGGGCGTCGTGGTAGGCAAAGAATGCCCGAAACTCATCTGGCCTGTGGGCCAGGGCGAGAAAGATATTCGGAATAAACCCTGTTTTTTCAGATACTGCGACGATTCTCTCGCGAATATCCGTGGGTAAATCCTCCAGATCCGGTACCGGGAAACGACTGATGGCTACTGTGGTCATAGCTGTTGCTCCGCCTGTATTAGTGGCGTTGAATCTCACTGGATTCAGCAAGGTCCGTATTAGGTGCTACGGTAGCGAGCTGCCCGATCACCCCGATAAAGGCACGGGATGTAGTGAACCAGGCGCCTGCTAGCTCTCCGAAACAAACTCCATTCCTGGGAGTTCGCGTCCACCTCAGTAAATAGGAAGAGGCTTGCTTATTCACATAATTCCCTCTACAAAGCAGTTCGTGTTCGGCTTGCCGACCCGACTCAGGATTCGCTGCGGTGGTTTCTGTGCAAGAGAGGCATTTTACAAGAATTCACCGGGCTGTCTTCTGTTTGAGCAAATTTAGTTGCCTTCCAGCGCGTATTTATTGCCCTGTCTCTAACGCGCAATCGAGCCGGCAGTGGGAGAGAGATGAATGAGCGAAAAAAAACAAGACCTGCTAGAGAAAACCTATGTGGTGACGGGAGCCAACAGCGGTATTGGCTATGAGGCGGCGCATAATTTTGCCAGCCGAGGTGCGACCCTGGGGCTGGTTTGCCGAAATGAAGCACGTGGACGCCAGGCGCTGGCAGCAATTCACGGGGAAACCAGGAATGACAAAATAAGCCTGTACCTGGCCGATTTTAATTCCCTGGCCGACGTTCTCAGAATGTCAGGCGAGCTGCTCGCAGACTTCCCCAAGATTGATGTATTGTGTAACAACGCAGGCGGATCGAATGCAAGCAGAGTGCTTACATCGGAAGGTTTTGAAGCGACTTTTGTCACTAACCATCTCAGTGGTTTTCTGCTCACCACCCGCTTGATGCCAGCGCTCATAAAAGCGGGGGAGACACACAGGGCGCGCATCGTGTTTACCAGCTCTCTTGGACACACGAATAGCGCTATCGATTTCGGCGATCTCAATTTGGCGCAGGGCTATAGCACGCTCAAAGCCTATGGCAGGTCCAAGCTGATGAATTTGTTAACTGCGCGGGAACTGCAGCGCCGCTACGGTGATAAGAATATTGTGGCCAGTTCGTTTCATCCGGGCATGGTGCGCACGGCGATATGGAGTAAGGGTGGCATCCTGGCGAAATTGGTCGGCATAGTCATGTATCCTTTCATGGTGAATATCGAAAAAGGCTCAGATACATTTATTTGGTTGGCAAGTTCCGACGATGAAGCCTGTGTCTGCGCTGACGGGAACTATTTTTTTGAACGCAGGCGAGGAAAGCCAGCAGGGTTTGCCACCGATGAAGCGGCAAAAAAATTGTGGCTGGTCAGCGAGGAATTGATCGGGCAAACCCTCTAATTCTGGTCAGGCTGTCAACACCGGTGCTAGCGTTCATGAATCTTAAAACTTGCCTGCATCACCGTCGTCGATTTGAAATCGCTTTCACTTTGTCTGAAACATATAGTTGGGTGCTGCGAATAGCACGCGATCTTAATTGAGACAAAACCGCGAGGGCGGGATCGGCTCGATAGCTATTATACTTGTCTAAATCTGAGAACTGTATGTAGTGCACCTCTATACCGTCCGAGTCGGAGGAGAATGAAGTATCGGGTTCAAATGCCGCAACAAGTTTGCCGCCATGTGACCTTATAATTTGAATAGCTTGTGTCTCAAATTTGTTGAATTCCTCTCTGTTCTTCACTTCCAATATTGCAATAATGTTAATCACTGGCTTCCTAGCCTGCCCTTTACGTCCAAGTAGGCCCATTCAATTAGCTCACTAAGAGCGCGAGAATCTATATCGATTCCAGGTCTCACCTTGACATGGCGCATTCTCTTTCCGGTACCTTCAAGAAGACTATGCGGATCTTGAAGAAATGCGCCGGTAAAAAATCCTACGTTCATATGAGAATTAAACACATTGACATATCCGAAAGCGGCGTCATTTACACAAGCGGTTGGGCAACCATCATGCATGATTTCGTTGACGTCATCACCACATTGTCGAAATATTGCAAACCATTGTCGCGCGATTGAAAATAGTTCATTGGGTTCATTAGAAAGCCATGCATCAATCTGAGGCAGATGATGGGCTGCTTCGGTGAATATAAATAGCTGATTTATGTTATTCATCTGCACTCCATAGAACAACATCTGGATTCAATTCACGATGAGTTTGCAGACTTTCGATCATTGATTCCGAGCTACCACCTGCGTTTGAAATGATCAAAGTGTGCCATTGCCCATTTGGCTGGAGTAACGTGTCAGCTGAAAAAAAGTGCGATCAAATGGAGAGTTGTACAAAAACGAAATGCTGCCATTGGTGTGTCCTGGCGTACAAATTATGTCGATGTTAGAAAAGTGCCTGATGTTCTCGGAGAAGGTGACATCTACTTCGCATGACTGTGAAATCTCGTTTCTTTCTTTTTCGTGGCAACATAACTCTGAATTAAATTGTTGTTTGATGATTTCTACGGAAGCATACTGGAGATTGGCTATCTGGCCGCAAAAACTGCCACACTGGATAAGTTCGCAATGTAGAAGGAAGAAACTCTCTACTGGAATAGAGGCGATTCCAACAGTTTAGAAGTTTTGGAGCCAGGCCTCTGATAGCACATCATGTCTGTAGTCAACCTGTGCAACCTCAGACCTGGCTCCGTCATTCTTCAACCGTCTTGATTAACCTTAGTTGATTAACCTTAGTCCCTTAATCCAAAAGTGTAGACCACATTACCCGATGCCATGGACACAAACTGCTGGCCATTAACCGCGTAAGTAATCGGTGCGGCATGGACGCGCCTGCCCAGGGAGATATGCCAGAGTTCTTCGCCGGTGGCCGCATCCAAGGCGAAGAAGTAGCCATCGGCACTGCCGGTAAATACCAGACCACCTGCGGTGGTGGTGATACCTGCAGAAGAGCGCGGCATGATCGGGAACTCCCATTCGATTTCCGCCGTGACCGGGTTGATGGCGCGGATAGAACTGTGGAAAGCATCCATGGGCTGTTTGTAACTACCGCCACCACCGGTGAAACGCTCGCCAACTTCATATTCTTCATCACGCTTGAAGAATTCCTGTTCGCCATCGAAGGAGGTGACGTAGAAAAGTCCGGTCTGCTGACTATAGCCCGGTGAATACCAGTTGGTCCCCCCGGTGATAGGTGGCGATACCATAATGCCCTCGTAGGTGGGCTCCATGCCAGGCACTCGAATCGGTCTGCCGTTGACGTCAAGACCCTGAGCCCAGGTCTGGGTGGCGAAGGGCTTGCCAATCAAGAAGCGTCCGTTGGTACGATCGATGGTATAGAAAAAGGCGTTGCGGTTGGCCCACATCATGACTTTTCGAGTGCGGCCCTCGAACTCGATGTCGGCGAGAATCGGCACCTGGATCGCGTCGTAGTCGTGCACATCGTGGGGCGTAAACTGGAAATGCCACACCAGTTCCCCGGTGTCGCCGTTCAGCGCCATGGCCGCGTCCGAATACAGGTTGTCGCCGAGACGGGCGTCTCCGTTCCAGTCTGGGCCGGGATTACCAGTGCCCCAGTAAACCAGGTTTTCATCTGGGTCATAGGCGCCGGTAATCCAGGTGGCGGAACCACCGGTTTTCCAGGAGTCACCGGACCAGGTGTCATTACCAGGCTCACCTTCTCCGGGAATCGTGTAGGTGCGCCATTCGAGTTCCCCGGTCTCGGCATTATAGGCATCGATGAAGCCACGGATGCCGAATTCGCCACCGGCGATGCCGGTAACGACCTTGTCTTTGACGATGAGGGGAGCTGCGGTCTTGCTATAGCCTTCCTCGTAGTTTGCAACTGTTACATCCCATAACACGTTGCCGGTGCGGGCATCGATAGCCACCAGGTGTGCATCCAGGGTACTCATGTACAGGGTTTCACCGAGGATAGCCACGCCTCGATTATTACGACCGCAACAGATACGCAGGTCATCGGGCAGCTCATGATCATAACGCCAGTACTGGCGGCCGGTTGCTGCGTCAACGGCGACCAGGTTGCTAGGCGCCTCGGTGATAAACATGATGCCGTCGACAACCAGGGGCACAGTTTCGGCGCGATCGATGACTGGAATCTGGTAGGCCCATTTCAATTCCATTGTCGCCACATTTGAGGTATTGATCTGGTCCAGCTTGCTGTAGCGCTGGCTGTCCAGAGTGCCGGAATACATCAACCAGTTTTCCGGTTCGTCGCCGGCATTGAGAAGCCTCTCCCAGGTAATGGGAGTGAAGGCCGGAGTGATTACAGTCTCGAACGGGTCTTCCTGGGCAAATATTGGCATCGATAGGCATAGTGCAATCAATAGTGTCATCAACAGGCTTGCAATCTTATTCATGCTTAGATCTCCTTTCTCAACGAGAACATATAGGCGACAAGGTCGTCCAGGTCGCTCTCGGTCAATGTCTGTGCATAGCTTGGCATGGTCGATTCCTCGACCCGTTCGGCGGATTCGATCCGGGTCTTGGGGTATGACCAGAGATTAAAATCGTTGTCCATGATGCGCAGGGAAAAGCTGTCTTCATTCATGCGCAGACCTTCCCTGTAGCTGCCGTCGGTGCCGGTTATCTTCATGGTCCACCAGCGCGGCGCTACGTCTTCATGGGGGGTGATGAGGTCGCTCATCAACTCCTCCGGATCGCGACGCTCGCCGACGCGGCTCAAGTCAGGTCCCAGCCGTCCACCTTGGCCGCTAACCATGTGACAACTGTCGCAATCGCCGCGGCCGGTGAACACCATGGCGCCGGACGTTGCCGAGCCGCTCAGATTAACATTGGTTGGATCGATGCTGAGAGCATCCACGTAAGCGACTAGTTGCCACACCTGCGAGTCGGGCAAATCGGCCGCCACTGGCAGCATGGCCGTGCCGGCAATGCCTTCCCGAAGGATATTAAAGATGCCCACATTAGTGCTGGCGCGGGATAGTCTACCGGTGAGGTCCGGTGCCCCAGTCTCGTCGTTGCCCTTGGCATCGAAGCCATGACAGCGGGAACATTGCCGTTCGAAGTAACGTTGGCCCTGGCCGATGTCGTAGCCGGTGTTGTAGAGATTGCCTGCATCTTCCGCCATAGCGGGCAGGCCAGAGAGGAAAATACTGATTGCCCCCGATGCCAGCAACCATTTCCACCAAAACCTTGAGTTAAAGCCCATGCTCACTCCTTTGTATTTGTTGTGTTGGTGAGGGAAGCTAGTGTAACACCCGCATGAATCGTTGCAATTAGCGTGTGGCAGCCGGTCCGGTGGTCACCGGGCTTGGGTCGCCAGCGTTCTAGCTGTCGGTCGCCGCCATGCTCATCATCAAGAATCCGGTGAAGGCGGCGCTGTTAGGTGACAGGCTCGGGTCCACCTTGGTTTTCATCTCGTTGAGGATGTCCCGGTACTCCGCATAGAATGCCCATGAAGGTTGGGGTCGGTACTGCAATGATTTCAATTCAAAGTGTGCGATGACCCCTTTGGTGGTGGTGGGTTTAACGAAAATCTCCCGCTGTGGGCGAAAGTAGACCGGTATGATACTGATCAAGGACCACTTGGCCAGCTTGTACATCAATAGCAGGTCGAGTATTTTTTCAAAGCCCCCGCGCTCGTCACCGTGTAATTGCGCCTTCAGGCCTGCGACCAGCTGGTTCTTTTCTTTCGGCGTAAGAGAATTGGCAAAATCCCTGAATCTAGGTTTTTCGAACACCGAAATCATGGAAGAACGGCCAATGATTTTTATCATATTGTCGATGATGTCGAGGGTATCTCTGAAATTCTTGTTGACGAAACATGTCTGGGTAAAGGTGATCATCTGGTCCACCTTGTGCTTCTTGACAATGGCCTGAATCTCGGGATCGGAAAAACCGCCAGGATATCGATTCAGGAACCATCGCTCGGCTTGCCGTAATCTTTCTGAATTCACTGTTTACCTGTGCGTAGTGGGATTGGGGAGAGATGGAGCGAGATGATCCTGATCCAAGTCTGCGGCGCAATGGCTATTCAACATGGGTCGCCGCTCTCTTCACCCGGATTGTTTTACCGTCCATGGCCCTGCCGTTCAAATTTTTCATAGCAGCCTTGGCCTCTCCGGTCTTGGGCATCTCGACGAAGGCGAATCCCTTGGAGCCACCGCTTTTCTTATCTAAAACCAAATTACAAAACTGCACGGTGCCATGGGCGGCAAACAGAGCCTGTAGTTCGGCTTCGGTAGTTGATCGAGCAAGATTGCGGATGAGTAGTTTCATTATTGTTTCTTTGTCAGCTTTTCTGCCGCCGACGATTCCAGCAGGCACGCCCGCCTGATTTTTAGCAGTTTGGTCTCGCCCAGCCTTCGCATCAGTTCAATATTGCGGCGGGGTATTTGTTCGACATCGGGATATCTGGCGATGGCTCTTTCCAGGCTCTCCTCCCGCAGCAAATGTAACATAGGGTAGGGCGATCGGTTCGTGTAATTCTCTGCGGCGGCGGGATCGCTGCCTTCAAACCGATAGTCTGGATGAAAGCTGGCGATCTGGTAGATGCCTTCCAATGCCATTTGTTTTATTAATGCCTCGGCGTAACTAAGGAATTGATTGTACGCATCAAATTCCCGCAGAACTCCGGGATGAATCAGCAGGGTTGTTTCGATGCGCCGATTACTATTGAGTAATTCGAGTTCCGCCTGTAATGCAGCCAGGAGCAGGTCTTCAGAATTCGCAGCCGATACGGTGAAGCGGACACGATTCCCGGTCAGTTCTGTTTTTGCGAACGGACACAGGTTCATGCCGACGACGAAGCGGTCTACCCAATTCCGGACGACCGCCACTATCTTGCTTGCATCGAAGGTGCTATCCATCTGCGGGCAGATGTTACGGCATTCTCCGGCCGATGACAGCACTGGGGTTAACACATTGGCGTTGGCCAGCTATCAGGATCTCAGCTTCAAGCCGGATTCAGGGAGATCGGAATGTCCAGGCTAAGGTCCGGCCAGAAGCACGATGCGCAGTGCCGGCAGCATACATCGGCTTCACCAACGCCGCGAGTCAATTTTCTGGATCAAACGCACCCCCAGTGGCAGGATTTGCCACTGTCATGTTTTGCTCCTGGCCCCGAAGACTACTCTTCTTTCGTGAGCACCGCGCAATACGCAGTCGCTGATTCTTCAGTCACATTCGTGTAGCAGTACTCGAAAACAGTCGGACTCTCGAACCATATCAAACCGTTGCCACCGGTACTGGTAACAAACATCGCTTCGAGACCGGTGGAACGAATCGTGCCCCACACACTAATACCGGCAGAGCTGCCAGACGTATCCGAGCTCTGAGACCTGCCGATGAATGTTTCCCCATCTTGATAATCAACAGAGAAGACCAGCTCTGATTCAGAAATTACCGCACCGCCGCTAGATACTTGACCTGATGTGCCGGAAGTCACCACACGGATATCGCCGATCCAACGGCCCTCCATGTTCGGGTACTCTGCAGAGATCGCAGATTGAGTAAAGAGAAGCAGTACTGCTGCACTTATGCGACTTAAGCTCGTAGCCTTATTCGCCTCCAATCTTTGTCTTTTACCCTACTACTTCTAGTCCTTATTGCAGCCTTAATCAAGGGAAATATAGCGGCGCTCTGCCACGCGGTAGCCGGTTAGATGATATGCCCAATCCATCTGCCGGCGAGCATGACCCCGGACCAGGTGAGCAGCGACAGGCTGCCAATTACCTTCAGTTGAGTGGGGGTAGCGACCGTCGTGTCCCACTGTTGAATTTGCGAGTACACCCGGAAATGGAAATAGGCCATGTTGACACCGGCCAGTAGCAATAAGAACATTTTCCACTGAAACGCGGGATTGACGACATGGGAGGCGGCACGCGTAATGAACATGCCCACGCCGGTAATGGTAGCGACTATGAATGCTCCCCAGGACCAGGGTATCAATTCTTTAGACAGGGTGGTGATGGCGTAGTTGGTGGCAGCCAGTCCGAGCAGGCGCAGGTCCACCATCAAGATTGAGCCGACGACGAAGCTTGCCGCAATGACGTGAATGGATTCAAGAAATGGAAACCACGCGGTGCCACCAATCTCCCAGGAGATGGGCCAGTTTTCGATATCGATCCAGAATGGTGCGTGGAGTAATTCCATCATGATAATTTTTACGCCGGAAAGTAAATGTACTCCATGTAGGCAATCCATCTTCCCGCCATGGCTACCATAATCCACAGCCCCAGGGACAGGAGTGCAATGCCGCGGGCCGCCCACAGACGTTTCGAGTTTAATTCCCAGTAGTCATGCTGGCGTCTGCTCATTAAATAGAAGAACAGGGTTAACAGAATCGCTGGAATCAGGAAGCTTAGCTTCCAGCCAAAAACCGGGTTGTTGAAATACCGATTGGGTCTGGCGAACAGGAAGAAGCCGCCGGAGACAAAATTGGAGGCTAGTGCCCACCACAGCCAGGGCATTAAGCGCGTGGTCATTTCCGAGATCTTCTGGCTGGGGACGGCAAGGCCGAGGATGCGCAGATCCAGTATCACGACGGAGCCCATGACGACGGCGATGCCGAGTATGTGCACGGTCTGAATGATGGGCGGAAAGCCGGGAATGTTGCGCAGTGCCCACAGCGCGCCGTCTTGCAGAAAACTTCCTGCGATTAATCCGCCAATACTGGTAAAAAATTCTGGCAAAATTCAGCCTATTTTTCTTATCGCTACTAGTCTATCGGCTAACAGTGCTTATCTGTAACCGCGCCCTCTGAAGCTGACGTCACCATCGCCGCATATTTTGCCAGCACGCCACGAGTATAACGGGGTGCCGGTTTCTCCCACTGGGCCAGGCGGGCGGCGATTTCTTCGTCATTGACCTCCAGCTTTACCTCATTGGTCTCGGCATCGATGGAAATCCGGTCTCCGGTCCGTACAATCGCGATCGGGCCGCCTTCGATGGCCTCCGGGGTCACATGTCCCACGACGAAACCATGTGATCCGCCCGAAAACCTGCCATCTGTAATCAGCGCCACGTCATTGCCCAGGCCGGCTCCCATGATGGCGGCAGTTGGACTGAGCATTTCACGCATACCCGGCGCGCCCCTGGGACCTTCGTAACGGATGACCAAAACATCGCCCTTGACCACGGTGCCATCCAGCACCCCCTGCAGGCATTCTTCCTCTGACTCGAACACCCGGGCACTGCCAGAAAAACTCAGGCCTTCCTTGCCGGTGATTTTCGCTACGGCGCCGCCTGGTGCTAAATTACCTCTTAAAATAACAAGATGGCTGTCTTTCTTAATGGGATTGTCTAATGGTCTGATGATGTCCTGACCGGCCGGATAAGGCGCTACATCTGCCAGGTTTTCCGCTATGGTCCCACCGGTGACAGTCATGCAACTGCCATCCAGCATGCCAGCTTCCAGCATCGTCTTCATCAGCGGCTGGATACCCCCAATCTTGATGAGTTCGGACATCAGGTATTTTCCGCTGGGCTTGAGGTCAGCCAGCATGGGAGTCTGCTTGCCGATCGTGGTGAAGTCGTCCAGTTCCAGCTTCACCTTCATGGTGTGGGCCATCGCCAGCAAATGCAGCACCGCATTGGTGGAGCCACCGAGTGCAATCACCACCTTGATGGCGTTGTCGAAGGCGGCGCGGGTCATGATGTCGGACGGTTTAATGTCATGCTCGATCAGGTGCATGATGGCTTCGCCGGCCTGCAGGCAATCGTCGGTCTTTTCCTGGGAGATCGCATCCTGTGCGGAACTGTTGGGCAGGCTCATCCCCAGCGCTTCGATGGCGGAGGCCATGGTGTTGGCGGTGTACATGCCACCGCAGGAGCCGGGGCCAGGAATCGCGGTATCTTCGATCTGCTTGAGTTCGATATCGGACACCTTGCCAGCGGCGTGACCGCCAACAGCCTCGAATACAGAAATCACGTTCGTGTGATTGGGTCCGGGCTGGATAGTGCCGCCGTAGATAAAAATCGATGGCCGATTGAGCCTGGCCATACCCATGAGCAGACCTGGCATATTCTTGTCGCAACCGCCGATGGCAATGATGGCGTCGTGGCCCATACAGCCAGAGACAGTTTCGATCTCATCGGCGATAACTTCGCGGGAAACCAGCGAGTACTTCATGCCCTCGGTGCCCATGGAGATACCATCGGAGATTGTGATACAGCCATAGATGATGCCCTTACCCCCCGCAGCATCGGTGCCCTTGTTCACATCTTCAGCTAGTTTGTTGATATGCATATTGCAGGGAGTGACCATGCTCCAGGTGGACGCGATGCCGATTTGAGGCTTCTCGAAGTCGTCGTCCTCGAAGCCGACGGCACGTAACATTGCGCGGCTGGGAGCCTGGCTTACTCCATCGACTACGATAGAAGAATATTTTCGCAGGTTTTTGTTTGTCATATAGGTACTACCTTCAGCGCTGCTTGGGGCAGTTTTGCTGCGTATCGATCGCTCGGTTCCAGCCCAAAATCGATCGCTAATATACACCACGGCGCCGTTCGCCGCACGACTCTTTGATGACCATCGCGACTGCGCTTCGGTGTGCCTGCCGCCGAGGGGCGAAATTCGCAAACGCTGGTTAGCCAGGTGTGGGGTTTCTTGTCTGTCTTCTTGCTGTGCGCTGGTTTAGAGTTCAGGCAGGGTCTGCCACTTCAACACGATCCCGACCATTATGCTTCGCCTCGTACAGTGCCCGGTCGGTCGATTCCAGGAACGCGTGGGAGGCATCCTGCTGGGTGGGGATACAACTTGAAACACTCAGGCTCAGCGTCAGCTTGCTCTGGGGGCTACCCCCCTGCTCGAGCGTGGCTCCGTGTATGGCCGCTGTTATGTCCCTGGCGATTCTAACTGAGCCGTCGAGGTCGGTAGCCGCCATGACCACGGCAAATTCCTCACCCCCGATCCTGGCGCAGAGGTCAGTGCCCCGGCTCGCGACATCACGAATCAACTGCGCGACCCTGATCAGCGCTTCGTCCCCTTTGGGGTGACCATAGCGATCGTTATATTCCTTGAATAAATCAATATCTATCAGGATCAGGCCCACAGGCTGGGAAGAGCGCACCGCATTCTGCCAGACATCATCCATACACTCATCAAACCCCCGACGATTCGCCAGGTCTGTCAGGGCATCGATCTTGGACAAGGCGTCCATTCGCAGACGCAGCTTTAAGCCCTCAAAAAACGTGCTTTCCAGGCGCGACACGGCGATCAACAGCACCGCGACGTAGAGAATTACCATGCCCGCGAGCACGTCTTGCACGCGCCCGCCTCCCTGCATCAGCTGGTATACGAGCGGCGCCGCGATCGGACCGCAGTAGACAACGAACGAGCGCGTGTGAGTCGCGAGTATCACCCCACCGGCGGAGATAATGCCGATAAGCACGGCAGCCATGAGTACCCGGTACTCAGCCGAATCTGGCTAGATGATAAACACCGTCGCTCCCCAGAAAGCGGTGTGAACAAAGGCCAGTGCCGACTGAATTCTGACCCAGGCGGGCAACGCAGCGTCGTCGACTGGCCAACGGGCGACGAATTGTCTCGCCGCAACGAACCTGGCGACCGCCGCGAGTGTCAGCCCGGCCCACCATACGAACAGTGTCTGCAGGGCAATCACGACGGAGAACGCGTAGACGACGAGCCCGCCGCGACGACGTGAGCGACCGCCGCGGTGGGTGTTTGTTGATACAGGACTAGAAGGGACTCACGCCTGGCTTCGTGTTCGAACGCGTCGTCTGGTGCCACCGCTGGCGTCGGGTTCGTTGTCGGTGCTCGCTTCCACATACAGCGAATATAACAGATTTGCCTGCCTCTTCGCCTGTAGTCACGCCACGGCAACCCGCCCATGGAATGGCGGGGACCTGGCAGGCTGTACGCAGCGCCTTGGACCTGGTGAACGCCTTGCAGCAGCGTGCATCCGGCACCTACATAAATAAGATGATGAAGTCCGAAAACGGCCAGTATTTCCGCAAATAAGGAGTATGATCACCGCCAGAGAATTGAAATTTTCCACCACTTCCAACACCGCAGGATTACCCTTGTTACTCAACAGTGATGAATATGAAGACGCCCGCCAGAGTCGAGATCCTCGCTTCGACGGGCGTTTTTTTGTCGGCGTGTTGACCACGGGTATCTACTGCCGGCCAATCTGCCCGGTGCGGATTCCGAAGAAAGAAAACATTCAGCTCTATCGTTCGGCCGCCGGCGCCGTCGAGGCTGGTTTCCGGCCCTGTCTGCGTTGCCGACCGGAGTCGTCACCGGGCACACCGGCCTGGATCGGCGCGCCATACAAGGTGTCCAGGGCCCTGCAATTGATCGCGAAGGGTGTGTTGGACGAGGGCTCTGTGGACGCGCTTGCCGCCCAACTGTCGATTGGGCCGAGGCAGCTGACCCGCTTGTTCCAGCAACACGTGGGTGCGTCTCCGGTCGCGGTCGTCCAAACCCAGCGCCTGCATTTTGCGAAGAAACTCATCGACGAAACCGGCTTGCCCCTGTCTGAAGTGTGCTTCGCGGCAGGCTTCGGCAGTGTGCGTCGCTTCAACGCGGTGTTTCAAAACACCTATGGACGCTCGCCGCGACAACTGCGTGCCCGCCGCAAACAGGACGACGCAGCAGCCGGAGGCACGATCGAGGTACGCCTTGCCTACCGCCCCCCGCTTGACTGGCAAGCGATGTTGAGATACCTGGAATATCGCAAAATCCCAGGGGTGGAAGCGATCGATTACGCGGCGAATGCCTACGCACGCACGATTGTGGTTGACGGCCAGGCTGGCGACATTCGAGTGCAGTTCTCCGATGCGGGCAATTTCGCGCACTTGCAGATCAATTTCCCGGACACGCGCCACCTGTACCACATTGTCGAGCGGGTTCGGTTGCTGTTTGACCTCAAGGCAGACAGCGAAGAGATCGATCGATTCTTTGGGCAGGACAAACTGTTAAAGCAAGTGGTAAAGAGAAATCCCGGCACCCGGATAACTGGTTGCTGGGACGGCTTCGAAGTCACAGTGAGGGCGATATTGGGACAACAGGTCACCGTCAAGGCAGCGACCACGCTCGCCGGCAGGGTTGCCGATCGACACGGCAACGTCTATGCAAGCGCGAATCCACAACTTAGCCGCACGTTTCCCAGTGCCGGGGACCTGGCGGAGGCAGACCTGGATGGCATCGGTATCGTCGGTCAACGCATCAATGCAATTCACTCCGTGGCGAGGAAGATAGCTCGAAACGAAATCGGCTTCGACGGCGTGTTGGAAACCGACGCCTTCGTGGAGTCTATCTGTGAGATCAAGGGGATAGGGCAGTGGACGGCGCACTATATAGCGCTGCGGGTTCTGAATGATCCGAACGCCTTTCCCCACTCGGATTTGATCCTGCGCCGGGCGGCGGCACCCCAAGGTGAGACCTTGACTCCGAAACGCCTGCTGGCGCGAGCAGAAGCGTGGAAACCATGGCGGGCCTATGCGGTGATTCTGTTGTGGAAGCACTACCAGCAGAGCGTGCGTGACAACAAATGAATGTCTCGCTGAATCCAAAAACGAGCACCCCGGGCAGCGCAACGGATTCGCAAACCACGACGAAACCTAACCACTATTTGAATACTTCAGGAGTAGCCGATCATGACAACCTACTATGACTATCACAACACGGTTATTGGCAAGCTGCTCGTTGCTGGCGACGGCAACTATCTGAGCCTGCTCGGCTTTCCCCAGGGCAAGATGCTGAAACGCCACGAAAAGGAATGGCTTAAGGATCCTGCGCCGTTTAAGGAAGTCAAGTTTCAACTCGACGCCTACTTCGCCGGAGAGCTGCAGGAATTTGACTTGCCCCTGCTGCCGACGGGTACGCGTTTTCAAGAGCGTGTGTGGCAGGCCCTGACTGAAATTCCCTATGGAGAAACTTGGAGTTATGGGCAACTGGCGAGGCATATCGGCAAGCCCAAGGCGTCACGGGCGGTGGGTGCGGCGAATGGAATTAATCCAATACCGGTGATCATTCCCTGCCACCGGGTAATCGGCAGCTCCGGCAAGCTCACGGGCTTCGGCGGTGGACTCGAGACGAAGCAGTACTTGCTGAAGCTCGAATCTGAGGCGCTTGCCCCGGAATTCAATTTCGCCTGAACCGGTCTGGGCATCGCCTGCACACCGGAACTTTCTCCATCTGTATCGGTCTAGGTTCACAGGGTTCCTGTGTCTGCCATAGCCAGGCAAGGCAGAGTTCACGTTCCGGGTTCGGCATTGGTGCAGCATGGCATTCGACAGAGACATCCCGCTTGGGGAAGGGTTGCCAGACGATCTTGATGACACGTTGCGTAGTCGCCGCGCGTCTGACCAAGCTGCTGGTAATCGTCTTAACCTGACCGTCGCTCTGACGGTCAGTATTTCCATCCACCTGCTCTTGGCATTTGTATTCTTGCAGCTGTCCGTAGGCTCCATCGAAAACCCTACACGAGCGCTGCCATCGACGGTGCAGATTAGACTGTTACCACCTGCAGTGCGCGAGCCGATACAGCGTGCAGATCCCGAGTTGGAAACTGATGTCGTCTCGAGTGATAAGCCGCTGCAGGAGTTTCAGGAACAACAGCGTGAACAGACGAAGCTGCAGGCATATTTCAGCTGCGCAAAATTAAAACTAGATCAATCCAATTCTATGGCGATATAATACGCCCGCTTTCCAATCGGAAATAACACGCGAGGTAATGCCAATGGACCTGCTCAGCCCAATGGGAGATCAGGTCTGAATTGATAGCGCGACGCGCTATCGCAACATCCCGTCACACCATCTCATCTGCTTTGCCTACTGACATCTTTAGCCGGAAACGCTAAAAATGTTCGTGTCGGATATTGGCCCGACACGTTTTCGCACGACGGCAACTCCAGGCCCCCAAATCTCCAATGACAGCTCATAGCAAACACAGTTTGCTGTGCCGATTTGCTTTATCTCCTGGAATTTAAAAATGGCAACACAAAGAATTGAGAACACCTGGCAGCTTTTCAAGCAGGCTATCGCCGGCGATACCGATATCGACTACACCCAAGGATCGATCGCGCGGGTTACACTGCTGCTCGCCATTCCCATGATTCTGGAAATGGCGATGGAGTCGGTGTTTGCCGTTGTCGATATTTTCTTCGTGGCAGGCCTCGGTACCGAGGCGGTGGCGACGGTGGGGCTCACGGAAGCGATGATCACCTTACTGTATGCGGTGGCGATTGGCCTGAGCATGGGAACCACCGCCATGATTGCGCGGCGTATAGGTGAAAAAAATACCGCCGCGGCTTCCCTCACTGCAGGCCAGGCGATCTGGATTGGTGTGTTTGTATCGGTGTTCGTCGGTCTGATCGGGATTTTCTATGCGCGCAATATTCTCATGCTCATGGGTGCCGACGAAATTGTATTGGAGACAGGCGAAACCTATACGCGGCTGATGTTTGGTGGCTGTTTCACGATCGTGTTTCTGTTTCTGGTGAATGCGATATTTCGTGGTGCCGGCGATGCCAGCTTGGCCATGCGGGCGTTGACCCTGGCAAATTGCATCAACATCGTCCTCGACCCCTGCCTGATTTACGGTTACGGACCGTTTCCTGAGTTCGGCTTAACCGGTGCTGCCGTCGCCACAAATATTGGTCGTGGGATCGGCATGTTGTACGGGCTTTACTATCTCTGTAGCGGCAGGGGGCGAATTCACCTACAGCTGCAACACCTGAAGATACAAATCCCGGTCGTGATCTCCCTGTTGCGCATTTCCGTTGGAGGTGTCTCCCAGTTCCTGGTAGCGACCGCGAGTTGGGTATTCCTGATGCAGATTGTTTCCGGTTTTGGCAGTGAGGCGGTTGCTGGTTATACCATCGCCGTGAGGGTCGTGATGTTCAGCATCTTGCCGGCTTGGGGATTAAGTAACGCGGCGGCGACACTGGTGGGGCAGAACCTGGGGGCAGGATTACCCGAGCGCGCCGAAGCTACGGTTTGGAAAATCGTGAAATACAACTCGATCTATATGGGCATTGCCTCCGTGTTGATGTTGCTGTTCATCCATCCGATCGTCGAATTCTTTACCCAGGAGCCGGTGGTTGTGGGCTATGCCGTGTAATGCCTGCGCATATTTGCCGCGGCATTCGTGGCCTGGGGCGCCGGCATGGCCATCATCCAGGCCTTCAATGGTGCCGGTGATACCATGACCCCGACCTGGATCAACGTATTCTGTTTCTGGGTGGTGCAGGTGCCGCTCGCGTATACCCTGTCGCTTGGTCTGGGCCTCGGCCCGGTGGGTGTTTTCTGGTCGGTGTTTGTAGCGGATATCCTCACTGGTATAATAGGCTTCCTTGTCTTCCGGCGCGGCAAATGGAAGCTGCGCATGGTATAACAATTGCTGGGGTATCACTGCATTGTTTAGAGGTGCCCTTGGATAAACGGATTTAGAAAACATGCAGAGTAGTCAGCAGCAAATAATTTCCCATGTCGCCACATGGTTGCAGAGTCAGAAACCGGTCTGGCTTAGCACGATTCTGAAAACCTGGGGATCTTCACCACGGCCCATCGGTGCGATGATGGCCTGCACCGTCGATGGCGATCTGATCGGCTCCATTTCCGGCGGCTGCATAGAAGAAGATTTCCTCGAGCAGTTGCGGGACGGCTCCCTGAAGTCCCAATTCGATGACATTGCCAAACCGTTTGTCGTCAAATATGGGGTGACGGCGGCAGAGCAGGCGCGATTGAAACTGCCCTGTGGTGGGCAATTGCATGTGTTGCTCGAATACATCGAGGCGTCTGACTCCAATATCGGCGTATTCAATCGCCTGTCCAATGATCTCGAAAATCACAGCAAAGTAAGCCGGGTGGTCAATCTTGAAAACGGTGAAATATCTGCCAGTGATTCATCCGGTGAAGACGCCGTGGTAATGTCGGAGGAAATCATGACCCACAGTCTCAGTCCCATGTATCGATTGTTGTTACTTGGGGCAGGGGATGTAGCAAAGTTTGTCGCCGAGATGGCACTGGCGCTGGAGTACGATGTCACCTTGTGTGATCCGCGACCCAGCTATCTGGATAACTGGTGTGTCGATGGCGTAGAAAAAACCTCCCGATTACCCGACGATGTGGTGCGGGAGCGTTTCAGTAATCCTTTCAGCGGCATTATCGCGCTCGCCCATGACCCAAGAGTGGATGATATGGCGCTGATGGAAGCGTTGAAGACCGATGCGTTTTATATCGGAGCGATGGGCTCCGAACGCACCTCGGCGGCGAGAAGAGAACGGCTTCCCGAGTTGGGGCTAAGTGAGTTAGAGATCGACCGGCTGCACGCGCCGATTGGATTTCAGATTGACAGCAAGACGCCGGCAGAGATTGCGATATCGGTGATGGCGGAAGTCACGGCTGTTCGCCACGGCACAGAACAATAGGGCCCAGAGTCTGTGATACCCCGAGAAATATTCTGTTAATTCAAAAGTTAACCGAAAATGAAATGCATGATGTGCTGTTTTTGGTGTACGTCTAGTACGCAAGCTCGGAGCAGGGGGTTATTTTGCCGTTCCAGTGGGCCATCCCTGGCCCAACCGAACGGAAAAACAGTACCCCTTGCCAAGCCCCGGCACACGCATCAACTGCGGACAATCCTATCCATAATTTCGTGGGGGTATCTCAGGCCAGTGTAAAATTATCGCACTGCGCCGCCAATCGGCGTCGAGTGCGCTCGTAATTTTACTCAAATCATTCCGGCTTTGATTACTGTGCGATTGAGCGCTCTTCGCCCTTCGCTGCCATCGATTCCAGGCGTCTGGCACCGGCCAGAATGCCGATAATGCCATAGTTACCTTCGTGGCAGGCATATTCATATATCGGTTCGTCCAGCCTGGAGAGCGGGTACTCGCCAGACCACTGTGCAGTATAGACAGAAGAGTCGTCGACGGTGAAACCGTAGATGATCTTGTTGTCGGACTCACGCCTGAAGGTCTCAATTACCGTCAGATTTTCGGTGGGTGCACCACGATAATTCATCCAGTGATTGTAATTCCTGGTTTCGACGATGAGCGTGTCACCGTCCCAACGGCCTATGGAATCCCCCATCCACTTCTGATGTGTCGTGGAAGCCGGGCTGCGCTCATCGGATATCTTGATAATACGAGCATCGTGAGCCATTTCCACGATGATGCTGACGTAGCCCGGCGACTGCACGATTTGCATGTGGCTGTTGTACATGACCGGTGACATAACCGGGCCGGAACTACTGCCGAATGCAAGCAGGCAGCGTTCGCCCAAGCCGCGACCCTCGGGTCCATCGTTGCGGTGGGGACTGTTGGCCCGGAGTTCACGCATGCGATCCCGAAAACCGGCGACCCGCTCTGGGATACGGCCATTGGCTGGATCGATAATTGCGGAGGTGCGAAATTCACCGTCTATCGTGGGCAGAAACATGCCGCGATCGGTCCAGAACAGGTCATAGTTGCCAACCGGTGGCAGCGCCTTCAGGTCGGGAGCAGGACGGTTTGGATCCAGTGGCTCATTGTCTGCTTCCACCGCCTGCTGGGCACGGTGTTCCAGTACCAACGCTTCTGCTTCAGTGTAAGCCTGCTTGCTGCCCAAATCACGGGGACGCTCAAAAGGCATCACCGTGTGATGCTTCCAGTTGCCTTGTAAATCGGGCACACCCCATTCCGTCAACGGAGTCTGAAATTCCTGGGCAGAGGCGCTGGCAGTCAGAGCCAGAGCGCCCACCAGTGCTGAAAAACGCGTGTTCATGCGGGAGTCTCCGAGTTAATGTAGTAATTTAACTATAACTAGTAACTCATTATATTTATTAATAATATATTAAAATTAACTGAATATCACTTGGGCGCATTATAAGGTAAACCAGCTTGTTCTTCGGTCACGAATTGTGACATTTTTTCGAGCCGGCAGGGGCTGAACAGACAGGATCCACAACCTGCCTGGAGCGACTAGAGGCTGTCGCTATATCTCGGCCAGGGGCTGGCCTGCTCGATCTGCCGCGCCAGGCGCAATAGCAGGGAATCCGCCCCCCAGGCGCCGGTGAACATCACGCCAACGGGCAGCTTATCGGCAGTCCAATGCAGGGGCATGGACATGCTGGGCTGGCCGGTGCCGTTGTAGAGTGCGGTAAAACCACCATAAGCCTTGAAGCGCGCCGTGTACTGCTTCATATCGTCGCTGTTCATATCGAGCCAACCGATCCTGGCCGGGGTCTTGCTCAACACCGGCGAGATGACCACGTCGTAGCGGTGGTGGAACCGGGTCATCTGGCGCTCGGCGTCTTTTAACAGGTCCCGTGCAGCAAGATAGTCGGCGGCACTGAGTTTACTGCCGCTCTTTACCATAAGCCGGGTCGAAGCTTCCAGCGGGCTGTCTTCGAGGGACAGATTTAATTCATCCAGTCGCCCCTGCAGGGCTTGATAGACATGGAGGTTAATGATCCTGGCCATCGCAGAAATCACCGGCTGATACGCCACCGGGTGAATCACTTCTTCGATGCTGTGCCCCAATGATTCGCAAAGCTGCGCCGCCTTGTGTACGGCATCGATGCAGTCTGCATCAATCCGCTGATCCAGCGGGTGAGCGAGTTGGACGGCGATTCGCAATTGGCCCGGTTCCTGATTTACTGCTTCATAAAAAGATGGGGGTGAGGGCGGCATGGGGTAGAGATTCGGTTCATCTATACTGATCAGATCGAGGAATGCCGCGCTATCGCCCACAGTTTGACTGACCACATGCCCGACACTCATGCCACTCCAGCTTTCTCCCAGGGAATTCTCAACGGCAGTCAGACCACGGCTCGGTTTTAAGCCAAACAGACCACAAACCGAAGCCGGAATACGGATTGAGCCACCACCGTCGGTCGCATGGGCGACCGGTGTGATAGCGGCTGCGACTGCGGCTGCGGCACCACCGCTGGAGCCCCCGCTAGAGTGCTCGGTATTCCAGGGATTGCGGCAGGCGCCGTTGGCCAGGGGCTCGGTGGTGATGGTCAGCCCCTTTTCCGGTGTGTTGGTAGTGCCCATAATCACCAGTCCGGCGTCCAGGTATTTCTGCACGATATGGGAGTTGCGCTGGGCGATATGCTGCGCGAACAGGGCGCTACCAAATCCGGCCTGTAAGCCCTTGACCATGCTCAGGTCTTTTATCAGGAACGGCAGGCCCGCTAGCTGGCTTTTAGCCAGTAGACTGGAATCGGCATCAATTTTCCGGGCCTGCTCGGCGGCGCTAACGTAGTTGTCAGTGACAATCGCATTGATCGCAGGATTGGTGTTCTGTGCCCGTTGGATGGCGCAGGCGGTGACTTCGGCACAGCTGAATTCCTTGCTCCGAATGCCTCGCGCCAGAGCGACGGCATCCATGTCCATGTATTCGGATAGCGTTAACATTGTCTGGGGATCATCCGGCGTTAGAACATTTGATCTTCGGTGCTGTCAGTGTTCATCAGTGACAGGCCGCCGGAGTCGTCGTCATCGTCCAGATCTTCTTCGGGTATGGTCTTGCCTTCCGACAGCCGGATGCGCAGACGCAGATTGTTTTTGGAGTCTGCATTCTTAAGCGCCTCTTCGTAACTGATCAGTCCGCCCCTGAACAGGTCATACAGCGCGTAGTCGAAGGCCTTCATACCCTGTTGCTCGCCTTTCTCCATAACCTCCTTGAGTTCAAGGACATTGCCCTGTTTGATCAGGTCGCAGACACGGGGCGTGCCCAGCAGGATTTCCACGGCGGCGACGCGCTTGCCTTCGGGGGTTGGAATAAGGCGCTGTGAGATGAAGCCCTGGAGATTGAGAGACAAATCCAGGAACAGTTGCTTATGACGCTCTTCGGGAAAGAAGTTGATAATCCGGTCCAGCGCCTGGTTTGCGTTGTTGGCGTGAAGCGTAGATAAACACAGGTGGCCGGTCTCTGCGAAGGCGAGGGCATGTTCCATGGTTTCCCGGCTGCGAATCTCACCGATGAGGATGACATCGGGCGCTTGTCGCAAGGTATTCTGCAACGCTTCCTCATAACCATTGGTATCCACCCCCCACTTCCCGTTGATTGACTATGGATTTATGGTGAGGATGAATGAACTCGATCGGGTCTTCGATTGTAATAATGTGACCATCACTGTTTTTATTGCGATAGTCGATCAACGCCGCCAGCGATGTCGATTTACCGGAGCCGGTACCGCCCACGAACAAAATAATGCCGCGCTTCTGCATGATGAGTTCTTTGAGGATGGGGGGCAGACCCAGGGACTCAACACTGGGGATATCGGTTTTAATGTGTCGCGCTACCAGGGCGACTTCCCCGCGCTGTTTGAATATATTCACGCGAAAGCGACCGATATCTGGCTCGGCTACGGCGAGATTCATTTCCGGACTCTTTTCGAACGCAGCGATCTGGTCTTCGTCCATGATTTGGTAAGCGATTTTCTTGACCAGGCCTGCCGGCAGTTTCTTCTCGATCAGGGGAGTAAGCCTGCCGTAGGCCTTAATGCTGGGAGGTGCGCCGGTTGTCAGAAACAGGTCCGAGCCCTCTTTTTCGATCAGCATCTTTAGTAAATCATTAAATTTCATAGTCGTAATCCCGCCTGTTCGCGATGATTCCAGTTGCTGGAATTATTCGAACCTGCTTTCCGTGTACCAGCCCACGTCGGTGGCCGATTGATCGATTCGATCAGCTACATCCAGTATAAGCGCGAACAGGGCCATACGCACTAACACCCCGTTATCGGTTTGCCGAAAGATCGCCAGATTCGGATGCTGGTTGAGGTCATTGTCCAACTCATTGGCAGCGGCCCTGGAATCCCTCGGCAGGGGATGCATGATGACGGTGTTGGGCGCGCAATTTCTGGTATAGATGGCGCGATTCATCCGGTATCTGCCGCGATAAATGTCTGCCTCCAGTCTGTTGGTAAATCGTTCTTCCTGAATCCGTGTCAGGTACACTGTGTCATTGTCGGTCAGACCCTCCTCCATATCCTCCGTCTCTATGACTTCGTGTCCGGCCGCCTTCAACTCGGCAACAATCTCCGCCGGCATGCATAGCTCCTTGGGTGAGATTAAAGTAAATCTGATCTTGTCATACACCAGCAACAGCTGCGAAAGAGAGTGCACGGTGCGCCCATGTTTTAGATCTCCGACCATGGCGATGTGCATGCCGTCAATCGCGCGATCATTGGAGCCCAGTTCTTTCTTGATTGTGTAGAGGTCGAGCAGGGCCTGGGATGGGTGTTCATTGGGACCGTCACCCCCGTTGATGACTGGCACCCGGCTGGCCTTGGCGAACTCGCTCACCGATCCGACCTTGGGGTGGCGCATGACGATGACATCGCTGTAGCCGCTTATCACCCGGGCAGTGTCATACAGGGATTCACCCTTGGATATGGAAGAAGTCTTCACATCGGTGGTTTCTCTAACATGCCCACCCAGCAGGTTAAAGGCGCAACCGAAACTGACCCGGGTGCGTGTGCTTGGCTCGAAGAACATGTTCCCGAGGATGGCACCATCGAGCACCTTGGTAATGCGCTTGCGATGCGCATAGGGTTCCATACCGTCAGCAACCTGAAATACCCTGTCTATATCGACTCGTTCAAATTGTTTTACGCTGATGATATGGGCGCCGCAAAAATCCATGAAACCGTTCTGAGAAACCCCTTAATTATTCAGTAGATGCGAGTTAAAGCTGATGGATATTACTACAAATGGGGGGTGCTTAGGAATTGTTAAGTTGCTCGTTGGTCTGGTGGCTACCCCAGGGTTTGGAAAGTATGAAGTTCAGGAAATTCCAGTAGTGGGCTAAATTTCGGTTGGCGCATGCATGGTGGCTCCGATGGAAGCGCGAAGCTGGCATGCAAATCGCGACACGGCGTGAATACATCCCTGTGCCTCGGCGCCAGCTCCCTGCTGGCGACGGTCGCGATTTGCATGCCAACTCCACACTTCCCTAGTATGGAGTACATCGAAATTCAGTGATTTCTAGGAGTAGGGAAAAGTCTAATTTTTCTGTGAAAGAAAATGCCGTAAATGAGAGAATTCATCACAGTTTTCGGGGAGTAGGGGCTGGGTAGTCCAAATTGAGACCGTCGCCAGCAGGGAGCTGGCGCCGAGGCTACAGGGATGTATTCACGCCGTGTCACAATTTGGACTACCCAGCCCCTGCTCAGTCACTGATCTAATAGCCATAAGTATGGATTTCTAAACGTGTCAGGGAAAACAATTTACTGGTATGACTTCGAGACTTTTGGAATAAATCCGCGGCGTGATCGCGCGTCGCAGTTTGCGGGGATTCGTACCGATGAGGACTTGAATATAATCGGTGAGCCGCTGGTTTTGTATTGCAAACCTGCCGACGATTTTTTGCCGGATCCGGTGGCCTGCCTGATAACGGGGATCAGTCCGCAGAAGGCGTTGGCGGAGGGGGTTGGCGAGGCGGAATTCATCCGGCAAATACATGGGGAATTTATGCAGCCCGGCACCTGCGTCGCCGGCTACAACAATATTCGATTTGACGACGAGCTTACCCGGCAGCTGTTGTATCGCAATTTTCATGACGCTTACGAGCGGGAGTGGAAACATGGCAATTCCCGTTGGGACATCATAGACATGGTGCGGCTCTGTGCCGCTACCCGTCCTGAGGGTATTAACTGGCCCTCGAAGGACGACGGCAGCAAGAGTTTCAGGCTGGATCAGCTCACGGTGGCAAACGGTATTGAACATGGGGATGCACACGATGCCCTCGCCGACGTGATCGCCACCATAGAATTGGCGAAATTGATCAGGCAGAAGCAGGCGAAGCTGTTTGACTACATCTATGGGTTGCGGGACAAGAAGAAGGTGCTGGCGCAGATCGACATGGTGACGCGCAAACCCTTGTTGCATGTGTCGGGGATGTATCCCGCCCGGCGCGGATGCTTGGCGCTGGTGATGCCGCTCTGTATGCACCCGACCAACAAGAACGAGGTGATTGTCTATGACTTGCGCGCAGATCCGGCTGCGATGTTGGTGCTGACGGTGGAGCAAATCAGGGTGCGGGTGTTTACAACCGTGGAGCAATTGCCGGAATCGGCAACGCGTATTCCCTTAAAGCTTATTCATGTCAACAAGTGCCCGATTGTTACCTCTGCGGCGGTGCTGGACCCGACCCGGGCCGCAGAATATGGGATCGATCTGCAGCAGTGCAAGCGCCATTGGGAGATGTTGCAGGCGAGTCAGGACCTGGCTGCCCGGGTAGCGGCCGTGTTCAACGAGGAGTTGCAGCAGGGGGAAGTCGACCCCGATTTCATGATTTATAGCGGCGGGTTCTTCGGTGACAACGACAAGGCCTTAATGCAAACGATTCGGGCATCGTCGCCCACGGACCTGGGTCGACTCGATCTACCTTTTCAGGACCGCCGACTTCGGGAGATGCTGTTTCGCTATCGCGGACGCAATTATAAGAGCAGCCTCAACAGCGATGAGTTGGCGCAGTGGGAAGCGTTCCGGCGGCAGCGCTTGACCGATAAAGCCGAGCTGCAGCGCTATGAATCAGGCATGGAGGAGGCGCAACGCCGTGCTACTGCAAATGATTTGGCCGTGCTCTCGGATCTCAGCGACTATGTGGAATCGATTACGGTTGTGGCCAGGGAGTAGGTTCGCGCCATGGTGTCAAGCAACAGCTAGGCTCGCTAATGCGCTGAACCGGTGCCTTGTCTGACGGTGTCGGTATGCCTTTTTCTTTTCCTTTTCGGGGGCGTGCTGTTACATTGCGCCCATGCCAAATTCATCGAAGCATCCTCCTCTCATCCTTGCCCTGCGGTTCGTAGTCCCCTATAAGAAGCAAATCTGTTGGGCCGGAATCGCGCTGGTATTCACCGCCGGGCTCAGTCTGGGCCTGGTGCAATACATTCGAATCATCGTCGATCAGGGCTTCGTTGCCAGCTCCACGGCCTCTCTTAATCAGGCCATACTCGGTTTTCTGGTGGTGGCGTTTCTACAGGCCATCGGTACTTTCGCCAGGTTTTACTGGGTGTCATGGTTGGGAGAGCGCGTTACCGCCGACATTCGCAAGGCGGTTTATTCCCATATCATCTCTCTGCATCCCGGCTACTTCGAGTCTAATCTCAGTGGTGAAATCCAGTCCCGTATCACTACGGATACGACGCTGATCCAGTCGGTGATCGGCTCCTCGGCATCGGTGGCATTGCGGAATCTGCTGATATTGATCGGCGGTACGGTATTTCTGTTTATTACCAACCCCCGTCTGACCACTGTGGTGATGATATGTATTCCTCTCGTGATCGGTCCCATCATGTATTTCGGCCGCCGGGTTCGGCGCCTGTCCCGTAGCAGCCAGGACGAGATAGCGAACGTCGGCGCCTATGTGGGCGAGAGTATTCAGCAGATCAAAACCCTACAGGCCTATAACCATCAGGACTACGATCGGCAGAAGTTTGGAGACCATGTGGAGGCCGCGCTCAGGGTTGCCCTCGCTCGCATCAAGACCCGCTCGTTTCTAATTACCATCGTCATGACCCTGGTGTTCTCTGCCGTCGCCTTGATGATCTGGGTCGGCGGTCAGGACGTGATTAATGGCAGCATGTCAGCCGGCGAACTGACGGCCTTCGTGGTCTATGCCGTGCTGGTTGCGGCCGCCGTCGCTGCGATTAGCCAGGTAATCAGCGAGTTGCAACGGGCAGCCGGTGCACTGGAGCGACTGATGGAGTTGTTGCATGCACACAGCGACATCGTCGCCCCGGCGAATCCCAAGACCTTTGCGGGCAGGGCGAAAGGCGCACTGCGACTCGAGAAGCTCAGTTTTTCCTATCTGTCCCGCCCGGGGATACGGGTATTGGATGGCGTTACCCTGAACATCGAGCCGGGTGAGAATGTCGCCCTGGTGGGGCCCTCGGGGGCTGGAAAATCCACCTTATTCGACCTGATTCTACGTTTCTACGATCCCCAGAGCGGTAGTGTTGCCCTCGATGGCATCGATGTCAGAGAGCTGGACCCCTCGGAACTGCGGCGGCATATCGGCGTCGTGGCGCAGCAGCCAGCGATGTTCACCGGTAATGTCTGGGACAATATTCGCTACGGTAAACCCGAAGCCAGCGATGAGGCCGTTTATCGAGCTGCCGAGCTTGCCTACGCCAGTCATTTTATAGACGAACTACCGGAGAAGTATGACAGTTTCCTGGGTGAGTCCGGTGTTCGTCTGTCCGGCGGTCAGAAGCAACGACTCGCTATCGCCCGGGCCATTCTCAAGGACCCGGAGATATTGCTGCTGGATGAAGCCACCAGCGCGCTCGATGCCGAGAGCGAGCGGCAGGTGCAGTTGGCCTTGCAGCAGTTGATGCAGAATCGAACGTCGTTGATCATCGCCCACCGCCTGGCGACGGTGATGAATGTGGACAGGATCGCGGTACTCGATCGCGGCAAGCTGATCGCTCAGGGTTCGCACCGAGAGTTAATGCGCAGCTGTCCCCTGTATGCCAATCTGGCTAACCTGCAGTTCAGCGAGCCGGCCAGGGACGAGCCGGTCCAGGGGCCAGAGCCGAAGCCACGGATGGCAGCAAATGACTGATTGTTTGCGCATTCGAACCCCGTCGAACAAACTTCATTAAATAGATTATGTAAGTTACATAATTTATTTATAAATAATAAAAAATGGATAAATATTCAGAAATCAGGCCCTACGGTGACGATGAAATTCGTCCGGTGCTGGATCGGCTCATTGGCAACCCTGAATTTCTCTCTGCCATAGCCAGCTTCTATTCGCCGAGGCTGGCGCGGACATTTCCCGCCCTCATGCGCAGGGCGGCCCGGCACAAGCTCAAGGGACAGTTGCACGGCGTGCATGATGTTGAAACCATGCAGCACGTCATCGCTTCTTACATGGACAAGATGATCGAGGACACCACCACCAAACTGACTCATTCCGGGTTGGAGAATCTGGAAGACGGCAAGAGCTATCTGTTTATCAGTAATCACCGGGATATCACCATGGATCCCGCGTTTGTGAATTACATGCTGTATCACGCAGGTCATACGACCTTACAGATCGCGATCGGTGACAATTTGTTAAAGAAGCCCTTCGTCAGCGACCTGATGCGGCTGAACAAGAGCTTTATCGTTAAGCGCTCCCATAAGGGCAGGGAGTTGCTGCAGTCGTTGATCCTACTATCCGAGTATATCCATCACTGCATAGACACGGGCCAGAACGTCTGGATTGCGCAGCGGGAAGGGCGGGCCAAGGATGGTATCGACAAGACCGATCCCACATTGCTGAAGATGCTGGCCATAGCAGAGCGCAAGCAGGGCCTGAGTGTGTCTCTTGGAAAACTTCATATTATCCCCGTCTCCATTTCCTATGAATACGATGCCTGTGATGTACTCAAGGCAGAAGAACTCCACGCAATTGAAACGCAAGGCAGTTTCACGAAAACCGATCGCACCGATATTCACAGCATTGTCACCGGCATGATCGGAGTCAAAGGGCAGGTGCACATAGCCTTCGGTACGGAGTTAGTAGTTAACAGTGACGACCCGGAGGTAATCGCCACGGACATCGACACGCAGATATTGCAAAACTACAGGCTCAGGGATATCAATTTTCTGGCGTTGGAGAAACTACAGCAGGATGGTTTGCCGCTGCAGACGAAACTCGTCACTGCGATCGAGGCGGCAGAGATTAACGAACGTTCCAGGGCAGCCTTCGAGCAGCGCTTGCAGCGGGTTGATTCCAAACTGCACAAGTACTACCTATACAGTTACGCGAATCCGGTGATGAGTTTTTATTCGGCGTAATTAAAAAAGCTCCCGAGTCTTCACGCAGCTTACATCAACTTCCTGATGGCGCCGTCGAGACGTTGTGACAGTTGTTTCTGGACTGTTGCACTCAGGGGTCCGATACACAGGCCTAGTAATTCGGCATCCATCGCCACCTTGAGGTTTTCCTTGTGATCCGGCCGGGATTGGCCGAAGCCGTTCTTGAGTTGAGCGAGTTGAATCTGCATGCGTAAGGCCTGATCTTCAGGGGGCGTATCTATGTTGGCACGAATTTCCAGGTCTATGCAGAGGCTGCGTATCTGGACTTCACACTCCTGTGCCAGGTTACGCAACTCTTCGACCGAGACCGTGGCAATAATTTTTCCCAGTCGGTCGTGCAATGCCTCTTCATACTGCAGACTATCTGCAGGTTCAATATCTTCCCAGGCCTTGCGATCTATCTGGTTTTTAAGTTTGTTAAACTGCTCATCGTCTTTGCTGTTGAGTAATTTGTCTTCCAGCTGTTCGAGGAACTTCGATTTCGCCAGCACCGCATTTTTTAACAGCACAGCCTTCTTGTTTGGTAGGGTGTTGAAGCGGGACTCAATTTTTCTTTTTGAACCATTGAATTGATCCAGCAAGCGCTTGCGCTGGTTTTTTATGCGCGGATCCATGGCGGTAGAAAACCGTTGAATCAGATCCTGAAAATCGCTGCGGGATTTTCGGAAACTATCGTCATCGAGCGTAAAAATCGACGCCATCGATTGCAGAATGTTTTCCAGGCTACTCTCTGCCTGTTGCACATGCTTACGAGTTTCGGCAGTCTGCTGGTTGCGCTTTGCGAAAATTTTGTCACAGGCGGCTCGAAAGTCTTCCCAGAATTTCTTGTCTTCCTTGTAGGAAGTGGGGCCGAGTTTCTTCCATTGTTGTTGCAGTCGTTTAGCCTCAGACATTGCGCTGTTGTTGTCTTCCGAGGCCGCCAGGGATCTAGCCTGGGTGATGTAGTCCCGTTTCTGCTTGCTGTTGGTACGCAATGCGTTCTTGCGAAGTTTGCGAAACTGATTAACCAGCCCATAGTATCGTTTCTGTAGAGATTTGATCCTGGAATGTTCGATCGGTGCAAACTGTTTCCATTCGTTCTCGGCGTCACGCAACAGGGTGTTGAGATTGGAAATGTTGAGATTTTCTTCGGCCAGGGTTTTTAATTCCTGTTCCAGCCTGTCGCAGATTCCCCGTCGCTGCTTCAGGTTCGATGCCATTAATTGCTTGCGTTGTTTGAAGTATTCCTTGCAGGGTTCGTAGGCTTTATCCGAAAGTTTCTTGAACTCCCGCCACAGCTCTTGGTTCTGGCTCGATCGACCCAGGGCCTTCCATTGTCTATGCATGTTGCCGATGTGTTTGGATTTGTCAGCGGCATGCATCTTCGATTCGATCAGGTGTTGCATCTGAGCGACGAGACCTTTTTTCTTCTCGGTGGACGCAAATATTTTCCAGTCCCGCAGCTCATTCAACTTGTCCCTGTGGTTATTCGCCTGTTTTTGCAGAGCCGCCTTGAGCTTACCGCTGGTGTTGCTGATGTTGCCCTGAATCTTGTCCCAGGCAGGAAGTGCATCGTGAGATTGTCCGTCCTCTAATGCTTTTTCCAGAAGCAACAGCAGCGATTCCGTAGCTTCCTTCAGATGTTGTTGATGGCTTCTGTTTTTCTCTTGCATTTCCAGCAGAGTGTTGTGCAGCTTGCTGGTTTTTTCCTGCAGCTCTTCGCTGGCTTGAGCAACTGCCTTGCGTAGGCTATTGACGCTCGTGCGTAGAGCATTCAGTCGCCCGGTATTTTTGTAACTGGTCTTACCCAGTTCCGCCTCGAGTCTCGGTAATTGGACTTGCGGGTCTATTGCTGCCGGAGCGGGGGCTTTAGCCTCTTTGGATTTAGGCTCCACCTTTTCAGAGGCCGTGCTGCTAACATCGGGGGTTTTAATGTCAACGGTTTCAGTCTTACCGGGTTCAGGTTTAGCGTTGCTCTTTGAAGCTTGCTGGGCTGGTGCAGCTTTGGATTTCTTAATTGCCGGTGCCGGTTGCGCTTGCCTGGACTGCAGATTTTTTCCATTTGGGCTGGCCTTACCGGGCTTGCCGGGGTCGGCTTGCTCCGAGATTCGTCGATCCACAACCTTGAAGACTGTTTTATCCTTGTTCTGAACTTTTTTCCGTAATTCCAGCAACAGCGCCTTGTCGGAAATTTTGAGTGCCGCATTTTTGCGCACATGAACGCTGGCAGCAAACAGACTCAGGTCCATTAGCTCCTCGGGTTCGTCGATCAGGTTCAAGGCTTCGCTGCCGGCGGTCTTGGATTTCGCCAACAGGGCAACCTGTTTTAGGCCAGCCTTGGACAAACCGCGAATGGTTTGCAGACGCTGCGCTTCGCTTATAGCGGCATCATGGCTGCCCGCCAACACGCGAAAATATTGCTGAGCCGCGCTTTGTTGTAGCGGACCCTGTTGGTCTCGCAACTCGACCAGCAAATCCAGGTCGTGAATATGCTTCAGGGCTGCGATTCTAACCGAGATGTGTTCGTCATGCAGCGCAATCTGGATGAGCGTCTGCTGTACCTTGCGCTCGCCATGGCTGAGCTGGGCAATTGCGCGCAGGCGTTCATCGGAATTTTTATTTTTCCAGGCGTCGTCGAAGAACTCGACTGATTGTTGATCGGGGATTGTTGTCATTACTTCTAGGGAGCCATTGCTACTCTAATAGACCCAAGTTTAACAGAACTTCTTTCCAGCGAAAGTGGAAACAATGGCGTAGCTGAATTGGGTGATTTTCAGGGCATCCGCGCGACAGGTGCTATACTTGGAGTAGTTTCCTCCACTGAAACCACCAATCGGATCCACTCCAAGGATGAGCACATGCTGGCGGATGATGTTAAGAACAGCATTCAGCTTGCCTATCGCCAACTTCTGGAATCTCGCGAATTGACTCCCCGTTACGGCCAGCGCCTCATGATCGCTGAGATTGCCAAGTGCTTGTCGGTACTGGCCGCAGACGGAGACGGTGATCCCCCTGTCTGCGTGGTTGAGGCGGGAACCGGTACCGGTAAGACCCTGGCCTATTTGCTGGCGGTGTTGCCATTGGCGAAAGCCCTGGATTACAAGGTGGTGATTGCTACAGCGACCATCGCCCTGCAGGAGCAAGTGATACAAAAAGATATCCCCGAGGTTCTCGCCGGCTCCGATCTGACTTTCAGCTTTGCCTTGGCGAAGGGCAGGGGGCGTTATCTGTGCCTGTCCAAACTGGATGCGCTGCTGCGGGGAAACGACAGTATGCAGGCGATGATGGACCTCTATGGTGAGGATCTGGCCGAGGCCGACGGTGGCGACCCGGCCCTGTATGAGCGCATGCTCGATGAACTGAGTGCGGGTAAATGGCAGGGCGACAGGGACGAATGGCAGCAGCCAATCTCAGATGCGGATTGGAAGCCCCTGACTGTGGACAATGGGCAATGCATGGGACCCAAGTGCAGTAATTTTCGGAACTGTTGTTTCTACCAGGCACGGGATTCCATGGACAAGGCTGATTGCATCGTCAGCAATCATGATTTGGTGTTAGCAGATCTGGCTCTGGGTGGCGGAGTGATCTTGCCGGATCCAGCGAAGTGCATTTACATATTTGACGAAGCCCATCACCTGCCTTTTAAGAGTAATAATCACTTTTCGTCATTTACCCGCATCAAATCCACCGAAATCTGGCTCGAACGATGTGAGTCCATGTTGCCGCGGCTGCATAAAGATAAATTCATCCAATCGAAACAGCAGGCTAGCCTGCAGAAACTCATCGGCGTCACCCGGGAAGAACTCAATAATGCCTGGACTGTGCTGGAACAAATCCTGGCATCCGAAGACAATATCGACAGATACGAGAACCGGGTCCAGCACGCTTTTAAACTGGGAGTAGCCCCAAAGGAAGTTCAGAGTCTGGCTTCGAACCTGGCCAAGCACTTCGCTCGCATCACCAGCAGTTTCCAACACATCAACGACGATCTGAAACAGCAGATGGAGCCGGATAACGCTGCCGCCACGAGGCAATTGGCTGAGCAGTGGTTTCCTCTGATTGGCAGCCATGCCAATCGCGCCGAATCTAACCACGAGCTTTGGTTGAGTTTTGCGGCCACAGATCCGCAGGGCAAGGCGCCCTGTGCACGCTGGCTCAGTTTGGACGAGCGTGACAATTTCCGCGAGATCAGCCTGTCCTCGAGTCCGGTATTGGCCGCAGAAAATCTGCAACAGCGCCTATGGCAGCGCTGTGCCGCGGCGGTGCTTACCTCCGCCACCTTATCGTCCCTGGGCAATTTCGATATGCTGAAGATGCGAGCGGGTCTGCCCGAGCACACGCACTATTTGAGTATTCCAAGCCCCTTCGATTTTGCGACGGCTGCATCTCTGGTAGTACCGCGATTGAATTGCGATCCGTCGGACGGGGAAAAACACACGGAAATTATCATCAAGGCGATTCCGGAATTGCTTGGCAAGAAACCGGCAGCCCTGATGCTATTTTCCAGTCGCCGGCAGATGTTGGATGTCATGCAGGGATTGCCTAGAGAATGGCTGGATCTGGTGTTATGCCAGGATGACTATCAGAAGTCCCAGTTATTGAAATATCACAGGCAGCGCATAGACAAGGGTGAGGGCAGCCTGATATTTGGCCTGTCCAGCTTCGCCGAGGGTGTAGATCTGCCCGGCAAATATTGCACCCATGTGCTGATTGCAAAAATTCCCTTCGCGGTGCCTAACGATCCCATCGAAATGACGCTGTCGGAGTGGATCGAGCAACAGGGTATGAACGCATTCATGACTCTGGCGGTTCCGGACGCTGCATTTAGATTGGTGCAGGCCAGCGGTCGTTTGCTGCGCAGCGAGAAAGACAGGGGCCAAATCACACTCTTTGATGAACGTATCATCAATCGGCGCTACGGCAAGACAATACTGGAGTCCATGCCGCCCTACCGGCGAGAAATATTCCAGCTCGATTTGGCCTCCGGGTCCATGGACTGAATTTCGGCCCGATGCTGTGACCGCGAACGCGAACGCGTTGGACTCCATGTCTGAGTATTCCTACACAATTTCAGGGTAGCCACAAAGAATAGGTTGAGAAGTTTGCCGCGCTTAGCTGAAGAAACTTTCTCGGCGAAGATCCTCTACCCTATTTTCCTTGCGACCATTCGCGCTTCCATTTTTTCAGCGCTGCGGGAACTCGCTATTCGCTCAGACAGTCCTTGCTTAACCTGAAAAAATGAAAGCGCTAAAGCATGGTCTGATTTGCAAGTAAAGCAGGGTAGAGGATCATCGCCTCATTTCAGTGAAAACCGGGAGGTGTATGGTTTTTAACTACATTGAAATCAATAAATTATCGTTCATCACTCAAATTCGCGGACAGACCACGCATATGTTTAGTCCAGTCCAGCTAGATGCAGAGGATCTTTTTTAGTCGAACTTTTTTGGGGTTGACGGGCAGTTTAGTGGGGATATCTCAAGCTCAGTGTTTGTTGGGCTTTTTTTGATGGTTGAAGAAATACGCCGCTCCAGCTCCCGCTATGATTCCCAGGACCGTTGTGATTAGCAGGCTGTTGAGAATCGCGCCTAGGCCAATGCCAAGAATCAGACCCGCAGTCATGCACAGGGCGTAGGTGCCTCGTTCGGCAGTTTTTTTCTTGTTCTTCTTAGACATTAGCGTTCTCCCGTATTCGAATTCCCGCCGTCATTGAATCCTCCTGACAGAGTATACCAGTGTACTGATGCGTGAAAACTGCAAGGGGTCGATGGGGACTGCGCCGATCGCATCGGCCACGTCCATGCCTTCGACGACTTTGCCTATTACCGTGTGTTTGCCGGTGAGCCAATCCGCATCGGTGAGAGCGATAAAAAATTCCGCTGCGTTCGTATTCGGACCTTTATTGGCCAAGGCCACGACACCCCTGGTGACGCCACGACCCGGATTGCTGTTGTTGTAACGATAGCCTTGATTTTCATAAGCACGCTTTACCGTCATCTGTTGTAACTGTACTAACACCGCCTCTTGCCTGGCCAGCAGGTCGGCCTTGCTCTCGATATTCATACGCCTATACAGCGGTTTCAAAATTTTCTCATCGAATTCGGCTTTGTTACTTATTTTCAGCATGCTATTAAATGAGCCGTCTGGATTCAGGACCGGTAATCGATCCAGACCAAGATAGGCCGCATTGATTTCATCTGGCAACTCGTCGACAGGAGCGCCCCGGGAGTGATAGACCCCGCTGCCGGTCTGAATGATAAAATCGCTAATCACGCGATGAAACCTCAGGCCGTTGAAGTAGGGAGACTTGAATTCGGCACCGCCGTCGGCATTGATAATTTCCACTTCTCCCTCTGCCAGCGCCATGAAGTTGGCGACGTTGCGAGGCGCCTCATTGGGAAATAATTCGATATATATATTTCCCTGGGAGGTGCTGATTAACAGCAGCGGATTGAGTGGGTCTTCCATGGCCAATTCGGCACTGGCGGTATCGGCGTGGCCAGGGTAATGCCAAAGTAGCAATAATATTGTGAGCGGTAGCTGGCGCAGGAACTGGCGCTGGCGGGGAACTGTTCTGACGCAGATCATGATGAGCCGCGTAACAGCTGGTGATCCGGGGGCAGGTTCCTGGAAATCCAGATGGCCAGCTTGTGGCGCATGTTCTGAACACTTTCGTCGGCGCTGGCCAGTGGTTGTATCACCTTATCTTTAACCAGCAACAGGTAGATCGCGCGGACCTTCATATCGGCATGGTCGGTGGCTTCAAACTTACCGGCGCCGCGGGCCTCGAAATAACGGGAACCGACTCTAAGTGCTTCTTTTAGGAATTCGCTCTCGTTTTTAATCTTTTTCATGGGATCTGCTGTTGTGTCACGGCATTGAAAAGGCGCCGGGTTGAGAAGATTGTATGGCTAAACTCATCGATCTTGCAATAAGGGCATTGTGATCGAAACAGATTGATGCTGGCCCGGCAGGTTAGTTAGGCAGGGGATTGAAATCGACCCAGATCCTCGGTGGTGTCGATATCGTTGAGCACGGCCTGGTCATCGATCGGGAAATAGATTACCGATTGCGGGTTGGCCTCGATCAGACTGCGCCCGCCGGAGTCGCCGTCCAGTGCTGCCAGTTGTGGAAACCAGCGCCTGCCGAAGCCCACCGGATTGCCTTCACGGGACTGGAACCTGGGGATGACGATGCTGTCATCCGTGATTTGTTCAGCCAGCGCCCGATAGGTGCTGACGGCTATGAAGGGCATGTCTGCGAGACAGATCAGGCAGCCTGACCAAGCCTTGGTAAAATCCATAGCGTAGGCCAGCGTCGCACCCATACCCCGCTCGGCGTGATCGAATACCCGCAATTCGATGTTGCAGACAGACAACATCGGCGCCAACTCCGGTCGCGTGACCAGCACCGAGTTTGCCAGTGCGGCATCGATCCTCTGCGTGGTTTGTGCGATGACGGTGTTGCCATTGTCCAGTTTCGCGAGCAGCTTGTTGCTGCCGAAGCGCGTGCTGAATCCTGCAGCAAGCACGATGGCGCCGACGGCGTCATTCATGAACAAAAAAAAGCTGCCGCAGGCTGCGACAGCTTGTCAACAATAGTCAACAACAAGGTTATCAGAGGCTCCCTAATGAAGCGTTTTCGTGCTCTTGCGGACGGGTGTAATCTCTGGCTGACTAAGTTCAACAATAAAGCTCTCCCGCTTCCGCGCTGTACTCTGGGAATTACCCACATCCATGGAGCTTGCTGCGTTTGTTTCTGCAGCCGCTTGCTGGGATTTTATTTGCGCCTTGATCTGTTCCCCTAAATGCAGGCGCAAGCGATTGACCACGCTGGTCATGACTTCGATGGTCTGGCTCAGTTGGTCGAGCGTCAGTAAGGTGCGTTCCGGGTCGTTTTCAGCTTGCTTGTCATCACTCATCAGCAGACTCCTCGGTTGCCATCATTCGACGTTATCTGATCTCGATCATCATTTTGAAGTAATCCCACTACTCTTATTCCCAGGGCACTTAGTCCCAAGACAATGCACCGCCAGTCTGATATTCGATAACCCGGGTCTCGAAAAAGTTTTTCTCTTTGCGCAAATCCATGATCTCAGACATCCAGGGAAACGGATTCTTGGCGTCGCCGAACTGTTCCGGCAGTCCAATCTGAACCAGACGACGGTTGGCGATGAATTGCAGGTACTCCTCCATCATCACCGCGTTCATGCCGAGTACGCCCCTGGGCATGGTGTCCCGGGCATATTCGATTTCAAGTTGCGTGGCTTGCAGAATCATCTGGGTCGCCTGTTCTTTCATGGTGTCGTTCCAGAGCTTTGGATTTTCGAGTTTGATCTGGTTGATCATATCGATACCAAAATTCAGATGCATGGACTCATCCCGCAAGATGTATTGGAACTGCTCCGATGTACCGGTCATCTTGTTACGGCGACCCATTGATAATATTTGGGTGAAACCGCAGTAGAAAAAGATGCCTTCGAGACAGCAGTAGAAGGCAATTAAATTCTTTAGCAAATCCCGGTCGGTTTCCATGGTGCCGGTGGTGAAGTTGGGATCGCTTAGCTCCTGCGTATACCGTAGTCCCCAGGATGCTTTCTTCGCGACTGACGGCACCTCGTGGTACATGTTGAAAATTTCACCCTCGTCCATGCCCAGGGACTCGATACAGTACTGGTAGGCGTGGGTGTGGATCGCTTCCTCGAACGCCTGGCGCAGGATGTACTGTCGACATTCCGGATTGGTGATCAGGCGGTAGACTGCCATCACCAGATTGTTGGCTACCAGGGAATCCGCGGTAGAGAAAAAACCCAGGTTACGTTTAACGATGAGTCGCTCATCGTCTGTGAGTCCTTTCGGATTTTTCCACAGGGCGATATCCGCATTCATGTTAATTTCCTGCGGCATCCAGTGATTGGCACAACCATCCAGATATTTTTGCCAGGCCCAGTCATATTTGAACGGCACCAACTGGTTCAGGTCGGCGCGACAGTTGATCATACGCTTCTCATCCACCGTCACCCGCATCGCCGCGCCTTCCAACTCTACCAGGCCGGATTCGACATTCAGTGTTGCAAGATTATCAATTGCCTGTTGCATCGCGGTGGGTTTTTTCTCATCCGATGCAGTCTTCACCGAACTGCCCGCTGTCGTCACCGGCTCAGGCTGAGTGGCCGCCGTGATCGCGGATAGGGTCTCCTGCACCTGCGTGTTAATGCCTGCGGTGATTTCTTCCTCGTCAAATTCATCCCATGACAACATGTTTATACCTCAATTTTTTAATGTCCTACGGTTACCCGTGCCTGTCTTGTTGTTTTATTGCCTGCTGCTTCCCTCGATCAGTGCCCACCCTTACTGGCAGGCTTCACAATCCTGATTATCGATCGAGCAAGCCGAAGGCACCTCTGCCGGTCCATTTGCAACCTTGTTCAGACTGGTATCGCTAATGGTCGATTTTTCGGTCGTAGTAGCGGCCAGGGCCCGTAAATAATAGGTCGTCTTCAACCCGCGTAACCAGGCCATTCGATACGTCACATCCAGCTTCTTGCCGCTGGCTCCTGCCACGTACAGATTCAGAGATTGAGCCTGATCGATCCATTTCTGGCGTCGACTGGCGGCATCGACCAGCCAGCGTGGCTCCACTTCGAAGGCGGTTGCATAGATCTGCTTGATTTCCTGCGGAATCCGGTCGATCTTCTGCACACTGCCTTCGTAGTATTTGAGGTCATTGGCCATCACGCTATCCCATAAATTCAGCTTCTTCAGATCCTCGATGAGATAAGGATTCACCACCGTGAATTCTCCGGACAGGTTGGATTTTACAAACAGATTTTGGTAAGTGGGCTCGATGGACTGGGATACCCCGGTGATGTTGGCGATAGTTGCAGTCGGTGCAATCGCCAGCACGTTGGAATTTCGCATACCGGATTGCTTGATACGGGCACGCAGGCCATCCCAATCCAGGCGCTGGTCCATGTTGACTTCGAGGTATTCGGCGCCGCGCTCTTGCAGCAACAACTTCAGTGAGTCGATTGGCAGAATACCGCGATCCCACAAGGAGCCGTCATAGGATTCATAACGACCACGTTCCTTGGCCAGTTCGACAGAGGCATCGATGGCGTAATAGCTGATCATTTCCATGGACAGATCGGCGAACTGAACGGCCTCATCGGAGGCGTAAGGTATACGCTGTGTATACAGGGCATCCTGAAAACCCATGATACCCATGCCGATTGGTCGGTGTAGCAGATTGGATTTCTTGGCCTGGGGCACGGAGTAGTAATTGATGTCGATTACGTTATCCAGCATGCGCACGGCAGTGGTGATGGTTTTCTTCAGTTTTTCCTGATCGAGGCCATCGGCGCTAATGTGCTTAAGCAGATTTACGGAGCCCAGGTTACAGACCGCGATCTCGTCCTCGCTGGTGTTCAGGGTGATCTCGGTACACAGGTTGGACGAGTGGATGGTGCCCACGTGTTGCTGGGGAGAACGTACATTGCAGCTGTCTTTAAAAGTAATCCAGGGGTGCCCGGTTTCGAACAGCATGGAGATCATCTTGCGCCACAGGTCGCCGGCTTTGACGGTCTTGTAGACTTCAATCTCTCCCGCCATGGCCTTGCGTTCATATTCCAGGTAGGCGACTTCAAATTCCTTGCCGTAGATTTCGTGCAGGTCAGGGGTGTTGTTAGGTGAAAACAGAGTCCAGTCCTGGTCATTAAAGACACGCTTCATGAAGAGGTCGGGAATCCAGTTCGCGGTATTCATATCGTGGGCGCGACGGCGTTCGTCGCCAGTATTCTTGCGCAGTTCCAGAAACTCTTCGATATCCAGGTGCCAGGTTTCCAGATAGGCACACACCGCACCCTTGCGCTTGCCCCCTTGATTCACGGCGACCGCAGTGTCGTTAACTACCTTGAGAAAAGGCACGATACCCTGGGATTTGCCATTGGTACCCTTTATATGAGCCCCCAGTGCGCGTACCGGCGTCCAGTCATTGCCAAGACCGCCCGCCCATTTTGACAGCATCGCATTGTCTCGAATCGCCGAGTAGATGCCGTGCAAGTCGTCCGGGACAGTGGTGAGGAAGCAAGATGACAGTTGTGGTCGCAGCGTGCCCGAGTTGAACAGCTGCGGTGTCGACACCATGTAATCGAAACTAGATATGAGGTTATAGAATTCGATGGCACGCTGTTCCCGGTTCTCCTCCTTGGATGCCAGGCCCATGGCCACGCGCATGTAAAACACCTGTGGCAGTTCGAAGCGAATACCCCCGCTGTGAATGAAGTAGCGGTCATATAGCGTCTGCAGTCCAAGATAAGTGAATTGTTGATCGCGGTCTGCCTGCAGCGCTTCGCCCAACAAGCTGAGATCATAGTCGAGCAGATGTGGGGACAGCAGTTCCAGCTCGACACCCTTTTCTATATAGGATTTCAGTGTCGCCGCATAGCGGTAATGCATCTCGGTTTGCGTTGCCGCATTGGTAATGCCGAGAAACCCCAGTGCTTCTGAACGCAGGGTATCCATCAACAAGCGGGCGGTGACGAAGGAATAATTGGGATCCTTTTCCACCATGGTGCGCGCGGTCATCACCAGGGATGTGCGCACATCCTCCATCTTGACGCCGGTATACAGGTTCTTCAGCGTTTCGCGGTAAATCGCTTCAGCGGACACGTCTTCGAGGCCTTCACAGGCTTCCTTGATGATGGTCTGCAGGCGCGCCGTATCCAGAGGTCCCTGGCTGCCATCTTCGAAGGTGACGGTAATATCCGTTTTCCTGGCCTGCTGCTTTTCTTGCTTCTGCTCTCGAATGCGGTTGTGTTCCGCCCGGTAGATTACATAACTTCTGGCGATCTTATGCTCACCGGTTCGCATCAGCGCCAGCTCTACCTGGTCCTGAATGTCTTCGATATGAATGGTGCCGCCCGAAGGCATGCGGCGACGGAATATCTGCGTTATTTGCCGGCCTAATTGCGCCACGGATTCGTGTATACGCGAGGAGGCGGCGGCGTTGCCTCCTTCTACTGCCAGGTAGGCTTTGGTAATAGCGACGGAAATCTTCGACTCATCATAGACGACGACCGCGCCATTGCGCTTGATCACCCGTAACTGTCCGGGTGCCGTAGAGACGACAGAGACGTCATCGTTACCGGTTCTGGCTGCCATGGGAGAGTCTTCCGTGGTTTGTACATCAGTGTGCATTTTGTGCTCCGAATTATTGATTACCGCATTCGTGTTCTTATTTCTTTCCCCAGTTTTTGGCTTTTTCTGCTGTGGTGCCGAACAGCTTGTCACAACTGCGAGCCGGCTCTGGGGCCCTGAAATGTCTCAGACGCATGGTTAAGCACGCAGAATGAGGCAGTTATGCAGTGAGAAAGTCCGGTCTGGCCAGGTCAGATGGTGAGTTATATATCGCTCAGAATTTGCACCGGGCAGCCAGACAGCGTAAAAGCCATATACTATATATTGTGTTTTTGCGGCTGGACTTTAATTGTTTTTTTCATGGCACCGAGAACACGCGGAACCCGTAAAAGCAATATCTAGAATTGAGCCTAAAAAACTCTATTCTTATCAAGCACTTTTCTTGTTATTGGGCCACAGTAGCTCCCCTGGCTACTGCAATAATCTATTGTGCCAAAGCGGGTGTCTGGCAGTAAAGAAGCCCAGGATTTAAGCCTGACTACCACAACATATAGACAGGCAATAAACCACTAACACAACATAATGCGCTTATGAGTCAAATGCAAGTGATTTCGCTGTGAGTATTTTGTGGGTAAATTGTGAATAGGCTGTTGTTGTTACAGGGAAAACGTGGTGTTGTAAGAACTCCCAAACCAAGCCCGCTTCTGAGCCTGAAACCCGGGGGCAGATTCCTGCCCAATTATTGGCCGTGGAGGGGCCCCGATAGGCAGAAATACCCACCACAACATGTTGTGGTGGGCCCGAAACCGGATTTGCCTACTAATTTCGTGAGATTTGTCGATATCGGGATGTGCAGATCAGTTGCCGTGAGCTATTCGGCCGCTTCAGGATGGCCCCGTTGGCTTACTGGGCGAACAGGTATTCCAGCAATGCCTTCTGTGAATGCATGCGATTCTCCGCTTCATCCCAGACCACGCTATCGTCGCCGTCGAGTAACTCGGCGCTCACCTCTTCGCCGCGATGGGCTGGCAGGCAGTGCATGAACAGCGCCTCGGGATTCGCCAGAGACATCAGTTCGGCATCGACTTGGAACGCTGCGAACGCCGATTCACGCGCGCTTTGCTCTGCCTCTTGCCCCATGGACGCCCACACATCGGTCACCACCAGATCGACATTCGTCACCGCCGCTGCAGGATCAACCGTGAGACTGACCCGAGACCGGTGTTTTTTCACCAGCTCGGCACTGGGCTCGAAGCCGGCCGGTGTGGCGATCGTGAGTTCAAAGTCGAAGGCCGCGGCTGCATTGATATAGGATTGGCACATATTATTGCCATCGCCAACCCAGGCGACCCTCTTGCCACCGATATCGCCTCGGTGCTCGATGAAGGTCTGCACGTCGGCCAGCAGTTGGCAGGGATGGAAATCATCACTGAGGGCATTGATGACTGGAATCCGGGAATTCTCGGCAAAGCATCGCAGTTTGCTGTGTTCGTAGGTGCGGATGGCCACACAATCTACCATCCGCGACAGCACCCGGGCGCTGTCTTCGATCGGTTCTCCGCGCCCCAGCTGAGAGTCGGCGGGGGACAAGAACAGGGAAGATCCCCCCATCTGTGTCATCGCGACTTCGAAGGCGACTCGAGTCCGGGTGGAGGATTTATCAAAAATCATGCCCAGGGTCTTGCGCGCCTGGGTCTGGGCCAACTCTGGCTGCCGCTTCAGCTCCACGGCCCGGCGCACTATCGCCAACAGCTCGGCTGATGGTAAATCATCTAGGGTCAGGAAATGCTGTACAACCATGATCTGTGGCTTCACCCTTCAATCTGTAAACAAAAAGGGTAGCTCGCGCTACCCATGAAAGATTACTATTTTATCCACTTATGCAAGTGGGAGCAATTGTCATCTCGCCGGTCCGATAGCGGGCCGGGGTCTGGCACCGGAAAGCAGACATGAATCCAGTTCAGTTAAAGCTCTTTTCCAGCCGGGTCGGAGCCATTTGCGACGAAATGGGCCTGGTACTGCGCCGCACGGCGTTTTCACCCAATATCAAGGACCGGCTGGATTTCTCCTGTGCCTTGTTCGGCAGCAACGGTGAGCTGGTCGCTCAGGCGGCACACATACCAGTCCATCTCGGTAGCATGGCTTTCGTTATGGGCGACCTGGTGCGCCAGTGGGACTGGCAGCCAGGAGATATGGTAGTGCTGAATGACCCCTTTCTTGGCGGTACCCACTTGCCCGATGTCACCCTGATCGCACCGGTGTTCGAAGCAGGGGCTGGTACGCACGGGGCGACGCCACTGATCGGTTTCGTAGCGAACCGCGCCCATCACGCCAACATCGGCTGTGACACCCCTGGTTCCATGCCGGTGTCATCGACCCTGGCAGAAGAGGGGGTCATTATTGCGCCTACCTTGCTGCTGCGCGGCGAGCGAGTGCAGGGCACCGATATCCCATTGGCGGATTTACAGGGCGAACAATTGAGTGGCGATTTCGCCGCCCAGGCCGGGGCTAACCGGGTCGGTGTGAGGCGCTTACAAGCCCTGGTTGCAAACATGGGATTTGCAGATTATCGAGCCGGGGTGCTGGAGCTGAATGCCTATGCAGACCGGATTACATTGGCTGTGATCGCGCAACTGCAGCCGGGCAAGTACCACTTCGAAGACTTCCTTGACGATGATGGCTGTGGGTCTGAAGGCATAAAATTGGCACTGTGCCTGACGCTTCAAGCCGACGGGGTGGAATTGGATCTGAGGGAATGCGCCCCGCAGGTGCCGGGTAATCTAAACTGCCCCGAGTCCGTAGCGGCCGCAGCCGCGTATTATTGCTTTCGATGCCTGATGCCGGAGGAGGCGCCTGCCTGTTCCGGCTTGTTTCGGCGCATAAAGCTCAAAACCCGTCCCGGTTCCATTATTAACGCGCGCCGGCCGGCTGCCGTCGCCGGTGGCAATGTTGAGACCTCGACCCGACTGGTAGACCTGGTATTCGGGGCGCTGGCCCAGGCCGCGCCAGAGCGAATACCCGCCGCCAGCCAGGGCACCATGAATAATATCGCCATGGGCTGTATCGATGCCGACAGCGGCGAACGCTGGGATTACTACGAGACTCTGGCCGGGGGCATGGGAGCCGGCCCCGGCAATGACGGCCTGTCCGCAGTACACAGCCACATGACCAACACCTTGAATACGCCAATCGAGAGCCTGGAGATGCATTACCCACTGCGGGTGAGAAGTTATGCCCTGCGGCGGCATAGCGGGGGCGCCGGCGAACATCAGGGCGGGGATGGCGTCAGCAGAGAGTACGAGTTTTTAAGCTCGACACGCCTGAGCCTGATAAGCGAACGTCGTCGCTATGCGCCCTGGGGGCTTGGAGGTGGCAAGCCCGGTGAGCAGGGACTGAATTTGCTGAATGGCGAGGTACTGCCGGGGAAATGTACAGTCGATGTCGAGGCCGGCGATCGCCTCACTATTCACACTCCTGGTGGCGGTGGCTGGGGCAGAAAATCGAGCAAAAGTTCGGCAGCGACTTCTAGCTCGAAATCTGCCGGGTCCCAGGCATCGAGGTAGTTCTCCCTGCACTTTCTCCGTGCACTTTAGCTGACAAACCCCAGAGCACCAGTGTAAACTTACACACTGGGTCGCTTGAGATAAGTCATAAAGCCCGCTTTTACCGAACAGAGAGGCCGTATTTCATGAGTACCGAAGAAACGATCAAAGAGCAAATAGATTCCAATAGCATACTGCTTTATATGAAGGGGAACCCGGAGCAACCTCAATGCGGCTTTTCAGCCCAGGTTACCCAGATGCTTATGCAGTGCGGCAAACGCTTCGCCTATGTGGATATTCTCAGTAATCCGGAGATCAGGGTAACGCTGCCCAAGGTTTCCAATTGGCCTACTTTTCCCCAGTTGTATATCGATGGCGAGTTGGTCGGTGGTTGCGATATCGTCACCGAGATGTTTGAGAAAGGTGAACTGCAACCCCTGGTTGAAGGTGCGGGTGCGGGTGGTGAGCAGAGCGAAGAATAAACGCGGCGGGCAATTCAATAATATCTGGCGCTGAAAATTTTAAGGCGTCAGTTCTCACAGATTAATTAGTCTCAAGAAATCCAGAGTCGAAAACTCGGCTCTGGATTTTTAGGTGTTTGAAGCGGGCATTTACCGTTGGCCTGCTAGCTCAGAGGCCAGCCGCCGAGATCCCGCCATTTGTTGACGATCTTGCAGAATAGTTCGGCTGTCTTTTCGGCGTCATACCGGGCCGAGTGGGCTTGGCTGTCATCGAATTCCATTCCTGCGGCATCACAGGCTCGTGCCAACACCGTCTGTCCGAATGCCAGTCCGGCCAGGCTTGCGGTATCGAAGCTTGAGAATGGATGAAATGGATTGCGTTTGAGCTTGTGTCTCTCACTTGCGGCGTTAACGAAGCCGTGGTCGAAGTGTGCGTTGTGACCCACCAGGATTGCCCGCCGGCACTGATTTGCTTTCGTGGCATCGCGCACGATTTTGAACAGGGTCTGGAACACCTCCTTTTCGGTACGGGCGATTCGCAGTGGATGATAGGGGTCTATGCCGGTGAACTTCAACGCTGCCGCTTCGATGTTGGCGCCGTCGAAGGGGATAATGCGATGAAAGTAAGTCTGTTCTATGCCGAGAATACCCTTCTCATCCATGCTCAAAATTACGGCTGCAATTTCGAGGATGGCATCGGTCTGGCAATTGAATCCTCCGGTTTCAACATCGATAACAACCGGCATGTAGGTGCGGAAGCGATCTGTAAGCAGGTTTAAACCGGATTCGGCATCGTCATGCATCATGATTCATCCGCTACTAACCAGCGCAGTTTTTCGCCGGCACAGATAGGTACTACCACTTCGCTTCCAAAGGTATATTTCTCAGCCATTGTCCAGTCTGTCCTGTGCAGGGTAATGCGGCCTCGATTGCGTGGCAGCCCATAAAAATCCGCGCCGAAGAAACTGGCGAATCCTTCCAGTTTGTCCAGCGCGTGATTCTGTTCGAATACCTGGGTATACAACTCCAGGGCCGCCGGAGCGGAGTATATACCGGCACAGGCACAGGCATTTTCTTTCGACTGTCTACTGTGGGGCGCCGAATCGGTGCCGAGGAAAAATTTCGGATTGCCGCTGATGGCGGCCTCTATTAACGCCCGCTGATGGCTGTCGCGCTTCAAGATTGGCAGGCAGTAAAAATGAGGTCTGACCCCTCCTGCCAGTAAATGATTGCGGTTATAGAGCAGATGATGAACAGTAATGGTGGCCGCGACTGATTCTGACTGTTGCTTGACGAACTCTACGGCCTCACTGGTGGTGATATGTTCGAGCACCAGTTTCAGCCTTGGATAGCGGACCAATAATGGTTGCAATATGGTGTCGATGAACACCCGCTCGCGATCGAATATATCGACCGTGGCGGCTGTCGACTCACCGTGCACCAACAGCGGCATCCCGATTTCTTCCATGCGCTCCAGCACCGGATACACATTGTCGATGGTGGTAACACCGTTCGCAGAGTTTGTGGTGGCGCCTGCGGGATAGTACTTCACGGCTACCATGGATGACTCCAAATTGGCCGCATTGATCTCATCGAGGGGCAGGGTGTCGGTGAGGTACAAGGTCATCAATGGCTGGAAGTTGCTCCCCGCCGGTACCGCCTGCAGAATTCGATCCCGATAAGCTAGGGCCTGTTCCACCGTGGTCACCGGCGTTCGCAGATTGGGCATGACGATCCCACGTCCGAATGTCCTGGCGCTGTGAGGAACAGTCGTCAGCAATAATTCTTCATCTCGCAGGTGAAGATGCCAGTCATCTGGTCGCGTCAGACTTATTTTTTCTGAATCCATCGGCGCTACGTGGTTATGGAAAGAAGGCCTATTGTAACGGAATAAGGAATTGAGCTGAATTAAGGAATTAGCTTATTCCCCACCTGCGATGATGCTAGACTACGCCTCTTTTTTTTCAGCAGTGCGCCGCCTGGGCGCGGCCGGACCTCCATACAGGCTGAGGTCGTCACGGTTGACGAGTCATCATCGAATCCATGGGAGTGAAAAGATGGCAGAGATACGCAAGGTAGTCTTGGCCTATTCTGGAGGTCTGGATACGTCCGTTATCGCGAAATGGTTGCAACAAACCTACGACTGTGAGGTGGTGACTTTCACGGCAGACATCGGCCAAGGGGAAGAAGTCGAACCGGCGCGGGCGAAAGCAGAAGCGATGGGTATCAAGGAAATCCACATCGAAGATCTGCGTGAAGAATTTGTTCGCGATTTCGTCAATCCCATGTTCCGGGCTAATGCCTTGTATGAGGGAGAGTATCTGCTGGGCACCGCGATTGCCCGGCCCCTGATTGCCAAACGCCTGGTAGAGATCGCGAAGGAAACCGGTGCCGATGCGATCTCTCATGGTGCCACCGGCAAAGGCAATGACCAGGTCAGATTCGAGTTGGGTGCCTATGCCTTAAGCCCTTCGGTTAAGGTGATCGCGCCGTGGCGGGAGTGGGACCTGACCTCACGAGATCGCCTGCTGGCATACTGTGACGAACATGGGATTTCCGTGGAAAAGAAAATAGGTAACAAATCCCCCTATTCCATGGATGCTAATTTGCTCCATATTTCTTACGAAGGCGATATCCTCGAAGACCCGGCGCGGGAACCGGAGGCGTCGATGTGGTTGTGGACAGTCGCACCGGAAGCTGCACCCGATACCCCGACCTACATTGAATTGACCTACGCCAGGGGTGACATTACCGCCATCGACGGTGAGGCGATGCCGCCAGCAACCTTGCTGGCCGCTCTCAACAGGATCGGTGGTGCCAATGGTATCGGCCGGGCCGATATCGTGGAGAATCGCTATGTCGGCATGAAAGCCCGCGGCTGTTATGAGACACCGGGTGGGACCATCATGTTGAAGGCCCATCGCGCCGTCGAGTCCCTGACCCTCGATCGAGAGTTGGCACATCTGAAAGACGAATTGATGCCGCGTTATGCCTCGCTGGTCTACAACGGGTATTGGTGGTCGCCGGAGCGGGTCGCGTTGCAGGCGCTTATCGATGCTTCCCAGGAGCATGTCAATGGCAAGGTGCGCCTAAAACTGTACAAGGGCAATGTTACCGTCATCGGCAGAGAATCTGACGACTCATTGTACGATGAGAAAACCGTGACCTTCGAGGATGACGCTGGCTCCTATGATCAAGCCGACGCCGGTGGATTTATCAAGCTGAACGCCCTCAGACTCAGAATCGCCGCACTCAAGCGCGGGAAATAGGCGCCCTAGCAGGCTGTCGTTGTGAGTTGGAGTTGTCAGCGGGACATCGAGCACTCAGGTTGCTTGCAACTCGGGCGGCTACGGTGATGTCTTCTTCCTGTATTCACACAGATCCTCGATGACACAGGCGCTGCATCGTGGCGTGCGCGCCAGGCAGATGTAGCGGCCATGTAAAATTAACCAGTGATGCGCGTCCAGTAAAAATTCTGCCGGCACCAGTTTTAGCAGGCGTTTCTCTACCTCGATCACGTTTTTCCCCGGGGCGATGCCGGTACGATTCGAGACTCGAAAGATATGGGTATCGACCGCCATGGCCAGCTGCCCGAAGGCGGTGTTCAGTACCACGTTTGCGGTTTTTCTACCCACTCCCGGCAAGGCTTCTAAGGCCTCCCGCGTATTCGGCACTATGCTGTGGTGCCTGTCGACGAGCATGGCGCAGGTCTTGATGATGTTTTCTGCCTTGGTATTAAACAAGCCGATAGTCTTTATATAGGGTTTCAGTCCAGTTACCCCGAGCGCATGAATTGCCGCGGGGGTGTTGGCGATCTTGTAGAGTTTATCAGTCGCCTTATTGACGCTGACATCGGTAGCCTGTGCCGACAGGATGACAGAGATTAATAATTCAAAGGTGCTGTGGTGTTTGAGTTCGGTCGTCGGTGTTGGATTCTCGTCGCGAAGCCGGTTAAAGATGGCCGTTCTTTTTTCCTTGTTCATAGTTTGCCTGTTACCCGCGCGCGTTGAATCGGCTCAATGTCCGTAGCCGTTGTATTTTCCTTGAGTTTGTTATCGATCAGATTTTTACCGGCAATTAACAATCCCAGCAAGATAAATGCAGCGGGCAGCAGCGAGGCAAAATCGGACACTTCGCTGGCGCTGGAATTTTCAGAGATCACGGCTGCGGCTCGGTAAGCGGGCAGCAACAGCTGCCAATCGGCCATCAAGGCGCCGCTGCCAATAAACTCCCGCAGGCTCGACAGCGCGACAATTGCCACAATAAATCCCGAGCCCGTTAGGGCTGCATCCTTTAACGTGCTGCGCCAGTGATGATTAATCGCGTGTACTTCCAATCGAATCAGCACTGCGAAGTTACAGCAGATAAGCGGAATGTAGATACCCAGTTCCCTGTGCAGGGGAGAGTAGAACCATTGCAGCAGACTATCCAGGACCGTGGTATAGCTTGCGGTGATTAGGAGGTACCAGGTGAAGCGCCATCTCTGATTAATCTTGGTTCTCAGCGTCGATACCGTAACACTGGATAGCAACATGACCAGTGCCGTGCTAATGCCGAGTCCCAGGCCATTCACCAGCGTTGTCGATATGGCCAGGACCGGACTCAGACCCAATAGTTGAACCAGCACAGGATTGTTAGTCCACGGGGAAGAAGCCCGGCTCGAATTAAACTGCAACTCGCTCACGGCTCCACCTCCGTAGTCGGGACCGACCTGGATTTTTTCCCATGGCCGTAGATGCGCGGCCGGCATAAGTAATCCAGTGCCGGGGCACAAAAATTTCCCAACAGCACGGCGAAGGCAATGGAGTCCAGATAACTGCCCCAGACGCGAATGCCGTAGATGGCAAGGCCGATGATGATGCCGTAGTAGATCTTTCCTCTTACTGTGGTGGCGGCACTTACGGGATCGGTGGCGATAAAGAATGCGCCTATCATGGTGGCGCTGCCAAAAAGATGGAGGTAGGGAGTGCCGTATATGGCGGAACTGTCGGGCGCGTAGAACAGCGTCGACATCATCGTGACCGTGGCGATGATCGCGCAGGGAATATGCCAGCTAATGATGCGTTTATAGATCAGGAACAGGCCGCCGCAGAGATATCCCATGTTGACCAGTTCCCAGGCTGCTCCCGAATCCCGGCTGAACAGGGAGACGCCGGCATCCCATGCCGCCAACAGGGCGCTGGTGCCGGCCATTTGAAACTCGATCAGTGGAGTCGCCATGGCGAGGCCATCTATGCTGTCCGGGCTGGACATCTGGGCGCTGCCAAAAACCGGCATGCTGACCATGAGGCTCTGCCTCAAGCCCGCCAGGCTGAATGCCGAAAAACTGCTGCCGTCGACGAGGACGTCATTGGGAATATGCCAGCTGGTCATTTCCACAGGGAATGACAGCAGCAGTAGCACATAGCCGCACATGGCAGGATTAAACAGGTTCTGACCCAGACCGCCATAGATATGTTTGGCGATAACGATCGCGAAAAATATACCCATAGCCACCAGCCACCAGGAAGCGCCTGGGGGCATCGCTATGCCAAACAGTACGGCGGTGACCAGGGCGCTGTTGTCGGACAGGTGCAGGCGTATATCCCTGCCCCGGAGTTTCAGGGCGCAGGCTTCGAGAACTATCGCCATGCTCGCCGCCAGCATGATGTTGATCAGCACGCCGAATCCGAAATACCAGGTTGCGGTGGCCACACCTGGAATGCAGGCGGCAATAACCAGTAACATCAGCCTGCCGGTACTGCGCTGGCTGTGCTGCATTGGTGAACTGATGACGATGGCCGAGGGCTGGGTTTGCATTTAGCCATCACTCTTGGCGTCGGTCCTGGAGCTGGCAATATGGCCTGCCTTGCGCGCGCGCACTCGCGCTACCGCCTCGGCGATTTCGCGTTTCGCCCGCTCCCTGGAAAACACCACCGCTTCGGTTTTGTCCCCGTCCTCACGGCTTCGATTTTTCTTGTCGGGTTCATCGTCCTTCAGGGGGCCGACGGCGTCACCGGAGATTTGATGGGGGGCTTCATCCTGCTGTTTTTTAATGCGGTATTGATGTTGCTGGAACTGCCGCTGCCAGTGCTGGCTCTGCAGCTGCCTTCTCTGTTGTGCCCGAATCTCCGCCTTACTGCTGCGATAATATTGCACCAGAGGAATGTGACTGGGGCAGACATAGGCACAGGCGCCACATTCGATACAGTCGAACAGGCCATGTGCCAGGTTCTGTTCGTGGTCATGGGCGCGAGAGAAGGCATAGAGCTGTTGCGGCAGCAGTCGCGCAGGGCATGCCTCCGCACAGAATCCACAACGAATGCAGGCTAACTCGGGTTCGTCGGGCGGAAATTCTGCAGCAGACATCGCGATCAGGCAATTACTGGTTTTCATGACCGGCACGTCGAGAGTCGGCAGTTGGATGCCCATCAGAGGGCCGCCTACGATGGTGCCGGTGTGCCTCGTGGTATCGATACCGCAGAGATCGAACAGAAAGGAAACGGATGTGCCGATCAAGGTTTCGAAGTTTTTCGGGGTCTGTAATGGCGCGCCGGTCAAGGTGGTGATGCGACTGACACAGGGCTCGCCATCGACCATGGCTTTGTAGACCGCGTAGGCGGTTCCCGCGTTAAACACCAGCACGCCGATACTGGCTGGGTAAGCATGGCTCGGCACTTCCATGCCGGTGACCGCTTGAATGATCTGCTTCTCCCCGCCGACCGGATAACCGGCAGCCAGGGTCATTAATTCGATGCTGCTGTTCTCCAGTGCCTTCTTCAGGGCTTCGATGGCATCGGCTCTATCCTCTTGCAGGACGATGATGCAATTCGAGGCGAGGCATGCCGATTTTAAGATTTCTGCACCGACCACAACACTCGCCCCGCGCTCCCGGATCAGGGCCTCGTCGGCGCTGATGAAAGGTTCACATTCGACGGCGTTTATAATCAGCAGATCGATTCCAGATTTCATGCCCAGGCTCAATTTTTGAGCGCTGGGAAAACCGGCCCCGCCGAGGCCGCAGATACCAGCCCGCTCGATTCGTTCGAGTAATTGCAGATGATCCAGGGCGCGATAGTCAGCCTCCGGGACAGTCTCGATGGCCCGGTTTTCACCGTCGCTCTGCAGGTGAATACACAGTCGCTGCGATCCGAACTCGTCCGCCACCGTGGCGTTTGATATCGAGGAGACCAGGCCGGAAGTGGGGGCGTGGAGCGCTACACTACCGGGTTCGCCAGCTTCTGCCAGCAGTTGAAATTTCTGTACCAGATCTCCCGCCTCGACGATTGCAATGGCATCGACGCCCAGGTTTTGGCTCAGGGGCAGCACCAGCTTTTCCGGAATTGGCACTGGCATTAGCCGAGAACGCAAAGATCTGGTCTTGTAAGCGTCTGTGGCGATACCGCCAAAAATGGCATAGGGCGCACGATCGCTGCGTCGTCCCAGCAGTCTGTTGACGAGTCTCATGACATGGAGTCCAGCGGGTTGTAGACAGACCTGATTTCACCGGGCGCTTGCCACGGGAGATGGGAATCCTTGCTTACTGGCACCATGTCGATACAGTCGACTGGGCAGGGCTCAACACACAAATCACAGCCGCTACATTCCTGCTCGAAGACGGTGTGCATCAGTTTTGCGGCACCGAGGATGGCGTCCAGCGGACAGGCTTGAATGCAGAGGGTACAGCCGATGCACTCAGCTTCCCTGATGACCGCCACCGTTGGCAGTTGATAGTTGCCGGCGCCAGGGTCCAGTGCCTGGCGCCGTTCGTTCATGAGATTAGCGAGGTGGATTATGGTGTCGGTTCCTCCCGGCGGACAACGGTTGATCGACTCCCCCTCGACGATCGCCCGGGCATAGGGCCGGCAGCCTTCGAAGCCGCAGCGTCCACACTGGGTCTGGGGAAGTAATCGATTTACCTGGTCTACCAGCGATCCCTGTGTCGCCAGATTCATGGAAACATAACGTCTGAATATCAACAGCGTCCAGCAAGCAACGGCAATGATAACGACTGCTGCGAGTATCTGGCTGTAACTACTGTCGATGAGTGGAAGCGGCACGATTTAGACCAGCCCGGCAAAACCCAGGAAACACATAGCCGCAATGCCTGCACTGATCAGTTGAATAGCGGCGCCACGGAATGGAGCCGGCACGTCGGCGCCGTCGAGGCGTTGGCGCAGGGCCGTAAATGCCAGCAGTACCAGTGCGAATCCCATCGCCGCGCCGAAGCTGTATGCGAGGCAGTCCACGACGCTTCGCTCACTGGCGGTGTTTAGCAGCGACAGTCCAATGATACTGCTGTTGCCAGCGATCAGATAGAACGCGAGTCTTTGTCTGCGCATTGAAAGGGGAAAATATTTTTCCAGGCTATGCAGTACCAACAAGGTAAGTATGGAACTGACGCCGACGAAGCACAGCAGCGCCAGGTATTCCAGTCCAAGTGGGGCCAACAGGCCCCGGTAAAGAATCAGATTGATGGCCGAGGCCAGGAAAATTACCAGGAAACTTACCAGGGCAAGCTCGATCGCGTTTCGCAGTCGATTGCTGTAAGCGAACAGGGAGGAAACACCCAGGGACTGGATCAGCACCATGTTATTGACCAGGGCAGCAGCGACGATGATGCTAAATATTTGGGTCACGGCGCGAGCGATCCCTGGGGTTTGTGGGGCGACGGAGAACTGGCGTCGATTCTAACACGGCTCAGAAACCACGTAACAACGTGGCGCCACATGTGATACCCCCTACAAATCTTATTCTTTAAACAAACCGACGGAGTGGGCGGTAGGAATTTTGTACTGTGAGAGTACCTCGGCTTCAGAAGAAATTGCCGCGGCATGGTTGATGACCATCTGATAGCCGTTGGCGTTTTCCAGCACCACATTTTCTTCGAGATTGGTTCGTAGCAGATGTGAAAACTGTTCGAAATCTCGCACCGGTTCTCCATTGATGAAGTCCACTATCCAGTTACGCCAGTCGTGGTAACCCAGATTCACATCGCTGGCCAGCACCTGTAATGCCACCACCAGCTCCCGCCGCTGCGGTGAGCTCCATTGATTGCGGGCCTGTAACAGGGTTACGGGTGCACTGCGACCCCAGTCATTACCCCAGCGCTTGATGAGGTTCATGTTGAGAGGTACGAACAGCACTCCGCCGTAAATATAGTATTCGGGTATCTTGTCGAACTGTTCGCCGGCAACCAGGCTGTAACTGTTGAGGGCGCGCTCGGCCAGTATGGTGCTGCTGCTGACTTCGCCATTTCTGGCGTAAGTGATCAGCACCGACTCGCCGATGTGATGAATATCTATGGCGTGTTTGTAATCCGTGAGTATATTTTCGCTGAGTTTTATGCTGCCATCATCGGCGATGTCGTAGTGGTCGATCTTCAGTATGACATCGTTTTCCTCCAATAATCCCTGGGCGGGAGAACCATGGAATACCTTGATTACCAGCACACCACTCTGGTCTTTTCTTAAGCCATAGGCCAGTTTTGCCGACGGACTATCCAGCGTCTGAGTACGAAATCCAAGATCGGGAAAGCCGTCATGGCTGCCATCGATGCGGTCATCAAGGACATGCCGGATAATACTCGGCGGCACAAAATAGCCGAGATTTTCCGAGCGACGGCCACTGTTTGCCTGCATCACCACCCCAACAATTTGTTTATTGACAATCACCGGACCACCGCTGTTACCGGGATTTATGGCGGCATCGATTTGACCGGCCAGCAGGTAGGAGCCGGAGTGGGCGTAAATTTGCTGCTCGACACGAGACAGAATTCCCTTGGTGATGCTGAGGGACTTGCCACCAATTGGATAACCGTAGACGGAGACCTCCTGTAATGGCTCGGGCAAGTCGCCGATGGGCAGGGCCCTAAGGTCGCTAAAAAATCCTGGTTCTTCGACGGTGATGAGGGCCAGATCAGCCTCGTGAGAGATAAATGCCACGCGGGCCTGATAGCGACGGGGGTCGTTGTGTTTTTGAGCCTGGACGTAGCTGGCATTGGCAACGACATGGGCATTGGTCAGTATCAGATTGCCGGCGATTACCGAGCCTGAACCGCTACTCTGTCTTGGGGTTAACAGGCGCCAGGGCGTGAAGTAATCCGGCGCGGCCTGAGTCGTGTAGATCTTGACTACCGAGTCTTCGATTTCCCGAAGCTCACTATTTTGAGAGTGGGCGGAGAATGAACTCGCCAGCAACAGGGCGCCCAGGATGGCAAGGATCTGCCCATCGACGAGTTTCTGTGTACTACCCAAGCGCTTGTGAAATTTCATAGTTACCTACTAGTTAAATACCCGTAATCGGAGCCAACGGGGCAAGCCGCAGTCGCCCAAGCTTAGTACGTAAAAGTGATGAGTACCAGCCAATTGCAATTCCTCTAAGGTGGTTCGGGAAGCCGTGAAAAGGGTTGCAATGTTTCTGCAGGCCGGAGACATTGCCTACTTTACCTGAGCTTGCCTGACTCTCAGCAGACCGCCAAACCGGCATGAATCGTACAGCCATTGACGGTGGTGCGCGTTCAGGTGATGCGCATGCCGGCCTCGGCACCGCTGTGGGGCTCGAGTAGCCATATAT
>Ga0208879_1000034_pt1 | contig 134550 bp, 127 predicted proteins | sample Knorr_S15_td_Bot_FD_185605 | JGI IMG/M metagenome (GOLD analysis project Ga0208879, IMG submission 185605) | Marine microbial communities from Southern Atlantic Ocean transect - Knorr_S15_td_Bottom_ad_5009_LV_A (SPAdes) (version 2) | ecosystem: Environmental > Aquatic > Marine > Oceanic...
CCTGGGATCGTGTTGCCGCCCGCGTCCTTCACCGTAGCGACTATTGTCGCCGTGTCTCCATATATCGAGAACGTGAGCACTGTCGGTGACAACTCTATACTTGCAGCTTCCTGAGCTACACTCGCTGTTGCCGTCGCTTGCAGTGAACCGACCGTCGCCGTGATCGTCGCTGTACCATTCGCTATCGCCGTCACGAGACCTTCATCCGATACCGTAGCCACACCGGTATCGGATGAGGCCCACGCTACCGTTGTACCCGCGATCGGTACTCCGTTCTGGTCTTGGACTGTCGCCGTAAACGTCGCTGTATCACCGACCGACGAGAAAAAGAGATTGGGTGGCGACAGCTCTATGATTGCAGCTTCCTGAGCGACACTCACTGTTGCCGTCGCTTGCAGTGAACCGACCGTCGCCGTGATCGTCGCTGTACCGTCCGTTAGCGCGGTCACCAGCCCGGCAGACGATACCGATGCGATCGACGGGTTCGATGTGGCCCACGACACGCTGGCACCGCTCATCGTCGCACCATTCTGATCTTTGACCGTAGCCGTGAGCTGCTGTGTTGCCCCGATTGACGTGAAACTCAAGCTCGTCGGGGACACCGTGACCGAGGTCGCAACCGGCGCAGAAGGAGTTGGTGGACTCGTGGGCGAACTCCCGCCGTCACTGCACGCCGCGAGCAAGAGCACAGCTGAGAGTCGGATGTAGCGCATGCTCTCAATATGTGCCCCGCTTCTCTATCCACGCCAGTGAGGCGACCCCTGTCCACGGCCAGTTCCTTGAGAAGGGCACCTTCACGGCTGGTGAGCTAGACGGACCGTTTGAGTCCTACCACGAGAATGGACAGTTGGAGCAGAGGGGCACCGCCAACATGGGTCAGAAGTGCGGTGAGTGGATTGAGGACGGCAAGACCGTGACCTACGACCCCTGTCCCCCCGGCCTAGAAGAAGGCAACTAGCCCCCCAGTATCCCCGCTCCCCCTCTACCGGAGCACCACTCCTAGCGCACCCAACACGGTTCTGCGCGTCCTGAGTCGCGGGCCTGAGTGGGGCAGGCAGGCTCCGCAACGTAGGCCCATTCTGCTTTGCATCCCGATCGCATCTCGCAGAGCGGTCAAGAACGGTTATGGAACGCCTTCCGACCGGGCAAGAACGGGCAAAAAAGCCATATTCTACCCGAAAATCACCGGAATCGGGTACTTTGGAGCCTGCCTAGCCGGCTTGCGGTCGCGAAGACGACAAGTGGCCTGACACTAACCTGAGATCGTTCCATGAAATGCTACCCGATGCTCGTGGTCCGAGACGTCCCCGCTAGCTCGGCGTGGTATCAGGAGTTGCTTGATACCACGAGTGGCCATGGCGGCAACGAGTTCGACATGATCACGTCCGGCCACGACCTGCTGCTCCTGCTCCACCACGGTGACCATGTGGAGCATGGGGGCCTCACAAGCCCCAAAGAGACCCCCGGCAGCGGAGTGCTGATCTACACTTCAGCGTCGACGACCTAGGCCCCGTTTTCGAGCGCGCACAGGCGATGGGCGCGAAGCTCATCGATGAGCCGCACATGAACGAGAAAGCGAGTTCAGTGGAGTTCAGCCTCTACGACCCGGACGGATACGCGCTGACCGTATCGCAGTGGAAGGGGTAGGCGTGATCTAGCGCGGCCCCGCTGCGCTCACCGCTTCTCCAGCGTCGTCGGCGAACTTCTCGAAATTGGCCTTGAACATGGCCGCCAACTCGGCGGCGGCGGCGGCGTAGGCCTCACCGTCCGCCCAGGTGTCGCGCGGACGCAGCACCTCGTCTGGAACACCGGGCACGGAGACGGGCACATCGACGCCGAAGACCGGATCGGACGCGAACTCGGCACCTTCCAGATCACCGGCGAGCGCAGCGTTCACCATTGCGCGGGTATGGGCAAGCTTCATGCGGCTGCCCACGCCGTGACCGCCGCCGGACCAGCCGGTGTTCACCAGCCACACCTTGGCACCGTGCTCACGCAGCTTCTCCCCGAGCATGTCGGCATACACCCCCGGGTGACGAGGCAGGAACGGGGCCCCAAAACACGCGCTGAAAGTCGCTTGCGGCTCCGTAACTCCGCGCTCCGTGCCCGCCACTTTCGCCGTGTATCCGGACAAGAAGTGATACATGGCCTGCTCGGGCGTCAGCCGCGAGATCGGGGGCAGGACTCCGAAGGCATCGGCGGTCAGGAAGACGACGTTGCGCGGGTGTCCGCCACGGCTCGGTAATACGGCATTGGGGATGTAGTGGATCGGGTACGACGCTCGCGTATTCTCGGTGATGGAGCCGTCGTCGAAGTTGATCTCTCGCGTGTCCTCGTCGAGCACCACGTTCTCGAGAATCGTCCCAAACATCTGAGTCGCGCGGTAGATCTCGGGCTCACTCTCCTGGGACAGACGGATCGTCTTGGCGTAGCAGCCGCCCTCGAAGTTGAAAACGCCGTCGTCACTCCAGCCGTGCTCGTCGTCGCCGATCAAGCCTCGTGAGGCATCGGCGGAGAGCGTCGTCTTCCCCGTCCCTGACAGGCCGAAAAAGAGCGCGACGTCACCGGCGGGGCCGACGTTAGCCGAGCAGTGCATCGGAAGGACACCGGCCCCCGGAAGCAGATGGTTGAGCACGGAGAAGATCGACTTCTTGATCTCTCCTGCGTATCGCGAACCCGCCACGAGAACCTCTCGTGCCGCAAAGTTCACGACGATCGCGGTCTCGGAGTTCGAGCCGTGCCGTGCCGGGTCAGCATGGAAGTGTGGTGCATGCAGGACGGTGAACTGCGGCTCAAAGCCTTCTTGCTCCTCCGGAGAAAGGCGGAGGAACATGTTGTAGGCGAACAGCGCGTGCCACGGGCTCTCGCTGATCACCCGAATATTCAGGCCGTGCGTCTCGTCCGATCCTGCTCGCGCGTCGTGCACGAAGAGGTCCGAGTCGTTCAAATGCTCGACAATGTCGGCGCGCAGAGAATCGAAGTGCTCGGGAGTCATCGGCACATTGACGGCGCCCCAGTCGACCACTGATTCGGTCAACTCGTCGCGGACGACGAAGCGATCGTTGGGTGAGCGGCCGGTGTGGGGTGCAGTAATCGTCGAGAGCGCACCCATGTGAACGAGCCGCCCGTCGTCACGAGCGAACGACTCCTCGTACAGACGAGTGGGGGACAGATTCCGATGGACTGCCTTTCTCGGGTCCAAGCCGTGCTGTTGCAAACCGTCTACTCTCCTGTGGAATTCCGCTCCCAAAAACGAACACCCCGGACAACGTTCGTCCGGGGCAAGCGCGCTAAATCTGCCTCGTTCTGGCCTGCCAGTCTACCGAGGCGACCGTAGCCAGATTCACCACTGCCTGGACCGAGCAGCCGCGCTGAAGAATGTGTACGGGCTTGGCCATTCCCAGCAGTACCGGACCAATGACGTCGGCCCCCCCGAGACAGTCGAGCAGTTTATAAGCAGCATTGGCCGCCGAGAGCCGGGTGAAGATTAGTACGTTGGCCGGACCCTGGAGGTGCGTGAACGGATAGGTGTCCCGGAGCTTGATCGCGTCGACCGCGGTGTCTGCCTGCATCTCACCATCGATCTCGAGGTCGGGGTCAGCCGCGCGGACCAGGTCAACGGCATCCGACATGCGGGTCGACTCATCGTGCGAAGCCGATCCGAAGTTGGAGAAACTCACCATGGCGACCCGCGGGCGGATGCCCAACTCGCGCACGAAAGCCGCTGTCTGGAGCGCAATATCCCTCAACGTCGCCGCGTCGGGGTCGATATTCACGGTCGTGTCGGCGAAGAAGAGCAACTCCCGGTCGGGGAACGCGAGCATGTATAGCCCCGCCGCCCTCTTTGCATCCTCCGCGGGACCAACGACCTGGAGCACGGGCCGCAAGATCTCGCGATAGTTGGCCTCGATGCCAGCCACCATCGCATCGACTTCGCCGGCTTCGACCATGCTGGCCGCGAAATAGATGGGCTTAAAGAGATTCCATTCCGCTTCGGCGAGCGTCAGCCCCTTGCGTGCGCGCCGCTCGAAGAGCGTGTGGGCGAACTCGAGCCTCTTGTCTTCGAGCTCGGCGGCGTAGACGATCTCCACGCCATCCAGGCTGACGCCCAGCGCCTCGGCCTTTTCGGCGAGACGCGGTGGCCTTCCGAGCAGCACCGGCCGGCAAACGCCGTCCTCGACCATCTCGGCGGCAGCCCGGATTACCGAGTCGTTGTGACCCTCGGGAAATACGACCCGAGCCGGCTTCCGGCGGGCCCGGCGCATCATCCAACGCATGACCTCACGGCCCGGCCCCAGCGAGGCTCGAAGTCGATCTCGATACTCGTCGAGGTCGACCTGGATGCGCGAAAGCCCGCTCTTCATGGCTGCTTCTGCGACCGCCGGCGCGACATGGACGAGCACCCGGTGATCGAACGGTGTAGGAATCAGATAGTCGCGCCCGAAGCTGAGCTCCGAGCTCTCGTACGCCCCGCGCACCGTATCAGGAACTTCCTCGCGCGCCAACGCCGCCAGCGCGGTAGTCGCGGCAAGCATCATGTCCTCGTTGATGCCTGTCGCCCGCACATCCAGCGCCCCTCGGAAGATGAACGGAAAGCCGAGCACGTTGTTGACCTGATTAGGATAGTCCGAGCGCCCGGTCGCCATGATCGCGTCGTCGCGCACCTTGGCCACCTCTTCGGGAAGGATCTCAGGGTCCGGATTCGCCAGCGCGAAGATGATCGGGTCCCTCGCCATGGAGGCGACCATGTCAGCCGTCATGATCCCTTTCACAGAGAGTCCGATGAATACGTCGGCGCCAACCAGCGCGTCAGCGAGCGAGCGAGCCGCGGAAGCGACCGCGAAAGGCTCCTTGTACTCGTTCATCCCTTCTTCGCGACCCTCGTAGATGACGCCCTTGGAGTCCACCATCAGGATGTTCTCTGGCGACACGCCCAAACGCTGGAAATGACCGGCGGTGGAGAGCGCTGAAGCCCCGGCGCCGCTGAACACGACGCGCACCTCGTCGATCTTCTTGCCGATGATCTCGAGCGCGTTGATGAGCGCCGCACCTGCGATGATCGCGGTGCCATGCTGGTCGTCGTGGAAGACCGGTATGCCCATCGTCTCTTTGAGTGTGCGCTCGATGACGAAGCACTCCGGAGCCTTGATGTCCTCGAGGTTGATGCCCCCGACCGTAGGCTCCAGCAGCTGACAGAAGCGGATGATTTCCTGGGGGTCCTCCGAATCGACCTCGATGTCGAAGACATCGATGCCGGCGAAGCGCTTGAACAGGACTCCTTTGCCCTCCATGACCGGTTTGGCGGCAAGCGGCCCGATGTTGCCGAGCCCGAGCACGGCGGTCCCGTTGGAAACGACCGCGACCAAATTGCCGCGAGCCGTGTACTTGAAGACGTCGTCGGGATTCGCTTCGATCTCGCGACACGGCTCAGCCACCCCGGGGGAGTAGGCAAGCGAGAGGTCCCGTTGCGTCACCACAGACTTTGTGGCCACGACTTCTATCTTACCTGGGCGACCCTGTGTGTGATAATCGAGGGCCTCCTTGCGCCGATTCGGCATGCTTATCTTTACTCCCGAAAGTGGGGGCGGTGCTCCGAGGAAGCGTAAATGAGCCCGCGACACCATGCAAACTACGGATGATTCGGGAGCGCCCAATCCCCACGAACCGTGAGCCCGGCAGCCGAACCGCACTCGCCCGCCGGCTAGCGATCAGCGGATGGCTCGGCTGCAGCACGCTCGCAGCGTTGGCCCCTTCCCTGGTCCGTGCCCAGGTGCCCGATTCCCCTGCGGTGTGCGAGGCGGGCCGCATCTCGAACATCTTCGTCGACAACCGCTCGATCTACGAAATCATCGACGGGGATCCCCTGCGCTGGTTCTACAGCCTGGCCAACACGCTGCACATCAACACCACCGAGGGCTTCATTCTACGCGAAGTCCTCTTCAGCGTGGGGGATTGCCTCGATCCGCTGCTACTCGACGAATCGTACCGGATTCTTGAGTCGTATCCCTTCATCGCGACGTCGGACATCTACCCTGTAGCGCAGCCGGACGGCACGTACCATGTCGTCATCGACACGCGGGACGAGTGGACGACTCAGTTCGACCTGGGCGTATCATTCGACCAGGGGTTGCAGCTGGACCGCGTGAATCTGACCGAGGAGAACCTGCTCGGGCGCGGAGTGCAGGCCGAGGTCTTCATGCGCAGGCGGCGCGAGCAACGCGACAAGGGTTTCAGGCTCCAGGAGCCTCGTCTCTTCGGTACACGTACCGACGCGAACTTCGGCTGGGGTCGGACCCGCGTCGGGGACTTCCTGGAGCAGGGCATCAACTATCCGTTCGTGGGCGAAGTAGGCCGCTTCGCCGTTCGCCAGATTTTCGAACGTCGAGACCAGGTCTTCACGTACTCCGCGGCGGAGGACCCCACCATCAGCAACGCTCTGCTCCCCTACCGGGACGAGTGGGCGGAGGCCTCCTTCGCGGGTCGTCTTGGACGCCCCGGGAATCTGACCCTGTTCGGCATCGGCCTGACCCGCGAACACATCGGATTCACAGGGTTCCCCGACGACGTCGAAGTCGCGATCGACAACGATTTCGGCAACACGGTCGCGGCATCGAGCGAAGTCCACGACATCGTCGCTGGCCAGACGCGTGCCCGCGCAACCTCGCGCATAAATCTCATGATCGGCCAGAGGAACGTTCGCTTCAGGCGCATCCGAGGCTTGGACGCGCTCGACGCGGAGGCCGACGTGCAACTCGGTACAGACCTGGGACTCACCGTGGGCCGGAGTATCAACGTGCTGCCCGTGGCCGGCGTCCTCAGCCCCGACGACCTCTTCGGCAGGGTCCGCCTCTTCGCCGGGCACGACCCTGGCAGCTCGTTCATCTTCGCGCGCTTCGCCGCAGAAGGTCGCCGCTTGCGCAGTGGAGACAACAGCTGGCGCGACGTCATCGCCGAATTCGATCTTTACAGCTACCTGCGCAGCGAGCGCATCGCCGGGCAGACCTTGTTCCTGCGGGCCTCGGCATCCGGCGGCTGGTCCATGGAGAGCCCATTCCAACTGAGCCTCGGCGGCCGAGACGCTGTGCGGGGCTTCCGAGAAGAGTACGCGCCCGGGGCCCGCCGCGTGCTGCTCACAGTGGAGGACCGCATCTTCGTCAGGTGGCCGTGGCCCGACCTGCTAGACCTCGGGGTCACCGTTTTCGCCGACGCCGGGCGTGTGTGGTCGGGTGGTGTCCCCTATGGCGTTGATTCGGGATGGCAGGGGGCTCTCGGCTTCGGTCTTCGTTTCGCGACGCCAGCAGGATCGAGGATCGGCCGCCGAATCGACTTGGCGTTCCCGTTCGGCGGCACAGCGAATCGCGGGCCCGTATTCCGTGTCGGCGTCGAGTTGCTGGGCATCGGTCCTGGCTTCGAGGACGCGCAACTGGAGCGAGCCAGACGCAGCCGTATCGGCCCAGATTTCTTCGTGACCGAGTTGGGGAGATAGTCCGGTACGCCCGCTGGACTCCCCCCGGAGGTCGTGATTCTGGCTCCGCTCGCGATCGCGGCCGGAATCGACCTCTATCTCACGCTGCTCTTCCTCGGGGTCATGCCGACCACCACCTGGTGGAGCGAGCCCCTGCCTGGCGCGCTGGGTGACCTAGACTCGCTCGCAGTCATGATCATGCTCGGCAGCTTTTATCTGCTCGAGTTCGCAGCCGAGCGCTTTCCGACCCCCACGCTGGTATGGAACGCTTTTCACACGGTCATCCGCCCGGTCTCGGTGGCGCTGCTGGCCTTGTTGCTGCTCGACGGTCAAGCTCCGCTCGTCATCGCATTCGGCGCCGTCATCGCGGGGGCACTCGCGTCTGCGGCGCACTCGATTCGGTCTGGCGCATCGATCCTGCGCTGGCTCGGGTCGTCGCCAGCGCCTCATCCGCTGCTTACGTCGCTCGTCGAGGATGTCGTCGTTCTGGGCCTCGTGGCCCTGGTAATCGACCAGCCGACTTGGGCGCTCGCAGCTGGAGTCCTGCTCGCGGTCGGTGGATCGGTCGGTGGCGTGTCTCGAGTGAGGGCCTTCATCTTCGCGGTCCGGCTCGCCGCCGGACGCGTATTTCAGACCCTCGGCGTACGCCGGTGGACCAATACCGAGCACTTCCCCCGCTGGGTCCGGACCGCGCTCGAGGGAGACGTAATGGCGCCGGGCGGCGGCCTGCGCGGCAGCCCCGTCGGTGCGCATCGTCTGCCTGGAGCCCCCCCCCCTTCGTACCCGGATGGACCGTAGTGCGACGAGACTCCCCGATTTTCGTGTTCTCCAAGCGAAAAGGCGTCGGCTTGGTGGAGCTCGGCACCCTGCAGGCCACTGATGTCGTCGAGAGTGGCTTCTTCCGCCGGGTCGACTTGGAACGCCCCGACGAAGGGCGTGCATGTATCTTCTTCGCGCACGACGGGCCCAGCGCCGAACGCCTGCGGGCGGAGTTCATTTTCACGTAGGTGTTTGCATCCCTCAAAAAAAAACCTTTACCCCGGAAACAGGCTTTTATACCTTTTTCCTCACCTGAAGTTTTTTGGGACTAGCGATCCCGATCCCTCCGTAACCCAATCAGGACGCGGGTCGTTGGGGTCGGGATCGCACAGTCAGGTCCTTAGCGACCCGCAGACGAGGAACGGAAAAAACGGATGTTTTCTTCCTCCCGTGGCTTGGATTCGTTCGATCAGTACCTGCAGGACGTAGAGAAGTACCCCCTCATTCAGGACCCCCGCGAAGAGCGAGAGCTCGCGCGTCGGGCGCGTGTCGGCGACAAGGAAGCCGCCGAGCGCCTAGTGACGGCGAACCTCCGCTTTGTCATCTCCTACGTGAAGAAGTACCAGGGGAGGGGCCTTGGCCTGGCCGAGCTCGTATGCATCGGCAACGAGGGTCTGCTCAAGGCGGTAAAGAAGTTCGATCCCGACAAGGGCGTGAAGTTCATCTCCTACGCCGTATGGTGGATCCGTCAAACCGTGCTTCAGGCGTTAGCCGAGCAGACGCGGTCCGTGCGCATTCCGCTCAACCAGAACTCCAACCTGGCCAAGCTCGCGCGCACCAATACGCAGCTGACCCAGTCGCTTGGCCGCACTCCAACGGATCAGGAGATCGCCAAGGAGATGGAAGAGCCTGTTGAAACCATCCGCGCGCTGCGACGTGTAGCGGCTTCCGAACTGAGTCTCGACGCCCCCATCGACCGAAGCGACCGTGACAGCGCCAGCTTCGGAGAGCGCTTCTCCGGCGCCGAGGCCTCCGACATCGAAGAGGACGTGGAAGCGATCGCTCGTCGCGACTTCCTCGAGACGATGTTCGAGCAGTACTTGACCGAGCGTGAGCGAAAGATCCTCTATCTCTATTATGGCCTCGACGACGGTGAAGAGAGGACCTTGGAAGAGATCGGATCCTTGCTCGGCGTCACGCGCGAGCGCATCCGTCAGATCCGCAACCGTGCCTTCGAGAAGTTGCGGGAGAGCCCGCACGGAGAGTCTCTCTCGGGGTTCTGGACGCCTAACTGAGACCAGGCCGGCAAAAAACCCCACCTACGAAAGGGCCCTGACCTCTAGGGAGCCCCTGAACAAGTAGGGCACGCCGCGTTACGGTGCCACGGCCCCAGATCCTAGGCGGGGCTTCGAAGGCATAGGCGTCGCTACGTCGAGAAGCTTCAACGACGGAGATGGGGCCGTGCCATCGTACCTCACGAACCGTTAAGTGTTGTCATGCTTGGTGTTGGGGCGCGGGGGGGTCGCAGCCCAATACGGCGTTACTCCTCCTCGCCGTAGAACAACTACGACTCGTCGTCGTGCCTACTATTGAACTCGCGAGACCCCTGCGCGCGGCGTACCCTACTTGTTCGGAGGTTCCCTAGTGCCGCTAGGTCGGGGCCCTTCGCTTTGGGAACCGGCCTCGGCGACCGAGCGTACCAAGCGTGCACGTCCTCCCCTTGCCGGGAAGGTCCTTGAAGCAAGCATCCTCGCGACTCCTCTGGATTCCAGCCCTTGTACTGGTATGGAACGGCACCGCCGCCGCTCAGAGCACTGAAGCCTGGAACGAGGCCAGGGTACTCGCGCTCATCACTCAGGCGCGCGCCAAGAGGCATTCGCTGGCGGTCGACACCGCGTTTCGGTCCTACGTGGGTCAGGCGAGAGGGTACGTCTACTTCCTCATCGACCGCCCGGACTCCGAAGAGCGCACGCTCCTGAAGGCAGACCAGATCGCCCTGGAGGTGTTCTGGCGGGCACCGAATCAGACCGGCCAGCGTATCGTTGGGCGCCGAGATGAGAAGATGCTGCCGACGAACATCAGGTACCACCTCGATCACCTCACAGTGGTGCAAGACGACTTCGGCGATTTCATCCGTTTGGGGGACGGTGACGAAGTCGAGCAGGTGCTACATCCATTGGGCCCGGACGCGGAGAGTGTCTACGATTTCCTGTTAGCGGACTCTCTCTCCATCTCCTATGGGGACGGTGTGGAAACCCGCGTGTACGAAGTCCGTGTGCGGCCCAAGGAGTACCGTCAACCCGGCCTCATTGGGTCGGTATTTCTGGACCGAGGAACATCGGCGGTCGTGCGCATGAACTTCACGTTCACGCCCGCGTCCTATGTCGATCCGTATCTGGACTACATTCGGATCTCGCTCGACAACTCGCTGTGGGACGGCAAGTACTGGCTCCCCTATCGACAGGAGGCCGAGCTCCGCCGGGAGCTGCCCGAGCTCGACTTCATGGTGGGCAGCATCATCAGGGGCCGATACGAGATCGGCGGTTACGAGTTCAACGCGGAGATCGCCAATCCGGGGCTGCTCGGTCGACGCGTGACGGCGCTGCCCCGCGACCAGTTGGAAGCATTCCCCTTCGAACGGGGCCTCTTCGACGACCTCGACGAACAGGGCCTCGCGCCTTCACCGTCGCTGGAGGAGGTGCGGGCACAGGCCAAGAGGGCGTTTCAGGATCGCTATCTCAGTGGCCTCAGTCCGCTACGCCTGTACCTCGGATCGGGCTCTAGCGCAGCCCGTTACAACCGTGCAGAGGGGAGCTATTTGGGGGCCGGATTGACCGCACGCACCGCTGGGGATGTGCGGCTTAGGGCATCCGCCGGCTACGCCATGGGCCGCGGTAAGGCCTCGTTCGCTACATCGATGACGGGCGGGCCCGACCCGGTGGTCCCCACCGTGGAAGCATATTGGAATCGGATCCTCGACTTCGGCCCCGCGAGCACCGCTTCCGGCTTCACCAACTCCCTCGCCGCCAGTGTCGGTATCAACGACTACTTGGACCCCTTCTTTTCACGTGGAGTCAGCCTCGCATTCAACTCCCGTGCGGCGGGAACGCCGAGCGTCCTTCTGCGGTGGGAGCGCCACGAATCTGCGCAAGACGTCGTTTCCGAGACGCCGGGCACGGACCTACGACCGGTCCGCACCATCGATGAGGGCATCCTGGGCGCCGTCGAACTCAGACTGCCGGTCGGGCTTCCTGCGAACGGAACCGGCTCACTCACTGCTACCGGAGCACGTTTCGAGACTCACACGTTCGCCGCGCTGCAAGGAAATGCGAGTTGGACGCTCCGGGACCGCGCCGAGCGCTGGCACGCGCAGCTCCATGCTTCTGGCGGGCTGGTGACCAACGCGGCCCCCACGCAGGCGCTCTTCCTGCTCGGCGGCCGGGAGACACTTCCTGGCTATGGCTATCGGGATTTCGTCGGGGACCGCTTTTGGCTAGTGCGAGCGGAAGGCACGTTCCCGTTGCGATCACCGTGGGTGAGCCTGCGCGTCTCCGGTGGCCTGGGGGCTACCTACCTCGATTCACGTGTCGTGCCGCCCGACTGGCAAGCCAGAGACTCAGAGGGACTTCGCAGCACGCTGGGCGCAGGACTCGCGTTGGGATGGGACGTGCTTCGCTTCGACGTGGCACGCGGTCTTCGAGATGGGAAGTGGCAGTTGATCTTCTCGGTCGCACCGCGGTTCCGCGGCTGGCTGTAGCGGCCCAGCGTAGCGACCGCCGCCAGAGCCCCCCCCCGCGAAAGAGGAAGGGGCCCGAGAGAAGTACTCTCGAGCCCCGCAGAGTTCGGCCCTAACTAGCCCGACCTCGGATGAGGACCGGCTACGCCGCCTCCTCCAATTCCTCATCCGAGACGCCCGCCTTGGTCGACAGCATCACCACCGTGTGAACGATGATCTCCGCGGTCGGAATAGTCACTCCATCCCGCTCGTAGGCTTCGTACTCGAGGCGTCCCTCGATGTAAATACGATCGCCGACCCGTACGTAGTCCTCGGCGAATTGCGCCTGACGGTTCCAAAGTGTCGGCCGGTGCCAATCGGTACGTTCTTCCTGCTCGCGGTCGGCGGGCTTGCGGCGGTTTGTGGCGACTGAGAAGTGGGCGACCTTCGTGCCGCTCTTGTTCTGCTGCATGTCCGGATCACGCCCCACGTTCCCGATGAGAGTGATCTTGTTCACGGACCGGCTCATGTGAATTCCTCCAGCGTTGGTTCGACCTGTTCGAAGCGATCCCCGAGCGTCCCTGCAGTCGAATGATGGAGCCGGAATCGGGGCGCACAGATAGCCCACCGGGACGATCGCAGCCAGCCTGTGGAGACCGCCGTGCCCAAAAGCCGGTGGGGGTCCCGGTGCGCGCTTCCCACGCAGCGACATTGGATCGCGGAAGGGGGAAGGGAGAGGGGTAAAGATCCCTGAGCGAAGTGGGGAGCGCGCGCCGCGACCCCCTACAGAAACGCTACCCCTTACACTCGTACCAATTGCCGCCCACACCCCAGTCAGCCACGAGAGGCACCTTCAGCTCCACTGCTCCCTCCATGCAGCTCACCACGAGCTCGCGCACCGCGTCGACCTCGGCTTCCGGTACCTCCAGAAGCAGCTCGTCATGCACTTGCAGAAGCATCTCCGCGCCCGTGCCGGCTTCGTCCAGAGCGGATTGTACGTCGATCATGGCCTTCTTCATGAGGTCAGCGGCGGTGCCCTGGATTGGCGTATTCTGGGCCACACGCTCACCGAACTGTCGGATGTTCCAGCTGCCCGACCGCAGCTCGGGCACGTACCGCCGACGACCCATGAGCGTCTCCACATACCCCTTTTCCCTGGCCATCTCGACCTGAGCGTCGAGGAAGTCACGGACGCCATTGAAGCGATCGAAGTACGTCGCAATGAACTCCTTGGCTTCTTCCCGCGTGATGCCGAGCTGTCGGGCGAGTGAGAACGGACCCTGACCGTAGAGCGTCGCGAAGTTCACGGTCTTGGCCTGCCCCCGCATGAGCGCGGTCACGTCGTCGATCGGCACCCCAAAGACGACCGACGCGGTCTGGCGGTGGACGTCTACGCCTTGGGTAAACGCCGTAACGAAGGCCTCGTCCCCCGAGAAGTGCGCCATCACACGCAACTCGATTTGTGAGTAGTCGACGGAGAGGAAGACCGTACCCGGCGCCGCCACGAAGCCCTTCCGGATCTCGCGCCCCACATCTGTGCGAATGGGGATGTTCTGCAGATTCGGGTCGCTCGACGATAGCCGCCCGGTAGCGGCGACAGTCTGGTTGAAGCTCGTGTGAATACGATGCGTCCGGCTGTTCACTAGCTGAGGCAGCGCCTCCACATAGGTCGACCTCAGCTTCTCGAGCTCACGATACTCCATCATGAGCTTCGGGACTTCATGACCCTGCTCCGCCAGCTCCTCGAGCACCGACGCATCCGTCGAAGGGCCGGTCTTGGTCTTCTTCAGGACCGGCAGCTCCAGCTTCTCGAACAGCACCTGCCGGAGCTGCTGCGTGGAGTTCAGATTGAAGTCACCACCCGCAACCTTGAAGATGTCCTGCTGGATCAGATCGAGCTCGCGCTTGAGCTTCGAGCGCATGGTGCGAAAAAAGTCTTCGTCGATGCCAATGCCTGCGAGCTCCATGCGCGTCAGAATGGGCAGAAGCGGCATTTCCAGATCGGCCATGAGCTCGCCGAGTGCATGCTCGTCCAGCTGCTCGTCGAAGTGCTCGGCCAGTTGCAGCGCCAGATCCGCCCCCTCGCACACGAAATCCCGAGCGCGTTCGATGGGCGCATCCGAAAAGGGCACTTTCTTGCGCGCGCTGCCCACCACATCCGAGTACGCAATCGCCTTGTACGAGAAGGCCTCCAACACAAGTGTCGCAAGCGCGTGACTCCGCCGTCCCGGGTCGAGCACGTAGCTCGCGACCATTACATCGCAGGTAACGCCGCCGAGCTCTACCCCCTCGCGTGACAACGTGAGCGCGGTACGCTTCAAGTCGTGGCCGACCTTCGCCACCGTCACATCTTCGAGTAACGCTTTGAGCCCGGACATCTCGGCGGTCGCCAGGCCCGGCAGATTTCTGACCTCGCCAGGTCCGTCCCCTTCGAACGTCAGCTCAAACGGCTGTTGATGAGCAAAGGGTAAATACCACGCAGCACCGCCCTCGACCGAGAGCCCGAGAGAGACCAGCTTACCTCGCAGAGGATCCTCCGTGCTCGGTTCCGCCGAAATCGCCATACGCCCCGCGGCCCGGAGCACTTCGATGAGGCTGTCAACGTCCGAGGCCTGGTCCACCACCGAGTACGTCACTTCGGCTCGTTCGACCTCAGGCGTCACGACCCCGCTGGCTTGCGCGAGCACTGCGAACTTCTCGGCGAGCGGTCTAAACTCGAGCTCCACGAAGAGGTCGCGCAGCACCTCGTTGTTCGGCTCCCCGACCTTGAGTGCCTCGAGATCCAACTCGACGTCGAGGTCGGTCATGATCGTGACCAGCCGCTTGGAGAGGCGAACGGCCTCCGCGTTTTCCTGCAGCGACTTGGACGCGCGCGGCGGCTTGAGACTTTCCGCGTTCACGATCAATGCCTCGATGTCGCCGTGCTGCTCCAGTAGCGCCAGCGCGGTCTTTGGACCCACGCCCCGCGCGCCCGGAATGTTGTCCGAGCTGTCCCCAACCAACGCGAGATAGTCGACCACCTGCGAAGGGGGAATCCCGAACTTTTCACTCGCATTCTCTTCGGTGACCCAGTCGGCCGCCACCCCAGTCGCGCCCCCTCTGCCCGGGTTCATGAGGTGGATGTCCGGCCCCACGAGCTGATAGAAGTCCTTGTCGCCGGACACGATCACGGCCTCGAGCCCGGCATCCCTCGCGCGAGTCGCGAGCGTCCCGATCACATCGTCGGCCTCGTAGCCGTCGAGCTCGACGATCGGGTCGTTGAACGCTTCCACGATGTCACGGATCCTGCCAAGGCTGGAGCGCAGGTCGTCAGGCATCTTCTCTCGCGTCGCTTTATACTCCGGGAACATCTCCGTCCTAAACGAATCCCCCGCGTCGAAAACGACGGCCAGGTAGTCCGGCGCGAAGTCCTCGCGGATGTCGAGCAGGAAGCGCGTAAACCCAAACGGCGCCGACGTGTTTTCGCCAGCGGAATTCGTGAGCGGCCGCTGGATAAACGCAAAGTAGGATCGGTAGATGAGCGCATACGCATCGATGAGGAAGATGCGAGGCTTGGTCTTGGGCGGGATCTTCAACGGTCTTTAAGCTGCGAGTGGGTGGCAAAAAAGCGCCCCCGGCTTTGGCCGAGGGCGCTTCGGGACCTATCCAGAAGAGAGCGTCAGGCCCGAATCACGTTCGTCGCCTGCTTGCCCTTATCCGAGTCGCGGACCTCGAATTCCACGGAGTCGCCTTCGTGAAGGGTGCGAAACCCGTCACCGACGATCTCTGAGAAGTGGACGAATACGTCGTCACCCTCCCTGTGCTGGATGAAGCCGTATCCCTTCGAGTCGTTGAACCATTTTACGGTCCCCTTCATGCTGCTACCTCCGCTGAAAAATACACACCCGCGCCTCACGCGGTCATTCACCTTAGGGCTAGATCCACCCAGCGGCAAGAAATCTGATAGCCGGATACGTGCTGATGCGGATATCGCACCTCAGGCGACGGCGGCAACGATCAGTCTTGTCCGTAGAGCACGCGATAGACACCGAGATTTCGGCGTACGTTCTTGACGTAGCCACGAGTCTCGTCGAAGGGAATTCGCTCCGTGAAACGCAGCGGATCGGAGGCCTCCGGGTAGCGCCGCCATCGGTTCGCGCGTGTCGGGCCCGCGTTGTACGCCGAGAGCACAAGCGGCAAGTCGCCACCGTAACGGGCACTCATGTCGACGAAGAACGCGGCCCCAAGATGCAGGTTCACTTCCGGAGCCGTCAGGTTGGCCGGACGAAAGCCGTCGGGTCCATGTGCCCGTGCGAGCTCGGCACCCGTTGGCGGCATGACCTGCATGAGCCCGATCGCGCCGGCTCGACTGACGATGTCGGCCTTGAATGCGGACTCCTGCCTGATGATAGCGGCCATCGTGATCGGATCGAGGCCCCACTCCTCGGCCTCCCTGCGCACCAGCTCCCGGAAGGGAAATGGGAAGGCCACCCGGATGAGCCGCGTGTCCCACTCGTGCCCGTCGTCGCGAAGGGCCCAACCAAGGTTGATCCCGTCGATCGTGTGGCCACGCTCGATGAGCGCCTCGGCAAGGCTCAACATGTCCAGCGGCGCGTTGCGAGCGAGGCCAGTCAGACGCGCGATCTCGGCACTCGCGGCGACAGAGAGAGACGCATGGGTGAACAGATCCAGTCGTGCAAGGCCGTCGGTCAACCACGTCGGAGGCGGGGGCGCTTCGGCGTCGGGCAGGTCGATCTCGTAATCCAAGCCGAGCAGATCCGCGCCCATCACCGAATAGTAGGAGACTGGGTCACCGGCCAAGACATGATTGATGTGCGCTCGCGCCTGGGCTGTGTCGCCCAATTCGAGTCGCACGCGGCTGGCCCAGTACGAAGCCTCCTGCCACCGCCGCCCACGCGGGAAGTCCTCGAGGTACTGCTCGTAGACCAGCACCGCACTCGACAGGTTGTACCGTCCCAAATGGATCTGCCCAGAGCGCATGCGCGCCTGGCCCGCTCGTGCGTGAGTGCGCGCGTTTTCTGCCAGAAAGGCGTATTGCTCGAGAGCGGAGTCTACGCTGCCTCGGCGATCCGCCGCGCTCGCACGGGACCACACCACCTCGGCCGCCTGTGCACTACTCGGATACTCCTCGATCAACCATCGTCGCAGCGTGCTCACCTGCCTACTCAGGCCCTGGCGACGCCTCAATTGGGCCCACAACTCCAGGTTACGTGCACCGACAGAAACGTCCTCCACCAGTTCGCGAATGGAGCGGAACTCTTCGATCGCCGCTTCTTGCCTCATGCGCACCGTACCCATGAGCCGCGCGCGTTCGACACGCATCGCAAGCGGGGCCTCCAGGTCGTTCTCCTGCGCCATCGCCATCACGCGGTCGTAGCCGCTCAGCGCTCTCCGACCATCTCCGGCTCGATCTAGCAATCGAGCGAGCCGCACCGTCAGGTCCTGGTCCCAACGGCCCATGTCCGAAAGCGGGGCCGCCGCGCGGGCCTGGGAGACTCGGGGCGCGTCTTCGAGGCCCTCGAGCAGCAAGCGGCGGGCCACGACCGTGTCACCCATAGCGAATCGGAGGCGGCCCAACTCGACCGTCGCAACGGCTCGCCGGCTCCCACTGGTTCCGGCGCGGATGGCCTCGAAGGTCACCGCTGCTGAAAGCGAGTCGCCGGATACGAGCAGGGCGTCCGCCCTCATGCGCCACGCTTGGTCGAGCGCTAGCGAGTCACTCACGTGTTCGAGCAAGGACTCCAAGGCTGCGACGTCCCCCACCTCGGCCACCTGCTGAGCGAGCTCGAACGCAACCCAGCTCGCCGCCTCAGGCACATGAGCAAGACCGGTGAGATCATCGAGGGCCTGCGAGCGCTCGTCGAGCGTCCACAGTGCGCGGATTCTCCGAATCGACGCTGCCTGGTGCCGCGTCGCGGCGGCCGGTCTGCGCGACCTGTATGATTCGTAGGAGTCGGCAGCCGCCTGCAACTGTCCCGCATCCTCCTGGGCCCGCCCGAGCAGGTAGTGCCCGCCACCCCTCCCCACGTCATCGAGCCAGTCGGCGTCGCCTAGCAGGCGCGCGACTGCCGGCCAGTTGTTCCAGCCTGCTTCAGCGCGCGCCAACAACAGGACGTCGGCGGGCTCGCCGCCCGCGGACCCCTCGGCCCGGAGCATGCGAGCCGAGTGCCAGAAGCGTCCCGCCTCGAACTCGGCAATCGCCGAATCGGAAGCGGCCGGAGCAGGCACCGTTGGAACGGAGCCGATAGGGCTCGAGGCAGCGGAAACCGCCGCGACGGCCAGAACGGTGAGTGAGAGTCGGATCGTCATGGTTAATCCAAGGACACAGCCCTTGGGCATATTGCTAAAAAAGAGGCCGCCCCGTTAGGGGCGGCCTCTCATCGCCCTGCGGCGACTTCGCTCAGGCGGTCCGGCTGGCCTCAATGGAATGCAGCGTGTCGACCATCTTCTGGGCCGACTCTTCCATGTCGATGACCAACCCGTCGATGCGGGACACGAAGTAGTTGTGCCCGATCGAAACAGGGATCGCGATCATCAGTCCGGCGGCCGTAGTCTGCAGCGCAACCCGGATACCACCCGCCACGAGCGTCGCTTCGACCTCACCGGCAGCCTCGATCGACTGGAACGCGACGATCATGCCGATCACAGTGCCGAGGAAGCCGAGCAGCGGCGCAATGTTGGTCAGCGTCGCGAGAATCGTCAGTCCCGACTCGAGCTTGCTCATCTCGAGCAGGCCCTGGTTCTCGATGGCCTTCATGACGCGTTCGGTGCCTTCCTCGTGCCGCTCGAGACCTGCGTACAGGATATTGGCGGCGGGCGAGTCAGTGTCACGCGTCAACTCGATAGCCTCTTTGATACGCCGCTGGGTGAGCAGCTCATCGACGTCCTTGAGGATCTGCCTCGTCTTGACGGCCTTAGCGGTAAGGCTGACGAACTTGATCATGATGACGATGACGCCAGTGGCCAGGCAAACGGCCAGCGGATAGATCATAAACCCCGTGGATGTCCAGAGCTCAGCCATGTACTCCATGGAACAGCAGGAAAGCGTTTCCTCTGTGCCCTGAATCTGAAAAAGCGCGCCGTAGAGTTGAATCGCCAAAGCGACCTCCAGCCAAAGTTCTTTCGAGTCTGCGTTATTTAGCCCCTCCACCGCGAGCAATGGAAGGGCGAGATTTTATCAAGGGTCGGATTATGGTCTGCGCCCTAAGGGGTGTCAAGGCTGTTTGGACCCCCTGTCACACCTTCGGACACCCCGCGAAGTGCCGTATTCCCTTGGTCTCCAAAGAAGGTTGAGACCGCACGCACGACTCGTCCTTGTCGAGGTGCGGGCACCGGGTGTGAAAAGCGCATCCGGCGGGCGGGTGCATCGGGCTGGGCACGTCTCCTTGCAAGACGATCCGTTCCTCATTTCCCCGAACGTCTGGATCCATTCGAGGCACCGCAGACAGCAGCGCACGTGTGTAGGGATGCTGCGGATTCCTGTAAAGGTCAGCCGTCTCAGCGACCTCTACAATGCGCCCCAGGTACATTACCGCCACGCGATCGCTGACGTGCTCTACCAGCGCGAGGTCGTGCGCGATGAACACGTAGGTCAGCCCCTGGAAAGCGACGAGATCGACGCCAGGATCGTCGATGATGCGTTGGGCCTGATCTGGCAACACCGAGACGTACGCGTCGACGTTCTGGATGAGCAACTCGGTCTGCAGCGTCGTCTGGTCAGGAATGATCCGGTAGACGTAGCGATCGAGGAATGGGCGACCACCCAAGTCCTTCGGAAACGCGTGATTGGCCTCAAAGACCCAGCGGTCCTGGGTTGTGTGTGAGACGAAAACGAAAGGCCCGTTCCCGACGGGACACTGGCTCCCGTAGGGGTGCTCGGCCATCGCCTCCGGCGACACTTCGCCCAAGAGGTGCTCGGGCAAGATGGCAACAGCCCGCCACACGTCGAGAAAGTCCGAGTGAGGTCGCAGACGAATCTTGATGGTGAAATCGTCAACGACTTCGAGCCCACCCTCCCCCCGCTCGTAGCGCTCCCAGTAGCCGGGGTTCGCGTAGCCGAGGGCCGGATCGGTCAGCAGTCTGTACGTAAACGCGACGTCGTGCGCGTCCGTTTGCTCACCGTCATGCCAGAAGACGTCCTGACGGATGTGGAACGTGATCTACCTGTCGTCGTCGGACACTTCCCAGCCCTCTGCGAGGTCGGACCGCGGCATCGCTTCCTCATCGTAATCGAGGAGCGTCATCAGGTTCACAAACTGCTGGTGCTGTTGGGCGACAATGTCGTTGGGCGCCGCCGCGTTCATCCCGCCGAGGATGTCCCCGAGCCCAGCAACCACGACCGTCCCGCCGTAACACTCGTCCAGCGGCGAATGAACTTTCTCATCGCGTCCCCCAAGGAGTCACTGTCGCCAGGTCCACTCGTCATTCCCATAGCGCTCGGACTCCAGCCATGCAGCCTCTTCGAGCTCGCCCGAGCGGTACTCGCCCTCTTGCCACTGCCCTCCCAGCACCCCTCGGAGTCCGCCCGTGATCGCTTCGGCAAGGTCCCACGTGCTCACCTCACCGACCAGTGCCCGCAGCGTAGCAGGAGCCGGCACCGGATCAGCAGTCGAATTGAGCTGATTCAAATCGCTCTGGTCGCCGTCCAAGATGATCGAGCCGTGCTGGAGTAGCGCGTTGCCGATCCGGACCTGAGCGCTGCCCACCAGTTTCTGCCCGCCCACCACTACTTCCCCCGGGGCCGGCACCTGGAAGCACGGACCGGCGTCGGGCGTGAGCACTACGCCGCCCGCGGCAACCTCCGCCTCGACCCCAAGCTGGGCCAGACCGTGCGCCAACCCCTCGTGGATCTTCGTGTAGACCCCTTTCGGGCCCCTGTAGGTGCGGTCCGGAAGCACGAGTCCGTAGGTCAGCTCGGCGTTGTGAAGAACCGCCCGCCCACCGGTCGGCCGCCGCACAAAAGCGATGCCGGCCGCGTCTGCGGCACTCTTGTCGTAGAGCTCGTTTGCCGGCTCGTGTCTGCCGAACGACACGGTCTTGGCCGACCAAGAGTACAGTCGCAGCACGCCTTCACCCCTTCGAGCCGACATCGCCAGCGCGTGGTCCCGCGCCATGTTGTGCGCGCCGGTCCCCGCTTCGTCGAAGATCACGCGCCAGGTGAGGCCGTTCCCCTTGGCACTCGCCATCAGAACTCGAAGAGAGCGTTGGGCGTCATCACCTGCACCTGCGCACGGTCACCGACCGCAGCTGCGAACGCCGCGGCATCCTGCTCGATTGGCGGCCAGGTGTCGTAGTGGCAGGGGATCACGACTTTCGGCTCGATGAAGTCGATCGCGCGCACTGCGTCGGCGGGACCCATCGTAAAACGATCGCCAATCGGGAGAACAGCCACGTCCACCAGGCCCTTGAGCAGCTGCATATCGGTCATCAAGCTGGTGTCGCCAGCGTGGTAGAAGCGCTGTCCGCCCACGAGAGTGATCAGAAAGCCTCCGGCCATGGTCGTGAACTTTTCCCCGCCCGGAAGGTCGAGCTTACCGCCGTGCAGCGCGGGCGTCATCTTCACGTGGCCGAACGGGTACTCGACGCCTCCTCCGATGTGCTGAGGACTCGCGGGCCGTCCCTTCTCCTCCATATAGGCCGCGATCTCATACGACGCGATGATCGTCGCTCCAGTTCTCTCGGAGAGGGGGATCGCGTCCGCTACGTGGTCGAAGTGGCCGTGAGTCAGCAGAATGAAGTCGGCCGCCACGTCGTCCACCGATACGTCACACGCTGGATTGTCCCCGAAGAAAGGGTCGATCACCAGCCGGGTGCCGTCGTCCGTCTCGAGCCCGAAGGTCGCGTGACCGTAGAAGGTTAGCTTGGCCATTGAGCAGCAATCCTAAAGGTGGTTAGCGCGAACTTTGACGGGAAGATGGAGTTCGCTGGAGCCGGCAGCAACGCTGACGGCAAACCAGCCATTGACGCCACACAACCCGTCCCCTCAGATTCTTTACCTTAGAACTTACGGTGTATGTACTAGGGAGAGTCATGACGCGCTCGCTCCCTCTGCTCAAGGGGACCTTGGACTTGCTGATCCTCAAGGCGCTGAGTTGTGCTCCGACGCACGGCTATGGGCTGGCGAACTGGCTCGAGCGCCACTCCGATGGGGATCTCGTCGCAGAAGACAGCGCGCTCTATCAGGCGCTTCACCGCATGGAGGGTCGCGGACTGGTCACCGCGGAGTGGGGTGTCACTGAGAACAATCGAAAGGCGCGCTACTACTCCCTGACCCCGGGGGGGCGGCACCACCTCGAGAGTGAGGCTGAGACGTGGCATCGATACGCCGAGTCGGTCTCGGCCATCCTCGCGGTCCAGATTGGGAACGCCTGAAGGTGGCGGGATACAAGCGGTTCTTTCGGCTCGGAATCGGTCGGGCGCAGGACCTGCGCCGAGAGCTGGAGCAGGAGATCGAAACCCACGTCGCACTGCGCACCGACGACCTCGTGCCGCAGGGGATGTCGCCCGACGCCGCTTGTGAGGAGGCGCTGCGCAGATTCGGCGACCTGAAGGCGGCAAGGCGTGAGCTCTACGCTTCCACGCGACGGCGGGAGGATCGACTCAAGCTACGTGTGCTCGCGGATGACCTGGCCCGCGACCTACGGCTCGCGCTCAGGCAAGTTGGTCGTGCGCCCGGCTTCAGCGCGATCGCGATCGCCATTTACGCCGTCGCGATCGGACTCACGACATCGATGTTCACTGTAGTCGATCACGTGCTACTGAGGCCGCTGCCCTTCCCTGAACCGGAACAGCTCGTCGCATTGGAGTCGGTCACGGAGAGCGGGGACGCGTTCTACCTCGTCTCCATGGCGAACTGGGTGGACTGGCACACGCGCAACACCACGCTCGAGAACAGCGCCGTATATCGGTCCGATCGCATGACAGTCGGTATCGGTGACGAAGTCCTGCGGGCTGAAGTCGCCACAGTGGTGGGCGGCTTCTTCGAGACGATCAGACCTCAAATGGATACCGAAAGGCCCTTCTCCGAGCAGGAGTCCGAGCAAGAGGCGCGCGTCGTCGTGCTCAGCCACGCATTCACGCAAAGCCTCTTCCCAGGCGAGCCCCTGCTCGGGACTCGCCTCTCGGTGGACGGGGAAGAACGCACCGTCATCGGCGTGGCGGCGCGCGGCGCACCTCGATCCCATGAGTGCCCTACATTCGAACTGACGCCGGCTGCGTTGGCAGGCTGCTGAAGTGGCCTTCGGACGATCGGAGGAGGTGACGATGAAGGGTTTCGCGATGGGGTGCGTGAGCGCGGCGCTGCTAGTGGGTGTTGGCCCCGCCAGCGCGCAGTCCGAAGACGCCAATGCGCACGTGCCAGCAGTCTTTTCAGCGCTGGACGGCACATGGTCTGGTACCGGTACCCTCATGGGCCGGCCAGCTTCGAGATGGAGTGGAAGATTTTGGATGGTGGCTTCGTCGAGCTGAATTTCACGAACTCGTTTGTCGAGGCTTCGGGTGCGGTCACCCCCGTCTTGCAGGCCCGCGCGCTGTATCGTCCTTCTGGCACGACTGCCATCGGTGTCTGGATCGATACGCGACCTCAGCGCATCCAGCTCGAATCGGAGATCAGTCAGTCGGCCGTGATCACCACCCGGACGGCCGCGACCGAGCGCGGACGCACGGAGTACCGGATTGAAGACGGAGGCCTCACCGTTCGTGACTACGTCGAGGCGGACGGCGAGATGCGACTCTTCGGTGAGGCTCACTACACGAGAGTGAACGGCGGCATTTGAGCTCGGACTGAGGCGACCGGCCGCAGGACCGCTCTATTCGGCCTCGCCCTCTGCGTAGGCTTCCACAGGGGGGCACGAGCAAACCAGGTTGCGGTCCCCATACGCGTTGTCCACGCGTCGTACCGGTGGCCAGAACTTGAACGCGCGCGTCCAGTCAGTCGGATAGGCCGCTTGAGACCTCGAGTAAGCGTGGAACCACTCGTCCGCCGTACACATCGCGGCCGTGTGCGGCGCATTCTTCAACACGTTGTCCGTGGCGTCCGCAGTGCCCATCTCGACCTGCTGGATCTCCGCGTGAATCGAAACGAGCGCGTCGACGAAGCGATCCAATTCCTCCTTGGGCTCGCTCTCGGTCGGCTCGATCATGAGCGTGCCAATCACCGGGAACGATACCGTCGGCGCGTGAAACCCGTAGTCGATGAGCCGCTTGGCGACGTCTTCTTCGCTGATGCCCGTGGCTCGCTTGAGCGGGCGCAAGTCCACGATGAATTCGTGCGCGACCAGCCCGTTGTCACCGCGATAGAGGATGTCGAAATGGTCCTCGAGCCGCTTCGCCATGTAGTTGGCACTGAGTATCGCGAGCTCCGAGGCGCGACGTACACCGTCCGGGCCCAGCATGGCTATGTAGGCCCAGGAAATCACGAGGATGCTCGCGCTTCCCCAGGGAGCCGCGGAAACCGGGCCGATCGCTTTCTCCCCGCCGACCCTGTGCATCGGGTGGCCCGGTAGGTACGGCTCGAGCTTCTCGTTCACGCAGATCGGGCCCATGCCCGGCCCGCCGCCCCCGTGAGGGATCGCGAACGTCTTGTGTAGGTTGATGTGACACACGTCCGCACCGTAGTCGCCAGGGCGCGCGAGCCCCACCTGTGCGTTGAGGTTGGCCCCGTCCAGATAGACGAGTCCCCCGTGCTCGTGAACGATGCGGCAGACGTCGCGGATCTCTTCTTCGAAGACGCCATGGGTGGATGGATACGTGACCATGATCGCCGCCAGGTCGTCGCTGCGCTCGCTCGCCTTGGCCTCCAAGTCGACCAAGTCGATCGTGCCGGCGTCTGTGCTCTTCACGACGACGACCTTCATCCCGGCCATGACCGCGCTCGCGGGGTTCGTGCCGTGCGCCGACGCCGGAATGAGGCAAACGTTCCTTTGCTGCTCACCCCGGTCCTCGTGGTACGCGCGAATCGTCAGCAGGCCGGTGTACTCGCCCTGAGCACCCGAGTTAGGCTGCAGTGACGTCGCCACGAAACCACTGATCTCCGCGAGCCACTGTTCGAGCTCGGCGAAGAGGGTGGTGTAGCCTCGGGCCTGGTCCACCGGTGCGAACGGGTGAAGCCGGCCGATCTCAGGCCACGTCACGCCCGCCATCTGGCTGGTCGCATTCAGCTTCATCGTGCACGAACCGAGCGGAATCATGCTCGTATTCAACGAGAGGTCACGCGACTCCAGCCGGTGTAGGTACCGCAGCATTTCGGTCTCGGAGTGGTACCGGTTGAAGACCTCGTGCTCGAGGTACGGAGTGGTCCGACGAGCCCAAACAGGCAGCTCAGGCGCCCCTCCCTGTTCTGAAAGGCCGCGGCTGGTGAACTCCGGGGGGGCGCCCCGGTTGAAGACCTTGAAGAGGTTGTCCACATCGTCGGCGGTCGTCACCTCGTCCAGGGCGATGCCCAGCGATCCGTCGCCGAAATCCCGTAGGTTGATGCCGTCGCCGACCGCTCGCGCGAGTACGTCGCCGGCGTCCAACTTCGGTCGCACACGAACCGTGTCGAAAAACGTCTCGGTAAGCAGTTCGTGTCCGAGCAGGCCGAGTCCGGCCGACAGAACTCCCGCCAGGTCACGGATCCGCTCAGCGATCTTCTTGATGCCGTCCGGACCATGATACACCGCATACGCGCCGGCCATGATGGCGAGCAGCACCTGCGCGGTACAGATGTTCGACGTGGCCTTCTCTCGCCGGATATGCTGCTCCCGTGTCTGCAACGCCATGCGCAGCGCTAAGTTGCCGTCGGCGTCCACGGAGACCCCGATGATGCGACCGGGCATCTTCCGCTTGAAGGACTCCGTAGCCGACATGAACGCGGCGTGCGGCCCGCCGAACCCCATCGGCACTCCGAAGCGCTGCGAGTTGCCAACGACCACATCGGCGCCCCACTCCCCGGGTGGAGTTAGCAACGCCAGCGACATGAGATCGCACGCAGCCACGATGACCGCACCGAGGGCCTTGGCGCGGGCCACGAACGGGCGGTAGTCGATCACGCTTCCGTCCGTACACGGGTACTGCAGCAGCACACCGAAGACTCCGTCGTGCAGCCCGAAGCCGTCGTGATCCCCTACTACGACCTCGATGCCGAGCGGCCGTGCACGTGTCTTCACGACCTCGATTGTCTGAGGGTGGCATGACTCCGAGACGAAGAACGTATTTGCGCCTCGCGTTGCCTCTGCGTGCGCGAGGTGCATCGCCTCCGCCGCCGCGGTCGCCTCATCGAGCAGCGAAGCATTCGCGATCTCGAGGCCCGTGAGATCGATCACCATGGTCTGGAAATTCAGCAGCGCTTCCAGGCGACCCTGGGCGATTTCAGCCTGGTAGGGCGTGTACTGCGTGTACCATCCGGGATTCTCCATGATGTTTCTCAGGATCACTCCCGGTACCAGGGTGTCGCTGTAGCCCATGCCGAGATAGGACCGGAAGACCCGGTTGCTCGAGGCGATCTCGCGCAGCCTGGCCAGCAGCTGAGCCTCGGTCAGAGCCGCGGGCAACCGAAGCTCGCCGTCCATGCGGATGGAGGTCGGCACCGTCTCGTTCACGAGGCTGGCGAGCGAGTCGTATCCAAGCGCCGCCAGCATCGCGGCCACGTCGGCTTCGTCGGGCCCTAGGTGGCGCGCCTCGAAGTCTGCGGGAGCATCGATCCGGGTCATCGAGCGGCCGAGAAACGTGACAGGAAAGGAAGGCGGGGCTTCAGCCCACGTGGTCCGCGTAGCCGTCCGAGGTCAGCAGCCCACGCACCTCGTCGTCGTCATCGACCCGCAGCTTGATCATCCACCCCGCGTCGTAGGGGTCGGAATTCACCAACGACGGGTCGTCATCGAGCACCGCATTCACTTCCACGACCGTGCCGTCGACCGGACAGTACAGGTCGCTCACCGCCTTTACAGCCTCGATCGTGCCGAAGACCTCCATGCGGTTGAATGAAGATCCCGCTTCCGGCAGCTCCACGAAGACAACGTCCCCGAGCTCGCCCTGGGCGTAATCCGTGATGCCCACGACGTAGACTGCGTCGTCACCTGCTGCCTTCAGGTACTCGTGCTCTTCGGTATATCGGAGATCGCTCGGAATGTCGGACATGCGCCTTCTCCAACGTTTTCTCAGGGCTCAGGAGCCCTGAGGATGACGGGCTTTCGACCGAAGGTCAAGCCTCGCACCTCAGCACTCCGGACACACCCTGGAAGGCCCCGATTTCTATAGTTTAGGGGATGCAAACGTTGATCCAGGATGCTCCTCGTCCGCTCACGAGCCTCAGCGAACAAGAAAAGATGTTCCAGCAGGCCGTGCGCGACTTCGCCGCATCTGAGGTCGCCCCCAGGGCGATGGCCATGGATCAGGCCCAGCAGATGGATCAAGAGCTGATCGATCAACTCTTCGAGCTCGGCCTGATGGGTGTCGAGATCCCCGAAATGTACGGCGGGACGGGCGCCGACTTCTTCACGTCGGTGCTGGTCGTGGAGGAGTTGTCCAAGGCCGACCCCGCCATCGGGGTCTTGGTCGACGTGCAGAACACGTTGGTCACCAATGCCCTGAGGCGTTGGGCATCCGATAGTCAGAAGGCTCGCTACTATCCGCAGCTCGCGTCGGACACCGTGGGTGCGTACGCGCTCTCCGAGGCCGGGAGCGGCTCCGATGCTTTCGCCCTCAAGTGTCGGGCAGTGCAGGACGGCGACGACTGGGTCCTCAACGGCCAGAAGATGTGGATCACGAACGGAGCCGAGGCTGGTCTGTTCATCGTCTTCGCGACCGTGGACCCGGATGCCGGCTACAGGGGCATCACCGCGTTCCTGGTCGAGCGGGATTACGACGGATTCACGGTCGGCAAGAAGGAAGACAAGCTCGGCATTCGCGCGTCGTCGACCACGGAATTGATCCTCGAAGACGTGCGCGTCCCTGCTGAGAACGTGCTCAGCGACGTCGGCGCGGGGTACAAGGTCGCGATTGAGACCCTCAACGAAGGCCGCATCGGCATCGGCGCCCAAATGCTCGGCCTGGCTCAGGGCGCGCTCGACCACACCGTGCGCTACGTGAAGGAGAGGGAGCAGTTCGGGCGCGCCATCGGTTCGTTCCAGGGCGTTCAGTTCCAATTGGCGGAAATGGCCACGGAAGTCGAGGCCGGACGGCTCCTGGTTTACAACGCCGCACGGCTGAAAAACGCCGGCCAGCCGTTCCTCACCAAGGCCGCGATGGCGAAGCTATACACGTCCGAAATGGCCCAACGGGTGGCGTCATTGTGCATCGACCTGCATGGTGGGTATGGATTCACGAAGGAGTATCCGGTAGAGAAGCTCTATCGGGACGCTAAGATCGGCACGATTTACGAGGGTACGTCGAACATGCAAAGGCAGACGATTGCCAAGGCGCTCATGCGATGAGCTACCTCATTCCATCCCTGGGCCTCTTCGTGTTCGGCTTCTGGGAGATCTTCCTGGTCTTCGCGGTTGTCATGCTGCTCTTTGGCGCGAAGAAGCTCCCGATGCTCGCCAAAGGACTCGGTTCGGGTATTCGGAATTTCAAGGGCGAGCTGCAACGTCCGGAAGATTCGGAGGAAGACGGGCAGTAGCCGGCGACAGTCGCCGGCAGTTCGCCGTCGTTGCAGGCGTGGTCCGGCCGCGCCATAGTCCCGTCCATGCCAAGACCAGGTCTATCCAATGTCGTGATCGTGCTCGATCACCCCAAGGACGTAGTGAATATCGCCGGGGTGATCCGGGTCATGAACAATTTCGGCCTCGGCAAACTCCGTCTCGTGAACCCCGACGAATTCAACCCGTATCGCATCGAGGGAATCGCGCACAGGAGCGGAGACCTCATCGAAGCGACTACGCGCCACGACTCCCTGGAAGATGCGGTCGCCGACGCATGCTTCGTCTTGGGAACAACCGCCCGACCGCGCACTGCGGGTCGTAAGTATCTCTGGCCGCGGGAAGCCGCGGCCAGCCTGGCCGAACGGGCTCAGGACGGGCCGGTGGTGATCCTATTGGGTCGTGAGGATCGCGGCCTCACCAATGAGGGATTGGACCTCTGCCATGCGGTGTCCATCATCCCCACGGATTCCGAATACTCGAGCATCAACTTGGCTCAGGCGTGCCTCGTGCTCGCCTACGAGGTCTTCCTGGCCCTCGACGCTTCGGACCCCAGCCTTCCATTGGGCCGCAGGGCAACGCGCGCACCGACCCAAGCGGAGCTCGAGGAGACCTTTACGGCAATTGAGCGCGGCCTCGGCCGCATCGAGTTCTTCAAGGCCAGGGAGCCATCTGTGGTGATGCGCACGCTGCGCACCATTATCGCCCGGTCAGACCCCGACCTTCGGGAAGCCCGCCTGTTGGCCGCCATTGGTTACGAAATAGGGCACTACATTGATCGCGTAGAGGACGGCTGATCCTCCGTTCGGCCAGCGAATCTCCATGCCGTGCATACGGTTAGTGTTGTGAGGCCGACCAACGCCTACCTATTATGGTGCGCACGGGAACGTTTACTCCGCGACCATGGAAGCACGGCCGCAGAATCAGCAAATTGTCCATGCCCAAATCGGAAGCTCGCGCCGAGCCACCGAAAAGCACCGAGCGCTATCGAGTCTTCCTCGATACGACTCGGGCCCTAACGGGCACGCTCAGTTCGGATGAGCTGTTCGAGGCAATCCACCGCGAGACTGCAGAGGTACTGGAAGCCTCCGGGTTCTACATCTCGCTCTACGATCAGGGGCGCGACCTGGCGACCGTCGTCTACTATGCGGACAGGGGCGATGTCAGCAGAGTCGGGGTGGCGTACCGGGGCTCAGATTCCGAGGTCATTCGCACGCAGCGGGCCTCCATGGTAAACGAGCACCTGGACGACCGATCGCTGCTCGTGCTCGGTGACGACGACACAGATGTAACCAGTTCGGCCATCTCGGCCCCGATGATTCACAAGGGCCGCATGATCGGTGCGATCAGCGCTCAGAGCTACGACGCCGAGGCCTACTCGGAGGACGATCTCACGATGCTGCAAGGCATCGCAGATCTCTCGGCCGTCGCGATCGACAACGCGCAGCAGTTCGCCGAGCTCCAGCAGCGCCGGCGTGAGGCCGAACAGATCGAGGAAATCGGACGGGCGCTGACGAGCGAGCGCGATCCCAAGGAGGTACTGGGCAAGGTCATCGCGGCCGTACTCGCCGTATTGGACGTCGATGGAGCGTCGGTGTGGCTCTGTGAAGGTCCAAACGGAAAGGTGGGGCGGATCGTGGACGCCGGAGGCGAGATCAGCCTGCCGGTCGGCCTCACTTGGGATCTGGACGGCGAACTGGGCGAAAAGCTGTTGGAGATGCACAAGCCGGTCATCATCGACGACCTCGCCTCGAGTCCGCTTGTACCCGACGCCCTCCGGGAGCACCTGGAGGCGGGCTCTAGCATAGGAGCCCCGCTGACGATCGCCGGCCGGGTCGGGGGCATACTCACCGCAGGAAGCCGACGTCCGCGCCACTTCACCGATGACGACGCCGCCGTACTGCAGAGGCTCGCGAGTCAGGCGTCCATAGCGCTCGAGAACGCGAGACTGCATGCCAACCTGCAAGCGCTTTCTCTGACCGACCCTCTGACCGGACTCCCGAACCGGCGCAGGCTCCAGATTCATCTGGACAAGGAAGTCGCTGCCGCACGACGGGGTCGCAGCCTGGTCGTCGTCGTCTTCGACCTGGACAACTTCAAGCACTACAACGACACGTTCGGGCATCTGATCGGCGACGACATTCTGCGGGCCTTCGCGCAGATCCTCGACGACGAGAACCGCGCGATGAACCTGGTCGCGCGCTACGGCGGGGACGAGTTCATGTCGGTGCTCTCCGAAAGTGACGCGGACGGAGCCCGGTTCTACGTAAACCGTGTCAAGGATCGCCTCGTCAGCGATGCGATCTTGGGCGAGTACGGCCTCGGGGTGAGCATCGGCCTGGCGGAATTCGATCCTGCTTCGATGAAGTCGACGGCCGATGTGATCCAGGCAGCCGACATGGCCATGTATTCGGCAAAGGGGCACCGCCCAGAAGAGCCTCAGACCGAGTCCTGACGAGTCCTGTGCCGTCTTCAGAGCAGGTCCGCGAGCTGCTGGACTTCGCGACCGTTCTCGCTCATGAAGCGGGTGCGCTGACGCTCCGCTACTTCGGTGGGCTCGTGGATCACGACGCAAAGAGTGACGGCTCACCCGTCACCATCGCAGATCGCGAAGCCGAAGAGCTTATTCGACGCAGGGTAGAGCAGCGATTCCCTGAGCACTCGATACTTGGCGAGGAGTACGGGGAGTCCAACACTGGTGCTCCCGTGCGGTGGATTCTCGACCCCATCGATGCCACGCGTTCCTTCATGCGCGGCGTCCCGCTCTACGGCGTTCTCATCGGCATCGAGATCGAGGCCGAGAGCGTGGTCGGTGTCGCACACTTTCCCCCGCTGCAAGAGACCATCGCCGCTGGATTGGGGCTGGGGTGTACGCGGAATGGAGACCCTTGTGAGGTCTCTCCCGTCGAGGCCATTGAGAGAGCGGTTATCTGTACGACGGACGTGGAGCGCATCCTGGCCCGTCCCGAAGGAAACGGCTGGAGGCGCCTTCAGCAGCGCTGCTTGTTCTCGCGCACATGGGGCGATTGTTACGGGCACGCGCTGGTCGCGACCGGACGTATCGAGGCGCAGGTAGATCCCGTCGCGGCCTCATGGGACGCAGGCCCGTTCCTAACGATTGCGACCGAAGCCGGGGGGCGCTTCACCACGCTGGAAGGTGACGTGACGGTGCACGGCGGGTCGATGGTCAGCTCGAACGGCCTCTTGCACAACGAGATCCTGCGAGAGTTGGCCGGCTAGGCGGCTGTTGCCCGACCTACGGCCAGGGGACACCTCTCAGGAACACTTCCTCGATGCGAGGGCGTCCGTCGCGCCCCACGCGAAGGCGCACAGTCAGGTCTTCCCAGTCAGGCGTTTCTGTGCCCTCCGGTACGAAGTAGCGCTCAATACCGAAAACCAACCGGCTTCTCTCGACCCTTCCGGTGATGGCCACCTGGCCGGGTGGCAACCCGGCCGGCTCGTCGAGCTGCACTCGTACCGGTACATGAAACTCCCCGTCGGGCCGCGTAACCACCCAGACGCGCGCGCCCGCTTCCGGACGGGGACCGGTAACCAACATCGAGTCCAGGAGACTGAACTCGTAACCCAGCCGCATGAACTGACCGCGAACCAGGTCGCGTGGGTCAACAGGTCTGACCCTGACCAGAATCGAGGATCCGACACCTGGTTGGAATCGCGCCTGCTCGAGCGACGCCCAGCCGACAAAGAAGCCGAGTTGGATTACGACCCAGGCGGCGGCGACCTTAGCTCGGCGGCTCATGTGCCCCCCATCCGTGCAAGCATTTGGCGTCGCCATTTCTCCATCCCCCACGCGGTACCGATCAGTAGCAAGCCGCCGACCACGAAGAGAATACCGGTGCCTGTCTGCCCACCGATGAGATCGAAGAACCGGGTTACGACACCCAAGCCGACGGCGGCAACCCCAATGTCGAGGTAGCGTTTGCGGCCCGATCGGGTTCCAAACGCAACGCACCAGAACGCAAGCAGAAACCAGAGCGCCCAGGCGGCAAACGTCACTAGGAGCGACGCGATCGAGAACGTCGCGTCGTTACCGAAGTCGAAGAACCACAGTTCCCGCCCGGACGGCACGACGCCGAGATCGAGCACGACCGCCATCGCGGCAATCGAAAGCAAGATGACGAGCAAGGAATTCAGGCGATCCCGCAGCCACGGAGCCTCGTTCGCCAAGGTCTCGCGAGCGATCCAAAGCCCGACGCCTCCCAACACAAGCGCGACCGACGGTAGGACCCAGGCGCCAGCGCCAGCATCGCTCGTCGGGTCGGAGAAATAGCGATAGAAGCCGAGCGTGTAGACGCCATAGATCAGCAGGAGCCCCCCAGCCGCACGCAAGATGTGCGAGATCTCAGGCTCGGCGTCCCGCACAACACTCGCGGCCCCGAGCAGAGCAGTCCCCAGCCCGACCTCCAACATCAGATGGACGGCAAACGTCGGCATCTCGATGGGGGACCCGCTGAAGCTGCCCTCCATGTGTGCCCACAGCACGAGCGCGAAGACGGCCATCCCAGTGATCGCCGCGGAGCGAAGCAGGTAGGCCAAAGGGACGACGGCCACGAGCCAGATCAGTACGCCGTTCGGAGGGTGCGCGTCGAGATTGAAGATCTGTGAGACGAGTGCGACCCCAGCCATGACCAGCCCCGCGCCCAGGAAGTGCAGAGCCTCCGCCGCACGCACATACGGACGGTTCGTCGCCGTGATCCAGAACCCCACGCCGTGTGCCCCCCCGAGCAACAGCAATAAGCCGCCGATCTTGGTCCAGTCTCCGATGCCTTGCCAGTTGGCCGCCACGAGCAGCATCACACCGAGCGCCACGGTGCCTCCACCGAGAGCCCCCAGAATCGAGGAGAGGCTTCGCACTCCCCCCTCTCGCTCCTGCTGCTCGGCCAGCGTCACGAGAGCGCTCGCGGTCGTAGCATCGACGACGCCACGCTCCGTCGCGATCTTGGCTAACTGCCTCAGCTTCGAAGTGAAAGAAGCCATCACGTGCTCCGGAACGGCTTGTGGACGCGCCTGGTCGAGTGAAAACTACACCATGATTTGCGGGATCGCGCCATTCAGTGCGCGCCCCTCAACGAGATCACACGAGGAGCAACGAAATGACTGCCAAGAGTATCTTGATTCCCGCCCTGATGGCAACCGTCTTCGGCGCAGGCTACATACTTGGTACTAGCCAGGGAGCCTTGGTGCTCGAAGCCGAGGCGAGCCCCGCGCTGGTTGCCCAGGCGACTCAGGTCTTTGAGCTGAGAACGTACACAGCCGCGGACGGCAAGATCGGCGACCTCCTGGCGCGCTTCAGGGATCACACGCTGAGGATCTTCGAGAAGCACGGCATGACGAACGTCGTGTACTGGACCCCGCAGGACGAGCCGCTTTCGGAGAACACGCTGGTCTACGTGCTCGCTCACCCCTCCCGCGAAGCAGCACGCCAGGCCTGGCGCAACTTCGGGAGCGACCCTGAATGGGATCGAGTGTCCGAGGAGTCGCAACGGAACGGGCGCCTGATCGTGAACGTAGAAAGCGTGTTCCTCGACCCGACGGATTTCTCGCCCATGCGGTAGCCAATCAGCTGGCCGCCGCGGCCACTAAGACCCTGGTGGCTGGTACGCTGGGCTCTTGGCGCAGGCCTCGTCGACCTCTTGTGCCGTCAACAGGACCGTGGTGTTCGCGGTAACGGCACCGCTCGAGTTGACCGCAAAAACGGCGGCCGCCATGGTGGCATTGTCAGGCATGTCAACGACGACATAGGCGTCGCTGGAGCCCAACGCGAAGTAGAAGGATTCGACGGTGCCACCGAGTGCCGTGAGCAGTTGCGACGCAGCATTTACACGCGCCGTTCCGCCGTCCTTCAGCAAGCCTTTGACACCTTCCGCGGTGTACGACGCTTGCAGCAAGTACTTGGCCATGGAGAACCTCCACTTGTGAGTCTAGGGGCCAACATATGGGCCCGTCATGGTTGACTGTCGCCCCGCACCCCGCAAGCCCGAATGGGGCAGAAAGGGGGCTCCGAGAATCCACCGCGCCTCAGTTCGGCAGCGGAATCCCCCTCTCCCGCAGCACCTCTGCCAGCAACCGCGAGCCGTTCACCCCGACCGGGAAGCCCGCGTACAGGGTCACGTGGGCCATCATCTCGGAGAGCTCCTCCGGCGTGATGCCGTTGTCGAGTCCCCGTCGCAAGTGCACGCGGAGTTGGTCTGTCTGATACGCCGCCTGGGTCATCGCGATCGTGATGAGGCTGCGGTCACGGAGCGACAGTTCCGAGCGCGGCCAAGTCTCCCCGTAGACGAGGTCGTCGATCAGGGTGTCGAGATACGGTGCCCCCGGGAACCTGGCGTCGGGCAGCGGCAAGCCTCGCTGCTCGAACACCCCCGCGGCCACGCGGGACGCGTTCACGCCCGTCGGGAATCCAGAATAGAACGTGACGTGGGTGATCACCTCGGAGATCTCCTCCTGTGTCACTCCGTTGTCGAGTGCCCGCCCCACGTGATAGCGTACCTCGCTGGAGGCGTACAGCGCCGTGCCGACCGCTACAGTGATCAAGCTACGGTCACGAGGCGACAGTTCAGGCCGCTCCCAAGTTTCGGCGTAGACGACCTGATTCAGGAGGTCACTGAGGTAGGGCGTGGCCGGAAACGCACCCGGAAACAGGGGGTCGGCGTCGGCGCGAGACTCGCGGGGCGAAGACTCGGGCGGCGACGTCGGAAGGCCACGCTGCTCGAACACTTCGGCAGCGACCCGGGCCGCGTTCACGCCCGTGGGGAATCCCGAATACCACAGCACGTGCGCGATGAGTTCGGCGATCTCGCTCTGCGTCACTCCGTTGTCGAGCGCCCTCCCCATATGGATGCGCAGCTCGTTGGTCGCGTAGAGCGCCTGGTTGACCGCGACCGTGATGAGGCTCCGGTCCCGGGCCGAGAGCTGGGGGCGCTCCCAGATGTCCCCGTAGAGTACGGCGTCGCGGATCTCGCCTAGATAGGGCGAAGCGGCGTAAGCCCCCGTGGGCGCCGCGGGCTGCTGGGCCGCGAGATGAGGCTGCGGGACCATCAATGATATCAAGGCGAACGCGGCCACAGCCGTGCCGCAGAGCGAACCGGTGGAATGGGGCATCTCTCCTCCTCCTTCCTCGGTGATGATGCAGAGCGGGGAGTCCAACTTGTCGGGCTAAACGCCCCTCGGAAAGGCAGTCGAGCTCCTTGTACGGACGGCTTTGTGACAACCGCGATGACGTGCGGACCCGCTCGCTACCTACTCGAGCAAGTAAGCGGCGACGTCGTCGACTGTCTTGGCGAAGTCTTCCGAGACATCGAAGTACCTCAGGCCGTGATGGTTGCACTGCTCCGCCAGGTGTCGACTGAATCGGATGCCGTATTCGACTACCCCGAGCACATACTCGTCGTCATGCTCGGTTAGCCAGTCATTGGGGAGCCCCCTAATGCTGCCGGATCTCGGCCAGCTTTTGGCGAGAGTCGATAGAGCAGTACACGACAAAACAGGCCCGCACGTCCGCTCCTGGAAAGCTCAGCAGTGCGGCAGCTTGATGAGGTAGGATCATATCGCCTTCGAAGATGTAATCGGAGTCGGAGTCCAACACGTTCTCCGCGATCGCTCGCGCTAACGGCCACATCTTCTCCCCCACCTCAGCGGGGTTGGCGTCGGCGTCAATTCCAAGCGAGGGGACCGCGTTTTGCAGCCCCATCTTCAACGGATCGAGCGAGAGCAGTGGGTACTCGGCCTCGGCAGCGACCCGCCGGGAGATGATCCCTTTCCCAGCCCGTGGTGCCCCTCCGAGCAGGAGGAGCATACCACCTAGTCGAGATAGTAGGTGATGAGGATTCCTGCGATCAGATCGTCTACGATGCTGAAGAAGACGGGCTCTTCCACGTCGCAGCGTCCGCATTGGTAGTAGGGATCTCCGTCCGTCCGCCCCTGAGGTACACCGAACGCTGCCACCACGTCGGCCCAAGATGACCCGACGTCGAACAGGTCGTTTCGCAAGAGACCTGGCCCGGTCACCTCGGCTTGGAACAAGAACTCCCGACCACCCGTCACTTTGTAAATGCTGACCGATACGCCGCGATCGTATTCCATGACCACGACCGTGTCGATCTCGCCAGCGACGTAGTCATTAGGTAAAGGTGTCGTCGTCCGGGCTTGCGGTGGACCAAAGGCTGCCTCCACGTCGTCGATTCCCGTCGTCGGCGGAAAGAACGCCGTGGTGAGCCAATCGTCTCGAAGCGTGGCCTGCTGCTCGGGCGACCGAATGGGACGGTCTTGATCCGGCCGCTCGGGCACGGTGGCCGAACCAGACTCCACCGGGGCAGGCGCTTCGTCCGCCTGGGGCGACTCTTCACCGTTCTCAGCGACGCACGCGCTGGAGGCCAGGACGAGCATCGCCAGACCGCACGCGAGCACGCCACTCAGGACGAGCGTTTTCATCACGGGTCATCCACTCTTGGGCGGTAGTCTACGGTCTAGCTTGGTTCAACAAGGGGAACAGCACATGGTGCATGGGAACGCCTGCGGCCAGCTCATTCTCTAGGCCAGGGAACGGCGGTGAAGTCGTCCACGGTCGTGGCGCATGGGTCATGTCATCACCCAGGAAGCGCACCGAGAAGGCACGGCGCCGGTGCGAACCGCTAACGCCGGCGGAGGCGTGCAGCGTGAGCATGTTGAAGAACACCGCGTCACCGGGTTCCAGTGCCCACCCAATAATGTCGTAGTCGTCTCGGTTGGCATCGATGTCCGGAAGATCCGCCAGGCTGCCCTCCGGGAACCACTTGGCTTCGTTTTTCAAGAACGTGCGGGGCATTAACCAGGGGCCTAGGTGAGAACCGGCCACGAACTCCAGGGTCGCCCCCCGGGAAACCGGGTCCACAGGTAACCACATGCTGACGTTTTGCCGGCCGTCCACATTGTAGTAGGGCTGGTCCTGATGCCAGGGCGTGCGCTGGCGAGTGCCCGGCTCCTTGACCAACAGGTGGTCATGGTACAGGCGTGCTTCGTAGCTTTGCATCAACTGCGCCGCGACACCGGCGACGCCGGACTCGAAAATCAATCGACGATAGGCGTCGTTCACCTGCCAGTTACAAAAATCCTCGAAGAACCAGCCTGGATCGTCCGGATCGCTGGCGACCTGCGCCAGGGGGCTGGGAGCGCTCAGGTTCTCCTCAATCCCCTGTGCCAGGTCGGCAATCTGTGCCTTGCTGAACAGTCCACGGAGACACACGGCCCCATCGCACAAATAGGCTTCCAACGCAGCAGGATCGAGCCGACCCTCGCTGGGCACGTCGTCAGCATGGCGCATGGTCAGCTTGTCCTCGAGTGGTGGACCTTCCCCCACAAGAAGAACTCTGGAGTCTCCGACACTTCCCCCTCCCAACCCAGCTCCTCGAGGCGCGCCAAAAGCTCCCGAGGGTGGTAGAAGACCTTCACGATGTCGAATCTCCGACCGTCGCTTAGTTCGCGGGTGACTCTGTGATCCCTGGAACCCGGTGCGTTGCCGACCCTTTTGCCGTCCGACCATTGGTACTCGGCGTGTCGCTGGGTGTCGATGAAGAAGACAGTCCCGCCCGGGCGTACACATCGTCCGACGAGACTCCAGAATTCTTCGAAGCGACTCGGAGGCACATGAGACAGCCAGAAAGAAAAGAAGACTGCGTCATACCTGCGCCCAGGACCCCAGTCGAAGATATCGGCTTGCACGTATTCGACGTTTCGGCTGCCGACACGATCCTGATTCAGAGTCAGGACCTCTGGAGCGCTGTCGACCGCCATAACGGACTCGACGCGTTTCGCTAGCTCGGCAGTCCACCAGCCAGTTCCAGGTGCGAACTCCAAGACCGATTCGCCCCACTCAACGCGATCGAGTTCGGCGAGCAGCATGTCGATCTCCGCGACCCACCGTTTCGAGTGATCCGGACCCTGATCGTATCGCCCTCGACGAAGAAACCAGTCGTCGTATTCAGGGGCCCTGGCTCGGTAGTACGCTACCTGCTCCGAGATTAGTTCATCGTCGTCCGTCGTCACGTTCCGCCCGGTCGCATCCATACATGTCTAACCATCAACCTACGTTGCCCAAGGTATTCAGACTCCAGAGCGCGTAGGGGTTCGCCGGAGATGGCGAGAACGATTCCAAACAACATGGCGGTAGCGTATCGCTGAGCGGATGTTGGAATACACACCTCAACCTCCTGCCTTCGGGTCTAGGCGTTGGAAGCGGCACGCCGAGTCTTCAATTGACCCGCGAATGGACCCGGCCGCTAGCTCAACGTCGACGCCCCGATATCCGTGTCGCAAGTACCTACACTCCGTCGTCTTTAGCGCCTAGTTACTTCTCAGGTCACACTCTGCCCGCCTCCAGGAATGTCTGATAACGGACAAGGGACTCACGACGCGGAGGTGACGGTGACAGCCGTCACCGGAGTGGCCGCGCAGCGGCCGAGCCGTTACTTAGGGTACGTCGCATCAGCCTACTCGCGAAAAGCGCCCTAGGCGAGAGCTTGAGTCCGGCGTTATGCGGAATCGCCGCCCTACCCGATTGTCAAACACTGGCTTTCCTAACGTCTCGCGATTCTGATGCACCAGGGCACGCCCGCCTCTGAGGCAGCTGGATGAGTCGCTTGTGATCAGGCGCGCTACCGGGGCCACCGGAGGAGGGACCGATCGAGGGGCCTCCACTGGTCCAATCGGGATCGTTCGTGCCTGTACCGACCGCCGAGCCAAGCGACCTCTCGAACGTGATTCGCTAGCTTCACTGGTGAAGGAGGTACATTCAGAGGGCCTCGACGAGCGTCCTCCCCGCCGAAACGTAGCCCGCGGGACCCCCCCTTCAGTCCAAAATCGCGCGACTCCAATCGGGAGGGCGCGAGTCGAATGCATCCGGAGGAACAGTGGCGCGACGCACCAACTACGGCTTCGAGAAGAAGCAGCGGGAGCTAAGGAAGCAAAAGAAGAATCAGGAGAAGGCCGAACGCCGCCGCCGTGAAGGGGCAGCTAGCCCAGCACCCGAGAGCGGCGAAGTCGCAGACAAGACCCCGCCCGAGTCGGAACCGCTCGATCGCGGCTGACGAAGAGCCCGCCCTCGACCCGAAGCTCGGCACACGCATCGATGCGCTGTGCGAGGAGGGTCGTGTGTTCTGGCACCGCTTCGACGCGGAGGTCCGCCAAGACGACTGGCACCCGTTCGTGGCCGCCGACTACGACGCTGTCCGGGCCACGCTCGTTTCTCTTCGCAGACCGGGTCTCCGGTTCCTCGAGTGGGGATCGGCCACGGGCGTCATCACGATCATGGCGGACTTGCTCGGCTTCGATTCCTGCGGTATCGAGCTCGACTCGTCTCTCGTCGACGTGGGGCGGGAGCTCGCCTCGCGATGGCGTTCGAACGCGCGGTTCGCCGCGGGGAGCTTCGTTCCGATGGGATGGGAATGGAGGCTCTCCGGCGGGGATGGTCGCCACGGAACTATCGGCCGAGGGCCGTCGGGCTACTTGGAGCTAGGGCGTGCGCTACACGACTTCGACATCGTCTACGCCTTCCCGTGGATGGGGGAGGAGCCGATGATGCTCGACCTCATGCGCTGCCACGGCCGCGAAGACGCTCGCTTGTTGCTACACACGACCCAGAACGGAACGAGGATGTACCAGGGCGGCCGGGTCGTGTAGCCCGCGATGTCCGCGACCACACCGCAGCGAGTCGGCGGAAGCCTGTCAGGCGAGTAAGCCGCGACGCAGATCAAAGGCCGGCAGCAGAAGGGGCCTGTTCGAGCCGCGAAAATAGCGGCGCTATCTAACGCCTCGCGATTCTGCTGCACGGCCGCTATCAGAAATGGCGCCCAACGGACAACTTCACGAACCCTATCGCCTATGGGGCCGGCCGGCCACAATCGCGACGTTTCGCGAAAGAGGGGCTATCACGAACTCTGTCGCGAATGGGGATTGTTGTCGTGGTATCGTGCCACGACCCCTACTTCTTGTCCTCAAGGAGCCGGTCGATCGGACTCTTGACCTTCCGGAGATTACGCTGGGCCATGTGGGTGTAGATGACGGTCGTGGGGATCTTCTCGTGTCCAAGTAGTTCCTGGATGCTCTTCAGGTCCGTTCCACCCTCCAGGAGGTGGGCCGCAAAGCTGTGTCGCAACATTTGCGGTGTGACCCGCTTCTGAATGCCGGCTCTCTTCCCGGCCCGCGAAACCTGCCTTTGGATGCTTCTGGTGGTGATGTGTCGGTCCGGTCTGTGGCCGCCGGGGAAGAGCCAATGCACGGGTCGATCCACGCGGACGTACTCCCTCAAGACCGCGAGTACCACGGATGACAGGATGGCATAACGGTCTTTGCCCCCCTTCCCCCGTCGCACATGGATCTGTCCTCGCTGAGAATCGACGTCCTCCACCTGCAGCCGTGCGGCTTCACCGACCCGCAGCCCCGCGGAGTACAGAATGAACGCGATCGCCCGGTGCTTCGGAGATCCGAGCTCATCCAGAAACCGACGCACCTCGGGCTCGCTGAGAATCTTGGGCAGTCGTTTCTCGCGTTCTGGCCGCGGGATGTCGGCCACCGGGGCGGGCGCATTCAGGACATGCCTGTGCAGGAACCTGAGGGCACTCAGCGCCTGGTTGGCATAGCTGTGCGACAATCCCGACCGGAGCATATCCAGCATCCAGGAGCGGACCTCCCCGTCCTTGGCCACAGGATCCGTACGCGGTCTCCCGGCATAGAACCGTCTCACGTGGGCAGAGTAAGGCGACCGCGTCTGTCGCACGCATCCACGCAGCACCAGCTCGTCGTCCAGCCGCTGCAACAGCTCCCACAACCAGTCAGGCAGCGTCGCTCGGGTCTTCGCATTCATCGTACCCCACGCTAGCCACCCCCCGGGGGCCCCCGAATACCCAGATCAGCCACCCGCCCCGATCGTGAGCCAATTGGTAGGGAAACACCTACCCGCCAAGTCCCTCAAACAAGGAAACCTGGTACCGGGACCGACGTGTGGGTTCTGCTCAGAGCGCGCAGGCATAACCCGCGAACAGGCGACGAAGACGGGAAACGGAGTCCGGCGAAGCCGGCCTCCGGGCGAGCGCAGCGAGCGGATTCCCGCGCAGGAGCCCCAGCCCCCCGGGAACCCAGACCCAAGCGCCCACCGCCAGCACCCCCGGAACAACCCGCTTCAGCCGGAGCGCGGCGAGTAGAGCCCGCGCGGCGGTCCCCCCTGCCCGGCGGTCCCTTTACTCCGCAGCCGCTAACTCAACCTCAATAGTCTCCGGATCCCCCATGGGCTGCCAAATCTGCATCGCCGGGAACGTGGTCAAGAACCACCGCACGGCCCCCAAGTACAGCCCCAGGAACATGCACCCAATCAGCGGCTGCCAGATCGTGAAGATCGGATCACCCTCGTGCCACAGCGAAGGAGCCACCATGCCGTAGCGTTCCAACCAGAGTCCGATCACGATCACCGAAGTGAAGAAGGCCAACAACTTCGGCTTCATCTTGGGCTTCCGCCCCAGCAGCCCTGCGAACGGGATCACGAAGCACATCACGATCACGAGCAGCGAGTAGGGCCCCCAAGACTCTGGGTCCGAGCGATGCACTATCCACGCCTGCTCCCACGGTAGCTTGCCGTACCAGATCACGAGGTACTGACCGAAGAACAGGTAGGTCCAGAACACGCTAAAGGCGAAGGCCAGCTTGCCGATGTCGTGCCTCTGCTGCAGCCCAATGTGGTTCTTGAATTCCTTGTCCTGCGTGCGCAGGTACAGGCTCCACAGCGCGGTGGACGCGATTCCGCCCCAGAACGCGCCCATGAAGAACCACGGACCGATCATCGTGCTGTACCAGTGCGGTTCGAGCGTCATCACCCAGTCGTACACGATGATGCTCATGACGAGCGCGTATACGATGACGAACGCCGGAGCGATCGTGGTCATGCGCTTGTAGCTGTTGACCTCCTCCTGCTCCTGACCCATCCAGCCCTGGGTGAGGTGCTCGCGCCACGCCTCCCGTGCTGGGTCACCCCCGTCGGCGCCCCTCGTGAGCCCCATGTCCGGGCGCACGGCGTGGTACACGAAGTACAGCGCCATGCCGAAGAGCAGAAGTACGGCCACGAGATTCCGGGCCACCAGGAACGGTATATTCAGGTAAGCCGCCTTCTCTTGGACGATCGCATCGGTCGCCATCATCTCGATCCACGGGAAGTAGTCCTCCCGGAGAAAGAGCAGCATCGGCAGCAGCAATACGAACGAAATCGGCAGGAACGCCGCGAACGACTGGCTGACGCGGCGCATCGACCAGTTCCACTTGGCCTTGGTGATCCACGTCACAAAAGCGAAAAGCACGCCTCCGATCGAAATGCTCGTGAAATACAGCCAGTTCGAGACGTAGCTGATCCACGCAGAGTCGGGGTCCTGCCTGAGCCGAATCACGAACGCCGCGAGACCGACGAAGAAGAGGGCCCCGATCAATGTCGAAGCATTCCTCGAACGCGGCAGGTAACGAACCGGGACTTCGGAGGGGATGTCGATGTTGGCCATCTACTCGTCACCCCCGGCAGGCGTGTTACCCGCCTGTCGTTGCAGCTGCCTGACGTGGTTCACGACACTCCAGCGGTCGAAATGCGTGATGCGGCTGCCGTACTCGGGCATGAGCCCGCGCCCGACACGCATTATCGCGTAGAGGTACTGGTCGCTATACGCAGCAACGGTCTCTCCGGAAACGTTGTAGGCCGGAAGCAATGGATGCTTATCCGCGATGTAGGCGTTGGCGCCGACCCCATCGGGGCCGTGGCATACCACGCAGAACCGCATGTAGATCTCTTCACCACGCGCCATCGACACCGCTTCATTGGGATCCATCGGGTTCACGAGCCCCTGAATCACCTCGTTGCCTACGCCGGGCGTACCCAGATCGAGTTGAGTGAACCGCGGCACGTCAACGCCTTCCGGCTGGCCGAGGTTGACCTCGCCTGGCGCGGCTGGGTAGTTGCCCGACGCGAATGCCACCGAGTTCTCGGGCGCTCCTCGCGGGTTCTCGTACGGATCGAACGAGCGCTGATTCCGCATGCTGCGCCCGAAGACCAGGACCGCGACATCATCGAGTGGCTTACAGCCTCCCAGCGTGATGAGCGCGAGCGCCGCAACGAGCGGGCGAGCGAACCGGAACCTAAACATTGGCCCCTCCTTCTCCCTCACGGAGCTCGATAGGCTCCTGCCCGTTCAGGATATTTCTCGCTTCGTCAAGGCGACCGCCCTCGGCCTGCACGTACACGCCATAGCGCCCGGCCGTGAACTCGGGATCGTAGACCACGGCTGGTCGCAGGTCGGGCAGGCGACTGAGAATGAACAGGCCGATCAAGGTCGCAAGAGCGCCGAAGAGAATGGTCAACTCGAACGCGATGATGATGTAGGCCGGAATCGAGACGATGGGTTTGCCGCCAACCACCAGGGGCCAGTCCACCGACGTCCAAGTGGTGAACGCGAACCCTGTCGCTGTACCCGTGAGCCCCCCCACGAGCGTCCATACCCGAACCGGGCTCTGGTCGTAGCCGAGCGCATGCTCAATGTGATGATCGGGGTAGGGTGAATACGCCTTCACCCCTTTGAAGCCGGCCTTCTTGAGCTGCTCGATCGCGTCGACCGTCGAGTCGAGGTACTCGTACGAAGCGAGAAGCCCTCCACTTTGACTCATGAGTGGGCCTCCTTCTGCTTACGCATCGGCGGCGGCAGCACTTCCTTGAGCTCTTGGATCGCGATGGGCGGCAGGAGCCTGGTGAAGAGCAGAAACCAGAAGCTGAACCAACAGAAACTACCGAGCAGGATCCCCATCTCTGTGAGCGAGGGACGGTAGATGCCCCAGGCGAACGGCTCGTACTCGTGGTGAAGCGACGTGACCACGATGACGTATCGCTCGAACCACATGCCGATGTTCACGAAAATCGAGATCACGAACAGCGCGGGAATCGAGTACCGCACGCGTTTGAACCACAGCATGATCGGCACGAACATGTTGCAGGTGAGCATGATCCAGGTCGCCCACCAATAGGTGCCGAAGAGTCGGTTCCAGAAGGCGGTGCGCTCGATTTCCTCACCGCTGTACCAGGCCATGAAGAACTCGGACATATAAGCGTACCCCACGATCATCGACGTCAGCAGGCAGAGCTTGGCCATGGCGTCGAAGTGCTTCGTGGTGAGGTAGGCCTCGAGCCCGAAGACCTTCCGGATCGGCACCACCAGCGTGATCACCATCGCCACGCCGGAGTAAATGGCTCCAGCGACGAAGTAAGGCGCGAAGATCGTCGTGTGCCAGCCCGGTACGATCGACACCGCGAAGTCCCACGAAACGACCGAGTGAACCGAGAGCACCAGCGGTGTGGCAAGCGCGGCGAGGAAGATGTACGCCTTGCCGAAGTGGTGCCATTGCTGGTCGGTGCCGCGCCAGCCCATCGAGATCACCTGGTAGAGCTTCTTCCTCAGCCCCGTGGCCCGGTCTCTCGCAGCCGCGATGTCCGGGATCGTGCCTAGGTAGAAGAACGTCGCGGACACCGTGAAATACGTCGTGATCGCGAACACATCCCACACCAGCGGCGACTTGAAGTTTGGCCACAGGAATCGGGAGTTCGGATACGGGATCAGCCAGTAGGCGTGCCAGAGGCGGCCGACGTGGATGAGCGGGAAGAGCCCCGCGGTCATCACTGCGAAGACCGTCATGGCCTCGGCGGCCCGATAGATCGCCTGCCGCCACGGTGCCCGGAACAGGAACAAAATCGCCGAGATCAGCGTGCCCGAGTGCGCGATACCGACCCAGAAGACGAACGTCGTGATGTAGACGCCCCACCCTACGGGCGAGTTCAGGCCAGTGACTCCGATGCCTCGATAGAGCTGCCAGCCCCAGGACGTGAAGAAGACGACGAGTCCCAGCGACGCCAGCGAGAACAGTGCCCACCAACCCTTTCCTGGCGTGGCAAGCACTTTCAGGACGTCGCGGTTTACGTCGTCGAGCCTGGTGACGTCGGGGTGGGCCAGCGCTCCCCGCACGATCGGATCCTTGGTCGCGTTGGACACTAGTCGTGCCCTCCCGACGCGATCTCGTGGAACGTCACCTTCCTCAGATAGTGTACCGCTGGCTGCGTATTGAGGAGTTCGTCGAGAACCCGATACGTGCGCTCGCTCGAAACCACCTGCGACACGCGCGAGTTCTCGTCACGGATATTGCCGAAGACGATCGCCTCCGCGGGGCAACTCTGCTCACACGCCGGTACGATCTCGCCGTCGTTGATGGCGCGGCCGTCCTCCAACGCCGCACGGTTCTCGACATCCCGAATGCGTTGCATGCAGAAGCTGCACTTCTCCATGACGCCGTTGGTACGAATCGTGACGTCCGGGTTCCACTGCCAGTTCATGGGCTCCGGTACGTCGTCCATGTACCGATACCAGTTGAACACCCGCACCTTGTAGGGGCAGTTGTTCGCACAGTACCGCGTTCCCACGCAACGGTTGTAGATCTGCGCGTTCACGCCTTCGGGTGTGTGGTACGTGGCGAACACGGGGCAGACCGGCTCGCACGGCGCGTTGGCGCAGTGCTGGCAGATCATGGGCAACATGCGCACGTCCAGGTCGCCCGCCTGCGTCGCATCCATGTGCTCGATGTAACGCTCGATGCGCACCCAGTTCATGTCGCGGCCCATCATGACCTGTTCCTCACCGACCCACGGCACGTTGTTCTCAGCTTGGCACGCGGTCACGCACGCGCTGCAGCCCGTACACTTGTCGAGGTCGATTGCCATCGCCCAGCGCGGAAGATCGTGCGACTCCGCGTATGGACCGTGCCTGGAGCCCTCGAGGGGGAACGCCGTAGCCGCGCCACCCTCGGAAGGCACGGGCACGAACCCACCGACACCCTGCAGCTCCTGAAACTCGGCGTGGCCCTCGTCGTGCTCGGCTTCTTCCACGTGTCCCAGGTCGGCGAGCGCCACCGCCGGCGCGATCGGACGGTCGTGTTGATCGCTCGACCCTTCGATGGTCGCGATGCGCCGGCGTTCACCGGTGGGGGTCACCGTGACCGACGTCGCGAGCGTGAGCATCGCACCAGACGGCTGCTCGGACTCGGACGGTAACAATGCCAGGGCGTTCACACCGCTCCCGTTGGCCCACCGGCCCATGTTGGTGTGCCCACCACCCATGGCGAGCGCGACCGCGTCTTCACGGATGCCGGGATAGATCCAGACCGGGACCTCTACCTCTCCGTGCGGGGACGTCACCCTGACGATGTCACCCTCACGGATGCCGCGCTCCTCCGCGGTGGTTCCGTTCATTTCCAGCCACGAATGCCACGTAATCTTCGAGACCGGATCCGGCAACTCCTGCAGCCACGGGCTGTTCGAGAACTCACCGCCACCGAACCTCGGCGACGGGTGCACCAGCAGCGTCAGATCCCCACCGAGATCGAGCGCCGGAGCGTCGAACGAGAGCGCGACGTCCGGTGCCTGCAGCTGCGACGGCGCGGCGGTCGTGCCCATGTCGTGCTCGACCGCACCGGTGCGCAACGCCAGGCGCCAGGAGGTCTCGAAGTCACCCACGGAGTCGTCGTGCATCTCCATGTGGCCATTGCGCATGAAGTCGTAGAACGTCGTCGCGCCGAAGTCGTTGCCCAGATGCACCGACGTAGCGAGCAGCACGTCTCCGGCCGACTTGGAGTCGAAGTGCGGAACCGGTTGCATGACCGGCTGCTGCAGCGCCACGACGTCGGAGCGAGGCATCGAGTCGCCCCACGCCTCGAGGAAATGACGGTCGGGCAGGATCAGGTCGGCCAGAGCGGCGGTCTCGTCCATCGCCGAGGCGAAGGAGACTTTGAAGGCTGCTTGACTGAAGGCCTCCACGAAACCGGACGCAGCAGGCATCGAGTACGCGGGGTTCGCGCCGTGCACGATCGCGACGCCAACCTGGCCGGCGGCCATCGCGCTCACCGCGGACTCCATCTCCGCGTACGCACCGGTCGCGGCGCTCACGGCTGCGTCGTAGTGCACGGTACGACCGACGTTGCCTGCCACATGATTGAGGATCATGACCGCGATGTTCGCGGCGGTCGCGTTCCGGTGGTGGCCACCCACGCCCGGACCCATGGCGAGCGTCGGGCTCTCGGAAGCGAAGCGCTCCGCGAGCTCACGGATCGAATCCTCGCTGACCCCGGCGGCCTGGGCCGCCACGGCCGGGCTGTACGCACGCAGCACGTCGGCGTAGGGGCCTGCCGCTCCGGCATCATCCGCGATCACAGCAGCCATGCCCAGCGCGACCGCAGCCTCGGAGCCTGGTCGGATCGGGTACCACTCGTCCGCGTTCAGACCCGTGGTCGAGAGCCGCGGCCCGAGGTACACGAAGCGCCCCTTGGAGCCCGCGGCGTCCACCGCGCTCATCTGCGCGAGGCCCTTATTATGGGCCACCGGTGAGGAACCGGTCTCGATGAAGTCGTTGCCGAACGACAGTAGCAGCCGTGCGTTCGCGATGTCGTAGCTGGGTAGTCCGGTCGCACCGTACGTGATGCGGGCCGCCTCTCGCAGCGGAGCGTCGGACACCGCGTCGTACTCGATGCGCGTGCCGTTCACCGCCGCGACGAACTCATCGACCAGATTGCTCATCGAGGGCCCCATGCGGCCGCCGATGAACATCACGTTGCCAGTCGCCGTGATTTGTGCGGCGAGCAACTGTTCCGCCTCGTCCCAGGTACCCTGCCGCAGGCGATCACCCTCGCGGATCATCGGCCCGTGGAAGCGGTCCGGGTTGTAGAGATGCTGCAGCGTGGCGTGGCCCTTGGAGCAGAGACCACCTCGAGAGACCGGGTGGTTGGGGTTGCCCTCCACCTTGACCGCACGGCCCTCGCGCGTACGCACCCACATGCCGCACTGCGCGGAGCATCCGCCACAAACCGTCGTATACCAGGTCGCGACGCCGGGTGTGATCTCTTCGGGAGCCACTACGTAAGGGAGGAGCCGCTCGGGTTCCGAGCAGCCGGTCAGCGTCGCGCTCGCGCCCGTTACGCCGAGTACCTTGAGGAAGTCGCGGCGTTTGATTCCGTCAGTCATAGTTATGGGCTCGGCCTAGTAGTGGCAGACGGCACAGTCTGTGGACGCCTGCTGCTCGCCGTTTTCATCCGGCCGCCGATGGCATTCCACGCACCACCCCATGTTGTCACCACCCCAGACCGGATCCTGTCCGAAGAACAATTCTTTGGCCGGAGTCCACCACTCGTCAGGCTTGGTCAACACTTCCATCTCCTGAATCTCACCGTGGCACTCCTGGCACTCGAGGCCCGCATTGACATGGCGCATGTGCGGGAAGTGCGCGTGGTCCGAGATCTTGTAGATCCTCACCCAGGGGATCGGCTCGTCGCGCTCTAGGTACCCCTGGATCTTGGCGACCTCTTCCGGATGATTCGTGCCAGGAATCGCTACATGGCATCCCCAGCAGCTCGCGACGGACGGGATGCCCGCGGCGACCGAGCGCTCCGCCGAAAAGTGGCAGAACTGGCAGTCCATGTTGTTCTGCCCTGGCTCGCTGCCGGCATGCTGATTGTGGGGGAACGCGATGGGCTGTCCGGTCTCGACCGCGCCCTCGGCTCCCTCTCCGCCCTCGCCACCTCCACCCTGGACGAACGCGAGACCGGCAAGCGCGAAAACGCCGGCCAGCCCGCCGATGAGCCAACGCTTTTTCATTCGGAGCCTTGTGCCTGAAGGCAAGCACAGCGCCCCTGGGACGAGAGGCGCCGAAGGGCTCTTTTGCGATCCGCCGACGGTTTGTGACAAATCGGAACAAGCCCTGAATGCGGCCAAAAGCTACCGGAAGGCTCGGGGTAGGGTCAAGACGGTCGAAACCCCCTTGAAAAACCTTTCTAGAGACCTTTTTCTCCGCGTGGGTGTTATACTTTCTCCACTTCGGCAGGCCTGGTTTCCGAGGCGGTCGAACACCCCCGATGCGGACTCTCTCTGGGCCCGCGACAACGCGGGTCGGCGGACCGTTTCCGGCCCTGTACTCGGTACGACGCTACGTGACTTCGATGCCTGAAACGACAGCGCCCCCACCATCGAGGGCGACGCAACCCTCTCTGGAGCTTCTGGACGACCTCGTGTACGAAGTCGAGACAGTCTTCCACGGGAAAAGGGAGGTCGTCCGGCTCGCACTCGCCTGCGTATTGGCGCGTGGACACGTGCTGTTCGAGGACGTCCCCGGTGTGGGCAAGACGACGCTAGCGCACGCGCTCGCTAAGACACTGGGAGCAGGCTTCCGTCGCATCCAGTTCACTGCCGATCTGCTGCCCTCCGATGTGCTCGGCGTTTCCGTGTATAACCCCAAGACGCTCGAGTTCGAGACCCGCCGGGGCCCCCTGTTCACCAACGTGGTGCTCGCGGACGAGATCAACCGCGCGCCCCCGCGAACGCAGAGCGGACTGCTCGAGGCGATGCAAGAGGGCAGTGTCACTATCGACGGCGAAACCCACGAGCTGCCGAAGCCGTTCGTGGTCATGGCGACGCAAAACCCGCTCGAGCATCATGGCACCTATCCACTGCCCGAGAGTCAGCTCGACCGGTTCCTGATGCGCATCACGATCGGCTATCCGGCTCCCGAGGCCGAGCGGCGCATCCTGACCGAGTCTGCGGTGATCGAGCCGGTCATGGATCGCCTGCAAACAGTCCTCTCCACGGCGCAGGTGCTCGCGCTGCAAGAGCGTGTGGAGGAAGTCGACGTCGACGAGGCCATCCTCGACTATCTGATGGCGATCGTGGAGAAAACACGCACCTCGCCCCAGCTCCGCATGGGCGTGAGCCCGCGTGGCAACATCCAGCTTTCCCGTGCGGCCCGGGCCTACGCGCTCACCCAGGGCCGCACCTACCTCGTTCCGGACGACGTCCGTGAGCTCGTCGTGCCGTGCCTCGCTCACCGAATTCTCCCCACGGGCACCACCGGCTCCACTCTGGACGCGCACGAGCAAGCAACCCGGATACTGGAGGAGATTCTCGATGAGGTAGAGGCGCCGGTGTGATTCCCGCGCTACTCGCTAACATCAAGCGGGCGTGGCGGAAGCTCCGGGGCTGGCGTCGCATCAGCTTCACGTCCGGCGGGCTCGTCTTCTCGATCGGAGCGCTCGCGGTCGGCTTCGCGGCGATGAACACGGGCAACAACCTGCTCTACCTGCTGCTCGGTTCCATGCTGGGCTTCATCACCGTGAGTGGCTGGCTCTCTGAGCAGGCCATCTGGAAGCTGAGCATCGAACGACACCTTCCGCGCGCGGTCACCGTGGGGCAACCGATGCGACTGGGCTACCACGTGCGCAACCTCAAGAGGTGGCTACCGAGCCTCACGGTGGAGATCTTCGAGGAGGGCCTGCCGCAAAGCGCATTCCTGGCGCACGTCCCGGCAGGCGGCACCGCGGAGGCCCGTTCTACGAACCGTTTCGTGCGCCGTGGAATCTACCCGCTGTCGACCGTGACGCTCTCGACGGCGTTCCCCTTCGGCATGTTCCTGAAGCAACGGGACATCGAGATCGCCGGCGAAGTCGTCGTGTGGCCGCGCTGTGACCGGCCCGTGCGCACACCGTCACCCGGCGGCGGGCGCATACCTCGGCTCGGCGTTTCGGCGCGTGGCGCCGCGGGCACCACGGGCGAGTACCGAAGCCTGAGAGCTTACCGCCCGGGCGACGACCCCCGCGACATCCATTGGCGTTCGTCCGCTCGGCTGCGCGAGCCCGTCATTCGCGAGTACGAGCGCGACGGCGCAGAGACGCGCTGGATATGCCTCGATACGCGAGCAGAGCCGACAGACGCCTCGGAAGTAGCGGTCGAGGTCGCTGCTTCGCTGGCGGCACGCGCCATCGCCGAAGGTAGGCCGGTGGCGCTCGCAGCTGGAGATGTGGTGATCGAGCCCGGCGAGGGGCCCGGTCAACTCGAGCGCATCCTCGATGTTCTGGCTCGCGTCGACTTCCTACCGACGAACCCGGCGCCTTCCCCTCCCGTGGATCCGGCGTCGTGCGTGCTCGTCTGTGTCGAGGGCGGCAGCGGCTTCGGCGATGTGTTGGCCGTGGGTGGGGACGCGCAGTTGGACCCAGAGGAGGCCGCGTGAGTCTGAGGTTGCTGCACAGACGGCTCGCCGTTTCCATGGGTCTCACCGGTTTGCTCGCGTTCGCGGGCGGAGCAGGCTTCGAGCCGATCTCCGCTACGCTGGCAGCGACAGCGCTCGTGACCGCTTTGTTCTGGCACCCGCCTCGCGATCTGTCCGAGCGCATGGAGAAGGTCTTCTTGCCTCTCGCTGCCCTGCTGCTGGCGCGTGCGCTGATCGTTTTCGTCGTCGGCGGCGATGTGGTGATCCCGGTCGTCGATCTGCTGCTGCTGTTGATGGCGGCGGAAGCCCTGCGCTCACTAGACGCTCCCAACGATGTGCGGCTCTACGCGCTCTCTTTCGCGCTGATCCTGGCGTCCACCGCATATCGCCCTGGTATCGTGTTTCTGATGGCCTTTGTCGCCTACATCGGTCTCTCGACGCTCGCGCTCATGGTCGGACACCTGCGCCGGGAGGCTGAATCCCACAAGGTCCGGGACCTTCCGCTCGGCAGAGGGCTCGTTGCTACTACGGGGGCCCTAGCCGGCGTAATCCTGATGGTGGCGCTCGCAGTCTTCGTCACATTCCCGCGCGTGTCTCAAGGGTGGGCGGGACGAGGCGAGACCCTGGCTACGTCGATCTCGGGATTCAGTGATCAGATCTCCCTCGGACAGTTCGGCTCCACGATCCTCGGCAACCCGGAGATCGTGCTTCGTGTCGAGTTCCCGGAGGGACCGCCTGAGGACATCGCCTCGCTACACTGGCGCGGTCGCTCCTACGACCACTTCGACGGCATCCGTTGGAGCCGATCGCGAAGTCACCCGCCGTCGGCGCTGCCGCGCTTCTACAGGGATCGTTGGAGCGGTGGCGTAATCGAGCAGAAGATCTTCGCCGCTCCGCTCGACGTCCGTGTGCTCTTTGCGCTTCACCCTACCATCGAGATCGAGGCGGAAAACGGGATCCAGCCTCTCTTCGACAATGCTGGCGACCACCTTTACTGGGGTAGCGGAGCGCCTTCGTATACCGCGTACTCCCGATCTCAACCGCCGGGGCCTGACTCCCTCCGCTCCGCCCAGGGTTACACACCCCGCCCCCGTCACTTCGCACAGCTGTCGAACGATCTCGATCCACGCATCGCGGCGCTCGCGGACTCCTTGACCACCGGACTCGACAACCCCTACGACCGCGTGGTCGCGATCCAGCGGTATCTGCAAAGCTTCGAGTACACACGGGACCTGCCCGCCACGGCACGCGAGACCACGCTCGAGCACTTCCTCTTCGAGCGCCAAGCCGGCCACTGCGAGTACTTCAGCACCGCGCTGGCGGTCATGCTGCGTACGATCGGCATCCAGACGCGAAACGTGAATGGCTTCCTGGGCGGGCAGTGGAGCGCGTTCGGCGACTATCTGGTCGTGACGCAGAACGAGGCGCACTCCTGGGTCGAGGTCTGGTTCCCCGGATACGGCTGGGTGACGATCGACCCCACGCCCGCCGGCGCTGCATTATCGTCGCAGCTCACTTCCTGGTTCTGGCCGGGACACGTCTTCTTCGACGGCCTCCAGCACCGGTGGAGCAAGTGGGTACTCAACTACGACGCCGACGATCAGATAGGCCTGTTCGACCGCTGGTCGGGGCTTTTGGGAAACCGGACGAATGAACCCGCCGGCGGCGCGAGCGACGTAGCTCGGCGAAATCCCTTTGGGGTAGCGCTGCTTCTGCTCCTGCTCGGCGGGGGCCTATACTGGGCGCGCCGTGGCGGCCGCGAGATAACGCCCGCCACGCGCGCCTACCTTCAGTTGCGGGAAGCGTGCGTGCGCGCGGAACTGGGCGTCACGCCCGGGCTGACGCCACTGGCACTGGTGGCCCGAGTCCGCGAGCGGCGCACGACCGCGGGACGAGCCGCGGAACGCGTAGTCGACCTTTATCTGCGCGCGCGCTACGGGGCCGAAACTCTTGGTGAGTCCGAACTTCGCGAGATGAGCGAGGCGCTCGGCGTCGCACGCAAGACCCTCCGCGCCAAAGCGTGACCTACCGTCACCACGGCGCGGCGCGTATGGTCCAAGCATGACGCCTGGTCAGCACCCTTCCGCCCCCGGCTCTGTCCCAGGCCTTCATGTCGCGACCATCGCGCACCGAAGGCGGATCTGGGACGCATACCTCGAGTTCGACGACGACCCCCATCGGCCGGATCTGTACCGCGCGCGCCTCAGATTCGACGCCGCTGACGCGAGCGACTTCGTGGGCAAACCCGTGAGGACAACCGTCATCGTCATCGAGCAGAGCTACGAAGAGGCAGTCGCCAAGGCGCGCAGCTTCGACGACCGTCAGCTGCAAGGGCTGCTGCGCTCTGCTCTACCGGACGAGGTGGAATAGCCCCGGCTTCGCGCCATTCCCTAGGCTTCCCGCACCCACCTGAGTAGCTCCGGCAGCGTCGGCCGCTTGCCGGTCATGAGCAGCCCCACCTTGTAGATCCTCCCCGCAAGCCAGGCGACCGCGAATACCGCGCCCGCCATGAGCACGAACGACAGCGCGATCTGCCACACGGGCGCCGCTGAGGCGGCCACTCTCGGCCACATCAGAATCGGTGAGAAGAACGGGAAGAGCGAGAGGCTGACCGACAGCGTGCTGCTCGGGTCCTCGATTACGGATGTAAGGAACATGACTGGCGTAATGATCAAGAAGATCACGGGGATCTGCGCCTGCTGCACTTCTTCGTCGCTGTTGCACATCGCGCCCACCGCAGCATACATGCCGGCAAAAATGAAGAAGCCGAAGAGGAAATAACCCACGAAGAGCGTCAGCGCTCCCGGCCCGGGCAGCATGGCGGGCACTTCCTGCAGCGCTGCGAGTTCGGGGCGCGCCGCGACGATCGTGGGCAGCGCGAACACCAGCACCAAGGCGAGCGACACAGCCCACACGAACATCTGTGTGAGCCCGACCGCCCCGACCCCGATGATCTTGCCGAGCATCAGATACGTCGGCCTCATCGCGGACACGATGATCTCCGCGATGCGGCTGGTTTTCTCCTCGAGCGTGGCGCGCATCACAGCCACTGCCCACAGAAGGATGACCATGTAGAGCATCATGGACCCGAGGAATCCGATCAGAAAATCGGCATCGTCGCTGTCCCCTACCTCGTCCAGCACCTCGACGCGCAAATCACCACCTGCGAGTAACGCAGCGGCATCCACCCCGTCGACCTCAAGTGCTGCCTCGAGCACCGACCGGCTGATGAGCGACTGCATCATCAGTCGACGTATCGATGACGGGCGCGACGTGGTGAAGAAGGACGCATTCCCAGTCTCGAGCGTCTGGTCGTCCAACCGTATGAATCCCCCGAAGTCGCCGTCGATCGCTTGCTGGGAGAGCTGTTCCACAGCCGCTGCACTCCAGGGCTCGACGCGCACCGTGTAGCCCGCGTCCTCGAGCCGTGACGCGACACGGTCCGCGAGGCGGTCCGTGGCGTCGGTGACCACCAGGTCCCGCTCCGTCGACTCGTTACGAGAATCGAGGTACACCGGTACGAAAAAGAGCGCCCCCATGAGAAGCGGTCCAGCGATCGTCGCCACCAGAAACCACTTCGACCGCACCCTCTGTAGGTACTCCCGCCGAATCACCGCCCCAATCGAGGTCATCGCGGTGCCCATCATGCTTCCCTCACCCAGCGCCACAGCTCCGGTAGACTCGGCTTCTTGCCGGCCATCAGAATCCCGACCTTGTAGATCCTACCGGCCAACCACGCCACCCCGATCACCGTGGCACCCATCAGCACGAACGAGAGGCCGATCTGCCATCCCGGGACGCCGCCTCCGGCCACGCGCGCCCACATCAGAACCGGCGAGAAGAGCGGGAAGAGCGAAAGCCACGTGACGAGAGGCGTGAGCGGCTCCTGAATCGCTTGCAGTACGAACAGGATGGGGATGATGAGAAACATCATGACCGGGAACTGAGCCTGCTGAGCTTCTTCGTCGGTGCTACACATGGCCCCCACGGCCGCGTACAGTCCCGAGTACATGAAGAACCCGAACAGGAAGAGCCCGACGAACAGGATGAGAAGCCACAGACCAGGCAGCACTGCCACAACGGTGTCGAGATTCGCCAATTCTGGTCGCGCGGCGATCAGCATGGGGATGCCGGCGCCCACCGCGAGAGCGCCCATGGACAGCCACACCGCGATCTGGGTGAGGCTCACGGCGCCGACTCCGAGGATCTTGCCCAGCATGAGATGCCAGGGCTTCATGGAGGAAACGATGACTTCCACGATGCGGCTGGTCTTCTCTTCCAGCGTCGCCCGCATCACGGAGACCGCGTAAATCAGAATGACCATGTAGAGGAACATCGTGCCCATGTAGGCGACGAAGAACTGCGGGTCATCTGTGTCAGAGCCCTCGTCGACGAGCATCTCGACTCGGAGTTCGCCGCCCGCGAGCATCGCGCCGGCGTCGAGACCCTGTTGCTCGAGCTGGTACTCGAGCGCAGCACTAGCGATGGCGCTACGCAGTGTCATGCGACGGATCAGAGAGGGACGCTCGTTCACATACAGGACCGCCTCGCCGGTCTCGAGCGTCAAGTCATCGAGTACGAGAAAGCCGCCGATCTCACCGTCCGAAGCCTGCTGCCGCAGATCCGTGACGACGTCGACCGTCCATGGCTCCTCGGCCACTGTGTAGCCGCTTGCCTCGAAGTCCGACGCCAGTCGCTCGTACAGCACGCCCGAGCCGTCCACGATGAGCAGGTCGCGGTCAGACCGATCACTACGTGCCGCGATGAAGGTGGGAATGACGATCATCGCGATCATGATGATCGGCGCCAAAAGGGTCACCATGATGAACCATTTCGAGCGCACACGTTGCAGATACTCCCGGCGGATGACCGCCCAGACGTTGTGCCACATCAGGTGCCGCTGGCGCCCGCGAGCACTGGCATGCCCGCGTCACCGACGGCGTCCGCGCCCGCGTGTCGAACGAAGATCTCGTGCAGGGTCGGCTCGACCAGGTCGAAGCGCAGGATGCGCGCTTCGGACTGAACACCGCGCGCCAAAATTGCTTGGTGATCGGCTCCATCCCGCAGAATCAGATGGAGCGCGCCGTTGACTTCTTCCACATGGTCCACCTCGGGGCCGCGAATCCACGTATCTGGGCCTTCGAACTCCACGGCGACGACGCCCTTGCGCTCCGCCGCCTTGAGCTCCTTGAGCTCGGCATCCAAGACCTTCTTCGAGTTCGAGATCATGCAGACGCGCTCACACAGCTTTTCGGCCTGGTGCATCAGGTGCGTCGAGAAGAGGATCGTCGTGCCCTTGGCATGGTAGTCGCGCACGATTTCCTCGAGCACGTCCTGGTTGATGGGGTCGAGTCCGCTGAACGGCTCGTCCAGGATGAGTAGCTCAGGATCGTGCAAGACCGTGCCTATGAACTGGACCTTCTGCTGCATGCCCTTCGAGAGGTCCTCGGCGCGTTTGTCGGACCATTCGGTTAGGCCGAGGCGCTCCAGCCAAACTCCGGCGCGCTTCCGACCTTCCGACCGGCTCACACCTCGGATCTCGGCTAGAAAGGTGAGCAACTCCAAGACCTTCATCTTCTTGTAGAGGCCCCGCTCCTCCGGCAAGTATCCGACCTTGGTGCGCCGGGTAACGTCGGGGTCCGAGCCAAAAAGGCTGACCCGACCCTCGTCCGGGTGCAGGATGCCCATGATCATGCGGATGATCGTCGTCTTGCCGGACCCGTTCGGGCCCAGAAGTCCGCAGATCGTGCCCCGTGGAACCTCGAAGTCGAAGTCCAAGACCGCGGTGTGCTTTCCGAAGCGCTTGGTCACGCCTTCTAGCTTCACCGCGAATCCGTCGTCGCTCATGCTCACGCTCGTCTGAAGGGAAGGAACAGGGTGGGTACGACGCCCGCGCCGACTCTCTTCAGAGCCGCCGCGCTTTTGCTTAGCTTATGTGGCTATAGAACGAACCCACGAGGAGGCTGAATGGCCATCTATCGTACCCTCTATTATACGGATGTCACAGTCGGCGTCGGTGGGCGGGTAACGATTCCCCAGGGTATGAGAGAAGACTTGGGAATCGACGAGGGGGACTCTCTGACCGTCCGGGTCGAGGAGAATCCACGTGGGGGGCGTCAAATGGTCATCTGGCGGGCTGAGCAACAGCCCGACGACGAGGAGTAGAGCACACTACTCTTCACCCGTCTCCGAGATCGACCCACCGTATCAGGTCTCCCAACGGGCTTCCGCCATCGTGATGCCACCACGGCGGCGGGAAAGGCACCTCAGCAAGCGGTACGACTCGTGACACCCCTGCGTGGCCCAGGCGCAACGCGAGTCCTTTCTCGCGATCTCCGAGTCCCGCGATGCCCACGGTCTGTAGGTGCACGCCCGAACCAGCCAATATGTCGGGGAGCTGCGCGACGTCGGCGAGTGGCACCACCTGGACCATCCGGCCCAAGCACGGTTCGAGCACCGTAAGCCCCGGATCGAAGATCACCGTCCACGAGGCTCCACCGCCATGATGGACCTCCGCCCCTGAGTCCGACGCGGCCAACAACTCGGCAGTCCCCCTGACCTGGTGGAGCGCAGAAGCTTCGGCGCCGTCGAGGGCCCCACTGGGTAGTGTGTGTTCCAGGTCGGCGAGGCTCCGTGCGAGCAATCTCGCCAACGCCCTCGGGCTGACTGCCCCACCCTGCTCGGCGTATACGACGCGAGGCGAAACGCAGCCGCGTTGGTCGAAGATCGCCACCGCATTCGCTAGATCGGCTGCGCATGCCTCGGCCTGAGGCTCACCGAGCGCCTCCACCCCCACGACGGCAACGCTGAAGCGATGATGGTACGCCACGAATCGCTTCGTGACCGGCACTCGGTTCCGAAGCGCAGCGACGCTCTCGTCGCCTCCGTATGCGACGACCGTGTCCGCCCGCTGCAGCGCGACGCCCTCGAGCACCTCGCTGCCGCCCGGCCAATACACCACCGCCAGCGCGGCTGCGAGCTCCGGGTCCTCCTCGCCTAGTGCTGAGGCGAAGAGGACCGGCAGCACGCAATCACCGCGACCGGGCTTGAGCAGCGTGGGCGACTTCAAGAGCAGGCTCCGGATCAGCGCCGATACCCCGACGCCGGGCACGCTACCCGCGACGACCTGAAAGCAAAGCCTTGGACCCACCGCCATCGAGCTTCGACCGTCGCGCTCGACGAATCCATCGAGATACGCGACGTCTCTGAACTCCGAGACGAGTAGCGCCCTCAGCCGGTCCTCGGTCCAGTCCCGTGCCATACCCTCCAGAACCACAGCGGCCATCTCGGGCGACAACCCCGAATCGGCTGGTAGGTGCTCGAGCGCCCGCTTGCGCAGCGCGTCGTGAGGATCGAGCAGGCGCGCGCCGACCGAGCCGAGCACCGCGCACAGATCGCCGGCGCGCCGGTCCAGCAGGCCCACTCGTGCATCAGCCAGCGCGTCGAGCAGCTGCGCCAACCAGTCGGGGTCGGAATCGAGGTAGCGCAGCTGCGACGAACCACCCACGAGCGATAGGCTCGACCGCGTAGGAGCGTCGACCCCGTGTGGCAGGGCCCATGCGTCGAAGGCCCCGCTCATCGCGAAGTCTGCGAAGCGGCCATGAGGTCGTCCATCGCCATCGAACAGCCGCGCGGCTCCGCTCCGGTGACCTGACCGGCAAGACGTAGCCGACCGCCGAGGACCGAGCCTACATCCTCGGTGAGCAGGTGACACACCGAGCCGGCGTTCGCCAGATCGAAGAACGCGAGCAGGCCCTCGGTCCCTTCCTCGACCTCGTCCAGCGTCGAAGGGTCGAGCGCCCGCACCCTCAGCCACGGTGGCAACACATGCGCACCACCGTCTGCGGCCCCTTCGCTCAGCACAGGGGTGTAGAGCTGGGACAGCAGCTCCGTCATGCCGTACTCGTTCACGATGCGGTCGCGACTGACCTTCGTCTGCGACGAGAGTGACTGGTACAGCTCTGAGCTCGGCACCTCCCGGGAACGGCCTTTGAAGCCGCCGGTTTCCATGATCCTGCTACCGGGGGGAAGCGCGCCCAGCGCATCTTGGTCGAGCGCGTGCACAAACGAAAAGGCGGTTCCAAGCAACAGGACTGCCTCGCCGTCCCTTCTGCAGTCGCGCATCGCACCCTCGAGCCGCTCTCGGTCGATCAAGCCAGTGCCATCGACGACCCAGTGCACCTCGCTCGCGAAAGCCTGGGCTCCTACCTCCACCATGTGCGACAACGAGGATCGTGGCAGCTCCTCCGGCGAAGGGATGAGCGAGATGAAACGGAGCCTTTCCCGGTCGGGCAGCAGGTGCGCTTTGAACGGTGGCAGCAGTGACGCCCGGTACAACGACAGGCGCGGAATGAAGTGCCGGCCAGGCGCAACACCTTCCGTGCCAGTGCCACTGGTGTGGAACACCGCCTCCACCCCCTGCGCTTCACCCGCCACCAGATCCAGATGCTTGAAGGCGTCTGCAGGTACCAGCGGAACCTCCCGCCACGACCGAACCGTTTGCGGGGTCGCACCGCGTCGCTCGCTGTAGAGCCGATACGTCGAGTTGTGCGCGAACTGGTACTCGAAAACTCTTGATGCAAGGGCCCCGAAATCGGAGTCGCTCCACGGTGAATCGACTCCCTCGGAGAATCGCGCCGTCAGTTCCGTCGCGAGTGCGTCGAAGTCGACGGCAGCCGACCCGGCCTTTATTGGGCTCCTTCCCTGCCTTAGTGTCATGCTGGAAAATGTACGCGTCCCTTCCTCCGCGCACCCGGCGGAGCGCAACAACGACGTGTCACTACGTGTCTTGCATGGCGTCCCCAGGTGCGATCTCGCTCCTGGGGAAAGTTTTGACCGGAGCTACCTGAATGAAGCGAGCGGCGCTGCCAGCCGTTACCACCCTATGCCTCACGCTGTCGGGTGCGTATTCCTTCGCTGCTGCCCAGCAGTCTAGCGAGGACGAGCCCCTCACACTGCAAGCGTACCGGCTGAGCAACGGCACGGAAATCCAACTCGACGGTCGTATCGAGGAGGAGTTCTGGTCGCTCGCGGTCCCCATCTCGGACTTCACGCAACAGGATCCGGTGGAGGGCGGCGAGCCGTCCGAGCGCACCGAGGTCTGGGTCGCCTACGATGATGACAACCTCTACATCGGGGCGATCATCTATGACGATCCGGACGGCATCCTCGCCTTCCAGCGCGAGCGCGACGCCTTTTTGAACACCGACGACAGCTTCCAGTGGATCCTCGATACGTTCCAGGACGGGCGTACCGGCTATTTCTTCGAGATCAACCCAGCGGGGCTCATGGGCGATGGCCTCATGAGCGGTAGTAGCAGCGGCCGAGGCGGCTACAGTGGCTTCGGTGGCTTCGGCGGCAGCAGCAAGGCGTGGGACGGCATCTGGGAGGCCCGAACCGCCATACGCCCTGACGGCTGGTCTGCTGAAATCCGGATCCCGTTCAGGACGCTGAACTTCGACCCCGAGTCGGACACGTGGGGCATCAACTTCCAACGCACCATCCGACGCCGAAACGAGGACATTCTCTGGCGCGGGTGGCGTCGCAACGAGGGGCTCCGCCGACCCGTTTACGCTGGCCAGCTGACGGGCCTCCATGGCATGTCGCAGGGGCTCGGACTCGAAGCTGTGCCGTCCTCGATCGTGGGCTGGCGCGACATACCCACGAATACCACGCCAACGACCTACCCACGCGACATCAGCCTGGACTTGAACTACAGTCTCACGTCCAGCCTACGCGCGTCGTTCTCGGTGAACACCGATTTCGCGGAGGTCGAGAGCGACCAGCGGCGGGTGAACCTGACGCGCTTCCCTACGCGTTTTCCGGAGCGGCGCGACTTCTTCCTGGAGGGATCGGGCGTCTTCTCGTTCGCGCCGCGCAGCGGCGTACAGCCGTTTTTCTCCCGGCAGATCGGGCTCAAGTCGGGCCAGCAGGTCCCGATCGACTACGGCACGCGGGTTACGGGACAGGTCGGCCAGTACGAGGTGGGATTCTACCAGATCGGGACCGGCGAGCAGACCTTCTTCACCGAGGGAGTCGGCAACACGACAGTGCCCACGGAGCGGTTTACGGCCGCCCGCGTGAAGCGGCGCATCTTCGAGCAGTCCTCGATCGGCGCCATCTATACACGACGCGCGACCTCGCCCGACGCATCAGGCTTCATGCCGGAGGCCGGGCACACGGCAGGGGTCGATCTACAGATGGCTTCGCGCCACTTCATGGGCAACAACAACGCCGAGCTCGAGGCGTTCGCGGTCTGGAACTCGAACCCAGACCCCGCCGTAGCCCGCTCGGCCGGCGATCTTTCAGCACGTGGCGCTCGCTTGAACTTTCCCAATGATCGCTGGTCCGGCCATCTGTCCTACCGGGAGTTCGGCAGTGACTACCGACCTACCCTGGGCTTCGTCACGCGAAGGAATTACCGGCGAGTCGAGCCTCAGATCCGATTCTCACCGCGTCCTGAAAGCATCGACTGGATCCGTAGCCTGAGCTTCTCGGCCCAATTCCGGCACCAGAGCCAGTTGGGTACAGGGATCCTGGAAGAGCGGGAGTGGGACTTCACCGTGCTCGGCATCCGCTTCGAGAGCGGAGACAACATCAGCTTCAGCGCCAAGCGGACCTACGAGTATCTGGATTTCGGGTACGAGGTGAGCGAGGGCATCGCGATTGAACCCGGCGAATACACTAACTGGGAGTACGCGGCGCGAGGCGGCACTTCGGGTCGGCGACGGGTTTCCGTTTTTGGGGGCATCACCCGGTCGGGGTTTTGGAGCGGTACCCGCACCAATTTCGGAGGCCGCATCACCTTCCGGCCGAACCCGGGGGTCAGCATCGGAACCAACCTGCAGATCAACAAGGTCGATCTTCCGCAAGGGAGCTTCGAGGCGAACCTATACGAGGTCGAGACCGACTGGAGTCCAAATCCGTGGGTCAGCATGACCGGACAGGTCCGGTACGACGACCAGACACAACTCATAGGCCTCTTCGCCCGCCTCCGCTGGATCGTGAAACCGGGCAACGACATCTTTCTGGTCTATACCCACAACTGGCAGAACCTCGGGGGCAATATCCTGGACGACCGCGACCTGATCACCCTGTCGCGCGGCGGGTCGGTGAAGATGAACTACGTGTACCGGTTCTGAGTCAAAGCACCTGAACGCCCTCCCCATCGGGCACCTGTGTTGTCACCCCCCACCCACCGCTCTTCCGTGTCCCCGCACTGCGCGACCCCCGAGCTCTCCGGTGTGCTCACCGTCTCGAATCGTCACTACGCCGTTCACGATCACCAGCGGGATGCCCACCGCGTACTGGTGCGGATTCTCGAAGGTGACCTGATCCGCCACGATCCCGGGACCGAACACGACCAAGTCCGCGCACGAAGGTGCGGCGTCTCAGGATCTCACTCCGTGATCGAAACCCATGTGCGCATGATCGGTCCTCATCGGCCCACTGTCGACGCTCATCCGCCGCGCGCCGATGCTCCCCCGCCAGCGGTCCACGGTCATCCGCCGCGCTTCACTCTGCCCGGCTCCAGGCCACCGGCGTGCAGGATCTTCTCCTGGAGCCTGGCCCCCTCCTCTTCCGTGAAGTCAAGCACGTGCTTAAGCGACTCGGCCACCTGCTCGTACGTCCCGAGCGGAAAATCGCTCCCCTCGGCGTGTCTTAGCGCCCCCTCGAGAGCATCGAGCTCGCGCTGCGCCTTCTCCGCGGCTCGCCGCAGCCGATTGAGCGACTTGCGTGCCTCTGATTCTGCAGATGTCATCGCGCGCTCGGTGATGGCATGGCCCTACGGTCCTTGGAAGGTGGCAAACTGGACGTCATTGCAGGGATTGCGCCAGGAGCGGTGAAGGCGACGGGCTGGAACCGCTCAAGCCAAGGGGGTAGTCTGCCCGCATGAACGATCGATTCCAACTCATCGTCATCGGTGCCGGCCCGTGCGGCATCGCCGTAGGCGCTGCGGCGAAGAAGGCCGGCGCATCGTGCGTGCTCTTCGACAAGGGGTGCGTCACGAGCTCGCTCATGAGCTATCCCTACTATATGACTTTCTTCAGCACCGCGGTGATGCTGGAAGTCGGCGACGTCCCGTTCACGATCCCCGACGCGAAGCCGAGCCGTCGCGAGGCGCTCGCGTACTACCGTAGGGTGGTCGAGCGCTGGGAGATGGACGTGCGCCAATACCAAGAGGTCACGTCGGTACGTGGGCGGGAGGGCGACTTCACGCTCGAGACGAGAAAAGCCGACGGCACGGAGGAGACCTACCACGCCGCCTCGGTCGTCGTAGCTACCGGAATTTTCGATGAGCCTAACCTGCTCGGCGTACCAGGAGAGGACCTCGACCGGGTCCACCATTATTACCATGAGCCGTACGCCTACCACGACCAGGACGTTCTGGTCGTTGGAGCGGGCAACTCGGCAGTCGAATCCGCGCTCGAGATGTTCAGGAACGGCGCTCGAGTCACGATGGTGCACTTCCTCGACAAGATCGATCGAGGCGTAAAGCCCTGGGTCGTGCCCGACATCACCAATCGTCTGGAGCGAGGCGAGATCGGCGTGCATTGGAATAGCCGCGTCGTCGAGATTCGTGCTTCGTCGGTCATCCTCCGCGACGAGGCCACCGGCACCGATACGGAGATTCACAACGATTTCGTAGTCGCGATGACCGGGTGGCGAGCGGACCACACTCCTCTGCGGGCGCTCGGCGTTGAAATCGACCCTGAGACGGGCATCCCGACACACGACAAGTGCACGATGCTGACCAACGTTCCTGGTCTCTACATCGCCGGCGTGATTGCAGCAGGCCACAACGCCAACAAGATTTTCATCGAGAACGGCCGCGAGCACGGCGAACTCATCGTATCCGACGTGCTTACAGCGTCGGGCGGCGGCTAGCGCTCAGCTCAGTCCCCCCTCAGCGCGCTCATCGGATCCACCTTTGTGGCGCGGCGCGCCGGCACATACGAGGCTAGAAACACCGCTCCCGCGAGAAGCACGGCCACACCGCCATACGTGGCTCCGGCGACCGCCTCCACCTCGAAGAGCAAGTCAGACAGGCTGCCGGACAACATGAGCGCAGTGAGTAGTCCGACTCCGATGCCCGCCATCGCCATGAGCCCGGCGTTGCGCAGGACGAGCCGTCGCACTTGAACGGGCTGCGTACCCAACGCGACTCGGAGCCCGAACTCTCGTGTCCGACGTCCGACTGTATAGGAAGTCACCCCAAATACGCCGGCGCTGGCCAGCATGAGACCCATGAGTGCAAAGGCCCCGATCACGAGGCTGTTGAACTTGGCCCTACCCCCTGAGGAGGCAGACCAATGGTTGGGAGTCCCTACCGATCGATAGTGCCCGGGACGTGACGTCAGTAGGGGTAACCCAGAAGCCTCACCGTCCCGGGTTTCCAATCCGGCAACTCAGCCCAGGCGTCTCGATTTGGCATGATGATCAGCGGCAGACTCTTGGCGTCCATCACCTCGTCCTCCGCGATGATCTCGTTCCAATAGAGCAGCAACGCCGTCAGCTGGTAGACCTCATCGGCGCTGAGCGTTCCTTCTCTATTGAGAGGCATGGCGCGATTGATGTAATCCCATACCGCCGTCGCGTACGGCGCGCGGATCGGGAGTATACGCCCCAGGTTCCAGGGGTGTGTATCCGCCGGGCGCTCGCGCTTGACCAATCTGGGGGCGCGCCCCTCGGTGCCATCCCTCCCGTGGCATCGCGCGCATCTCAATCGATAGACACGCGCGCCTCCCGTGGCGATTCCCTGTCCCGGAGGCAGTTCTTCTCCTGTGGGACTGATGGAGATATCCCAAACGCGGACTTCATCTGCGCCCGGGGTCCTTCCCAGCCCAAACGTGGGCGACTGCGCTAGCGCGGCCGCCGGCCCGAGGAGGATCAGGACCGGGAGAAGCTTAAGCGAGCCCATTTGTAACGCTCCCGTTGCTTTGGACTCTCCAGGGCTGAATGGAATTGTCCAGGCCGCCCTTTCGCTGAGCTCGCGTCGGCTGGACTTGGCCCAGCTCGTCCGTGCAGCGCGACATGAGCATTGCCTCTGATCCGTCCCAAGTCCAGTTGAAGCTGAACGCGGTGTGCGCCATGCGCTGCGGCGTCCCACGGAAGTCGGCGTCCATCCAGTTTTCGCCACCGTCGGTGGATACTTCCACCCTGCTGACCACCCCGCCACCGGACCAGGCCAAGCCCCTGACCTCGTAGAATCCAGCGCCGGGCAGATCGAGTCCCCCGGACGGCCACGTGATGACCGACTTCGGTCCGACCTGATAACTCAGGGCGGCCTGGTCGGGGTCCTGACGAAGATGCCCGTAGTCGTTGTAGGTCATGTAGAACCGGTCGACCACCTTGATTCGACTCAGCCACTTCACGTGGAGGATGCCCTCAAAGCCGGGAACCACGATCCGCAGCGGGAAGCCTTGCTGGGGGCGTAGGGGTTCGCCGTTCATGGCGTAGGCCACGATGATGTCGTCCATCGCCTTCGCCATCGGAAGGCTCGACGCCCCTCTTACATTCTCCACCCCTTCCGCCACGATCCAGGTCCCGTCGGCTTGTACGCCCGCCTCTTCGAGGAGCGTACTCAGGAGGACGCCGGTCCATTCGGCGCAGCTGGTCATCCCGTGCGATTCGATGAGTCTCCCGCGCCGGGGACTCGAGCCGTTCCCCGCGCACTCGATGAAGTGAAGGCGGGTCACGGACGGAAAACGCTTCAACTCATCCATGGTGAAGATCAGCTCACGGTCCACCAAGCCGTGGATCATGAGGCGATGCTCCGCGGGATCGATTTCAGGGACGATGGAGCCACGTGTGGTCCCGAAATAGAAGAGTGAAGACGGTGTGATCGCCCCCACCTGCTCCTCGAGCGGAGTCCCTATGTGAAAGACGAGCCCGAATTCGTCGGGTGACGGCCTGCCGTTGACCGGCTCCCGCACCGACGTCACGTGACGCGAGCGCTTGCCATAAGCGATCAGTTCCGGGGTCGAATAATCGTCGGCCTCGTCGGACTGGTCAGATGCTGGTGTCTGGCCGAGCGCGGGCTCTACCCCGCCCAAGGACAAACCACCGGCCAACGCGGCGCCGCGTTTTAGGAACGCCCTTCGATCAGGCTGTTTCGAGGCCATGGGTTTCTCCTTCGCACATGAGGTTACACGGAAATCGCTTCCCGTCCGTCGAAACTAGACGCCAAGGAGCCGGGCGGCCAGGCATCTAGCAAGCTCGAATGGGACGACTGGACATGTGGACGGGCGGCGTGACCGGAGCCATTAGGGTCGTGCGCCGCGCACGCTCAGAGCATCTTGATTGCGCAGCTCGATCGGAGAGACGTTGGGCCACAGCTACGATTGGGGGCAGGGATGAAGCGGCGATGGATCGCTCTGGTGGCCGTACTCTGGCCGCTTAGCCACGTACTCCTCATTCCTCGTCCGATTCCAGCGTCTTCCACCGCTCCTCGAGTTGGTCTACTTCGTGCCGACCGGCCTGATGGGCGCTTTCGCAGTCCACCTACTCCTGCTGAAATTACGATCCGCAGGCCAAACGACTTCGATTGTGCTCGGAGCAGTCCTTCTGTCCCCCTTCGCGATGGCGGGCAATCTACTCGGTGGTCTCTTTGGGGTGGACGGTGATTGGCTTTCTAGCGGGAGAAACCTGAGGAATTAAGCGGAGCTAACAAAGGGTGGCTCCACCTTTATGACTAATATCTGGGCATCTCGTCGAGTCGCGGCATCCTGACAGTCCGCTAGTTCATCCAATCGTCCTGGAGCACCTGTAGTGTGGTCGTGTACTCTTCACCGTTCACGGTGAGCGTCACGTTGTAGACGCCTGGCTGTGCCAGCTGTCCCTGGCGCCCTCTACGCCCACCGCCACGGCCGCCCCGGCCGGGACCCGCGGGTGGCGGGTTGCTGCGCTGGTTCCACTGCACGCGGTTCATGCCGGCCTCACCGGTTCCCTCCATGGTCCGAAATACGTCTCCGGTTAGAGCGTTGGCGATCGAAATGCTCACGTCACCGCTCGTCGCTTCGCTGAGCCAGTAGTGGATCGCGGACCCCGTCGGCGCGTTCTCACCCTGCCAGTTCTTGTCCCCCGTCACTGACCGACCTTGCGTCCGGCGATTCTTCCAGCGAACCGACTCGCGAGGCTCGTATAGGTGCACGTCCTCCGCCATGGTCTCACCGGTGGTGGCCTGCAACGGACTGATGTCGTCCATGATGTAGATGCTGCGCCCATGCGTCGCAATTACGAGGTCGTTATCCCGCGGATGCACAAGCACGTCGTCGATTCGCACTACGGGCAACCCATTCATGAAGGGGAACCACTCTTGCCCCTCGTCGCCTGACACGAAGAAGCCAAATTCCGTGCCGACGTAAAGAATGTCCTCGTTGCGAGGGTCCTGACGCACGGTATTCACGTTCCCGAAGTCGGGCAGGTTCGAGCTGATGCTCTGCCAGGTCTCACCGTAGTCGCGTGTGACGTAGACGTACGGCCGCAGATCGTCGTCGCGATGCCCGTCGATGGACACATAAGCGGTCGCGGCGTCGAAGTGAGACGCTTCGACGCGGGACACGTAGTACTCCGTCGTGCCTCCGGGCATGTTCTTGCTGACCTCGGACCACGTCGCTCCGCCATCACGGCTGACGTTGATGTTTCCGTCGTCGGTCCCGAACCAAAGGATCCCCGGCAGAATCGGAGACTCGGCAATCGACACGCCTGTGCTCCACTGCGACACGCCGTCGTTGCGCGAGAGGTTGCAATCGATACCGCGGTCCAACTGTCTGCAACGCGGCACATTATTGCCCACATCCATCAGATCGACCCCATCGCGGTCGACGTTCTTAGTGAGGTCGGCGCTCATCGTCCACGTATTGCCGCGGTCGCGCGAGATGAAGAACTGGTTCCCGGCTATATAAACCGTGCTCGGGTTGTGGGGCGAGAGCTCGATGGGCGCATTCCAGTTGAAACGAATCTGAGTCTCCGCGGAGGGTTCGGGAACGATGTTCACACCGCGGCCTCCCCCGAAGCCTCCGCGTCCGCCTGCGAAGCCACCGCCGCGACCACCGCGCCCCCCCGGACCACGTGGTCGGATTGTCTGCTGGTCGCCCGTCGCGAGGTCGTACCGGTTCGAGTTCCCGCCTTGGGACTCGGAGTAGATGATGTTCGCGTCGGTCGGGTCTTGCTGCGTATAGAAGCCATCACCGCCTCCGACGCGGAACCAGTCCTGCGCGAGGATCTGGCCGGCCCGGACCGAGCTCGGACCACACCATGTGCCGTTGTCCTGCAGACCAGTACAGACGCGGTATGGTCGCTCCATGTTCACCGACGCGTGATAGGGCTGACCGACCGACCACGTCCGTAACGACTCCCAAGTCTCACCCTGGTCGTAGCTGACATCGACCGAACCATCGTTCCCGATCATCATGTGATCGTGGTTGGTCGGGTTGATCCAGATAGTGTGCTGATCGACGTGGCCATAACCGTCCAGAACCTCCCAGGTCGCTCCTCCATCCCGAGATTTCGCCACCTGCTGATCCACCGTGTACAGCAGGTCGGGGTCTTGAGGGGACACACGGATCTGACTGAAATACATGGGGCGACCGTTCTCGTTGCTACGGAACTGCCAGTTCATGCCCCCGTCGGTCGAGCGCCAGACACCGTTCCACTGATGGTCTGGCTGGAGCTCACCGTCCTCCGCCAGCGCCTGCCACGCCGCTCGATCATCATCGCTCAGGGGACGTTCTTTGTCCGCCGCGACTTCGATCTGCGCGTAGATGACGTTGGGATCCGCGGGTGTCGTGGCAAGCGCGATTCGTCCCATTGTGCCGTTCGGCAATCCATTCCCCTCTAGCCGGTCCCAGTTCTCGCCGCCGTCCATCGACATCCAAATACCGCTCCCCGGTCCGCCTCCCACGAAGCAACAACCGCTGCGCCGCCGCTGGTACGTTGCGGCCAACAGCTTGTCGGGATTCGACGGGTCGATGATGAGATCGGTGGCACCCGTGTCATCGTCGATGCGCAGCACGTGGTTCCACGTGCGACCGCCATCGCTCGTCTTGAAGACCCCGCGCTCCCGATTGGACCCGAAGAGGTGACCGTTAGCCGCGATCCACACGGTGTTGGCATCGGTGGGATGCACGATCACCCGCGCGATGGACTGCGTCTCACGAAGCCCCACGTACGTAAACGAGTCTCCGCCATCCGTGGACTTGTAGACGCCAGCCCCGAACGAAGAGCTCTGGCGGTTGTTCGATTCCCCCGTGCCGACGTAGAGCACGTCCGTGTTGGAAGGCGCAATCCCGATCGCGCCAATCGAGTGGGTTTCGTACTCGTCGAAGATAGGCTCGAACGTCGTGCCGTTATTGATGGTCCTCCATAGCCCCGCGGTTGCGAAGCCCACGTAATACCGGAACGGGTTCGTCGGATCGACCGCGATATCATCGACTCGTCCACCCTGTCCAACGGGGCCAATCGACCTCCACTTGAAGGGCCGCAGCAACGGATTCGAAGATTGATTCACCACCGCTATGTCGGCGTCCTGAGCGACCGAAGCCGCGGGGAGCGACCAAGTCGCAGCGAGTAGCAACAGACTCATACAGAGGACGCGCGAACCCGTCATGGTCCACTCCTTGGATTCTTTTGGACACGGATGGGGGAACGCCAAGGTCGGCTCACGGGCGGGTTCCGTCAAACGCTTCGGGAACCCCGCCCAGCGCCTCGGCATTCAGCATGAAGCAAACGTAGAGTGTCAGACATACCGACAGTCCCCCGGACACGCGAGAAGAGAAAAGTAGATGCGAAATCAAGTCGGCCGGACACTACTGGTCGCGGGTTTCGTCGTCATGGGTGGATGTGGGGGCGGGGACGAGGCGACGGAACAGGCCGCGCTGGACGAAGTGAAAGAGATCGTCTTGGGTCCGACAGACGGACACGATCTATCGCCAACCGACATCGACCGAGTGCTGGCTGGCCACATGGCACCCGACTTCTCGGCGACCTCGCTCGCTGGCACCACTGTCACTTTGTCACAATTTCGCGGGCAGAAGAACGTCGTGCTCTTCTTCTACCGCGGCCACTGGTGACCATGGTGCGCCAAGCAGCTCGGCGAGCTGCAAGACTTCCTGACGCCAGAACAGCGCGCGACCACCGAGATCCTGGCCTTGGCCTCGGACGGCCCTGAACAACTGCAGATGATGGTCGACCGCGTAGCCGAAGACACGGACGGCTATGTGATCGATTTCACTCTGCTGTCGGATCCCGATGCAGTAATCATCAATCGGTACGGGCTTTTCAACCAGAACGACCCTGAGGGCAGGCCCATCCCTCATCCCACGGCATATGTAATCAACATGGAAGGGCGAGTCCATTGGAAGTTCACGGAGGTGAACTATCGCATCCGCCCCGAGAATGAGGACATCCTCGCTACGTTGGCCGAGATCGAGGGAATGTGAGCGCGGCAGCTCTGACCTAGTCGTCGCCGCCCGGAACCGCGATGGCTCTCCCGTCGAGCGTCACGGTTTTCACGCCTCGGCGGACATACGCGAGCGCTAGCGTCTGCCCATACTTTGGGGACTGAACCGCCGAAGTGATGCGCCCCACAACCTTGTCCGAGCCGTGCGCGTGCAACTCAGTCCCCGAGGCAGGCGTCGGCACGTCCCCGAGCTCCAACTGCCGCAGGTGTCGGTTCACGTGCCCACGGTCGCGGATCCGGATGATGACCTCCTGACCCGTATAGCACCCTTTCCCGTAGTCGATCGCCCGGTCGTGGATGCCGGCTTCGATAGGGATCGTAGTTTCGTCCATGTCGGTGCCGAATACCGGGCGCCCGCCCTCGACGCGAAGGGTGGACCACACACCGTGACCTGCCGGGCGAGCCCCGGCGGCAACCACAGCTTTCCAGAGGGCGGTCACGGCTCCAGCGGGCCCGACCACCGAATAGGCCTCCGGCCATACTTCCTCGGTCTTGATGACCGCCAGGCCATCCACGACCGAGGAACCGGTGAGCCGCCAGTGGCCCTCGCTCAATGCCGAGAGCTCATCGCTTCCGACGAGTAGCCCGAGTGCCAAGCGCGAGACAAGCGTCGGTGCATCCGGACCCACCACGGTGATCATGCCCGTGTCCGCCGACACATCGGCGACCGAAGCGAGACGGGGTGGCAGGAACTTCTTGAAGTGCTCGAGCAATGCCGAGACGCCGCCGACGGGGACGTCGAGTAGGAAGCCCGCTGAGTCTTCGTCCCCGCGCAGCATCGACCAAGCGTCACAAATCATCTTGCCCTTGGACGTGAGCACTGAGTGGTAGGTGGCTTCGCCGCCTAGCACTCCGTCCCCGCATGCAGCAGGAGCCACGGGCATGCGCCCCGTGAGGACGCCGTCGAGCATCTGGCCAGGGGCGCGACCCGTCACCGCGAGACGAGAGCGGTGGCTTCGGTCGAAGACCGCGGCGGCCAACGTTGCTGCCTCGTACGAACCCGCCGGATCACCGAAGTGGCGCATGAGGCTACGGCCGTGGTAGTCGGCGGAAACGCCGCCGGCCTCCTCCATCGCCTGCCACACCGGGCTCACGCGCTCAGCACTCACAGCCCTTCCAGGTCGTCGGCAGGTGTGATGCCCGCCCGCAAGTCGCGCAGCATCGCCTCGACTCGCCGAGTGTTGGCCGCGCCGGGCGAGTCTCGTAGGTAGTCGTCGAGTTGCTCGACGGCCTCGTCGTGGCGGCCCATGCGCGCGAGCAGTACTCCACGGGAACGGTTCTCGGCCGGAGCAGTGGGAGTCAGAAGCAGGATCCGCTCTACCGCCGCCAGCGCGCGTTCGTGGTCCCCGACATTCACGTAGACCCCCTTCAGGTGGGTGAGCAGGCGCTGGAGCATGTCTCGGCGGTCGGCCTTACGAAGAAACGAGTCCTTCAGCTGGACAACGCCGCCATAGACACCATCCAGAACCTCCTGCGCCTCGTCCTCGAAGTGGACCTTGCCGCCGTCGAACGGGTCGAGCAATAGGTCGAGTGCGTCGCCCTTGTAGCGGATGAGAAATGGGCCGGGGAAGCTCACGCCCTCGAGCGGCAGACCCAGCCTCCAGCCGACTTCGAGCATCACGATGCCCAGCGTGAGGGGGATGCCGAGTCCGCGATCCAGCACGTCATTCAGGAAACAGTTGCGGGGGTCATAGAACGCCTTTTGGTTCCCGGACATCTTCCTGCGCACATACAGCGTCTTGATGAGCTCGTCGAGAAGCACGAGCGGTGCGGTCTCGTCCGCGAGCCGGTCCTTCACTTCCTCGGCGAGCTGGTCCAGGCGAGCCAGGTAGAGCTCCACCGAAAGCTGCGGGTACTCCTCCTTGGCGACGAGCAGCAACGCGCGAGCGAGGTTCATTTCCCATTCGCTGCGGGCGATTTCATCCGCCAGGAGTCGGCGGGGGGTGAGGGTAGGGCTACTCACGGGTCCTAAGCTTGCCTCGCTCTGCGCGAAGAGTTGCGGGACGGGACGTCGATCCCGGGGGAACGGACACATGAGTACCCTGAGCGCGGTCGTGGTTTCCACTCGGGGCGGTTGCCCGCCCCTCCCGCCGCGTTCATCGTATCGTTATGCCGCGCCGACCCGTGTCCCTCAAGCGACCCAATCGAGAGCAAGAGCCTCTGCGGCTCTGGCTAACGTTCGCGTGCCTGCTCGGTCTCACGCTGACGCTCGCGGCACCTGCAGACGCTCAGGGCACATACACGGCCGGTGCCTTGCTCGGGCAGGTCGAGTCCCGGCAGCTCCATAGCCACGCCGACGACACGGAGGCACGCACCGACGTCGTTTTCGGCGCGTTCGTCGACGTGGCCACACCGCTCTCATGGCTACATATCGGGCTCGAGGCCTCCATCGCACGCCGGGGCGGAGACTACCAAACTACGACGGCCGCCGGCCCCACTGCACAAAGCGCGCGCATCGACTACCTGAGCTTCTCGCTCATGCCTGCCGTCTGGCACGATTTCGGGCCTTTCGCGCTGTACGTAGCGGCGGGATTCGCGCGCGAGTCCGACGTCGGTATCGGCTCCACCGCGGAGCTCGCGCCGCTGTTCGACGAGCCCTCATCGAATGTGTTCGCGCTCACCGCCGCGGCGGGCCTCGAGGTCTCTTTCATGCGCAAGTGGTCCGCACGGCTGGAAGTGCGCGAACTGAACCAAGTCTCACCCGCCTTCAGAGCCCCCTCAGGAGACATCCGACATCGCTCCCGCGAGTTTGTCATCAAGGTCGGCATGCGCCCAGGAGCGTGAGCGCCCACCTTGCCCGCGATCGTGCGTCATCGTGACGCTCGACCTCCCTGCATACCCAAAAACGAGGAGCCCATGACCGACCAGCCCCGGGACAAAAGGCCGGGAATCCGGCTGTCCCAGCTCAGTCACGGCACCGGTTGAGCTTGTAAGCTCGGGATGTCCGAACTGACGCAGGTTCTGCGTCACGTCCTGCCGGTGGAAGATCCGAACGTGCTCGTCGGGCATACGACGGGCGACGATGCTGCCGTGTACCGTATGACCGACGATCGAGCGCTGGTCGTGACGGCCGACTTTTTCACGCCCATTGTCGACGACCCGTACGATTTCGGACGCATTGCCGCCACCAACGCCTTGTCCGACATCTACGCCATGGGCGCGACTCCGCTCTTTGTGCTGAACCTGGTCGGCTTTCCAAGGGATCTTCTCGGCGACGGCATCCTGGACGAGATCCTGCGCGGAGGTAGTGACGTGACTCGGTCGATCGGCGTTCCTACTCTAGGCGGCCACTCGATAGACGACGCCGAACCGAAGTACGGCCTGGTCGCAGTCGGTGAAGTGCATCCAGGTCGCATGGTCACGAACGCTGGAGCGAAGCCTGGTGACGTGCTTGTTCTCACCAAGCCTCTGGGGTCCGGAGTGATCGCCACTGCGATCAAACAAGGCGAGGCGCCAGACGACGTGATCACGACCGCCGTCGAAGTCATGGTGACTCTGAACGCGGGCGCGGCTGAGGCCATGCGAAACGCCGGTGTCATCTCCGGAACCGACGTGACCGGATTCGGCCTTCTCGGTCATCTTCATAATCTGCTGCGAGCTTCGGGCGTGGCGGCTAACCTGCGCTCGCGCGACGTCCCCCTTATTTCGGGAGCGCGGGAATTGGTCGAAGCCGGACACGTGCCGGGAGGCACCAAGCGCAACCTGGAGGACCTGGTGGAAAGCGTATCATTCGCCGACTCCGTCGACGACTTCAGCCGCACGCTGCTCGGCGACGCCCAGACCTCTGGCGGGTTGCTGATGTGCGTGTCGCCCGATGCCGTCGATGCGCTGCTGCTCGACCTAGAGGGGAGGAGCCCGGTGGCGGCCGTGATTGGCGAGGTAGTGGCGGGGACAGCGGGGCGGATCAGCGTCGAGTAACGCGTCCCGGCGCGTCATGTCTCGACGCTACGCCCGCGGCCGCCTCTCCATCACGAGATTCAGCTTGGTCTTGAGTAGCGCGCCGTAGCCGTTACGCTCGAGCACATCGCGCAGATCGCGGTGCCCTGCCGTCTCCTCGAACTCGGTGGTGATGAGCGTGGGCCAGAGCTCATCAGGCGCCTCTCCGAAGAACGCCTCCATCACCGGAAGCTCCCTGCTTTCGATGTCGATCTTGAGCGCGTCGACATGGGTGAGGCCCTCCGCCTGCAGCAACGCCGTTAGAGGCCGCACTGTTACCGTCTCCGTTCGAACGATGGCCGAGTCGTGCACGTCCGGCCGTTCGAGGCTGTTTTCACCCCAAGTTGTCGGCACGCACGAACAACGTGCGCTCGTCCGCTGATGCGCCCACGGCCGCAGGGACGACGCAAACGTTGTCGCACGCGTTCCAGGACAGGTTCGCCTCGAGCCCGGCAACCAATTGAGGATCGGGCTCGATCGCGACGACCGTGGCATCACTACCGAGGACCTTGTGCATCCAGAACGAGTAGCCCCCGACATTGGCGCCTACGTCGACGAACACGAAGCCGGTCTTCGCGCGTAGCGCCAGGAGCTCCCGCTCCTGCCAGTCCCACTGCTACGGCATGAACAGAATGCGAGCCTCTGCGACGTTGCCCGACGGGAAAAGCCTCAGCCTCAGGCCCCAGACCTCCGTATCCAGCGGCGTATTGAGCCCAGCGCGGGCCAGCCGGCGCAGCAACAGGGATGCCCGTTCGCCGGCCCACCTGGGCGGCATGGACCGGCACAGGCGTAGGAACCAACCGCGCAGCGGACCGGGTTCATACCGTCCCCAGGGACCGGCTCAGGTGCTCGAGCCGATCTACGTCAGTTTGGCGTCGACCCCGCGGTCCTCTCCGACCCCGCCTTCCTCGCGGGACCCGCAACATTCGTTGGGCTTGCTTTGCTGGCCGAACTCGCCTTCTTCTTTCGAGCCGGCTTCTTCTTGACGGTTGGAGTCGGCAAGATCGTCTTCGCGGTGCTGATGCCGCCGACCAGCGCGGTCGAGATCACGTCATCGAGCGTCTCCGCTAAATGGAACGTTATCCTCTCGCGCACTTCATCGGGGATGTCCTCGAGGTCCGCCTCGTTGTCGATCGGTAGGATGACCTCCGTGATGCCGGCGCGCACGGCTCCGAGCACCTTCTCCTTCAGGCCGCCGATCGGCAGCACCCGGCCGGTGAGCGTCAACTCTCCCGTCATCGACACGTCGCGTCGGATCTTTCGGCCCGACACCGCCGAGACGAGCGCGGTAGCCATCGTGATACCCGCTGACGGTCCGTCCTTGGGGATCGCTCCAGCCGGAACGTGGATGTGAACGTCGCGGCCCCGTAGCGAATCCTCCTCGATGCCCAGCTGCTTCCAATGCGATTTCGCAAATGAAAGTGCCGCGCGACCCGACTCCTTCATCACGTCACCTAGCTGGCCGGTCAAAATGAAGCCGCCTTTGCCGTCACCTGGCATGATGCTAGTCTCGACGAACATGATGTCACCGCCCATGGGCGTGTAGAACATACCCGTGGCTACACCCACCGTGTCCTCGTCGGCGATGCGCTCAGGGTGGACACGAGGTCGACCGAGCAGCTCTCGAACATCGCTCTTGCTCGCGTTGATTTTCTCGACCTTACCACCGGCGATCTGTCGCGCGACCTTGCGAGCGAACCTGCCAACCTCACGCTCGAGCTGGCGCACACCCGACTCGCGCGTGTAGCTCTGCACCACGCTGAGAACCGCATCGTCCTCCATCTGCAGTTCTTCCTCGGTGAGGCTGTTCTCCCTTCGCTGGCGGGGCACCAGATACTTCTTTGCGATCTGCAGCTTCTCGAGCTCGGTGTAGCCGGCGAAGTCGACACGCTCCATGCGATCGAGCAGTGGACCGGGAATCCGGTCCAAGTAGTTCGCCGTTGCGATGAACAGCACCTCGGAGAGGTCGAACGGGATGCCGAGGTAGTGATCGACGAACGACGAGTTCTGAGCCGGGTCGAGCACTTCCAGAAGAGCCGAGCTCGGGTCGCCCTGGAACGACACTCCAAGCTTGTCGACCTCGTCGAGCAAGAACACGGGGTTCTTGGTCTTGGCCTGTCTCATGCCCTGGATGATGCGGCCCGGCATGGCTCCGACATACGTGCGCCGATGCCCTCGTATGTCCGCTTCGTCGCGCGCGCCACCCAGCGAAATTCGCACGTACTTCCGCCCGAGCGAACGTGCGATCGACTTCGCGATCGATGTCTTGCCCACGCCAGGGGGTCCGACGAACAGCAGAATGGGCCCACGACCGCCCGGCGCGTCGTCGCTCTCCTCCTCGTCAGCCTCGAGGTCGTCCTTTCCGTTTGCGCTCGACGAGTCACCGATCTCGGCGTCCGCCTCGGTTTCCTCGGCATCAACTCCGTTCAAGCGGGCCAAGTGGAGCTTGCGTACGGCGAGGAACTCAAGGATGCGGTCCTTCACGTCCTCGAGTCCGTGGTGATCCTCTTCTAGAATCTTCGTCGCCCGCTCGAGATCGATCTTCTCCTCGGCGCGCTCGTTCCACGGCAGCTCGGTCACCCACTCCAGGAAAGTGCGGATCACTTGGTATTCCGCGGACTGCGGACTCGTGCGTTCCAACCGCCTCAGCTCGCGATCGACTTCGGACCGTTGCTCCTCGCTCAACTTCAGCTCTTCAATGCGTTCACGCATCTCTTCGAGGTCGTCACGATCTTCGCCATCGCCGAGCTCTTTTTGGATCGCCTTGAGCTGCTCTCTCAAAAGCATCTCGCGCTGACGTTCGCCCAGCTCCGACTGTACTTTCGCCTGGATGTCCTCCTGAGCGTCTATGCGCACTAGTTCGCGCTGCACGGCGACAAGACAAGCACGCATGCGAGCCTCGTCGTCGAGCATCTCGAGAAGCTCCTGTTTGTTCGCAGTTTCCAACTCCAGATAGAACGCGACCAGGTCCGCGAACGGACCGGGGTCGTCCACGCCCTGGATGAGCTGGTTCAGCGCCTCTGCGGGCACCCCGCGCCGGGTACCGAGTTCGGCGGCTCGATCCCTCAGCTCGCGGTCGAGTGCCTGGAAAGCGGGGTCGTTCGGGTTCTGCGGCTCCTGGTGCACCATTTCGAGAAGCACCGCCTGCAGCATCGACTGACCTTCTTCGTGATACGTGAGCGCCTGCGCACGGCCCTCGCCCTGTACCAGAAGCTGCACGCCGCCTCGAACGCGGTGCGTCTGAATGATGCGTACTACGGTGCCGACGTTGTACAGGTACTCAGGTAGGGGATCGTCGACGTTTTCCCTCTGGGCGACGGCGAACATGCGACGATCTCCGTCCAGTGCTTCCTGAACGGCCTCGACGGTGCCGGGCCTCCCAGCTGAGATCGGTACGGCGACCCCCGGGTATACGACAGTATCCCGAAGTGGCAGGACCGGAAGCGTAAATCGCTCGCCCATGGAGTGCTCTCTCTCTTAGCCCTCGTCCAGCGACGGAGGCAGTCCCTTTATTGATCAGCATCGACACTTCTGCACCGAATCTGAGACGAGGTGCGGAAGCGTGCGCACGTATGTGCAGGATTCTTGCCACCGGAAACGCACCATCCTGTGCCCCGATCGCATGAAAAGCTGCCAAACTGGCCGCTCCCCTGCTCTGCGACACGCCACTTTTTCGCTCCGGCAGGGGCAGTTAGGTTGGCACCTCGTTCCTTCTTGCGCCACCGCCCGGGATCCACATCAGCGACAAGCTCGACAGCATCACTTGGTTCCGCGGCTCTTCCGTACGAATACAACGGGCGGGCCTGAAGATCCACGTGGACCCGATTCACGTATCCGATGATTCCGAGGCGGACATCGTCCTGCTCACGCATCCCCACTACGACAACTTCTCCGAGGACGATATCGCGAGAGTGCGAACCCCCGAGACCTTGATCATCGCCCCTGCGACGATGAAGAAGCAGCTTGGCGACGCCGACCACTTCATGCGACCGGGCGACATGCTACAGCTCGACGGCTTCGACGTGCTGGCGGTGCCTGCCCACAATGTGGAGAAGAAGTTCCACACGCCCGCCGATGGATGGCTCGGTTATGTCTTCAGCGTTGGTGACACCACGTTCTACCACGCCGGGGACACCGACTTCCTTCCCTCGATGTTCGGCATCCGTTGCGATATCGCTTTCCTACCTTGCGGCGGCCACTACACGATGGGCGTAGACGAAGCAGCTCGAGCGGGCGAGGCTTGCGGGGCCGAGACCATCATCCCGATTCACTGGGGTGATCAGTTGGAGCTCGCGGACATCGAAAGGCTCAAGGATCTGTTCTCCGGAGAAGTCATGATTCTGGACCGACTCGGCTGACGCTCGAGTGACGGGCCCCGTAACGAGCCCGGCAACAGCCTCGGGTCGCTCTACGGTGTACGCGCCGCGCGGAGCCGCATCCACCAGCCACCCGTTGGCTACGGGGGTCGCGATCGGCATTCTCGAGGCAGGTGGCAACGCGATTGACGCGGCGGTTGCCGCGGCCGCAGCGCTAAACGTTGTCGAGCCGCACATGACTGGGATGGGCGGCGACATGTTCGCGCTTCTGTGGGATGCCAATGATCGCCGCCTCGTCGGGATCGACGCGACCGGCAAGTCCGGCTCGAAGATCGATGTCCAGCAGCTGATCGCCGAAGGCGCCGGGAGCGTACCGGAAGACGGCGCTCGCTCGGTGACCGTGCCGGGCGCGCTCTCGGGTTGGGACGCGCTGCTCGAGAAGTACGGCACCACGGCCATCGACCAAGCGCTTCAGCCCGCCATACGCTTGGCGAACGAAGGATTCCCCGTCAGTCCGATCATCGCGCGGGACTGGGCGGCCGCCGTGGACGGGCTCCGCTCAAACTCCTGTGCCGCAGCCACGTTTCTCGTGGACGGTGAAGCGCCCCGCGCCGGGCAGTGGTTCAGGAACCCGGACCTCGCCGGCACGTTCAAGCGTGTCGCAGAGAACGGCGTTGAGACCCTTTACGGTGGCGGGCTCGGAGAACAGATCGTTGCCGGCCTCGATGAGCTCGGCGGCTTCCTCACGGTCGAGGATTTGCGTAGCCACCGCTACCGTTGGGTCGAGCCTCTGAGCATGGAGTACAAGGGGTACACGCTGCATGAGCTGCCGCCTGCGGGTCAGGGCGTCGCCGCGCTCCAGATGCTGAAGATGTTGGAGGGACATGATCTGCAGGCTATGGGCCATAACTCGGTCCACTACCTGCACACATTGATCGAGGCCAAGAAGCTCGCGTACGCAGACATCGCCCGTTACATCGCCGACCCTGACCACATGGACGTGCGACCCGAGTCGCTGCTCGACGTCGGCTATCTCGCGCGACGGGCACAGCTCATCGACCCTGCAGCTGCCGCGAACCATCCAGATGCTGGTCGGCTCGCTACGGCTTCCGAGACGATCTACCTGACCGTAGCGGACCAATACGGCAACATGATCTCGTTCATCAACTCTCTGTACGGCCACTTTGGCTCAGGAGTCGTGGTGCCGGGTACAGGCCTCGTGCTGCAGAACCGGGGGGCAGGGTTCACGATGGAGCACGGTCATCCCAACCAAATAGCGCCCAATAAGCGACCCTTCCACACCATCATTCCCGCATTCGTGAGCAAAGACGGCGCGCCATGGCTCTCCTTCGGAGTCATGGGCGGTTCGATGCAACCACAGGGCCATGTTCAAGTCATGCTCAACATGGTGGAGTTCGGCATGGACCCTCAAGAAGCGATCGATGCCGCACGCTTCCGTCACGACAGCGGCACCACGGTCGCGGTCGAGCGCCTCGATGTCGACGTGGCAGCGGGACTCGAAGCGCTGGGGCACGAGCTGTGCGATCCCGACGGTGTCGGGTTCGGGGGTGCTCAGGCGATCCTCAAGCTCGCCCAGGGATGGGCCGCCGCATCAGATCCGAGGAAAGATGGGATCGCGGCGGGACACTAGCGCTGACCGCCTTGCGGGAAGGACCGGCCGGGTACGGCATTCTGTGCCCCCTTACGCACGCATCCGGTGGGCACAGATGTGCTGCCCCGTGACATGACACATAGCGAGAATCCGCCGGTCGAGCCTCGACCCGCTGCTACCATCGTGCTCCTCCGCGACGGAGACCCCGTTGTGGAGGTCCTCCTCCTGCGTAGGAACCGGAGCGCAGGCTTCGCGCCGGGGGCTTACGTGTTCCCCGGTGGCCGCGTCGACGCTTCAGATGCGACGGAGGACGCGTTGGCCTTCGTGGACGGACTCACGCCGGAGCAGGCTGCCCACCGTCTCGAGCTGGCCGACGGGGACCCGCCGGCAATCGCCTATTATTTGGCCGCACTACGCGAGGCGTTCGAGGAGACCGGCATCCTGGTGGGACGAGACTCACGCGGCCGGGCGCCCGCGACCGCGGCGGAAGACGAGCAAGTGGACGCCATTCGGGACGATCTCATGGAGGATCGCATTTCGTTCGCGCAGGTGCTCGAAAGACTCGGATGCCGCATCGACGGCGCCTCCATCGAGTACCTCGCGCATTGGATTACGCCCGTACCACGGCCGCGCCGATTCGACACTCGCTTTTTCGCCGCCAAGGTTCGTGAGGGCGCCACGCCAATCGTGGATCCGCGAGAAATGACCGACGCCGTTTGGATCACACCAGACGCGGCGCTCGTTAGTAGCGACGAGGGGAAGATGCCGATGATGTTCCCAACCACCCAGACGCTCGAGCAGTTACGCGACTACCAGACGACCGACGACGCGCTCGCTTCACTCGCCGGTCGCTCCGTGCGCGCGGTCCTACCGACCATCGTGATCACCGAGACCGGGATCACCTTGGAGATCGACGAGGACTAGCAGGACACGTGAATGATTGCTCGGCACGTGGTGCCCTGGCATGCCCGGCCCAAATGCTCATGTCACCACCCGGCGAGCGTCCCCGATCCTCTCGGGCTCGCCGATCCGGGCGCCGAGCCCGAAGCGCGAAAGTGCTCTTTTGCTCGTGTCCACCGCGTGCCTCTCTTGGCATGTGCGTACCAATAGAGCCTACTGAAAGTGGCGGCGTTAGATTTTGCAAGGCTGCCCAGGGACCAACCGCCATACGGATCGTCATGTTCAGAGCCAAATCCATATTGTTCACAGCGCTTCTGGCAACGGTCTCTTGCACTGCGCCTCCGGACCAGTCCGGATTATCGGAAGCCGAGCTCAACATTCAGTTGTTGGCGAACGCGATTGCGACCGCCGACACGGCCGTAATTCTCGAGATCTTCTGGCCCGAGGCCACCTACGACGACTTTGCCAGCCAGCAGACCCACCAGGGAATCCAGGAGATCGTCGCTTACCTGACAGCTGTTCACGCATGGGGCGACGACGTCTACATGAACCTCGCTCGTGTCCACACGAGCTCCACGGGTGCCGTCGGCGAATGGGTGTTCTCCGCAATCCAGGCGCGCCCCATCGGTGACCGCTTCCCGGTCGCGTCGGGCGACGAAGTAGTACTCAATGGTGTGACAATCATCGAGATGGAGGGCGGGCGGATTATGCGAGCGGCGGACTACGTGGACGGTGTGCCGCTGATCCTCCAGTTGGGTGGCAGCATCGAGCTTCCGGGGGGTGGAGTCTGGCAACAGGGAGACGGCGGCCGCTGAAGCGCTGGTTGGTGCTCAGCTCCAGCGGCGCGGGCGAATCCATTCTTGCGCGGGAGATGGCTGACATCCTCGATCTCCCCCTAATTCACCTCGACCGGCACTTCTGGAAGCCGGGATGGGTCGAACCCGACAAGGCGGAGTGGGCGAAGAAGGTCGTCGACTTGAGCTCGAGCGATGCGTGGATGGGGGAGCGACTGGTCCGCTCGGCCTAAGCCCTTCGACTTACCCTGCCTGAGGCCCGTTCAACACCGCATTGCGTACGTGGTCGATGATCAGGTCGACTTCCTGGGAAGTCACCTGGAAATGAGGTGTGAACCGGAGTGAGTTGTCACCCCCGTGGATCACACCAATCCCCTGGAGTCGCATGAACTCCTCGGTGCTGTCCGTGCCGTATGCCTTGAACTTCGGATCGAGCTCGCAGGAAAAGAGCAAGCCAGTGCCTTCGACTTTCGTGATCGCGCCGCCGAGCTCGTCGGCGAGCGCCTCCAGTTTTGTCACGAACTCGTGGCCGCGATCGACGATGTTCTGACGCACCTCCGGCGTGACCATCCCCAGGACCGCGCTGCCGATGTCCATGGCTCGCGGGTTGGCAGTCATGGTGTTGCCGTAGACGCCCTGCCGGTACAGAGCCGCCGACTCCGGCGTGAGCGCCAGAATCGAAAGCGGGTATTGACCCGCGTTCAGGGCCTTGGAGTACGCCTCCAGGTCCGGAGCCTCGAGGTCCCGGAATCCCGGGGAGTCCACCAGGGAGAGATATCCCGTCGTACGTAGCCCGGCCTGGATGGAGTCGATGAGCAGGATCGTTCCGTGCTCCTTCGTGAGAGCGCGCGCGGTCGAGTAGAAGTCGGGCGTAATAGCGACGCCTGGATTTCCCTCGCCCATAACGGGCTCCATGAAGAACGCCTCGATGAAGTAGCCCTCGGCGTCCGCCCGAGCGTAGGCCGCCTTCAGGCCATCCACATCATTTGGCTCGACGGTGATCAGGTGCTCATTGCGGAAGGTCGCCAGGTGTGTCTTGTACGCCGTGAGGCACGAGTCGGAGAATTGCGCTGGGCGCCCCGTGCGCCCGTGGAAGCCGCCCGCGAGCGACATCTTCTTGACCGGCTTGCCAGCGTGCCTGCCGCCTTCGTCGGTGAGCATCTTCGCGTTCACATCAGCCATGCGGGTCGCGACCGAAACGGACTCCGAGCCGGAGTTCATGGCGAGGAAGTGCGTGAACGGACAGCCGTCCTCGCGCGTCTGGCCGATCTCCCGCTCCAGGGCCGCGGAGAGGCGGAACTGCGAGAGGGACGGCGTCATGACGTTGGCCATGACTTGGGGTTTCGTCATCGCCTCGATGATTGGCTCGGGCACGTGCCCAAAGCCGAGCATGCCGTATCCCCCGTTGTCGTGCAGGACCGCGCCTTTCGTCGTCACGATCCACGGGCCTCGCGCCGCCATCGAGACGTACGGATTCACCGTGTCGTCCGCGTAGAAATTCACCAGATGCTTTTCGATCGCAGCGACCTGCTCGACTTCGCCGAGCGCCATCAGCTCTGGGAACTCCTGATTGAGCGCCTCGAACTCCTCGGTGGCCGCATTCACGGCGTCCGCGAGCGTAGGGTCGTTCGTGACGAACTGACATACGGTGGTGTTGTCGAGACCAACGGTGCGCCGCGCGCCCGATTTGGAACGGATCGCGTCTAGCTGTTCTTGCACACTGGCCACTGTAGACCTCTCGAAAGCGTATTCGGATCGATGTCTGCGCGACGGGACGGAATTTGGCAGGAAGGGCGGGGTGTTGGGGAGGGGGAGAGCGTTTAGGTGCCCTCAGGCCTCCACGTTCACCGCTCGATTGAGCTGCTCGAGTTGCCTCAGCTGAATAAGCTCATGCGCCGCGAAGTAGCTGGCCTGCTCCAGCAGAGTTACCCGACCGAACTCTTCATGGCGACCGGTGCGCCTCCACTACTCGGGCCCGATCTCTCGAAGGCGAGACACGGAGGACCGTCGTGAGGACACGCATGACTTCATGATCTCCTCGCCTGACTCGGTCTCTTCAGTCTGTTGATTCGTCCAGGCAAAGACGGCTTTGAACTCCAGGCGTGGATCGTCCTCGTCCAAGATCAACGTGATTCGCTGAGCGAGCACCGACTGTGCGTCCCGCAGGTGGCTGAGCACGTCAGTCGCTGCCCACGCGGTGCCCTGGGAAGCCCAATCCAGCCGATCAGGCGCCAAGGGCTGGATCGCCTCTCGCAACAGATCGGGGTTCGCCTCGAGCCGGTGCAAGACCTCCTCCGAGGAATAGAGGCCCAGCCAGTAGATCGGTGCGAAGCGTTGGAAGGTCAGTGCGTGGGCTCCACACCGATCACAGTTCGGCGGCGGCACCGTGCCGGTAATAGAGCCGCACCGCCGGCAAACGTACGGGTCCGGAAAACGGTCTAGGTAGCTCTGCTCGTCCTGGGCCACCAGTTGGCTCGCCAGAGCGACGCGATCGCTGATCTCGGCGGGCACGCCGGACACCTTTAGGCGTTGTGAGAGTGCAAGCAAGTCCTGCGCAAGTTGCTCTCGGTCGTCAGGGAATCCGCCCTCACCCGCAGCCGACTGAGTGACAGAAACCGCGCACGCTCACAGCAGCTTGCCGATGTTGAGCTGGCCTTTGCCCTCAGTCCTGATGGCCGCCTCTAACAGATCCACACTCAAGGCGCCACGACCATCGGATGCCGACATCACTGCCTCTCTTTGGTAGCTGATATAGCGGGCTGAACAACGGACCTACATCTGCCTGTACGCCGGCCCGCTCCCACCCTCCCGCGGCGTCCAACGAGGCCCCAACACGTCCGTCGCCTTGCAGTCGACGCAGTTCGGCGCGTTTACACGCAACTCGCTGCCGTCACGCTCATAGACCCCGGCCGGGCACATGTGCACGAACAGTTCAGCGGCCTCCGCGCTCACGTGCTCACCTACGAGCAGGTGCGACGGAATATCGTCCCGGGTCTGGTTCCCAGACTTGTAAACGCCGTCGACCTTGGAGAAGGTCAGCTTGCCGTCTGGCACGAAAGGGTCGTCGGCAAGGCCCAGAGTGCGTGACTCCGCTGCATCTTCCCGGATCGGGATCTTCGCTCCCAGAAACGCGCCCTTCGTTAGCGTCATGAGCACCGCCTTCACTCCTCCGACGTAGAAGCCGCTCTTGAAGGCGAGCCGCATGTTACGGCACTCCTTGAGGTCCTTCATAATCACGCTCGAGTCTACCGCGGTGCTATAGCCGGCGAGCCCGGCTTCCGAGGTGTCGCCCGCCTTCAGCGCCTTGAAAATCTGGCGCGCCGCCATCATTCCCGAGTGCATGGCGTAGTGGATCCCCTTGAGCGAAGACACTTCCACATAGCCCGCGGCGTCACCGACGATGCAGACGCCGTCACCGTGGCGACGTGAGGGCACCGAATAGAAGCCTCCTTCGGGAATCGTCTTCGCACCCCATTCGACCATCTCACCACCTTCCAGGTGTTTGCGAAAGAGCGGGTGCAGCTTCATGCGCTGAAACACCTCGTGCACGTCGAAGCGAGCGTCCCCGTAGTCGAGTCCAACCACCAGCCCGAGCGCGACGACGTCGTCCGACATGGGGTACATGAAGGAGCCCCCGAAGGCGTCCCTGGGCAGCGGCCAGCCCACGGTGTGAACGATCCGGTCAAGAGGCTTCTTCACCTGCCACAGCTCCTTCACGCCGAGCGCGAAAATCTGCGGATTCTCTGAACCGACCTGCTGCCACTCCAACCACGCTTGGGACAGCGGCCCGCGTGTACCCTCGGCGAGCACGGTGACCTGGGCTGTGAGGTCCATCGCGGGCATCGCGTCCGGCCCGGTCGGCTCCCCGTTGCGGTCGAGTCCAGCCGGGGTCGTACGCACGCCAATCACCCTTTGGCCCGCGACCAGCAGCGAGTCCACCGGGAAACCGGGAAAGACGTTGATGCCAAGATCCTCAGCCTTCTCGCCGAGCCAGCGCACGATCTCGCAGATCGACGCGATGTAGTTGCCGTGGTTCCTCATGGTCGGAGGCGTCGGGATCCTGAAAGAGGCCGACCCGGTCATGAAGTAGACCGACTCCTTGTCCACCGGGCGCCGGAACGGGAACTCGTCGAGCGACAGCTCGGGGAACAGCTCCTGGAAGGCGCTTGGGTTTACGACCGCGCCGGAAAGACTGTGCTCTCCTAGCTGGCCGGCCTTTTCCAACACGCCGATCTCAACGTCCCCGATCCCGCCACCCGCCTCGTTGTCGGCCTGAACGAGCCGGGCGAGCTCGATCGCGCCGGCTAGGCCCCCGGGCCCACCGCCGACGAAAACCACATCCATGGGCACCGCTTCGTCGTCAGGTTGGTCCTCCACGATGAACCGGTCGCGCGGAAGCGGCGGCTGGGCATCGATCGAACGTACTGATGTGCGGAGGACGCTGGTGCCCTCGGACATGTGTGCTCCGGAATGTGGGTAGCGGGATCCGTGGAATCGGAAGCGTGTATCCAATCGACTCTAAGATCACCAACTCGCGCGCGGGGCTCTACCCTTCGGGGGACCCCGTTCGTTGACTCCACCAGGAATGTCCGGCGCATGAGCGAGCACCGTCCGACCACGTTTGGCGAGCTGAAGGCTGCAGGGTACGAGACGCGCACCGTGAAAGACGAGATGCGCTCCAACCTCGTGGGGAAACTGCGTTCGGGCGAGGAGCTGTTCCCCGGCATCATGGGGTACTCCGACACCGTCGTGCCACAAATCGTCAACGCGGTCCTGGCCAAGCACGACTTCATCCTGCTCGGGCTCCGCGGCCAGGCGAAGAGCCGGATTCTGCGCCAACTGGTGTCGTTGCTCGACGAGTCGGTACCGATCGTCACCGGAAGCGAGATCAACGATGATCCGTTCGCGCCCATCTCGAAGTACGGGCGAGATCGCTTGCAGGAGTACGGCGACGATACGCCGATCGAGTGGATCGGGCGTGATCAACGATTCGTGGAAAAACTCGCCACGCCCGACGTCACCATCGCGGACATGATCGGTGACCTCGACCCGATCAAGGCCGCCCGCGGTGGGCACATCCTGGGGGACGAGCTGACCATCCACTACGGGCTGTTGCCGCGCGCGAATCGCGGCGTCTTCGCGATTAACGAATTGCCCGACCTCGCGGGCAAGATCCAGGTGGGCCTCTTCAACATCCTCGAGGAGGGGGATGTTCAGGTGAAGGGATACCCCGTGCGGCTCGCCCTCGATTTGCTCATGGTCTTCACGGCCAACCCCGAGGACTACACAGCGCGCGGGAAAATCATCACGCCGCTCAAGGACCGAATCGGAGCGGAGATCAGCACGCACTACCCGCCCGATCTCGAGACCGGAATCGACATCACGCGCCAGGAGGCGTGGGTCGGACGAAGTGGCACGTGCGTGGAGATTCCAGACTTCATGGAAGAAGCCGTGGAGCGCGTCGCCTTCATCGCGCGTGAGGACAAGCGCATCGATCAGCGCTCCGGCGTCAGTCAGCGCATGCCCATTACCGTGACGGAGACGATTGTGTCGAATGCCGAGCGACGCGCGATCCAGCACGGAGAAGACACTGCTGTGCCGCGTGTTGGGGATCTGTATGCAGCCCTTCCCGCGATCACCGGCAAGATAGAGCTCGAGTATGAGGGCGAGCTTCACGGGCCGGAAAAGATTGCGCAGGAGCTCATCCAGCAGGCCGCATCTTTCACGTTCGACATCCGGGCAGGCGGTGCCGACGTGGAGGACATCATCGACTACTTCGAGACCGGCGGCGCGCTTCAGGTAGGCGAGGACGCGTCAGCGTCGGCGTGCGTGCAGGGCTTCGAGACGGTGCCTGGGCTGCTCGAGCTGGTCGAGAACGTAGGCCTGGCGGGCAGTGCGGCGGGTGATGGCGTGCGGGCCTCCGCGTGCGAGTTGGTCTTGGAGGCCCTCGTCGCCCAGAAGCGCCTCAGCCGCAGCAGCGTGGGGTACGCACGCGCACCGCAACGCGGGCCAGAGCCCGGGAAGGGACCTCAAGGCTTCGACCCCATGGGAGGGCTGAACATCTGAGATGTCCGAAGCTCATCCCCTGACATCGGATCAACGGCAGACACTCGAGCAGGCGGCCGAGCGCGCCAAGGCGTTCACAGGAGCAGCTAAGGTGGCCGCGTTCAACGGTTGGTCCATTGGCTTCTTCGCGGCTGTCACCCTGCTGTTCGACATTTTCAGCCTGACGGCTCTGGTTCTCGGTGTGGGCATGGCGGTGGTGGCGCGTAACGAGTTCAAGAGCCGTGCCCGAATCCTCACCCCCAACCCCACAGGTCCCGAGCTTCTCTGGCGGAACCAAGTGGGTTTCATGGCACTCATCATCCTGTATTGCCCGTGGAGCATGTACGTGACCACTGCGCGGCCCGGATCCGCAGATGGCTGAGCTGACCGAGCTTCTGGGTGGGGATCTGGACGAACTGGTGCGCTCGCTGACCATCACGGTTTATGTGGCGGTGATCGCCTTGACCGCCGTGTTTCAGGGGTTGAACGCCCGCTATTACTTCCGGCGCATCGCGACGATCGAGCAGTACCTCAGCGAGACGCCGGACTGGGTGCTCGAGCTACAGAAGAGCGCCAGGGTCAGCTGACGCCACCGCTGTATGCCCGTGCGCGAGCGCCAGCACTTTCTGCTGCGCTACAGGTACAGCGCGATCGTTCGAGGTCGCGGGATCGATCCACGCCCGGCCCTCGCCCTCGTCCGGGGTGGCGACCGTAACCAACCACGGCTCGTAAGTCGCGTGCAGGTGAGTGAACCGGTGCTCCACCAGGGGCAGAACTGCGGGATGCGCCGTCGCAACAAGTCCTCGCTCCGCTATCGTCGCGAGGACCGACCCGCCTGCCCCTACCTCGGGGAACGACCACATCCCGGCCAGCAGGCCCTGGCTAGGTCGACGCTCGAGCATGAAGCGTCCGTCCGCCTCCAGCACCGCGAGCTCAATCCGAAGTTTCTTCGGCTTCGCCTTCACCGACGCGGCTGGGCGCTGCTCCTGGGTGCCCGCACGGTGCGCAGCACACCACTCGACAACCGGGCAAGCGCCGCATCGTGGCGATCGCGGCGAACACAGCGTCGCACCCAATTCCATGAGCGCCTGGTTCCAGTCGCCCGGACGCTCGGCGTCGAGCAGCTCGGAAGCCTTCCGCCGCAGCCAAGACGCGCGCGGCTCCGCTTCGTCGAAGAGGCGCGAGAGGACTCTGCGCACATTGCCATCCACTGCGGGCACCGCCTCACCGAACGCCATGCTCGCCACGGCGCCGGCGGTATAGTCGCCGACTCCGGGAAGAGATCGCAGGCGAGCGTAGGTGTCGGGGAATCCACCGTCGGGGCGCTCGCGGATGAGCCGTGCGGCTCCATGCAGATTGCGCGCCCGCCGGTAGTAACCGAGCCCCTCCCACGCCTTGAGCACTTCGTCCGTGTCCGCGTCGGCCAACGCCTCGACATCAGGGAACCGCTCCAGCCAGGCGTCGTAGTAAGCAAGGACCGTTTGCACACGCGTCTGCTGCAGCATGACCTCCGACACGAGGATCCGGTACGGGTCGGAACAGCCACGCCATGGCAGTGCTCGGTGTTCCCGATCGTAGTGATCGAGCAGCGCCTTTGTGATAGCACGATTCATGGCGGGAACGTACTCACACGCCTACTCTGAAAACATGCGCTTCACCACCTACTCCAAGTACAAAGGCCGCTGGCTCGACGCCCTGAACCTCGAGTCGTTGCTGGAGATGCTCTCAGACTTCTTGATGGACGGTGGGTTCGCGGGTGGTCCCCACTACCATCCATACTGGGGTTGGTCCGGCACGGACGACCCCAACTCGACGGACTCGCTCAAGAACGCTCTGCTCAAGGCGCTCATCGAGAGTGGTGAGCTCACGCCTGAAATGATCGAGGAGCTGCGAGGCGAGGGTCAGGGCGACGAGGAGCTTCAGAAGCAGATCGCTGCACTGCTGGACGACCTCATTCAGAGAATGGTCGAGGAAGGATACATCAACCTCGAGACCGGCAATCCGCAGATGCCCGGCGCGACGTACGACGTGACCGGCATGGGCAAGATCGACGAAGCGAAGCAGGCGGCTCAACAGGTCAAGTTCAGCCTCACGCAGAAGGGGATGGACTTCCTGGGCTACCGCTCACTCAAAGGACTGCTCGCCGCACTCGGCAAGGCGAGCGCCGGAGCCCATGACACGCCTCACCTCTCGACAGGTATCGAGGCCGAAGCAGCGTCGAAGCCCTACGAGTTCGGCGACACGCTCAACCTCGACGTCTCGGGTACGCTCAAGAACGCGATCGAGCGCGAGGGTCTCTCGGTGCCGCTCAACCTCGAGTACGGTGACCTCATGGTGCACCAGGCAGAGTACCGGTCATCCTGCGCGACGGTGCTCATGCTCGACATTTCACACTCGATGGTGCTCTACGGGGAGGATCGCTTTGCCCCCGCGAAGCGCGTCGCGCTCGCGATGTCGCATATGATCCGTACCCAATTTCCGGGTGATTCCCTGCGCGTCGTGACCTTCGGGGACAAGGCCCAGGAGATTCCCCTCTCGCAGCTCGGAAAAGCGCAGGTCGGACCATTCCACACCAATACCGCCGAAGGTCTGGAGGTAGCCCGCCGCATTTTGTCGTCGCAGAAGAAGGACATGCGGCAGATCATCATGATCACCGACGGGAAACCCAGTGCGATGACGTTGCCCGACGGGCGCGTCTACACAAACTCGGGTGCGCTCGACCCGAACATCCTGAGGCGAACATTCCAGGAGGTCGCCGCGTGCCGCAAAGCCGGCATCCTGATCAACACATTCATGCTCGCAAGTGACCCCTATCTGGTGCAGTTCGTACAGAAGGTCTCAGAGATTGCTCGTGGCAAGGCGTACTTCACCAATACGCTGACCTTGGGCCAGTACATCATGATGGACTTCATGAAGAACAAGCGGAGGAGGATGTCGTGAGGGGAATCTGGAGAGGTAGCGACCTCCGATGCGGTTGGTGGTCAGGCATCTGTATGATGCTGTTGGTTTCGATAGCCGGTTGTGCCGAAGAGGATGCCACGCCCACGGAGCAACCGGTCACTGAGTCGGTAACCCCGCAGGGCAGCTAGACATTCCGACTCGACAGCGAGCGCAGCGACCCCATCCAAGTTCCGTGAGTGGAACTGCGGTCCGCGTTCTTTGGGGCCGGACGGCTTGGACACGCTCAGGGGCCTCCTGGCGTTGGGGCTGCTAGCGGTCCGAAGGAGTCTCGGAATCGATCTCCGCGTCGATCTCCTTCGTGCGCTTGCGCAGCCACAAACCTGCGCCCGCTACCATGCCCAACGGCAGCAGCGACAAGAAGGCGGTCGTAGCCAAGAAGGCCTGACGGTTTTCGTCACGGGCGTCGAAGCAGACGGGGCAAGCGTGCACGACATCCGGAAAGACGGCCAAGACGGCCAAGACCAATACAGGTATCCAGGCGCGGTTCATAGGTACACGATCAGGTAGAGCACCGGCCAAAGCAATACCACGAAATACCAGAACACCGACACCGTGGCGAGCTGGGATCCGGTGAGTCGGCCCTTGTAGAGCTCGAACGAGGCCCAGCCTAGCGCCAGGATCGCCGCGATCGCATGCAGGCCGTGCGCACCAACGATGAGATAGAAGAAGCCGCCGTACGTACTCGACTGGATGGTGAGGCCCTCACCAAGCAAGGCAACCCACTCCGCGCCTTGCGAAACGACGAAGACCAGACCGAGTAGCAGTGCGATCAAGATAGGTAAGCGCGCCCGTGATGCCTCTTTCTTGAACGCGAGGTGCGCGAAGACGAGCACGATACCGCTCACCAGCAGGGCCGCGGTGTTGACCGCGGTCTCCTGTACCGGCAGGCGCGGCTGGCCGTATGGCGGCCACATCTCGCCCGCCACTTGGGAGCGCACTATTCGGTGTGCCGAGATCAGCCCCGCGAACATCATGATCTCTGCGAACACGAAAAGTAGCATGCCCATCACACCGTCCGCCAAGATCTTGGGGCGGCTCACGGGCTCGGGGCGCTGCTCTATTTCGTGGGCGGCTGACTCGGTGACCATGATTCCCCCTCGCTCTACTGGCCCGCGGGCCTGAAGGCCTTCAGGTACTCGACCAACGCGTCGAGCTGCGCATCGTCGAAAAGTACTCCCCAGGGCGCCATCAGGGGCGAACCACCGACCGCGGCACCACCGTCACGGATCGCGGTCTTGATGCGCTCGTCGTCGCGCGTCTCCCAGAACGCGGGATCAGTGAAGTTGGCCGGGCGGGGGTCCAGCACCGCCCCGGCCGCGCCGTTACCGTCACCAGCCGAGCCGTGGCAGGTGGCGCAAATTAAGTTGAATTGGCCAACCGCGTCGAACACGTCCGGGTCGGCGACCGTCACGGCGGTCCCTTCCTCGGCATGCTCCTCTTCCTCGGCGTGCTCGTCCTCGATCCCGCGGTCGACCGCATCCGCTGCGGCCACGTTCACCCAGTTCTGGCCCTCGTGACGCATGACGTCCGGGGCCACCCCGGCGACGAAGAGCGCCATCAGCACCAGCGACGAGATGAGCACCCACTTCACCAGGCGCTTCTCCCATCTCAGGTGCATGAAGTTCTGAATCACGAGGTTCGCCTTGACCAGCGCGATCCCGAACGCCGTGATCAGCGTAACCCACACGATCCCTAAGAACGGGCCAGCCACGCTGAGGACCAGGAGGACCAGGAGCGTGAGGTAGACCTTCCGGTAGTGCTCAGCACCGTGCTCGTGCCTCTCCTCGACCTGCGCCCGGTCGCGCTCGTTCAACTGCTCGTGCTCGGACATGTCGGCCTACTTCGCAATGTAGAGCAGCGGGAACAGGAAGATCCAAACCAAGTCGACAAAATGCCAATAGATGCCGATGAGCTCCACTCGCTGGAGCTCCCGACCCCTCCACGCGTCCACCGCGATAAACCCCATGATGATCGCTCCCGCGATCACGTGGAGCCCGTGTAACCCGGCCGCGGTGTAATAGAACGACCAGAAAGTGTTCGTCGTGATCGTGTAGCCGTGAGAGATCTCGATCGTCCACTCGATCGACTTCACCAGGAGGAAGGTGAGCGCCCCGCCCATCGTCATCACCAGGAACTTCGCCGCCTTCTTCCCCTGTCCGCTCTCGGCCGCCTGATGAGCGAGCACTGCCGTAAAGCTCGAGGTGAGGAGGACCAACGTGTTGAATGCCCCGAACCACACCTGGGTGTGCGCCGCGGCTTCGGCCCATTCGGGATGGCCCACCCGGTGCATGATGTAGGAGCCGAGCAGGCCGCCGAAGATGACGACCTCAGACGCCAGCAGCCACCAGACGGCCAACCGGCCCGTCGGGATTCCGGTCGCGCTACGCGTGGTGGCTATCGGTTTCGCGGACATCAGGCGGGCTCGTCTTGCGGCCAGAAGTCCGACTCACGGTCCGGGCGGCCGTACTCATACGGTCCCCGGTAGACCTTCGGCATCTGGTCCGGAGGCCAGTTACCGTGCGGGGGTGGAGACTCGGTGGTCCACTCGAGCGTATTGGCATTCCACGGGTTCTTCGGGGCCTTCTCACCCCGCAGCAGGCTGCGGATGAAGTTGTAGAAGAACACGAGCTGGAACGCGAGCATCACGAGCAGAGCGACCGTCGCGATTATTCGGAGACGCTGGAAGTCCGCGCCCGCCAGATCCGGGAAGTGCTGGAAGTTATAGATCCGGCGGTGCTGACCACCCATTCCGAGAACGAAGAGCGGAATGAAGATGAAGTTGAACGGGATGATCGTGCCCCAGAAATGAATCTTCCCGAGCTTATCGCTCATCATCTTCCCGAACATCTTCGGGAACCAGTACGTCAGCCCTGCGAACGTCCCGATGATCGCGATCGGGAAGAACGTGTAATGGAAGTGCGCAAGCACGAAGTACGTATCATGGAAGTAGATGTCCGCGCCGCTCGCCCCGAGGAAGATTCCGGTCACGCCGCCGATCAGGAACTCGGCGATGAACGCGAGCGCCCATAGCATAGGTGTGGCCAGCCTGATCGAGCCGCCGTAGAGCGTCGCGATGATCACGAACATGAGCTCGGCGATCGGAACGGAGATCAGCAGCGTCGTCACCATGAACACGTTCGCCATGCGGGGGTCGATACCCGATATGAACTGGTGGTGCGCCCACACGAAGAAGCTCAAAACACCGGTGGCGACCGTGGTGTAGAGCATCAGCTTGTAGCCGAATAGCTTCTTGCGAGCGAAGGTCGCGACGATGTCGATCGTGATGCCGATGGCGGGCAGCATTACGACGTAGACCTCGGGATGCCCGAAGAACCAGAACAGGTGCTGCCACAGGACCGGGTCGCCGCCCGTGGCCGGGTCGTAGAAGCCGGTCCCGAGCGTCTGGTCGAACAGCAGCATCACTGCGCCGGCGATGAGCGGTCCGACCGAGAGCATGAAGAGAATGCTCGCGATCACGATCATCCAGCACACCATCGGGATGTCGTAGGCCTTCATTCCGGGCGCGCGCGCGTTCATCAGGGTGGTGATGAAGTTGATGCCACCGAGCAGGAACGCGACGAATTCCAGAGTCACGCCGATAAGCCACAGCGTCGCACCGAGCGGAGTCTGGTTGTACACCCCCTTCGCAGAGAGGGGCGGATAGGCCGTCCACGCGCCGCCGAAGCCTCCACCCTCCACGAAGAGCGAGCCCAGGATCACGAGCGCGCTGATGAAGAAGACTTGGAACGACAGGCGATTGATGCGTGGGAACACCATGTCGTCCGCGCCGATCATCAGCGGGATCAGGAAGTTCCCGAACGCGGCAATCAGAACCGGCATCGCGACCCAGAAGATCATGATCGAGCCGTGGTTCGTGACCAGCGAGTTGTACTCGCCGGGCGACACGATGCCGAAGCCCGGAACCGAGCTTCCCGGGAAAGCGAGCTGCATGCGGAAGACGTAGGCCATGAAGCCGCCGACCACCGCCATGAACATCCCCGTGAAGAGGTACTGCATGGAGATGACCTTGTGGTCCGTCGACCAGAGGTACTTCAGGACACCTTGCGGCCCATGATGCTCATGGACCTCATGCTGGGCGTGCCGGACCTCTACGGTTGCTTCGACCACCTCTGATTCCTCTCGCTACCGGTTCGGGGTGTTCTGTGTGACCCACGCCGCGCGCTGAGCTTCGTCGGTAATGAAAATTCTCGCGGCCATGACGCCATGGCCGATCCCACAGATCTCGGCACACTGCACGTCGAACTCACCTATTAGGGTCGGTCGGAACCATCCCATGATGGAGCGACCCGGGATCGCGTCCTGCTTCAGCCGGAACACCGGAACGGAGAACGAATGCATGACGTCCCTGGCCTCAAGGTGGAAGTGATAGGTCTTGTCCACCTCAACGTGAAGCTCGTTCACCGCGTAGATGTCGTCTTCGGTGTCGAGCTCGCCATCGCTGCCCGGATGCTGGAACGTCCAGGCCCATTGCTGCCCGGTGATGCGCACGACGCGGTCGGCCTCGGGCAACCGCTGCTTGACGTTGTACCACACGTTCACGGAGGCGACGATGATGAACACGTCGCACACAAGGACCAGCCCGTGCGGGAAGCTGATCCAACGCGTGAGGTGTTTCTCACGCCCCGTGACGTACTTCGACTTCTTTCCCGGCTTGGCACGGTACCGGAAGATCAGCCAAAAGAAGACGCCCTGAGCGACAAAGAACCAGAAGCCACTGAGCACGGCCACCAGAATGATGAGCCCGTCGATGTCAGCGGCATAGGAAGAACCCTGCTGAAGCGTCTCGATCATGGGACTTCGAGTCGCTACCTCAGAGGATGAACGAGATCACGACACCGACGAACACTGCAGCACAGAGCAGCGTCGCGGCGAACGTCTTGTGCGCGTCGATGAGCGCGGGGTTGTCGTCTTCCTGCAGATGATCGGCGCGCATCGACACGCTTTCTTCGTCCTCGATCGCCGCCTGCTTGAACTCCGGCATGATTCGCTTCAGCTACCTATCTAAGAGTCTGGACATAGGCCACGACATCCTCCATCGCCTCATCGGAAAGCGCGAGTGTGTTGACGCGCATGGTGATGCCCCACGTATCACCAGTTACGGCACCCCGAGCACCGTGCTTGAAGTTCTGGAGCTCCTGCAAGAGGTACCAGTCGTCCATCTGAACGAGCGGCGGGGCGTGCAGCACCTCGTTGCCCAGACCGTCGGTCCCATGGCACGCGACGCACGGAGTGTAGATCTCCGCCCCGGCGCCGGCGTTCCCGTGCAGCGTGCTCGGCGCGAAAGCCGGCGTGAGCGAAGCGACGTACTCCGCGATAGACGGTATGTCATCCTCGCGCAGCGAGATCGCCATCGGACGCATCCGGAGCCCGGGCAAGTCGTCGGCGTGCTTGCCGCGGAAGCCGGCCTGGAACCCTTGCAACTGAGTCTCCACATACCACTGCGGAAGACCTGCGATGCCTGGGGCGGCGATCTCGGGGTTACCACCGCCGTTCGCGCCGTGGCACGGCGTGCAGGTTTCGAAGAGCTCCTCGCCCAGCGCAAGGCCCGTGGCGGGTCGGCCGCAAGCAGCCGCGCCCAAGACGAACAGCAAGGTCGCGAAGCTCCGTACCTCGACGATTCGCACTATCGTCGTGAGTTGGGGCCGCATCACTTGGTCTTCAGAACGTCGTCGAGCGGAATCGCCTCATCGATCAACATGATCGGGATAGCATCTCGTACGGGGTACAGGACCCCATCGTCCTCGCGTACGAGGCCTTCCTCGATTCGCTCTTCCACCTGGCTTCCGCCCCGCGTCTTGACCGTACCGGCATCGATTGCTCGGTTCAGCAAGTCCACTAGGTCACTTCCGGCTCGTCGGACCGGTTGCTTGGTCTCCGGACATACCAGGATGTCCAACAGCTCCTGATCAACCGTACTCATTACAGGCTCCGAGATCATTTCTGGGAAGGTGAAAAGAGGGAGCCCCCGTGGAATCTGACGGGAAGCCAACTAACTTATCAGTGTCGGCTGGGAAACGGGAGGGTCTTAAATGTCAAGGAAAACAAGCCCAAAGACGGGCCAAAAAGCGGGTCCTCGGATCGGGGCTATTCGAGCCCATAGAGTGTTGTGGATAGCGGCCGCCTTGCTCACTGCGTTCACCGTTCCGGGCTGCTCGGGAGAGGCCAATGCCGGGGACGCCGGCGTGTCAGCTCAGACGGTTCCGGAGAGGGGCGGAGCCACGGTCGAGATCCGTGGGCCGCCGGCAAACCGCGCGTGGGTCATCTTCGGTACTGATACCATCGTCGTAGAGATCGCTAGGACACCTGACGAGAGAGCTCAGGGCCTCATGTACAGGGATGAGCTCCCGACCGGCACCGGTATGCTCTTCGTATTCGAAGACGTCCAGATCCGCTCGTTCTGGATGGCGAATACGTACGTAGCTCTGGACATCGCCTATATCGATGTATCCTACGTGATCGTGGATATCCAACAGCTGGAGCCACTGGTAACCGACTCTAACCCGAGCGCGGTGCCTGCGATGTACGCATTGGAGGTTGCCCAGGGATGGTTTGCCCAGCACGGTGTCACGGTGGGGAACCAGGCACAGATCGAGTACGGCATCCAGCTCGGGCGCTGAGGATCGGTAACCAATCTTGTCCCCTCGCCCGTCGTGAGCACGTTCGCAGCCGAGTCTCCTGCGGCGCGCTGGGTGATTGCTGTCCTTTCCGTCGCCGTGTTCGCCGCTGTGCTCATCGTGCTGTATGCCCTGCCGGAGCGGTCGGCACCCGGAACGCCCCAAGCGTTGGCAACCGTGAGCGCTGTCCTCAACGCAGGCGCGGCGTGTTTCCTGCTGACCGGCTTTGTCTTCATTCGCAGGAAGAACATCAAGGCCCACAGGACCTGCATGATCAGCGCTTTCGTTCTATCGGCGCTGTTCCTCGTCACCTATCTCCTTCATCACGCCCAGGTCGGCTCGGTTCATTTTCCCCACGAGGGCTGGATCCGTGGCGTGTACTTCGCCGTGCTAGTGCCGCACGTCATTCTGGCTGCGGCGATCGTTCCGCTCGCGCTTCTTACCATCTATCGCGGTTGGACCGATCGCATTGCGCTGCATCGCAAGATCGCGCGCTGGACGTTACCGCTCTGGCTCTATGTGTCCGTGAGCGGCGTCGCCGTCTACCTCATGCTGTATCATCTGTAGCTGGAACCGGACTTGCGGCGCCGGCGAGGAAGTTGCGCTAGTAGATCGGCTTGATCGGCTTTCCGTGAAGCAGTCGGTCCCACGCTTTCGGGTTGTGTGACTTGAGCATGAAGAGCACCATAGCCGTCGCGGTGAGAACGTTCCCCACCAAGATTCGACCGAAGCCGATCGCGGCGACAACGCCGGGCATGAAGACGTTGGCCGAGATCAGGAACCCTCCCTCGATGACGAGGAAGAGGAGCGTCACCACGCGCGTGGGGTGGTGAGAGTGCAGTTCCACCTCATAGACCAGGATCGATAGTCCCAGTCCCAGCGCCCCGAACGCGCCCATGTGGAGCATGGTGACATAAGCCACGAGGTCGAGCCGGATATCGGTGACGGCCTCTGGCGTCATCCCCAGGAACAGGACGCTGCCCATGAGCGACGGAGTGTAGAACGGTTGGCCGGCTACAACGTCGACCAACAGAAAGAAGAGCCCCAGCACCGACCCGCCGATGGCCGCGGAATAGAACGCGTCATAGAGCAGGTCGTCGAGCTTGGTGGGAGTGTTTCTCCCCGCCCGACGGCGCTCGTTACGGACCGGCAGGTCCTCCATCGCGGACGCTCCTTAGAGGACGGCTCCCGACTAGACCCAGTGCACCCGTCGGAGCCTCGATTTCCAAGCCTACCATGGAGTGGGGGCGCCCCACAAGTATCGGCTGATCCGCACGATTCCGGAGCCCGGCCCCCCCGGGGAGCGGCTCCACGGCGGCCGGACCCGTCTCAGGCGCCGCGGGCCTCTGCGTCTCTCTCCGAGCGCACCCATTGCTTGAAGACGACGACGACGCCCACGAACAGGATCCACGCGCTACCGATTTTCATGATCGCTCCGGCGAACTGTTGATCGCCGAGAGCGTCGCCGCCAGGCGGCGGCGCCAGCTCGTAGATCGAATAGATCGGATGCTGGCTGAAGACCATCATGGCGAATGGCGGGCGAATCAGGAACGCGTTGAGCGCCAGATAGGCGATCTTTCCAAGCGGGGGAAACGCTGGGCGACGGGGTACGGGCGCGATGACCGGCCACCAGAAGATCAGCCCACCCCCGAACCACGCGAGGTCCAGCATGAACGAGCCCAACTGGGTGGGCATGAGGGAGTCCACCACTCCGGGCCAGTGCGTGACGGTCATGACGATGTTGAAGATGAAGAAGGCGCTGAGTGGGCTCGTGACTTCCTCGAGCACGGCCAGCGTGCGAGGACGAGTGAGCAGGCCATCGAACGCAGCAGGCGGCAGCGCGAGCAGGAGCAAGGCCGGCGCCGCGAGGCCCACCGCCAAGAACTGGCTCATGTGCACGCTCGCGAAGTAGCTGGCGCCAAGCGGGCCGAGCGGCCAATCCAGCGAGGCCCACAAGAGAAACACCCCTGTTGCGAACGCCGCCCGACGCCAGCGCGTGGTCTTGCGAGACTCAGGATCGGCGGACGCGCGCCGCACGAGACGGCGATAGGCCAGCACCAGCAGCACGAGACCAACCCAGACGCCCAGTAACGGCCGCCAAGTCCAAGTCCAGGGCTCCTGCTGCGCAAAGCACCACCACTGCATCGCTTCTAGAAACCTTCCACGAGCAGCGGCAGATCATGCGCCCAATCCGACTGCCGCACGCCGAAAGGGTACCGAACCCGGGCTGTTCCGTCGGGACCGAACGCTAGAATCGCGGAGGGATGCCCGATCAACGGCTCCGAGTCGTGCTCCCCCGGGATAACGGCGACTCCGGGCAGCAGAATCGTCGAGAGCGCGGCGTTGATGTCTTCCAGCGACCCGCGAAGCCCCACGAAGGAGCGGTTGAAGTTGTCCAGCCACGAGCGCAGTCGCTCTGGTGTGTCTCGCTCGGGATCGGTAGAGACGAAGACGACCTTGATGCGATCCCGCACCTCGGGTATCAGGTCGCCGAAAACCGCGCCCAGGTTCGCCATGTGCACTGGACAGACGTCCGGGCAGTACGTGTAGCCAAAAAACACCAGCGTCAGGTACCCTTCGGTTTCCACTCTCAGATCGAACGCCTCACCGTTCGTATCGGTGAGCGTGAGGTCCGGCTTTGGCACCGGAGTGTCGATGACCCACCCCCGAAGCTCCCCCCGCCTGCCACCGTCGGCTGGCACGCCGCACGCCGCGACGCAGATGCCCACGAGCATGACAACACCGATCGCACGCGATCGCCGAATCCTCACCCTCGCGCCACGGTCACCTGACATCGGTGCCTCCCCCTCCTTGATACACGAACTCGAACGTCAGACAGCCCGCCAGTGGGCCCGGACAATAGTACCCCAGGATCCGAAGCTTGGCATACCGTCCGTCCGCCGTGCGCACGGCCCACACGGTCGGCCGGGGCTCCAGTATGTGGCTCGTCCAATTGTAGTCGTACCACCTCTCGATCGCCGCATTCGTGGTGTCGCCGAGCTGGGGTGAGCCGACGTATCCGCTCGACGGCACCTCCGAGACCGAACCGTACTCAACACCGCCCAGCTCGAGCAAGCCGCCGTCGCCGGCAAAGGCCGCTCCTCCGTTCGCAACGATCCTGTGCCGCAAGAATGCGAGGTCCCAGTCCAGGGGACCGGGGGCCTCGACCACGGAGGCGCTCGAGAAGTCGAAGAAGCGCCAGCCCTTCTCCCCGGTGGCGTCCACGGTGATGGTATCGGGGCCGAACACGGCCGTCCCGACGTCAACAGACGCCGGCGTCGTCGCGAGGAAGGTCGGGACGTTCTTGCGACCCAGGGACGCCACAACGAACACGACTGCCGCGAGCACGAGAACGCCCACGACCGCGAGGGTAACACGATCGTGCGCGAGGAATTCGAGTGGTTTCACGGAGCCGCGAGGGACCCGCGGCCCGGATGTGAGAGCACTACTCGTCGTAGCCCAGGAATCGACGCAAGTGCCTCAGGTATACCGTTAGCCCCAGCCCCAGGACGATGAAGACGGTTCCCTGTACGAAGCCGCCAGCCCTATCGGCGGCGGCGTTCAACTCCCACGCACCGTAGCCCAGGCAGAAGACGATCGCGGTCGCGATCAGGAAGCGGTGGAAGTGGACGAGTGACATCGCCCTAAAACTCCCGGATCACCACGACGACGAGGATGATCGCCAACGGAATCGGCGAGGCCACCAAGATCCAGAGGCGCTTGGGCTCGAAACGCAGGTGCATGTAGTACATCGCTACCAAGACCGCCTTCCACACCGCCATGAAGATCAGGCCCACTGCGAGCCAGAACTTGGGCAGACCGGTAAAAAGTAGCGCGAACAAGACCTCCGCAACCGTGAGGACTGCGAGCACCACGAATACCATCATGTACGGTGGAGACTTGTGCTCTTCCCCGGTTTCCATGCGCCCTCCTTTTGGGCTGAGCGGGTCCAGTTGGACCTAAATCAGGTAAACAAACGTGAACAGGAGGATCCAAACCAGATCCACAAAGTGCCAGTAGAGACCCATGATCTCCACGCCGCCGAGATTGCCGGCGGTGTAGGCACCCTTGCGGGCGCGCCACAATGTGAAGCACAGGCAAAATACTCCGATGGACACGTGCGCGCCGTGGAAGCCGGTCATCGTGTAGAAAGTGGCGCCGTATAGCGGACCGCCAATCACCTCACTTCCTTCAGCCGCCCCTCGAGCGATGGCGTGGTACGATTCGGCCATCGGGACGAAGCCCTCGCTAAAGAGGAGGGTGTACTCCCACGCCTGCACGCCGACGAAGGACGCACCGAGCACGATCGTGGCGAGAAGCCACTTCTGCAGGCCTTGTTGGTCGTTCTGCTCGATCGCGGCGAACGCTTTCACCATCGTGACACTCGAACAGATGAGCACGAAGGTATTGAAGGCGGTGAGCGGTACGTTGAGCACCTCCCCGGGCACGCCAAAGGCCTCCGGGTGCGCGAAGCGCAGGATGACGTACGCCCCGATCAGGCCGGTAAAGAACATGACCTCCGACAGGAGGAAGACCCACATCCCGAGCTTGAGGTGGTAGACCTTCATTCCGGCCATAGGGGCCCGGTCTGCGGTGATCGTCGTCATACCTCAGCTCCCTCCGGAGTCGGGGTGGGTGCGGGAACACCGCTCGACGGACCGGGCCCCTCGCGGGGGGGCGTCGTCTGCGGCAGGAAGTCGTCGTCGGATTCGGGCGAGCTGTACTCGTACGGACCGCGGAAGACGGTCGGCATCTGCGCGAAATTACCGTGCGGCGGTGGTGACGGAACCGTCCACTCGAGCGTGTTGGAATTCCACGGGTTGTTGCCCGCTGTCTCGCCCTTGAAGATGCTCCAGAAGAAGTTGATCACGAACAGCACCTGGGTCGTGATCAGCGCGAACGCGAAGAGTGTGATGAACTGGTTCATCGGCTGCAGCGGCTGCAGGAAGTCGTACTGCGTGAAATCGTAGATGCGCCGCATCATCCCCTGCAGTCCCAGGTTGTGCATGGGGAAGAAGACCAGGTTGTAGAAGATGAACGTCAAGACGAAGTGCACCTTGCCCAACGGCTCGTTCATCATCCGTCCGAACATCTTCGGGAACCAGTAGGTGATTCCCGCAAAGATCGCGAAGAGGCTGCCGCCGAAGAGCACGTAGTGCAGGTGCGCGACGATGAAGTAGGTGTCGTGGATGTAGATGTCCACCGGCGTCGAGGCCATGAAGATCCCCGACAGCCCGCCGATGATGAACATCGATACGAAGGAGAGCGCGTGGAGCATCGGCACATCGAAGTGGATGTCGGCCTTCCACAACGTGCCGAGCCAGTTGAACGTCTTGATCGCCGACGGCACCGCGATCGCCATGGTCGAGATCATGAACGAGGTGCCCAGCAGCGGGTTCATCCCGCTCTGGAACATGTGGTGTCCCCATACGATCCAGCCCAGGAACCCGATGCTGATCAGCGCGAGCACCATCGAGTGATAACCGAAGATGGGTTTGCGTGCCCGGTTCGAGAGCACCTCGGACGTGATCCCCATCGCGGGTAGGATGAGGATGTAGACCTCGGGGTGCCCGAAGAACCAGAAGAGGTGCTGCCACAGTAGCGGCTCGCCGCCCACGTCGGGCCGGAAGAACCCGGTTCCGATGGTCTGATCGAACAGCAGCATGAGCAGCGCGCCCGCCAGGATCGGAATCGCCAACAGGATCAGCACCGCCGTGACGAACAGCGACCAGGTCGCCAGAGGAATACGGAACCAGGTCATGCCCGGCGCGCGCAGGTTGATGACCGTGGTGATGTAGTTCACCGCTCCAATGAGCGACGAGAAGCCGAGGATCGTCAGGCTCACGAGCCACAGCTGTTGCCCGAGATATACCCCGGTCCATTCGCCCGACGTGCTCAGCGGCGCGTACGAGGTCCAGCCCGCTCCGGCCGCACCTCCCTCGACCGCGAAGCTCGCGAGCATGAGCATGCCTGCGGGTACCGCGAGCCAGAACGACGCCATGTTCAGGCGTGGGAAGGCCATGTCTTCGGCGCCGATCTGAAGCGGGATGAGCAGGTTGCCGAAGAGTCCCACCAGTAGTGGCATGATCGCGAAAAAGATCATGATCGTGCCGTGCATCGTCACCAGCGAGTTGTAGAACTCCGGCAGCATGATCGCGCCATTCGGCGTCGGCGCCATCATCGCGTCCGGCAGAATACCGGCTCCGGGCATCGGCTGGCCCGGGAACCCTAGCTGGAAACGCATCATGCCCGCGAGAGCGCCTCCGACCACGAGGAAGAAGAGGCTCACGAACATGAACTGCTTCGCGATCATCTTGTGGTCGGTGGCGAAAACGTACTTGCGAATCCAGGGGATCTCGTGGTGGTCGTGCTGCCCACCAGCGTCGACTGCGCTCGCGATGTCTTTTTCGGTCGTGCTCATGTGGCCTTCCGGTCAAAACAGTATTTCGTGGGGCTTTGATTGCTCATCCGGGATTCCTCATCTGGACACTCCACTAAGGCCGCGGGCGGGGGCGCTGCGCCTGGGCAGTCGCCCAGGCCTGAAAATCTGCCGCCGTGTGGATCGTGAGCGTCCCGTTCATGGTCGTATGACCTATTCCGCACAGTTCGGCACAGCCGATCGTGTACTCGCCAGTGGCGGTCGCTTCGAACCAGACAGGGATGTCCTTACCCGGAACGGCGTCCTGCTTCACGCGCATCTCGGGCAGGAACAGTGAATGCAGCACGTCGGTGGCGCGCAGGTGGATCCACACCGGCTCATCGACCGCAGCATGGATCTGATTGAGGACCTCGAAGTCGTCGGCAGTCCCGAGGGCGCCGTCGGGGCCGGGATAGGTCACGTGCCACTCGAACTGCTGCGCGGTCACGATGATCTCCATCGCGCCCTCCGGAACGTCGATCTTCATCGTGTCCCACACGCCCTTGCTGACGATGCCGAGCGCGAGACAGACGACGAGTGTAGCCGTGGTCCACACGATCTCGAGCTTGCTGCTCCCGTGGTCGTACGTGGCCTTTCGCCCTTCCTTGTGGCGGTATCGCACGAGGAAGTAGATGAGAACGCCCTCTGTGATGACGAAGATGATGCCCGTGACCCACAGGATGACGTAGTAGATCATGTCGACATCGTCCGAGAACGTCGAGAAGGCGTCCGGGAGCACCCAGCTCCAGTCACTCCAGGTCATAGTTCTCTCCGGCCGTTAGGCTCAGGACACTCGTCCGAGATGTGCTACTGATGGTCCACCGTCCGGTGGCTTTCGGGATGCATCGGGTCGATCGGGTCGCCCAGCGGAACATGAGCCGCGCTCATGTCCGCGTTGAACTCGAACGAGAGCTCGGCGGTCTCGCCGGTCACGATCGTGATGTTCTGGGTGAGGGTCCCGTACAGCTCATGCCATGCCTCGACCACGTAGTCACCGGGCGGCAGCCCCTGCAACGAAGCCGATCCGTCCGGACCGGTGACCGAGAAGTACGGATGGTCCACGACGCCGATATACGCGTTCATCCAGCCGTGCACGTTGCAGATCAACGGAACCATGATCTCCGCAGTCGGGAACGAGCGATTCGTTTCCATGACGACCGGCTGACTCACGTTGAAGCCCCGGTTCTCGGTCGGCGACGCGTTGATGTTGTGCAGGATTCCGTCGCTGTTCTTCAGCGTGTAGTCCTGCCCCGTCTGCACGCCGAGCACGTGGGGCGTGTACTCGCATCCGTCCTGGTCTAAGACGACCGCCTGAGTGGGCGTCGGGAAGTCCAGGCTCTCGAGGCCCTCCTTCACATATACGAAGACGTTCGCGAGGCCGCCGCCATCGCCTACCACCACGGTCTCCTGCGTGGGAGTCATGGAGTGCTTCGCGGCGCAGACATCCTCCGTCGACATGTCGATCTCGGCATTGGCCGGAGCCATGCCAGAGAAAGTGACCATGCCCGAAGCGTGCCCGGCCGTGGCCGCGTCGACTGGAGACGCCGCCGGACCCGAGTCACCTCCACCGGAGGCGTCGGAGCCACCACCCTCGCCTCCACATCCCACCGCCAACAGCAACGCGGTGATCACCGCGACGCCTCGCGCCTTCCAGAATCTGTCAATCATGCTATCTCCCCTCGTCACGAGGTTGTGTGTGTATGAATGTCCCGATCATAGCGCCCAGACCGGCGATCGCCATAAGCGCGGCGATGACCGTCCACCAAAATCCCAGGTCCGAATGTCCGGCGGCCCAGCCGAGGCTGGCACTCCTGTACGCGGCGGCCGCCATCCCGAGCCAAGCCAAGCCAACCCCCATCCCGAAAGCCCGTTCCACGGCCTTGGTCAACCTGAATCTCGGCAGTCGCAGGGCCGCTCCGGCACCCGCTCCACTCGCCTCCCATTGCGCTTGCCGGACCACAAGCAAACCGAACAAGAGCGTGAGCACCAGAACGATCGGGGGCGCCACGTAGACCGACACAGGCGTAGGCTGCTCGAGGAACAGGAAATACCACGTGCTCACGGCTCCCTGGTTGCCACTTTCGCCGTTGTCCCCATCCCACGCCTGGAACGCCATTGGTACTGCTTGACCCACGGGCAAAACCAGATCCTCTGCCCCGCCGGTGTCCAGCGACCTCCGGAAAAGGACTTTCCACTCACCCTCGGCGTGTTGGACAACCGCTGTCACGTGCTGCTCGCCATCGGGCTGAGGCACCGCCGTTCCCAATCCGCGCGCGATGCTCTCGACCGCGTCCGGAGCGTCGCTCCGCCACGTCCAGGTGTTCGTCGGTCGGCGCGCGTCTCCCTGGAGGAAGTAGGGACGCTCCATACCGTCCGACAGCGCTATGGGGAACTGGACAACGAGCTGATCGGGCGCTCCAGCCGCTGTCGCCGCGCCCTCATCGCCCGGCCCCATTATCTCGATGACCCGCTGCGCGAAGTCCGCCCAGGTCGGGTCGGGGCTCAGGGACGGATCGGTCCACGAGACGAGCAGAGCCAACTCCTGTCCGTCGTGCAGAGCCTGAACCCAGACGCCCCCCACGCGTGGGTTGAACCAACGCGGCTTCACCACGATCTGGCCCACCAGAGGCACATAGATGGGCTCGACCGCTTCCCACGCCTCATCGCCCACGGTCTCGGGAACGGTGCCATCCGTGATCCGCCTGGCCGAGACAACCTCGCGCACCTCGGGGGTTTCCTCGGGTGAGAGGCTGCGCACGTAATGAGCGAGCCCCCACAGTTGCTCGTCCGTGATCACACCCGCATCGACGATGTCGGAGAACGTCGGCATCGGCGTGCCGTCGAGGCCCGTGCGTAGAACGCGGTAGATCTCCTCTACAGTGCCGCCGCCGTTGAACGTCCAGTTCTCGGTCAGGTCGGCCGCGAAGATCGGGAAGCCAGTGTCGTCCTCGAGCGTGGGTGCGGACTCGCCGTCGCCGCGGCCCTGCTGGCCGTGACAGCGCCAGCATTCGACGCTCTGGTAGACCTCCTGGCCACTCGCGATGGCCTCGTCCGTGCCGCGCGTAGCACTGCTGAATTCGAGCTGTTCCGGCGCGTCGCCTTGGAAGAAGCGCGAGAAGGTCTTGAGATGATCGACGAGCGCGAGCCGCTCCTGCTGAGTGAGCACGTCCTCCCAGCCCGGCATCGTGGAACCAGGCATGCCCTCGTCGATCACCTTGAGGATGTCGGCATCGGTGGGCAGTTCACCGGTAGCCGTCGTGCGAACTTGGTAGAGCGCGAGGGTGAAGTCCCGGGGCCTGGGCAGCATCGTGTTGGCAGCCACGCCGTTCCCGGTGCCATCCTCTCCGTGGCAGCCTGCGCACCACTTGACGTACAGGGCCCCGCCGTCCACCTGGGCCGCGACGCTCGTAGGCACCAGCGCGACCGCCGAGAGCGCGACTGCCAGGCACGCGGCAGCGACACGCGCGTCACACGGCCACGGCAGAGCGATCCGCATCACGATCCCTCCGCCTCGGTGCCCTCAGCGGCTTCGAGCTCTTCCCACCTTCGCGGCTCGTGTCCCGTCTGCTCGTAGAGGAAGATGATCACCGACCAGATCTCGTCGGCGGTCAGGAAGTTCTCCCAGGCGGGCATCGCCGAGTTCCACGGCGCGCCTTCGTTGGGGAGGCCGGGCCCGCCTTGCGCGATGCGCCAGAAGACGAAACTCTCGGTGAGCTGCGCAATGGTGCCCACGTCCTGGAAATTCAGCGGCGTGGGGTTGAAGCCCGGGGCGTAATGGCCGAGTCCCCTGAGCGCGTCGCCGTGGCACGCGATACAGTTCTGGTAATAGACGCGCTTGCCCTCCTCATAGTGCTCGTCCAGCGAGCCAACGGAGCGCAGCGGGTTCTCGAGCCCGGTGAGCTCGATGATCTCTCCCTGGAAGGGAATCGAGCTCGGGGGTGCCGGATGGATCGCGCGGAAGCTGGGCGGCGCCGACATATCCGGAAGCGCGCGTCCGTACGCCACGAACGCCATTAGCAGCGGGACTCCGACCAGGAGGACTCCACGGGCGAGCTTGCGGTCGGGGCGGACCAGAACCTCGTGGATCGGCTTCTTGAATTCGGTCCAGCGCCGCTCGTTGTCGCTCACCCAAATCAGGATCCCCACCGTCACCGTGAGCAAGTACTGAAGCACGACGGTGTTGGGGATCTTCGCGCTAGCGACCCCGAAGAGCGGCGGGATGTAGGGGATCCCGAACTCTATCAGCGCGTAGGCGACGGCCAGTATCGCTATCGCCTGCCGGAAGGGGGTTCTCAACAAGCCCATGTCAGCCCCCCTGCCCGGCGAGGAACTGGACCACCACTTCGAGTTGGCGCGCCGATAGCAGGTCCGCAATGGTCGGGGTCATCGTGCCGAGCTGGTCTTGGAACCCCTCCGCCGCCTCAGCCCCCGGATCGAGGATCGAGCGCCGGATGCGGTCCGCGTCGATACGGTCGCCCATGCCGTCGAACGGCGGGCCAGTGGCGACCCCCTCGCCGTCGAGCACGTGACATCCCAAGCACAGGTTGGCGCGCATGATCTCGAGCGGATCCATCGACGCCGTGAGCGGCCCACCCGCGGCCGGCGCCGCCGCGTCGGCCTCAGCAGCGGCCGCGACGTCCGCGCCGGTCACTGTCACCGGGCCGCCCTGGTCCTGCAAGAACGCCACCAGAGCCCAGATCTGGGCGCCAGAGAACACCCGCGCCTGGAACACCATGGGGTCGAAGCCGTCGAGCACATAGGCGGTCGGCTCGGTGAGCGACTCGTAGATGTACGTCTTGCAGTCCTCCCCGGGGACTCGGGTCGCGCAGCGCTGCCCGATCGTCCCCTCACCGCCTTGATCAGTGAGCAGGTTCGGGGCACGCGTTGGCAGGCCGTGGCATACGAGGCAGCCGCCACCACCGTTGAAGAGTGCCTGCCCAGCCGCCACCAGCTCCGCTTCCGTGACGTCGGCCCCGAAGCTCAGCTCCTCGGGCACCACGGACTCTAGCTGCGGGATCGAGTTGGCGACCCACGTATAGACAGCCACGGTACCGAGCACCACACCGAGAACCTTCAGGTTCGTCATGCGGTCAGTCCCCGGCCGCGGGTTCGGGGGGCGGTACCGAGCCCACCCCGGAGATCACCGGCTTCTCCGCCAGGCCTCCGACCCAGAAGATGAACGCCACCATGCCGAGGAACATCAGTACGCACGCCGAGATCACAATGGACGCGTAGCCCAGCGCCGGCGTAGCCGCATCGACGCTCGTATCCCGCATGACCTCATAGATGTGCCAGTGCTGCCGGATTCCGCTGCGCGCGAAGCCCATGAGCCCCATGAGCCAGGTAAACGTGACCGCCAGAACCAGGAGCGCATATTGCGCGCGGTCCGGCATCTGGCCCCACCTGATCTCCCCTCGGGACTCCGCTCCCCGCATCATCAGGACATTGAGCGTGACGACGCCGCCGATCGCCGCGAGCACCGCGAGCACCTGGTAGACGCTGAAGCCGATGCGCACAATCGCCGGCACGAAGTAGCCGTAGACGCCGTAAAACAGCACGATCGCGGCCGCGATCACGAAGAGCGCCCCCTGGATTATGGTGCCCCTCTGGGCCCATGAAACCGTCGGACGTTTGTTCGCCCTCCCGTAGAGCAAAAATGACAGGAACGTCGTCAGGATCATGAGGTTCACGGCAGTATTCTTCGCGCTCATGACCCCCAGAACCCCGAGGAACGGATGGAACTGGCCACCCATCGCGGTGAGCTCGTCCCGGCTCGCGATCATGTTGCGCGGCGTAGCCCACACCATCACGCCGAGCACCAGAATCACGAGCATGTACTTGGTGTAGGGCTGAAAACGCTCGGCGCCGGGAATGCGCCCCATGCCAACCCAGAGGTAGTAGTTGCCTGCCAGGAAGAGCACGCCGATCAGGAACGCCTGTACGACCCACAGCCAGCTCATGAACCCACCCATCATCGTGGTGCCCATCTGCTGGTTGAATTCGTAGATCTCTCTGCCCAAGTAATAGCCGGCAAACGGGAGTACGATCAGCGCGGTGATCGCGACGAAGTTGCCGATATAGCCCATCCAGTCGTAGTGGGCGCGCTCCTCATCGGTCTTGGCCGACAGGAACCGGAAAGCGGCATAGGCACCTACGATCGCGCCCCCAAAAACAATGTTGGCGATGAACCTGTGCACGTTGATCGGCATCCACGTGGCGTTGGCGAACGCGCTCCAGAACCGGACCATGTCTGGCGCGGTGTCTGGGGTGACCTCCGCAGGCGGGCTCATCATGTACGTCAGCCAGGAATTGGCGATGACCATCACGATGGTGCCCCACAGATTCAGCAGGATGCCCAAGCCCCAGTGCACCCATTTCGCGCGTCCCTTCTTCAAGTGGTCCCAGCCGTAGTAGTACAGGTAGAGCGTGAACGACTCGAAGAAGAAGACCCCGACGTAGACCCACATCGACGGAGCAAAGACCTCGGCTAGGTATCCCCACACCCGCGGGTACAGCGTGATGAGCGCGAAGACCAGCACCGCGCCCCAGATGGCAGTGGCCGAGTAGGAGACCAGAAGCAGCCGGGTGAACTCCTTGGCGAGCTTGTCGAAGCGCTCTTCCTTGTTGAGCATGCCGACCAACTCTGCGACCACGGCAAACATCGGCACGCCGAGCACGAACGCGGCGAAGAAGAGATGCAGCTGCGCGGCGATCCAAACCGCTGCCCGCGATCCGATGATGGGGAAGTCACCGTACTCGCGCGGCGTGTATCCCTGAGCGAACAGCGGCTCCGCGAGGAACGCGAGGGCGGTTACTACGGCACCCGCGCAGAGCAACGGCAGCGCTGTCCGCCGCAGGGCTCTGGCGAGGGAACCGCGTTCAGACATCAGGGGCCTCGCTCTGTGAGGCTTTTCCGTCGGCCGAACGGAGGAAGAACGGAAGCTTCTTGGAGAAGTCTACGGGCATCGAGCGCCGCACCTCCGCCATGACTTCGAGGTCCACAGCCGGATAGCCGCGCTTTCTCGCGAACTCTTCGACGCGGCTGGTGACGACGCCTCGAACGAAGCTCGGAATCCGCTCCAGCCGTTGCCGCGCCTCGGGCGTCCACTCCAGCGCCGTCTCGGCTGACTGACCGTACGCCATCGCGCGCCGGCGCTCGACGACCGGCCGATCACCGGGCGGGTCGTACACACACGACTCGTCGCTCGCCAGCGGGTCACCGGATTGGGCGTATGCGCGCGCGCGACATCCGCCGCAGACCTCGCGGTACTCGCAGCGCCCACACTTGCCGCCGAGCTCTCCCTCGCGGAGCGCGCCGAAAACGGGGGACGACGTCCAAACGTCTAGGAACGATTCCCGCATGAGATCACCCGCGACCGCCGGAAGGTACGGGCAGGGTGTGACCTTCCCCTCCGGCGTAATGCGACAGTAGTGGACCCCGCACGGGCAGCGCGTCTCGTAGTTGAGGAGCCCCGACTCGACGCCGGCCTCGAGAACGTGGCGCATCAACTGTGGCTGGCACTTGGAGCGGATCATGAGACGGCCGCGATACTCCTGCTCGAGCGACAAAAGCTCGGCAAGGACCTCCTCGTTCTCATCAGGCGTCAGCCCCTGCATTCCCTCACCGCGCCCGGTAGGAACGAGGAAGTAGAGGTTGAATGAGACCGCGCCCTTCTCCGCAGCCCAGGCTACCAGGTCGGAAAGCTCGTTCCGGTTCCCCTTCGTGAGGCTCGTCTGGATGATGAAGTCCAGCTCGTGCTGCACGAGACGGTCCACCGCCGCGAGCGTTGCCTCAAGCGCGCCTGTTCCGTGGCGGAATCGATCGTGATACGTCGGATTGAGGGAGTCCACGCTCACCGCCACGCCCCGCACACCGGCCGCCTTGAGAGACTCGATGCGCTCTTCGGTGAGCAGCGTCCCGTTCGTGCCCACCACGACCGTGGCCCCCGCCGAGGCCGCGCGCTCCGCGATGGACTCCAAGTCGTCGCGTAGGAGGGGCTCGCCACCGCTGAGGATGAGCAGCATCGACGGGTTCACCGCCAGCAGATCGTCCAGGATGCGAAAGCACTCTTCGGTGGACAACTCACCCTCTGTCCCGTGCCATGCACCCGCTGAGATGTAGCAGTGGGAGCACTCGAGGTTGCAGCGGCGCGTGAGATTCCAGGCCACCACATGCGGAAGCAGTGTTCCACCCTCACTGGTGTCCACCGTGTCACCCCACGACAGGGTAGAGCTCGACGTGGGCGGAAAGTCGACGACCGGAAGCGGGGGCACGGACGAGGCCGCAGTCACTCCGTGGCGTCCTCGTTTTTCATGTATGCCTCGACCGCGGCCTTCGCCTGCTCGGGGGTCGCGGTCTTGAAATCGACTGGGCAATCCTCTGCGGCCTCGGCAACGTCGCGGATCGGACAGCGCGTGACCCCGCTCGCCTTGGCCTCCTCGATGAATCGCCTCATCTCCGGAGTCAGACCGTCGACTCCTTCGGCCGCGGCTTTGAGCTGCTTGGACTGGAGCTCGCGGAACATCACGAGCATGGTGTCGATGTCGAACTCGTCGGCCTCGATCATCGCCTCCTTGTTCTCGTCCATGACGAGCGTGGTGACGCGCCAGAAGTCGTGCCCTCGCGCGAATCTCTCCACGGTGTTGCGCGCCAGCGGCCGAGCGATGAGCGGCACGGCGCGCAGGCGATCGAAGGCCTCGGTGGTCCAGGCGACGGGATCTGCTTCGACGCGTTCGCGGGTCAGCACGTCACCGGTGTAGGGGCACGCCGTCGAGATCATGGGGACGTCCGCCTCCGGGTCGGCGTCGCTTCCCTCGACATGCGTCCGCTTCATGGCCTCTTCGGCCTTGACCTCGGCGAGCGCCAGCTCTTCAGCCGTCCCGATGCCCATGATGAGCTGCATGTGCGTGGGCAGAAGCTTGGTGATGGCCTCATCCAGGCGATCCCCGGTCACGAGGGGCTGCTGGTCGGTGCCGAGCGGCGGAACCGCAACCATGGGCTCATCATCGCTGGGCTCGAGCGTGCCGTTGCTCTCTGGGGCCCCGTTGCCCACCGAAGCGCCGTTGCTCGCTGAGGCGCCGTTGCTCCCCTGCTTGCCGCTTTGCACTCCCGCGCCTGCCAGCAGCGCTTCCGCACGACGGCTGCCGTTGGTCGACACGCTGTCCTCACGATACGTCCCGTTCGCTCCCGCACCGTAGTTGTCGAGCACGAACTCTTCCACCGCGCGCCGCGCGATTCCAAGCGCGAAGGGGGGAACCCTGAGGATGCGCACTTCGGCATCCGGCGCCCATTCGAGGCCGGTCTCGCCGTCCTCCTCGATCCACGGAATGTCCTCGGGCCCGACGTTCTGCGTCCCTACGAGTAGGACACTAGTGTCTGTCAGGCGCAGTAGATTGTCAGCCTGGGAGCCGAGGTCTGTGCCCTCGATCCGATGGCTGCCGTGGCGCGCTATCACGAGCACCGCGGGCTCGATCTCGGTCACCCAGCGAAGGATGCAGTCGAAGGGCTTGCCGACCAGGATCTGAGTCTCGACCGGCACGTCGGGGAACTCCTCGGCCATCACCTGCCCGCGCTTCAGATTGGCCTTGCAGAGCTTCAGCAACCCCTTGTCGATGATGTTGTTGTGGAGCTCTTCCTGCTCCTCGAACTTGAAGACCTTCGACGCCGCGACCGACAGCACGTCCTTGATGTTCCCGAAGACTACGTGGTGGTACTCGACGTCGAACGCCGAGCACACGTAGAGCGAAGCGTCGAAGTCCTGGGCCATCTCGAGCGCGACTCGCAGGGCCTTGTAGCTGTACGCGGACCCGTCGACGCACACCATCATCTTCCCACCCTGCAGCGGGCGGTCGTTGCGGATGATGAGCGCGTCCTTTTCGATCTTGCGGAGGACGCGAGCGACGACCCCGCCGAGCTGGGAGAATTCCTGCCTGCCGATCCCATGCGCTCCCATGACCAGAAGGTCGTAGGCGCGACCGCTCGTGCCCGCGAGCTTCTCGTCCGCATCTTCGTCCTCCGCTACCAGCCTGCCGTCCTCCCCAAGGATGACGTCACCTCGTACGGTGTCTCCGCCGTCGTATTTGTCGGCGATGTTGGGGTCGAAACCGATCAGGCTCGGAAGGCGACCCTCGCCACCGTTGGTCTCCCGAACGATCTCCTCGTAATTGATCCCCTCGAGGAGTTGACGCGTGAGCGGAACGTCGGCGGCCTTGCACAGTTTTTCGGTCTCGTCGAGGAACGAGTCCGAAATCAGCTGCAGGCCCTTTTCGATGAGCTTGTCGTGGATCTTCCGCTGCCGCTTGATCTCCTTGGCCGACTGGAACTGGGCCGGGAGGCCGGTCTCGAGCTGCCGAAAGCGGACATCGTGCAGTCGCGCGGCGTAGACGTGATTTCCGGTGATGCGGCCTTCGCTGCGGCGGCAGAGCTCGATCGCTCGCGCGACGGCGCAGTTGGAGAGCTCGGAGTTGTCGACCGGAACCAGAATTTCTCTATACATGGCACCCCATGGCTGTGTGCAATGCGCACGCAGGGTGCCCACAACGCCAGACCGTCGCTCGAGGGTCTCGGCGTCCCCGACAACGGCCTGGTAGGGGCCACTTCGGGCGACCGTGCTGGACTTCTGCGTCTATTCCCGCGGGCTCAGCGTACTGTTCCCACCGGTCTATATATGACTTCGGATTCGTGTGGCTTCCGCACCGAATCCGTTTTTCTTGCTGACGCTTTCAGTCCTCGGCCTCTGGGAGCCTCACGAGGAGATTCCCAGATGTCGAGGATGCTCGGGCGGGCGCTAGACCAGCCGATCCGGCCCGAACGGGGGGCAAGTATGGACAGCCCGCTAGAGGATGTCAACCGCCCTCCAGGAGCCTCCGAGCCCCCCCGCCAACGACGCCCTCCAAAGCTTGAACAATTTGTCACAAGCCGCAGGGTACGCGGGCACTAGCCCTGGTCAGGCCCTTCCGGACCCTCCGAGAGATCCGCTCAGGCGACCGGCCAAAATCCCGGTCGCGACGGCCATGACGAAACACCAGATCCCGAGCGCAGTACCGCCGCCAACCGGCGTCATCATGCTCATCGCGAGCAGCGCCTCGTGCAGCGCACGAAACGGAGCCACGCTCTCGAAGGCGGCCCCGAAAGACCCGGGCAAGGGCGTGCGGAACACTCCTGATGCGTGTAGGAGTAGCAGCGTGCTGACCGCCGAGAAAAGCGCAGCCTCGGCGAGCGACCGCGTCGCAGCGGCCACGAGCACGCCCACAAGGTTCGCGACCCACACCGTGGCAGCGAGGGCCACCAAAGCGACGAAGAACGCGCGCGGACCTGCACCTGCTCCGAGGGCTGCCACTGCGAGCGCGGGGCCCAGCTGTAGCAAGTCGAGCACCGCTCCGGCGGCGGTCCGCTGCAGAAAATAGCTGGCAGGCTCGACCCCGGCCCGGAGCACTCGGCCCGACAGGCCGGACTCGCCGTCTCGGACGAGCGGGATCGCGGACCCGAAGGTGCTGAAGATCGCGAACAGCACCACGTAGACCGCCGCCGCATGCACCGCCGGCGCTGCACCCAACGCGACCGGGAGCACGAGAAGTAGCGGCACCACGATGTTGAGAACGAAGAGCCGCCGGCGCGCGAAGGCGATTCGCCACTCTAGCTCCCACACGATGGCGGTCATACGTCGAGCTCCGCACCGGTGACGCTGCGAAAGACCGCGGCCAGGCCGGCATCCCGTACGACGACGCTGCGGATCCTGGCCCCAGCAACCACGAGCGCAAAGCACGCCTCGGGGAGCGCGGCCTGGCCTCGCTCACTCTCGAGCACGACTGTATCTCCACTATTCACCAAGATCATTCCTTCACCGAGCACCAATTCGGCACCGGCGAACTCTCCGTCTAGCGTAAACTCGAAGCGCGCGACGTCCGGCATCGAGGAGAGCAGCTCGTCGGGGCTCCCTCCGGCGACGACGCGGGCGTCGTGGAGGAACACGATCCGGTCGGCAAGCTGCGGCAGGAGGTCGAGATCGTGGCTGGCGATCATCACCGTGCCCCCTTCGGCGGACCGCTCACGCAGCAAATCGGCGAGCGCTTCACGCGAGTCCAGGTCCAAGCCCACGAAGGGCTCGTCCAGGAGCGTGAGCGTCGGCCGGTGCGCGAGCGCCTCCACGAGAAGCAGCTTACGTCGAGCCCCGAACGAGTAGGTCGAGACCGGTCGAGGCGCGTCCTCGGCGAGACCCAGCCGATCGAACTGCTCCCGGACGGCCTGCTCAGCCTCCTCGCGCCCGAGGCCTGCGGCCCTCGCGAAAAACACTGCATTGTGTGTGCCCGAGAGCGACTCGAAGTGGCACGCCTCCTCACCTGCATATCCCATCGCTACACGCCCCTTCGCGCCCCTGCGAGAGGGCAGGTGGAGCTCCCCTGCGTCGGGAACGAGATCGCCCGCTAGGAGACGCAGCAGCGTGCTCTTTCCGGCTCCGTTCGGTCCGACGAGGGCCACGATCTCCCCGGGGCGGCCTTCCAGATCGACGTCGTCGAGCGCCGGGTCGCCGGAGTCGTAGCGGTAGCTCACCGCGACGGCACGGACCATGGGGTCGGGATCGGCGCCCGGATCGGTGCCGAGATCCACGCCCCTGTGGGCGTCAGGGTCGTCGTCGGAGCCAGCGTCGGGTGCGGACACGCGTTACATGCCCTCAAGGCCCAGGTCGCTGCGCGCCCGATCCATGATCTCAGGCGTGATCTCGCGGATCTCGCGCTCCATGGCGTACTCGGCGTAGATGCGCTTTACCATGCCGCGCACGAAGCGCGGAACGTTCTCGAGGCGCTCAGTCGCCTCGACAGACCAAGTCACGGGTCCGTCAGCGGCCGGAGGAGTCGGCGGGGCCTCGAAGGCGTCCTCGAGAGGCGAGGCCAAACCCATGCGAGTTTGCTGCATCGGCTGCTGCGGGACCGTGCGGCCACCGATCTCCACGCCGAGCGAGGTGATCATCTGCGTCTCCATTGGGTTTGTCAGGAGCGCCATCTCTCGCTTGCAATCGGGGCAGGTGAAGACCGCTGTGAGGGTGCCGTCACCCGGAAGCTGCCGCTCGGCAAAGGCCATCACCTCGTCGCAGGCCAGGCATAGGAACTTCACGGGGCGACCTCTCGCCCTCCGACGCCTTGCTCCACCCGATCGGCCAGAGCCTGGAAGGCCCTCCCGAAGACGGAATCGTCGCTCGCGCCTGGTGGATCCCCGCGGTCAGTTCGGCTCCCCATCCCGGGATCGAACGGAATCTCGGCCCACAGCTCTAGCCCCGTGGACTCGGTCAAGCGCCGAATCCCGTCACCGGAGAAGAGCGGGAGCGGGTGCTCCGCATCAGGCGAAGAGTACCCGGACATATTACCGACGATGCCGATCGACTCCACTCCCGCCTCCCGAAGCGAAGCCACCGAGCGCGACACCACCGAGAGCGCCACCTCCGAGGGAATCGTCACCACGAGGACTCCTGCAGGAGTAGGAACCAGATCGAGGAAGCGCCCGATCTTGTCCGTGCCCGGGGGAACGTCGACCAGCAGATAATCCAACTCGCCCCAGACGACATCCGAAAGGAACTCTCGAAGCATCGCGGCCTCAGTCACGCCCTGCCATATGAAGCGGTCCGAGTCGGGACCCTTCCAGCGGAGCGGAGCGTCCTCCTTCAGCAGCAGCTCGGACGACATCCCAAGCACACCATCGGCGCCGGCCGGTGGCACCACTCCCTCAGAGCCGTCTACGAGCTTACTGCCTAGAAGACCCAGCATGCGGCCAAGCGAAGGCCCGTTCAGGTCCGCGTCCACCACGCCGACGCTCGCGCCCCGACGCGCGAGCGACACTGCGAGATTCGCGGTCACCGCGCTCTTACCGACTCCCCCCTTTCCGCTCGCAACAGCGATGACGGCACCGATCGTGTCGAGGCGAGCCGAGACCCGGGCGCGTTGCCCCAGCACTTGTTCCAGGAGCTCGGACCCCGTCTCATGCGAGACCTCGGCATACCCCCGAACCTTGCGTGGCTCACCGGTCGTCGGACCCACCTACGGGACCAACTTCCGGCCAGAGGCATCGTGGACCTCCAGAGCGTCGACCGGACAGGATTTGCAAGAGCCCAGGACGTCCTCGTGAGGAGTCCCGTTCGTATCGGCGCAAAAGACCGCGATCCCTTCGTCGTCGAGCTCGAACAGATCCGGCGCAAGCTCGATGCATGTCTCGAACCCGACGCAAAGCAAGCGATCGATCCGGACCGTCACACCTGCGACTTCACGTTCTTCCGAATCCATCGATCATCTTCCGGTTTTCGCGCTGGCCCCTGCCACGCGCATGAGGGACACCATCGCCACTCGGCATTGGGAACGAGGGCGGTAAGAACCGGACGCCGGACTAGTGCCGTGGGTTGAAAACAGGCCGGGCACTCACGCGCCGGGCGCAGAAGCAGTGCCGCGCCGAGCCAGACGAGTCCAACCCTCACGACAACCAATCCCCCGAGGACGATCGCCGCTCCTACGGAGACATCCACTCCATCCTCCCTGGTAGCGCAAGCGGCGGCTCTATGCCGCGCTTTCGCCGCTCACCGCCTCGGCGCTCGTGATGCGCACACCGACTACGCGGAACGTGAGACGCGCGAGCAGCGGCAAGAGAATGGCCGCACCCACCATCCCAAACGCCACGGACAGGACGGGTCCCGCGAATGTCTGCAAGACCAGTCGCAGCACGGCGTAGGCCCCCATGAAGGCCGCGTAGTGGAGCAGGAGGCCTGCGATCTGACGCCCACCGCCTCCTCCCTCGATGTTGATGGCCGCGCCGCCTAGGTATAAGGCGGCGAGGATTGGGAACAACGCCATTGCAGCAAGCCAAACGATCACTCGGGTTCTCCTCGCATACGGTGCACTAACCCATCGGGACCCAATCCTAGTACCTGCGCACCGAGGATCACAAGCCGGCACCCCTCAGATCCGGTGGCAACGTCCCGGGCCGTCCGCCGATCCGTCTGTCGCTCCGGCCGCGGCCCGCGCGCCCGCGCCAACCGCAGGGTCACGGCCAAGGCAAACCGGTAGCGTCGGGAGAAGCGTACACGCCCACGTGTACGGGGGTGTCTAGGAGCGTGTACCCACGGACTTCGGTCGCGCGCAGTTCTCTGACCAAGCCGGAGAACGCGGTCAGGTCGTCGGTCTCGTAGAGGACGACGAACTCGTGGTCCTGCAAGCCCGTCGAATAGAGGAGGAGCTGGTCGGTACTCGGGTACTCGCGCCCCACCCGGATGTGGTCGGACATCATGGCCCTACGCTCGTCGGCCGGCATCTGATACCAATCGTGTGTCTTGGCGAACGGATAGACGACCAAGTAGCGCATCGAACGCGCAGCAAACGGATCGATGCCTCGCGCGCTCGCGCCACGCGAGTAGGGAGAGACGGCAGTGAGTCCCCAGAGTACGTGCTGAAGACGGAAGTACCGCCGGAATGGGCGCAGGAGGTCGCCGTAGTTCTCGAAGAACCGCGCTGGCGCGTCGGGCGCCTCAGCCGCCATCGAGGTCCATACGAGGACGTCGCTACCCTCGCGGGACCCGAACGTCCGATAAAAGTGGACCGCCTCAGCCGCCGCTCCGACGGCGTTGCGCCAGGCATTCGCGACACGGTCCCGCTCCTCTTCCTCGAGCCCCCAATAGCTCGATCGGAGGGAATAGACCGCGACGTGGCTCAGGATTTGTCCTGAACCCGGGGGACTCACGGGAGACATGGCCAAAGGGTACTGATGGGCGCGTCGACGCACCAGAGGCAGTTCAGGGCTGTCTGCGACGTTCCGCGAGGCCCCGTGCCAGGGGGCCCACGAGGCCGCCGACGGTGATTCCGATGACGGTGAAGACACCGATCGGCCCGAGGTGATCTAGTGGATTGACGTCCGAGATCAGAGCCCCCACCACCGATGTGGCCGCAAAAGCGGCGCCCCAGATGAGGGCGCTCGCCAACGTCCACCTGAGCACGCTCTGGCTCCCAGGATCCAGTTCACTCCAGTGCATCCACACGTTCTCCGGCTCTTATGAGCAGCTCTAGAAGGGTGATCGGAAAGAGTGACGCTGTCGCGTCGGGGCTGCGACTCGCAGCCGGCGGCGTGGCCCTCCGTCTAGCGGTCGCGCTTCCGCTTTCGCGCGTGATGGGGGATTTCCTCTTCGGAATAGAGGCGACGGACCCGCGAGTATATACCGCGATCGCGGTGTCCGTGGGGCTAGTAAGCGTGGCTACCGCGTACGTGCCTGTGAGGCGGGCCGCTTCGGTCGATCCGGTATCGGTCTTGAACAGCGACTAGGGGCAGGTCCTTAAGGCAGCAGCAGCATCGTGGTGATCCATACGGTGAAGAGCGTCAATCCCGAGACGAGAACAATCTTGATGAGGGTGATGTCGCGCACGACTTCGACTTCGAGCGTGGGGTCGCCGATGTCGGGTACTTCCAGATCAGTGCTGGCCACGGGCTTCTCTCCTGAGTCCGGTGTCGCTCTCGAATGTGATGGCCAATAGTAGATCACAGGCCGACGCTGGGGGCAAGCGCTTCAGCACCTCACGGCCCGTCGCTCGGCCCCGACGGCTGGGAGGAATCCTCAGCTGCCCATCTGTTCGGCAATCGCGCGTAGCGCGGCCGCCGGTTCCGCGGTGCGCTTAGGACACCGCTTCGCGGAGCACGCCCATTAGAGCGTCCACGTCGTCGAGATCGTTGTACACATTAGGCGCGAGTCGCAGAGCGCTGCCGCGCAGTGAGGCCGAGACATTACGCTCCGCGAGCGTCTGCTTGAGCGAAGCGAGATCGACACCTTCGGGCATGCGCAAACCGAAGAGGTGGCTGCTTCTCCAGCGCTCGCGCTCGACCGAGTAACCGAGCTCACCCGCCTCGACGAGCATCTCCCTCGTCAACTCGGCACAGTACTCCTGAATCCGCTCGGGCTTCCATTCGAGCAGGAGCTCGAGGCTGGCCGCTGCAATGGGCAGCAAGAAGAAGTTGGCACGCTCGGAAACGTCGTACCGGACCGCTCCCTCCTGATAGGCAACCTGGTAGTCGACCAGGTTCTGGAAGTCCTCACTGTTGTTCCGCGCGATCCAAGTTTCCTCGAGCGGTACGCCGTCGTCGAAGCGGGGACCGAAGTAGGCGAGCGACAACGAGTAGGGACCGAGCAGCCACTTGTACGTCGCGCAGGTGAGCACGTCGGGCTGCACCGCCTCGACGTCGAACGGCATCGCCCCAACCGACTGCGTGGCGTCAACGACCAAGGCGGCGCCCACCTCGCGGCATCTTCGACCGACTTCGACAAGGTCGAAGAGCGTACCGTCCGTCCAGTGCACCTGCGGGACCGCTACGACCGCGGTCGACGCATCGATGGCCTCCAGAAGACGCTCGTTCCAGGCAGCGCCACGTCCCGCCGCCTCAGGGGGTTTGACCACGCGTAGCTCGGCGCCGGATTCGGTGGCGAGCCTGTGCCATGAGTAGACGTTGCCGGGAAATTGCTCGTGCGTCAGCACGATGTTCTGACTCGCCTCGACCTGCAGGTTCCTGGCAGCAGTCGCGACCGCATACGACACGCCGGGCTGGACCGCGATGCGATTGGGATCTCCAACATTCACCAACTGCGAGAAGAGCGCGCGTAGCTTGTCCGCGTCCCAGAAGTCGTCGGGCGCGACGATGCTCGTGGGCAACCGCTTCCTGGTCAAAGCCTCGACCCCTGCGCGTTCGGAGACTCGCGGCAACGGCCCCATGTAGGCGCAGTTGAAGTAGTGCGCGTCGCGCGGCAACTGAAAGGCTCCGCGCTGGCAGGTGAGTGCCGGGAGCGCAGCGGAAGCGGTACTCGTCATCGTTGGCTGCCTCTAGCTGGGGCACTCCGGATATAGGCCCATGCTCTCGATGTCTTGCTTGAGTTCGAAGAAGATGTCTTTGGGGGGCTCCGCGTCGCGGTTCTCGAGCCACGGCCCGCATCTCTCGCCGTTCGCAAAAGAGCCCGAGTATCGGACGCGACCGTTCTCGTGGTAGACGATCAGCTCGCCGTCCCAGATTCCATCCGCGAGCACCCCCTGAATCTGTTGCCTGCGCTGATCCGCCTCGAACGTGCGAAACACGCGACCGGTGTAGGGAACGAGCGTCTCGGGGTCCACGTATGTGCTGTCCCGGATCACAAGCTCGTCGAGCGAACGAGGGGTCGCCGTCTTGGCGCACGCGCAGAGAAGGGCGGTGAGGAGAGCTATTCGGAGCATATGGCGACGAGGGTCGGGCTCGATGTGGCCTCGGTTATACCGGAGTCGACCCGCCGGGATCCGATGCCCTAGAGGAGCCGCGTTCGTCAACAAGCGACTGACCCGGTTACAATCTTCTCCTGAAGCGAAAACGAGCATTGATCCTTCTAGGTTGAGTACCGTGAAAAAGATGAGCAGCCGTTCCAGGATGATCGCCCTCCTTTTCCTGCTAGCAAGCACCGCCTGCAGCCAAGACGACAACGTCACAGAGACCGAGCCGGACCTGGTCGCGCGCGCCCGCGGAATCCACGAGCGCGTCATCACGCTCGATACCCACAACGACATCAGCACGGCCAACTTCACCGCGGATCGCAACTACACGATGGCGCTGTCCACGCAGGTGAATCTTCCAAACATGGAAGCGGGCGGGTTCGACGTATCGTGGATGGTCGTGTTTGTGGGTCAGGGAGACCTGACCCCCGAAAGATACGGGGACGCCCACCGGCAGGCGCTGGCAAAGTTCGAGGCAGTCCACCGCCTCACCGAACAGATCGCTCCCGATCGTATCGAGCTCGCGCTGACCTCGGACGACGTGCGGCGGATCATCGCCGCGGGCAAGAAGGTCGCGATGATCGGGGTCGAGAACGCGTACCCCATCGGTACGGACCTGTCGAACATCGAGCTTTTCCACGAGATGGGCGCTCGCTACATGTCGCTCGCGCACAACGGGCACAGCCAGTTTGCCGACTCCAACACCGGCGAGCGAGACGAGGTCTGGTTGCACGGCGGTCTCAGCGAGCTCGGTCGCAAGGCGATCGCGGAGATGAACCGACTCGGCATCATGATCGACCTTTCGCACCCTTCGAAAGAATCGAACATGCAGGCCCTAGCGCTGACTCGAGCACCGGTCATCGCGTCGCATTCGGCCGCGCGCGCGGTCGGGGACGTGAGCCGCAATCTGGACGACGAGCAGCTCATGGCGCTCAAGGAGAACGGCGGCGTGGTACAGACCGTTGCGTTCCAGAGCTACGTGAATCCGGAGAAGAACCAGGCGCATCGAGACGCACTCGACAAGTTGGAAAAGAGTGTAGCTGAGGAAATGGGCTTCGAGCTCATGGGCCGACGCGCGCGCTTCGGGCTGAGCGATTCGGACCGCGAGGCATACGACATCGCAGTCCGGCCCGTGCAGGAGGCCATCGATGCTCGCGTGGACGCAGAGGTCAACTCCATCGCGCCACCTGTCGATGTGTCGGACCTCGCCGACCACATCGACTATCTGGTGAACCTCATCGGCCTGGAGCACGTGGGCATCAGCTCCGACTTCGACGGGGGCGGCGGTGTCGAGGGGTGGAACGACGCCGCCGAGACTTTCAACGTGACGCTCGAGCTCGTGCGCCGTGGCTACACGGAGCAGCAGATCGGGATGCTGTGGAGCGGCAACCTGCTCCGCGTGCTGGACGAGGTGCAGGCGGTCGCTGCCGAGATTCAGGCGGGGAGCTGAACTACGAAGGCAAGGTTCACGCTCATCGCGTAATCGGCTGTACAGCGCCCGACGAAGCCCTCAAATTTGGCGACCCATCTTATCGGAGTCCTGCGATGCGTGTCACTCGCGTACTGTTCCTTCTCTCCGCCCTGGCACTCCTACTGCCCACACATAGCGAGGCACAGTTCCGACGGAACACCGTGCCTACGATTCCGCCGCCGACAATCACGGAATACAACCCTCGTTCCACGCTGGTCGTGCCCGAGCACGAAGTGCCGCGCGCGAAATTCCCAGCCGTGGACCTGCACGGACATCCGCCCACCCTGAACAACTCCGAGGCCATCAACCTGGTGATCTCGGCGATGGACGAGCTCAACCTGCAGGTGATGGTGCAGGCCCGTGGCAGCTCAGGCGAGCGCCTAACGAGTCAGATCGAAGCCGTTCGCGCGGCGGGTTACGAAGACCGGTTCGTCTTCTTCACCACGCTGAACCTCAGGAACGTTGGGCCGGGCTCGGGCGCGCGCATCGCGGCGCAACTCGAGGCGGACGTCGCGGCGGGTGCCGTGGGCATCGGTGAGATCGGCAAGAGCTTCGGACTGGGCACGCGCAAAGCGGACGGAACCCGACTGCAGTTGGACGATCCCGAGCTCGATATCGTTTGGGAGACCGCCGGACGCCTCGGCATTCCAGTATTCATCCACACCGGCGATCCGTCGGAATTCTTCCGGCCGCTCGACCTCGAAAACGAGCGCTGGCTCGAGATGGCGCTCTTCCCGAATCGTCAGTTCAACGACCGTTCGCGGTTCCCGACCTTCGAGGACCTCATGGCGGAGCGCGATCGCCTGCTGGCGAAGCACACCAACACGACCTGGGTGCTCGCCCACATGAGCTGGTATACGCAAGATTTGGGCAAGCTGGGCGAGCTCTTCGATCGCTTCCCCAACGTGCACGGAGAGGTGGGCGCGGTCCTCTACGACCTGGGTCGCCAACCCCGCTTCGCGCGAGCGTTCTTCGAGAAGTACAAGGACCGCATCCTGTTCGGGAAAGACTCGTTCCAGCCCGACGAGTACCCGTACTACTGGCGGGTCTTCGAGACCGAAGACGAATACTTCGACTACTACCGGAACTACCACGCCTTTTGGCAGTTGTACGGCATGGGCCTGCCCGACGACGTGCTGCAGGCGCTGTACTACGGGAACGCGCTGAGGATCATCCCCAACATGCCTACGGCGGGGTTCCCGGGTTAGGGAAGCGCGGGGTACCCGTGTTAGGAACTGGCGGTACCCGGGCTGCGCCATGACGTCACATCGATCTGGGCGGCGCGAGGCCAGAGGCGTTTCGTACTTCTTTGCGATCTTGACGCACTCGCTGATCGTGGCAGCGCCCTGCGCCGGCCAGGAACCCGAGCCGCCGATGCGATCGACAACCGCGATCCCCCCGTCCGTCGATATCCACGCGCGGCCATCGGCATCGAAGTAGACATCCCGCACGCGGCTGTGCGGGAGGCCTTCTTCTACCCCCGTGCACTCGAAGGCGTCTTCTACTTTGAGACAGACACCGGCAGCCGTTCCGACGACCAGACGTCCGAGCGCATCCACATGGAGCGAATGCACGGCGTTGGAGGGAAGACCGTCGTTACTCGTGTAGGTCTTGAATTCCCGGCCGTTGAATCGGCTCAGTCCGCCGTAGGTACCGATCCACAGGTATCCGGCCGAGTCTTGGAGAAGTGCCAGACCCTGCGTCTGCGGCAGCCCATCCCGGTTCGAGTAGTGCTGAAGATTCAGAATCTGAGCCTGGGAAGCCGATGCCGTGACCAGTTGCACGCAGAGCGCGATGAAGGTCCACTGCCCAACAGCGTGCCGTCGGCACGGCTCTAGGGCCACACCCGCTTGGGGGGCGACGGACGTGGATTGGGAGTGCCTCTGCACGCGGCTGTCCGAACTCGAAGATTTCTTTGGTCATCTTCTAGCATCGGTGGCTCAGCTCGGTTTCTAAAAGGACCCTGGGCTTAGGAGTCGGGGAACGCCCTACACGCCGGCCGCCACAGCCTTCAGCGTCGGGTCCGACCGCCACATCAGTTGCCGGACCATTAGGACCGAACAGATCGTTGCGCACACTCCACCCGTGAGGATGCCGATCCACACGCCTTTGATGGACTGGTCGAAGACGCTCACCGCCAGCCAAGCAACCGGCACGCCGACCAACAACACACGGAGCGTGGTAATGAAGAGTGCAGGGAAGCCGTGCCCGAGTCCCTGCAGCAATCGCCCCGTCGTCATGCCCACGGCCATCATGGGGTACGAGAAGACCATGAAGCCCAGATAGGTCGACCCAATGGCGAGCGCCGTGGGGTCGGAGGTGAATATTCTTAGGATGCTTCCAGACGTCAGAAAGGCCGTGCCACCGATGACAGCCGCCAGCGTGATCGCCCACCGATAGGTGTAGAGAGCTGTCGAGCGTACCAAGTCGCTTCGGCCGGCTCCCGCGAACATGCCGACAACGGTGACCGCGGCTCCGGATAGCCCGAAGATCGGGAGCACGACGATCATGTCGACCTTGGACGCCGCACCGTACGCAGCAACTGCCACGGAGCCAAAATCAGCCAGGATCAGATTGAACAGAATGCTTCCGGCCGACATCACAACCATGCTCGCCGCGATCGGGATCGCCAGCCCGTACAGTTTCACCAGCACCTCTCGCGACGGGATCAATGCAGATACGCGGAGCCGCACGAACGCGGTCTTTCGGCGCAACAGGAGTACGGCAAACACGGTGACTGAGATCACGACCGCCAGCGTGGTCGCGATCGCGGCGCCGCGAAGCCCCATGCCCAGTACCAGAATGAAGAGTGCGTCGAGCGCGATGTTGGCCAACGTCGAGATCGTCAGCACGATCATGGGCGTCTTCGCGTCGCCCTCGCCGGCGAGAATCGAGCGCAGGACTGAGGACACGAAGAACAGCGGCATGAAGGCTGCGAGGACCTGGAAGTACTCCCACCCCAAGTCCACGACGCGGCCCTCTGCGCCCAGAGCCGCCAGCATCCATCGGCCGCTAGCGAGCCCAACACCACCGAATAGCACTCCCAAAAAGAGGCCCGAGCTGATGGCCGTACCTGCGGCCGCATCGGCGCCGTCGCTGTCGCCTCGACCTACCGACTGAGCCACCACCGCCGTGACCGCGGTGCCGAGTCCCATCGTCAGGGCGATCATCAAGAAAAACAGCGGAGCCACGAAGGTCGCCGCCGCGAGTTCGTCTGTCCCGAGCGACCCGATGAAAGCGGTATCGGCCACGATGTACATCGTGTGGACCGCCATGCCGGCGATCATCGGCAACGCCATGATCCAGAGCGCGCGCCTGGGCGCGTCCAGGAATTCCTGAAGACGGTCCGTGCGAGAGCCGGTCACAGGCTGGCTAGCGGTACTTTCGCTGGTATCAGCCTTTTGGTCGGTCGTGTGCGTGTCGGGCATGCTGGACGTGCGGGGGGTGGACCGGCGGTTGCGGACTCGTCGAGTTCGGCTGGACCGGAAAAGTTAACGACGCTCCCCGCCTACAACCCCAACCAGTAGTTCATTTTGATGATGAACCGGTTGTCCGCCGGCGCATCGAACAACGCCCCCGCGTCCCGACTCAAGTCGAAGTCACCGATCAAGGCGCGGTCCACCTGCTGACGCTGCCAGACCAAGAAGATCGTCGAGCCCGGCCGGTACTCCCAACGAAGAACGGCGTTGCCGATCAGGGAGCGCACGTTGAAGTCCCTGTCCGAGAACGAATAGTCCGTGAACCCGTCGCCATCGAAGTCCACATGCTGCCTGCCATCGACGTTGCAGATGTTCGAGCTGCAGCTGATCCCGTTCTCGAGCGCTTGGGCCGAACCCGGCTCGAAGCCGAGGAACTCATACGATTCGGCACCCGCGAGCTGCTTGTACTCGACGTAGTCACCCGAGGACAGCAGCGGTTGAGCATAGAGCTGCAACGTCAGCGTCGGTGAGAACGTCCAGTCGAGCCGCGTTACCATCGAGAAGGACTGCCGGTCGAGCTCGGCAAAGAGATAGCGCCGACCGTAGGTCGGATCGTACGCAAGTGTTGAAGTCGACGTCACGTACTGCGCGTCGGAGGTCGCCGTCGACCAGTTGGGGCTCACCGACACCGACAGGCGGTCGGACGGCTGAACACGGATATCGACACGGATATCGGTCGAGCCCCCCGCGCCGATACGATCGTCTGTGACCTTGAAGTTCGAGCCGAAGCTCACGGCTTTCCTGCGATCGCTGCTCATGTTGACGCTGAAGTCGGTCGATGCCGGGTTGACCATGATCGGACCGCCCCGCGTCGAGGACCGGCTCATCGCCTGCGGGCTGTACGAGGCGTTCATCCGCAGATTCCAGTAGTTCAGGAACTGGAAGCTTGTGTTCATGCGGAACGAGCCACGCATGCGGGCGTCCCGCCACGAATCGAGCGACCACGTGTCGTCGAGCGCCTCGTGGCTCCAGTTGTGGTACGTCATCGCGGTGACATTGTAGTTGCGGAACACCGAACCGGGCTGAATCTCCCGGTAGCTTATCCGCACACCTCCGTCCAACCGCTCCGCCGTCGCCGAGAAGCCGAGGTCGTTGATCTCGAAGCCGTTGGTGACCTCGGCTGCCCAAATGCCACCCGTCCAGTGCTGTCCAGCGCGCTTGTCCAACTGGACACGCCAGTTCAACCCGGCGATCGACGTAGCCGTTTCGTCCACCGCGAATCGCGTTGCGTCCGGACGCTGGAAGTAGTGATTGGCCGCCCGTTGAATGCGGGTAATCGCGGCTTCGGAACCTCGAACCTGGCTCAGGCCGACCACGCCATAAATGCCCCATGTCCGGTCGGCCCACTGATGCTCGAAGCGGGCCCCGCCGCTGAATGCCGAAGAGGGGAGCCAATCGAACGATGCGTCGCCTGGCAGCTCCCGACGCATGCCGGTCGCTATAGCTGAGAAAGTCGTCGCACCGTCGTTAAGATCCTGTACCAGAGACAGGACGCCGAACTCCGAGCGTGGCTCCACGAGGAAGTCGTCTCGCGAACCGTCCTCGAAGAGCCCCTGCCCGAACTCGTTGCCCGTGACCGCCGCGAGCACACCGATCGACAGCCCGCCAGCCGTGCGACCCGAAAGCTTGGCCGCGCCCAGGATCGTGGAGTTTGATGGGATGTCCTTGTACTCCGCATCCGACGGACCGCGTCCGTGGGGCGAGCGTCCGACGCGTCGGCTGTAGAACAGCTGGTTCCGGCCGCCCGAAAGGTTGAAGTCGAAGACGCGCGCGTCTTCCACGAAGAATGGGCGGCGCTCGTCGAAGAACGTCTCGAATGCCGACAGGTTGATGACCGCGGGGTCCGCCTCGACCTGCCCGAAGTCGGGGTTGATCGTAGCGTCCAGCGTGAATGCCGAACCGAGGCCGTAGCTGAGGTCCACGCCAAAACGACCACCCGCAGAGGAGCCGTCGAAGAACGGATCACCCTCGACGGAGGGGCCGTTGTGAAGGTTGCTCACGACGTACGGCAGGGCCTCGAGCCTCCTCGAGGGACGCGACACGTGCACGCCTTCGACACGCCCCATCTGACTGACCATGCCCCTCTTGAGCCGTGACACCAGTGAGTAGTACGACTGCTCGTTGTTCGAGATGCGCGAGCGAAAGAAATTCACGCCCCAGGTCTGCTCGTCGTCGGACGCTTGGTAGCGAATTTGGGAGAGTGGAATGCGAAGCTCCACGGTCCATCCCTCGGCGTCGACGTTCACCGCTGAGGACCATACGGCGTCCCACGCCTGGTCCATCTTCTCGTCGTCGTACAGATACATGTCGGCCTGCACGTTGGCCGCGCTGACTCCGAACATGTAGCCAGTGAGGCCGTCGAGGTTCGGGTCCAGCATAACCGCGAAGAGGTCGAAGGCCCCGTACGTGTCGCGCCGCGTGAGACGCCTGACGATGCTCTCCGGTTGGGGATCGTACATGCGTGCAGCAATCCACACCGCCTCGTCACCGATGATCATGCGCACTTCGGTGTTGTGTTCGACCGGCGCGCCCTCCACCGGCTGGGTCTGCGTGAAGTTTGTGAAGACCCTCGCGGTTGCCCACTCGGCGTCATCGAGCACGCCATCGACCACGATCGGTAGCAGCGGCGCGTCGGCATCGAGCGCGTCGCGCCCGTCCGCGGGGGTCCGGGGAGCCTTCAGGGTCGGAGTCGGGTGCTCGGAGCCCCCGGGGTTGGATTGAGCTGCGATGCCCATGGGCACACACAGCGCGAGCAGCGCCGCGATCATGAGATCGCGGCCCGCCCCGTATCTATTCTCGATCATCTATCTCTGTGAAATCCAGCTTTGAGTCGCTGCATGAAGTGGGATTGGCGCGTCGCCGAGGCGATCCAGGTCGATCTGCTTCGCCATGGCGTGGACCTGCTCCAAAGAGACACGGTCTTCGGCCAAGATGTTCAACAGTATCGTCACCACCTCGTCGTCCAGAGAGTCCATGCCGACCATCCAGTTCTGGACCGTCAGCATTGGAATGGCCACTTCCACCCCGGGGTACGCCAGCTCCGGCAACATCGTGGTGGTGTAATACGGATGCTCGTCCCTCATGGCGGCGATCACATCGGGATCGACCGGGAGCAGACGCACGCCCGCCGTGGTCGTCGCCTCGAGCACCGCGGCGGCGGGGAAACCCACGGACATCACGGCGGCGTCGATGGCACCGTCCCGCAGGGCGGATGACGACTCGTTAAACGACAAGTACTGCGGGTCGATGTCGTCGTAGGTGAGGCCGTACGCAGCAAGCAGGTGCCGAGCTACCTGTTCCGTGCCGCTACCTGCGGCACCCACGGAGACGCGCTGTCCTGCAAGGTCAGCAATCCCGGCCGCTTCCGAACCCGCCGGCACCAGCACGTGCGTGAGGTTGGGATAAAGCGGAGCGAGGACGCGCAGCCCGGAAACAGGTACCTCCCAATCTCCCTGGCCGGCTTGTGCTTGGAAGGCCGTCACCCCCAGCACGAACGCGAGGTCGATCTGACCGGCCGCGAGCCGGTTGATGTTCTCCACCGAGCCACCGCTCACCTCAGCCGTGTACTGGCGGCCCTCGTCCGCGATGGACAGGCGGCTCGCAAGTGCACCGCCCAGCGGGTAGTAGATGCCACCGGTTCCGCCGGTACCCAACGAGAGGAAGACCCGTCCCCCCTCTACGCCACACGCTGCCATCCAGCCGGCTACGGCTAGAGCCGCCCACCGGATTCGGACTCTCTTCACTGTGATCCTCCCGCAGGGTCGCTACCAGCAACCCGCGGTAGAAGTACCGCAGGCTACTCAGCCCTAAAGAAAACAACAGAGAGCACCAATAGCCCAGCCCCATCGGACATCAGACCCGGGAAGACCAGCGCGAGGGCACCTACGCCGAGCAGCACACGTTCCCACGCGGGCAGGCGCCGACGTGTATATCCCATGGTGGCGGCAGCGAAGGCGGTGACGCCCGCTATAGCGGTGGTGAACGAGAGGGCGATCTCCGGGATCGTGCCATCGAGCAACAAGGCCGGTCCGTATACGAACATGAACGGCACGATGAAGCCGGCGCTGGCCAAAAGCGCAGCGGAAAGCGCCGTGCGGACCGGTGGCGAGCCTGCGATACCCGCGGCGGCGAACGCAGCCAGCGATACTGGTGGCGTGACGTTGGAGATACATCCGAAGTAGAAAATAAATAGGTGCGCCGACAGCAGCGGCACACCGAGCTGGACCAGTGCGGGGGCGCCGAGCGCCGCCAACACGACGTACGCAGCCGTGGTCGGCAGGCCCATGCCGAGAACGATCGAACCCATGGCGGTCAGTATCAGCGCGATCAGCAGACTTCCACCGGACAACGTGATGATGAGCTCCGACATGCGGAGGCCAATGCCGGTGAGCGAGGCAACACCCACGACGATCCCAGCCGCGGCGCAAGCGGCCGCGACTTGAACCGCTCCGCGACTCGCACCCTCCAGAATGAGGCGCAAATCCGGGAGCGATGGTCGGGTCGCCGGCCGCAGATACGCCATGATCAGTGCCGAGGTCACGCCCCAGAAGGCAGCACGCATCGGGGAACGGCCCATGGCGAGTAGCACCACGATCGCAATCAGCGGAAGCAGCAGGTGCAGCCGGTCCAGGACACGCTCGGTGGACGCCTCTCGAGAAGGCTCGATGCCCATTCGCCCCGCCCGGAAGTGGATCGCCGCCACCAGAGACACGTAGTACAGGATCGCCGGGATGATCGCTGCGGTGGCCACCTCCAAGTAGGGGATGTTGGTCCACGTCGCGAGTATGAAGGCGCCGGCGCCCATGACGGGCGGCATGAGCTGGCCACCGGTGCTCGCGGCGGCCTCGATGGCTCCCGCAAAAAACGGGCGGAAGCCGGCGCGCTTCATCAAAGGAATCGTGAACGTGCCTGTCGTGACGACGTTCGCGACCGCACTTCCAGACAGTGATCCCATGAAAGCGCTCGCCATTGCGGCGGTCTTCGCCGGGCCCCCTCGCGTACGACCCGCAACCTTGTTCGCCAGTGCGATCAGCAGCGCACCACCGCCCGCCGTTTCGAGCACTGCGCCGAACAGAACGAATAGGTATACGAAGTCGGCCGAAACGCCGAGCGGCACACCCCACAGCCCTTCAGTCGACAAGAAGATGTGCTCGACGAGCCTTTTCACGCCGTAGCCGCGGTGCGCCAAGAAACCGGGCAGGTACGGTCCCGAAAACGCATATGCGAGCGACAGCAGACAGACGGCGACGAGTCCCCACCCGGTCGTGCGCCGCGCCAGCTCGAGTACCAACAGGATCGCGATCGCGCCCGCGATGAGATCCATGCGGGTGGGATTCCCCGACCGCGCCACCAACTCTCGGCTCTCGGACGCAAGATAGAGGCACACGGCCACCATCATCCCAGCGAGCAGCCAGTTCAGCCAGTTGACGCGCGGTGCCTCGAGCGCTCCGTCGCTGTCGGCCGCCTCGTCTTGCTGCTCCCGCTCCCCGTGCTCGGCCGGGTCCTCCGCGACTCGGTCCGCCTTTGCGCGCCGGATTTTGCGCTGCACTCCCACGCCCAGGAAGCCCAGAGTCGCCATCAGCGCCAAGTGGACCGGCCGTTGGATCAGCGCCGTGAACGGAGATATCCCGGCCGCATAGAGATGGAAGATCGCCGCGATGGTCGAAGCCACCGCAACGGTCCAGCCGATCATTTTACCCCGATCCGGCTTCAACCCGGCTGCCAGCCCATCGTGTCTATAGCGATCTCGTCTGGGAATGCATGGCCGTTAGGGCGCGAACATCGCGGCGATCATGGCCAAGACCAACGCGACGCCGAGCGTCACCGCCGCCGCACTGCCGAAGCTGCGCTTGGCGTCGATCGAGTGTGCCCCTTGCGCGATGATGAGCGCAGACCAGATCCCTGTCACGTCCATTGCTCGGAATACGTTGGACAGATACCCCTCCGGTAAGAAAAACAGGAAGTTGCCCAGATTGAGTGTCATCGCGACATCCCCGGTCATGATTTTGACCGGCACCAGCGCGAGGCCGATCACGGCGGGCACGAACAGCGCGTGCGTCCCGACCGCCAGGTACTGGCGGTAGCGTCCTTCGTCTCCGAGCACGAACGAGAAAATCAGCCAGTAGACCCCTGCGAAGAAGAACGTGAAAAGGGTCATCGCTATCATCCCGATGACCGGCGTGGCGTAGCGCAAGACGTTCATGACCGCCTCGGGCATCACGGGCGCCTCACGACCGGCCTCGAGCGCCGCCTGGCGCTGCGCCTCGATCATCATCTCGCGCGTCAGGTCCCACGGGATCAGGGCGGTCTGCAGCGCGATGAGGAAAACGCCGACAAGCAGCGCGCCGACCCACGCCGGATTCTGCGCGATCGCCTTCATCACCTTGCCGGGGCTCAGGAAGACGTCGAAGAGGCGCTTGGGCAGCGACGGGAGCTCCGACTCTACGGCATCTTCGGCTTCGGAAGCCTCTACGGCCACGTCCGCCTGCTCAGCCTCGAGGTCCTTCTCAGCCTCTTCAGGGGCGCCGCCGCGTTCGAACTCGTCCATTCTTGGCTTCTCCGTTCCGGTGATAGGCATCGTGCCTACGAAACTGGTGTGGAGAATATTCCCGGCCGGGGCCGGAGTTGCCAGGGCGG